>Ga0207654_10000007_pt1 | contig 384211 bp, 377 predicted proteins | sample KBSC64metaG_FD_184355 | JGI IMG/M metagenome (GOLD analysis project Ga0207654, IMG submission 184355) | Corn rhizosphere microbial communities from Kellogg Biological Station, Michigan, USA - KBS C6-4 metaG (SPAdes) (version 2) | ecosystem: Host-associated > Plants > Roots > Rhizosphere >... | reverse complement strand
AGCTTATCTTCGCCATATCCTGAGCGTGCTACCTGAGTGGCCGTCGAACAAAGTGGCCGAACTCCTGCCATGGAATGTAGACCTCACCAATAAATAGCCGTCAATACGGCGCTCACTTAACGCTTACGATAAGCCTGAAAGAACGGATAATGTACAGGTGTTTTGATGGGTAAGGTGATAGCATACGCAACAAAAATATTGTGCTGTTGTCATACTTAGCCTACCAAGATGACAGTGATATGAAATTTTGCGTTATGGCTGATTTTCAGCGGCAGAGCACAACGAGAGAAAAGATATAAATTGCTTTAATATCAGTCCATTGGTAGCTGTTGAGCCAAGGGCGGTAGCGTGCCCTTTTTAGTGCCTGAAGCCGGAAGTTTCAAGTTAACTCCGTGAAATCATGTCTTCCGTAGAGTGTGAAACTGTAGCCCTTGTGATGGGTCGTGTACTACTTCCCCGCAGTCAGATTCGATATGTAGAAATTCCCTCCCAGCGTGATGCACTTTCTTAAGTTTTTTTGAATTTATGGTTCTATATAGCTAAGTGTTATAAGGAAAAAAAATGTTACTTCCAGTAATTATGGCCGGTGGTACAGGTAGCCGTTTATGGCCAATGTCCCGCGAACTTCATCCTAAACAATTTTTGCGTCTGCATAGTTTGCATTCAATGCTGCAGGAAACGTTAAAACGTCTTGATGGAGTTGAGGTTAGCGAACCTGTCGTAATCTGTAACGAAGATCACCGCTTTATGGTAGCTGAGCAACTGCGTCAAATTGACATGTTGTCTCATAACATCATTCTTGAACCTATTGGCCGCAATACGGCACCGGCTATAGCTTTGGCTGCTCTGAATGCCATCGCGCAGGGGCATGATCCTATCATGCTGGTGTTGGCTGCGGATCATATTATAAAAGACGTTGCTACTTTCCATCATGCCATTGAAGCCGCGATACCTTACGCCGCCGGACAGAGCCTTGTTACCTTTGGTATTGTGCCTAGCGGACCGGAAACAGGCTATGGCTATATCCAACGTGGCGAAAGCACTGGCGAAAATGCAGAAGCGTCCAGTGTAAAACGCTTTGTTGAAAAACCTGATCTTGCTACAGCGCAATCTTATGTAGATTCCGGAGAGTACTTCTGGAATAGCGGCATGTTTATGTTCCGTGCCAAACGTTATCTGGAAGAGTTGGAGCGGTTCCGCCCGGATATTCTGGATGCATGCCGTCTTTCCTTGGCGGATACTGAGTGCGATAAAAACTTTATCAATGTTAATTATGATGCATTTTCCAGTTGCCCAGACGAATCAGTTGATTATGCGGTTATGGAGAAAACTCATGATGCCGTCATGATCCCGTTGGATGCCGGTTGGAGTGATGTAGGGTCATGGTCGGCATTGTGGGAAGTCAGTCAGAAGGACGAAGCAGGTAATGCGCTAACGGGGGATACCTTCCTTCACAATACTCGTGATTGCTATATCAATACTGACGAAAAGTTGGTTGCTGCCGTTGGCGTAGATAACCTGGTGATTGTGAACACTAAAGACGCCGTATTAGTGGTTGATAAATCCAAGGTGCAAGATGTCAAAAAAGTCGTAGAGCACCTGAAAAAGCATAAACGTAGCGAATACAGAAGACATCGAGAAGTGTATCGTCCATGGGGCATTTGCGATCTTCTGGTGGATGAAAAACGTTTTAATGTGAATCGCATCACCGTAAATCCTGGCGAAGCTTTCTCTTTGCAGATGCATCATCATCGTACTGAGCATTGGGTGGTGCTTGCGGGCACGGCAAGAGTAACAACCGGAGATAAAACCTTTTTGCTGACAGAAAATCAGTCCACGTTTATTCCTATTGGTGTTATTCACCGCTTAGAAAATCCAGGGAATATTCCGTTGGAACTGATAGAAGTGCAAGCGGGGTCTTATTTAGGGGATGATGATATTATTCGTATTAAAGATCATTACGGGCGTTGCTAATTTTTGAGGTTTTAATGAGTACCTTAACTTGTTTCAAAGCATACGATATCCGTGGGCAGCTTGGCGAAGAGCTAAATGAGGATATTGCCTACCGTATCGGCCGTGCATATGGCGAGTATCTTAAACCGCAGCGCGTTATCGTTGGTGGAGACGTGCGGTTGACCAGTGAATCACTCAAACTGGCCTTGGCTAACGGATTGCAAGATGCTGGTGCTGATGTATATGACATTGGTATGAGTGGCACCGAAGAAGTGTACTTCGCGACTTTCCACCTTGGTATGGATGGTGGTATCGAAGTTACGGCGAGCCATAATCCAATGGATTACAACGGCATGAAACTGGTCCGTGCTAACGCACAGCCAATTAGCGGTGATACTGGCTTATTAGCAATTAAGCAACTGGCGGAAGAAAATTCATTCACGCCTGTTACAGAAAATAAGCGTGGCAGCTATCAACAGATATCTGTCTTGACCGAGTATGTTGATCACTTACTGGGCTATATTGATACTGCAACACTGAAACCAACGAAGTTGGTGATTAACTCCGGTAATGGTGCTGCAGGGCATGTTATCGATGAGATAGAGCGTCGATTTAAACAAAATAATGTCCCTGTATCTTTTGTCAAAGTTAACCATCTGCCGGATGGTAATTTCCCTAATGGAATACCTAATCCATTATTGCCGGAATGTCGTGCTGACACAGCGAAAGCAGTACTTGAGCATCAGGCTGACATGGGGATAGCTTTCGACGGTGATTTCGACCGTTGTTTCTTGTTTGATGAGAAAGCGAACTTTATCGAAGGTTACTACATCGTTGGTCTTCTGGCCGAAGCTTTCTTGCAAAACAATCCAGGCTCCAAGATTATTCATGATCCTCGTCTTTCATGGAATACCATCGATATTGTTAATCAAGCCGGTGGTATTCCTGTCATGTCGAAAACGGGGCATGCTTTTATCAAAGAACGCATGCGAAAAGAAGATGCCATCTATGGCGGCGAGATGAGCGCACATCATTATTTCCGTGACTTTGCTTATTGTGATAGCGGCATGATTCCATGGTTATTGGTGGCAAGTTTGCTGTCTACAAAAGAGAAACAGCTCAGTCAATTAGTCGGTTACCGCATGCTGGCTTACCCCGTTTCAGGGGAAATTAATCGCAGGGTTGCTAATGTTGATAAGTTAATTAATAAAATACAAGAAACCTATAAAGCTGCAGCTGTAAAATTTGATTATACAGATGGTCTAAGTATTGAATTAGAAAGTTGGCGTTTTAATATACGGGTGTCGAACACTGAGCCTGTAGTAAGACTTAATGTTGAGTCAAGAGCTGATGAACGTGTAATGAAAAATAAAACGGAAGAGCTACTTGTGCTTTTAGATGGGATGGAAAAATGAAGAACTTACTCATGTCGATATATAATTATCGAGGGTTTATTGGAAGTAGCATTAAGCGAGACTTTCAGTCTAGATATAAGACTAGTATGCTTGGTGCCGCATGGTTGGTATTACAACCGCTCGCAATGATAATAGTCTATACGGTTATATTTGCTGAGGTTATGAGAGCAAGAATGCCTGGCGATACAGGACCGTTTGCATATAGCATTTACATATGTTCAGGACTGTTAACTTGGGGTTTTTTTGCTGAGTTGGTGACACGACTACAAACTGTTTTTGTCGATAACGCAAACTTCTTAAAGAAAATAAACTTCCCTAGAATATGTCTTCCTGTTATATCTCTGGGCGCTTCATTTATAAATTTTTTGATTATATTTTCACTTTATATATTGTTCCTTGCTTTTACAGGGAATTTCCCCGGCGTGTACATTTTGGGGATGATTCCTTTGTTAATTGTTCAAATTGTTTTTTCATTGGGGTTGGGTGTTACTCTCGGAGTGTTAAATGTATTTTTCCGTGATGTGTCACAATTTATGAATATACTTCTTCAATTTTGGTTCTGGTTTACACCGATTATTTATATAATTGATATACTACCAAAATGGGCCAGTAAATGGCTGATGCTGAATCCTATGACAGGTCTTATTGTAGGTTATCAGAATATATTTGTGAAAAATAAATGGCCTGATTGGAGCAATCTATACTTAGTTGGAGCATTATCCATGATACTGCTTATTGTTGCCCTTCACTTATTCCGGAAACATTCCGGTGACATGGTAGATGAATTATAATGAGTAGTATAATTGTAGAGGGTATTTGTAAATCCTATAAAAAATACAATAGTCGTTATGACCGTCTTATTGAGTGGTTTTCTCCATTTAATAGTTGTCGACATAGTGTTACCACTATCCTAGACGATATCAATTTCACCGTGAATCCTGGCGAGGCTGTTGGTATCATTGGGGTAAATGGTGCGGGCAAGAGTACGTTGCTTAAGATCATTACTGGTACCACAGCAGCGACACAAGGGCGTGTAAAAATAAACGGGCGCGTTGCCGCATTGCTAGAATTAGGGATGGGCTTTCACCCAGACTTTACTGGTCGCGACAATGTTTTCATGTCGGGGCAACTACTTGGCATGTCACTTGAGCAAATTAGAGAGCTCATGCCATTTATTGAAGAGTTTGCAGAGATCGGTCAATATATAGACCAACCTGTACGCACTTATTCTAGTGGGATGCAAGTTCGTCTTGCTTTCAGTGTTGCGACTGCCTTGCGACCAGAAGTATTGATTGTTGATGAAGCCCTTTCTGTAGGAGATGCGTATTTTCAAGCTAAATGTTTTTCTCGCATAAAAGAATATAAATCACGGGGTACAACTTTATTGATTGTATCTCATGATCAAGCTGCAATTGCAAACCTATGCAGTAGAGCAATTCTTATTGAAAAGGGTAGGGTCGTAGCGGATACTGTGCCTACCGATGTCATGAATTTGTATAATGCAAAGCTTTCAAAAACGTCAGATACTATGGATGTTAAACTTCATGAAGGGAAAATGGTATCAGGAGACCTTCGTGCAGTTGTAAATGGATTTTATATTATTGATAGCAATGGTAATAAAGTTGAAACATTAACAGTTTCAAATAAATATGAACTCTGTTTTGAAATAGACAATAAAGAAATTAGTTCTGGATTGACTCTTGGTTTTCATATTCGTGACAGATTGGGGAATGTTATTTTTGGTACTAACACTCTGGCATTGAAAGCGAATATTTCCAGCTTAGGACCTAAGCTGGTTAAGTTTATCTTGAATATGAATATTGGCGTTGGTGAGTTTTCAGTCTCTGCTGCGTTGCATAAAGAGCGCGATCATTACGAAGAGTGTTATCACTGGGTTGATGGCTTGGGTACATTTCATGTCGTTGCGCCAGAGAGAATTTTTGTTGGTAGTGCATGGCTGGATGCTGATTGCCAAATAGTTAACTTGGAGAAATAGTTTTGATTTTAAATTACTTTAAGCGTTTAACTAAACACCTTAATGACTCAACGTCTCATAATAATGCTGTACTTGAGACCTTGAATGATTTAAATAGTAAAATTGAATCGTTGGGAGAGGAAGTTAAAGGATTAAAGGAGTTACAAGGAGTTGAACCTGTTGTTGAATCACCTGATGACCTGTTTGTTTTACGGAATGATTTGGCTGAACATAAAGACGGTATTTCCAAAATCGATAACGCAGTGCATAAAGTTGCAGATAGACTGGAGTTTGTTCGCGAAGAGCTGATGTTTGAACTCAGGGTGAAAACAGGTTCATTTAAAGATAAAACAGAAGTTACCAATATTGAAAGCAAAGTTTTAAATAATGATAAATACGATTCAGGAATACGACGTATTAACGTAGGTTGCGGTCACGTTCAAATCGAAGGCTACATTAATGTTGATGCAAGGGAAATTCCTGGTGTTGATATAATTTCTTCCGCAAGTGAATTGCCATTTAACAATGGTGAGTTGGAGGAGATTTATTGCGCACATTTAGCTGAGCACTTTACTGAGCTAGAGCTTAAAAGAATCATACTCCCTCATTGGTTCAGTAAAATCCGGGAAGGGGGGCAACTGCATATCGTTGTACCTGATGCGCATAGCATGATAAAAGATTATATTGCAGGTGAAATGAACTTTGAAGACTTACGTAAAGTAACTTATGGCGCACAGGATTATGAAGGTGATTTTCATTATACTATGTTTACGACAGACAGCCTGACACAACTGCTTATCGAAGCCGGTTTTGATAGTGTTTCTGTTGTCGAAGATAACAGAAAAAATGGACTGTGTCGTGAAATGGAGTTGATTGCACGGAAAGTGTGATTGACATGCTAGGATAAAATTATGAGCATCAATATGCTTGACGAAGTTAACGCTAAAATAAAACAAGAGATTCTTCGGGAGAGAGAAGTAAGACTGACATCTCAAGACTCTTATTTATCGGCCATCCCGAAAAGCTTGCAGTTCCGGGCGTCTTCAAAGCTGTATCATATAAAGGAACTTATTTCTTTATGCAAAGAAGACTATCGTGATTTGATCGTTGCATTAATAATGAAAGATAAACGAGAGAATGTTAAAGGTTATCATATAATCGACCGTTTTCGTACGCGCCCCTTTATATTTATTAGTTTGCTTTCGCTTCATCCTGAGAATAAGGTTAAGATTTTGGGGAAAACTCGATTTGTTGCAATCAAATTGTTAATGAAAAACCCCAAATTATTGGATGTTGCCACGAAACTATATAGAAAATATAAGAGGTAAGCAATGTTTAATCATTTTAACGGTAAGGTGATTCAAGTTATCGAATCACTTGATGTTTATGACGCATGTTCTAATCATGTTGTAAACATTGATACTGCATTGAAAGATATATTTTGTATTGATTCTCAGGTTTATGTTTCACATTTCCATCCCGAAAGAGAAGGTATTACCAATCATATTAGCTCACTAAGTGCTAATGAAGAAGATATTATCATTTATCACTTCTCTGGGTTCTCTGAAATTTGTTCTGATTATGTTCTTAAACAAAATTGTTTAAAAGTGATGTTATATCACAATATTACCCCTCATTATTTTTTTGATAAAAATAGTCAGCTTTATAAATATTGTAAGCGTGGGCGTGAGCAGTTAAAGGAAATTGTTAATAAATTTGATTTTGTTGCTGGTGTAAGTAATTATAATATTAAAGAGATCGTAGAGTTAGGTTATGACTCGGCTAAAACATTTAAGCTTCCAATTATAATTGATGATATCGATGAGAAGAAGTTTTCTAACGCTAATAATAAAGAAAAAAATATTCTTTTCGTTGGTCGAATTTGTGAGAACAAGCGACAAGATAGGCTTGTAGAAGTTTATGGTAAGTTGCGCATTAAGTTTCCAAATATTGGAAAGTTGATTCTCGTGGGTGGGTATGATTCATCGTCTTCTTTTTATAAGCGGATCGTACGCATTATCAATGAACTTGGTCTGCAGGATCATGTGTGCATTACCGGGAAAGTCAGTCAGTCAGTGCTGGATGAATATTACCAAAGCGCAATGTGCTTACTGTGCTTCAGTGAACATGAAGGTTTTGGCGTTCCATTACTTGAAGCTGCATTATATAATATTCCTGTATTGGCTTTAGATGCAGCAGCAGTCTCTGAAACTTTAGATGCTTCTTCTGGTATTTTTAAAAATGATGAAGAGCTATTTGATAAGTTCGAAAAAATACTCAATGATGATAATTTCGTCGTTACATTATTAGAACATCAAAGAAAGGTTCTCCATTCGTGCGGTTATAGCGCTTGGCTGAAAGTTGCGTCTGAGTTTCTAACTAAAATTATTGGTGGGCCGGGACGCTTCAAATCAGTCAGCTTTGTTATTTGTACATTCAACCGTGCGGATTATCTTGACCGCTGTTTAGATTATTTAACGAGAAGCTATAACAGTAATTTCGAAGTCGTTGTTGTGAATGGCCCATCAACCGACCATACATCGAAGGTTATCGAGAAGTGGCGTCATAAGATTGTTTATGCAGACAATCCAATTCGTAACCTTTCGGTTTCTCGGAATATAGGCAGTAACCTAGCGTCTGGCGATGTTATAGCATTCATTGATGATGATGCTATGCCATTTTACAATTGGTGTGACCGCATTCTTGATTACTATAATGCATCTCATAATTTTGTTGCCGGCGTAGGTGGTCCAACATATTATGCTGGGACTTTACAGTTTCAAGCCATTGATATTCTTGTAGATAGTTTTGGTTCTGGTGTTACAAATCCGGATAGGGAATTATACTTTAACACTGATTATCATCGAACGTTGCTAGGAACTAACTCATCATTCCGTCGGGACTACTTATTGTCTACTGGATCTTTTGATGAAGAATATGATTATTTCCTCGATGAGACTGATGTCTGCTTTAGGCTTATTGAAAATGGTTATAAAATTCATCATTGTCCAGATGCTTATTTACGGCATGAGTTCGCGCAGAGTGATAATCGGGTAAGCAAGTATAAATACAATTGGTTCTCCATTGTTAAAAATACAGTATATTTTGCTTTGCGATTCAACCAAGGCGATAAAGATTTTATTATCGCCCAGACTAGAAAAATAGTAGAAAAAGAACGTATAGCATATCTTGAGAGCGGGGCTCGGTCAGGGGAGTTATCACAAGAAGACTTTAAATTACTTGTTAAAAGTGTTTGGGATGGTTTTGATGCGGGCATTGCTGCAGCAAGTCATCCTCGTAAATTGATTAAATTAACTTCTAATAATACGAAGCTGCTTCCGTTTGAGGTCAATAACCATGGCGGAGGATTTAACAAGCTGCATATAGTTCTTGTCACCAAAGAGTTCCCACCATTTACTAAGTCGGGTGGGATTGGAACACTTTATTACCATCTAGCAAGTGAGCTTTTATTACAGGGGCATGATGTTACTGTAATCACCCAAGGGAATGAAGATAGGCTCGAACGTGGTAATTTCCGCCTGATTAGTCTCTCAAAACCAGAGGTCACTGAAAACTATACGAACTCAGTTATTGCGAATGTCAATTTATCTTGGGCAGTAAAGGTTGCAATTACAATAGATGCGTTGAATGACGAGATTCCGATTTCTGTAGTTGATACTTGCCTGTGGGACGCTGAATGTTACGCTTTCCAACAGATAAAGGAAGAACTAAACATACCTCTGGTTGTTCGTTTGGTCACGCCATTAATAGTTGCGGATGAGACCAATGGCTGGAATATGCCAACCCTTGATAAAGATTTGCTCGTTGAGTTCGAACGTTCTATGGTGAGAGCCGCGGATGCTGTTGTACCTATCAGCCAATCCATCCAAAATACATTCACTAAGCGATATAAGATTGACGCAGACGAGCGTTTTAACATTATCAATGCTGGTATTGCCTATTGGCCTAGCTACGATGTGTCGCGTGGTTATAGTGACATTAGCCATTTCCCAGAATTGATTAGTGCCAAAGAAAATGGAAAAATGATTTATCTGTTCTTGGGCAGATTGGAAAAACGCAAAGGAGTTGATGTTTTTATTAAGGCAATTGCTCAATTTAATCAACAATTCCACGAAAAAGCTAGCGATGTGATGTTTGTATTTGCTGGTCATGATGGTATTGGAGTTCAAGCTCTGCTTGAGGAACACTTAGCTGGAAAACAGTATAATGTTACTCTCTTAGGTGAAGTGTCGGACTGGGATCGCGAAAAACTGTATGCTTTTTGCGATGTGGTTGTTTTCCCTTCACGATACGAATCTTTTGGCCTTGTGCCTCTTGAGGCTTTTGTGCATGGTAAACCTGTCATTGGCAGTAATGCTGGTGCAATACCTGAAGTGGTATTGAGTGAACAGTGTGGTCTCATTTTCAAGGACGGTTCAGAGCAGGATTTGGCTGAGAAAATGGCAATTCTTTGTAATAATGAGGCGTTCTACAAAACGCTTTCTGACGGTGCTAAAGCCCGAGTCAAAGATTTATCCTCAAACCGTTCCGCGTTACAATCCGAAGAGTTATATCACCGTTTGATCTTAGGTATTCAATGATTATGAAAATTGCAGTAATTACTGGCATCACTGGCCAAGACGGCGCTTATCTTGCAGAACTACTGTTAGAAAAAGGCTACGTGGTTCATGGAACCTATCGTCGTACCAGTTCTGTCAATTTCTGGCGTATTGAAGAATTGGGTATTGATAAACACCCAAATCTGAATTTGGTTGAATACGATCTGACCGATCTTTCCGCCAGCATTCGTCTGCTTCAACAAACCGGTGCTACTGAGGTCTATAACCTGGCAGCGCAGAGTTTTGTGGGTGTTTCATTTGAGCAACCTATTACTACCGCCGAAATTACTGGATTGGGTCCGGTAAATCTGCTAGAAGCGATCCGTATCGTTAATCCGAAGATTCGCTTCTATCAAGCCTCAACGTCCGAAATGTTCGGCTTGGTGCAAGCTGTTCCTCAGAAGGAGGACACACCTTTCTATCCGCGTAGCCCTTACGGTGTTGCGAAATTATATGCTCACTGGATGACGATTAACTATCGTGAAAGCTACGGCATTTTCGCTTCCAGCGGTATTTTGTTCAACCATGAGTCTCCTTTGCGTGGTCGTGAGTTTGTTACACGTAAAATCACTGACTCAGTTGCCAAAATCAAACTGGGCCAATTAGACGTGCTTGAGCTGGGCAATATGGACGCGAAGCGCGATTGGGGGTTTGCCAAGGAGTACGTGGAAGGAATGTGGCGTATGCTTCAAGCTGAACAACCGGATACTTTCGTGCTGGCAACCAATCGCACCGAAACCGTGCGTGACTTCGTCTCCATGGCCTTTAAAGCTGCGGGCTTCACTTTGCGCTTTGAAGGTAAAGAAGAGCAGGAAATTGGTGTTGATGTTGCTACGGGTAAAATCTTGGTTCGCGTTAATCCGAAATTCTACCGTCCTGCCGAGGTTGAGCTCCTGATTGGTAATCCTGAACGCGCTAAAGAAATTTTAGGCTGGGAGCCGAAAACCACTTTGGAACAGCTTTGCCAGATGATGGTCGAACAAGACATTCGTCGTAATCAGAACGGATCCTCATTCTGATGTTTGGCGCTGGCAAACGTGCCTTGATTACAGGCATTAATGGGTTTACCGGCCGCTATGTGGCAGCGGAACTATCCGCTGCCGGGTATCGGGTGTTTGGGTTGGGGTCATTACCCTCAACCCAAGAGGATTATTTGCAGGTCAACCTATTAAATGCGGATGAACTGACTGATGCTATTGCACAGGTTAAGCCTGATGTCGTGGTCCATTTGGCCGCGATTGCCTTTGTTGGTCACGGCGATACCAGTGCGTTTTACAGCGTTAACGTAGTAGGAACCCGTAATTTATTGCAGGCGCTTTATGATTGTGGCAAATCCTTGGATGCTATCCTGATTGCGAGCAGTGCCAATGTTTATGGCAATAGCATCGAGGGAAAACTGGACGAGTCCACAGCAGCAAATCCAGCAAATGATTATGCGGTAAGTAAGTTGGCGATGGAGTATATGACCAAGCTCTGGATGGATAAATTGCCAATATTTATTACCAGACCTTTTAATTATACCGGCGTTGGCCAGGCTGAGAATTTCTTATTACCAAAGATTGTGAAGCACTATAAAGAGAAGGCCGCAATCATCGAATTGGGTAATATTGATGTTTGGCGGGATTTCACCGATGTACGTGCTTTAAGCAAGGCCTATGTGGCGCTGCTCCAGGCTAAGCCTGTGGGGGAAACCATCAATGTTTGTTCTGGCAGAACATACTCCTTGCGTGAAGCTGTAGCACTATGTGAAAAGATCTCTGGTCATTCTTTAGAGATCCGAGTAAACCCTGCTTTTGTGCGCCCAAACGAAGTTAAAAGCCTATGTGGTGATGCAAGTAAATTGCGTTCCACTGTTGGCGAATGGGATACACCACCACTGGAAGAGACGTTACGCTGGATGTTGGAAAACTGAGAATGAAAGTTATATTTGGTACTGACCCGATAAAGTACCCTTTAACCGGGATTGGTCGATATGCTTATGAGTTAGCCAACGGTTTGAAAGAAAGCTCGGAAATTTCTGAGCTTTTATTCCTTAACGGGCGCAGCTTAAGCCAGCAGATTCCTACAGCCAGAGAAATTACTTCCTCAGCTCAGGGGCTGCGTCGACGAGTACAAAAGAGTCATTTTGCATCAGAATTGTATCGCTTGACGGCACCGTGGTTAAAAACTTATACGCTCAGAAAACACCCGGATGCGTTATACCACAGCCCTAATTTTTATTTGCCCCCCAACATTGATCGTTGCGTGGCCACTTTCCATGACCTCTCGGTATTCACCTGGCCACAATGCCATCCGGCAGAGCGGGTTCGTTTCATGCAGAAAGAACTGCTGCTGACTATTAAGCGTGCCAATGTTCTTATCACGGACTCTGAATTTACTCGACATGAATTGGCTGAGTATTTCAATCTGCCTTTGAGCAAGGTTTATGCGGCTCAGTTAGCCAGCAGCGGGGATTTTTATCCGCGTCAACTAGAAGAAATTACGCGTGTTTTATCCCCCCTCGATTTAAAACCGAATCAGTACTGCTTATTTACCGGTTCGATCGAACCTCGCAAAAATATTGAAACGCTCCTGGATGCTTACGAACGCTTGCCACTGACTCTTCGCCTGAACGTTCCGTTGGTTATCAGCGGATTTAAAGGGTGGAGTAGCGAAGGGTTGCATCAGCGTTTTGAGCGGGGCCAACAAGCAGGGTGGTTACGTTACCTTGGCTACACTAAATCAGCTGATTTACCTCTGTTGTTTGCTGGTGCGCGTAGTTTCTTGTTTCCGTCACTGTATGAAGGGTTTGGATTACCCGTGTTGGAAGCGATGGCGTCAGGGGTGCCGGTTGTTTGCTCAGACAGTGCCTCATTGCCCGAGGTCGTGGGCAATTGTGCCTTGATGTGTGCAGCAATGGATGTTGAAACACTCACGGAACTGATTCAAAAAAGTATTGAAGATGAAGTCTGGCGCGAACAAGCCAGGATAAACGGTTTAAACCGGGCAAAACATTTTTCTTGGCAACGTTGCGCGCAAGAAACCATTCTCGCTTACCAGCAGGTTTGATATTTTTCATGTTGAAAGTTCTACATTTTTATAAAACATACTACCCGGATTCTTTTGGTGGCATAGAGCAGGTCATTTTTCAATTAAGTGAAGCCGGTGTCTGTCACCAAATTGAGTCGACGACACTTTCTTTGAGCACCCGTGGCGATATTGATAATGCACGGGTAGGTGTGCACCCGGCTTACTACGCCGCAACTAATTTTGAAGTGGCATCTACGCCATTTTCGGTAAGCGCCATAAGGAAATTCAAAGACTTGGTGGCCCAAGCGGATATTGTTCATTATCATTTCCCGTATCCCTATATGGACTTGGTGCATTTTATTGTCGGTGTCAAAAAACCGACGGTAGTCAGTTATCACTCAGATATTGTCAAGCAAAAACTGGCTCTGAAAATGTACTCACCCCTGATGAACAAGTTTTTGAGTTCGGTAGATTGCATCGTCGCGGCATCGCCAAACTATGTGAAAACCAGCCCGGTTCTGCAAAAATATCTGCCGAAGGTGAGAGTGATCCCTTATGGCCTGGATAAAAAGTCTTATCCGGTTGCCGATGAAGCTCATCTTGAGCGCTGGCGTCAACAAGTTGGCGACCGTTTCTTCCTGTTTGTGGGAGCATTTCGATACTACAAAGGCCTGCATATTTTGCTGGAGGCTATTCAGGGCACTGATTTCCCTTTGGTTATCATTGGTGCTGGCCCAATCGAAGTTGAACTTAAACAACAGGCTCAGGAGCTGGGGTTAAAAAACATTCATTTCTTGGGAGCACTGCCGGATGAAGATAAGGCGGCGTTGCTGCAGCTATGTTATAGCGTGGTATTCCCTTCCCACTTGCGTTCAGAGGCCTTTGGCATCACTTTGCTAGAAGGTGCGATGTATGGTAAATCACTGATATCTAGTGAAATTGGTACGGGAACAACCTATATCAACATCGATCAGGAAACCGGCTTGGTTGTGCCGCCATCCGATCCGCAAGCATTACGCGCAGCGATGACAACATTATGGGAAGATCCTGAGCTGGCGCAGCGATATGGTGAGAATGCAGCCAAACGTTTTCAGGCGCTGTTTACCTCGGAGCGTATGGCGGAAAGTTACATAGAGCTTTATCAACAACTGATCGCCAACTGATTGTAAAACAAAAATATTGTTACATTCTGACGTAAGGTTATACGCAAAAGCGTGACCTATCGCACCAATCACTACCCACGCGGCTCAATCCTGAGTTAACATGTGTGCCACATCACAAAACCTGTTGGCCACAGTTGTTAACAGGGTCATCCTCAGACAGGAGTTCTTCAATGTCCAAGCAACAAATCGGCGTTGTCGGCATGGCGGTAATGGGCCGCAATCTGGCACTGAACATCGAAAGCCGTGGTTACACCGTTTCGATCTTTAACCGTTCAGGCGATAAAACTGATGAAGTTATTGCCGAGAATCCAGGTAAAAATCTGGTGCCGCACTACACCGTCGAAGAGTTCGTTGAATCGCTGGAAAAACCACGCCGCATCTTGCTGATGGTGAAAGCGGGTGAAGCGACTGACAAGACCATTGCTTCCCTGACTCCGCACCTGGATAAAGGTGACATTCTGATCGACGGTGGCAACACCTACTATCAGGACACCATCCGTCGTAACCGCGAACTGTCTGATCAAGGCTTCAACTTCATCGGTACCGGTGTTTCCGGTGGTGAAGAGGGCGCACTGAAAGGGCCTTCAATCATGCCTGGCGGCCAGAAAGAAGCTTACGAGCTGGTGGCGCCAATCCTGGAGAAAATCGCTGCGGTAGCGGAAGGCGAACCTTGCGTGACCTACATCGGTGCTGATGGCGCCGGTCACTATGTGAAGATGGTGCACAACGGCATCGAATACGGCGACATGCAGCTGATTGCAGAAGCCTATTCCCTGTTGAAGCAGGCGCTGAACCTGAGCAATGAAGAACTGGCTGACACCTTTGCCGAGTGGAACAAAGGCGAACTGAACAGCTACCTGATCGACATCACCAAAGATATCTTCACCAAGAAAGATGAAGAAGGTAAATACCTGGTTGATGTGATCCTGGACGAAGCTGCCAACAAAGGTACCGGCAAATGGACCAGCCAGAGCTCTCTGGATCTGGGCGAGCCGCTGTCGCTGATCACCGAGTCGGTATTCGCACGTTACCTGTCCTCACTGAAAGACCAGCGCGTTGCCGCATCTAAAGTGTTGACCGGTCCTAAAGTGACGCCAGTCAGCGGTGACAAAGCCGAATTCGTCGAGAAAGTGCGCCGCGCGCTGTACCTGGGCAAAATCGTTTCCTATGCGCAGGGCTTCTCTCAGCTGAAAGCGGCTTCCAAAGAAAACAACTGGGATCTGCACTACGGCGACATTGCCAAGATCTTCCGCGCCGGCTGCATCATCCGTGCACAGTTCCTGCAGAAAATCACCGACGCTTATGCACAGGACGCGGATATCGCTAACCTGTTGCTGGCACCTTACTTCAAGCAGATTGCTGACGAATATCAGCAGGCGCTGCGTGACGTGGTGTCCTACGCGGTGCAAAACGGCATCCCTACGCCGACCTTCTCTGCGGCAATCTCCTACTACGACAGCTACCGTTCAGCGGTTCTGCCTGCCAACCTGATCCAGGCGCAGCGTGACTACTTCGGTGCTCACACCTACAAACGTATCGACAAAGAAGGCGTGTTCCATACCGAATGGATGGAATAAACCCAACGTTTGAAGCATAAAAAAAGCCGCCGAGGTTAACGCCCGGCGGCTTTTTTATGCCTGCAAAGCAAGACTATTTCTGGTGGCGCTCACGCAGCCGGCCAATCACCTTGCTCAAATCCAGATCCTGATCCTGCAGCAGCACCAGCAGGTGATAAATCAGATCGGAGGCTTCGTTGGTCAGCTCTTCGCGATCGTTCACCGTTGCGGCCAATGCGGTTTCCACGCCTTCTTCACCGACTTTCTGTGCGATACGCTTGGTGCCGCTGGCGTACAGGCTGGCTGTGTAAGAGCTGTCGGGGCTGGCGTTTTTACGCTCCGCCAGCAGTTGCTCCAACTGATACAGAAAACCCCAATCGCTGGCGGCCGGGTGGAAGCAGCTGGTATTGCCCAGATGGCAGGTCGGGCCAATCGGATTGACCAAAATCAACAGCGTGTCGTTATCACAGTCTGGGGTGATGCTCACTACGTTGAGGAAGTTGCCAGAGCTTTCGCCCTTGGTCCACAGGCGCTGCTTGGTACGAGAGAAGAAGGTGACCTTGCCGCTTTGCTCGGTAGCGGTCAGCGCTTCCTGGTTCATGTAGCCGAGCATCAGCACTTCGCCGGAGACGGCATGCTGCACAATCGCCGGCAGCAGGTGGTCAGTTTTTTCCCAGTCGAGCTGGCTTCTTTGTTGTTCTGTTAACACAGGCGGATCTCCACACCTTGGGCGGCCAGGAACTTTTTCAGTTCGCCGATATTAATGATTTGCTTGTGGAACACCGACGCGGCCAGGGCGCCGTCAACGTCCGCATCACGAAACGCTTCCAGAAAGTGTTCCATGGTGCCCGCGCCGCCGGAGGCAATCAGGGGTACCTTGCATACCTCACGGACCTTCCGCAGCTGTTCCAGATCGTAACCGTTGCGTACGCCATCCTGGTTCATCATGTTCAACACAATCTCGCCGGCACCGCGTTTTTGCACTTCTTTAACCCAATCCAAGGTTTCCCATTGGGTGACGCGGGTGCGGCTTTCGTCGCCGGTGTATTGGTTAACGTGATACTTGCCGGTTGAGGCTTCGAACCAGGTATCAATACCCACCACGATGCACTGTACGCCAAAGCGATCTGCCAGACGGCTGATCAGATCGGGGTCGGCCAGCGCCGGAGAGTTGATGGAAATCTTGTCGGCGCCGAAAGAGAGGATCTGGCTGGCATCTTCCGGGCTTTTGATCCCACCGGCGACGCAGAAGGGGATATCAATCACTTCCGCCACCCGTGACACCCAGCTTTTGTCCACTACACGGCCATCGCTTGAGGCGGTGATATCGTAGAACACCAGTTCGTCCGCACCTTCCTGCGCATAGCGTTGCGCCAGCGGCACGATGTCACCGATGATCTCATGGTTGCGGAACTGCACGCCTTTCACTACTTGCCCGTCTTTGACATCCAGGCACGGGATTATCCGTTTTGCCAGCATGCGATTGCCTCCTCAACGCTAAACTTACCTTCCAACAGGGCACGCCCCACAATCACACCTTTAACGCCACTGCCACGCAGTTGGGCGATATCGTCCAGGTTGCCGATGCCGCCGGATGCCTGGAAGTCAATCTGCGGATAGCGTTGGCTGATTTCCTGGTACAGCGCCACGTTGGAGCCAGCCAGCGTGCCATCGCGGGAAATATCGGTGCACAGCACGTGCTTGAGGCCGTAGGGCAGGAACTGCTCCACCACCTGTTCCAAAGTGGCGTCTGAGTTTTCTTGCCAGCCGCTGATCGCCACGCGCTTGGTGCCGTCGGCGTCGATACGCACGTCCAGCGCCAGCACCATGGCCTCTGCGCCATAGCGCTCAAACCAGCCCTGCACCAACTGCGGTTGTTTCACTGCGGTGGAGCCGATGACCACGCGGGTCGCACCGGCTTCCAGCAGTGCCGAAACGTCCTGCTCATTGCGAATGCCGCCGCCAACCTGTACCGGCACGTTAACCCCGGCGAGCAGTTGGCGCAGCAGCGGGATCTGGCGTGCAGCAGGATCTTTGGCACCGGTCAAATCGACCAGATGCAATACCTGTGCACCCTGTTGTTGATAGTCCTGCAGGCGTGAGCGCGGATCGTTACCGTAGTCGCGCTGTTGGCCGTAATCACCCTGATGCAAACGCACCACGTTGCCGTCGATCAAATCCAAAGCTGGAATAATCATGCTGCCTACATCTCCAGAAAGTTTTTCAACAGTTGCGCACCGGCTGATCCAGAACGTTCTGGATGAAACTGCACGCCGAAGAAGTTGTCTTTTTGCACGGCGGCGGTGAAGGGCTCGCCGTAGTTCGCCTGGGCGATGGTGCTTGGGCATATCGGCATCGCATAGCTGTGAACGAAGTAGAAGTAGGCACCGTCTTCAATGCCGCGGAACAGATGGTGGCCGGCCTGTGCCGACACCTGGTTCCAGCCCATGTGCGGCAGCGGCAGACCGAAGTCGGTCATCTGGGTGACCGGCGTCTCGATAATGCCCAGCGTGTCGATACCGCCATTCTCTTCGCTGCTTTTTGCCAGCAACTGCATACCGAGGCAAATACCCAGCACCGGCTGAGTGCAGGCTTTGATCAAATCGATCAACTCGCGTTGCTTCAACTGATCCATGGCCGCCTGCGCTGTGCCGACGCCCGGCAGGAAAAGCTTATCGGCTCGCAACACGATCTCCGGGTCACGGCTTACCTGCGGCTGATAACCCAGTCGCTGCACCGCGTAGGTGACAGAAGACAGGTTGGCGCAGCCGGTGTCTAAAATCACCACGTTCATCACAGCACTCCTTTCGAGCTCGGGAGGGTATTGCCCTCAACGCGGATCGCCTGGCGTAGCGTACGGCCAAACACTTTGAACAGGCTTTCGACGCGGTGATGGTCGTTTTTGCCTTTGGTTTTCAGGTGAAGCGTGCAACCCATGGTGTAAGACAGCGAGCGGAAGAAGTGTTCGACCATTTCGGTGCTCAGATCGCCGACGCGCTGATAGTTAAACTCAGCCTTGTATTCCAGGTGCGGACGGCCGGAGATATCCAGCGCGCAGCGCGCCAGGCACTCGTCCATTGGCAGCACAAAGCCGAAACGTGCGATGCCGCGTTTGTCGCCCAACGCCTTGTTCAGGGCTTCGCCCAGCGCCAGACCGGTGTCTTCTACCGTGTGGTGATCGTCGATATACAGATCGCCCTTAACATTGATGTCCATGCGGAAGCCGCCGTGGGTGGCGATCTGATCCAGCATGTGATCGAAGAAACCCACGCCGGTTTTGATCTTGCTGCCGCCTTCGCGATCCAGCCAGACGTTGACGTCGATCTGGGTTTCTTTGGTGGCGCGGTTAACCTGCGCATGACGATCGCGCTGGGTCAGTTGGCGGGTGATCTCTTTCCAGCCCAGGGTATCGCGCTGATAGCGCAAGCCCTGAATGCCCATGTTTTCCGCCAGTTGAACGTCGGTGGGGCGATCGCCGATCACGTAGCTGTGAGCGGTATCCATCACGCCGGGCTCCAGATAGCCTTTGACCAGCGCGGTTTTGGGTTTGCGGCAATCGCAGTTGTCCGCCGGCAGGTGTGGGCAGATCAGGATATCTTCGAAGTGAATGCCCTGGGAGCTGAGGATCTGCATCATCAGGCCGTGCGGCGGATCGAAGGTTTCCTGCGGAAAACTGGCGGTACCCAGGCCATCCTGATTGGTGATCATCACCAGTTGGTAACCTGCCTGCTGCAATTCAAGCAGGCAAGGAATGACGTCCGGCTCCAGCGCCAGCTTGTCCAGGCGATCAACCTGGAAGTCTTCTGGGGGTTCAGCAATCAGCGTGCCGTCACGGTCAATAAAGAGGAATTTCTGGCTCACATTGGCTCCTGGCGAGTCTCGGTTGCACCGGGCAGGGCAGACAGCGCGTCAACCACGCGCTGGCATTCGTCACGGGTGCCGATGGTGATGCGCAGGCAGCCGGACAACCCAGGTTGTTTATTTTGGTCTCTTAAGATAATGCCCTGATCCCATAAGGTTTTAAACACATTACTGGATGCAGTGAAACGAGCCAGCAGGTAATTGCTGTCGCTGGCGAAAACCTGCTCAACGCAAGCGCAGTTTTGCAGCGCCTGCTGCAGCCAACTGCGGTTGGCGGCAATCTCGGTAACGCGCTGACGCATCACGCGGATCCCCTCGGTGCTGAGCGCCTGTGCAGCGATATCGGCGACCGGAGTAGACAGCGGATAAGGTGCGATCACCTTCAGCAGCAGGGCGATCAAGTCCTCGTTGGCCAGAGTAAAACCACAGCGCAGGCCAGCCAGCGCGAAGGCTTTTGACAGAGTGCGCAGGACAGCCAGGTGCGGATAGTCGCTCAGCCAGGCGGCCACGCTGGCCTGCGGGCAGAATTCGATATAGGCCTCATCAACCGCGACGATTGCCTTGCCTTTGGCCATTTCCAGCAGGGTGCGCAGATCGTTGGGATCGATCAGATTACCGGTTGGGTTGTTTGGGCTGCAGACGTATATCAGTTTCACGTTATCCAGGCTGTCGGCGATGGCAGCTAAATCCAATTGCCAGTCCTTTTTGGCCGCCACGGTGCGACGCTCCACGCCAAAGGTTTCAGCGCTGACGGCGTACATGCCGTAAGTCGGCGGGCAGAACAGGATGGCGTCTTTGCCCGGCTCGCAGAAGGCGCGGATCAGCAGTTCAATGCCTTCGTCCGCCCCACGACTGACCAGCACCTGTTCCTTTTTAACCCCGGCGTAATCGGCGTAGCGCTCGATCACCCGTACCGGCTGGCACTCCGGATAGCGGTTAAAGGTTTGAGCGGTCAGTTGGAATTCCGGGGCGATCGGGTATTCGTTGGCGTTCAGCCACACATCGCCATTGCCCCCCAGGCGGCGAGCCGATTGATACGGGGTCAGCTCGCGAACGTTGGCGCGCGCCAGGTTTTCAATGCTCATGCTTGCTCCTTCAGTGCGGCAACGCGCAGGGTGACGGCGTTTTTGTGGGCAATCAACTGCTCGGCGGCAGCCAGGGTTTCAATGGTGGCGGCCAGGTTCATAAAGCCTTGCGGCGTCAGTTCCTGCACCGTCATGCGTTTTTGGAAATCCGCCAGGCCCAGGCTGGAACAGGTCGCGGTATACCCGTAGGTCGGCAATACGTGGTTGGTGCCGGACGCATAGTCACCGGCGGACTCTGGCGACCAGTCACCAAGAAATACCGAACCGGCGCTGGTGATGCTGTCGACCAGGGCGCGGGCATCGCGGGTCTGAATGATCAGGTGTTCCGGGCCATACTGATTGCTGATCGCCACGCACTCGGCCAGATCTTTGGCGACGATCAGTCGGCTACTGGCCAGCGCCTGACGAGCGGTTTCGGCGCGAGGCAGTTGCGCCAGTTGCTGTTCGACCGCTTCGGCTACCGCCTGTGCCATAACGGCGTCCGGCGTCAGCAGAATCACCTGCGAGTCTGGGCCGTGCTCCGCCTGCGACAACAAATCAGAGGCGACAAACGCCGGCGTCGCACCGGCATCGGCAATCACCAACACCTCGGAAGGACCGGCCGGCATATCGATCGCTGCGCCGTCCAACCGTTGGTTGATTTGGCGCTTGGCTTCGGTGACAAAGGCATTGCCCGGCCCGAAGATCTTCGCCACGCGCGGTACGGAGTCGGTGCCGAATGCCATAGCGGCAATCGCCTGTGCGCCGCCAACCTGAAACACTTCCTTTACCCCGCACAGCTGCGCGGCATAGAGAATTTCATCGGCAATCGGCGGCGGTGAGCACAACACCACGCGGCGGCAACCGGCGATACGTGCCGGCGTCGCCAGCATCAGTACGGTAGAAAACAGCGGCGCGGAGCCACCGGGAATATACAGCCCGACCGAGTCGATCGGGCGGGTGACCTGTTGGCAACGCACGCCCGGCTGGGTTTCCACATCCACCGGCGGCAGCTTTTGTGCATTGTGGAAGGTTTCGACGTTAGCGACCGCGACTGCCATCGCCTGTTTTATATCATCACCCAGACGAGCGCTGGCGGCGGCGATCTGGTCGGCGGTGATGCGCAGCGCGCCAACCTCGGTTTTATCAAATTTGGCGCTGTAATCGCGCAGCGCCTGGTCACCGTTGGCCTTCACGTTGTCGAGAATCTCGTTCACCGTGCGGGTGATGCTGTCTTCGGCTGCGAGCGCCGGGCGCATCAACAGTGCCGCGCGCTGTTCGGCGCTGCAGCCTGCCCAATTGACCGGAGTATTGAAAGTCGACATGGCGTTACTCCATCATCTTCTCAATTGGCAACACCAGAATCGAACTGGCACCGAGCGCTTTCAGCTTTTCCATGGTTTCCCAGAACAGGGTTTCACTGCTGACCATGTGCATTGCCACGCGATTTTGCGCACCGGCCAGTGGCAGAATGGTTGGGCGTTCCGCGCCCGGCAGCAGCGCAACGATTTCGTCGAGGCGCTCGCTCGGCGCGTGCAGCATGATGTACTTGGATTCGCGTGCCTGGATCACGCCCTGAATACGGGTCATCAGGCGGTCGATCAATTGCTGTTTGGCTTCCGGCATTTCGCCGTCACGTTGGATCAGGCAGGCTTTCGAGCGGTAAATCACTTCCACTTCGCGCAGGCCGTTGGCTTCCAGCGTGGCTCCGGTGGAGACCAGGTCACAGATGGCGTCAGCCAGACCGGCACGCGGTGCCACTTCCACCGAACCGTTCAACAGGCAGGATTTGAAGCGCACGCCTTGTTTATCGAGGTATTGTTTCAGCAGGTGAGGATAAGAGGTGGCGATGCGGGCGTCTTGCAGGCTTTGCGGGCCGGTGTATTCCGTGTCGAGCGAGGTAGCCAGCGACAGGCGGCAACCGCCGAAGTCCAGGCGGCGCAGGGTGAAGTAACGGGGATCTTCGCCCTGAGCGCGGCGGGTGAGCAGCTCTTCTTCCAGCACGTTCTCACCGATAATCCCCAGATCGACCACGCCGTCCATCACCAGCCCTGGGATATCGTCATCACGGACGCGCAGGATATCAATCGGCATATTCTCCGCGAAGGCAATCAGGCGCTGTTGCTGCAGGTTGATTTTAATGCCGCAGCGCGCCAGTAATTCCTGGGATTCATCACTCAGGCGGCCTGACTTCTGCATTGCTATCCGTAAACGTGTTTTGTCCAGCATGGTAACCTCTGTTTAATCTGTAATTTTATACCCGTCATACTTCAAGTGGCTTGGGTGTTGGCTGCCTTCATTCACTCCAGTCACTTACTTGAGTAAGCTCCTGGGGATTCACTCAGTTGCCGCCTACAAGCAACTCGAATTATTTGGGATATTTGAATTTATTTTAAAAATTATTTTTTCTGTCTGTCCGGAGCCAAAAAAAAACCCTCGGAAGAAATCTTCCGAGGGCTCTCTCTTGCATTCTGCGCGCCACTGGAAGATTAAAAAACCGTCTTCCAGCACACATCGCCTGAAAGACTAGTCAGGATGATGGTGATGATGGTGGCTGAACTGAATGCGTGTCATGGTGTTTTCTCTGTATAAAGTCGCTACAAACTCAATTGCTAATTAACCTAAACTATCCGCCGTCTGTCACGCAACCCTTTTTTACGGTCATAAATTTAATTTATTGAAACAGGTTGAGTTATTAGCTGGACGCGACTTTACCTAAGCTTAAACTGGGTGGATTGTATCACTTCACGCAGTGGCGTAGCCTTAATGGGTAAAGCGCTGCGATCTTCAGGAGAGGAAGGTGATGAAAAAGGTAGCCATTATTGGTCTGGGCTGGCTGGGCATGCCGTTGGCCCTGTCGCTGATGAGCCGTGGGTTTGACGTCGTTGGCAGTAAAACGACGCCGGATGGCGTTGAGGCCGCGCGGATGAGCGGCATTGAATGTTATCAGTTGGAAATGACGCCGGAGCTGATTTGCGAACCCGAGGATCTGGAGTCTTTGCTGCGCGTTGATGCGCTGGTGGTGACATTGCCTGCGCGCCGCACTGTCGAGGGCAGCGAGAACTACTTCAATGCGGTACGCATGCTGGTGGACAGCGCGATGGCTTTTGGCGTACCGCGTATTCTGTTTACCAGTTCGACTTCGGTATACGGTGAAACTACCGGCACGGTACGCGAGGATTCGCCGCTGCAGCCGGTTTCGCCTTCGGGGCGAGTGCTGGTGGAACTGGAGCGTTGGCTGCATGAACTGCCGAACACGTCGGTGGATATCTTGCGGTTGGCGGGACTGGTGGGTGTGGATCGTCACCCCGGTCGTTTCCTGGCCGGCAAAGTCGACGTCAAAGGCGGTTCGCAAGGGGTGAATCTGGTGCATCAGGACGATGTGATCGCCGCGATTCAACTGTTGCTGAAACTGCCGAAAGGCGGTCACGTTTATAACCTTTGCGCCCCGGCCCATCCCACCAAGCGTGAATTTTACCCGGCGCTGGCCGAACAGCTGCATCTGGCCCCGCCGCAATTCGCCATTGAGGCAGAGCAGGGTGGGCGCCTGGTGGACGGTAGCCGCATCTGCAATGAGCTGGGGTTCGAATATCAGTATCCGGATCCGGCGCGCATGCCGGTCAATTAATATCAGTATCTGACCCCGCGCCTGCGGGGTTTTTTGTCTGTGGCGCTCGCGCCAATCCGCTCAAATCCTCTATCAGCGCCAACAAGGCCTCCTTTGGCGCTCCGGGTCGGGTCACCAGGCTCAGGGTTGCCTGGTAGGAGAGCGCCTGCCCGCCTAACTGCCGCAGTGCCCCCTGTTCAACCCAGCGCGCGGCGTAATGGGTCGGCAGGTACCCGAGATATTCGCCGCTGAGCACCAGATGGGCGACCCCCTCCATATGGTGGGCGACGGCACCGAGGTTTAACGGCGCCAACGGGCAGAGCTGCTGCGCCAACAGATAACCTCGCTTGACCCAACGCGCATTTTCAATTTGTTCGCGACCCGGTTGCTCTGCGGTAAACAGCGGATGATCGCTGCTGCAGTAGACCGCCTGCGTTTCGCTTATCCAGGGTTGATACTGCAATGCTTCCAACTGCTGGCCGAAATAACCGATGCCCAAATCGAGCTGCTGATTCAGCAGCCCCTGTTCAATTTCGCCGGGGGCGCAAATTCGGCACTGCAACTGCACGTCCTGATGGCGGCGTTGAAACTGTTTGATAGCACGGCTGAAGGGGTTGCCCGGCAGCGACACCAGATTATCCACCAGCCCGATTTGCAGATCGCCGGTCAGCAGACCGTTCAGCGACTGGCTGACCCGGGTGAAGTCGCGTGCGGCGTTAAACAGCGTGCGGCAGGCGATCAATATGCGCTCCCCTTTGGGCGTCAGCATAAAGCCGGAGCGCCCTCGCTGGCACAGACGAAACCCCAGCCGGGTCTCCAGCGTCGCAAGATGGGTGCTGATGGTCGACTGATTCATCAACAGCGGCTCCTGGGCGGCGCTGACGCCATGGGCCTCCGCGACGGCGACGAACACCCGCAGCAGCCGCAGATCGATGTCGCTTAGATTAGTGAGCATCTTTTCCTCCGCAAAACTTCCCTTGTTAACCGATTGGTAACATCCATGGAGTCACCCTGACGGGCCAAAATCACTCTTTTTATGTCACAGATTACAAATAAAACCAACAGTTCAACGCGTTACAAAACATCGGTGTTTTCAATGCTTACATCACAAAGATGGAATGGTAGACCTGTCGGCCATCGGGGTAGCCTGTATTTGTTATCTAAATGTTGAAATTAAATCATGCCAGAACGAGGAAAACACATGCTTAATCAACCCCAAAGTGGCAACGACATGCCGCGGTTTGCCGGTATCCCTACCATGATGCGCCTGCCCGTTGCCGAAAATGCGCGCGGTCTGGATGCGGCCTTCGTTGGCATTCCTCTTGATATTGGCACTTCAAACCGCAGCGGCACGCGCTATGGGCCTCGGCAGATCCGTCAGGAGTCGGTGATGATCCGCCCGTACAACATGGGTAGCGGCGCTGCCCCTTTCGAACGGTTGCAGGTTGCCGATCTGGGGGATGTCGCCATCAATCCCTACAGTCTGGCGGACAGCGTTCGGCGTATCGAACTGGCCTATAGCGACATTCTGGCCCATGGCTGCATCCCGCTGACGCTGGGAGGCGATCACACGCTGACGTTGCCGATCCTGCGTGCCGCCGCCGGCCGTCATGGCCCGGTCGGTTTAATTCACGTGGATGCGCATTCAGACACCAATGAGGAGATGTTTGGCGAGCAACTGGCGCACGGCACCACTTTCCGTCGCGCTTTTGAAGAGGGGCTGTTGGCACCCCAGCGGGTTGTGCAGATTGGGCTGCGGGGCAGCGGCTATGAAGCTGCCGATTTCGACTGGTCGCGCCGGCAGGGGTTTCGCGTGGTGCAGGCGGAAGAGTGTTGGTATCGCTCTTTAGCGCCGCTGATGGCCGAAGTGCGCGAGCAGATGGGCAGTGGGCCGGTTTATCTCAGCTTCGATATCGATGGGCTGGATCCGGCGTTTGCTCCGGGTACCGGCACGCCGGAAGTTGGCGGGTTGTCGGTATGGCAGGGCCTGGAAATTGTCCGAGGATGCCGGGGGCTGAATCTGATCGGCGCCGACGTGGTGGAGGTCTCACCGCCTTACGATCGTTCCGGTAATACCGCGCTGCTGGCGGCCAACCTGCTGTTTGAAATGTTATGCGTGCTGCCTGGGCGATAAGACGTCGCCATACCTGACCGGCGGAGCCGTTGCGCCTGGATCCAATAACAATAATAAACATGCGGAGTGACTCATGAATCTCGATCTGCTGGTAGTGGTGTTTTACTTTTTGGTGATAGGAGCGGTGGGTTGGTTAGGCGTTCGCCGGGCGACGACCAAAGAGGATTATCTGGTTGCCGGACGTAATCTGGGGCCCTGTTTGTATCTGGGCACCCTGTCTGCGGTGGTGCTGGGCGGGGCGTCAACCATCGGCAGCGTCAAACTGGGTTATACCTACGGCATCTCTGGCGTGTGGCTGTGCGGTGCGCTGGGGGCGGGCATCGTGGTGCTGAGCATGGTGTTGGCAAAGCCGTTGCTTAAGCTAAAGCTCTACACCGTCAGCCAGGTGCTGTCGCGTCGTTATCACCCAGCGGCCAGAGTCACCAGCGGCGCCATTATGTTGGCCTACGATCTGATGGTGGCGGTGACGTCGATCATTGCCATCGGCAGCGTGATGCAGGTGATGTTCGATCTGTCGTTTATCACGTCGATTTTGCTCGGTGGCGGTTTGGTGGTGCTGTATTCAACGTTGGGCGGCATGTGGTCACTGACGCTGACCGACATTATCCAGTTTATCATCATGACCGTTGGCATGATGTTGGTGCTGATGCCGATGAGCATCGTCAAAGCCGGGGGTTGGACGGCGTTCAGTAGCCAACTGCCGGATAGCTACTACCGGCTATCATCCATCGGGCTGGATACTATCGCGGTGTTCTTCCTGATCTACTTCTTCGGCATTTTGATTGGTCAGGATATCTGGCAGCGGGTATTTACCGCCCGCAGCAACACTATTGCTCGTTATGCCGGATTAGGGGCCGGCGTGTATTGCGTGCTGTATGGCGTAGCCGGTGCGTTGATCGGCATGGCCGGCAAGCTGGTGCTGCCGCAGTTGGCTAATACCGACGGGGCTTTTGCCGCCATTGCGCAGGCGGTGCTGCCGCCGGGCGTCAGCGGATTGGTGGCCGCCGCCGCACTGGCTGCGCTGATGTCGACCGCCAGCGCCTGCCTGCTGGCGTCATCGACCATCGCGCTGGAGGACGTATTGCCGGCGATTCGCAAGCGCCCCTCGGGCGGACTGGCCGCCGGGCGATTTACTACGCTGATCATGGGCTGCATCATGCTGGGGTTGGCATTTGTGGTGCGGGACGTGATGGCGGCGCTGACGCTGGCTTATAACCTGCTGGTGGGCGGCATGCTGATCCCGCTGATTGGTGCGATTTTCTGGCAACGGGCCACCAGCACCGGCGCTATCGCCAGCATGCTGACCGGCAGCCTGAGCGTTTTGGGGCTGATGTATTATCAGGGTATTGAAGCCAACAGCCCTATCTACGGCGGCTTGCTGGCGGGCGGCGCGGCCTTCCTGATTGGCAGCTTACTGACCCGGCCAAGCCCACAGCCGCAGGTACAGCCCGAGTAACCGGTAATCAGGGGCTGCCATGCGCAGCCCCATCCTCGTTTAAAGCCAGCCGGAGCGCTTCAGCTTCTGGTAGAGGAAGAAGCAGCCGACGACGGTGACCCCCAGCGTGGCGTGGTAGGCCCAGGGGAACTTCAGCTCTGGCATGTCGGCGAAGTTCATGCCGTACAGGCTGAAAATCACCGTAGGGATCGCCAGGATCGCCCCCCAACCGGCCAGGCGTTTCACCACTTCGTTCTGTTTTACGGTGACCAGCGCCAGATTGACGTGCATCGCGTTGGTCAGCATTTCGCGCATATCGTCGATATTGCTGACCACCTGATGCGCATGGTCTTGCACGTCGCGTACGTAGGCGCGCAGCTCTTTCGGGATCACTTCTTCATGCAGGCGGATCAACTGATTGCAGATTTCGTCCATCGGCATCGCGGCATTGCGCAGCGCCAGCAGGTGCCGCCGCAGGGTGTAGACGTTCTCGATGGCGGCCTGATCAAATTCCGATTTGAACATGTTGGCTTCAATGCCTTCAATGGTTGCCTCGAACTTCGCCACCACGCTACGGTAGTTATCTACTACAAAGTCCAACACCGAATACAAGGCAAAGCCCGGGCCGCGGCACATTTGTTTATGGTTCTCTTCGGCCTTGGCGCGGATTGGGGCGTAGCTCGGTGATTCGCCGTGGCGTACCGTGATCAGGAAGTTCTTGCCCACGAAGAAGTGTGTTTCGCCGTACTCAATTTCGTCATTGCCCCATTGCGCGGTTTTGACCACGATAAACAGCGAGTCACCGTAAGCTTCAAGCTTCGGTCGCTGGTGGGCGCACAGCGCATCTTCAATCGCCAGATCGTGCAGCCCGAACTCCTCCTGCACTTTGCGCATAAAGGCGTCTTCCGGCTGCCACAGCCCGAGCCAGACGAAGGTATCCGGCTGTTTGACCACCTCGCTGATATCATCAATGGTCACTTCGCCCAGCCGTTCACCGGCCTTGTATGCCACGCAATTCACAACCATGGTTGCGGTTTCCATCAGGTCACCTGCTATTCAATTAGGGTTTTGGTGAGAAAGTAACATTCATGTTCCACCGGGTAATTCTGCAGCGTCATCTGCAGTTGATAACCGAGTTTTTCGTAGAACGGCCGCGCCTGAAAACTAAAGGTATCCAAACGAACATAGCGGCAGCCGCGTGCTTTCGCCTCCCGTTCCGCCGCCAGCAATACTTTACGCCCCAGGCCGCTGCCGCGTTGCGAGTCCGCTACCCATAGCCATTCAACGCTCAGCCAGTTGCCCCAGGTCTCGCCGGTCAGGCCGGCGACCACCTGGCCGGCGGTGTCCCGGGCGTAAATGCCAAGCGGCTTACGCAAGCTGGGATCCACATAGGGGCTGTTGTGGGCTCTAAGCCCCTGACGAATAACGTCGAGGGTGTCTTCATTGAGCGTCTCGGTTACGGTGATGTTCATCTTTCCTCCTTGGTGAACCCTTAACTTAAGCACAGTCTGACTAAAAGGCAACACGTTGAAATTTAAAACAAACGTCAAAATCAGCCTGCTGGACTACACTGAGTAGGTTGTTTTTTGTCCAGGAGGACGCTATGCACCGATTGACTATGATAGCCGCTTTGCTGTTGTTCAGCGGCTTGCTGCACGCCGCGCCGACGGTAACGCAATTGCAGGACAAGTTGGAACACCCGTGGTCGCTGGCATTTCTGCCCGGCGAACAGGGAATGTTAATCACCGAACGGCCGGGGCGTTTACGGCTCTGGCTGCCGGGCCAGGGCCTTTCGGCGCCTATCGCCGGTGTGCCGCAGGTATATGCAGAAGGCCAGGGCGGTTTGCTGGAAGTGTTGCTGGCGCCCGATTTTTCCACCAGCCGACGAGTTTACCTCAGCTTCGCCGAAGCGGGCGATGATGGTAAAGCGGGGACGGCGGTAGGCTACGGGCAACTTAGCACCGACAACCGACGGCTGGAGAATTTCAAGGTGATTTTCCGCCAGCAACCCAAGCTGTCGGTCGGCAATCATTTTGGGGGCAAGCTGGCGTTTGATCGTCAGGGGAATCTGTTTATCGCGCTCGGGGAGAATAATCAGCGGCCGACGGCGCAGGATCTGGACAAGTTACAGGGCAAAATGGTGCGCTTAACCGCCGACGGCGCGGTACCGCCGGATAATCCTTTTGTCGGCCAGGCCGGCAAGCGGCCGGAAATTTGGTCCTACGGCCACCGTAATCCTCAGGGGCTGGCGTTGAATCCGTGGAGCGGGGTGATGTGGGAGAACGAACACGGTCCACGCGGTGGCGATGAGGTCAATATTCCGCAGGCAGGGAAAAACTACGGCTGGCCGATAGCCACCTATGGCATCAATTACTCCGGGCTGGCGATCCCGGAGGCGAAAGGGCAGAAGGTCGCGGGCACCGAACAACCCCTGCATTATTGGCCGGTGTCGCCGGGTATCAGCGGCATGGCATTCTATGATTCGCCGCGTTTCCCTGCCTGGAAGCATTCGCTGTTTATTGGTGCGCTGGCCCAGGAAGCGCTGATCCGCCTGACGCTGCAGGGAGACAACGTGGTTTCTGAAGAAAGGCTGCTGGAGGATCGCGGTGAACGCATTCGCGAAGTGCGGGTCGGGCCTGACGGTTATCTTTACCTGTTAACCGATGCAAGCAACGGCAAGCTGCTGCGGGTAGGGCTCTAGGAGAGAATTGCGCCCCAGCGGATGCGGGGCGCAGGAAACTCAGGTTAACTCACTCATCACACCGCGCTGATAGGCTGGCCGCTCGGTCAGTTGCTTATACCAGCGCTCCATGTTCGGGCGAGCTTGGCGCTTGATCGGCATGGAGAACCAGGCGTAGGCGAAACTGCCCAGCGGGATATCGCCGATACCGAAGTCTTCACCGGAAAGGTAAGGCTGACGACCCAGGGTGTCTTCCACAATGTCGAAATGCTTTTCCAGTGTGGCAATCGCCGCTTCGATCTTCGCCATGTCACGCAGTTCCGGCTTGGTACGCACCAAACCCCAGAACACCACGCTAAAGTGACTGACAATGGTGGCCGTGGTCCAGTCCATCCATTTTTCGGCACTGGCACGCGCCTGCAGATCCTGCGGGTAGAAAGGTTCGCTACCAAACTTCGCGGCCAGATAGCGCACTATGGTGTTGGACTCCCACAGCACAAAGTCATCGTCTTGCAGCAGCGGTACTAAACCATTCGGGTTCAATGAACGGTAGAGTTCGTCGTTCACCTTGCCGAAAGCGCCTCCGGCGTTGATATGGCTGTAACTCAGCTCCAACTCTGCGGCGCACCACAGCACTTTCCTGACGTTGTTCGAATTTTCACGACCCCAAATGGTCAGCATAGAACGCCTCTTTTACGTGGGTTAATCAACCTAACTAATTATTCCTACTCCACAATTCAGCGCTTGTCACACTGGAAGGCATTTTTTGCCGACGTGGGCGACACATTCAGCGCTCCCAGCGGCAGATCTCCCAACCATTCTCCAGCGCCAACGCGTTGAGCTCGCTGTCGGGGTTGATCACCGTGGCGCTGTCGACGTATTCCAGCATCGCCTTGTCGTTCAGGGAGTCGCTGTAGCCGTGGCTGTGCTCGAAGCTCAGTTCCGGATGTTCAGCCAACCACTTTTTCAGGCGGATAACCTTGCCCTGTTGGTAGGTCATGGTGCCGTAGGTGTTGCCGGTGAAGCGGCCGTCTTGCACTTCGACGCCGATGGCCAGCGCGCCGTCGGCGCCAAGCTGGGCGGCAATGGGGGCCACCAGGTGCTCGCCCGTGGCGGAAATGACCAGAATGCAATCACCACGCTCGCGGTGCCACAGCAGCCGCTCGCGGGCGGCAGGGTAGACTCGCGGCAGGATATCGCGGCGAATATAGCGCTGCACCCAGCCGGCCACCGTTTCGGTACTCAGGCCGGCCAGCGGCGCCAGCGTGGCCTGCATGTAGTCCTCCATGGACAGCTTGCCCTGATAATAGTGCTGCATCAGTTGCTGTTCCTGCTGTTCCAGTTCCGCCGGTGCAAACCCTTCAGTGACCAACCAACGCATCCATAGGCTGGCGCTGTCTTCATCAATCAGGGTTTCATCCAGGTCGAATAAGGCTAAATCCATCAGTATTTCTCCGGCAGGCAGGGAGGGGGAATGGGGCTGTTTATAGAATAGCGGATAGCGTTAGTCGCCAGCCAGTGGCGACAACGAAATTGCGCAGAGCATAAGTCACATTGATGACAGTTTTGCGACGCTTTGTTGAAGGTTTGCATAACTTAGAACGCAACAATATTGGCTGACGCTTGAGCCGCAGTGGTAACTATAGGGGTAATACGCTGGCTATCCAGGAGTTGAAGATGCTGATAATTCGCCTTTATACCGGCCCGATTTTTGTCGGGGATGAAGAGGAACAGGATGATGACACCCCCACTGACGCTGAAGAAGCTGCCGCTGCTGGATCTTTCGCAGCTTGATGGCGACGCCGGGCAGCGGCAGGCGTTTCTTGACGGTTTGCGTATTGCGGCGCGTGATGTCGGCTTTTTCTATTTGCGTGGCCACGGCGTTGATAGTGCCCTGAATGCACAGCTGCAACGGTTGGCGAGACAGTTTTTCGCCCTGCCGGAAGCCGACAAACTGGCGGTGCAGATGGTGCATTCGCCGCATTTTCGCGGCTATAACCGTGCGGCGGCTGAATTGACCCGCGGCCAGCCGGACTGGCGCGAACAGTTTGATATCGGTGCAGAGCGAGCGGCGCTACCGTTGGCTGAAGCAACCCCACGCTGGGCGCGTTTGCAAGGGCCGAACCAATGGCCGGAGGCATTGCCCGAACTGAAACCGCTGTTATTGCAATGGCAGCAGGCGATGACCGCCATGTCGCTGCGGCTGTTGCGCGCCTTTGCCCTGTCGCTTTCACTGCCGGAACAAGCATTTGATTCGCTCTACGGCGACAAACCCAATGAACATATCAAACTGATCCGTTATCCAGGGCGTGAAGCGACCGCGAGCGGGCAGGGGGTTGGCGCCCATAAAGACTCCGGTTTTCTCAGCTTCCTGCTGCAGGACCGGCAGAAAGGTCTGCAGGTTGAAGTGGATGAAGGGCGTTGGGTTGACGCCGAACCGCTTGAGGATACCTTTGTGGTCAACATTGGCGAATTGCTAGAGTTGGCAACCAACGGCTACCTGCGCGCCACGGTACATCGGGTGGAGACGCCGCCGGCGGGGAGCGATCGACTGTCGATTGCTTTCTTCCTCGGGGCGCGACTGGACGCGGTGGTGCCTGTGTATCAGCTGCCTGAATATCTGGCCGCGGAAGCCCATGGCCCAACCAGCGATCCGCATAATCCGCTGTTGCGCGACGTAGGCTTTAACTACCTGAAAGGACGCATCCGTTCCCATCCGGATGTGGCGCAGCGTTATTACCAGGATGTGGTTGCTTAAGGGAGGAGGCCGCATACCGCGCCCAACCGGGTGAGTCGGGTCGAACATGTTCGACCCGATTGTTTTGAATTACTCAGCCAGTGCCTGCTGCAGATCGGCGATCAAATCTTCCGCATCCTCAATCCCTACCGACAGGCGCAGCAATTGCGGCGTAATACCGGTTTTCATCCGCTGTTCCAGCGGGATAGAAGCGTGAGTCATGCTGAACGGCTGACTGATCAGGCTTTCCACGCCGCCGAGGCTCTCTGCCAGGGTAAACAGCTGTGAACGTTTGATCACCCGGCGCGCATAGGCATCATCGCCTTTCAGCCGTACGGAAATCATGCCGCCAAAGCTGCTCATCTGCCTGGCCGCCAACGCGTGCTGCGGGTGGCTCGGCAGACCAGGGTAGTAGACTTCTTCTACCTGAGGTTGGCCTTCCAGCCACTGGGCAATACGCAAGGCGCTATTGCTGTGACGCTCCATACGCAATGCCAGGGTGCGGATGCCGCGCAGCGTCAGGAAGCTGCTGAACGGATCGAGAATGCCGCCCACCGCGTTTTGCAGGAAGCCGAGCTGCTCGGCCAACTCTGGGTTATTCCCCACCGCAGCGACACCGGCGACCACGTCGGAATGGCCGTTGAGGTATTTGGTGGCGGAATGCACTACCACATCAAAGCCGAGATCCAGCGGACGCTGGATATAAGGCGAGGCAAAGGTGTTGTCCGCTACGCTGATCAAACCGTGTTTTTTAGCGATGGTGGCGATGGCGCTCAGATCAGCCAATTTCAGCAGTGGGTTGGTCGGCGTTTCAACCCAGATCATTTTGGTATCCGGTTCGATTGCCTGTTCCAGCCCGGCTAGGTCCGCCGGGGAAACATAGGTAACGCGCAGGCCTGCGGTACGGCTGCGGACCTTCTCCAGCAGGCGATAGGTGCCGCCGTACAGATCGTCGACCGCCACCAGATGGCTGCCCTGATCGAGCAGCTCCAGCACCGTTGAACAGGCGGCCAGGCCAGAGGCAAAGGCATACCCACGGCTGCCGCCTTCCAGTTCGGCAATGGCGCTCTCCAACGCGGTGCGCGTTGGGTTGGCACTGCGTGAATATTCATAACCGGTATGCTCCCCCGGCGCCGGTTGGGCGTAGGTGGAGGTCGCATAAATGGCCGGCATTACCGCACCGGTGGCATCTGGCGTGTAACCGGCATGAACCGTCAACGTATCAAACTTGGCCATACAATCATTCCTTATTAACGTAATTTTTGGCGCCAGGCGTTAAGCACGTCTGTGCGGGTAATCAAACCGAGGAAACGCTCACCGTCGAGGACGACCGCTACGTGGCCGTGATTGAAGGTGGCCAGTAAATCCTGATAGCTGGCTTCTTTTTGCAGCGTCTTGACCGAATGGGTCATGGCGCGGGCGGCCGGCAGACTGAAGTGGCTGGCGTCCGCCTGCACGGCATTGAGCAGATCCCACTCGTCGATCAGGCCGACAACCCGATCGCCTTCCAGCACCGGCAGCTGCGAGATGTCATACAGCCGCATGCGGGCATGAACGATAGCCAGCGTGTCTTCCGGTGCGACCGAAACGGCGGCCCCTTCGTCATGACGGTAGGCGATCAAATCGCGTAAATCCTGATGCTGCGGCTTGCTCAGCAGGCCTTGTTCCAGCATCCAGTGGTCGTTATACATTTTAGACAGGTATTTGTTGCCGCTGTCGCAGACGAAGGTGACCACGCGTTTCGGCTCTGTTTGTGCCTGGCAATAGCGCAGCGCTGCTGCCAACAGGGTGCCGGTGGATGAGCCTGCCAACACGCCTTCTTTGCGCAGCAGATCGCGCGCGGTGGTGAAGGCTTCGGCATCGCCGATACGATAGGTATTGCGCACCTGGTTAAAGTCGCTCAGCGGCGGAATGAAATCTTCGCCGATCCCTTCCACCAGCCAACTGCCGGCCTCGCCGATCTGGCCGTTATCAAGATAGTCCGCCAGGATCGAGCCGGCCGGATCCGCCAACACGAACTCGGTTTGCGGCGAGACTTCGGCAAAATAGTGGCTCAGGCCGCCGAGTGTGCCGCCGGAACCGACGCCAACCACGATGGCATCGACCTGATGCTCCATCTGCTGCCACAGTTCCGGCGCGGTGGTGCGGGTATGGGCCGCCGGGTTGGCCGGGTTGTTAAACTGATCGATATAAAACGCACCGGGGATTTCGTCGGCCAGCCGTTTGGCATAATCCTGATAGTAAGCCGGGTGCCCCTTGCCCACGTCGGAGCGGGTCAGCACCACTTCTACCCCCAGGGCGCGCAGATGGAAAATCTTCTCGCGGCTCATCTTGTCCGGCACCACCAACAACAGCTTATACCCCTTCAGGGCCGCCACCAGCGCCAGGCCCAAGCCGGTGTTGCCGGCGGTGGCTTCAATGATGGTGCCGCCGGGCTGCAGGCTGCCGTCGCGTTCCGCTTGCTCGATCATCGACAGCGCTACGCGGTCTTTGATGGAGCCGCCGGGGTTTTGATTCTCAAGCTTGACGAACAGGCGGCAGGGGCCGGTATCGAACTGAGTCAGTTCCAGCATCGGGGTGTTGCCGATCATATCGATGACGGAATGCGGTATTGCCATGAGGATCTCCAGAATAATTCGGTTTAAAGCCGTTATCTGGATGATAGCGCTGTCAATAAGCCCATTAAAAAGAACAAATAACCACTCAATATGCTTTTTTGGAATATATTAATTCAATTTGGACGTATGGAGGCATGGATGTTCAGCGGTGCAGATGTTCAGCCGTATGGCCGTGAGTCGTTCAAAAAAAAGACGCACCGTCGGCTTTTCATCCAATTTACGCGTAACAGCGTACAGTTATGTAAAAATGCTGAAAATTCGCGCTAAACCCTGCAAAAATAAGATGAATCTAATAAACTCACAGCAAGGGCATTTTCGGTACGCCGCTCAACCCGTCATGGGGCCGCAGGGAGTTTGCGGTTGGAAAACGCGTATCGGGCCACTCTCGCTGGTTGGCTGAAAACGTGAATATGTTTGAAAGTTAACGCTATTTCAATGATTTGAATGGATACTCTGGCGACGTCATGATGAAAAAAAACTTTTCCACTACCCTGAAAAAATTAACCTTTAGCGTCAGCATCCTGTTGTTGGCTGCGCCTGTCGTACAGGCGGCGGAAGCGCCGGCTGCCCCGCAGGTCGATGCCAAAGCTTTTGTGCTGATGGATTACAACAGCGGCAAAATTCTGACGGAGGGCAATGCCGATACCCGGCTCGATCCCGCCAGCCTGACCAAGATCATGTCCAGCTACGTGATTGGCCAGGCGATCAAGGCCGGCAAGATCAAGCCGGAAGACATGGTCACCGTAGGTAAAGATGCCTGGGCAACCGGTAACCCGGCGTTGCGTGGCTCCTCGCTGATGTTTATCAAGCCGGGCGACCAGGTGCCAGTGATGGAGCTCAACAAAGGCATCGTCATTCAGTCGGGCAACGACGCCAGCATCGCGCTGGCCGATTATGTCGCGGGTAGCCAGGATTCGTTTGTCGGCCTGATGAACAACTACGCCAAATCGCTGGGCCTGCAGAATACCCACTTCCTGACGGTGCACGGGCTGGATGCGGAAGGGCAGTACAGTACCGCACGTGATATGGCGCTGCTGAGTCAGGCACTGATCCGCGACGTGCCGGATGAATATGCGCTGCATAAAGAAAAAGAGTTCACCTTCAACAAGATCCGCCAGGTTAACCGCAACCGTCTGTTGTGGAGCTCCAACCTGAACGTTGACGGCATTAAAACCGGTTACACCGGTGGCGCCGGTCATAACCTGGTGGCCTCGGCCACCGATGGCCCGATGCGTTTGATCTCGGTAGTGCTGGGCGCGCCGAGCGATCGCGTCCGCTTTAGCGAAAGTGAAAAGCTGCTGACCTGGGGCTTCCGCTTCTACGAAACCGCCACCCCTATCAAAACCGACAAGCCGTTTGTTACCCAGAAAGTGTGGTTTGGCGACGTTGGCGAGGTGCCGTTGGGCGTAGCGAAAGATGCGGCGGTCACTATCCCGAAAGGGCAGATGAAAAACCTGAAGGCCAGTTACAAGCTGAACCAGCCGACGCTGGAAGCGCCATTGGCAAAAAATCAGGTGGTTGGCACCATCGATTTCCAGCTTGACGGCAAAACCATCGAGCAATATCCGCTGGTGGCGATGCAAGAGGTGAAAGAAGGGAACTTCTTCAGCCGTATCTGGGATATGGTGATGATGAAACTGACCCAGTGGTTCGGCAGCGTGTTCGGCTAGTTATCACGAGGGTTCAAAGACCACGTTGTTATCAAACAGAGGGCGCATGATTGCGCCCTCTGCTTTTATCAGTTACAGGCGACCACCTTGATCGCCAGACCGCCCTGCGACGTCTCACGGTATTTGGCGTTCATGTCCTTGCCCGTCTCATACATGGTTTCAATCACCTTATCCAGGCACACCCGCGGCTCGCTGGTACGACGCAGCGCCATACGTGCTGCATTGACCGCTTTCACCGCGGAAATCGCGTTACGTTCGATACAGGGCACCTGAACCTGGCCAGCCAATGGATCGCAGGTCAGCCCCAGATGGTGCTCCATGGCGATCTCCGCCGCGATGCAAACCTGAGCTGGGCTGCCGCCCATCAATTCTGCCAGACCGGCCGCCGCCATGGAGCAGGCGACGCCCACTTCCCCTTGACAGCCCACTTCTGCACCCGAAATAGAGGCGTTCATCTTGTACAGCGCGCCAATGACGCCGGAGGTCAGGAAGTAACGGCTATAGGAATTAGGGTTCACCGGGCGAATAAACTGGTCGTAATAGGCCAGTACCGCCGGGATGATGCCGCAGGCACCGTTGGTTGGGGCGGTCACCACGCGGCCACCGGCGGCGTTTTCTTCATTCACGGCGAAGGCGAACATATTAATCCAATCAACGACGTTCATCGGATCGATGTTGTTCTTGTCGCCGGTCACCAGAATACGGCGCAGAGCTGCGGCGCGGCGCTGAACCTTCATTGGGCCGGGCAGCAGGCCTTCGGTATTCATGCCGCGTTCAATACCGGCACGCATCACTTGCCAGACTTCGGCGAAGTGCGCGTCGATCTCGGCCTTGCTGTGCAACGCCAGCTCGTTTTGCATCACCAGACCGGACAGCGAAAGACCGGCGTCCTTGCAGTGCTGTTGTAAGTCACGCGCCGAATTGAACGGGAAGGGCACCTGAACCGGATTCGCCTCCGACAGGCCAAAATGTTCCTCATCGACGATAAAACCGCCGCCGGTAGAGTAATAGGTTTTGCTGTGCAGCAGACGTTCGTCGGCGAAGGCGCTGATGCGCATGCCGTTTTCATGCAGCGGCAGATTATTGCTGTGGAAGTTCATGCTGGTTTGCAGCGGAAAATCCACTTCGTGATGACCCTTGGCCATCAGCAGGCGACCGCGTTGCTCAACGTCACGGATAAAACCGGCGATACCGTCGATATCCACGTCGTGCGGCAGGTTACCCGCCAGGCCCATAATAATGGCGATATCGGTGTGGTGTCCTTTGCCGGTCAGAGACAGCGAACCGTAGACGTCCACCACGACGCGGGTGGTATCCATCAACTGCTGGCTGGCGATCAACTCATCGGCGAACAGCTTGCCGGCTTTCATCGGACCGACGGTGTGGGAGCTGGATGGGCCAATACCAATTTTAAAAATATCGAAAACGCTGACCATAGTTTCGCCTCCTTCTTCAGGTGTTAGGCGTTAATGCAGGAAAGGGGGCCGTGCAGAGAAGCCGGCGCACAGGGCGCCGGCCGGGCTGGATTAGAGGCTGTACAGGATTGCGGAGATGGCGATCAGGCCCATCACTACCACGAACACGTTACTGATGTGGCCGCTGTACTTGCGCATGGCAGGCACTTTACGGATAGCGTACATCGGCATCAGGAACAGCAGCATGGCGATGATTGGACCACCCAGGTTCTCGATCATGCCGAGGATGCTTGGGTTCAGGGTCGCAACAATCCAGGTAGTCACCAGCATGAAGATGGCGGTGATGCGGTTCAGCTTGTTGGTACTGATGGTTTTACCGCGGCTCTTCATCGATTTGGCGATCAGACCGTTAAAACCTTCACGTGCGCCCAGGTAGTGGCCCAGGAACGATTTGGTGATGGCGATAAAGGCGATAACCGGCGCGATGTAGGCGATCATCGGGTTGTTAAAGTGGTTGGCCAGGTAGGACAGAATGGAGATGTTCTGTGCCTTGGCTTCCGCCAGGTTTTCCGGCGACAGGCTCAGCACGCAGCTGAACACGAAGAACATAACGGTCAACACCATCATGATGTGAGCGAAGCCCAGAATGCGAGAGCATTTCTTCTCGGCTTCTTCCTGGCCGTATTCTTCACGTTTGGCTACCGCAAAGGCGGAGATGATCGGCGAATGGTTGAAGGAGAACACCATGACCGGGATCGCCAGCCACAGGGTGATGATCAGGCCGTGGCCCATACCGGTACCGGTACCGGCGCCGGACAGGGAAACGTTGTCGAAGATGGCGGTGGACCAGTTAGGGATCAGGTACAGGGCCAGCAGCATCAGCACGCCAACAAACGGGAACACCAGGATGCTCATGGTCTTCACGATAGCTTGCTCACCGAAACGAACGATGGTCATCAGGCCCACGATCAGGATCAGCGACAGAATGGCGCGCGGTGGCGACGTCATGCCCAACTGGTGAGTAATGAAGCTGTCGACGGTGTTGGTGATCGCCACGCTGTAAACCAGCAGGATTGGGTAGATGGCGAAGAAGTAGAGCAGGGTGATCAGCTTACCGGCGCCGATACCAAAGTGTTCTTCAACTACTTCGGTGATGTCTTCACCGGCATTTTTACCGGAGAGCACGAAACGGCACAGGCCACGGTGGGCGAAGAAGGTCATCGGGAAAGCGATGATGGCCATGATGATCAGGGGAATCAAACCACCGATACCGGCGTTGATTGGCAGGAACAAAACGCCTGCGCCGATCGCGGTGCCGTACAGGCCCAACATCCACATGGTGTCGGTTTTACGCCAGGTACTGGTAGAGCCAGAAGCCGCAGAGGCAATGGTGCCGGTCTGTGTAGTGTCCATAAATATCTCCGAAGTGAACACGTTAATTTAAAATTAAAGGCAAAACTTAAGGTTAAAACCGAATGTCGCAAGAGCAGATGGCGGCATCGGTAAGAATCAGGTGTTGCTTGCGGGGATAATTGGCGTCCCCCTGGTTGTTTATTATGCTAATTACCGTTGGCCAGTGTGGCGGATAATTAATCAAATGATATTCCGCTCCCGAAGGGCCTCACATCGATACTGCTGCCGGAAGGTCATGGCCTGCCGATTTTCGTTGGCGGCAAGATAACGATTTACAGTAGAAACAACCGTGATCATGCTCTCAAATGCGTAATATGTGCGGTTAATTGCTTTTTTATTGGTTTTTCATGCATATGTTGCGCACTTGTGTAAGATTTCATGCTGAAAACGCTCTCATGGATGTTTCAGGATTTATCCGGTGTGGACGATCTGTAACCAGATAAAACGCTGCCGTTGTCAGCAAGCCGAGCAATATATTTTAAGCGTGGGTTTGGATCTAGCTAAAAACCCGGAATAAGCGGTTTTAGTGACGTAGATCACATTGTGATTTTAAGTGAATTAACTTTTAATTAATTGTTTTATATGGTTTTATTTAAAATATCCCGCTAATAACGAAGGTAAACTACTTAACTGGATAGCGGATAAAAATGCTTAACCATTCATCATATAAATAAACCAAATTGGTTATATTTAACCCGAATTGGTTGCGCAATTGTTGATATTTATCTTGTAGATGTTATTGCGATTTATCATATAAAACCCCGTAGATACCGGGCGTGAAAGTAATATTGTGTGGGATTTATCCGTGCTAAAGGAATAAGCAGGAAGAACTGTTGCAATTTATTAACCTGAGATTGGCTGTGGATAAAGAGATTTGCGCATCAATCGAAGATTATTTGTTCAATTTTTGCAGAGAGAAGGGAACCAGGGAAGGGCACCGTCGGCTGGAACCGACGGTAAAATTCAGCTTAAAAACGAATGGCGATCGCGTTTTCACTGAAAAAGTCCGCAAACTGCGGCTCGGGCTGACGATCGGTAATCACCCGGTCGAACTGCGTCAGCGGACCAATGCAGGCGGGCTTGGTTTTACCGAACTTGCTGTGATCGGCCACCAGGATTTTTTGCTGTGCCATGGCCATTGCCCGGTGCTTCATTTCCAGCTCGTCAAAATTAAAGCAGGTGGCGCCATGCTGCAGGCTCAGACCGGCGGCGGAGATAAAGGCGATATTCGGGCAGATATGATCCAGCTCGTTGTGCTGGCCGACGGCGGTGAAAATGTAGTTGTTCGGCTTGAATTCACCGCCGCACAGGATCACTTTGCAGTTCGGTTTGTCCTGGAGCGCCAGAAAGGTATTTAGCGAGTGGCATACTGCGGTGAACACCAGATCGTCGGCAATGGCATCGATGATCGCCGGGGTGGTGGTGCCGCAGTCGAAAAATACGGTGTCGTTTTCGTTGATCAACGCTGCGGCCAGCAGGCCGATACGACGCTTTTCCGTGACCTGTTTGGCCTTTTGATCGGAGACAAAATAGTTGGTGACGCCATTGCTGCGGGGATCGGCGACCACATAGCCACCCAACAGCACCACGGCGGCCGGCTCCGCGCTGAGATCGCGGCGGATGGTCATTTCTGAAACGCCCAACAGCACGGCGGCTTCTTTTAAATGGATCTTGTCAGAGCGCTTTAACGCCTGGACTAACCGATTGATTCGTTCTTCGCGCCGAGTTTCCATCTGTCTTCCCACAGGGTTAAGAGCCATTCTCCAGGGCCGAACACACAAATGCGGGGTAATAGTTGACCAGCCTAAGGCTGGACACATTACCCCGCATCAGATTATCACGGCGCGCGCCCGGTACTGAGGCGCCTCAGTTTATCAGTAGCTGCCGGCGGCAGCCTGATCACCGGAAACGATTGCTACGCCAGAGCTGGTGCCGATACGAGTAGCGCCTGCTTTGATCATCTTCTCGGCGGTTGCGCGATCGCGCACGGCGCCGGATGCTTTAACCCCCATCTCACTGCCTACCGTCGCACGCATCAGCTTGACGTGCTCTTCACGAGCACCGCCGGTGCTGAAGCCGGTAGAGGTTTTAACGAAGGCCACATCAAGTTCGCGACACATTTCACAAACCTGAACGATCTGCGCATCGCTGAGCAGGCAGGTTTCCAATATTACCTTCAACGGGATCGCCGCGCAAACCTCGCGCACGGCGGCGATGTCGGCTTTGACTTCATCCAGCAGGCCGCTTTTCAGCCAGCCTACGTTGATCACCATGTCAATTTCCTGCGCGCCGGCTGCAATCGCCGCTTTGGCTTCGAAAGCTTTGGCTACGGTCAGGCCGGCACCCAGAGGGAAGCCGATCACCGAACAGATTTTCACTTCGCTTTCCTGCAGCAGATGCGCAGCCAGCGGCACATAGCCGGAGTTAACGCAAACGGCGTAGAAGTTGTGCTGCTGCGCTTCTTCACAGAGTTTGGCGATTTGCTCTTCGGTGGCATCCATCGCCAGCAGGGTGTGGTCGACATAGCGGGCGTAATCAATGTTTTCAGTCGTCATTTCGATTCCTTGTTGAGGTTTGATCAAAGCACAATGTGAATAATGTTAGAATAATAACATTCATCTGACGATTAGGATAGCGTGATTTTAAAAATGAAGCACAGATCATCGTTTTTAGGCTGTGTGGTGTATAACATTGGCAGTGATGATATGTTATTTAAATAACATTTTGGTGCTGGATGCAGGTTTGACCTGCGAGAACACCCAGGGGAAAAACTATGGATATGCTAATAAATCTGGTGCCACAGCGGTTTGGGGCACAACCAGATGAAGTTTTCCGCAATGCGGATTTTGTGGTTACCGTTGTTGATTGTGCTCAGGCAGGACCGATGCTGACGTTGGAAAATAGCCGCGGCTCGCTGCGGGTATTGCCCTACAGTGGGATGACGATTTGGGATGCCGATTTTGATGGCTACTCGCTGAAGTCGGGCCGTCGTAGCGTCAAGGCGGCCCGTTGCCATCCTCAGAGCGGCGTTGCTTTTCATTCACCCTGGCCGTATGAGGATGGTTCATCATCAGAATTAAACATGCAGCGTGTAGCGTTGCAGCTAGAGGGGAATACCCTGACGCTGTTCGGCAGTGGCGAACTTGCCGATCGGCAGTGCAGGTTGCGCCCGGCGGTGAGCTTGACGGCGGACAGCGCACAATTTTCCATTGATATGCAAATCATTAATCTCGCCGAAGCGCCTTTACCGCTGAATTATGTCTGCCAATTAAATTATGGCTGCATCCCAGCAGCCATTTTCCGGCAGAATTTACCGGCACCGGCTTTGATGCCAACGGGGAGCATCGCCGATCGGGGCGTGCTGTGTTCGGACGATTTGTCGTTGTATGTCGATCAGGCCGAGTTTTTTATGTTGGCCTCAAAGGGCAGACGATACGTCACGCGTTTTTCCACCGCACAATTTAACTATGGTCTGCGCCCCGTCACACAACAGGGCAGCCGGCGTTTGTTCAGGTTTATCCAACCGGCCACCGGTAAGGGCGACAAACTGTCTACGATGGTGATAGAGGCGGGGAAAATGAGAGCCTTCAGTGTCACCACCGGGGTGGTGTGAAACAGGGGCGAAGCAGCCCCTGTCTGAAGAGAGATTACTCTTTAACCCACCCTTTACGGATCGGGAAGGCGAACAGGAAACGGTACAGGCGCGTCAGTTTGGCGGCAATGATGTCGCCGAACAGGTTCCACACCAGTTGGGCAAACAGGCAGCCTACCAGACCGAGCAGGAAGCCACCCACCATGTCCAACGGCCAGTGCACACCCAGATAGACACGGGACCAGGCGATGCCAGCCGCCACGATTAACAATAAAATCCCCGACCAGACACGGTGCCAGAACAGGAAAGCCAGTGCGAAAGTAAAGATGGCGGTACCGTGATCGCTGGGGAAGGAACTGTCCGGCGCATGCGCCAGGAAGGTATACCCCACACCGGCGACGAATGGCCGTTCATGTGGCAGCAGCATGCCGATAGTGGCGGCAGAAAGCATGGCAAACAGCAGAGCAATTGTCGTCTTGGCCACCACTTCACGTTGCGACACCAATTGGTTCTGCGGCCCCCACAGCCATAGTCCGGTAATCAGCATCGGCACGATAGCGATCAGATCGCGCGCCAGAAAGGTGGCGACATCGATCGATCCTTCGGGGGACGCCGGGGTCGCGTTGAACCAGGCGAAAAGAAGATAATTCAACTGCTCTATCATAGTTACCTCGTCTTGCGGCGGACAAACCCGCTCGCCATGCAATAAACAGCCAGTTGGCTGAGCCAGACCCACCAACCCGCCCACAGGTTATGGGTAAGAAAATGTGCGCCGCGGATGACCTGACCAAAACCCATCAGCATGCCGAGCACAATGCCGCCGAACCAACACCAGTAAGCCAGGCGTGGGCGTTGCGGATAAAACAGGAAAAACAGCGCCATCACGGCAAAGCCGCTGGAGGCATGGCCGCCGGGGAAGCAGCGCCCCGGTCCAGGTACTGCCGGTATTGCGCCGAACAGAGGGTAGGACATCGCTTTACCGCCGTATTCGATTAAATCCCAAGGGCAGGAATGTGCGCTGGTGGCTTTAAGAATCCCGACCACCAAGGGACCAATGCCGATCAGCAGCATAGTGACAATCATGCGCGGGTTACGGCGATAAATGCCCCAGAACAGCGCCAGCACCGCACCGGTAATCACGCCGATTTTCAGCAGGCGGTGGTTAATCAAGTCCAGCCAGTGATTGTTCTGCCACGGAAAATGCCCGCTGGCGGCGTCGAACCAGTAATTGCTGATGGCCCAGTCCAGCTGTTCATTGCGCGACAGCCAAAGGAACAGCAACCCACTGGCTATCAACCCAAAAACCTGCCAACGGTAAAAGGATGCCGGCAGCGAGTAAAGGGCGTTAGTCTGAATTTGGGGTGTTGTTGAGGATTGATTTAGTGAAGGTTTTGGATTCACGCAGGGCTCAGATTCAATCAGAGTGATAGAGAGCCCCACTGTAATAATTCTGTCTTAAGAAAACCTTAATGCCCGGGCAAGCCTGCTGCGAGAAAGGGATAGGCGAGCTATCGGCTTTCAGTTAAGGTAATCGTTTGCTTTTTATTGGGAAGATGTGGCGATGACAAAAAAATTGAATCTTGTGCTGTTGGCGGTCTGTGGCGCGCTGTTTTCTCCTCTGACGGTGGCGCAGCAGGGCATTGTCCCCGGGCCGATTGTGGTTCAGGGCGCAATGCCGGTGGAGGCGGAACGTTTCGCCCAACGTCTGGACAACCCGCGTGAAGAACAAATTGGCGGCTGGCGCTTCTGGCGCGGCACCGTGGACGGTTATCCGGTAGTGGTGTCGGAAACGCTGAAAGGCATGTCTAACGCGGCGGCGGCTACGGCGATCGCCGCGACCGAGTTCCGTCCGGTGGCGATCATCAATCAGGGCACTGCCGGCGGCCACGATCCTGCGCTGAAAGTGTATGACATCGTGCTGGGAAAATATTCGGTTAGCCTGGGCGCGTTTAAAACGCCGAAAAAAGCACAGGGCGAAGGCAGTGATTCACGGCAGTGGCAACCTATGGATTTGCTGGCTTCGAAAGGCAGCGCCGGTGAGGATAAAAATCCCCATACGATCCGTCAATTCCCGGCAGACGCTAAACTGTTGGCGATAGCGGAGAGCGTTAAGGGCAGCTACGCGCAGGGCAAGGTCGTTGAAGGAGTGATTGGCTCCGCCGACGTCTGGAACAGCGAACTGGATCGCATTCGTGACTTCCGCGAAAAATATCATACCTCGGTAGAAGAGATGGAAACGGCTTCGGCCGCTCAGATAGCCGCGGCTTTCAATATTCCTTTTGTTGGCATTCGCGTCCTGTCCAACAATATTACCAACCAGGGTAAATACGATCCGCAGACCGGGCTTGCGTGTCAGGATTATGTCTACCAGGTGGTGAAGGCTTATATCGCTGAAAACGCATCTCGCTGATTGCTTATCCTGATTTTTGGTCGGCATTCTGGTTGTTGTTGCTGACCATTGTCCATTGTAAAGAAGATTAAACTGCTGGCGAGCTTGTCAGGAGTGTATTAGCTTATGGGCGAAGCATTTAATCATTGTAGGGATAAAACATGAACAAGGCATCCGTCGTATTTTCCGGCCTGCTGATGGCCGTTTCCGCCAGCGCCATTGCTGCCACCTCTGCCGAAGACACCGATATCAGCAAACAGCCGCTGGAAAAGGTCGCGCCATACCCTAAAGCGGAAAAAGGTATGAGCCGTCAGGTGATTTACCTGCCTAAACAGGAACACGAAGAGAACTTCAAGGTGGAACTGCTGATCGGCAAAACGCTGGAAGTGGACTGCAACCACCACATGATCGGCGGCACGCTGGAAAGCAAAACCCTTTCCGGCTGGGGCTATGACTATCTGGTGTTGGAAAAACTGTCCGATCCGGCCTCCACCTTGATGGGGTGCCCAGACAATAGCAAACAGCAGAAATTTATCGCTGCCAATTTGGGTGACGCGTCCATGCAGCGTTACAACAGCCGCTTGCCGATTGTGGTCTACGTGCCGAAAGACGTGGAAGTGAAATACCGCGTGTGGAAAGCCGAAGAGACGGTGAGCAAGGCCGAGCAGAAATAATATCGATACGTGCTAACCATTAGCACGGCTAAGTCATTACCGAATAAAAAGCCCGTTTGGGGGAGTGCATTGCGCCGATGGCCATAGCCCCCCAAACGGGCTTTTTTGTGTGTCGCACAATGGGGTGTAGCAATAGAAAACGGCAGTAAAAGTATGTAGTTTGGTGTCGATACACAGCAACGCAATCTACCTAACTGGGCGAACATGACAAAATTAATTGAATTTAACGCCATCATTGAAGCAGCGGAGCGTTTATCTGGGAAAGTGATTCGCACGCCGGCCATTCCCGGTTCGAAACTGGCTGAAAAGATCCAGCGGCCCGTCTTCCTGAAGCTGGAAAACACCCAGCTTGGCGGTTCTTTTAAAGCCCGAGGGGTGCTTAACAAATTTTTGAAACTGGCGGATGAGCTTAAAGATAACCGGTTTGTTGCGGTGAGCGGCGGTAATTTTGGTATTGCGATCGCCGAGGCTGCGAAAATCTTTGGCGCTGACGTCACCATTATTATGCCACCCAGCGCACCCTCCACCGCTATCGACCGGGTCCGTCAGTTGGGCAGTAGCGTCATGATAGAAACGGATGTTCATGCGGCGTTTGAGCGAGCGAAGGCCTTGGCAGCCGAAGGTTATATAGTTATCGATGACTGTAACGATTCGCTGATAGCCGAAGGGCATGGCACCCTGGCACTTGAGTTTATTGCCGATTGTCCTGATTTAACCGATGTTTTCGTTGCTGTAGGTGGCGGTGGCATGCTGGCCGGTGTGGCGACGGCGCTGAAAACCATCAAGCCGGAGATCAGGATTTGGGGTGTTGAAACTGCGGGCGCGAATTCAATGCATCAGGCGCTTGGCGCCGGGAAACCTGTCGAGATTGAGGTCACGTCCATTATTTCCACGCTGGGGGTGCCCGTCATTGACGAAATGATGCTTGCGCATGCTCAAGCTTATGTCGAAGACATAGTGGTTGTTTCAGATAAGGCTGCCATCGAAGGGATGATCGCTTTTGGCGAAGAGGCTAAGCAGTGGGTTGAATTGGCTTCCGGAACGCTCATTCCCGCTGTGCTGGCCATTGCGCCCAAGCTGCCCGCCAATGCGGTGATCGGGATGGTGGTGTGCGGTGGGAATATATCCCATCAAGACATGGCGAAATGGGTGAGTTATTCGCGCAATCTTTGAGTTCACCGCAATTTTACGGATGAGTGACGCCTGCCTATAAGTCGCGTCTGAGTATCAATGAATTTAATGGTTTTGTTGGGCCGAACCACCGGCTCACTTTATTTGGGCAACAAAAAACCCGATAGTCTTGAACCTAAAAAGGCGGGACTAACGGGCTCCACAAAATGGGGACATCAAAGAAAAGCAGTGGCACTAATTCAGACTACCCCCGGCAAGGAAAGTTCTCACCGGGGATAAAAATTTCAAAATATTTTTGCCACGGATTCATCTTCATTGCTTATCGTTTAGCCGAGGATCCCCGGCCACAACACTACAATCAGCGAACCGGCCAGGGTTAACAATACGTTAGCGATAGCATAGGTACCGGCATAGCCCAGGGCAGGGATATTGCTGCGTGCGGTGTCGCTGATAATCTCCATCGCCGGCGCACAGGTGCGGGCCCCCATAATGGCGCCAAACAGCAGGGCACGGTTCATGCGCAGCACGTAAGCGCCAAACAGGAAGCAGATCACCACCGGCACCAGGCTGACGATCAGTCCGGCAATCAGCATCTGGCCGCCAACGGCACCCAGGCTGTGGCCAATACCGGCACCGGCGCTCAGGCCGACACCGGCCATAAACACCATCAGACCGAACTCTTTAACCATATTGAGCGCGCCCTGCGGAATGTAGCCAAAGGTCGGGTGGTTGGCACGCAGGAAGCCGAGCATGATGCCGGACATCAGCAAGCCGGCGGCGTTACCGATGCCGAACGAGAAGTTGCTGAACTGGATGGTGATCTGGCCAATCAACAGCCCGATGATAAAGAAGGCGCAGAATGCCAACAGATCGGTGACCTGACTGTGGATCGAGATAAAGCCAATCTTCTCCGCCACGCTTTTCACCCGGCGAGCGTCGCCGCTGACCTGCAGTACATCGCCTTTGTTGAGCACGATACTGTCGTCGATAGGCATTTCAATCTGGCTACGGATCACCCGGTTGAGGAAGCAGCCGTGATCGGTCAGCTTCAGCTGGCTCAGGCGCTTGTTCACCGCATTGCTGTTCTTGACCACAATCTCTTCGGTGACGATGCGCATGTCCAGCAGATCGCGGTCGAAGACCTCTTTGCCGTTGCGGAAGCTGGGATCCAGCCGTGCATGGGCATCGGGGTAGCCAACCAGCGAGATTTCATCGCCTACCTGTAGCACCGCGTCACCGTCCGGGTTTGCCAAAATACCGTTACGACGAATGCGTTCGATATAGCAGCCGGTCTGGCGATAGATGCCCAGTTCGCGCAGGTTTTTGCCATCGGCCCAGGCCACCAGCTCCGGTCCCACGCGGTATGCGCGGATAACCGGCAAATAAACCTTGCGTTGGCTGTCCGTGTCCAGGCCACGTTCGCGGGCAATTTGTTGAGCGGAGGTGGAAAGGTCCTGGTGTTGCAGCTTAGGCAGGTAACGTGCGCCGAAAATCAGACTCACCAGGCCAATCAGGTAGGTCAGGGCATAGCCGAGGCTCAGATGATCCTGTGCCGCCAGCAGCGCCGGGCCGTTGGTGATGGTATTGCGCAGCGTATCGCCGGCGCCTACCAGGACTGGGGTTGAGGTCATGGATCCGGCGAGCATGCCGGCGGTCAGGCCAATATCCCAATGGAAAAGTTTGCCGAGACCGATGGCGATTACCATCGCGGAACCGACCATTACCAGCGCCAGCATCAGGTAATTTTTACCGTCGCGGAAAAATATCGAGAAAAAGTTGGGCCCGGCTTCCACGCCAACGCAGAAAATAAACAGCATAAAGCCGAGATTTAGCGCTTCGGTGTTAATGGCGAAATGTTGTTGGCCAAGCAGCAGCGAAACCACCAAAACGCCAATGGAATTACCGAGTTGAACGGAGCCCAGACGGACTTTACCGAGGCACAGCCCCAGTGCGAGTACCACGAACAGTAACAGGATGTAGTTACCGTTTAACAAACTAGCGACGTTTATGTTCACGGAGGATAACTTATTGTTTACCAGTAAGTGCTTGATATAGATAACTATAAGATATAAATTCAGTCAAAAATCGACGTCATAAATAACTAACCAGCGGAAGGCGATTCGAACCATCGATCGGCGGCGTTTATTCTAGTCGCTATGGCGCATGACAGCCAGCATAAAGCTGAGTTCCTGCGCAGCCGAACGCATTTTTACTCGTTGTATTTCAAGCCGCAACGCCGTCGTCTGCAGCCAGAGACGTGCTCTGCCCAACGGCATAGCCGCCGGGGCCGAGGATATGCAGCCTGAAATTTAGCGGGGTAGCTCTCTTTTAGTAGCCAAGGAAAAAGTTCAGTTCAGCGTTGCCGTTCTTCGGCAAGGCGTCACCGGCTTTGTGACACGGCTGATTTCTACGGTGTGGTAACAGATTAAGGGGGAGTAGGGTATGGCGAGCGAACGGTATTGGTGGGGTATTTTGAGCTGTTTCCTGCTGTTCAGCCTGGTGTATCTCGGCCAGCAGAGCGGAGTCTTTGGCAGTACCGATCATGAGCATCGGGGGGAGACCGGCCTGTTGCTGTTCGTGATACCCGGCGTGGTTGCCAGTTATCTGTCGAGTAAAAAACGCATTCTCTGCCCGTTACTGGGCGCGCTCTATGCACTGCCGCTGTGCCTGATCATCCGCCACTTTTGGTTAACACCCTCTTATTCGTTCTGGCAGGAATTGGCTTACGCCACCAGCGCGGTATTCTGGTGCATGTTTGGCGCGCTGCTGGCGCTGTTTATCGGCGGCTTGTTGCAGGCTTATCTGCAATGTCACCGCCGCGAACGGCAATAAAAAAAGGCGCTTTGAGCGCCTTTTTGTCGTTGTTGCCTGAAACTTACTGGAACAGGTTCAGGTTTTCTTTGGCATAAGCTTCGAAATCGGTGCAGCCGCCGATGTGTTTCTCATCGAGGAAGATCTGCGGAACGGTTTCTACCGGTTTGCCAACGGTTTTTTCCAGATCGGCTTTGGTGATGCCTTCAGCGTGGATATCAACATAACGGAAGTTGAAATCGTCACGTTCTTCAGTCAGTTTTTCCGCCAACTCTTTCGCACGGACACAATAAGGACAGCCAGGGCGCCCGAAGATAACTGCAAACATGCAACACTCCTTAGATTGATATTCAATAATTTAATCGCAACTGCAATGACATTCTGTCAGTCAAAAAAGACTTAAGGTTGAGCATTACCCGCATTGATGGCGCCTACTATGCCCGTTGGGTCAGCGAAAAAAAAGCAGGAATTACCTGTTAATCTGATTCATCTAACCGATTAAGCCGCCGGGGCTGTCGCCATCGGGGGGAATTCACTACACTGGAGGCAGAGCTTCTGGAGAAGAAAAATATGCGTTCATTCGGTGACTTACCCCGTACGGTGTTGGTTTTGGAAGGCCTGGGCATGCTGTCATTAGTGCTGGCTTATCTGAGCATTCACGGTCACGTTCAATTGCCGGGCTGGTTGGCTTCCCAGCAGGCAGCGGTGGGCATGATTTTCCTCGGCGTGGCGCTGATGGTCCCGGCGGCGGCTTTTTTGGTTTGGCGCGTGGTGCAAGGATTCGGCCCGCTAATGCGCGGCGGTCAGCCGCCGCAGAACGATCGGCATAAGCCTCATTCGCCGGTCGATAAAAACGACAGTGAGCCGCGCGGCTGAGTGATGGCCGTCGGTGCAGGCCTGCCTGGCAGGTGATTGCCTTTTTGGGGTGACGAGTGAAAATTGCCATTCTTTCGCGCGATGGAACGCTGTACTCATGCAAGCGTTTGGTGGAGGCGGCAGAGCAGCGCGGCCACAGCGTGGATATTATCGATCCGCTTTCTTGCTATATGAACATTAACCCGGCCGCGCCGACCATTCACTATCGCGGCCGTCAGTTGGAACGCTACGATGCGGTGATCCCGCGTATCGGCTCCGCCATCACCTTTTATGGTACCGCCGTACTGCGCCAGTTCGAGCTGCTGGGCAGTTACCCGCTGAATGAGTCGGTGGCGATCACCCGTGCACGCGACAAACTGCGTTCGCTGCAGTTGCTGGCACGCCAGGGGATCGATCTGCCAATCACCGGTTTCGCCCATTCGCCGGACGATACCGGTGATTTGATTGAGCTGGTCGGCGGTGCGCCACTGGTGGTCAAACTGGTGGAGGGGACGCAGGGTATCGGCGTGGTGCTGGCGGAAACCCGCCAGGCGGCGGAAAGCGTGATTGACGCCTTTCGCGGCCTTAACGCCCATATCCTGGTGCAGGAATATATTCGCGAGGCACAGGGCAGTGACGTGCGTTGTCTGGTGGTCGGCGGCAAGGTAGTGGCCGCGATTGAGCGTCAGGCCAAGCCCGGGGAGTTCCGGTCCAATCTGCACCGTGGCGGTACCGCCCGCAAAGTAAGCATCACCGCCAAAGAGCGAGCTGTTGCGGTTAAGGCGGCCACCACGCTGGGACTGGACGTCGCCGGGGTAGATATTTTGCGAGCGACTCGCGGCCCGCTGGTGATGGAAGTGAACGCCTCACCGGGGCTTGAAGGGGTGGAAACCACCACGGGATTGGATATTGCCGGCATGATGATCGAGTATATCGAGCCGCGCGCCAGAGCGGGATTTCGTCTCAAGTCGGGCGGCTGATGTCGCCGACCAAAATCGGCTTTGCAATCGCCAGCTTTGTGGTTTTTTCCCGGCGATATTTGCCCAAATAGCGAATTAAGCCGCATTGATCGTGGCATCGCGGGGGAATATTCCGTAAGCTATGCGCCTTTTCGCGTTTTGAATATTGTGAGGCTGGTATTATGGATTCACTCATTGTCCCTGATTTGGCGTTGTTGCGACGCTGGCTGGATCAATCGGGCATTTCATTCTTTGAGTGCGATTCCTGTCAGGCGCTGCACCTGCCGCACATGCAAAACTTCGACGGCGTATTTGACGCCAAACTCGATCTGGTGGACAACGTTATTCTGTTTTCCGCCCTGGCCGAGGTGAAGCCGACCGCGCTGATCCCTCTGGTGGCCGATCTCAGCCAGATCAACGCCAGTTCGCTGACCATCAAAGCCTTTGTCGATATCCAGGATGATAACCTGCCGAAGCTGATCGTCTGTCAGTCGCTAAGTATCGCCGTGGGCGTCACGCTGGAACAGTTCACGCACTTTATGCAGCAGGGCGAAGAGCAGATCTCCATGGTGATCCTCGAGGCGCGGGCGAACGATCTGCTGTTTATGGGGGACGAAGAAGAGAACCCGGCTAGCGCCGAACGCCTGCCAATGTTGCACTGATCCCCGCTGTAGATTATGCATGTCGCCCTTCTGGCGGCATGCTGCCGTTATTCCCTTCCACGATAATATATTCTGCGTTTTACCCTCTTTTGCCCGATATTTCTCGCCGTTTATGCCATTAATGGCGTATCACATAGAGAGAAACTGCATAAAAAATCGATAAAAGCCGTTTTTGCCCCCGGAGGCTGGTGCGTTTTGGCAACAGCGGTTATGCTGCTGATTCTGCTAAGGGCTTGCGATTCCCCAGGTGACCATGCGGGCTGGGCAGTTGAAAAAGGTGTCTGCAATCAACTGCATAGCTATTCAATCCGCGGTTGCAACGATTGCGCTCGATCAGGAAAGGTTTTGTATCAGTTTGCGATACAAGTTCAATTCTATGATTCACCCCTGTTTTGGAGGAAGTTACGGATGGTCACCCAACGTAAAAAGTGGTTATCGGGTGTTGTTGCCGGCCTGCTGATGGCCGCGTCCGTCACGGCGTCAGCCGAGGAAAAAACGCTGCACGTCTATAACTGGTCCGACTATATTGCGCCGGACACCTTAGCCAAATTCCAGAAAGAAACCGGCATTAAAGTGGTGTACGACGTCTTTGACTCCAATGAAGTGTTGGAAGGCAAACTGATGGCGGGCAGCACCGGTTATGATCTGGTAGTGCCTTCATCCAACTTCCTTGAGCGCCAGTCGAAGGCCGGTATTTTCGAGCCCCTCGACAAGAGCAAGATGCCGAACTACAAAAACCTTGATCCCGAAATGCTGCAGTTGGTGGCACACAATGACAAGGACAACAAGTACGGTATCCCTTACCTGATGGTGACCACCGGCATCGGCTATAACGTCGACAAGGTGAAGGCGGTACTGGGCAAAGATGCGCCGGTCGACAGCTGGGATCTGATCCTCAAGCCAGAGAACCTCGAGAAGCTTAAAAGCTGTGGTGTTTCCTTCCTGGATGCGCCGAGCGAGGTTTACGCTACCGTATTGCACTACCTGGGCAAGGATCCCAACAGCACCAACGCAGCGGATTACACCGGTGCGGCCAACGATCTGCTGCTTAAGCTGCGGCCGAACATCCGTTACTTCCACTCTTCCCAATACATCAATGACCTGGCGAACGGCGATATCTGCGTAGCGATAGGCTGGTCCGGTGATGTGATGCAGGCGGCCAACCGCGCCAAAGAGGCGAAGAACGGCGTGAACGTGGCCTATGCCATTCCTAAAGAAGGGGCGCTGACCTATTTTGACATGTTTGCCATGCCGGCAGATGCCAAAAACAAGGACGCCGCCTACCAGTTCCTGAACTTCCTGATGAAGCCTGATGTGATGGCCGGCATCAGCAACTACGTCTATTACGCCAACGCGGTGAAGGACTCCACTCCGCTGGTGAAAGCGGAAGTGCGTGATAATCCGAACGTCTACCCGCCGGCCGATCTGCGTGCCAAGCTGTTCACGCTGAACGTGCAATCGCCGAAGTTGGATCGTGTGATTACCCGCGCCTGGACTAAAGTTAAAAGCGGACGCTAGTACTCAGGGCCCAAAATGCCGGGCCCGGCTTTCAGTGTTGTCTTGACCAGCAGGCGGGGCTACCCGCCTGCATTGCCATTTTGGGCCATGGCAATCGCCGTGGTTTTTTGTACTGTTTGCACCGGAGAGCACCCCGATTGAACGACGCTATCCCTCGTCCTCAAGCCAAGTCGCAGAAGGTCTTCACCCCTCTGCTGGAAATCCGTAACCTCACCAAAACCTTTGACGGCCAAAATGCGGTCGAAGACGTTAGCCTGACCATCTACAAAGGCGAAATATTTGCCCTGCTGGGCCCCTCCGGCTGCGGTAAGTCGACGCTGTTGCGCATGCTGGCCGGTTTTGAACAGCCGACGGAAGGGCAAATCGTGCTCGATGGGCAAGATATGTCGCACGTGCCGCCATACCAGCGGCCGATTAACATGATGTTCCAGTCCTACGCCCTGTTCCCGCACATGACGGTGGAGCAAAACATCGCTTTCGGCCTGAAACAGGACAAGATGCCGCGTGGGGAAATCACCGAGCGGGTCGCGGAAATGCTGTCGCTGGTCCATATGCAGGAGTTTGCCAAACGCAAGCCGCACCAGCTTTCCGGCGGTCAACGCCAGCGTGTGGCGCTGGCGCGCAGCCTTGCCAAGCGGCCAAAGCTGCTGCTGCTGGATGAACCAATGGGTGCGCTGGATAAAAAACTGCGTGACCGTATGCAACTGGAAGTGACGGACATTCTTGAGCGCGTCGGCGTGACCTGCGTGATGGTCACCCACGATCAGGAAGAGGCGATGACCATGGCAGGCCGTATCGCCATCATGAATCGCGGCAAGTTTGTGCAGATCGGCGAGCCGGAAGAGATCTACGAACACCCAAACAGCCGTTTCAGCGCCGAGTTTATCGGTTCGGTGAACGTATTTGACTGCGTGCTGCAAGAGCGTCAGGACGATGCCCTGATCCTGCAAAGCCCCGGTTTGCGTCATGCGATCAAGGTAGACTCCGACGCCTCGGTGGTGGACGGGGTGCCGATCCAGGTTGCGTTGCGACCGGAAAAAATCATGCTGTGCGAAGAGATCCCGGAAGATGGCTGCAACTTTGCCGTGGGGGAGGTGGTGCACATTGCCTACCTTGGCGATTTGTCGATCTACCACGTGAAGCTGCTCAGCGGCCAGATGCTCAGTGCCCAATTGCAAAACGGTCACCGTTTCCGCAAAGGGATGCCGACCTGGGGCGACGAAGTGCGGCTGTGTTGGGAAGCCGACAGCTGTGTCGTGTTAACGGTGTGAATGGCGAAGGTGAGGAATAATCATTATGACAATGCTTGCTGAACGCACGCCGCCGGAACCGCCGGCCAACGGACCCGGCCCGCTGAAAGCCTTTTTCCAGCGCCTGCAAATGGCCCACGGCCGCAAACTGGTGATTGCGGTGCCGCTGCTGTGGCTGACGTTGCTGTTCCTGCTACCGTTCCTGATTGTGTTCAAGATCAGCCTGGCGGAGCTGGCGCTGGCGGTCCCGCCCTACACTGACCTGATGAGTTGGGCTGACGGCAAGTTGGACATCGCGCTCAACTTCGCCAATTACCTGCAACTGACCGACGATCCGCTGTATCTGGACGCCTATCTGCAGTCGCTGCAGGTGGCGGCGGTGTCAACAGTATGTTGCCTGATCATTGGTTATCCGTTGGCCTGGGCAGTGGCGCACAGCAAAGCATCAACCCGCAATATTTTGCTGCTGTTGGTGATCCTGCCGTCGTGGACCTCATTTTTGATCCGCGTTTATGCCTGGATGGGCATATTGAAAAACAACGGTATCCTTAACAATTTCTTGCTGTGGCTTGGGGTTATCGATCAGCCGCTGGTGATCCTGCATACCAATCTGGCGGTCTATATCGGCGTGGTTTACTCCTACCTGCCGTTTATGGTGCTGCCGATTTATACCGCCTTGACGCGGCTGGATTATTCGCTGGTGGAGGCCTCGCTGGATCTGGGCGCCAAACCGCTGAAAACCTTCTTCAGCGTGATTGTGCCGCTGACCCGCGGCGGTATCATTGCCGGTTCGATGCTGGTGTTTATTCCAGCGGTCGGCGAGTTCGTGATCCCGGAACTGCTGGGCGGGCCTGACAGTATTATGATTGGCCGGGTACTGTGGCAGGAATTCTTTAATAACCGCGATTGGCCGGTAGCTTCGGCGGTTGCCACCGTGATGCTGCTGCTGTTGATTTTGCCGATTATCTGGTTCCACAAGCACCAGAACAAGGAAATGGGGGGGCAGGGATGAACAACTTGCCGGTAGTGCGCTCACCGTGGCGTATCGCTATTTTGGTGCTTGGTTTCACTTTCCTGTATGCGCCGATGCTGATGCTGGTGATTTACTCGTTCAACAGTTCAAAACTGGTGACGGTGTGGGCGGGCTGGTCGACGCGTTGGTATACCGCGTTATTCCACGACTCGGCGATGATCAGCGCCGTCGGGCTCAGCCTGACCATTGCTGCCGCTTCAGCGACCGCCGCCGTAGTGCTTGGCGCGATTGCTGCGGTGGTGATGGTGCGTTTTGGCCGTTTTCGTGGTTCAACCGGCTTTGCCTTTATGCTGACTGCACCGCTGGTTATGCCGGATGTGATTACCGGTTTGTCGCTGCTGCTGTTGTTTGTGGCGATGGGGCATACCTTGGGTTGGCCGTCGGAACGCGGCATGTTCACCATCTGGCTGGCGCATGTCACCTTCTGTACGGCCTACGTTTCAGTGGTGATCAGTTCGCGCCTGCGTGAATTGGATCGCTCGATCGAAGAGGCCGCGATGGATTTGGGCGCGACGCCGTTGAAGGTGTTTTTCGTGATCACGCTGCCAATGATTGCACCGGCGCTGGTTGCCGGCTGGATGCTGGCATTCACACTGTCGCTGGATGACCTGGTGATTGCCAGCTTTGTCGCCGGGCCGGGCGCGACCACCTTGCCGATGCTGGTGTTCTCCAGCGTGCGTATGGGGGTTAATCCGGAAATCAACGCCTTGGCCAGTTTGATCCTGCTGGTGGTGGGGATTATCGGTCTGATCGCCTGGTGGTTTATGGCTCGCTCGGAAAAACAGCGATCGCGCGAATTACAAAAGGCCGCCCGTAGCTGAGTCTGATTAAACCTGCTATTTTTGCAATTATTGGTATTGCAATTGATTACCTGACTTTATATATCTCGTTTGAATATACCCTACAGCTTTAGAGTTACAGCCAGGCGGCCAGCTCGCTCTTCCCCAGGCGCTTACTTAAGTAACTGGGGTGTGAGCGCAGGTAACCACGCTGCAACTTGAAAGATGAGGGTATAGACGGCGTTTTCGTTGCGGAACATGGACATGGCAGACATGCTGAACAGCAGGCAGGGAATGAGAACGACTTCAGATGCGCCAGTACCGGTGATGGTGGCCGGTACGGCGATGGTGGCTATCAAATGCATCAGCGTGCTGTTGCTGTTGGGTGAACTGGGCGTCGATGGCGCTCAGGAGTTTGTCAGCACCAGCGCCCAGGCCTGGGATTCCACCCTGATATTTTTGGCTGGTCTGGTGCTGCTGTGCCTGCAAATCAGCTGCGGTTTTGCGGTAATGCGCGGTCGCAATTGGGGGCGTTGGGTCTATGTGGCCTGTCAGTGTGCGGTGGTCGGTTATTTGCTGTTGGCGACCATCGGCAGCTTTTTGCCCGAAGTCTTTACCGTGGAGGGCGAGACCAGCGGCCAAATTCTGCACGTGTTGATCCTGCAGAAAATCCCCGATGTCGTCATCCTGGCCTTATTGTTCGTTCCTGCCACTAGCCGCCGCTATTTCGCCGCGCGCAATTGAGATTTTAAGGGCGTAGAGTGATAAACTCTGCGCCCTTAATTATTCACCTCGAACTCAGAGTCAACTTAATGCATTGCGTTTTGTATACGGCGGGCACCTGCCGTTCTTGTCAGTGGCTGGAAAAGCCTTACCCGCAGCAGCTGGCAGACAAACAGCATCACCTGCAATCCCTGCTGGCCGAACGCGACGTCGCGCATTGGCTGGCGCCGATTGCCGGCGAGCAGAGCGCATTTCGCAATAAGGCCAAAATGGTGGTCAGCGGCAGCGTAGAGCGTCCGTTGCTCGGCATGCTGCACCGCGATGGCACGCCGGTTGATCTGAGTGGCTGTCCACTGTACCCCGCCAGTTTTGCGCCCATGTTCGCGGTGTTGAAAAGTTTTATCGCCCGCGCCGGTTTGACGCCCTATAACGTGGCGCGTAAGCGCGGGGAACTGAAGTATCTGCTGTTGACCGAAAGCACCCACAGCGGCGGCGTGATGCTGCGCTTTGTACTGCGCTCGGAGAGTAAATTGGCACTGCTGCGAGCGGCGTTGCCGTGGTTACAGCAGCAATTGCCACAACTCTGGGTGATTTCCGCCAATATTCAGCCGGTGCATATGGCGATTATGGAAGGAGAGCTGGAGATCCCACTGACCGAACAGCAGGCGCTGGAAGAGCAATTTAATCAGGTGCCGTTGTATATCCGCCCACAAAGTTTTTTCCAGACCAACCCAAAGGTGGCGGCTGAACTGTACGCTACCGCTCGTGACTGGGTTCGTGCATTGGGTATTGAAAGCATGTGGGATCTGTTCTGCGGTGTGGGGGGATTTGGCCTGCACTGTGCGCAGACGGATACCCGCCTGACCGGTATTGAGATCAGCGCCGAGGCGATTGCCTGTGCGCGTCAGTCAGCGAAAACGCTCGGTCTGCAACAGGTTAACTTCCAGGCGCTGGATTCCACGAAATTTGCCACCGCTGAGGGTAGCGTCCCCCAATTAGTGCTGGTTAATCCGCCACGGCGCGGTATCGGCAAGGATTTGTGCGACTATCTGAATCAGATGGCGCCCGGCTATATTCTCTATTCGAGTTGTAACGCCGAGACGATGGCGAAAGACATTGGGATGTTGCCGGATTACCGCATTGAACGCGTGCAACTGTTCGATATGTTCCCTCATACCGCCCACTACGAAGTGCTGAGTCTGCTGGTACGCCACTAAAGGCGTTTTGGGCAATAAGCATACAGTTTGAAATAGGGCGTGCATAACCACGCCCTGGAGAGACTTACTGCGGGAACCACTTGTCGTTGATGGCTTTGTAGGTGCCGTCGGCCTTGATGGCGTCCAGAGCGGCATTCAGCTTGGCCAGCAGCGCCTGGTTGTCCGGACGCACAGCAATGCCCAGGCCGGTGCCGAAGTATTGGGCATCGGTAACGTGCTCGCCGACCGGCGCCAATTGCGGGTTATTCTTCAGCCACTCGTTGACTACCGCGGTATCACCGAACACGCCGTCAATACGGCCATTTTTCAGTTCGAGAATGGCGTTCTGGTAGCTGTCATAAGAGACGGTGTTAATCTCTGGGTGCTTATCCTGCATGTATTTTTGATGGGTGGTGCCGTTCTCCATGCCAATCTTTTTGCCTTTCAGATCCGCCAGCGAGCTGAATTTGCCTTTCTGCGCAATGACGATTGCCGAGTTGGCGTAGTAAGGTTGGGTAAAGGAAACCTGCTTGCTGCGCTCTGGCGTGATGTCCATACCGGAAATCACCGCGTCGTATTTTTTGAATTTCAGGGCGGCGATCAGGCTGTCGAACGCCTGATTGGTAAAGGTGCATTCGGCTTTCATTTGCTTGCACAGCGCGGTAGCCAGATCGATATCAAACCCGACAATCTTGTTGCTGGCATCCAGCGATTCGAAGGGGGGATAGGTGGCGGAAGAGGCGAAGCGAATGGTCTCAGCTGCACTGGCGTTGAAGGCGATGCCCGCCAATACCGTAGCGGCAAGTAATAGTTTTTTCATGCGTAAAGCTCCTGTCTGCAAGTCTGCGTGTTTTTATCTCTTCACCGCTTGATTTTACTGACAATAACCCAAAGGTTTTGGCGGCTGTTTATCGACGTTTACCCTGACATTTAATGCATTAATATGCAATATAAATGATTAAAAAATTACGACGAAAATAAAAAAGCCCTGCACGATGGCAGGGCTCCGAAACCTGAGGGGGCGGGCTCAGTTGCGGCGCTCGAATGCCAGCGCCCGACGCTCGACCATGCGCATCAACAACGTCAGCAGGCCGTTGACGCACAGATAGACCAACCCGGCAGCACCAAACACCATCACGTCATAGGTACGGCCATACATCAGCTGGCTGTATCCCATCACTTCCATCAGGGTAATGGTGTAGGCCAGCGAGGTGCTCTTGAACACCAACACCACTTCGTTGGAGTAAGACGACAGCGCACGCTTGAAGGCAAAGGGCAGCAGGATACGCAACGACTGGGCACGCGACATGCCAAGCGCTTCGCAAGATTGCCACTGACCGGCGGGGATCGCCCGCACCGCACCGTAAAACAGCTGGGTAGTGTAGGCCGCGCTGTTCAGCGCCAATGCGATCATCGCACACAGCCACGGCTGCGACAGCAGATCCCACAACCACGGATATTCGCGGATCGCCGGGAACTGGCCGGGGCCGTAGTAGATCAGGAAGATCTGCACCAGCAGCGGCGTACCGGTGAACAGGGTGATATAGATTTTCACCAGCGGCGTCAGGATCGGCGTTTTCAGCGTCAGGATCACCGTCAGCACCAATGACAGCAGCAGTGCCACGATCAGCGCGGTAACGGTCAGCGTCAGACTGGTGTGCAGCCCTTTGATAATTTCCGGCAAGAACTCAAACATCAGGCTGGCCCCCGCTCAAAACGCGTGGTGCGCAGTTCAATGCGTTTGATGATGTACTGGCTAAACAGGGTCACCACCAAATAGATGGCCGCCGCGATCACATACCAGGTAAAAGGCTCCTGGGTGCGAGTGGCGATGCTCTTGGTCTGCAGCATCAGATCGTTAACGCTGATCAGCGACACCAGCGCGGTATCCTTCAGTAAAACCAGCCACTGGTTGCCTAGCCCTGGCAGGGCGTGGCGCCACATCTGCGGCATGATCAGGCGAAAGAAAATCGCTGCGGTACTCATCCCCAGTGCCTGGCCGGATTCCCATTGCCCCTGTGGCACCGCTTTGAGTGCCCCGCGCAATGTTTGTGACGCATAGGCGGAATAGAGCAGGGCGAGGGCAATCACGCCACACAGGAACGGGCTGACTTCAAAATTATCAATCGCCAGCTGGACGGGCAGCTGGAACAAGCCAAAGTTCAGGGTGAAGCCGTCGGACAGCATCAACAGCAACTGCGATGAGCCGAAATAGATGAACAGCACCACCAGAATTTCCGGCAGGCCGCGCAACAGCGTAACCCAGGCGGTGCCGAGCCAGCTGACCACTTTCCAGCGCGATGACTCCCAGACGGCAAACAGCATCGCCAGGATCAACCCGAGGATAAGGGCACAAACGGCAAGGCCGACGGTCATCCCGGCGGCGCTTGCTAGAGGTTGAATTTCATTCATGGGGATAGATTACTGCTGGAACCATTTTTTGTAGATGGTTTCGTAAGTCCCATCCTGTTTGATCTTGTCGAGGGCGGCATTGAACTTGCCCTGCAGATCGGTATTTTTCTGGCGAACGGCAATGCCGAGCCCGGTACCGAAGTAGTCTTTGTCGGTCACCTTATCGCCTACCGCGGCCAGAGCGGCATTCTGTTTCAGCCATTCGTTGACCACTGCGGTGTCACCAAATACCGCGTCAACGCGACCATTCTTCAGATCCAAAATGGCGTTCTGATAGCTGTCGTAAGGCACGGTGGTGATTTCAGGGTGCTTATCGGTCAGGTATTTCTGGTGTGTCGTGCCGTTCTGCACGCCCACTTTTTTGCCTTTCAGCGCCGCTACGTCGGCAACTTTGCCCTTCTGGGCGACAAACAGCGCGGAGTTGTCGTAATACGGTTTGGTAAACAGCACCTGTTTTTCACGCTCAGGCGTGATGTCCATACCGGCCATGACCGCGTCAAAGCGCTTGAACTTCAGGCTAGGGATCAGGCTGTCAAAAGCCTGATTGGTGAAGCTGCACTCGGCCTGCATTTCTTTGCACAGGGCATTGGCCAGATCGACGTCAAACCCCTGGATCTTGTTGCCGGCGTCAATAAATTCAAACGGAGGATAAGAAGCTTCGGTAGCGAAACGGATCGTTTCGGCTGCAGAGGCGGAAACGCTGATGCCAGCCAGAACGGCGGCGATTATTAGTTTTTTCATCGCAAACTCCCCAAATTACAGCAAGTAAAATTGTTAGTGTGATAAGTAATTGGCAAACTCGGTGGTCTGCGGCTGCGCAAAGTGGCTGGCATCGCCTTGTTCCACTACGTGGCCGTTTTCCATGTAGACCACGCGGCTGGCGGTTTTGCGCGCCACTTCCACTTCGTGGGTGACGATCACCTGGGTGATCCCGGTGCCGGCCAGCTCGCGAATGATGCTGACGATTTGGGCGGTGATTTCAGGATCCAGCGCGGCGGTCGGTTCGTCGAACAGCAGCACCTGCGGCTCCATCATCAGCGCACGGGCAATTGCCACGCGTTGCTGCTGGCCGCCGGAAAGGTGCAGCGGGAAACGGTCGGCAAAATCGGTCAGGCGCAAACGCTTCAGCAACTTGTCGGCACGCTCCATCGCCTGAGCCTTGGTCAGGCCAAGCACACGACACGGCGCTTCGATCAGGTTTTGCACCACGGTAAGGTGAGGCCAGAGATTATATTGTTGGAATACCATGCCGACGTTCTGACGCAGCTCACGAATGGCTTTCTCGCCAGGGGCCTGCTTGAAGTCGAATTGATTGCCGGCGATCTGCAACTGACCCGAGCGCGGCATTTCCAGCAGGTTCAACACCCGCAGCAATGAACTTTTCCCCGCGCCGCTTGGACCCAGCAGCACTAAAGTTTCCCCTGCTGGGCAATCCAGCGTGATGTCAAACAGCGCCTGATGTGCGCCGTAATAGCAGTTGATACCGTTAAGTTGAATGCTCATGCGCCAGAATTGAATAGATATTGATGCCGCGAATGTTAACTTCCACAGAATACTTATGCAATCTTTGTGCGTTAAAATTTATTACTGCGCGGCAGGATAGTAAAAGAATAGCACAAGATACCGCGAGTCAGGTTCGAAGGGGGGATTTGTCGTGCACGCTGTGAGGTATGTAGCGAAAATTCTCAAAGTGAACGAATGTTGAGCGGAATCAAGGCATTTTTTTACCCACCGGCATCAAGCAGATGACGGTGGGGCGTGTGAGCTTACTGGTTTTCCAATACCTGACGCAGCGTCCCGCTGGCGGCATGCGGCGGCACGTTCAGATAGCGGATATCATCCACCACCCAACAGGTGCCTTCACGCACCATCAGCACCTCATCCTGCCAGTTGACCGCGCTGCCGCCGTCCTTCTGGTAGCTGAGCTGTACGCGCAATGGAATATTTTTTGCGTCGGTATTCGGGATGGTAGAAGCGCTGGCGACGGTGGCGCTGGTCGGTCCCTGCGCGTTGCCGGTAAACAGATCGCCAGTGACCTGATGTTTGCCCGGGTTCTGGTTGGCGGTCACCAGATCCTGATACAGCACTTTACTCAGGTAAGGTTGCAACTGCGCCAGACGGTTGCTGTCGGGCAGGGTGGTAGCGGCGCCCTGTTGCAGGCGCAGATCGTAAAATTTCTGTGCGACCGTATCCGGGCCGCCTTCCACACAACCGCCGGTACGGGAGCCGATATCCTTGAATGCCGGTTCGACGGTGGTGCAGGCACTCAGTAACAGCGCTAAGGGCAAAACAGCCGCAATCGTTTTTGTTTTCATCTCATTACCTTATGTGAAAGTCTCTACCATGAAGACCATTAGCCTACAGTATAAATGCGATTTCTGGCCTTGCATTCGTACTGCGTGCCATTTCAATACAGAACATAATGCCAAATCAATGGTCAGATAAGTGCGATGAATCAATCAAGCAAGGAGTTTTCATGCAGCTTTCCACTACCCCGACCCTGGAAGGGTTTACTATTACCGAGTACTGCGGCGTTGTCACCGGCGAGGCCATTTTGGGCGCGAATATTTTCCGCGATTTTTTTGCCGGCGTGCGCGACATCGTGGGCGGCCGTTCAGGCGCTTATGAGAAAGAGCTGCGTAAAGCGCGCCTGATTGCCTTCCGGGAGTTGGAGGAGCAAGCGAAAGAATTGGGCGCCAATGCGGTGGTAGGCATTGATATCGATTACGAAACCGTGGGTAAAGACAGCAGCATGTTAATGGTGACCGTCAGCGGTACCGCGGTGAAAGTCAGCCGCTAATCCTTTCTTTGCCCCCGGCCAAGGCCGGGGGCATTCGTTTATCCTACTTTGTGTTCTTCCACTTTTAGCGGGCGATGTTCCTGCGGTTTGGCCGCTGGGGCAGGGTGATGCTGTGCCTGTTGAATCTGTGGCTGATGGAACGGCGTTGGTGCGCTGTGTGACATCATGGCATTTGGCCGTGGTTGAACCGGCTGTGGGCGAATAACGTTAGCCTTGGGCGCGACGTGTTCGACAGGTTCAACGGCCGGCAACTGCGCCCTTTGCTGTACGCTGACAGGTGTCGGTAGATGTTGTTCAGGCGTACGAGCCGGTCGCATCTCGGCCTGATGAACGGGGGCCGTGACTGTCGCTGGGTGCGGGCGCACGGCTGCCGGTGTTGAATGAGCGAAACTCGGCAGGGTCATTGGCTGCTGAACATGGGCGACCGGTGTCATCGCATGGGGCGCTGGCGTAGCTGCATGGGCAAAGTTCGGCGCCGTCATCGGCTGGCGTTCATTGGCTGCGACGGGCGGCGTAAAATGTGGCTGTTGCAGGTTGGCAACCTTAGGGGCTGCATAAGGCGTTGGTGCGGCAAAATGCGGCACCTGATTGACTGGCGCATTGTGATAGTTATTCACCGTGGTGCTGCGATTCACATTATTGTATTGGTTGATATTGGTGACACGGTTAATCACCGTGGTGGAGTGCGAGATATAAGGCGCATTGTTATAGACCACCGGTTGACGCCGATCATTCCAGCGCACGTCCCAGCTATGCCAGTTGTCATGATGCTGATTGATCAATGCCCCGACCGCGACGCCCACGCCAAAACTGATCACGCCTGCCGCCAGCATATCGCCACTGCTATAGCCTGAGGCACTCTGATAGTGATAGCTCGGGTAGGCCGGGACAGGTTCGCCATAGGCCACCCAGGGATCGTAACGCGGCACGTAAACCACATCCGGTTGGCTGGGCTCGATGACAATGGTTTGCGCCGGCGCAACCACGACGCTTTGCGGATAGGGTTGCGGTTCAACGTAACGGGTTGCAGGCGTGATGACCACCCTTTGTTGCGGCGACGTTTTCAGCGTGCCTTTGGCGGCGGCACGTTGGCGCATGACCTGAATGGCGTTCATCACGTCGGTAGGGTCGTTGAGATAAGCGCTGCCCAGCGCGGTGGTCCAGGGAATATTTTTAGCCATCTGATCCAGCACGTCAGGAAATTGTACCAAACCGCGTACGCTGGGGTCCCAGGGTTGAGCGCCAGCGGCTGCGGTGAGCGCGGCCGGTTGCAACCCCCGGTTTTGCGCCAGCCAGTTATCCGCCGCGCTGATTTGATCGGGATAACCTGCACCGGCCAGCACCTGCGCCAACAGTTTGTCAGGAAAAAGCGCCACCGGGCTGACCAGTTGATACAATTGATCGGCACTCAGTGGCGTATAGGTTGATGCTGCCGCGGGCGTAGCCACAGCAGGCGCGGTTCCCCCCATGGTATTGGCTACCGTTTTTTGGTCACAGCCGCTGAGCGGCAGCATGGCGATGCAGATCAGCCAGGCGACAGGGTTGAGCTTGAACATGAGCGACTCACTTTTATCAGCGCAGGTAATACTATGAAGCTATCATCTGCCATGGAGTCCGCCAGCGCGGCGCAACACTCACTTGCACATCTGGCCTCTCTGTCATCATTTATTGATTAACTTGATTATTGGATGCAGATTAATCAATTTGAGTTACAAATTTGAGCCGCTCGACGGCAGGAGGGATTCGTGAAAATTTGGCCAGGGATATTTGTTGCCGCATTGCTTGCCGGCTGCCAAAGCGCACCGCAAAGCACCACCATAGACCGGGGCGACTATCAGTTGGAAACCCTGCATCAGGCGCAGGGAGCAGACCAGCGCATTCGTTTTCTGGTGATGCATTACACCGCAGAAGATTTCCATTCCTCGCTTAAAACCCTGACGGATGAACACGTCAGCGCGCACTATCTGCTGCCCGCGCACCCGCCATTGGTACAGGGCAAACCGGTGGCGTTTCAACTGGTGCCTGAAGCCCTGCGCGCATGGCATGCCGGGGCCAGCACCTGGCGCGGCAGAACCAACCTGAACGATACCTCGATAGGGATTGAAATAGTCAATCGCGGGTTCAACCGCACCCTGCTGTTTACCCATTGGCAGCCCTATACGCCACAGCAAATAGCCCTGTTGATCCCGCTGAGCCGCGATATCATCCAACGCTATGGCATTCAGCCGAGAGACGTAGTGGGGCACAGCGATATAGCGCCCCAACGCAAACAGGATCCGGGTCCGTTATTCCCCTGGCGGCAACTGGCGCAGGCCGGTATTGGCGCCTGGCCGGACGAGCAGCAGGTGCAGAAGCTACTGGCCGGCCGCGACAAGCAGGCGGCCGTGCCCCTGGCCCCCTTGATCGAAAAGCTGGCGCGTTACGGTTATGGTATTGACGCTCGGTGGGATGTCAGGCAGCAGAAGAACGTGCTGGCGGCGTTTCAGATGCATTTCCGGCCCAGCGATTATCGCGGTGAGCCGGATGCGGAGACGGAGGCGATCGTTGATGCCTTGCTGTTGAAGTACGGGGCAGCTCGCTAATTAAAGGCCGTGCAGTTTACCGTGCTCTTTTAGCCAGCGAGCGGTGCGGGAAATGCCTTCATCGAGCGAAACTATGGGCCGGTAATCCAACTCCTGCTGGGCACGAGTGGTGTCCAGCGTCAGATCAAAATTGAGCTTGGCGACCCCATAGTGGGTCAGTACCGGCTCTTTCTCGCTTTTGCTGCCGAGTTTCTCCATGCCGCGCGCCATCATATCGAGCATGGGATAGGGCACAGAGCGGATCCGGCACTTCATCCCCAACTCGTCAATTAACTGCTGCACCACGCTGTGCAACTGACGTGGCTGCTGATTGGTGATGTTATAAGCGCGGCCGGAGGGGGTATTTTCTTTCTGGGTGGCCAGCCACATGGCGTGCACCGCGTTTTCCAGATAGGTCATGTCCACCAGTGCCGCGCCGCCGCGTGGCAGCAGCAGGTTGCCGTAGCGTTTGATCATCTGCAACAGGCGCGGCAGCATCACTTTGTCATGCGGCCCGAACAACCCCTGAGGGCGCAGGATGGTGAAGTGGGTTTGCGGGTTGGACATCGCCAACTGCTGGATCACCTGTTCACCGGCGGCTTTGCTGCGCGCAAACTCGTTGGCATAGCGCGCGGGGCGGAAGTCTTCGGTAATGTTGCGATGGTGATGGTAATCGAAGTAGATCGCCGGCGAAGAGATATGGATAAACTGTGAAACGCCGTAGGCCGCTGCCCACTCGCCCAAGCGACGGGTAGCGCGCACGTTGGCCAGTTCGAAGGCTTCTTCGGTGCCCCATGGCGAGGTGAAGCTGGAACAGTGCCACAGCACGTCCACGTCGGCCAGCATGGCTTTGGCCTGCGATGAGATCAGGTTGGTGAGATCGGCATGAATGAATTCCGCGCCCATTTTTTCCAGCAGACTGCCCATGGCCCGGTTGCGGCCGGTGGCACGCACTTTAATGCCCTGGCGGCGGAGATATTCAACGGCGTTACGGCCTAACCCACTGGTTGCACCGGTGACCAATACCTTCATAACGAACTCTATTCTCACCAAAAATCAGAATGCTGACGGCCTTCAGCGGCGTTCCAGCAAATAAGATGCCATTCTTCCGTTATTTCGTGCGCTATGCAATCGGAAAGGCCCTAACCGCAGCAGTAAACTGTGCGGTTGATCGACAAATAAGCGATGGTCAGGACATATTGCGCGGGTTCTCTTCGGCCAGCCTGGCGATACGGCGCGCCATACCGCGAAAAATGAACAGGTGAGCGGGCATCATGGCGAACCAATACAGCAGTCCGCTAAAACCGGCAGGGTGCCACCAGGCACGCACATCCAGGGTGCGGTGGTCGCCATGATCTTTGATGGTGAACACCAGCCGGCCCAGCCCCGGCGCTTTCATGCCGAACAGCAACGCCAACTGCCGCAGCGGTTTAATGGTGATGACCTTCCAGCCATCGACCAGGTCGCCAATGGCCAACGTCTCACGCTGGGGGCGGCCATAAACCACGCGATTGCCGATCATATCGTCCATGCGGGCACGGATTTTCCACAGGATATTGGCGTAAAAATAGCCCTCTTTCCCGCCCAGTTGCTGCACCGTATGCCACAGCGCCTGGCTGGAGGCCTGGGTTTCCAGCGAACAGCCCGCCTGTTTCGGGTAGAAGCCATAGCCTGGTCGCCAGCGGGCTCGCGCTTCCGGATCGTAGCCCCAGTCGGCGGAGTCGACCACTTCTTCCTCGCGCCGCAGGGTAGCTGTCACCGCCTGATCGAAGGTTTGCAGCGTCTGCGGGATCAGCGCCTGTAGCGGTTTACCGTCGGCGGGAAGATCGTGGTTCAACCCCTGGATCAACGCATTGGCGATCGAGGTGGGCACCGAGGTGATCATGCTGATGAACCATACCGAGATAAACCGGGTGGGCAAGGGGATGGGGATCAGCCAGCGTTTTTTGCCGCTGATGGCAATGAAGCGTTCAAACATTGTTTGATAACTGATGTACTCCGGGCCGGCGACGTCAAAAATGCGGTTTTCTTCCGCCGGGTGCGCCAGCAGATCGGCCAGATACACCAGCAGATTTTCCAACGCGACCGGCGAAGATTTGGATCGAACCCAGCGCGGCGGGGTTAGCACCGGCAGGTTGTAGACCATATCGCGCATAATTTCGAAGGCCGCCGAACCGGGGCCGACAATGATGCTGGCGCGCAGTTCGGTGACCGGTACGCCGCTCTGGCGCAAGATCTCCCCGGTCAGCTTGCGTGCCACCAGGTGCGGTGAACTCTCGCCTTCCGGCTGCAGTGCACCGAGAAAAATGACCTGTTTTACGCTGGCGTTGCGTAGCGCATCGCGCAGGTTTTCCGCCGCCTGGCGTTCTTTTTCGATAAAGTCATCACCGTCGCCCATACCGTGGATCAGATAATAAACGGCGTCGATCTCCCACAGCGCGGCGGTCAGGGTTTCTGGTTGGTAGACATCCACGTACTGGCAGTTGACCTGCGGCCAATGCTGCTCCTGAAGCCATTCAAGGCGGCGCGCGGCTGCGGTAATGCTGTGTCCCTGTTCGATCAGGTGGGGGATCAGGTTCTGGCCAATATAGCCGCTGGCTCCAAGAACCAATACGCGTTGAGGTGTCATTAGCGCTGCCTTATGCAGTGGAAGTCGATGACAGCATGCCAAACTCAGGGTTTAAATGCACTTTTTGTGTGGTTATGCGGGCATTGCATCCACCTTAAGGCAGCGTCACACTACGCACCGTTTGTCTGTGCTAAGCCGAAAAAATATGAAACTCAATGCCGTTTGTTATGCCCTGTTAGGTCTGGCGCTGATCGCCAGTTTATTTTTCCTGCATCCGATTTGGATGTGGTGGCTGTTGGCTAACCTGCTGACGTTATTGGTGTACGGTGTCGATAAACTGGCCGCGCGCAAGGGGTGGCGTCGGGTGCCTGAAAGCACGCTATGGGTGTTCGGGCTGGTGGGTGGCTGGATTGGGGCGATCGTTGCGCAGCAATTGTTCCGTCACAAAACCCAAAAACAGCCGTTCAAAAGTTGGTTTATCTTCAGCGTGGTGTTGAACGTCGTGGCAACGTTGGCGATCTGGTATTGGGTTTACGGCCGTTGGATCCTCTAAAACACGGGGCGTGTTAGCGCCCCGTTGAGGCATGCATCAGGCATGCTGCTTGAGGAATTGTTGCCACAAATCGACCACGTGCTGTAAATCCTGACGGCTGACGTCGAGGTGGGTCAAAATGCGCGTCAGCGGCCCGCTGCTGATCAGCACGCCGCGCTCGCGCATCCAGGGGCCCAGTTTTGCCGCCAATTCAGGGGACTGACGCAGGTACAGCACGTTGGTTTGCGCGCCCGGCTCGGCGATCTCCACGCCAATGTTTTGCAACTGCTGCTCCAGCCACTTGGCGTTATCGTGATCTTCCCGCAGCCGTTCGACATTATGCTCCAGCGCATAGAGTCCTGCGGCGGCCAGAATGCCGGCCTGACGCAGGCCGCCGCCGGTCATTTTGCGCCAGCGAATCGCCTGCTGAATAAAGGCTTCGCTGCCGCACAGCAACGAGCCTACCGGCGCGCCCAGCCCTTTCGACAGGCAAATGGTGAAGGTGTCGCAATACTGCACGATCTCTTTCAGCGGCACATTCAGCGCAACTGCGGCGTTGAAGATGCGCGCCCCGTCGATATGCAGTGCCAGCTTGTGTTCACGGCTGAATTGCCAGGCCTGTTGCAGGTACGCCAACGGTAACACGCGGCCGCTGATGGTGTTTTCCAGGCTCAGCAGACGGGTTCTGGCAAAGTGAATATCATCGGGTTTAATTGCCGCCGCAACCTTGTCCAGCGGCAGGGTACCGTCCGGGTTGGCTTCAATCGGCTGCGGTTGGATGCTACCCAGTACCGCGGCACCGCCGGCTTCGTATTTATAGTTATGCGCCTGCTGGCCGACGATGTATTCGTCACCGCGCTGGCAATGGCTCAGCAGCGCTACCAGGTTTGCCTGGGTGCCGCTTGGCAAGAACAGCGCCGCCTCTTTACCGGACAGGCGAACCGCTTCCGCCTCCAGTGCGTTGACCGTGGGGTCATCGCCATAAACGTCATCACCGACTTCGGCCTGGGCCATGGCTTCACGCATAGCGGCGCTGGGGCGGGTTACTGTGTCGCTGCGTAGATCAATAAGCATAAAAATTCCTTATCCCATTGATCTTTCAAGCTGCAGCGTTGTTGGCTGCAACTTGAAATCTATTGGGGATAGCTAATGTGAAAGAGAATGCGGTTTTCATCATAGCCAGATTTTCTGATGACAAAAGAGAAAAAATACCGGGAACAGCGATCGTTGTTCCCGGGGTGGGTCATTAACGCAACCAGTTGGTTTTTGCCAGTTCGACCACTTCGTCGCCGCGGCCGTTGATGATCGCCCGCAGCATATACAGGCTAAAGCCCTTGGCCTGCTCGAATTTGATCTGCGGCGGCATCGCCAGTTCCTGCTTGGCGGTGACGACATCGAGCAATGCCGGGCCGGGGTGCGCCAGCATTTCCTGCAGTGCGCCGTCCAGATCCGACGCTTTCTCCACGCGAATGCCCTTGATGCCGGCGGCATTGGCTATCGCCGCAAAGTCAGGGTTATGCAGGTCAGTGCCGTCGGTCAGGTAGCCCCCGGCCTTCATTTCCATGGCCACGAAGCCCAAAACGCTGTTGTTGAAGATCACAATCTTGACCGGCAGTTTTAGCTGGGCCAACGACAGGAAGTCGCCCATCAGCATAGTGAAACCGCCGTCGCCGCACATGGCTATCACCTGCTTGTTCGGTTCGGTTGCCTGTGCGCCAATCGCCTGCGGCATGGCGTTGGCCATCGAACCGTGGTTGAACGAACCGAGCAGGCGGCGCTTGCCGTTCATTTTCAGATAGCGGGCCGCCCATACCGTCGGCGTGCCGACGTCGCAGGTGAAGATGGCGTCGTCGCTGGCGTACTGGCTGAGTTGTTGCGCCAGATACTGCGGGTGAATAGGCTGATCGTCATTGGCGGTGGCCAGGCCGTCCAGATCTTTGCGCGCGTTGCGGTAGTGCTCCAGGGCCTTGTCGAGAAAGGCACTGTCGCTCTTGGGTTCCAACTGCGGCAGCAGGGCGGTCAGGGTGGTGTTGATGTCGCCCACCAGCGCCATATTGACCGGGCAGTGCGCCCCGATACTGCCTGGGTTGATGTCGATCTGAATGATATTGGCGTTGGTAGGATAGAAGGCGCGGTACGGGAACTGGGTACCGAGCAGCACCAGGGTATCGGCGTTCATCATGGCGTGATAGCCGGAAGAGAAACCGATCAGACCGGTCATGCCGACGCTATAGGGGTTGTCCCACTCGATATGCTCTTTACCGCGCAAAGCATGCACCACCGGTGCCTGCAACAGTTCGGCCAGCTTGACCACTTCATCATGAGAACCGGCACAGCCGCTGCCGCACATCAGCGTAATATTTTTTGCCTTGTTAAGGGTTGCGGCCAGCTTGTTCAACTCGCTCATGGGTGGCTGCACCAGCGGCAATGCCGGAGTGTGCCACACCATGCTGGCGTCTTCCGGTGCCATGCGCAGCGCCACGTCCCCCGGCAGCACAATCACCGAGACCCCGCGATTGAGGATCGCTTTGCGCATGGCAATCTCGAGCACCCGCGGCAGCTGTTCCGGGTTGGAAACCAGCTCGCAATAGTGGCTGCATTCGCGGAACAGTTCTTGTGGGTGAGTTTCCTGGAAATAACCGCTGCCAATCTCGCTGGAGGGAATATGGGCGGCAATGGCCAGTACCGGTACGTGGTTGCGGTGACAATCGAACAGACCGTTGATCAGATGCAGGTTACCTGGCCCACAAGATCCGGCGCAGACCGCCAGTTGGCCGGTAAGCTGGGCTTCCGCACCGGCGGCAAAGGCAGCGACTTCTTCGTGGCGCGTACCCAGCCATTCGATGGTGCCCATACGGTGCAGGCTGTCGCTGAGGCCGTTAAGTGAATCGCCGGTGACGCCCCAAATGCGTTTCACACCGGCCTGTTCCAGAGTTTTGGCGATCAGCGTGGCTACGGTTTGCTTCATACTTCCCCCAAACATGATAGAAATACCCTTGATTTTCAATCGTCTGAATTCCTCGGGTATGGCTTATTGATTATTGAGCAGATGAACGTAATAAAAGCGCGCAACCGGGAAAGTGTAGAAGGGGAGTGCCAAGCCTGCTTGCCGATAAATGCCCCATCATTGGCGATGGGGCGGTAAGCGTCAGGCGAGGGTACCGTCGCCCTGCAGTTGGCAACTGCAGGCCAGCACATAGCCCTGGGCGATTTCAGCCGGTGTGAGCGTCATGCTGCTGGTGGTGGTGTAGTCGCCTTCGAGGATGCGCGTTTTGCACGAGCCGCATACCCCGGCGCGACAGGCCGCATTGACCGGCAATGCGTTGGCTTCCATCGCTGCCAGCAGCGTGCTGCCTACCGGGACGTGGTATTCACCCAACGGCCGGGCGGAGCGCAGCATTAAAGTTGCACCTTGCCCGTTATCGGTTTCCGCCGGGGTATGAAACTGTTCTTTGTGAAAGCGGGAAGCCGGCACACCAAGCTGCAAGCACAGTTGCTCCGCCTGGGTCATATAAGGCGCAGGGCCGCAGGTCATCACCCTGCGTTCGGTGATATCCGGCGCGACCTGGCGCAGCACTTCGGCACTGATCCGCCCGCTGAGATACCCTGGCCGGATATCTTGTTCGGCCATCAGCGTCAGCCTCAGTTGCGGATGAGCGGCACAAAGCTCGCGCCACTGCTCGGCGAAAATGGTATCGGCAGGGGTACGTACGTTAAAGATTACGGCGACATCACAGGCCGGACGATTGGCCACCAGCCAGCGACACATGGAGATGATTGGCGTGACGCCACAGCCGGCAGCCAACATCAGGTAGCTGTCGGCCGGGTGTTGTTCACAGCTGAACTCGCCTTGGGCGTCAGACAGCCACAGGGTGTTGCCGGGTTTAACCTCACGCGTCAGCCAACGGGAGCCGATGCCGTCCGGCAGGCAACGTACGCTGATGCTGAGAAAACGGCTTTGGCCGGGGGAAGAAGACAAGGTATAGGCGCGCAGCGTCTCTTCGCTATTGCGAATGCTGACCAGCGCAAACTGACCGGCTTGATAAGGGTAAAAAACGTCGCAGATCAGGTTTAACGTCCAGACGTCGGCGGTTTCCTGCCGGATCGAATGGACCTGCATACGGTTAGGGCAAAGTGGGCTGGGTTGGGTCATAGGGCACCTCAAAAGAAAAGGGGCCGGCATCTGCGGCCCCAAAAAACGGGATTAACCAAGCAGGGCGTGCAGGTCCTGCTCAACGGTAGTAATCGGACGCATGCCGAACTTGTCGTTGAGGATCGCCATCAGGTTTTCGGTCAGGAAACCCGGTGCCGTCGGGCCGGTGACAATATTTTTCACCCCTAACGACAGCAGAGTCAGCAGGATGACGATCGCTTTCTGTTCAAACCAAGACAGGACCAGGCTGAGTGGCAGTTCGTTGACGGTACAACCGAGCGTATCGGCGAGTTTGACCGCCAGCATGATGGCAGAATAGGCGTCGTTGCACTGGCCGACATCCAGCAGGCGCGGCAAGCCTTCCAGGGTGCCGAAATCCAGCTTGTTGAAGCGGTATTTGCCGCAGGCCAACGTCATGATCAGGCAGTCTTGCGGGACGCTGCGGGCAAAATCGGTGAAATAGCTGCGTTCATCGCGGCTGCCGTCACAGCCACCCACCAGGAAGACGTGACGCAGTTTCTTTTGCGCCACCAAATCGATCACCGTATCCGCAGCGTTGAGCAGCGTCTGACGGCCAAAGCCGACGGTGATCATATGTTCGATTTCGGTATACGGGAACCCCTTCATGGCTTGTGCCTGGGCGATCACCTGGGTGAAGTCATCCCCTTCCAGATGGTTGACGCCCGGCCAGCCGACGATGCTGCGCGTCCAGATGCGATCGCCGTAGTTGCCGACGTTAGGATCGATAATGCAGTTGGAGGTCATCACGATAGGACCGGGGAATTTGGCAAACTCGGTCTGCTGGTTCTGCCAGCCGCTGCCGTAGTTCCCCACCAGATGTTTGAATTTTTTCAGCTCCGGGTAGCCGTGTGCCGGCAACATTTCGCCGTGGGTATAGACATTCACGTCCTGCCCTTCGGTTTGCTCGAGCAGCATGCGCAGATCTTTCAGATCGTGACCGGAGATCAAAATGGCTTTACCCGCCACCGGACGGACGTTAACCGCGCTGGGCAGCGGATCGCCATAGGCCTGTGTCTCGCCGTGATCGAGAATGGCCATCACGTTGAAGTTCATCTTGCCGATGCCCATCGCGTTGTTGAGCAGGGTATCCACATCGCGCGGCTGGGTGCCGAGCCAGGCCATAAAGGCGTGATAGTCGGCGTAAATCTGGTCGTCATATTGACCCAATACGTGGGCGTGCTCCATATAGGCCGCCGCGCCTTTCAGGCCGTACAGGCAGAGCATGCGCAGGCCGTGCACGTCGTCGCCGACCTCGGCTTTATCGGTATTCAGAGCGAACTGAGCCGCCTGTTGCAGCAGAGTAGGCATATCGTCACCGGCCAACTGCAACGTGGCTAGTGGATGATCGACGCTTACGCCGGTATCCAGCAGGCGGCAACGTGCCGCCAGTGATTCGCGCAGGGTGATAGTTTCGCGTGCATAACCGATGATGCGGTCAGAATCGAAGTTGACGTTGGTCAGGGTGGAGAAGAAGGCGCGCGGGGCAAAACTGTCGATATCATGATCGACGATCCCGAGAGCCCGTGCCTGCAGCGCCCAGGCTGACAGCCCTTGTAATGCCGCTACCAGCAGATCCTGCAGGTCCGAAGTTTCCGCCGTTTTACCACACATGCCCTGGGCATAAGAGCAGCCGTTGCCTGCCGGGGTACGAATGGTTTGTTCACATTGCACACAGAACATAATCGCTTCCTTTTTTAAAGTTGCATTTTAAATGCTTGTTTAAGAGCATAGATCGGCAACCGAGGCTTAAAAAGGTTTTTATGGCGTAACCAAAGGGAAGTTTGATTTAGCGCAATTTCGCTGTGCGGATGGGAATTATTACGCTTTCCGGGGGCGGTGCCCCCGGAAAAGAGGTCAGGAGAACAGGGCGATCAGTACCGGTGCCAGCAGGCTTAGCAGGAAGCCATGCACAATCGCCGGTGGCACCATTTCCAACCCGCCGCTGCGCTGCAACACCGGCAGGGTAAAGTCCATGGAGGTGGCACCGCACAGGCCCAACGCAGAGGAACGGCTGCGTCTTACCAGGCTTGGGATCAGCATAATCGCCACCAGCTCGCGTGCCAGATCGTTAAAGAAGGCTGCGCTGCCCAATACCGGACCGTAGGCATCGGTGATCAGAATGCCGGAAAGCGAATACCAGCCAAAACCGGAGGCCATGGCCAGCCCGGCTTTGATCGGCAACCCCAGCAGCTGCGCTGCCAGCGCCCCGCCGGCCAGTGCACTGACCGTCACCACCACGGCCACCATCATGCCGCGTCGGTTAAGTACGATTTGGCGCAGGGTCATGCCGCTGTTGCGCAATTGGATGCCGACCAGCAACAGCAGGAAAATTAACGCGTATTCGCTGCCTTTATTGGCAAACTGCAACCATTGCCACTGGGTCAGGCCGAGCAGGAAGCCGCCGAGTACCACACCGCAGAGTTTGAGCGATTCCAGCGCCATATGCAGGCGCGAGGGCAGCTTTTCCTGTTTATGGCTGTTCCGCCACGGCATTTTATGTTCCAGCAGCGCCAGCATCAGCAGGCTGGCAGCGAGAATGCACAGGAAGAACACCGAGGCATACTGGAAAATTAGCACCAGATTACTGCTCAGATCCTCCAAAAACGCCAGGCTGATACCCATGAAAAACAGGATCACGTAAACCATCCAGCTCAGCAGACGGTTAATGGTTTGCAGTAACGTTCTGCTGCGTAATGGAACCAGGTAACCGGCAATCAGCGGTAAGAGAATAATCAGCAGTCCTGAATACATGGTGAAGCTTACGTCCTTTGTTCGGCAGATGGCGCCAGGATGACTGGCGAGGCACCACACGCTAACCAAAACGGCGACTGGAGTAAAGCGGCAGATTTGACGTCGTCCTCTTGACCTGCAAGGGGTTTTTTGACCATGCTCAGAGAGGTCACCCCATTAAGGACGGTGGCAGCGCGCACGGGAGGCGACAGATGTTCTTAGAGCGTATCGAGATTGCAGGTTTTCGCGGCATTAACCGGCTGTCGCTGATGTTGGACGACAACACGCTGCTGCTGGGTGAAAACGCCTGGGGTAAATCCAGCTTGTTGGACGCCTTGACCCTGCTGCTGGCGCCGGAGCAAAAGCTGTACCGTTTTGAAGGGCATGACTTTCATTTCCCTCCTGGCGAGGAAGAGGCCAAAGAACGGCATTTACAGGTGGTCTTTACCTTCTGTGAGAAAGACATCGGCCATGCTCATCTCCCCCGTTACCGCCACCTTTCGCCGCTGTGGGTCAAAGGCGAAGATAACCTCAACCGAATTTATTACCGCTGTGAAGGCGAACTGGCCGATGACGGCACGGTTTGTACCTGGCGCGGCTTCCTGGATGCCGACGGTAACGCGATGCAGTTGCATCATATTGAGCAACTGGCACATGCCATTATTCGCATCCATCCGGTATTGCGCCTGCGCGATGCGCGTTTCATCCGCCGTCTGCGGCCCAGCACGTTGAACGATGAAAACCCGGCTGACAATAAGGCCCTGTCCCAGCAGTTGGATCAATTGACGCGAGAGTTGGTACGCAACCCGCAAAAGCTGACTAACGCCGAGCTGCGGCAGGGGTTGGCAGCAATGCAGCAACTGCTGGAGCATTACTTTGCCGAGCAGGGTTCGCAGGTCTCCCGGCCGCGTCGGCAACGGTTGGATCAAGATCAGGATCAGCAGGCATGGCGCTCCCTGGACAGCATCAACCGTATGGTGGCAGAACCTAACAGCCGTAGCATGCGGCTTATCTTGCTGGGAATGTTTTCTACGCTGCTGCAGGCCAAGGGCAGCATCAAGCTGGATCCGCACGCCCGGCCGCTGCTGTTGGTGGAGGACCCGGAAACCCGTCTGCATCCGATTATGCTGTCGGTGGCCTGGGGGCTGCTTAACCAGTTGCCGTTGCAACGGATCACCACCACCAACTCCAGTGAACTGGTGTCGCTGGTGCCGGTAGAGCATGTTTGTCGGTTGGTGCGTGAGTCCGGGCGCGTCGCCACTTACCGCCTGGGACCGCGTGGGCTGAGTCCGGAGGATGGGCGCCGCATTGCTTTTCATATTCGTTTTAATCGGCCATCTTCGCTGTTTGCCCGCTGCTGGTTGCTGGTGGAAGGCGAGACCGAGGTCTGGCTGTTGAGCGAGCTGGCGCGCCAGTGCGGATATCACTTTGAGGCAGAGGGCGTACGCGTGATCGAGTTCGCCCAATGCGGATTAAAACCTTTGCTGAAGTTCGCCCGTCGCATGGGCATTGAATGGCATGCTTTGGTGGACGGTGATGAAGCGGGGAAAAAGTACGCCAATACCGTACGCAGCATGTTGGATAACCACGACGATAACGAGCGTGACCGACTGACCGCGTTACCGGCACAGGATATGGAGCATTTTATGTTCCGCGAAGGCTTCAGCCCGGTCTATTACAGGGTGGCCTCGGTGCCGAAGAATACGCAGATGCCGGTGCGTAAGGTGATCCTCAAGGCGGTGCATCATTCCTCGAAACCCGATTTGGCGATCGAAGTAGCGATGCAAGCCGGCCAGTGGGGCACGGACTCGGTGCCGCCACTGCTGAAGAAAATGTTTTCGCGTGTGACCTGGCTGGCGCGTGGCCGCGCCGATTAGACCGAAGTAAAACGGGGCTGGGCACGAAAGTGCTCTGCCATTCCCAGTTCCAACTCGTCCAGCAGTTGATAGCGGCGGCGGTATTCAGCGCGTTTCTTGCTGGCCACTTCTTCGATCGGTTTGCGGGTGATGTTCTTCGGCAATAAAAAATAGCCGCTTTCAAGCATCTGGCCGCCCATGGATACCCAAAACTGATCGTAATCGGCATGCAGCTTGTCTTTCTTTTTACTGTGATAACGCCAGTTCTGGTAGATATGGGTGGCGTTGCCGACCGCCACGATTTGCTGAATGCCCAAATGGTGGGCCAGAGCGCAAACTCCTTCCAGTGCCAGGCGTTTGGGGAACAATCCGTGACACTCCTTGGTGGCCTGCTGGATTTCAGCATGCGGTACCTGATGATTAGCTCCCTGTAACCCGCCGATAAACAGCGTCGGTTTCTGCTGATAGTGCATCAGCGAAAAGGTGATTTCCGCCAACATAATACCGTTGGCGTTGCGCAGCAGCAGGGTGGCTTCGCCTTCCTTGTTCAGGTTGTCGATGGCCGCCAGTTCGAGTGACACCGCGGCGCCACTCTTGCCTTCGGCGCTGGCGAGCACAAAAGGCTTTTTCAGATGACCGAGCAGCATTTTCATTGGCATGCGTTGGGTGCTGAGATCGTAATGGTCGCGCAGGGCAAATAAGCACTCGATTTTACTCATGTTGGCTGCCAGATACGGACGATGCAGTTTGCACGGCAGATTGGGTTGCGCGTTCAGGATCTCATCCAGCAGGGGATTGGACGCCAGCGTGCTGAGCAGGCCGCTGGTGGTGCGCCAGCAAAATAACGAACGGCCGATAAACTTCAAGCGGAATGACGTTTTTTTCCAGGCTTTACTCGGCGTCTTTTCGCCATTGATCAGCGCCGTCATCAGTTGCCAGCCGTTAAGCGGACGTGCAGATACGAGTGGGTAGCTGAGCTGTGACATGATGAAATCCTTGACTGTATTGAATGGTGCTATTTCATCAAGGCTTCACTAAACGAGAGGTCAATGCCCAACTGTAACCAAGCGTGTCTCCACATTGTGTTGAGCTAAGGTTTAGTTATTCCGCACCGTGCGTGATAATTTAGCCCCGCTGCCGCTATTGGCAGTATGAATTGCAACAGGCAGGAACCTATTTTGACGTGGTTTAAAGGACACAAACGACGCTGGATAATCGCGCTGATCGTAGCGGCGGTAATCGCTGTGCCGGCGGTCTGGCACTTTGGGCACCCGACGCCAACCCAGTTTAAAACGGTGAAAGTCACCCAGGGCAGTCTGCAGCAAAACGTACTGGCGACCGGTCAGCTCGACGCGGTTCGCAAGGTGGACGTGGGTGCGCAGGTCAGCGGGCAGTTGGAAAGCCTGTACGTCGAAATTGGCGACCGGGTGAAGAAAGGCCAGTTGCTCGGCGTGATTGATCCGCAACAGGCGAAAAACAGCATCCGCGAGGGCGAAGCGACGCTGCGTGAGCTGCATGCCCAGTTACAGCAGGCGCAAGCGGAACAACAGCTGGCGGCGGTTACGCTGCAGCGCAATCAGGCTTTGGCCAAACTGCAGGCAGTCTCGCGTCAGGATCTGGATCAGGCCGCCACGCAACTGGCAGTGAAGAAGGCGCAGGTAGGCACCATTCATGCGCAAATCGCCAAAAACCAGGCCAGCCTGGACACGGCAAAAATCAATCTGGCTTTTACCCGCATTGAAGCGCCGATGGATGGCGACGTGGTGCAAATCACCACGCTTCAAGGCCAGACGGTGATCGCGGCGCAACAGGCGCCGAACATTTTGACGCTGGCAGATCTCAGCACCATGTTGGTAAAAGCCCAGGTGTCGGAAGCGGACGTCATCAGCCTGAAGCCGGGGCAAAAAGCCTGGTTTACCGTGCTGGGCGATCCTAATCGACGCTTTGATGGCGTGCTGAAAGATATCCAACCAACGCCGGAAAAGGTCAATAACGCTATCTTCTACTACGCGCGCTTTGAAGTGCCGAACCCCGAGGGGTTACTGCGTTTGCAAATGACGGCGCAGGTGCATATTCAACTGGCGGGAGTCAATCAGGCGCAAATTATCCCTTTGGCGGCCTTGGGCGATCAAATTGCGGATAACCGCTATCAGGTTTCGATCCTCAAGCAGGGCAAGGAGGAAAAGCGCGAAGTGGCGATTGGCCTGCGTAATAATATTGACGTGCAAATCCTCAGCGGACTGAATATCGGCGACGAAGTGATCGTCAGCCGCGGCGGCGCGGAGCCTCTCTGATGGCCGCATTGTTGGAACTGAGCGGCATCAGCCGTAGCTATCAGTCGGGCGATCAGACGGTGGCGGTGCTGAAGAACGTGAGCCTGAGCATCGAGGCCGGCGAAATGGTGGCCATTATGGGCGCCTCCGGCTCCGGTAAATCGACGCTGATGAATATTCTCGGCTGCCTGGATAAGCCCAGCGCCGGCGTGTATCGGGTGGCCGGGCAGGACGTGGCGACGCTCGATAGCGACGCATTGGCTCGGCTTCGGCGTGAACATTTCGGCTTTATTTTCCAGCGGTATCATTTGTTGCCGCATTTGAGCGCGGCGCACAACGTCGAAGTGCCTGCGGTATATGCCGGGCTGGGCAAGGCGGCACGACGTGAGCGTGCGGTGGCGCTGTTACAGCGCCTGGGGCTAAGCGAGCGCGTCAGTTACCGACCTAGCCAGCTTTCCGGCGGTCAGCAGCAGCGGGTCAGTATCGCTCGTGCGCTGATGAATGGCGGTCAGGTGATCCTGGCGGATGAACCGACAGGTGCCCTCGACAGCCATTCCGGTGAAGAGGTGATGACCATCCTCAAGCAGCTGCGCGAGCAAGGGCATACGGTGATTATCGTGACCCACGATCCGGCCGTGGCCCAGCAGGCTGAGCGGATCATTGAAATCCGCGACGGCGAAATCATTGCGGATTCACGCCCTGATGGGCAGAGTAACCCAAACGCCAAACCGCTGGAGATGGTTACGCCGGCACCGTCCTGGCAGCAAACTATCGGACGTTTCCGCGAAGCCTTGGTGATGGCCTGGCGGGCAATGGCGGCAAGTAAAATGCGCACTGCGCTGACCATGCTCGGTATTATTATCGGCATCGCCTCGGTGGTTTCGATCCTGGTGATCGGCGATGCAGCCAAACAGATGGTGCTGGCAGATATCAAATCCATCGGCACCAATACGGTAGATATCTATCCCGGCAAGGACTTTGGTGACGACGATCCGACTTTCCGCCAGGCATTGAAGTACGACGATCTTGCCGCGTTGCGCGAGCAGCCTTACGTCAGCGCATTGTCGCCCAGCATCGCCAGCAGTATGCGGCTGCGGCTGGGTAACGTTGATGTTGCAGCCAACGTTAACGGCGTCAGCGAACAGTTTTTCCGCGTGTACGGCATGACCTTTACTGAGGGCGTCGGCATTGATCAACTGCAGGTGCAATCACAGTCGCAGACGGTGGTGATCGACGCCAACACCCAGCGCCGCCTGTTCCCGAATCAGAAAGAGGTGGTAGGCCGGGTGATCCTGGTGGGCAATATGCCGGCGACGGTAGTGGGGGTAGCGAAGGAAAAGCAATCTATGTTCGGCAGCAGCAAGACGCTGAACGTCTGGGTGCCCTACAGCACCATGGCCAATCGGCTGATGGGGAACGCCTATTTTGATTCGATTACCGTGCGCATTCGTGATGGTTACAACAGCCAGGAGGCGGAGCAACAGCTGACGCGCTTGCTGACGCTGCTCCACGGCAAGAAAGACGTCTTCACCTATAACATGGACAGCCTGGTGCAGACCGCAGAGAAAACCACGCGTACGCTGCAGCTGTTTTTGACGCTGGTGGCGGTGATTTCACTGGTGGTCGGCGGTATCGGCGTGATGAACATCATGTTGGTATCGGTGACGGAGCGCACGCGTGAGATCGGCATCCGCATGGCGGTGGGGGCACGCTCCGGCGACGTACTACAGCAGTTTCTGATTGAAGCGGTGCTGGTGTGTCTGGTCGGCGGTGCTTTGGGGATTACGCTGTCCTTTGCCATCGGCCTGTTGGTGCAGTTGGTGTTGCCGGGTTGGCAAATCAGCTTCCCTCCGGCGGCCCTGTTGAGTGCGTTTGTCTGTTCCACCGCTATCGGCGTGGTGTTCGGTTATCTTCCGGCCCGCAGCGCGGCGCGGCTTAACCCGATTGACGCGCTGGCACGCGAATAATCAGCGAATAAAAAATGCCAGTCACACGGCGGCTGGCATTTTTTAGCGGGGTGTTTCAAACTGACTCTGTGGATGCGCGTTAGGCCAGGGCCTCGCTTTCCAGTGGCACAATAAGACTCGCATGGTTCCCTTTTGGCCCTTGGTGCACATCAAAACTGACCTGCTGGCCGGCTTTGAGTGTCCGGTACCCATCCATCTTAATCGTAGAATAATGGGCGAATATGTCTTCGCCGCCGCCTTCAGGACAGATAAACCCAAACCCTTTGGCGTTGTTGAACCATTTAACAGTACCCGTCTCCATGCTTTTACATCCCTCGCAACGCTATTTTTAGGTGAGATGAATAACTGAATTCGCACCCGCCAGAAGCAGGTAGCAGATGAGCCTGAAAGTGGTTAAAACACCACCAGCTCACGAATTTACACTCTAGAGCAAATGATCATCACGTCAAGGGATCGGCTTTTGTCGGCAGGGAGCAGTTCATCAAAGTTTGAAGCAGGTAACGATCTTGACATTGTTTGGTAACAATTCGTCAGAGATTTTTGCGCACGTTCCAGTGCGGCGGGATGATGGCGAAGATGATAAAATAGTAATGATACCCCACTTTGAATAACCGGAACCTGTCCCCATATTAAAGGACAGAGCAGAGAAGATGAGCAGCGATGGGCAATAACAACGGTTGGCTAAATTTCGAACATTTGGCCGAGGAAAAACAAATCGATGCGGTAAAACCGCCGTCTATGTATAAAGTTATACTTAACAACGACGATTACACACCGATGGAATTTGTGATTGACGTTCTGCAAAAGTTCTTTTCTTATGATATTGAACGCGCAACGCAACTGATGCTCACGGTCCACTATCAAGGCAAGGCGATCTGCGGTGTCTTTACCGCCGAGGTGGCGGAAACCAAGGTCGTCCATGTGAACCGTTATGCGAGGGAGAACGAGCATCCGTTGCTTTGTACGCTAGAAAAAGCCTAGATTTAGGCAACTATTGGGGAGGTGCTTATGCTCAATCAAGAACTGGAACTCAGTCTCAACATGGCTTTCGCCAGAGCGCGTGAGCACAGACACGAGTTTATGACCGTGGAGCACCTGTTGCTGGCGTTACTCAGCAACCCTGCCGCGCGAGAAGCGCTAGAGGCATGTACGGTGGATCTGGCCGCGTTACGCCAGGAGCTGGAAGCCTTTATTGAACAAACCACGCCGACGCTGCCCGCCAGCGAAGAAGAGCGCGACACTCAGCCGACGCTCAGCTTCCAGCGCGTACTGCAGCGTGCGGTATTCCATGTGCAATCTTCCGGCCGCAGCGAAGTCAGCGGCGCCAACGTACTGGTAGCGATTTTCAGCGAGCAGGAGTCGCAGGCGGCTTACCTGCTGCGCAAACACGACGTCAGCCGTCTCGACGTAGTGAACTTCATTTCACATGGCACACGTAAAGACGAGCCGGGCCAAGCGCCGAATGCGGAAAACCCGGTGAATGAAGAGCAGTCCGGAGGGGAAGACCGTATGGAAAACTTCACCACCAACCTCAACCAGTTGGCACGGGTAGGCGGCATCGATCCTTTGATTGGCCGTGACCCTGAACTGGAGCGTGCTATTCAGGTACTGTGCCGTCGTCGCAAAAACAACCCGCTGCTGGTGGGGGAGTCTGGCGTCGGTAAAACGGCGATTGCCGAAGGCCTGGCCTGGCGCATTGTGCAGGGCGACGTTCCGGAAGTGATGGCGGACTGCACGCTGTATTCATTGGATATCGGTTCATTGCTGGCCGGTACCAAATACCGTGGCGACTTCGAAAAACGTTTTAAAGCGCTGCTGAAACAGTTGGAACAGGATAAGAACAGCATTCTGTTTATCGATGAGATCCACACCATCATCGGCGCCGGTGCGGCTTCCGGTGGGCAGGTAGACGCCGCCAACCTGATTAAACCGCTGCTCTCCAGCGGCAAGATCCGGGTTATCGGTTCCACTACTTACCAGGAATTCAGCAACATTTTTGAAAAAGACCGCGCGCTGGCTCGTCGCTTCCAGAAAATCGACATTACCGAGCCGACGCCGGAAGAGACCATTCAGATCATCAACGGCCTGAAGACCAAGTACGAAGCGCACCACGACGTGCGTTATACCGCCAAAGCGGTGCGTGCGGCGGTCGAGCTGTCGGTGAAATACATCAACGACCGTCATTTGCCGGACAAGGCTATCGACGTGATTGACGAGGCGGGCGCCCGCAGCCGGTTAATGCCGGTAAGCAAACGCAAGAAAACCGTCAACGTGGCCGACATCGAATCTGTGGTGGCGCGTATTGCGCGTATCCCGGAGAAAACCGTGTCGGCGAGCGATCGCGACGTACTGAGAAGTCTGGGCGATCGTCTGAAAATGCTGGTATTCGGGCAGGATCAGGCGATTGAAGCGCTGACTGAAGCGATCAAGATGAGCCGTGCTGGTTTGGGGCACGATCGCAAGCCGGTCGGTTCCTTCCTGTTTGCCGGGCCAACCGGCGTCGGGAAAACCGAGGTGACGGTGCAGCTGGCGAAGGCGATGGATATTCAGCTGCTGCGTTTTGATATGTCCGAGTATATGGAACGTCATACCGTCAGCCGTCTGATTGGCGCGCCTCCGGGCTACGTCGGTTACGATCAGGGCGGTCTGTTGACCGACGCGGTGCTCAAGCATCCGCACTCGGTGGTGCTGCTGGATGAAATCGAGAAGGCGCATCCGGACGTGTTCAACCTGTTGTTGCAGGTTATGGACAACGGTACCCTGACCGATAACAACGGCCGCAAAGCGGACTTCCGCAACGTGATCCTGGTGATGACTACTAACGCCGGGGTACGTGAAACAGAACGTAAATCGATTGGTCTGGTGCAGCAGGACAACAGCACCGATGCGATGGAAGAGATCAAGAAAGTGTTCACGCCGGAATTCCGTAACCGTCTGGACAACATTCTTTGGTTCAACCATCTGTCGACCGAGGTGATCCAGCAGGTTGTCGATAAGTTTATCGTCGAACTGCAGGCGCAGCTGGATGCGAAGGGCGTGTCGTTGGAAGTGAGCGATGAAGCGCGTGACTGGCTGTCGGTGAAAGGCTATGACCGTGCAATGGGCGCTCGTCCGATGGCGCGTGTGATGCAGGAAAACCTGAAGAAACCGCTGGCCAACGAATTGCTGTTTGGTTCACTGGTGGACGGCGGTTCGGTGAAAGTCGAGCTGGACAAGGACAATCAGAAACTGACTTACCACTTCCTCAGCGCGTCGATGCGTAAAGCGGATGAAGGTGCGGTGCACTAAGGCCGGGTCAGATAAAGAAAAAGCGATGCTTCGGCATCGCTTTTTTTATGGGTGAATTTCACCACAACAGAAATGATTGAGCCCTCTCAGTTTACCTGCGCTCTCGCAACTCGATGTTGAACGTTGCTACGGGGGTAAACGGAAAGGGCTCCGGAGGCATTACATCCTCGGTGCCGCCATCGGCTGGCGACGAGTGAGCCGATTAACGGCTACGGAAGACAATGCGGCCTTTGCTCAGGTCGTACGGGGTCAGCTCTACAGTGACTTTGTCGCCCGTCAGGATGCGGATGTAGTTCTTACGCATTTTACCGGAGATATGTGCGGTTACCACGTGCCCGTTTTCCAATTCAACGCGGAACATGGTGTTCGGCAGCGTATCAAGAACGGTGCCCTGCATTTCAATATTGTCTTCTTTGGCCATCGAATCCTCTAGGTCTAACTACCTTAGTTTTTAACCGGCAAGATAATGCCGAAAAACCCACATTATGTAAAGAAGTGTCGGCGAACATTGCACCGTTTCCGCAAAATTAGTTTGTTGGGGAGGGTGGTTCAACCTGCTGTGGGGGTAACACTTGCGGTGCCCAACACTCTGACGCTAATGGCTTGCGCTGAAGTTGGCTGAGCTGCTGCAAAAATTGTCTTCGGGGGATCTCTTTCGCTCCCAGCGTGGCAGTGTGAGCGTTAAGCACCTGACAGTCAATCAATTCTCCGCCATAAGCGGCAAAATGACGGCAAAAAGCCATCAAAGCGCATTTGGACGCGTTGGGGGTACGGCTAAACATCGATTCGCCGCAGAACAGGGCGCCCTGGGCCACGCCGTACATGCCCCCCACCAGCTTGTCATCCTGCCACACCTCTATCGAATGAGCGAAACCGAGGCGGTGCAGGTGCAGATAAGCGCGCTGCACCTCCGGGCCAATCCAGGTGCCTTCCTCCGGCCGATCGGCACAGGCGGCGATCACCGCCGCAAAGTCGTGATTCAGCGTGACGCGGAAGGGGTTGCTGCGCAAAAAGCGTTTCAGACTGCGGCTGATATGGCGTTCGGCAGGAAACAGCACCGCCCGTGGGTCGGGCGACCACCACAAAATGGCCTCCCCGGGGGAAAACCAGGGAAAAATGCCGCGCTCATAGGCAGCCAATAGACGAGGCGCTGTCAAATCACCGCCGATAGCCAGCAAACCGTTAGGATCGCGCAGTGCGCCCTCAGGAGAGGGGAACACCAGCGACTGCGATGACAGCTTAACAATGCGCATATAAGGTCTCAGCGTCCTCTACAGGCCCTTTTACAGCGGTATACCGCTGATACGTTGACGGAACTGGGCATAACGCCCCTGCTGACGCATCAGGCTGAGGTGATCGCCTTGCTCAACGATGCGCCCACCGTCCATCACGCAAATTCGGTCAAGGTGTTCCAATCCATACAGGCGGTGGGTCACCAGGATCAGCGTTTTTCCCTGGCAATGTCGGCGCAGCAGCGCCAGGATCTGCTGTTCGGTTTCGGCATCCAGACCTTCGGTCGGCTCATCGAGCAACAACAGCGGCGCCTGATGCAGCAATGCGCGAGCAATGCCCAGACGGCGCTGCTCGCCGCCGGAAAGCTGTCGGCCACCGTCTCCCAGCCAGGCGTTGAGCCCCTCGTTTTCCAGCAGCTTGTCCAACCCGACCTGCTGCAACACTTCGCGCAACTGTTCGTCGGTCGCCGTTGGGGCGGCGATGCGCAAGTTTTCGCGCAGCGTATCGCTAAAGATGTGTACTCGCTGACTGACGACGGTGGTCATCTGACGCAGCGTGGTTTCATCGTAAGCGGCCAAGGGATGGCCGTTGAGCAGCATCTGCCCGCTGTCGGCGTTCCAGGCGCGGGTGAGCAGCTGTAGCAGGGTCGATTTACCGCACCCGGTGCGGCCGAGCAATGCAATATGTTCACCAGCGGTAATCTCCAGCGTGACGTCCTGCAACACCGGCTGCGGCTGGCCGGGATAGGTAAAGGTGACCTGTTGCAGACTTAGCATGGCACCGTTTTCGGCAGCTGGGCCACCGGCAGGGAAGGTCACTTCCGGTTGTCGATCGATGACCTGTTTCACCCGCGTGGCGGAAGCTATCACCTGTCCCAGGTGCTGGAAGGCGCCGGCTACCGGCATCAAGGCTTCAAACGAAGCCAGGGCGGCAAACACGAACAACGCAATCAGCGCGCCGGGTTGGCTGTCGCCACCGATACCGGCAGCGGTGAGCCACAACATCAACGTCACGGTCAGGCCGCTGGCCAGGATCATCAAAGCCTGTGCCATGCCGCCCAACGAAGCTTGCTGCCACTGACGGCGCTGCCACTGTTTTTCAGTGGCATCCAGAGCCGCGCGGAACTGATCCACGGCACCGAATACCACCAGCTCAGCCTGGCCCTGAAGCCAGGCAGTCAGATCGGTACGGTACTGGCCGCGCAGGGCGGTCAACTGGCCGCCAATCGGCTTGCCGGCACCGTAAAATACCGGCGGCACCAGCAGCAACAGCAACAGCAGGATGCCGCCCAGCGTCAGGGCCAGTGAAACGTCCAGCCAGCTCAGGCCGTAAGTCACCACGACAATCACCACGGCGGCGCTGACCAGCGGTGAAATTACCCGCAGATACAGATGATCCAGCGTATCGACATCCGCCACCAGTCGATTCAGCAAATCGGCCTGTCGGAAGCGGGCAATGCCTCCCGGCGACAGCGGCAGGATCTTTTTAAAGGTGAAGACCCGCAGATGAGACAGCACACGGAAGGTGGCGTCGTGGCTGACGACCCGTTCGGCATAGCGCCCGGCGGTGCGGAAAATGGCGGCACCACGCACGCCGGCCGCCGGCAGCATGTAGTTGAAGGTAAACAGGCCCGCCAGCCCGGCCAGGGCGGAGGCGGCGAGGAACCAACCGGACAGAGCCAGCAGGCCGATACTGGCCAGCAGCGTGATGATGGCCAGCAGAATGCCCAGACAAATCAGCAGGCTGTGACGACGGTACAGCGCCAGGAACGGCAGCAAAACGCGCATGATTATAGATCCCCGCGGCGGTGAGCGATCAGGTTGGCAAACAGGCCCGGTTGGGCGCTCAGCGTGACGTAATCACCTTGCTGGACGATGTGTCCGCCTTCCATTACCCAAATCTGGTCGTAATCTTCGGTATCTTCCAACTGGTGAGTCACCAGCAGCGTGGTTTGTTGATGCGAAGCCGCATTCAGCGCCTGCATGACTTGCCGCTCGCTGTGGGCGTCGAGACTTGCGGCCGGTTCATCCAACAGCAGCAAACGGCGCGGGCTGATCAACGCCCGGGCGACTGCCACACGTTGCGCTTGCCCGACGGACAGGCGCGCGGCGTTATCGCCGACTTCGGTATCCAGACCCAGCGGCAGATACGGCAGGATCTCGCCGACATAGGCGTCCTCCACGGCCTGTTGCAGTTGGGCTTCGCTGGCCTGCGGATTGCCCAACAGTATGTTGGCGCGCAGCGTTTGCGCCGGTAGGTGCGGATTTTGTCCTACCCAGCCGAGTTGCTGGCGCCAGCCTTCGGCGGCCAGTTCGCGCAGTTCGATACCATTAATCCGCAGAGAACCGCGATAGGGTAAAAACCCGAGCAGCAGGTTCAGCAACGAACTTTTCCCGGCACCACTTAACCCGACCAAGGCAATGCGCTGGTTGGCGGGCAGAGTGAAGCTCAGCGGCCCGGCCAGCAGCACGCCATTGGGCGACAGGATCTCCAGATCCTGCGCTTGCAGCTCAAGCGGCGCATCGGCATCCAGGATTTGTGTGCCATTGCCCATTTGTTCGCCCTCGGCGCTGAGAAAGGTTTCCAGCGCTTCGGCGGCACCCACGGCTTGCGCCTTGGCGTGGTAGAAAGTCCCCAGATCGCGCAACGGCTGGAAGAACTCCGGTGACAGGATCAGCACCAGGAAGCCGGCAAACAGCGTGACGCCGGTGCCATAACTGCCGAAATTAAGTTCGCCAAGGAACGAGAAGCCAAAATAGACCGCCACCACGGCGATAGAAATGGAGGCAAAGAACTCCAGCACCGCCGATGACAGGAAAGCCAGACGGAGCACCTCCATGGTGCGGCTGCGGAAGTCTTCAGACGATTTGGCAATCTGCTCGGTTTCCGCCTGCGCCCGATTGAATAAGCGCAGCGTGTCTAACCCACGCAGGCGGTCGAGGAAGTTACCACTCAGGCGTGCCAGCGCCACGAAGTTGCGTCGGTTGGCATCGGCGGCACCCATGCCGACCAGCGCCATAAACATGGGGATCAGCGGCGCGGTGGTCAACAGAATCAGACCGGCGGCCCAGTTGATCGGGAATACGGTGATCAGGATCAGCAGCGGGATAAACACCGCCAGATACATCTGCGGTAAATAACGGGAATAGTAGTCCTGCATATCCTCGATCTGTTCGACGATGATGCTGGCCCAACTGCCGGCCGGTTTTCCCTGGATCCAGGCGGGGCCGAGTTGTTGCAGTTTATCCAGCACCTGCTGACGCATGCGCTGGCGGATCACTTGTCCACAGATAAAGCCGACGCGTTCACGCAGCCAACTCAGCACGGCCCGCAGTGCGAAGGTGGCAGCCAACCAGATAAACGACGCAATCAACTGTTCACGTGGCGCCTGTTCGATAATCAGGGCGTGGAGCAGGGCGGCCAACAGCCATGCCTGAGCGACAATAAGCATGCCGCTGATTAGCCCCAACAACATGGAAAGGCGCAACCAACGCTGCGCCAGGGTGCTCTGAGTTTTGAGCCAACGGGTTAATTGCTGCTGTCTGGTTTTTTTCATCAGATATGAGTCTGCGTCGCCGGTGCCTATTGTTACAGGCAAGGTTAACGTACTGTTAAAAAAAGTGTTTGCCCCAACCTGAAGCGAACAAGTGAAGGCCAATGTTACATCTTCACCCGGCAGACTGAAAATAATAAAGCGGTCAAATATCGCTATAACAGACCGCGGCAGCAGGATTAGGGCACCGCTTGACTGGCTGCTTCCGCCGCCAGGGCGGTTTGCACGGATCTGCGCTGGCTAATCAGCGACATATAACGGGTTATCGATGGCCAGTATTTTAGGTCGATGGAAAACTGATCCATCCAGCGCAGTACGGTAAACAGATAGGCATCCGCGACGCTGAAAGTTTCTCCCAGTAGAAACGCCGGTTCGTCCAGCGTCTGAGCAACAAAATCGAGGCGGCGTCGCAGCTTGTCGCGAAACAGCGTTTTGACATCTTCCGGCAGGGTTGAGTTGAACAGCGGGCTGGATCCCGCGTGGATCTCGCAGGTAATGAAGTTCAGCCACTCCTGCAAGCGCACCCGTTCGAAGGTCGAGTTTGGTGGGGCCAGCCCGGCCTCAGGGCGCAAATCCGCCAGATACTGCACGATGGCAGTGCCTTCGGTGATCACCTGTCCGTCGTCCAGCATCAGCGCGGCGACGTAACCTTTGGGATTAACCCGATAAAAGTCTCCGCCGTCGGCGCTGCGCTTGGTGCGGTTATTGACGCGGATCAGTTCGAACGGCAAATCCAATTCCCGCAGCACGATATGTGGCGAGAGGGAGCAGGTATCGGGCGCAAAATAGAGTTTCATCGGCATATTCCTGAGGTAAAAAGCGACATCGCTTGGCCGTCAGAATGCCGTCGGTGCCGCCGGCAGAAAAATTAGAATCTCAGAAACCCGGTATCAGCTCAGCTACTGACGGGCAACGGCAAATGATCCTGTAGAAAGTGCAACAGAGTTTGCACTGGCGCGGAGCTTGCACCGGCGAATGAACAAACCAGGCCAAAATGGCGATAAAGTGGCGCGCTCAGCGGCAGGGCGCAAATGCCTGGCGTATCGGCCGGTATCACCGATGCGGGCACCAGCGATACGCCGATCCCTTCACGTACCAGCGTCAGCGCGGTGTTCCAGTCACTGACGGTGACGCGGACATCCGTCAGCGCCAAACCTGCCTGCTGCGCCAGCAACTGAGCATTGAGCTGGCAACCTCCGGTAGCCAAGACAAACGGCTGTTTGACCAGTTCATTGAAATCTATCGGCTGGCGGTTTCTGGCAAGCTTATGAGCAGTGGCCGTCACGGCAAGCCATAGGTCTTTTCCCAGCGGGTGGCTTTGCCGTTCCGGTTTCGGATTCAACACTATGCCCACGTCGGCAGCTTCCAATGCCAGCCAGTTTTCGACCTCCAGATCGGTACCTTCCAACTGCACCAGTTCAATGGCGGGAAAGCGGCGGTGAAATTTGCGTAGCAACGGGGGTAACAACAGCGCAAATGCTGAAGGGAAACTGGCCAGGCGTATTTTGCCGGCGTGTGAACTTTGCGCCTGCTGCGCGCAGTGTTGGATTGCATTGAGTTCGGCCAGCATGGTGCGGGCATGGCTGACAATCTGTTCACCACTTTGCGTTAGCGTAACGCTGTGCGGTAGCCGAACCAACAACGAAGTGTTCAACGCCTCTTCCAACTGAGCGATAGCCTGACTGGCGCCAGACTGTGTCATGCCGCATTGACTTGCCGCCAGGGTGATCTTGCCGCTGTCGGCTACGGCAACCAACAGACGCCAGTGGAGAAGATTCTGCATCGAAGACCCGCCTGATGGTGTTTGAGATACAAAAAAAGCGGCTAATAAATAGCCGCTTTTCAGGGTGACAGTCTGTGCCGTTACAGAACTTCTGCGTCGGCAATACCGTCCAGATAACGCTCTGCGTCCAGCGCAGCCATACAACCGGTTCCGGCGGAAGTGATCGCCTGGCGGTAGATGTGGTCCATCACGTCGCCAGCGGCGAATACGCCCGGAATGGTGGTTTGGGTGGCATTGCCGTGAATGCCGGACTGCACCTTGATATAGCCGTTTTCCAGCTCCAGTTGGCCACCGAAAATGCTGGTGTTCGGGCTGTGGCCGATGGCAATAAATACGCCGGCCAGCGCCAGTTCACGCGTTTCATTTTCCGCTTTAGTGCTGCGAATGCGTACGCCGGTAACGCCCATTTCGTCACCCAGAACTTCGTCCAGAGTGTGGTCGGTGTGCAGCACGATATTGCCGTTTTTCACTTTCTCCATCAGCCGGTTGATCAGGATCTTCTCTGAACGGAAGCTGTCGCGACGGTGGATCAGGTGAACTTCGGCCGCGATGTTGGACAGATACAGCGCTTCTTCTACCGCCGTATTGCCACCACCTACAACGGCGACTTTCTGATTACGGTAGAAGAAACCGTCGCAGGTAGCGCAGGCGGAAACGCCTTTGCCTTTGAAGGCTTCTTCTGTCGGCAGGCCAAGATAGCGGGCTGATGCACCGGTGGCGATAATCAGCGCATCACAGGTGTATTCGCCACTGTCGCCAAACAGACGGAATGGACGGTTCTGCAGATCAACGCTGGTGATATGGTCAAACACGATCTCGGTCTGGAATTTTTCTGCATGCTCACGCATACGCTCCATCAGCGCCGGACCGGTCAGGTCTTCGGCATCACCCGGCCAGTTCTCCACTTCGGTGGTGGTGGTCAGCTGACCCCCTTGTTCCATACCGGTAATCAGCACCGGGCTCAGGTTGGCGCGCGCTGCGTAAACCGCGGCGGTGTAGCCAGCCGGGCCGGAGCCCAGAATCAATAATTTGCTGTGTTTAGCCGTGCCCATGAATAACCTCTTTTCCCACAATGGCGGACAATGGATTCGATTGTAGGGAAAATGCGGCATTAAAAAAAGCGTCAGGGGATGTTGTTAACGATTTGTTTGATAGTCATTGCCTATTAATTATTGTTTTGCTGCTTAAGCGAGCGCAAAACGCAGCAATTTAACTTATGGAAGCCGCTTGCGGGCGTTTGGCACTCAAACGGCCGGAAACAGCACATTAAGCGGGTTTAAGTGCCTTGCCCACGGCGTTTTTAAGCCAGCGATTCATAACTAAAAACGGGGTGCTAACTTTTCATGACGGTACGTTCTTCTGATTTTGCTTCTTTTACTTTGACAATCCGCTGCGCATTTGCGAAAACATCATAGGAAGAAGAAATTATCCTCCCACCTGCAGTAAATCGTACGTATTTGCGGCGTTGGCGCAGGATTTTGCGCCGTTGCCGGATCTGCGTACGGCAGGGGAGGAACATCGCGCAAGCGGATGGCACCTTTCTTCTTGCTTAAAACACCTTGTGCAGAGTTTGACAGACAGGCTGCACAGCGGTGAATGATGGTAGTGAAGCATATGACAGGCATCGGGTCTTCGCTTGGAACGAGCCCTTACACATTGACGTTGGCTAGGGTGTGGCAAGTGCAGGGAAGAAAATAAGAGAGACAATAATAATGGCAGACAATAAGAAACGCCCGGGTAAAGATCTCGATCGTATCGACCGCAACATCCTCAACGAACTGCAAAAGGATGGGCGTATTTCGAACGTTGAACTTTCGAAGCGCGTGGGGTTATCCCCAACCCCATGTTTAGAACGCGTGCGCCGCCTCGAGCGCCAGGGTTTTATTCATGGTTATACCGCGTTGCTCAACCCGCATTATCTGGATGCGTCCCTGTTGGTCTTCGTGGAAATCACGCTGAACCGCGGTGCGCCGGATGTGTTTGAGCAATTCAACTCAGCAGTTCAGAAGCTTGAAGAAATTCAGGAGTGTCATCTGGTGTCCGGTGATTTCGACTATCTGTTGAAAACCCGCGTGCCGGATATGTCCGCTTACCGTAAGTTGCTTGGCGAAACCTTGCTGCGTCTGCCGGGGGTTAACGACACCCGTACGTACGTGGTAATGGAAGAAGTGAAACAGAGCAACCGTCTGGTTATCAAAACACGGTAGGGTGCAGGTGCAAAACCTGATTAAATTGGTTACACTCCTGTTTATCCATACAGTTTCAGCGCCGGGGAAGCTTCTCGGCGCTGTTGCTATGTCAGCTAACAGGAACCTGGAGAGCCTTTCTTGAGCCAGGAATATACAGAAGATAAAGAAGTTACCTTGAGAAAACTCAGCAGCGGTCGCCGTTTGCTCGAAGCTGTGTTGATTGTGGTAGCCATATTTGCCATTTACCTCATGGCTGCCTTGGTCAGTTTCAATCCCTCTGACCCAAGCTGGTCGCAGACCGCGTGGCATGAGCCTATTCATAATCTGGGCGGTGGCGTCGGGGCCTGGTTGGCCGACACGCTGTTCTTCACCTTCGGGGTACTCGCCTATGCGATACCGCCGATCATGCTGGTGTTGTGCTGGGCGGCTTATCGTCAGCGCGGCAGCGGCGAATACATCGATTACTTTGCGCTTTCACTGCGCCTGATCGGCACATTGGCGCTGGTGCTCACTTCGTGTGGCCTGGCGGCACTGAACGTCGACGATCTCTATTACTTTGCCTCCGGCGGCGTTATCGGCAGTTTGCTGAGCAACGCCATGCTCCCCTGGTTCAACGGCATCGGCGCAACCTTGGCGCTGCTTTGCGTTTGGGCGGCGGGCCTTACGCTGTTTACCGGCTGGTCATGGCTGGTGATTGCCGAGAGGATCGGCGGCGTGGTGCTGGGGACGGCCACCTTTATGACCAACCGTTCGCGCCGTGACGATCGTTATCACGACGATGACGACCGTTACGTCGAAGATCAGCCAGAATCGGCAGAGAAAGGAGCAGCGCTTGCTGCGGCCTCGACGGCGGCTGTGGCCAACGCGGCGGAAGACGACGTCTTGTTCTCAGCGCCTTCGGTGACGGAAACCGCCAAAATTGCGGCGGAAGAGGCTGAGGATCCATTGCTCAGCGGCCTGCGGGCGAATGACGACGAAGATGCCGATGTCGCGCCTGTCGCGCCAGCGGTGGCTCGTGAACCTGTTACCGCAGCCCCGGTTGTGGCACAGGCGCCGTCGGTTACGGTAGCTCCAACGGCTCCGGCCTCGGTGAACCAGAGTCCGATGAGTACGCCAGCGGAAAACAGTGCTCCACCGCTGTATTCATTTGAAATTCCTGAAGAGACGCCGACGCCGAAGGTAACGCGTCCGGCCGATCCATACCAGGACGATGACGAACCGCGTATGGGGAACTGGGACGCGCCGGCAGCATCACCGTCGCACGATCGTTCTCCGTTTGATTTCTCCGCCGCTCAACGCGATAGCGCTGACATCACTGCTCCGGCCGGTTTCAGTGCCGGTGAGCCTGCAGTGCCATCGTTCGGCAGCGTGAAACCTCAGGCGCAGGCTGCAGCAACGGCAGTTGCCGGCGCTGTTGCCGCCAATACCTTTATGCCGGCCTTTACGGCCACCAGCGACGCTAACTCGCAGGTCAAACAAGGCCTGGGGCCTGAGTTGCCGCGTCCGAATCCGGTGCGCATCCCAACCCGACGTGAACTGGCTTCTTACGGCATCAAGCTGCCTTCGCAGCGAATGGCCGAACAGGAACAGCGTAACCGTGGGGACGACGAGCCATTGCCGAATGCCAATGCTCTTCCGTCAGATCAAGACGATGAAGCTTTGCAGGAAGCGGCGCTGCGTCAGGCGTTTGCCGAACAGCAAAACCAGCGTTATGGCGAGGAGTACGCGCAGGATAACCAGGATGATGAGGCTGCTCTGCAAGAGGCCGAACTGCGTCAGGCGTTTGCCGAACAGCAGAATCAGCGCTATGGGCAGCAAGAGGCTGCGCCTTCGGTACAGCCAACTACGCCAGTAGATACTCGTAATGCGTTCGGCTTCTCGCCGATGGATGATTTGGTTGACGATGGCCCGGTTGAGCCACTGTTCACCCTGTCGCCACAGCTTGAAGATCGCATTGAGCAACAAAGCGAACGCGAGGATGATGTGCCTTTCGGCCAGTTTGAGCCAGCCGCGCCGGCTTATGTGCCGCCAACCCAACCTCAGACTCCGCCGGCACAAGCATATCAGCCTGCTCAACCTGCTTATCAGCAACCGGCAGCGCAACAGCAACCACCGGCCTATCAGCAGCCTGTAGCGCAACCGGCGCCGACGGCCCCGCAGCAGCCGGCAATGGACAGCCTGATCCACCCGTTCCTGATGCGTAACGATATGCCGTTGCAAAAACCGACCACGCCTCTACCGACGCTTGATCTGCTGACCGAAGCGCCGAAAGAGGTTGAGCCGGTGGATTCCTTCGCGTTGGAACAGAAGGCGCGTTTGGTGGAAGCCAGCCTGGCCGATTATCGGGTAAAAGCCGATGTGGTAGACATTTTACCAGGCCCGGTCATTACCCGTTTCGAACTGGATCTGGCGCCGGGCGTTAAAGCAGCGCGTATTTCCAACCTGTCGCGTGACCTGGCGCGTTCACTGTCAACTTCCGCGGTGCGTGTGGTTGAAGTGATCCCCGGCAAGCCCTACGTCGGCCTGGAGTTGCCTAACGTTAAACGTCAGACGGTCTATCTCCGAGAAGTGCTGGATTGCCCGGCATTCCGCGATAATCCATCGCCGTTGGCGATCGTTCTGGGTAAAGACATCTCCGGCGAACCGGTGGTGGCCGACTTGGCGAAAATGCCGCACCTGCTGGTGGCGGGGACCACCGGCTCCGGTAAATCGGTTGGGGTCAATGCCATGATCCTGAGCATTCTGTATAAGGCCACGCCGAAAGAAGTGCGCTTTATCATGATTGACCCGAAAATGCTGGAGCTGTCGGTCTATGAAGGTATTCCACACCTGCTGACGGACGTGGTTACCGACATGAAAGACGCCGCCAATGCCTTGCGTTGGTGCGTCGCCGAGATGGAGCGTCGCTACAAGCTGATGTCTGCGCTCGGCGTGCGTAACCTGGCAGGTTACAACGAACGTGTCGATCAGGCCGAGGCGATGGGACGTCCAATCCCGGATCCGTTCTGGAAACCGACCGACAGCATGGACATCACGCCGCCGGTTCTGGAGAAAGAGCCTTACATCGTGGTGATGGTCGACGAGTTCGCTGACCTGATCATGACGGTTGGTAAAAAGGTTGAGGAGCTGATTGCTCGTCTGGCGCAGAAAGCGCGTGCGGCGGGTATCCACCTGGTGCTGGCAACACAGCGTCCTTCGGTGGATGTGATCACCGGCCTGATCAAGGCCAACATCCCGACCCGTATCGCCTTTACCGTGTCGAGCAAGATTGACTCGCGCACTATCCTCGATCAGGGCGGTGCTGAATCGCTGCTGGGGATGGGCGACATGTTGTATCTGGCTCCTAACTCCTCCATTCCGGTCCGTGTACATGGTGCATTTGTGCGCGATCAGGAAGTGCATGCGGTAGTTAAGGATTGGAAAGCGCGTGAGCGACCTCAATATAAAGAGGGTATCCTCAACGGTGGTGACGACAGTGAGGGTGGTGCTGGCGGCGGTCTGGAAGGTGATGAAGAGCTGGATCCGCTGTTTGACCAGGCGGTGGAGTTTGTGGTGGATAAACGCCGTGCCTCCATTTCCGGCGTACAGCGTCAGTTCCGTATCGGCTATAACCGTGCCGCGCGCATCATCGAACAGATGGAAGCGCAGGGCATTGTCAGCGAGCAGGGGCACAACGGCAACCGCGAGGTGCTGGCACCGCCACGGCATGACTGATGAAGCTTTAGTCGTTGTTATTTAATAATAAAGGGCCGCTTAGCGGCCCTTTAGACTGATGACAAACACCCGAAAAACGTGGTTTTCGGATGTTTGGGATAAACCTGAAGACATAATCCTTTGTTTTATTAGTGCATAAAACCTAACTTTTGAGTACAGAGGACTTTGTCAGCACTCTGAAGGGCCGCTTGGCGGCCCTTGTGCAAAGAAGCGTAAACCCTCGGCTTCTCAGAACATTGGCCTATCTGCCTGCGGATAGCTTCGGGTAGAGTAAGGGTGTTAAGGGTTAATTTGACCCGCACGGCACCGCCTTGCGGTAAACGCATTTCATAAGGTATCTGGAATAATGAAAAAACTGTTAGTTGCCTGTTGTCTGCTTTCGGGATTCGCTTCCACCTCTGTGCTGGCCGACGCTGCGCAGGATTTGCAAAGTCGCCTGGCGAAAGTGAACAGTTTCCACGCCAGCTTCGCCCAGACCGTGACCAGCAGCGATGGTGCTGCGGTACAGCAGGGGGAAGGTGAACTCTGGGTGAAACGTCCGAACCTGTTTAATTGGCATATGACCTCGCCGGACGAGAGCGTGCTGGTGTCGGATGGCCAAACCTTATGGTTCTACAATCCTTTTGTTGAGCAAGTCACCGCGACCTGGTTGAAAAATGCGACCGGCAATACGCCATTTATGCTGATTACCCGCAATAACGCCAACGACTGGAAACAGTACAACGTTAAGCAGAAAGGTGATGATTTTGAGCTGACGCCAAAATCCAGCAGCGGCAACCTGAAGCAGTTCGCCATTACCGTGACCAACAGCGGCACCATCCGCAGTTTTGCTGCGGTTGAGCAGGATGGTCAGCGCAGTTCTTACGCGCTGAAAAGTCAGCAGAACGTTGCTGCTGATGCCAGCAAATTCAAATTTACCCCGCCGAAGGGGGTGACGCTGGACGACCAGCGCCAGTGAGGTCTGCGTGAGTAACATGTCGCTCGATTTTTCCCAGAATGAGTTCCAGCCATTGGCCGCGCGGATGCGGCCAACCACGCTGGCGCAATACATCGGCCAGCAACACCTGCTGGCTGCCGGTAAGCCTTTGCCGCGCGCCATCGAGGCGGGGCAACTGCATTCGATGATTCTGTGGGGGCCGCCCGGCACCGGGAAAACGACGCTGGCGGAGCTGATCGGCCGCTACGGCCAGGCGGACGTCGAGCGAATTTCCGCCGTGACATCGGGCATCAAAGAAATCCGTGAGGCGATTGAGAGGGCACGACAGAATCGTGACGCCGGTCGTCGCACCATTTTGTTTGTCGATGAGGTACACCGTTTCAACAAAAGCCAGCAGGATGCCTTTCTGCCGCACATTGAAGACGGCACCATTACCTTTATTGGCGCGACAACCGAAAACCCGTCCTTTGAGCTTAACTCGGCGCTGTTGTCCCGCGCCCGCGTGTATTTGCTGAAAGCGTTGACGGCAGAAGATATCAGCCAGGTGCTTGATCAGGCGATGCAGGACAACAGCCGGGGGTTTGGCGGCCAGAATATCGAGCTGCCGGAAGAGACCCGCCGCATGCTGTCGGAACTGGTGGGCGGCGATGCGCGCCGGGCGTTGAACAGCCTGGAGATGATGGCGGACATGGCGGAGATCGACGCCAAAGGCATTCGCGTGCTGACGCCGGAATTACTGAAAGAAGTCTCCGGCGAACGCAGCGCGCGCTTCGACAATAAAGGCGACCGTTTTTACGATCTTATTTCGGCGCTGCATAAATCGGTGCGAGGTTCCGCCCCGGATGCTGCGCTGTACTGGTATGCGCGCATTATTACCGCCGGAGGCGATCCGCTGTATGTGGCGCGCCGGCTGCTGGCCATTGCTTCGGAAGATGTCGGCAATGCCGATCCGCGCGGTATGCAGGTGGCGATCGCCGCCTGGGACTGCTTTACCCGCGTTGGTCCGGCCGAAGGTGAACGTGCGATTGCTCAAGCGATCGTTTACCTGGCCTGCGCGCCAAAAAGTAATGCCGTTTATACCGCCTTCAAAGCAGCGATGCGCGATGCTAAAGAGCGGGCGGATTATGATGTGCCCGAACATCTGCGCAATGCGCCAACCAAGCTGATGAAGGAAATGGGGCTGGGTGCAGAGTACCGTTACGCTCACGACGAACCCAATGCCTATGCCGCCGGCGAAGACTATTTCCCAGCTGAAATGGCCAAGACGCGTTACTATCATCCAACCGCACGCGGGCTGGAAGGTAAAATCGGCGAAAAGCTGGCATGGCTGGCTGAGCAGGATCAAAATAGCCAGACAAAACGCTACCGCTAGCGTTGCCGTTGCGGTAAGGTTAGCGGGTACCACTCTTCCTTTATGCGGCTTTTAAACAGCCGCATAAAACAACAAATTTTCTTTCAATAACAATAAGCACAGGATTAGCATGCTCGATCCCAATCTGCTGCGTAATGAGCTAGACGCAGTCGCCGTCAAACTGGCTCGCCGAGGCTTTAAACTCGATCTGGATCTGCTGCGTTCTCAAGAAGAGCGTCGCAAAGTTCTGCAGGTAGAAACTGAAATGCTGCAGGCAGAACGTAACTCCCGATCGAAATCCATCGGCGCGGCTAAAGCGCGCGGGGAAGACATTGAGCCGCTGCGTCGCGAAGTCAACGAGCTGGGTGACAAGCTGGATATTGCCAAGGCCGCTCTGGATCAGTTGCAGACTGAAATCCGCGATTATGCGTTGGCGATCCCGAACCTGCCAGATGATGCAGTGCCGGATGGCAAAGACGACAGCGATAACCAGGAAGTCAGCCGCTGGGGCGAGCCGCGCCAGTATGATTTCCAGGTACGCGATCACGTGGATCTGGGCGAAATGGCCGGTGGTCTGGACTTCGCCGCCGCCGTAAAACTGACCGGTTCACGCTTTGTGGTGATGAAAGGGCAAATCGCCCGCATGCACCGTGCGTTATCCCAGTTCATGCTGGATCTGCATACCGAACAGCACGGCTACCAGGAAACCTACGTGCCTTACCTGGTTAACCACGCCACGTTGTACGGTACCGGCCAGTTGCCGAAGTTTGGTGAAGATCTGTTCCACACCAAACCGCTGGAAGAGGAATCCGACAGCAGCAACTACGCGCTGATCCCAACTGCAGAAGTGCCGTTGACCAACCTGGTACGCGACGAGATCCTGGAAGAAGAATCACTGCCGCTTAAGATGACCGCGCATACGCCATGTTTCCGTGCCGAAGCCGGTTCTTATGGTCGCGATACCCGCGGTCTGATCCGCATGCACCAGTTCGACAAGGTCGAGATGGTGCAAATCGTCCGTCCGGAAGACTCCATGGCTACGCTGGAAGAGCTGACCGGTCATGCGGAGAAAGTGCTGCAGCTGCTGAACCTGCCGTACCGTAAAATGTTGCTGTGTACCGGCGACATGGGGGCAGGCTCATGCAAAACCTACGATCTGGAAGTGTGGCTGCCGGCGCAGAACACTTACCGTGAAATCTCATCTTGTTCCAACATGTGGGATTACCAGGCACGCCGCATGCAGGCTCGCTGCCGTAGCAAAACCGAGAAGAAGCCGCGCCTGGTGCATACGCTGAACGGTTCTGGTCTGGCAGTCGGCCGTACGCTGGTTGCCGTGCTGGAAAACTACCAGCTGGCCGATGGCCGTGTTCAGGTGCCGGAAGTATTACGTCCGTATATGGGCGGCCTGGAATATATCGGCTAACTTATTGCCAGTTCTATGAAAAGCGCCTGCGGGCGCTTTTTTTATAAGAAAATTATTATCCTTTTGTTCGAAAGGACTTTTTCTTTCATCTCCTTCCCCCGCTTTATTGATAGCAGACAAAGTTCACTACCCACTTCTGAGTAATATCCCTGTATAGAGGAGGGTTTTTACTCAAGCTCATCAGCAGACATCAGTTCTGTCTCCTCTGCTCGCCGCCTTGAGTCAAAGGCATGACGTTTATCAATACCAGGGTAAAACGTGGAGTGAGTTATGTCGGAAAACAAAGAAAACAGCCAAGTGTCTGCAGGCGTTAGCCGTCGCACCTTGGTAAAGTCCGGCGGTATCGTCGGGCTGGCTATGGCCGTGGGGGGTATAGCCTTACCGTTTAGTCGCCGCGCATTGGCGGATTCAATCAGCGAAAGTGTGCAAAAAAACGCGCAGGATAAAGTGGTTTGGGGGGCTTGCTCGGTCAACTGCGGCAGCCGCTGCGCCTTGCGTTTGCACGTGCGTGATAACGAAGTCTATTGGGTCGAAACCGATAACACCGGGTTGGACGCATATGGCGACCACCAGGTTCGGGCCTGTTTGCGTGGCCGTTCTATTCGCCGCCGCATGAATCATCCCGATCGTCTGAATTACCCGATGAAACGCGTTGGCAAGCGGGGTGAAGGCAAGTTCAAGCGCATCAGTTGGGAAGAAGCTTTTGATAGCATTGCCGACAACCTAAAACGCATCGTCGAACAGTACGGTAACGAAGCGGTATATATCAATTACACCTCGGGCATCGTCGGCGGCAACATTACCCGTTCGTCACCGAATGCGTCGCTGGTCGCTCGGCTGATGAACTGCTATGGCGGTTACCTCAGCCAGTACGGCACCTACAGCACAGCGCAAATCGCCTGCGCCATGCCCTATACCTATGGCAGCAACGAAGGCAACAGCACGTCTGACATCGAAAACAGCAAGCTGGTGGTGATGTTCGGTAACAACCCGGCGGAAACGCGGATGAGCGGCGGCGGCATTACCTATTATCTGGAGCAGGCGCGTGAACGTTCTCATGCGCGCATGATCGTTATCGATCCGCGTTACACCGATACGGCCGCCGGACGTGAGGACGAATGGATCCCTATTCGTCCCGGCACGGATGCGGCATTGGTTGCCGGGCTGGCGCATGTATTGATCAGCGAACAGTTGGTCGACCAACCGTTTCTGGATCGGTATTGCATCGGCTATGACGAAACAACCTTGCCAGCCGATGCGCCGGTAAATGGGCATTATAAGGCTTACATTCTTGGGCAAGGTGAAGACGGCGTTGAAAAAACGCCGCAGTGGGCGGCGAAAATTACCGGCATTCCGGCCGAACGTATTATCAAACTGGCGCGGGAAATAGGCACGGCGAAACCAGCCTACATCTGCCAGGGCTGGGGGCCACAGCGACAGGCCAATGGCGAACTGACCTCGCGTGCAATCGCCATGCTGCCTATCCTGACCGGCAATGTTGGCATCAATGGCGGCAACAGCGGGGCGCGTGAATCAACCTACACCATTACCATTGAGCGGATGCCGGTATTGGCAAACCCGGTCAAAGCGCAAATCTCCTGTTTTAGCTGGACCGATGCCATAGTGCGCGGCCCGGAAATGACCGCCAAACGCGACGGGGTACGTGGGCAGGACAAACTGAATGTGCCGATCAAGTTCATCTGGAACTATGCCGGTAACACCATCACCAACCAGCATTCCGACATCAATAAAACCCACGATATTTTGCAGGACGAATCCCAGTGCGAAATGATCGTGGTGCTCGAAAACTTTATGACCTCGTCGGCCAAATATGCCGACATTTTACTGCCGGATCTGATGACCGTCGAACAGGAAGACATTATTCCCAACGACTATGCCGGCAACATGGGGTATCTGATCTTTATCCAGCCTGCAACCCCCGCCAAATTTGAACGCAAGGGCATCTATGAGGTGCTGAGTGAAGTGGCGCGTCGGCTGGGGCCAGAGGTGCATCAGAAGTTCACCGAAGGGCGTACCCAGGCGCAATGGCTGCAACATTTGTACGCCAAAATGCAGGACAGGGATCCGCTGTTGCCGGGTTATGAAGAGTTGCGCAGTATGGGGATTTATAAGCGCAAAGATCCCAATGGGCATTTTGTCGCCTACAAAAAATTCCGCCAGGATCCCGAAGCGAATCCATTAAAAACGCCGTCCGGCAAAATAGAAATCTATTCCTCCAGGCTGGCTGAGATAGCCGACAGCTGGCAGTTGGAAAAAGATGAAACCATCAGCCCGTTGCCAATTTACGCCTCTACTTTTGAAGGTTGGGACGATCCTCTGCGCAACACTTACCCATTGCAAATGTTTGGCTTCCATTACAAGGCCCGTACCCACTCGACCTACGGCAACATCGATGTGTTGCAGGTGGCCTGTCGTCAGGAGGTGTGGATCAACCCACTGGACGCCCAGTCGCGCGGCATTATCGGCGGCGACAAGGTGCGGGTATTTAATGGGCGTGGCGAAGTGCGTGTCGAAGCCAAAGTGACGCCGCGGATCATGCCTGGCGTTGTCGCGATGGGGCAGGGAGCCTGGCATCAGGCCGATATGCGCGGTGACCGTGTCGACCATGGTGCCTGTATGAATACCCTGACCACCCACCGGCCTTCGCCGTTGGCCAAGGGTAATCCGCAGCATACCAACCTGATTCAAATCGAAAAGGTATAACCCTGCGTACTTGAAGCCGCATCTTTGTTGGCCGCCTGCGCTTACCCCAGTCACGTACTACCTGTACGCATCCTGGGGATGCGCTTAGTTGCCGCCGCGATGCAACTCCAACTACCTCGGGTGTAAGGGAGGACCAAATGACTCAGCAATATGGATTCTTTATCGATTCAAGTCGTTGCACTGGCTGCAAAACCTGCGAACTGGCCTGCAAAGACTATAAAAATTTGACGCCGGACGTCAGTTTCCGCCGCATCTATGAATATGCCGGAGGAGATTGGTTCCAGGATGGCGACGGCTGGCAACAAAATGTATTCGCTTATTATTTGTCGATTGCCTGCAACCACTGTGAAGATCCCGCCTGCACCAAAGTGTGTCCGACCGGCGCGATGCACAAGCGGGAAGACGGCTTTGTGGTGGTGAATGAAGAGGTGTGTATCGGCTGTCGCTACTGCCATATGGCCTGCCCATACGGCGCACCGCAGTACAATTCGACCAAGGGCCACATGACCAAGTGCGATGGCTGTTATAAGCGGGTAGCCGAAGGCCATAAACCTATCTGCGTGGAATCTTGTCCACTGCGGGCCCTGGATTTTGGCCCGATTGAGCAACTGCGGCAGCAGCATGGCTCTCTGGCGCAGGTGGCCCCCTTGCCGGCGGCGCATTTTACCCGACCGTGCCTGGTGGTAAAACCCAATGCCAACAGCCGCCCAAGTGGCGACACCACTGGCTATTTGGCCAATCCAAAGGAGGTTTGATATGGGCATGGGATGGCAAGAATGGCCGCTGATGTTGTTTACCGTATTGGGACAATGTGTGGTAGGAGGGGTTATCGTCATGGGGCTCGCCATAATTGGCGGTAACCTGAACGAACAGCAGCGCAGGGCAGTTTACCGCGCGATGTTCTTCCTGTGGTTGTTGATGGGCATCGCTTTCATGGCTTCCACGCTGCACCTCGGTTCGCCGTGGCGGGCGTTTAACTCGTTGAACCGCATTGGCGCTTCGGCATTGAGTAACGAAATAGCCGCTGGCGCCTTGTTCTTCGCCGTCGGCGGTTGTTATTGGCTGTTGGCGGTATTGGGCAAAATACCGCCATTATTGGGTCGGGTGTGGTTGTGGATGACCATGGCACTGGGCCTGGTCTTTGTTTACATGATGACGCGGGTATATCAAATCGATACGGTGCCAACCTGGCATAACGGTTACACTACGCTGAGCTTTTTCCTGACGGTACCGATCGGGGGGCCAATGCTGGGCGTTTTGTTGCTGCGTTTTGCGGGCCTGGATGTTACAACCCGGCATTCACTGGCTACTCTGAGCGTGGTGGCGCTGTTGGTCAGTCTGGGGACCGTTATGATGCAAGGCTACGAACTGGCCAGCATCAGCAGTTCGGTACAGCAGGCATCAGCGCTGATCCCACAGTACGGGCAATTAATGGTTGGGCGTTTGGTGCTGGTGGTGCTGGGGTTGGGCTGCTGGATCTGCCCGCTGTTGCGCCGTGGTAACGCTAGCGTGATGGGAATGGCTTTAGGTTTGATTCTGGTTATCGCCGGTGAGCTGGTCGGGCGGGGCGTGTTCTACGGCCTGCATATGACCGTCGGCATGGCGGTGGCCGGTTAATATTGTAGTGAGGCGCAGTGATAAACTGCGCCCTTAAAAGGATCCTTGATTTATGACGCTTGAAAATATCGCTTTAACGGGGCGGGTGCTGGGTGTGTTGCTGTACGCGCCGCCAGAAAGTGAAGACGGCCAACAGCTGTTGGCAACCCTGTCTGAATCTGAGTGGGTCAAAGAGTGGCCGTACGGCGATGCTGATCGGTTACAGAAGGCGGCTGCGCTGATTGCGACCGGTATTGAAGATCAACAGGATGAATCCCTGGCGGAAGCTTACCAGCGTCTGTTTGTGGGGCCTGATACCTTACCGGCGCCATTATGGGGTTCGGTGTATCTGGACAAAGAGAACGTGCTGTTTGGTCATTCGACCCTGCGGTTGCGCAAGTGGTTACGGGCCAACGGCATTGAAGCTCAGCACGATCGCAATGAGCCGGAAGATCATATTGGCACTTTGCTGATGATGGTGGCGTGGCTGGCCGAAGAACGTCAGGGCGGGTTGGTCGAGCAACTGCTGACGAAACATTTGTTGCCATGGGCACCACGCTATCTGGAACTGCTGGAAGCCAATGCGCAGCATCCTTTCTATCAGGGACTGGCGCAATTGGCGCAAATCACCCTGGGTGCCTGGGGTGCGGAATGCACGGCTGAAGTTGAATCTTTAGAACTGTATTTCTGATAAAAAATGAATGGTCGTCAGGTGCCTAACATCACAGGCGCCGGCGGCCATTCCGCCGTTAAATAGGCCGCGTAATACAAATTGTGCGGTATACATATAAGAGCTGATTGACTTTTTTATCGCCAGTGGCATGATGCGCGCACTCTCATTGCGCGTTCGGTTTCAATCTCACTATGTCCGCATACTCCCGCCCAGTGCTCTTGCTGCTCTGTGGCTTGTTGCTGCTCACGGTCTCTATCGCCGTATTGAATACGCTAGTCCCTCTTTGGTTGACTCATGCTCAGTTGTCAACCTGGCAGGTAGGAATGGTAAGTTCCTCTTACTTTACCGGCAATCTGGTCGGCACGCTGATTGCGGGCAAACTCATCCAGCGCATTGGCTTTACCCGCAGCTATCATCTTGCCTGTGTGGTATTCGCCGTGGCGACTGCCGGTATGGCATTGTCGCTCGATTTTTGGAGTTGGATGGGCTGGCGTTTCTTTGCCGGCATCGGCTGCGCCTGGATCTGGGTGATCGTCGAAAGCGCCTTGCTGCGGAGCGGTAATCTGTCTAACCGTGGGCAATTGCTGGCGGCTTATATGATGGTTTATTACCTGGGTACGGTTGTCGGCCAACTGTTGTTGAGCATGGTATCGACCGAACTGTTGAATGTGGTGCCATGGGTCACGGCCATCGTGCTCAGTGCCACGCTACCGATGCTGTTTGCCCGGGTTAACAGTCGGCACGACGAACCCCAACAGGCTGCGGTTTGGCCAATGTTGAAGCGCCGTAGCGCGCGGTTGGGGATTAATGGCTGTGTCATTTCCGGCATTGTACTCGGCTCGCTATACGGCCTGATGCCGCTGTACCTGTCCCATCAGGGCATGAGTGACGCCAACGTGGGTTACTGGATGGCATTGCTGGTCAGCTCAGGCATTGTCGGGCAATGGCCGGTCGGGCGTCTGGCAGACCGCTATGGTCGTTTGCTGGTGCTGCGCATTCAGGTGTTTGTGGTGATCCTTGCCAGCATCGCCATGCTTGGTAACTATGCGATGGCACCGGCGTTGTTTATTCTCGGTTGTGCCGGGTTCACCTTATATCCGGTGGCGATGTCCTGGGCTTGTGAAAAGGCGTTGCCGCATGAGCTGGTGGCGATGAACCAGGCATTGTTGATGAGCTATACCATTGGCAGTCTGCTTGGCCCGTCGATGACGGCGCTGCTGATGCAAAATTATTCCGACCGCCTGTTGTTTGTGATGATTGCCGCCGTTGCCCTGGTCTATCTGATGATGCTGCTGAGAAAGCCGGATCGTCACCACACTCCGTTGGCTGCCGCCTGAGCATAAAAAACCCGGCCATCGTGTGCCGGGTTTTTTTGTTGTAGCTAACGGGCTCAGTAAATGACTTTGTGGCCGTAGCTTTCCAGAATGCTTTTCACGCGATCCATGGTTTCCGCTTTCGGCGGATGGACGCCGTCCAGCTTGTACTCTTCACCCATCGCCACCCATTTGTGCTTACCCAGTTCGTGATAGGGCAGCAGTTCGATTTTCTCGATGTTGGTCATGTCTTTAGTGAACTCACCCAGCATATGCGTTGACTTGTCATCATCGGACCAGCCCGGCACTACCACATAACGGATCCAGGTGCGTTGATTACGTTTCGCCAGATAGTGGGCGAAATCCAGCGTGCGGTGGTTGGAAACGCCGACCAGATTCTGATGAATGTCGTCGTTCATCTGTTTGAGATCCAGCATCACCAAATCGGTGGCATCCAGCAGCTCATCGATCACCGGATCGTAGCGGCGTACAAAGCCGTTGGTGTCCAGACAGGTATTGATCCCTTCTTCATGGCAGGCGCGGAACCAATCGCGGACGAATTCTGCCTGCAGTATGGCTTCACCACCGGAGGCCGTTACGCCACCGCCGGAGGCATTCATAAAGTGACGATAAGAGACGGCATCTTTCATCAACTCTTCAACGGTCACTTCTTTCCCGCCGTGGGTATCCCAGGTGTCACGGTTATGGCAATACAGGCAGCGCATCAGGCAGCCCTGGAAGAAGACGATAAAACGGATCCCCGGACCGTCTACGGTGCCACAGGATTCGAAGGAGTGGATGCGACCTTTCACTGACATTGCGGGGTTTTCTCCAATATTGACTGTCAAACGCAGTCTAAAAGTAGGCTCATAACCGCCAGCCAGGGATCAGCGATGCAGCAACCGGGCTAGGCCCGACGACTGGGGTGAAACGATGCCTGTTGGCCGGTTATTACGCCGGATAACTGTTTTGCCGGATATCCACCAATTCCATTCAGTATAGCTATCTGGCAAAACAGACTCTGAGTGAGTCAGGGTAGTGCATTTGCTAAAAAGGCCGGAAAGATCCGGCCCCGAATTTCAGCTTGACTACCGGGCGGGAAACCCCGCCCGGATGGGGCAATTACATCGACTGAGTGAAAGTACGAGTAATGACGTCTTGCTGTTGTTCTTTGGTCAGCGAGTTGAAGCGAACGGCATAACCGGATACGCGGATGGTCAGCTGAGGGTATTTCTCAGGGTTTTCCATCGCGTCCAGCAGCATTTCACGGTTCATCACGTTAACGTTCAGGTGTTGACCACCTTCGATAGACGCTTCGTGGTGGAAGTAACCGTCCATCAGACCCGCCAGGTTGGCTTTACGCACGTCGTCGTCTTTACCCAGCGCGTTTGGCACGATGGAGAAGGTGTAGGAGATCCCGTCCTTCGCGTAAGCAAACGGCAGTTTGGCTACGGAGGTCAGGGAGGCTACAGCACCTTTCTGGTCGCGACCGTGCATTGGGTTAGCACCTGGACCGAATGGCGCGCCAGCGCGGCGACCGTCTGGGGTGTTACCGGTTTTCTTGCCGTAGACCACGTTAGAAGTGATGGTCAGTACGGACTGAGTCGGTACCGCATTACGGTAGGTACGCAGTTTCTGAATTTTCTTCATGAAACGTTCTACCAGGTCACAGGCGATGTCATCAACGCGAGCATCGTTGTTACCGAACTGCGGATATTCACCTTCGATTTTGAAGTCGATAGCCAGACCGTCTTCGTCACGGATGGTGGAGACTTTAGCGTACTTGATGGCGGACAGGGAGTCAGCCGCAACCGACAGACCGGCGATGCCGCAGGCCATGGTGCGATAAACGTCACGGTCGTGCAGTGCCATCAGCGCAGCTTCATAGCTGTACTTGTCGTGCATGTAGTGAATGATGTTCAGCGCGGTCACGTACTGTTTGGCCAGCCAATCCATAAAGTGGTCCATGCGTTCCATGACTTTGTCATAGTCCAGCACGGTGTCCATCATTGGCGCTTCTTTCGGGCCTACCTGCATTTTCAGTTTTTCATCAACGCCGCCGTTGATAGCGTACAACATGGTTTTCGCCAGGTTGGCACGGGCACCGAAGAACTGCATTTGTTTACCGACAATCATCGGGCTGACGCAACAGGCGATGGCATAGTCATCGTTGTTGAAGTCTGGGCGCATCAGGTCGTCATTTTCATACTGTACGGAAGATGTGTCGATAGACACTTTCGCCGCGTATTTTTTGAAGTTCAGAGGCAGTTTTTCAGACCACAGGATGGTCATGTTCGGTTCCGGAGACGGCCCCATGGTGTACAGGGTGTTCAGGAAGCGGAAGCTGTTTTTGGTTACCAGAGTACGGCCGTCAACGCCCATACCTGCCAGGGACTCGGTCGCCCAGATTGGGTCACCGGAGAACAGCTCATCATACTCAGGGGTACGCAGGAAGCGCACCATACGCAGTTTCATTACCAGGTGGTCAATCAGTTCCTGCGCTTGTTCTTCAGTCAGTTTGCCTGCATCGATGTCGCGTTGAATGAACACGTCAAGGAAGGTAGACACGCGGCCAAAGGACATTGCTGCGCCGTTCTGAGATTTCACCGCGGCCAGGTAGCCGAAGTAAGTCCACTGTACAGCTTCTTGTGCGGTGGTAGCAGGACCAGAGATATCGCAGCCGTATTTGGCAGCCATTTCTTTGATCTGACCCAGAGCGCGATGCTGTTCAGCAATTTCTTCACGCAGCTGGATGGTCATTTCCAGATCTTCGCCGTTTTCCAGCTTGGTCTGCAGTGACTTGAACTGGTTCAGTTTGTCGGCCATCAGGAAATCGATGCCGTACAGGGCTACGCGGCGGTAGTCACCGATGATACGACCACGGCCGTATGCATCTGGCAGACCGGTCAGCACGCCGGATTTACGGCAGTTCAGGATGTCTTTGGTGTAAACATCGAATACGCCCTGGTTGTGGGTTTTGCGGTATTCGGTGAACACTTTTTTCAGCTGTGGATCCAGTTCGCGGCCATAGACCTTACAAGAACCTTCGACCATTTTGATGCCGCCGAATGGGATCAGCGCGCGTTTCAGAGGGGCGTCAGTCTGCAGACCTACGATGGTTTCCAGCTCTTTAGCGATGTAGCCAGCGTCATGGGAAGTGATGGTCGCGGCAACGTTGGTGTCGAAATCAACTGGCGCATGGGTGCGGTTTTCCAGTTTGATCCCTTCCATAACCTTTTCCCACAGGGTGGAGGTGGCCTGAGTTGCGCCAGCCAGGAAGGATTCATCACCCTCGTAAGGAGTGTAGTTTTTCTGGATGAAGTCACGAACGTTGACTTCGTTCTGCCAGTCACCTTTGCTGAAACCTTCCCAAGCTTTGGCTAACTTCTCGTTAAGTTCGGTCATTATACACCTACCTTTAATTGTGGAGTTCTAACTCGGCGCGCGATAACTAACAGCTTAGTGCTGTTGTTCACCACCGCGCAGATAAATTACCCAGTAAGTCAACCCAACCAGTAAACCGCCGCCAATGATGTTGCCAATGGTGACTGGGATCAGATTGTCGATGATAAAGTTGCTTACGGTCAGATGAGCAAACTGCTCGGGTGCTGCCCCTATGGCTTGCCAGAATTCCGGCGTGGCGAAGTTTTTAACCACGATACCCATAGGGATCATAAACATGTTGGCGATGCTGTGTTCGAAACCGCTGGCGACGAACATGCCGACCGGCAGGATCATGGCGAACATTTTGTCCATCAGGCTGCGGCCTGAGTAACTCATCCACACGGCCAGGCAAACCATCAGGTTAGCCAGGATGCCGAGGCAGACGGCCTCAACAAAGGTGTGATGCAGCTTGTGGTCGGCGGTTTGCAGGACGTTCAGTCCCCATTGGCCGTTGGCCACCATGTGTTCGCCGGAGAACCAGATGAGCGCGACGAAGAACAGGGCGCCGATCAGGTTGCCGATATAGACATTTAGCCAGTTGGCAGCCAACTGGTACCAGCTGATGCGGCCGCTGGCTTTGGCGATGACAATCAGCACGGTGGAAGTGAACAGGTCGGCGCCTGAAACCACGACCAGCATTAACCCCAGAGAGAAGCAGATGCCGCCGACCAGTTTTGCCAGGCCGAAAGGCACACCGGCAGTGCCGGTAGTCGCAGTGATATAAAATACGAATGCGATTGAAATAAAGACGCCGGCAGTGATCGCCAAATAAAACGTTTTCAGCGGGTGCTTGGTGGCTTTATACACACCTGCATCTTCAGCGATTTTCGCCGTTGCTGCAGGTAATATCAGATCGAAGGGGTTGTCAGCTTTCACACTAACTCTCGCTTTTAAGGGTTAAAACAACGCAATGAGATACTAGCAAAGCAGTATAGGGTAAAAATTGATTTGGATCATAAGGCGGGAAACTAAAACGGCCAAAAACTAGATAAATCGCAAGGTTTATTTGGTTAAATTATTGATTTTTAAATAAAAACAATTTTTTAATGTTTGCAAATAATTTTGAATTCACGACCGCGCCAACCTTGAATAGGTTAAATTTTAGCGCATTTTGTCACTTTCAGAGCGGCAAGGTTTAATTATCGGTTAATTATTATTTTACCGGTCCGTAACAACTGCTGTTTTATTTATCTTGTTTACCGTTAAGTGCGTAATTAGGCAAAAAAATAAAACAAAAAAACGGCTATTTAACCGTCAAATAATTCTTTGTTATTTTTTCTATCTTGGTGTTGCGCCGGCAGAAGGCCGCCGGCGCACAGATACTGAGATTATGCCTGCGCCCAATGGCGACGCTTGGCGGTCTGCAGTTTTTCATAGGCCGCTAGCAGCGCCTGATGTGCCGGTAAGGCTTTCAGATCGCTATCGACAGCGAACAGGCCGTTAAAGCGTTCTTCACCGCTGATGGCCGCAGAGGCGGCATCCACCGTTTCCTGGCCGTACATCTTCACGAAGGCGGAATAGTATTGCGCCGGATCGCGTTCAGGCTCCTGCGTCAGCAGCAGCAGGGTTTGCAAACAACGGTAGTAGTTGCTGCGCGCCGGGCTCAATACGGAAGAGTTGAAGTCCTGCGTCCATTCGGCCCAGATCAGCGCCTGATCCAGATCGCCGCCGGCCAGCGCCAGCATTGACTTCAACTCGCCTATACGCAGGGTAGACCAGGCGTTGTCTTTGCCGGAAGCAATCCCCAGCAGCTCGCGCACGCGGGTGAAGTCGTCCAGACCTTCGTCGTCCAGGCGCTCTAACAGCGCCAGATACTCTTGCGGCTCCCACTCGCTGCCCGGCAGCGCCAGCAACGTATCGCGCAGGTGCGCCCCCATGCTGTTGTTGGCCAGCAGCAGGTCTTCCGCCGGGTAGATGTCGGACATGCCCGGCACGATGATGCGACAGGCGTAGACATCCAAATGTTCATAGTCGGCGATATACACTTCAGCGCCTTCTTTGTCGAAGATGCTCATCAGCGTCGCGAATTCTTCCTGCGTGCTGCCGCTGAAGCTCCAGTCGACAAACGGGTAATCTGCGTCCTGTTTGAACATATCCCAGGAGATCAAACCGCTGGAGTCGATAAAGTGGGTTTCCAGGTTAGTGTGCTCCGCCACTTCTTCGTCGTCGAAGGTCGGTGCGGTGAACACGTCCAGATCTTTCAGGCTACGGCCCTGCAGCAGCTCAGTGACGGTACGCTCAAGCGCCACGCCGAAATCAGGATGGGCACCGAACGAGGCAAAACAGGTGCCGTTAGCCGGGTTAAACAGCACCACGCAGATCACCGGATAATTACCGCCCAGCGACGCGTCGTAAGACAGGATCGGGAAGCCTTCTTCTTCAAGCTTGGCGATAGCTTCTACCACGCCAGGATAGCGGTTCAGCACCTCGGCCGGGATCTCTGGCAGGCTGATGGATTCGGCGATGATGCGATTTTTCACATAACGCTCAAACACTTCGGACAGGCCTTGTACGCGCGCTTCGTTGGCGGTATTACCCGCGGACATGCCGTTGGACACGTACAGGTTACCGATGATGTTCATCGGAATGTAAACGGTCTGCTGGTCAGACTGGCGAGAGAACGGCAGGGCGCAAATGCCGCGATCGCCATTACCGGACTGCAGATCGATCAGATCGCTTGCGTTGACTTCCTGATCCGGATTGTAGAAAGCATGCAGACGTTCATCGAGAATACCGGCCGGCAGCGAGTCATCGGCTGGGATCGGGAACCACTTCTCGTTCGGATAATGCACGAAGTCACCTTCGGCAATCTGTTTCCCCAGATAGAAGTCGGCAAAGAAGTAGTTGGTGGAAAGGCGTTCGAAGTATTCGCCCAAAGCGGAGGCCAGAGCAGCTTTTTTGCTGGCGCCTTTGCCGTTGGTGAAGCACAGCGGGCAATCGCGATCGCGGATATGAACCGACCATACATGAGGTACCGGATTCAGCCAGGAGGCCTCTTCGATATTAAAACCCAGGTCGCTTAATTTCTGTTGGAAACGGGCGATAGAGTCTTCCAGCGCGGCGTCTTTGCCAGGGATAAAAGTTTGCGTCATCGTCTTCACTTAATGTTTTCATGTTGACAGGTGTTTTTATTTAAACTTTATTTTTCAATATGTTAAGAAAAAATAAGGCTGTATATTGTTCCAGTGTTTTTTGACGTTTTCTCATTCTTGCAGCAAAATGTGGGGTACGTGGTGGGGCCGAGCTGAACACTAAAACAGCCTGCCATGAAGATAGCGTCACCCTGAGGGGTTACCTCAACCTTGGAAGATATCTTCTCACACGTGAGATAAAAAAGGGTAGGTTCAGTCGGTTCAGTAGGTTCAATATTCTATTTGTCTGTTATATAAATGTTTTTTGTGAATTATTGAACCGACCTTGAACCGACTTTAGGCTGATTGAACCGGCCCTACAGCAACGAGATGCAGAAAAATCACGCGAGAGGCTATGCATGGCTTATGGAATGAACAAGCTTACGGACAAGAAACTCAGAGCTCTGCTGGGTAGGCAGAGCGAACGAGAGTCCAAGATCTCTGACGGGGCAGGGCTAATGGTTCGGGTCAGTAAGGCCGGCTCTATCAGTTGGTTCTACAAGTATCGCCTTGGTGGGCGTGATACCCCTGCTTTGATGCTCGCTTTGGGAAAATACCCTGATCTCACCCTTGCAAAGGCCAGAGAAAAGCGTGACCAGTGCCGCGCCTGGCTGGCAGAAGGGCGAGACCCTCAGCGAATGTTCAAACTTGGCAGGGAAGAAACGCTAAAGCCGGTGACGGTGAAAGAGGCTCTCGAATACTGGCTCACAGAGTATGTTGATGGAAACCTGGTGAACGATGTTCGATATCGGGAGCGGTTCACCAATCACATATACCCCTATATCGGCGATATGGCGCTCTCTGACTGCGAAACTCACCATTGGCTTACCTGCCTAGCCAGAACGAAGAAAAACGCTCCTAGCGTCGCTGGGATGGTTTTACAGATGGGTCAGCAAGCCTTCAAGTTTTGCCGTATACGCCGTTATGCAGTTTGCCATGCTCTCGACGGGCTTACGATGCAGGATATTGGGGTCAAAACCAGTAAGCGGAAAAGGGTTCTGACGAGCAGGGAATTGACAGATCTGCTAGTAGCCTTGAAAAGCGATTCGTTTTCGCCGTATTACACCAGCCTGGTATCGCTGCTGATCTCGTTTGGTGCCCGTACTGGTGAAGTCAGGCTTTCGGAGCTGAACGAGTGGGACCTGCGCGACAAACTATGGACCGTTCCTGAAGCGCACAGCAAAAACGGCGAGAAGATAATCAGGCCTATTCCAGACCGCTTATGCCCTCTTATCGAGCAGCTAAAGCAGCAAAACAAAGAGTCCGGGTTGCTGCTGGGTGAAGTTAAAACCGATTCCGCCGTGAGCCAAACAGGGCGAAAAATGTGCCAGCGGCTGGGGCACTCTGAGCACTGGCGGCTTCACGATTTGCGTCGGACTTTCTCCACAGGGATGAGTGACCTCGGGATCGCGCCTCACATTGTAGAGCTTCTACTTGGTCATACGCTGGGTGGGGTTATGGCTGTTTACAACCGTAGTCAGTATTTACCCGAAAAACTAGATGCATTGAATCGGTGGTTAGAGCGACTGGACCTGCTCGCAGGCAATAACGAAAACGTTGTTATTTTAAATGTAGGTGAAAAATGAGAATTAATAAAAAAAATGACCTGCCAAGTTGGTTCAAGATGGAGAACTATAAATTTGTATCAGAGATTGGAGATAAAGAGTTACTTTCTCAATTAGCAGCAAGATATCTTATTATTGCTGAAAGTGAGTTTGTACCGATAGACTCTGAACGAACTTTGGGTAAGGGGTTTATAGAGAATGCGGAATCCGAAATGGTTGAGTTTGAGACTAGAAATGTTTTTGCAAATGACAATCTTGGCACCCTACCGCAAGGTGGAGGTGTGGAACCACTGTCTATTCATGATGTGTTGGGAATTTACTCAGACATAAAGTCCAACGAAATTACGGAAGATTTAACATCAGAAAATCACAGTATTATAACGAGGGTAACTGAATTAATTAGAAGCGTTAATACGGTTACTGATAATTATTTTAACTATATGTATGTAAAAATAGATTTATCATGGCCTGACGCTTTATTATTGAATGATATTGAAAACTTGATTCCAAAGTGGAGGCAATGCATATCTAAAGAAGAGCAACGTTCATTGCCTAGTACTTCTTGGCGAGTGGCAAAGAGGAAGATTATCGATTACGCGCTACTTCCGTTAATCGATCTGATGATTTGGGAAAAACAGACGGGTAACAAGATAACTAACGGGGTCTTGGCTGTGACTGTCTTCCCTGAAGGCGACTATGACTCGACTAGTATCACCCAGACAATCAAGCCAACTATAGAAAAAATGATGGATTATTTTTCTATAGAGAAATACAAGCGTGAAATTTTCGATTGGAAAGATCGAGCAAATAGTTAGTAGAAGAATAATTTTTTTATCTTGCCGCTGCTAACCTGTCCAAACGTATAGAAAATAGCCTCCACAACATACAAACAGTGGAGGCAAAATGCCGCAATATACCAATCCTACTCCTGAACAGCGCCGTACAATTCTTGCTGAATACGGCGAGCCTACAGATCGTAATGCGAAAGAACCTGAGCGAGGGCGCATCACAGGAATTTCACGTTCTACAGCTTGGCAATATGAACGCGATGGTTTATTCCCTGCCCGTCGTCACCTAGGGCGAAAAACTTGCGCCTGGCTGCTGAGCGATCTGCTTTGGTGGATTCGCAACCCCCCAGCTATTGGTGGTGTGCATAATCCACATGAGCGCCGCAAAGCTAAAGCAGCTGCGGAGGTGGGCCAATGACCAGAATTGTTGGGGTGGCACCTTTGTATGGTTTCTCATACAACAACAAATATCATTACTGTGTTTTTATACAGTATTTTAACGCTAAACTGTTCTCCATAGCTTCCAAACAAAAGGAGACAGTATGTTAGAGGCCATCTTTACACCACCCACACCTGAGCAACGCCGCAGCATTCTTGCGGAGTATGGTTTCACCTACGATAAACGCATCCGCGAGCGTGAGTGTTTGGATATCACCAGCTTATCCCGCACCACCCGCTGGCAGTTCGAGAATGAAGGTAAGTTCCCGGCCCGCTGCCACTTTGGCCGTAATTCATGCGCTTGGCTTCTCAGTGATGTGTTGTGGTGGGTTCGAAATCCACCAGCCGTTACAAACGTTAATAACCCATATAGCCGCCGTTCCGCTTAACGAGGAATAACCAATGAAAATGAAACGTACGGCCATTCTTGGTCGGGCCCCAACTCACCCTGAATTCACTGCTGGTGCCAATATCGCCGAGCTGAAGTTCCACGACCAGGTGGTAATTCCATTCGACAACGGCGACGGGAAAATATGGTTCACGGCTGAGCAATTGGCCAAGCTGCTCGGTTATGCAGATGTGAAGCAGGTGAACAAGATCTTCCAGCGCCACAAGGAAGAGTTTACTGAAAGTATGACGATGGTGACCAAAGTGACGGTCAGCAATAAAAACAATGAGTTAGAGCACGTTCAAATCCGGCTGTTCTCTCTTCGCGGCGCTCACCTGATCGGCATGCTTTCGCGTACCAAGATCGCTAGGGAGCTGCGTATCTGGTTGCTGGATTTGGCTGAACAAGAAACCCAGCCGCAGGCCTTGGATCTGGCAAACCTCAGCTTCGCCTCATTGAAGGATTTGTCGGTAAAACAGATCACCGATTTTCTCGTTAAGGCAGAGGAATATTCGAAGAGGGAGAACGGCACCAAAGGCAGCATGAAAATGCACCGTCGCAAAAAAGAGAAGAAGGCGATCGATAACGCTGACCGAGCAGCAAAGCAATTCATCTTTTTCACTCTGGGGCTTGAGTTCGCTGATGGTGAGGTATGCAAATGATGGCTGGTTATTACAAAGAAAAAGGCAGCACCGCAAATGCTGCCCTTTGGGACGACTGCTTTCTCAATCTGAAGCACTGTCAGTATATTGCAGAACGGCAGGATCGGCACTACGAAAATTTCGTAGGTCAGCCCTCTGGCGATTCTTTGGGTTTCTTGCGCTGCCGGCGCTTGATCTCGCCTTGCATGGCGGTAACGATGAACTGGGCAGTGCTTTCGCCTTCATCTTTGACTAACTCAACTGCTTCTGCTACTTCGTGCGGAACGCGAGCGCTCATTTTTTGTGATTTGTTGTTGATGTTATTTGGCGACATTACTGGTCTCCGTGTTTTTTTGTGGGTGCCAGTATACACGAAAAATAATTTCAAAAAAGGATTGAAGTGGGTGCCACTTGGTGTTTATAGTGGGTGCCAGTTGGATGTTGCAGCATTCAATAATAGCGAAGCTCCAGGGGATTGCAGTCCGCCTGGAGCCTCTAACCACAACGTAACTGAGACTTACATTATGGCATGTTCACATGATACCCAAACTCGGCCTAAATTTGTATACCTGTTCCTGGGCACCCCCAACGAATTTCCCGACTCCACACCGACGGTGCTTCGCGCTGAGGCCGACACCGAGGTTGACGCTCGCGCCAAATTCCCTCGCTGGACGCTGACCTTTGCCGCTCAAATCCGCACTGAAGCACCTTGCCGCCTGCAGATTTTCTCCACTGACGAAGGTTTTATGTGGGTTTACGAACAGCGCCAGTCTGTATCGGAGGTGGCCCATGCATAACATTTCCCCTGAAATTCTGACCCTGCTCGGCATTTATCCAGGTACCACTGGCCGAGTGATGTTGTACGTCGAGAACGGCGTTATCACTTCGAGCCTGCCTATACCTGAGCATCATTTCTGTTGTTCGGTGGAATGCTTCGTTGAGCTGGCGCAGCGTGCTGGCTGGCATGTCTCACCAGAACGGCCTGATCTGGAGGTTGCCAATGTCGCATGAAACCTCATTGCCAGAGATGAGCCGGCAGGCAGACCAATTAAACGCGTTGTTGCTGGCGATGAATATTGGTGCTGACGAAATCGATATTACGGACATGAATACACTCATCACGCTGGCGATTGATCTGGCTGGTGGGCCAGCCTGTTGGTTACTGGAAGAGCAGCATCGCCGGGAGAAGAAAAATGCGCAGACCTCGTAATTACAAAATGTTGTCGGAAGTTGTGGCTGATCTGCTGCTGATGGCCGGTGTTCTGTTTATCACACTCGGTAGCCTGGCTGGATTCGTTTATCTGCTGGGGCTGATGGCGGGAGGTCATCATGCGTAGCGTTAAGGTACTGGATGCCATCAATGCTCTTGCAAAAATCCAGGCGTTGGCCGCCGCTGCTGGCTATCTGACGTCGAGTGAGCGTGAGGAGCAGATCTGTTTTGAGCTCGTCGATTTGATTGAGGAAATCGCCCGGCGTGGCGCGGAGGCTGAAAATGAATAAGACCCATACCTATCAGACTCATGAGGATGTATTGCTGCACGTGCAGCGCACGGCTGATTTGTTGGATTGTGCCCAGCAGATGTTGGCATGTGGCAATGAGCACCTTGTGAGGTACGTCGGCTCAGTAGTTGATGCCGCTGGTGATTATGCGCAGCGAGCGGCAAATGCGCTGGATCTCGGTGAACAACCAACGGTGAAAAATGAACAGGGGGTGTGCAATGACTGATAAAACTGAACTGATGGCTGGTGGCGCTCTGAATTACGGCTCTGACTATATCGATTCTCAGGAATTGCTGGTGCTGGTCAATGAAGCTCGTAAAGAGTGTGGGCAAAAGCCGATCCGTAATAATGATTTTGTTGCCCGTATCAAAGATGAGTTGGCCGGGGAGGCTTACGAAACTTTCGTAACCCCTATGGACAGCAAAAAAGGTGGCGCAGACCAGGAAGTCATCGGAATGCACCGTAAGCAAGCCCTCCGTGTCGCGGCGCGGGAGTCGAAAGCGGTGCGCCGTACTCTGGTTGATAAGCTGGAGGCTCGTTACCAGCCAGCACCCGTGCAGCACGAATTATCCACGATGGAAATCCTGCAGCTTGCGATGGCGTCAGAGCAGGGTCGCCTCGCAGCAGAAGAGCGGGCCGACCATGCGGAGCGCACCAAGTCGCAGATTAGCCGCAAACGCGAGGCCTCAGCCCTTGGCAAACTCAGCGCGGCCACCCGTAAATGCCGGGATCTGGAAGAGCGTCTGGGCGAAAGCGTGAAGCACGCGACCATCACCAAAGTTGAAGGTAAGACCGGCAGTGGGTACAAATTCGTGGATCTGCGCCGTTGGTGTAAGGAGCGAGGTGTCACGGCGGTCGATGTGCCAGACCCACGCTATGGCAGCGTCAAGTCATGGCCAGCAGGCGCATGGCTGGACGTGTACGGCATTGATCTGCGCAAACTCTTCGGGGGTGAACTGTGAGCTATATCGAACAGATTTTATCACGCACCGATATCAGCAACGAAGACACCGAACAATTGAAGTTCATCCGCATGCACTCTGAGGGGGCGTATGCCGGGTTGCTGTCCGGGTTAGGCGCCATTGGCAATATCACTTTCTGGGCGTGTGATAATAAAGAATATACGGATGAAATGGCGCGGGCAGATTTATGTTCACTCGGCGAAATGCTGATGTATATCCCCGGTATTACGGCAGCCCTGAAATTTAATGCTGATGAGGCCGATTTTGCCATTAATGATCGTGAGCGAAAAAAGAAACGCTGACACCCAACGTTAATTAATTGCCATCAACAAATTTAATACCGACACCGGTCGGGGGCTTCACTCGGCCGGAATTCGGGAAGGACAGACTATGACTCACTCAATTGAATTAAATCGCAAGCACATTGCGGAGGCGTTTGTGGATTATTGCAAGCGTCGCAGCGGTGGACACCCGGTATGCACAGTGACGGTCAATCGCCAGCAGGTCATCCTTGGCGAACTGAGCGCGGACGCGGTACACCGTTGCCTGACAGACTGCTTTGAAGTGGCGTGTTACAAAAAATACGGACAGGCCAACAGCCTCAAATTATTGGCGTCCACCTATTCCGGCATGCTGAATAAAGACAACAGCAAATTAACGCCGGAAGGCATCGAGTTTATGGCATCACTGATGAGTAATGCGGTGGAAATGGCACTGAAAAACCCGAAGGACAACACCCTCGGTTTGGAGATGTATTAATGGCAACGAAAACTACCCCTGAGATTATTCGCTCTGGCGAGTTCATTCTGACTCCTGGCCTATCTGAAGGTGGGTTGGGTGATATCACTGTTCACGAGCAGGACGGAAAGGTTTTTGTTGCAACCGTATTGGTGAAAGATATTCCGCAGTGGGTCAATGACCGCGAGCACAGTTGTGGGCTGCTGGAATCTGAGTTAATGGCGTTCTGGCTTCTCTACACCGGCAACCCGTCAGACGCGGATTCGTTGCTGTTCTGGCGCTGGCGTTTTGTGGACTGCTGGCGGAATTACCAAACCGAATTAACCGGCGCACCGTCCTTCACGCATGAAGTTAATGGCAATTTGAATATTTTGCCGATGTATCCCCGCGCCATGCGCTTCGCCGTAGCCAGTCATATGGAAGGCGCCATGATTGAACATCTGGGCGAAGAGAACGGTACCCGAATGGCATTGAACATGTATGCACAAATGGTGGCACCGCCAGATTCTCCCCAGTGGCTGACTCCTTTAGGCATCGAAGCGGTAGAAAGGCTGAAGCGGGTGTTTTTCGAGGCTATCGAGCTGATTGACAAAGGTCCACTTCCTGAAGAGGTGATGCACTGATGAGTAGTTCAATCAAAACCCCGGATGGCGTCGCACATGAGCAGTGGCCGGATGCACTGTTCTCCAGCGTTTATCGCTGGGTGATGGGCAGGCCTGTCATGCGGAACGAAGCGGCGGCGGCGGTAAAGCGGACCAAACAGGCAACGCCGGAGGGCGATTTGGCGAGAAAGCTGAACACGATGGTTCTTGGCGACTCCGTGAGTCCAGAATGGTTGGCTGACAATGGTTTCCAGTCGCACAGGTCGCCAGACGCTGCCAGGGAAAAACGTGAGGCGCTGGTGCTTGAATATATTGAGCGCAAAACCCTGGCGCTTGCCCTTTCTGACGGCGAGCGGATAAATCGCTTGTTCAATCAGGTCACAGACAAGACGGAGCAGGCACGAAAGCAGGCAGCACCTTCTGGACTGAAACCTTATGTGGATGCCCGAAACGGCGGGCTGTACTGGGTGGAGCCGAAAACTGATCGGGATACCGGTGAGATCAATGAAAAGGAAAGCTGGCTATCAACGGTGACGGAGGTGGTGGGGGTTGGCGAGGATGATGCGGAACGTTACCTGATTCTTGCCTGGACGCCGGAAGGTAGCGATGAGCGGCGCACTGAAGCGGTTCCATTGCGCGATATCGGTGAGCGTGACGGCTGGGCAAAACTCAAGGCTGGTGGAATGCTGATCACCTCAAAAAGTGGACTAAGGGCCATTCTTGCCGACCACCTGCAGCGCAGTGGACAACGTGACATGTGGGCGATCGCCAGCGCCAGCGGGTGGCAATGTGGCGCCTACATCATGCCCGACGGTGAGGTGCTGGGGAGTCCTGAAAAACCGGTGCTGTTCAATGGACGTTCTGCTGCTGCGCGGGGTTATACCGTCAAGGGAACGGCAGAGAGCTGGCGTAACAGTGTGGCCATGTTGGCGAAGGGTAACCCATCAATGATGCTGGGTATTGCGTGCGCGCTGGCGGCACCGCTGATCGGTATCGCGGGTGCAGATGGCTTTGGTGTTCACCTGTTCGGTGGTTCGTCGGCAGGGAAAACCACTACCGGCAACGCGGCCAGTACGGTTTACGGTGAGCCGGATGCACTTAAGCTGACCTGGTATTCAACGGCGCTCGGGCTGGTGAACGAAGCGGCGGCACACAACGATGGATTTATGCCATTGGATGAAATTGGTCAGGGCAGTAACCGCAAGGTGGTGGCTGATGCGGCTTATGCGCTCTTCAACGGCGTGGGCAAGATCCAGGGGGCCAAAGACGGCGGCAACAGGGATATCAAACGCTGGCGGGCGATGGCCTTCAGTACCGGTGAGATTGATATGGAAAGCTATATCCGGGCTGATGGCGGAAAAATTAACGCCGGGCAGCTGGTGCGCCTGCTTAACGTGCCGATCACCAAAGCAACGCAGTATCACGGTTATGCCGACGGTAAGACGCATGCTGATGCCATGCGCGACGCCTGCAAGCAGAACTACGGCGTTGTGGGCCGTGAGTGGATAAACCAGCTTGCCAGCCAGAAAAAGGCGGCGGTTGAAGCTGTGCGTGCTGCCGAACGCCGTTGGTTGGGGCTGCTGCCCGAGGAAGCCAGCGAGCAGGTTCGCCGGGTGGCGTCACGCTTTGCTGTATTGGAAGGTGCCCTGATCCTGTCGAAATCGCTGACCGGGTGGGGCGAGCAGGAAAGCCGCGATGCCCTGCAGCACAGTTTCAATGCCTGGGTGAATGAATTCGGCATGGGTAACCGTGAGGCCAAGGCCTGGGTAGAGCAGGCGGAAGCCTTTTTGCAGCGCTTTGGTTATAGCCGGTATATGCCTCATCCCAACGGCGATCCCCGTGACTTGCCGATTCGGGATCTGGCGGGGTATCGGGAAGAGCGGCCAGGACTGGAAACATTGATATTTCATACCTATCCGGCGGTGTTTCGTGACGAGATCGCCGCCGGTGCCAATCCCGTCGCATTTGCTCAGGCGCTGGCCGATGCAGGCATGCTGGATAAGCCCACCAAGGGAATGACTAAGAAAACGTTGAGAATTAACGGCAAACAACCGCGCTTTGTTGTGCTGATGATGCCAGACGACACCGAGGAGGACGCGTAATGGCCGCACATATCGCAACACACGGCCGGCTGGTGGCTGACGTGCAAACCAAAATCACCAGCAACGGCCATTCGATGGCGTTTGGACGTATGGCGGTGCCGCTGCCGTGTCATGGTGCCGACGATGGGCAGTCCACCTTCTGGCTGGCGGTGACGGCGTTCGGCAAGCAGGCGGACTTTTTGGCAAAGCACAGCAAAGGTGACCTTATCAGCGTATCCGGGACGATGAATATCAGCCAATGGACCGGCGGCGATGGCCAGATGAACACCGGGTATCAGGTGCTGGCAGATTCGGTTATCAGCGCACGTACGGTACGTGGTGGTGGCAAGCACCAGAGCCAATAACGAGGAGGGCGGTCGGCGGGCCGCCAATTCGAAGATGAACACAGGGTGTGCAATTCATGAAAGACCAGAAAGCCGAAATCCTGCGCCTCAAGCGAGAGGGCAAGGGGTATAAAACCATTTCCCGTCTCACCGGCGTGAACCTTAACACGGTAAAGACCACCTGCCGCCGGTCGGGGCTGTTTCGCGATAATCCTGAACACCGGGTGCTTTTCACTATCCCTGAGCGAAAATACTCCACGGCAGTAGCTATTCCCAAACCGTTGCCGTTTCAGTGTGCTGTCACAGGTGATAAGCAAACCGATGCGTATTTGTGGGTACTGGAGGTGATCAAGACCGGCGAGCCTGCGCACATTGCGGCAGCGGAGGAAGCGCTGAAGAAACTGAACATCACGCCGAAGCAGGCGCAGGAGAACTACACGCGCCACCTGCAGGCGCAAGGGGCCGATTGGACATCGGTATTTTCCACCATGTGGATGGACAATCCTCAGCACTACATTGACCAGGCAAAAGCACAGCATGAGAAGGCCGGCTCTGTACGAGGTGTATTTGGCAATCTGGAGGCGACATTTCAGCCTGTAGTGGCCGAACGCCGTATTGAGAAAGTGTACGGGCCGTACCACGAGATTTATTGCGATTACATGGCTAAGGGGCCGGGGGAGTTCGCCTTTACTGATGTGCTACCCGAGCCTTACACACTGGGTGATGTCGTGAGGGAAATCCAGTATTGGGATTGGCTATCATCAATGCGTGGCGGCGCACATAAAGAATTGTACCCCGATGAATATGCCCATGAAGACACGCACTTGTGGGATAGGGAGCAATATCTTGACCATTTGCTGGAGACGATCAGGCCGATCACCCGTGCTGAGGCGCTCGATGTACTGAAGTGGTATCTGGATTACCCACGCTATCAGGATATGAACGCGGACAGCGATGGGGTGTATCTGAATCTGATCGGCATGCATGAAGTGGTTTAGTGCTGGTTGTGTCGTTGTTTCGTAAAATGCAATGAAGTGAGGTGTGTTGCAATTTGTGCAATAATTGACATATTGATTTCATTGCGTGAAAGGTGGCAAAAATGAGACTGGAAGCAGCGTTAAAGCACTTCAGCCCGCAAGGTTTGACGATGACAGACACATCAACGTGCACTTCTACGGATCGTGTTACCGGTACTGATGTTATGGCTGCTCTGGGAATGGTCGAGGCAAAGGCTCGTTTCGGCATGGCGGCGTTCCTGGGTAAAACAGGCATCAGCAGCGAAGACCGGGAGAGAGCTATCGCAGAGCTAACCCTGTTTGCGGTGAAGAAGGCACCGAAGCACGTCGGTAAAGTCGCCGGTCGCCGCATGGCCCGCTGCATGCAGATCCTTGCCGCGCTGGCCTATGAGGAATATTCGCACTCCGCAGGAGCCAGTGTGACCTGTCACGATTGCCACGGAAGAGGGCTGGTGGATGTTGAGCGCGATGTCGTGATCTACCCGGGTTACATCGGTATGGACGGTGAGGAGAAAATCGCGCCGACAACCAAACGGCAGGTGGTGCGCGAGATGTGCCAGACCTGCAACGGTAAGGGCAAGATCAACAAGCGTTGCCGGAACTGCAAGGGGACAGGTAGGGCGCTCGATCGTGAGGCAACCAAGGCCAGCGGCGCACCGGTGATTAAGGATTGCGAGCGGTGCGCTGGGAAGGGGTTCAGCCGTATGCCGTCATCCGTGGCCTACAGGGCGATCACTGCGCTGTTACCTGACCTGAATGAAAGGACATGGCGGCGGAACTGGAAACCTTTCTATGAAGCATTGGTAACTCAATGCGAGATAGAAGAGGGGGTAGCAGCGGCAGAATTCAGCAAGGTGACCCGATAATGATTTTTTGAACGAATGCTTGATTTGTCCGAACTTGGCGTGTATTCTTCAGATTGTGGAATGAAGCATCCAAACACACCGCAATAAAAAGAGCATCGAAGCCCCGCCAGCAATGGTGGGGCTTTTTGCGTTTAAGGGGGGTATAGGAAAATGCAGCAGTAAACAGATAGACCGCTCGAGCCGTTCTCTACAAATAATATGACCGGCGGAAGAAAGGGGGGCTGCTAGCCTGAATGACCCCCATGCGGGTGCTGGACGCACTGGTGGTACCAGGAATAACCATCCAACGGTGAAGCCGCGCTACTCGAAGGGATGGGATTTATCGGTATTGAGTTGGATGCTGACCATCTGACAACGGCCGCGGCGCGCATTCCGCTAAAACGGTCTGCAAATTGTACATTAGTCTGATAAGTGTTGTTACGCAGTGAGGTAGCTTACCAACTTAAAAAACTCTATTCGGTGAGTTTTTTAGTGTCCGTATGATCAAGACTCCTGCATTTTTTTATTTTTTATGAATTTGTCTTTCAGTGTTAATAAAATAACATGCTGATTGCTTATATCATTAAAGTAACAAAATGCCCTATTCATACATCCTCCATTGTCATGGGAATTAAAATCCTCGGTATATCATCGGGGTTTTTTTATAATTAAATTTTAGTGAGGTCGTTTTGAAAAGCAAGATTATTAATGTGTTGTGTGTGTCCCTTGTTTCTTTTTCTAGTGTTTCTTTTGCTGAAATACCAGAGTCAAGAATGATAAATTATGAAAAAAAAGTATCTATATCAAAAGAAAAAGAAGTAGCCTTAAATAAACTAGGTGAAGATGTATACAAATCATCTGTGGATAAATTGTATTCTCAAAAGAACTGGGGGAAATATGGAGCTTTCACTAAAGTCGGTATGGAGGTTCAAGGGAGCTTGGCTTATGGCATGGCCTTGAACGACTCATCAGATCTTGATATTGCTTTTATTTATCAATATAACGGTGGGGCATCTATGAGTGTTCTCGATCCTGTTGCGCTTAAACATGATGCAGTAAATGCCTTCAAAGATGTATTTGGAAACCGATTTAAGTATGCAGTTAAGGATCCAGTGGTGAATCTTAGCAATGCAACTGAAGATGTCGATATTGCATTCTTCAATATACTTAAGAGCTCGAAATCTGAGTGCTCTACTACCAATCGTTGCTCTGAACTTAATTATGGGAAGGACTCTTCTTCGGCTGGGTGGTATTTGTCTGAGAGATTAAGCCTATACGGGAAGTTTGATGATTTGTTTACAAAAAACACCACAAAAAGGAATGTAATTAATAGGGCTGGAAAACTATTTAAACTTTGGAGAGGAAACGTTTTTTCTAAGGAAGAGGTTAAAATCCCTTCGATTGCACTGGTAACCATGATGTATGATTTTTCAAAGGATAAAGGGAGTGCATACTCTTTTAATAAGTCTACAGATTTGCTCCGTGATGTAACCAGTTATGGAATAACTAGGTATTTCAAAAGTGATAAATGTGAAGGCGCATCAAGTGCAGAGATTGATTTACCCGTGTATCAAAAGGACCGGAACTTATTAAGTAAGCTTAGCTCTGCCCAGCGGATTAAAACATGTGAAGCCATTGTAGCTTTTAACAAAGCTCTTCGGACTGCAACTTCACCGATTGTAAGCGAATCTGACTCAGTAAAGGCACTTGAGCCTTATTTAGGGAAGTTTTAATATCGAAGTATCCTGATATGGTATTCATCCCCAGCCAATGGATGACAAGACACCTCACGATTTCTATGTCGCTTGGACATTGTCGCCAGACAGCATTGTACTGAGTGAAATATTCGAGTCTGAAATCACCGCTGATATAAAAGAAACATCAAAGAGTGTTGTGTCGCTATCCAGACGACTCTCCTATGCGCGCCTCGGCCCTTTAGCTTAGTTGGTTAGAGCGCGCGACCATTAAGTTGTAGGCGCGGGGTTCGAGGCCTGATGGCGGACCAATGCGGGCATCGTATAATGGCTATTACCTCAGCCTTCCAAGCTGATGATGTGGGTTCGATTCCCACTGCCCGCTCCAAAAAAAGCTTTTCAGCCTGCGAAGATGGGATTACCCGGAGTGGCTGGAAAGCGCATCAGAAGGGCGCATTTAGTTTTGATACGCACTATCGATCCCTACCCTGGGTTATCTGAATGCGTCCCTCGATGTGAAGTGACCGCCGGGAAAGACCGGCGTCCATTTCTAACCTTGGTTAAGTTACATACGCCTTACTCGTTTCATGGACTAATAACTTCGATTGTGCACCCTTCGTTTATAAATGTTGGTAATTCTTCTAGGTTTAATCTTGAAATGGCTCGCTTTGGACCACCGTTATAAGATATTAATACGTGGATTTCAGGATTTTTTATTAAAAGGAATGTGATGCCTGCGTTGAGTTTTAATATATTTTTACCTTCGGGCTTTATGTTTGCGTAAAAATAACAAGACTCGTTGGGGTGTGAGGAAAAGGTTTTTTCTATTTCTTTGAATACGACACCCCATTTTTCAAGTGGTTTCAATATGTTCTTGGTGTGCTCATCATATGTTAATACCTTTATTTTTCTCATGGTTCTGATTCCTTTCAGTTGGTTGCATAGATGTGTGTTCGTCTTCAGTGATGCAGATAAAGGTTAACTTATAACTGTTGGCGCTAATGTCAAACTAATAACATGTGTCTAAGTGTTTAATTTAACATTTGATGTAACGCGCCAATTTTGGCGACTCAAAACTATCCTTTGCAGGGTATACGCCGCCATTCATACACTGGTACACATTCGAGGCCTCGCTTAGTGGGGCTTTTTTCCTTTCTGATACCCGGAGCCGGGCAATGAATAATCAACACCTGCCGCCGGGGTTCCTGGAGGCGACTTTGCTGTGGATGAAAACCAATGCACCCGTGCTTTATGGAGCGTTCGCTGCGTTTGGTATGGCTACCTTGCTGACGCTGCGCGATGGCAAGTCATGGATGGATGCCGTTTATGCCGGCGCCATTTGTCTGCTGATCTCGATGGGCGTTATCAATTCGCTGGAGCTATTCGGGATGAGCCAGGACAACGCGCTGCTGATTGGCGTCGTAATCGGTGGGATAGGCGTAGAGCGCTGCCTGGCAATCCTCCGCGCCTTCTCAACGATGAAAACGCATGTACCAATAGATGAAGTCAAAAAGGATGGTGAGAAGCATGAAGACAAGCGCTAACGGTAGAGAGTTCATCAAGGGTTTCGAATCACTGCGACTTAAGGCGTACCCAGACCCAGGCACCGGCGGCAAGCCTTGGACGATTGGCTGGGGGCATACCAAGGGAGTGAAGCAGGGTGACCGCATCACACAGGAGCAGGCAGAGCAATTCCTCTCTGATGACTTGGCCGTGTTTGAGCTGACGGTAAACAGCGCTATTAAGCGCCCAATGATGCAAAACCAGTTTGATGCCATGGTGTCGCTGGCATTCAACATAGGCGGATCTGCGTTTGCAGGCTCAACGCTGGTGAAGAAATTCAACGTCGGTGATGCAAAGGGCGTGGCAGATGAATTTCCCAAATGGAAAAACTCTGGGGGCAAGGTTGTGCCTGGGTTGGTGAAACGTCGTGCAGCTGAACGTGAAGTGTTCTTGTCATGAATGGCTGGATATCAAAACTGACCAGCGGGGGATTGTTGATCCTGATGGCGGTGTCTATTTGCCTCGGCGGGTATAGCTCGTTGTTGTCACATAGGCTGGAGCTGGCGCGGCAACAGTCTGCCGAGCAACAAAAAACCTTGGCACAACAGGCAGGGTTGATTGCCACTCTGCAAGCCCAGGATGCTCAGAACCGTGCACTGATGGCAGCCCAGCAGCAACAAGAACAGCAGTTGCGCCAACAGGCCGACATCTATCAAAGGAAATATCGGGCTGCACTAGAAAATAATGCCTGCGCTAAGGCTATCGTACCTAATGAAGTTTTGGGGCTGTTTAAGGGAGCATCCGATGAAGAAAATAGGGGCGGGATTAAATCAGAGTGAGTTAAAGAAAATCCTCAAATATGACTGCGAAAGCGGTCATTTTTTTTGGCTTGCCCGTCCTGATTCTGATTTCAAGACGAAAGGGGCATGGAAGTCATGGAATGCAAAGTATCCTGGAACAATTGCCGGCACGCTGATTGATTCAGGCTATGTAAAAATAAATATCAGAGGGAAGATTTATGCGGCCCATCGTCTGGTATGGCTCTACTTATATGACAAATTTCCTCCCGAAATGATAGACCACATTAATGGAGTCCCTAGTGATAACCGTAGGGTTAATCTGCGGTTGGCAACAGCTTGTCAAAATATGATGAATGTACCGCTCAAAGTCTCTAATAGCACTGGTGTTAAAGGGCTTTGGTATTACCCCAAAACAAAACGATGGATTGTTCATGGTCGCGCTAACAGGAAAAACCATTGGTTAGGTGCTTTCGATAACATCATTGATGCGGTTGCAGCTCGCCGCCGATTCGAGAGGGTGCACCATGGTGACTTTGCAAACGCAGGGTAAACCAGTGATAACCGCACTGCTTCTGGTGCTGTGCTTGACCTCCTGCGCGGAAAGGATACCGGCACCACCGGAGCCTATCGTTCTGTTACCCCCTGAGTCAGTATTCAAGCGATGCGAGCAGCCAACGCTGCAGGGCGACACTTGGGGCGACATTGGCAGTCATGCGCTGGCGCTCCAAACGGCTTTATCAATATGCGCCGGCCAAGTATCCATACTGAACCAATGGCGTGAGAATCGCACATATTGAAAAGAGCGTTCTATTAAATTGCAATATGATTTCTCAGTATTCACCAATGTGAATTATATGGATATGAATAATTAGCTTCTGCAAGGAGAAGTGCGTGGGATGCATTGTTAGTGAACTAAAGAGCTCAAATAACTATGAAGTGAAAACAGAGGAGGATTATAGGTTAGCGCTATCTCTTGCATCGGCAGGGTTGATAACTCTTTCCTTTGGTGGGAAAGGGGCTTCGTGTTTAAAAATAAAAAATAAGTTCATCCCTGTATACATTTGTTCGGCGACTTATAAATTAAAGATGATTTTTAGAAAATACTTGATTTAACGTTTAAATTTAGCATAAACAAGTATTTGCAGTTGCACAGCGTTCTGCGATTAGCTTGATGGAATTGCAGGGGTATTCAGTGTGTGTCATCGATAATGCTGACGTATAATCCTCCTCAATAGTAGAAACCTATGTCATACAATCCCAGTAATTAACCAAAATAAAAATATGGATATGGTGACCCTGGATCTTACGGCGTCAGGTTTAGTGTACAAAGAGCGCATTAACCAGCCGGTGATAGCTATTAGGTGGAGCGAGAGCTACCTGGAAGGTCTGCGTGAATAATCTCGTGAGCGTGTAGCGCATTACTGAGAGGTGGGCAAGAGGTTACCTCTCGGTAATGTGCCCGTTTATCTGCAAATGGCAGAGGCCAACGGCAAGAAATAACAGAACCCGCTTCGGCGGGTTTTTTATTGCCCATCACAGAGTATCTATCCAGGTGCTGCGTAACGGACGAAAAAAAGCCCCTCCAGACGAGGGGCAAAAAATATCAACACCAGGGAAAACGTTACGTTAATTAACTTTTAGTTATTGTATGGATTTAAAAATAGAAATACTGATGCAATTTTGCATTGGTGTGATGAACTAATTCGCATTGCAGTGTGTCCTTACGAGACTTCTGCGTAATGTAAGATAACCAAAGCCATCACTCTGCACCTACCGCGCACCCAGCGCATCGGCAGGCTGGTGGCTTTTCTATTCGGAGATACGAACCGTCTACGTGCCAGCGCAGTGGCAGGCCTTGTCGCCGGTGCTACAGCAACTGATTCCGCCGCCGCTGCTGCCGGCTGCCGATTGACATACGGCCAGGCTGTTTACTGGATTGAGTCGCTACTGGTAACGGTCGATAAGTTTAACCGGCAGTTGGAAGGGGTGGAAGAAGCCGACTGCGATTGGGAGATGAGGGGACGGAAAGGCTCGAAAAATCCGTTTAAATGAGAATCAATCTCAGAATTTACGGGTCCTTTCTGGAGTTCAAAACACCGAGGGGCGGGAGACGCGCGAAAAGTCGCTATTTATGAGCTTTTTGGACGCGGATCCCACTTCCTTCTCACTTAACACCTAACGCATTGTTTTTACTTAATTCACCTATAGCCTAAGCGGGAAGTGATCCTATCGAGATCCTCTCGATTTTCGGGAAATCACTTCCCGGTTAAAAAATTGTTAATAAAAAAGGTTTCGAGGGGATTCATGAATGTAACGAAGGCACAACTGGCGGATCTCTTCGAAGTTTCAACGCGCACGATCACCACATGGCAATCGCAAGGAATGCCGGTAGTGGCCGGCGAGGGGAACGGCGGTAAAGGCGGGGAAAATACCTATTCGACAAAGGACGTTATTACCTGGTACGCCGACCGCGAGGCCTCGCTAGAAAACGAGATATTGCGTAAAGAGCTGGACGCCCTGCAGCAAAGCGGGGATGAGGCCTTGCAGCCCGGCACTATCGATTATGAGCGCTACCGTTTAACCCGCGCTCAGGCCGACGGCCAGGAATTAAAGAATGCTAAAGACTCCGCCGAGGTAGTGGAAACCGGCTTCTGCATGTTTGTCCTGTCAAAGGTCGCGGGGGAGATTGCCGGCATTCTAGACGGCATTCCTCTCTCAATGCAGCGGCGCTTTCCTGAACTGGAAAATCGGCATATCGAATTTTTAAAGCGGGATGTGGTGAAAGCCATGAATAAAGCGGCTGCGCTGGATGAAATTCTTCCGGGGTTGCTGAATGAGTATATCGAACAAACGGATTGATCGGCTGCGTTATTGGGTTGCAGCCGGTCTGCGCTCGCTATTCCGCCCCGTTCCTATGACGGCGGTAGAGTGGGCAAACGAATATTATTACCTCCCCAAAGAATCCTCCTATCAAGAGGGGCGCTGGGAAACGATGCCGTTTCAGGTTGCGATCATGAACGCAATGGGGAGCGATGACATCCGGGAGGTGAACCTGATCAAGTCGGCGCGCGTCGGCTATTCGAAAATGTTGTTGGCCGTCGTGGCGTATTTTATCCAGCACAAACAGCGAAATGGGCTGTTGTGGCAGCCGACGGATGGCGACGCTGAAAATTTTATGAAGTCGCACGTCGAACCGACGATCCGCGACGTTCCCAGCCTCCTGGCAATGGCGCCCTGGTACGGAAAAAAACACCGCGATAACACGCTTTCGATGAAGCGTTTTTCGAACGGTCGGGGTTTCTGGTGCCTGGGAGGTAAAGCGGCAAAAAACTACCGTGAAAAATCGGTCGATTATGTTGGCTATGACGAACTGGCCGCCTTTGATGAGGATGTGGAGAAAGAGGGGTCGCCGACGTTCCTGGGTGATAAGCGCATAGAAGGCTCAGTGTGGCCAAAGTCGATACGCGGATCTACACCGAAAATCAGGGGCATATGCCAGATAGAACGCGCCGCCAGTGAATCCGGGCATTTGATGCGTTTTCATGTGAAATGCCCGCATTGCGGCGAGGAGCAGTTTTTAAAGTTCGGCGATCGTGAAACGCCCTACGGTTTTAAGTGGGAATCAGGGAAGCCGAAGACGGTTTTTTATCTCTGTGAGCATAACGCCTGCGTGATACGCCAGCAGGAACTTAATTTTAGTGATGCGCGTTATATCTGTGAAAACACGGGCCTTTACACGTCTGATGGCCTCCGCTGGTTCGAATCGACGGGGCAGGAGGTTGATCCCCCTGAATCAGTATCCTTTCACATCTGGACCGCTTACAGCTCGTTTACTACCTGGGTGCAAATCGTTAAGGACTTTAGAAAGACGAAGGGCGACCCGGGCAAGCTGAAAACGTTCACCAACACGACGCTAGGCGAAACCTGGGCCGAGGAAGTGGGGGAGCGGCCGTTACCTGAAACCCTGGTCGAACTGGCCGAACATTACCGGGCAGAGGTACCCGATCGTGTGGTTTACCTCACTGCCGGCATTGACTCCCAGCTCGACCGTTACGAAATGCGTGTTTGGGGCTGGGCGCCAGGTGAAGAAGCCTTCCTGATCGACCGCGTGATTATCATGGGCCGGCACGATGAAGAAGAAACGTTGCTGCGTGTTGATGAGGCCATCAACAAACAGTACCAGTTAGCCGACGGCACGATCATGACCATTGGCCGCGTTTGCTGGGACTCCGGCGGTATCGACCCGGCGATTGTTTATAACCGTTCGAAAAAGCTGGGCCTCTTCCGGGTAATACCGATCAAGGGAGCCAGCGTTTATGGGAAGCCTGTGGCCAACATGCCGCGAAAGAAAAACAGTCATGGCGTTTTTCTGACAGAAATCGGCACAGACGTTGCCAAAGAAGTCATTTACAGCCGCTACAAACTAGAACGTTCCGCTGATGGCTCCCCCGTTCCTGGGCTTATCCACTACCCGAATAATCCGGCGGTTTTTGACCTGGCCGAAGCCGAGCAGATGACGGCAGAGGAACTCATAGAAAAATATGAGAAAGGGAAAATTAAATTGCTCTGGGACGCCAAAAAACGCCGAAACGAGGCCCTCGACTGTTTTGTTTATGCCCTGGCGGCTTTGCGTATCAGCGTTTCGCGCTGGCAACTGGATTTGGATGTGTTACTGGCCAGCCGCCAACAATCACCGTCCGGCCAGCAGGCCAGAAATAATAATGACTTGGCCGCCCTGGCGGCTCAATTGGGAGGATAACGTGGCGACACTGGCACAATTGGAAGAAGCCCGAAAAGCCTTACACGAACTGCTAACGGGTAAACGTGTGGCATCGATTCAAAAAGACGGGCGCGCCGTGACATTCACCTCCGCCACGTTAAACGAGCTGCGCGCCTATATCTCTGATTTAGAGGTTCAACTGGGGTTAGCCAGTCGGCGCCGAGGTCCGGCGGGGTTCGGGGTATGAATAAAAATCAAACTTTACTTGGCCCGGATGGCGCGACGCCGCTGCGTGAGTATGCCGGTTATACCGGTGGCGGTGTGGGCTTTGGTGGCCAAATTGCCGGTTGGCAACCGTCCTCTCAAAGCGTAGACGCCGCATTACTGCCACAATTTGAACGGGGGAACGCCCGGGCTGATGACCTGGTGAGAAATAACGGCTACGCAGCCAATGGCGTGCAATTACACCAGGATCATATCGTCGGCTCATTCTTTCGCCTTAGCTATCGGCCAAACTGGCGGTATCTCGGCATCGCGGAGGAAGAATCCCGGGCGTTTTCTGACGAGATAGAGGCGGCCTGGCGAGAGTACGCAGAGGACCCTGATTGTTGCCTGGACGTGGAGCGCAAACGCACCTTTACGATGATGATCCGTGAAGGCGTGGCCATGCACGCTTTTAACGGGGAAGTCTTTACCCAACCCTGTTGGGATCGTGCTCCGCATCGACTGTTTCGAACGCAGTTTAAAATGGTCAGCCCCAAACGTATCCGAAACGGTCCCGGCGTACTCGACAGCAAAACGCAGCGGGCCGGTGTTTCGCTGGACAAATACGGCGCCGCCATTGGTTACAACGTGGTGGATGACAGCTATCCGAGCTGGGGCGCCCGCCGCGTTTCCTACGTGCCCCGAGAGCTGGCAAATGGTCGGCCGGCGATGATCCATATTTTTGAACCCCTGGAGGATGGCCAGACGCGTGGGGCCAACCGGTTTTACAGTGTGATGGAGCAAATGAAAATGCTCGATACGCTGCAAAACACGCAACTGCAGAGCGCGATTGTTAAGGCGATGTATGCCGCAACCATTGAATCTGAGCTGGATACGGAAAAGGCGTTTGATTACATCCTGGGGGCTGGGAACGTGCAAGGTCAGGAACCGCCTATGAATAAATTCCTGGAGCAATATCTGATTTATTACCAGGCCGCGCAAGTGAAGTTTGGCGGCGCCAAAGTCCCGCACCTGTTCCCAGGGGACAAACTGGAACTGAAAACTGCGCAGAACGCGGATAACGGTTATTCAGTCTTTGAACAGTCGCTGTTGAGATATATCGCTGCCGGTCTGGGGGTGTCCTATGAACAGCTTTCCCGTGATTATTCGCAGGTGAGTTACTCCAGTGCCCGGGCATCGGCTAACGAATCCTGGCGTTACTTCCTCGGCCGCCGCAAGTTTATTGCATCACGCCAGGCGAGCATGATGTTTTCCTGCTGGCTGGAGGAAGCCTTGATCCGTGGGGTGGTAAAAATGCCATCCCGCGCCCGTTTTTCGTTCAGTGAGGCGCGATGTGCCTGGAGTAATTCAGAATGGATAGGTGCCGGCCGTATGGCCATTGATGGTCTGAAAGAGGTGCAGGAGTCGGTCATGCTGATAGAGGCGGGTTTAAGTACCTTTGAAAAGGAATGCGGCAAGCTGGGCGAAGACTATCAGGAAATTTTCCGGCAGCAGGTTCGGGAGGCAGAAGAACGCAAGGCAGCCGGCTTAACACAGCCTGCGTGGGTGGCTGCCGCTTTTCAGGCTCAGCTGCAGAACTCAACACAAAACGAGGGAGGTCAGCGTGGATCAAGCGCGTAACTTGCCCCATATCGCCAGTATGGCACTCAATGAGCCGCTTTTATTAGAACCCGCCTACGCGCGGGTTTTCTTTTGCGCGTTGGGTAACGAGCTGGGCGTGGGGCGCCTGATAGATGGCACAACAAACACGGTCTTATCACCGCCGCAAATGACCGAATTAGCCGCGTCCTATGGTCCCGGACGAATGACTGTCTCGGATAACGGCTATGACATCCAGGACCGGATCGCCATTGTCCCGATATCGGGGACGTTGGTCAGCAAGTCCGCCGCTTTGCGTCCGTATTCTGGCATGACCGGCTACAACGGGATTGTTTCCAGGGTAACAGCGGCAATTAACGATCCCGACGTTGACGGGATTTTGCTGGATATGGACACCCCGGGAGGGATGGTCGCCGGCGGATTTGATGCGGCCGATATTATCGCCCGTCTGCGTAGTCAAAAGCCGATCTGGTCATTGGCCAACGATATGAACTGCAGCGCCGGCCAACTACTGGCCAGCGCGTGCTCTCGGCGCCTGGTCACGCAAACGGCCAAAGCCGGCTCTATCGGGGTGCTGATGGCCCACAGTAATTACGCCGGTAATCTGGAGCAAGCCGGCGTCGATATCACCCTGATTTTTGCCGGTGCTCACAAGGTGGACGGGAACCCCTGGGAAGCCTTGCCAAAGGAAGTTCGGGCAACATTTCAGGCAAAAATGAACGCGATCCGACAATCCTTTGCGGAAAAAGTATCGGGCTATACCGGTATTTCCGTTCAGGCGGTGCTCGATACCGAAGCGGCCGTGTATACCGGCCAGGAATCGATAGACGCAGGTCTATCTGATGAGCTGGTTATCAACACCGATGCGTTAGCGGTCATGCGTGAGGCTATCAGTAACTCAAAAGTAACCCGGTCTATAGGAGGCCAAATGTCAGTAAATCAAACCCAAACCGTAGCGGATACGCCAACTGGATCGGAAGTGGCCACAGCACAAACGGCAGCGGCTCAGCCCGCCGGAAGTGTAACAGCGGCCGTTAATGATGCCATTCAGGCCGAAAATGCCCGCATCATGGGGATTTTAGATTGTGATGAGGCCAAAGGCCGCGGCGTCTCTGCGCGTGCCCTGGCAGCCACGCCAGGTATGACGGTAGAAAATGCCCAGCGCATTCTTGCCAGTATGCCGGAAAGCGCTCAGGTGCGGACTGAAACGGGACTTGATCGCCTGATGGCCGATTCTCCCGAAGCCCTGGGACAAGGGGCTGCGGCAAAGGCCGAAGAAAACGACTTAATGAACACCCCGGTGTAAGGAACCCCAGAATGGTAAATCAAGAAGAGTTTAAGCATATTCAGCCCCTTGGTGGCAGCGATGCGGCACATACTGCGATCGGCATGAGTGGCCTTACTGCGGCAACGCCGGCACTCACCCCGCTAATGTTGAAAGAAGACACTAACAAGCTGGTGGCATGGGATGGGGCAAAAGCCGGGACGGCCGTTGCTATTTTGGCGCTGGCCATCGATGGCCCTCAACCGAAAATCACGTACTACAAATCCGGTACATTCCGGGTTGAGGATGTGCAATGGCCAGAAGCAGCGGCCACTGATGAACTGAAATTTAACGCCTTTGTTGGCTCGGCTATCAGCGTTAACTAATAGCCCCCGACCACCACTTTATAACCGCGCCTGGCGCGGTTTTTTTATGAGGAAAACTCATGTCCCAATCCATGTACTCGACGAGCAAATTGATCGCCGTCACAGAGACAAAATTCAAGTTTGACCCGCTGTTTTTGCGTGTTTTCTACCGTGAAAGCTACGAATTTGATACTGAAACCGTAGACCTGGCCAAGATCCCCGGAGAGGTCGCAATGGCGGTTTATATCTCTCCAACGGTTGAGGGTAAAGTGCTGCGTTCGCGTGGCGGCCTGACCACGCAATTTAAGCCGGGTTACGTTAAGCCAAAGCACGAAGTTAACCCGCAAATGGTGCTGCGTCGTCTGCCAGATGAAGATCCGGAGCAGTTGAAAGACCCCGCTTATCGTCGTAATCGCATCATCCTGCAGAACCTGAAAGATGAAGAATTGGCTATCGCCCAGGTTGAAGAAAAACAGGCTGTCGATGCTGTGATCAGTGGCAAATACATGATGACCGGCGAAGAATTCGAAGAGGTTGAAGTAGACCTGCAGCGCGACCCGGCCAACAACATCACGCAGGCTGGCGCTGGTCGCTGGTCTACCCAGGACAAGGAAACCTACGACCCGACCGGAGATCTGGAGGAGTACGCGCTCAATGCGTCCGGGATTGTCAATCTGGTTGTGATGGATCCTAAAGCCTGGTCCCTCTTCCAGTCTTTCAAAGCTGTGCAGAAAAAACTCGATACCCGCCGGGGATCTGTGGCTTACCTGGAAACCGCGCTAAAGGATTTGGGTAAAGCGGTGTCGGTTAAGGGCATGTATGGCGATGTGGCCATCGTGGTTTACGTTGGCCAGTATATCGACCCTAAGACCCAGAAAAAAACTAACTACATGCCTGAAAACACCTTTGTGATGGGTAATAACGAGGCACGGGGCATCCGTACTTATGGCGCCATTCAGGATATTGAGGCATTAGCCGAGGGCATTACCAAAGCCCGCCGTTACCCGAAAAATTGGGTTCAGAAAGGCGATCCGGCGCGTGAATACACCATGACGCAAACCGCGCCTTTGATGCTGTTAGCTGATGCTAATGAATTCGTGGTGGTGAAAGTCGCTTAACCCATCCTGTAGGGGCTACGGCCCCTTTTCCCCTGTTTTAGAGAGAAAACACAATGGCTAATAAAGACGAGTTGATCGCCAAGCTGGGCGAGCTGGGTAAGGTGCTGGGCCGTGAGCTGAGCACGGAAGGGACTATCGCAGATTTGCAACTGCGGATCCGCGAAGCCGAAGAGGAAATCGAGGCACTAGAGGAAGACGGCGACGGTACAGACGGTGCTGGTGGTTCCGGTCCGTTGCTGCAGACGACCACCGAACAACGCCAGCCAATGCCGCCAAAATCAGAAGGTGAAATCGAGTGGGTAACGGTCCGCGTGCTGACGACGTTGCACATCAACGCATTGCATGAAACGCGAAATCAACCCGTGAAAATGGCGTATGCCGGCGATACGGTCCGCGTTCTTTCCTCGGACGTGGACGACCTGGAAGACGCTGGCCACGTGACAGAGCTTTAAGGGGGCGGCATGGATGGGTTCGATAACCTTTTTGATGGGGCCCTTTTCGATGCTGACAGCCGAATTATTGAGGTAATGGGGCGGGAAATGGAGGTGTTTATCAATGGTGCGCCGACGCCTGTCCGTGCCGTTTTCGATGAGCCTGCCGCTGATACTTCTCTGCCTTATGGCGCTGCAACGGTCCAGGACGTCGCCCCTCGGTTATTTGTTAAAACGGCGCTGATTGCTGGCCTGAAACCTAAAGATCGGGTGGAGATTGGCGCGGAGGCCTTTTGGGTGGTGAAAGTCGGCCCCGACGACACAGGAACCTGTGTTGTTACATTGGCGCGCGGAGTGCCAGGGAAGCCCGCGCCGGCGATCGATAAATGGAGTAAATGATATGGCCCGAGCAAGCAGGTTAAGGCGAGATTTACCCTTTGATATCGATCTGCAGGTACTGCAGCGGATCGCTATTTCTGCCGGCGCCAACCATACGCAATACATGCGCGCGTATAGCAGGGCCTTAAATCGCACCATGACGACGCTAAAAAAACGCGTTGTTGGAGATATGAAAGCCGGCATAGCGCCTCGCAACTTATCCCTTATTCGTAAACGCCTGCTGTCGTTTCGCTTAACCCGTGGCGCGCAGCTGGACGAGGGGAAGTTGTGGTTTGGTCTGAATGCAATCAAGGTTAAGGATCTCAAAGGCCGCGTTAAGGGCCGGATCCGCCCGCACCATGACCGCAGGGACCCCCAGACAGGGCGATTTATTGCCGCCAGGCGTAGGGCCTCGGCGGAAGTTGGTTTTGAGCCTAAAGGCGAATTGCTGACGGCTAAAAACTTCCCTGATGGCGAGGTAGGCCGAACGCGTGCCGGCCGGCGAACGGTATTAATTCGCGACCCGCAGACCCGCCGCGCGAAAGAGGCGGAGGTCGATATTTACGCACCGATGCTGGACTACATCGAAGACAACGCCTTTTCAGACGTTGCGCGGATTTTCTTTCATCACTTTGAAACGGATTTAAAAGGCCGCGTGAAGATGCGGATCAACGTGTGAGGACGTATGCCAACACCGATTCTAATGGCCAGCTATCACGACGCGATATTGTCCGCGCTGCGCGAAATTGCGTGGGTAGTTTATGCCGATGATTACCCGGAAGTGGTCACACAGTTGGAAACACCGGCGGTGTATTTGTCTATCGCCGGCTGGGAGAATTCCCCTGGCTCTGATGGTCAGTTGCGCGTTGAGTTTGAGCACGATCTCTTTGTTGTTGTGGACCGCTCAGCGACGGCCGACATTTCAAAACCTCAGATTTATATTCGCACGGCTGCAGCTGACCTTAGCCAATGGATAGAGGGTAAAACGTTTGGGCTTGAAGGGCTGGAGCCGGCGGAGTTTGTCAGAGCCGGGCCCGATAATTTTGATTTGGCGATGGATGATTACATTGTCTGGCGGATCACCTTCACCCAGGTGGCCGCGATGGGTGAAGATCCGTTTGAATCGAAAGCTGGCCCACTGAAAAAGGTATTTTTGGGCAAGGCCCCGAATATCGGCAGTGCGCACATTGACGATTACAGGCTTATCTACGAGAAAAAAGAGGGCGCCGGCGATGAGTGATGACGCGTTATCAGACCTGCAGCGCCGGGTTGCCAATATGGTCCGCCGGGGGGTTATTCATTCGGTAAAACATGGCAAACAACCGTTTTGCCGGGTGGATATTGGCGATAACGTCACAACCTGGCTCCCGATGTGCCAGGGGTTCGCCGGCGCCCATCGCAGCGATTCAAACCCGTGCGCAGTCGGGGACCCTGTGACCGTGTTATCTGAAGCCGGCGAACTGAATAACGGCCGGGTTTTCCCTGGCTGGAATACGGGCGCCATGCCGGCGCCAGAAGGCAGTGAGGCGGAGCACATCACCCGATACAGCGACGGCGCCGAGTTTCGCTACAACCGCGAAGACCACGCCTTTACGCTGGCACTGCCGGAGGGCGGCACCTATGAAATTATCGGTAAAGGGACGTTGCGCGGGCCGGTTACGATAACGGAAGCACTTACTGTACAGGGTGAAAGTTTCCTGCAGGCGAACACGACAGTCACGGGAGACTTGTCGGCCACGGGGAAAATATCAGACGGCAAAAGCACGCTGGACCGGATCCGGGAAATTTTCAACGACCATACCCATCCCGATCCGCATGGCGGGAGCACAGATAAACCGAATAATCACATGTAAAGCAGATGTGTTATTAATAATGAGGTAGCATTATGCCCCCGATAACTCATGAGGACCTATTTGTGTCAATTACATTTAAAGAATTGTCAGAAAAACAGCAGCAAATTAATGAGGCAATGCATCAATATATACAGTGTATCAGAGATGCAGCTAAAGAGGTGTTGGAAAACTACACGTGTTCTCTCAGTTTGGACAGTAAGCATTGGAAAGCAATTAATGGTCATGACTATCCTTACGTCTATATAGATTCAGGTGAGCCAGCAGACCTTGAAGTAGATTTAACGAGTGGTTGTAGGTTTTCGATAGCAACAGTTACTGAGGGAACCCCACGCTCATGTTCCCAGTACTTAGTACCTGTTGAGATCTACGTAGAAAAGGATGAGCTTCATATTAAAGTTGGTGAGCATTCACAATACTCTAAAATTTTCTTCCCGGTTGATAGCAAGGCCAAATATTCCGAAATAAGCGAAGCAATTAAAGATTGCGTAATGCTTCAGATGAATGGCGTATCATTCGGAAGACAGTCAGCATCACCGATCACTCGCTGGTCGCAATAAATAATAGAGATATAAAACCAACCCGCTGAGTTTAGCGGGTTTTTTTATGGGGGGCACTATGCAGGGAGTTAATGCAGCCAACGGTAAGCGCCTGACGGGGACAGCTCACTTGCGCCAATCCGTCTTTGACATACTGACCACACCGATCGGTAGTCGCGTTCTGGTCCGGAATTACGGCAGCGACTTGCTGGACCTGGTGGACAACCCTCAGGACGACAGGACGCGGGTGCATATCATCGCCGCCACGGCCAGCGCCCTGGCGAAGTGGGAGCCGCGTCTGCAGGTGAAAACCGTGTCGGTGCAGTTTGCCAGCGCCGGGCAATTTGATTTGACGATTTACGGCATTAGTACAGAAACAGGCTACCCGATCACTTTGGAGGAGTTAACGATAAATGGCGACTAATTCCGCGACGATTAACCTTTCAGAATTGCCCGTTCCTGACGCGGTAAAAGTCCCCGACCCATCGCTGATTTTTGCCGGCTGGTTGGCGCGACTGCAGGGGTTGGACCCGGTTTATGACGCTTTACTGGAGTCTGACCCGGTATTTAAACAGGGAGAGGTGTTGGCGTATCACTCGACGCTGATCCGCCAGGGCATGAATGACTCTATTCGGGCTGTATTGCTGGCCAGCGCCAAGGGGAGCGACCTGGACCAGTTGGCCGCTAATTTTGATGTGGCGCGATTGCTGATAACACCAGGCGACCCGAACGCCGTCCCGCCAGTGGCAACGGTATATGAAGACGACGAGGCGTTTAGAACCCGGATACAACTGGCCTGGTCCCGGTTAAGTACCGCCGGCGCCGAAAACACCTACACCTTTTTTGCCGCGTCTGCAGACCCTGACGTTTTAGATGTTCGGGCATATGGCCCCGAAGATCATCAACGGCTTGGAGAGGTTTATCTCTATGTGTTGTCCCGGACCAATGAGGGGATCCCATCGGCGGAGGTGCTGAAAAAGGTTGCTGAAGCGGTCAATAAAAAAGAGGTCCGGCCGCTGACCGATTTTGTCACGGTGAAGCCGGCGGAAATGGTGGATTTCGAAGTCATCGCAGATATCCAGATCCCCTATGGTCCGGACACTGACACGGTGATGAAAGCGGCAGAGGATGAGCTGGCCAAGTACCTGGCCATTGTTCACCGCCTCGGCCGGATAGTGTCGTGTTCGGCCATAGACCGCGCATTGCATCAAGCCGGGATCGTGACGGTAAAACTGCTTTCACCCGCTACAGATATCAGTATGGCAATGGGGCAGGCGCCACGATGCTCAAAAGTGACGCTGCGTAAGGTGATCATTAATGCCGAATAAATTTGAAACCCTCCTCCCGCCTAATGCCATCCCGGCAGAGCGCGCCCTTGAGCAGGCGACGATTGAGGAGGTGCTCTCTATCCCTGACCTGATCCGGATAGTGAAAAACCCGGCGTTGTGCCCTGTTGAGCTGTTGCCGTGGCTGGCGTGGGAGTACAGCGTGGACACCTGGAACACGGACTGGACGGAGGCGGAGAAACGGGCGGCTATCGCCCGGGCGGCCTATATCCATCGGCATAGAGGGACCCGGGCGGCGATCGAAATGTCGCTATCTTCCTCCCCGTTCTCTAGTGATGTGATCGAGTGGTTCGAAAAGACGCCCCGGGGAGAGCCTTACACGTTTTCGCTTGATGTGACCCAGGATGACCGGCCGCTCACCTTAACGGACGTGCAGGATCTGAAAAACGCGGTAATGAAAGGCAAAAATCTGCGTTCCTGGTTCGATGTATCGTTTAAAGGAAGTCTGGACGGCAAGGCAATTTTGGCCGGCTACATGATTGCGTCCGAGTCATTCTCAATCGTTCCCGTATTTGAGTTTATCGGTGTACATATCAACGGCTGGATGACATCAAACTTTGCGCCTACGTCATCGTTTGATGGTGCAGTGTACACGTTGATAACGCAGGGCAATTTTGGGGCGATCACCTGGCACGTTACAGGTCCGGCGACGGTGGCCAGTGATGGGACGGTAACAATTACCGGTCCAGGAGCGGTAGCCATAACGGGAACGGACGCCCGGAATCGTTCGATCAGCCACGCTATCAACCCAACCCGATATTTCATCCCAACGCCGGTAGATATCCAACTCCGGCAATCTGAGATGCCTGCATTTATTGAGAAGGTAGGTGGCAGGATGGGATTGGTAGAGGAGTTCATTCGCTGGCCGCAAACGGGAGCCGCGAGCCAAATCCGGGAGATGGGACATTTATTCGGCGAGTGGGGACCTATGTCTTTTTATGGCTGGAGAAAACGCTTTGCAAATACCAACGAAGATGCGCGCTGGCTTACTGACAGCCCAGGAAGCACCTCCGCTTACCGGCGGGTTGTGAGGCTGAATACGGGAACCTGGAGGGAGTTGAGTGCATGGGATCCTAATCCTCAGTCAGTCGCTGCTGTGATTGATTTGGAGAGAAAATAATGGCTTCAGGATTAATTTTAACTGCCGTCGGTGCCGAGGCGATAGAGAATGCTTATCAGGCCGGCGAGGTGGTCACTATCCCGATCGTTGCGTTCGGTGACGGTGGTGGGGTATCTGTTACCCCCGACCCTGCAGTAACAAAATTGGTTAATAAGTTCGGGGATGTACCTTTTACCCAGGGGGATTCGGGTAGCGGCATGATTGCCGGCCAGGCGGTCATTAACGCCCGCGATTATCCAGGAAAGGTGGTCCGTGAGTTTGGGCTGATGAGTAGCGCCGGTGTTCTGATCGCCTATGGTGCCTATCCGGACACCTATTTACCGGAGCAAAACGACTCCATCGTAAAAGAGCTGGTGGTGAGCTTTGCCATGCCTCTAGTTCACGCTGAGAGCGTGGTACTGGCGATTGATCCGAATGTATCGGTATTGACGATTGAAGAAGCGGACGCCCGTTATCTTTTCAGGAAGGGCGACACGGCGACGGGCGATCTGGGCGCGCCAATGTTCCAGGCAAATGGCACAAGCGGCGTGCCGGAAGGTTCTGGCATGTATAAGGATCAGTTAAACAACCACGCCCCGTTTTATTCGCCTGATTATCAATGGCCCGTTAATTCTGGGGGGGCGTATGTTCCCCTGGTGAAGGGGCGCGGGACAAGAAAAGCCAAGGGATGGCCAACGGCCGTTAGCTTTGGCTATCTCATGCCCGGCGTTGATATGCACGCCCATCCGGTTATCCATGCAATTGGCGACAGTGGCCAGGAATGCATATGGGAGTTTGATACCCAAACCGGAGGCCTAAGAAGTAAAGCCGGGACGTTTGCGATAGAAGAACAGCAACCGATTGTGCCGCTGCCGTTTTCGGGTGATTCCCCGCCGCCTAGCCATGCCTTAATGCTGGGACAGGCCTTTGATAAAAACGCCTATCCGCGCACGGCGCAGGCGTTCCCGTCGGGTGTTTTTCCCGACATGCGAGGCCGGACCATTTTGGGGAAACCGGATGATCGCGGCCCGTTATCGTTGGCTGATGGTGAGGTTAAGAGTCACGGCCACGGCGGAGAAGTAGGAGCGGCAGACCTGGGCAGTAAAGAAACGACGCAAGCCGGGGCGTTTCAACCGCGCTTACGTTCGTATAACTCCAATACCGCCCTTGATGGGGGATGGAGTGAGCGGCACACCCTCCAACAGGATCGGGACTATGGCGATCGCAATCTGAATATGATTGAGCCAATCCCCAATCACTCCCACTGGGTAGATATTGGCTGGCATGGTCATACGCTGCGTATTGATGCGTTTGGGGCTGCGAGGAACACCGTTGATAACATTGCATTTAACTACATTGTGAGGCTGGCATGACAGAGAGCTTTGAGTTTTCGGATATTCCCCGTTGGGTATGGGTTTACCGCTTTGACGATGCCGGCATTTTTACCGGTTCCCTCAATTTTTACGTGGCGCCGCACACGGGACTCCCGGCCAATTGTACCCCGTTGAAGTGCAACCCGAAGGCGGGACAGGCGGGCGTATGGGACGGCACGAGCTGGACGTATATTCCCGATGTGCGCGGATCCACCTATTGGGATCAGCGTGGCAATCAGTTTGTCATGATGGAGCTGGCCGCGCTGCCTGAATGGGCTGTGACCGTCGCGCCGCCGGCTGCAGAACCTGGCCATGCGGTTTTGTATACGGGGGACGCCTGGCAGCAAATTGAAGACCGGACCGGGCAGACCTATTTCACCGCTGACGGTCGCCCCCAGGCAGTGCCCGACGCCTATTTTATATTGCCTCCTGACTGCACATTTACGGCGCCAGCAACGCCCTGGGACCAGTGGGACGGTGAGCAGTGGGTAACAGATACCGCCGCCAAACAGCTGGCCGCTGTAGAGCAAGCCGCGCAAACCCGGCAGCGGTTGCGGCAGCAGGCAGATCAGCAGATTGAATTGCTTAGCGACGCTGCAGAGACAGGAATGAGCGAAGAGGGCGACGATCAACGCCTGGCCAACTGGAAAAAATACCGCGTGCTGTTAAGCCGTGTTGATATCGGCCAGGCCCCCGATATCCCCTGGCCCGCGTTGCCAGCCTGATGAACAACCCCCCTGACCGCCGCCGGCGGTTTTTTTATGCCTGGAGATAACAATGGCAGATTTACATGGTGTGGAAACAATAGAGCTGAATATCGGCTCGGTAGCCGTGACAACCATTCAGACCGCGATTATCGGGCTGGTGGGTACGGCGCCAAACGCGTCTAAAGGGACGGTAGCAAGCCGGACTACGGGCACCCCGTTACTGGATAATGAATTGACATTTAAAGCGACGGAGCCGGGTCGCCTGGGCAATCAGTACAGCGTTAAGGCAGCCGCCGGCGCTGCAGAGGCGAAAACTTCGGCCAGCTATGCGGCCGGCGTACTGTCGATCATCCTCGGCGCGGATACTGAGGGCGTGATAACAGCGACCGCTGCCGAGGTGGCTGCAGCGGTGAAAGCCGTGGCTGATAGCAAAATCATTGCCGTTGAAACCACGGCCCCGGGGATTGTGGCGCCATTCACTGCCCTGTTAGCCGGCGGGACGGATGAGCCGTTTCCGCTGAATACTCCGGTGGCCGTTGTTGGCGGCACACAGTTAAGCGCCCTTGGCGCCGGCGGCTCCCTGGGCGAGGCGATCACTGACATCACCGACCAAACGAACGCACTGATCATTGTCGTGCGTGCGGCGGATAAAGCGGAAGGTAAAGCCGCTGCCGTGCTGAGTACGGAAAAAGGGGTGAAGTTAACGACCGAAGGCGGGGCGAAATTGCTCACAGAGCAGAAATTTGCCGTAGAGCCGGACATGCGGGCCAGCCTTATTGCTGCTATGGCCGCCTGGTCATTAAGCGAGTCGATCACCCGTTACCGGCCGCGTATTTTGATTGCCCCGGGATTCAGTGAAGACGACGCGATCGGGAAGGCGCTGGAAACGGCCGCAAACAAATTGCGCGCGGTGGCTTATGTTGATTGCGAGTCGATGGCCACGGCTCAGGAGGTTGTCAGCCGCCGTCAAATGTATGGCGCCCGGGTAGAACTGTTACGCCCGCGTGTCTCGAAAGTGAAAGCCAACGGTGAAATCACCTTTCGCCCTTATTCCGCGTCGGCTGCCGGCCTGCGCGCGCGGATTGATTTAGAAAAGGGCTGGTGGTGGAGCAAGTCCAATCAGGCGATCGCGAACATCCTCGGCGTTGAACAAGTGGACGAGTTTATCCTCGGCGATCGTAACTGCCAGGCCAACTTATTGAACATGGAAAACGTTACGACCATTATCCGCCGTGATGGCTTTCGGCATTGGGGGAACCGCCTGTGTATCCAGGATCCGCAATGGCAGTTTGAATCGGTGCGCCGTACTGCTGACGTTATCGAGGACAGCATTCAGGAGACGGCTTTGCTGTATGTCGATCGGCCGCTCGACCTGGAGAATGTCGATGACATTCTGGGCACGATTAACTCCTATATGCGCACGCTGACCAAGCTCAAAGCCATTTTTGGCGGCCGGGCCTGGCTGGATGAGGAACTGAACACCGCCGAAACCCTGGCGGCCGGTGAGGTCTATATCGATTATGACTTTGGGCCGAAATCACCGACAGAACGGATCACGATGCGGGTTCGCATTAACAACCAATATGCAGTAGAGGAGCTGGGGACGGTATGAGCGATAAAGCAACGGTAAGAGCCTGGACATTTTTTGCTGGTGGTTTTCGTATCCAGGGCGCGCATGAGTACACGCCGCCGGAGCTGTCGATCGTCAAAACAGACCTGCGCACCGGCGCGCAGGATGCCCCCACGCCGATGGATGATGGCATGGAGGCGCTAACCTGCCAGATCAAGTTTTACGGCATCGATACGGACATGCTAACCCGCTTTGGTTTTGTGACGGGCAATCGCAATCGCTTTGCGGCCTATGAGGGCTATCTCAGCAATGGCCGCGCACTGGGGGCGATTGACGAGATAGAGGGATTTGTTTCGAAAATTACGCCTGACGCCCGGGATAACCAGGCACTGTCAGAAAAGGCGACCACGGTCGAAATCGCGATCAATTACTACAAACAAACGTTTGAAGGCCGCGAGCTGTTCGAAATCGACACGGAGCGCTTTATTCGCCGTGTGAATGGCGTGGATCAGTTGCGCGGCATTGCCACCAAAATCCGCCTTTAATCCTTAATCATCCTCGCTATCAAGCGGCCCCCGGGCCGCTTTTTTATTGGAGCTATTTATGAGTTATCCCGCCAACAAACAAGAGATCACTTTCTATTCCCCGCTGACCCTCGAAGACGGCAGCGCGCTTACCCGTGTTTTCATGCGGGAGCCGCTGGTGCGGGACCGTATCGAGTTCTCCCGGATGAAAGGGAATGACCTGGAGAACGAGGTGGCCATGATCGCCAACCTTTGCGATATGAACGTAAGGGACGTAGAGAACCTAACCTCGGCGGACTTCTCCCAGTTGGAGGATATGTTTAACGATTTTTTGCTACCGCCCGAAAAGCGGGAGAAATCGACATCCAGCGAGGCCTAAGGCTACTGGGACGCCGGCTGCATTACACGCTGGGCGACTGGCTGAACATGCCTTTCAGCGTGTTTAGTGATTTTCTGGTGCTTGAAGTGGAGATAATCAATCGTGGCCGGACTTAGCCAAAAATTAAAGGCCGTTATCAGTTTCGGCGGCAATATCGACTCTTCCTGGGGCCGGTCTACGGACGGTCTGAAAAAAGGGCTGAGTTCTGTCGAAAAACAGTCTGAGAAGCTGACCAAACAACAGAAGGCCCTGGCTTTAGAAATGAAGCAGGCCAAATTAGCCGGCAAGGACATTGCCGGTTTAAAACGGGACTATGCCGGCGTTACGCGCGAGATAAAAAAAGCGGATGCCGCGCAGGTGGCTTTAAATCGTGACCTGCAGCGCGCCGAACGGCTGCGCCGCTTTGGGTCTGGTGCTAAAACGGCGGCCGGCCGAACGTTGAAAGCGGGGATCGGGATGACCCTCGGCGGCGGAGCGCTGGCGGCAGCGGCCGGCGCCATACTTTCCCCGGTAAATATGAACGCCCGGACCGCTGAATCGGTCGGCAAGGCGAGAACTTACGGCGTGGGCATCGAGACGTATAACGCCTGGGACAGTTTCGGGAAACAGATGGGGCTGAATGGGGAGAACTTTGGGGACCTCCTGGAGGAGCTAAAAAACAAGGCCGGCGAATACAAGGCGACCGGGGAGCAATCCTCGCTTAACGATGCTTTCAAGATGCTGAAATTTGGCGCCGGCGATTTTGCCGGCCTGACCAATGAGCAGCAGTTTGAAAAAATTATGGAGCGCGCCCTAATGCACAAAGACGAGCAGGAGGCGGCGTCCGCGGTCGATATGCTGATGGGGGGCGAGGCCAATAAAATCCTAACGTACATGCGCCTGACTGGCAAAAGCTACAAGGAGATGATGGATCAGCAGAAGCGTTACAACCTGGTCACGAAGGAGGGCGCTGATGGCGCCATTCGCGGCAATATTGCTTTCAGTAATCTGCGCAGCGTGTGGGGATCGGCCGTGGAGGAAATCGCCGGCAAGCTGGGCGGTTCGTTGGCGCCGAAAGTGACGCAACTGGCGGATGAGCTTTCCGCCTGGTTCAAAAATGGCGGCATAGAAATTATCTCCACCACGATCAGGAACAAATGGATCCCGAACCTGGTGGAGTTCGCCAACGGCATCATGACTGTCACAAAGTTGTTTCTGGCCATCGCCAGAAAATTAGCCTGGCTGTTGCCCGATGAGCAGAGCGACAAAAAAGCCATTGTGCGTTCTCTCGGTAAAGGGGATATCGAGGGAGCGCGTGATTTTGCCCAAACGCGGGGCCAGTCTGCCTGGCTGGAATCCATTTTGAAGGACCCGGAGAAGCAGAAGGCACTGCAGGGCATTTACAGCGATGCGCAATATTCATTGTCCAGCGAGCGGATTATGAGTCCTGGTGCGTATTGGGATAAGGCCGACGATCGGATGCTGGCCGCTATCGGGGAAACTGACAAAGGTGATGATCCGCTAGAAGGGGCCTTTTCTTTCCTGTCTTCACTGACCAATCAAGGTGCCGCTGGCGACAAGCCTGCGATGACAGACAATCGCCGGCAAGAGGTCAATATGACGGTGATTGCTCAACCTGGCCAGGATGCGCAGGCGGTGGCGGATAGCGCGGTGTCGTCAATGAAAAATATGGATGTATTCAACGGCAACAATGCAATGCATGACCCAGCGGAGGCCTGGTAATGGTGGACATTATCGGCACGATCACGGGCGCCTATGATGCACGGCGGCCGGCGGACAGCGCCAGCATTATGATGATGCTCGGCACCTTTGAATTTTCTATCGACACGGCGACCTATAACCAGTTGACGCGGGAAGCCCGTTGGCGCTGGAGTGAGCAGGAGCGGATCGGCAAACAGGACTTGCTGCAGTACACAGGGAAATCCGCCCGGACGGTCAAAATGGACGGGGAGGCGCATTCCCAGTTTCGAAACGGTGTGGCCAGCATTGATACGCTTTATGACCTGGCCGACAAGGCCGAGCCTCAACAACTGGTGAGCAGTGCCGGTGATGTGTTGGGCTGGTGGGTTATTACCGATTTTACCGACACGACGCCGGCGTTTTTGCCTGGCGGCGCTCCTCGCAAGAAAACCTACTCGATCACGATAAAACACTATGCCGACGAATTATCTAACCCGTGAGGGTGACGTACTGGATGCCGTCTGTGCGGCCCACTACGGCACAGAGAACCTTTCGCAGACCGTTGTAACGGTTTTAGACGCTAATCGCGAACTGGCGGCGCTGGGGGCTGTTTATCCGGCAGGGTTAATCATCACCCTGCCGGACATAGAGACACCAACGCCCGAATCACCGATCCAGCTATGGGATTAACCGATGCAACAAAAACAGCCGGCCGAATTCCGGCCAGAATTCCGCATTATTGCGGAGGGGCAGGATATAACCGCGATCATTCGTGAAAACCTGGTGGATATCAGCTTAACGGACAACGGCGGCGCCACAGGCAAAACTGACGAGCTGCAAATTACCCTCCTGTCGGAAACGCTAAAACTCCCGCCCAAAGGCGCCCGCCTGAGTGTTGCCCTGGGCTTTAATGGTCAGTTGGTCGATAAGGGCTGGTTTGTGGTGTCTGGCCGCGCCAGTAGCGGGCCACCGCGCAAGATCCAGCTTTACGCCACATCGGCCCCAATGAACGCGCAAAAACAGCCAGGTGATGTACAGAGCCAGAAAAGCCGCAGCTGGGACGGCGTGACGCTGGGGGACATTGTGAAAACGGTGGCAACTGATAATGGCCTCATCCCCAAAATAGCCACGCAGTTGGCCAGCATCGCGATAGAACACATTGACCAGGTGAGAGAGTCCGATGCGGCGCTTATGACCCGCCTGGCGCGTGCGCATAACGCGGTAAGCAAGGCCGCCGGCGGTTATTGGTTGTTCCTGGAACAGGGGGAGGCGACAACCGCCAGCGGTGGCGCCCTCAGTAACGTAACGATAACCCAGGAGGCGCTATCCTCGTGGAGCTATTCAGATGGCCAGCGTGGGGCCACAACGGGAAAACCGGCGAAGACGGCAGACGGTAAGGGCAAAAAAGGCAAAGTGAGCGTTGCCTATTTCGATCCCGCCGATGGTCGCACTAAAACCCAATCGCTGGAGCATGACGGGCCAGACCAGGCCAACCCCTTCACGCAGCCGAGCAAGGCCCAGGCGGACAGCAGCGCCAAGTCAAAAATGACGCAGGCCAACAGGAACGAAAGGCGAATGACACTAAGCGGCCCGTGCCGGCCGCAGTATGTGCCGCTGACTGCAGAGGCCAGGATAACAACGGCGGGATTTGGTGAGGAGGAGGATCGCACCTGGTTAATCGAGTCCCTGGCGTTCTCGTTGAGCAGCTCAGGCCTTGCGATGGCGTTTAACCTGGTCACTGATATTAAGGCACCTGCAGAGAGCAAAGCGAAAGCGGCGAAGAAAGAAAAAAAATCCGATGGCATTGGCTATTTTGATAATAAATCTGAGAGTAAGGGATAAGTAATGGGGCATTTAAAGCATGTTAAAATGGCGGCGCAGTTAAAACAGGTGGATGCAATGCAGTCGTTGCCTGAATTATCTCTACCATTATCAAAACTCCCGTCGGTTGAAGTGCTCACCAGCGCGGCATTGATTCCTGTTGTTCAGGCGGGAGAAACGCGTACAGCCGTGATTGAACAAATCGCAGCGATTATCCCTGCAGGTAAAGATGGTGCACCGGGAGAGGTTGGGCCTCAGGGCCTACAAGGTGAGAAAGGCGACAAGGGGGATGTAGGCCCAGCCGGGTCGGCAGGTAAAGATGGCACTGACGGTTCTCCAGGAGATAAAGGAGAAAAAGGCGATGCGGGTGAACGGGGGCCACAGGGTGAAAAAGGAGACTTATCCGGATTAACGCGTGCGGTTGATACTGTTAGCTGGCTATTTGAATGCTCCGACGATAAGGCGGCAGCACTTGCAAGCGGTCACTTTGGGGCTGGGGTGTATTGGAAATCGACGTATACGCTGCGAAAGGCCGATGCAGGTATTGTCAATATACCAGTTCAGGTCAGAGCTAAGAATATGCCTTGCTTGGAAGATGGGTCATTGGTTCCCCACCAAGTGTTTGTCGGAGATGTTAAATCCAAAAATAATGCCACACCCACAGTAGAGGTTTGGCTGGTTTGTTCGTCGATGCCGACGCATACGATAAAGCTTACCGAAGGCACCATCACAAAAATGCAGCGAGGAAATGATCCCGGCGTGAATTACGGCTTGCCTGAATACCCCATTGCTCCAGAAGGTGAACCGACAATTTCCCCAGCGGGAACGATTACGTATTTTTATTAGCTATAAATTATTAGCACGTAGTGCCACATATCGTACAACAGGTATTAATTCCATTTATTACTTCATGGTTATATTTTTAGTTTCGCCAAAAATGGCATTAATAAAAAAAATCAAGGGGTAATATATGTTTGTAAAAAAATTGACGGTGGCGTCATTTGTGACGCTTAGCGTAATGAGTTCGTCTTGCTTCGCGGCTGACCAGGGGCACGGCAATGTTAGCATGGTGGGGAGTATTGTGAGCACACAGGCTTCTTGCTCCATCTCTCCAGAAAGTGCCGATCAAACGATCAACCTTGGTCAAATTGCCGATACAGTTTTGCTGGAAGCAAATGGTTCAGGCAAGTCTACACCTCGGAACTTTTCAATTAACCTTGAGAATTGCGACGTCGGATCGGGAAGTAGCGTAAATGTCACTTTCTCTGGCATGGAAGGGAAAGATGGACGTCTTGGTATTTTAGGGGCGGCTAGTGGTGCCAGTATCGCATTTGCTGATGGCACTGGAGAATTGATTAAGTTGGGACAGCCAAGCAAAAACTTTTCTCTCCAGAGTGGAAATAATACTCTACCTTTTGCCCTCTATCTCCAGGGTGATGGTGTGCCGGGAAAGATTACTTCCGGCGATTATCACGCAGTTGCTGAGTTCACGCTGACTTATCAATAATTGAACGAAAACATGAAGAGGCGGTTGATCCGCCTCAATGCGTTTTCCCTGGTGCTGGTGGTTTTAAGATTTCCGAACTCCAATAAATACTACGCGGATTATATTTCCGATTCTTTTTATTGCCCGCGTTAAAATCGATGCTGGTTTGCATTTATCACAGTAACCCGGCTCGCCATTGGGCCAGTCGGCCTCATCACCTATCCATAAGCCGCACATTCTGCAGAACGTCATGTTATAAGCCGACATGTAAACACCTCCATATGAAAACGATTATTAATGGTGCGTGTATTGTTTTGGTGTTGCAAATGGGTATTGCCGATCAATTAGTTGCATATTGATCGTTGAAAACGATCGTTTAATCACAGACCTGTGCCAGTTGATTAGGTTTACATGATAATATTTCCATAAATGGGTCGGAGGTGGGGTATGCAACAGGATGAAGAAAATGCAGTGTTCATAGCTAACGAGATTGGGGCAGCGGTGATCGAGCTGATAGCCAATGCCAGGACGTGAAGTGTAATATCTAGATGCTGGATACCCTGGATCTTGACTCATGGCTGAAACCAGTCATCCGCACTTTCCCACGTCTCCTGAAGTATCTCCTCGATCGCCTCTCTATCCGCAGTGGTGCCGTTGCGTACAGAAAACCCGTCCATACCTGCCATCCGAACCGTGGCTTCAACATCGGGAAATTTACGCTGCAGTCGCGTGTTCAGCTCGATGGCTAGTGCCGAGGCTGCGCCGGCGGGCAGTTGTTTTTTCTTGTCTAAACGAACTTCAACAAAAATCTGCATTATCCCCTCCTTGAAAACCCAGAACACCCGGTGCTCATGATTATAATCAATGAGTTGCCTTTGTCATGTTCTGAGTTCGCCTACCCGTAGAACGCCGCTGAACCGACTTTTACGCATCATGAACCCACCCATAGGTCGGTTCAAAATGAAAAATATATTACTTTAATTTCAAATTGTTAATTGCGTGAACCGACTGAACCTACCGAACCCACCACCTTCTGGTTATATATAGGGAATTTTTTCGGTGAAAATAAATCCATAATCAAGTGTTAAATTGAAGGTTGAAAAATAATCGGGTCCGCCGGCGGAATGATGACCTACGGAATGCAAATGTAGAGTGTTCACAATTTCCTGTGGGGTACGCGGTGGGGCCGAAAGCGGAATTCTATCGATTTTGTTTGGTGTATTTTGTATTTAAATCAAAATATTACGTATTTTATATCTTGTTTGCGTCATTGTCTTCACTTTTTGAGCGTACTAAAAACGCGCAATGATACGGGGTTTTACTCTCAAGCTCCATGTATTCCTAAAGCGGTGGCAAAGTCACAGTTTTTTTAGGGATAAGGGCCATAATTCAGCGGGTTATCTATCATGGAGAAACTCAATGAAATCAGTGAAACTCAGCGCCGTGGCGCTACTGTTGGCGGGGGCGAGCGGTTCGGCGTTGGCTTTGCCTACCATTACCTTGTTGGCGACCGGCGGCACCATTGCCGGCGGTGGCGAATCGGCGACAAAATCCAACTATACGGCGGGGAAACTGGGCGTTGACGCTTTAGTGAGTGCTGTGCCTGAGCTAAAAAACCTCGCCAACGTGCAGGGCGAGCAGGTGGTGAACATCGGGTCGCAGGACATGAACGATGAGGTGTGGCTGAAGCTGGCGAAGAAAATCAACGCCGACTGCGCTAAAACGGGTGGCTTTGTCGTTACCCACGGCACAGATACGCTGGAAGAGACCGCCTATTTTCTGGATCTCACGGTCAAATGTGACAAACCGGTGGTGATCGTCGGGGCAATGCGCCCGGCAACGGCGATGAGCGCTGATGGTCCGTTCAATCTGTATAACGCAGTGGTGACTGCGGCAGATCCGCAATCGGCGAAACGCGGGGTGTTGGTGGCGATGAACGACAGCGTGTTGGATGCACGCGATGTGACAAAAACCAATACTACGTCGGTGCAGACTTTCCAGTCGCCTAACTTCGGCCCGCTTGGTTACATCCACAACGGCAAGGTTGATTACCAGCGTGCGCCGCAGCGCAAGCACACCACCGAGACCCCGTTTGACGTGTCTAACCTGACAGCGTTGCCGAAGGTGGGCATTATCTACAATTACGCCAATGCTTCCGATGCCCCTGCGAAGGCTTTGATCGCCGAAGGGTATCAAGGCATCGTCAGTGCCGGGGTCGGTAACGGCAACCTGTATAAAACGGTGTTCGATACGCTGGCGACGGCCGCACATAACGGTGTCGCCGTGGTGCGTTCTTCCAGAGTGCCCACCGGCTCCACCACCGAAGACGCTGAAGTGGACGACGCGAAGTTCGGCTTTGTCGCTGCCGGCACGCTGAACCCACAGAAGGCGCGGATCCTGCTTCAACTGGCGTTGACGCAGACCAAGGACGCCAAACAGATCCAGCAGATGTTCAATCAATACTGAGTGCATTTTCCTCATTCGGGGGCCCTGGAGCCCCCTAGCCATGTTGGCTGAATACAGCATAAAAAACCGCGTTAACCCACTGAATTAGCCACCTTCACAGCGTTTTATTGCAGAAAATACCGGTGATTTGGCAGAGCCTGTTATCGTCACGTTCAAGGCTTTCCCGGCATCGGGTGAATAACCATTGCAGGCGGGGGGCGTGAGTGATAAAACCGATGGGTTACTTCGGGCGTATTTCGGTAGGCCAGTATCATTGGCGAATAGTGAATGTGGTGAGGGGAAATGACTCAGGTTTATAATTTTAGCTCTGGCCCGGCAATGCTGCCGGTTGAAGTGTTGCGTCGTGCAGAACAGGAGCTGTGCAACTGGCACGGCCTCGGTACCTCGGTGATGGAAATTAGCCATCGCAGTAAAGAGTTTATCGAAGTTGCCCAGCAGTCCGAGCAGGATCTGCGCGATCTGCTGAAGATCCCCTCCAATTATAAAGTGCTGTTCTGCCACGGTGGCGCTCGCGCACAGTTTGCTGCGTTGCCGTTGAACCTGCTGGGTGACAAAACCACCGCGGACTATATCGACGGCGGTTATTGGGCGCACAGCGCCATCACCGAAGCGCAAAAATACTGCTCGCCAAACACCATTGACGTGAAAACCAACGTCGACGGCCTGCTCGGCATCAAACCGATGAAAGAGTGGCAGTTAAGCGATGACGCGGCCTATGTGCACTATTGCCCGAATGAAACCATCGACGGCGTAGCTATCGATGAGTTACCTGACTTTGGCGATAAAGTGGTGATTGGCGATTACTCCTCCACCATTCTGTCGGGTCCGCTGGACGTCAGCCGTTTCGGCGTAATTTACGCCGGTGCGCAGAAAAACATTGGGCCGGCCGGCCTGACCCTGGTGATCGTACGTGAAGATCTGCTGGGCAAAGCGCGTCGCGAAGTCCCGTCCATCCTCGATTACACCGTGCTGGCCGAAAACGATTCCATGTTCAACACGCCGCCGACCTTTGCCTGGTACCTGTCCGGCCTGGTGTTCAAATGGCTGAAAGAGCAGGGCGGCCTGGTAGAGATGCACAAACGCAATCAGGCCAAGGCCGAATTGCTGTACGCGACCATCGACAGCTCTGACTTCTACCGTAGCCGGGTGGCGCATGCCAACCGTTCCTGGATGAACGTGCCGTTCCAACTGGCGGATTCTGCGCTGGATAAAGTCTTCCTCAGCGAAGCAGAAGCCATTGGCCTGCAGGCGTTAAAAGGTCACCGGGTGGTTGGCGGCATGCGTGCTTCTATTTACAATGCAATGCCGTTGGCCGGGGTGAAGACCTTAACCGACTTTATGGTCGACTTCGAACGTCGTCACGGTTAAGTCCGGCGCCTGCCGTGAGCAGGTAGCCTTCGCTGTTGTCCTTTTGCGTTAAAGCGGCTCCGGCATTATCCCGGGGCCGTTTCGTTTATCAGATTTTGGAGATTTTTGTTCACATGGTGGATTCCCTGACGTTACAACCGGTTGCCTTGGTCAATGGCACCGTCAACTTACCTGGCTCCAAGAGCGTGTCCAACCGTGCTCTGCTGCTGGCTGCGCTGGCGGAGGGGACGACGACGCTGACCAATCTGCTGGACAGCGATGACGTGCGCCATATGCTGAATGCGCTACAGGCATTAGGGGTGAGTTACCAACTGTCAGACGATCGTACCACCTGTACAGTCGAAGGTGTTGCCGGCCCGCTGGTGGCTAATCAACCGCTTGAGCTGTTCCTCGGCAATGCCGGCACCGCGATGCGCCCTTTGGCGGCTGCGCTGTGCCTGGGCAGCAATGATGTGGTGTTGACCGGCGAACCACGGATGAAAGAGCGCCCAATCGGTCATCTGGTGGATGCCCTACGTCAGGGTGGCGCGCAGATTGATTATCTGGAGCAGACCGATTACCCGCCATTGCGCCTGCGCGGTGGCTTCCAGGGCGGTGATGTGACCGTGGACGGCAGCGTATCCAGTCAGTTTCTTACCGCATTGCTGATGACGGCACCGCTGGCCAAACAGGACACCCATATCCATATCAAGGGCGAGCTGGTTTCCAAGCCGTACATTGATATCACCCTGCATCTGATGCGCACTTTCGGCGTTGAAGTCAGCCACGACAACTATCGCGTGTTCCACATTAGCGGTAGCCAAACCTATCGCTCACCGGGTGATTATCTGGTGGAAGGGGATGCCTCTTCCGCGTCTTATTTCCTGGCGGCGGCGGCGATTAAAGGCGGTACTGTCCGCGTTACCGGCATTGGTAGAAAAAGCGTTCAGGGCGACACCAAGTTTGCCGACGTGCTGGAAAAAATGGGTGCACGTATTACCTGGGGCGATGACTATATTGAATGCAGCCGCGGTGAACTGCGCGGTATCGACATGGACATGAACCATATTCCTGATGCGGCAATGACCATCGCAACCGCAGCCCTGTTTGCCGAAGGCCCGACCACCATCCGCAACATCTACAACTGGCGGGTCAAAGAGACCGATCGCCTGGCTGCGATGGCGACGGAGCTGCGTAAAGTGGGGGCTGAGGTGGATGAAGGGGAAGACTACATTCACGTGGTGCCACCGGCCAAGCTGAAATTTGCCGATATCGGCACCTATAATGATCACCGTATGGCGATGTGCTTCTCGCTGGTGGCGTTATCGGACACCCCAGTGACCATTCTCGATCCGAAATGTACCGCGAAAACCTTCCCGGATTACTTCGAACAGCTGGCGCGCATCAGTCAATTGGCATAACTCCGCAGTCAGATGCTTTTTTTAAGGCCCTTAATTGGGCCTTTATCGTTTTTAACGCCCGCAGGCTGCGGGCGTCCACTATACTTTTGCGCGGACGTACGCTTATTTTCAACAACCAGACAGTTCCAGGGTAACAGTTAGTCGTTTGGCAGCGTATAATACGCCACCGTGACTGCCCCGACTGGGCAGGCTGCAGGGACGCTTTTAATTATGCTTTCGCATTGTGCTGACGGCAGGTTATGTCCCTGTGAGGTTTTCTACCTGAAGGAGAGAGAAATGACGGCTACAGCTCCGGTGATAACCGTTGATGGACCAAGTGGCGCAGGCAAAGGTACTTTGTGTAAGGCGCTGGCCGAATCCCTTGGTTGGCGTTTGCTGGATTCCGGTGCGATCTATCGCGTACTGGCACTGGCGGCACTGCATCATCAGGTTGATATCACTTCTGAGGAGGCGCTGGTTCCCCTGGCCGCACATCTCGATGTTCGCTTTGTTGCCGAAGGTGGCAAACTGCAGGTGATTTTGGAAGGTGAGGATGTCAGCAATGAGATCCGCACTGAAACCGTCGGCAATACCGCTTCGCAGGCAGCGGCTTTTCCGCGCGTGCGTGAAGCCTTGTTGCGGCGCCAGCGTGCATTCCGCGAGGCCCCGGGCCTGATTGCCGATGGGCGCGACATGGGCACCGTGGTATTCCCCGATGCGCCGGTAAAAATTTTCCTGGATGCCAGTTCTGAAGAGCGTGCGCACCGCCGCATGCTACAGTTGCAGGAAAAGGGCTTTAATGTTAACTTTGAACGTCTTTTAGCCGAGATAAAGGAACGGGATGACCGTGACCGTAATCGGCCTATCGCGCCACTGGTGCCGGCCTCCGACGCCCTCGTGCTGGATTCAACCAGCATGTCGATCGACGAAGTCATCCAGCGTGCGCTGACATATGCACATGAAGTTTTAGCGTTGCCGCAGCAGTAAGCGCGGCGGCGTTATTGGCTTTTTGTCATATTTGTCATGGCAGTATCGAACTATATCGGGTAAAATTTTACCCCTGTAACCTAAACCCTGTCGGCATGGAGCCAATGGCGGGGTATGTGAAACAACCCCATTCGGCGGGATGCTAAATGGACGTTAAACTATAGAACCCTGAAGATTAAACATGACTGAATCTTTCGCTCAACTCTTTGAAGAATCCCTGAAAACAATCGAAACCCGTCCGGGTTCCATCGTTCGTGGCGTTGTAGTTGCTATCGACAAAGACGTAGTACTGGTTGACGCCGGTCTGAAATCTGAGTCTGCCATCCCGGCTGAGCAATTCAAAAACGCACAGGGCGAGCTGGAAATCCAGGTAGGCGACGAAGTTGATGTTGCGCTGGACGCTGTTGAAGATGGCTTCGGTGAAACTCTGCTGTCCCGTGAGAAAGCTAAGCGTCACGAAGCTTGGATCACGCTGGAAAAAGCTTACGAAGAAGCTGAAACTGTCGTCGGTGTTATCAACGGCAAAGTTAAGGGTGGCTTCACTGTAGAGCTGAACGGTATTCGTGCGTTCCTGCCAGGTTCCCTGGTTGACGTGCGTCCAGTACGTGACACTCTGCACCTGGAAGGCAAAGAGCTTGAGTTCAAAGTCATCAAGCTGGACCAGAAACGCAACAACGTTGTAGTTTCTCGCCGTGCGGTTATCGAATCAGAGAACAGCGCAGAACGTGATCAACTGCTGGAAAACCTGCAGGAAGGCATGGAAGTTAAAGGTATCGTTAAGAACCTCACTGACTACGGTGCATTCGTTGATCTGGGCGGCGTAGACGGCCTGCTGCACATCACTGATATGGCTTGGAAACGCGTTAAGCATCCGAGCGAAATCGTCAACGTTGGCGACGAAATCACTGTTAAAGTGCTGAAGTTCGACCGCGAGCGTACTCGTGTTTCCCTGGGCCTGAAGCAACTGGGCGAAGATCCATGGGTCGCTATCGCGAAACGTTACCCAGAAGGCACCAAGCTGACTGGTCGTGTAACCAACCTGACTGATTACGGCTGCTTCGTAGAAATCGAAGAAGGCGTTGAAGGCCTGGTACACGTTTCTGAAATGGATTGGACCAACAAAAACATCCATCCGTCCAAAGTTGTTAACGTGGGCGATGTAGTGGAAGTTATGGTTCTGGACATCGATGAAGAGCGTCGTCGTATCTCCCTGGGTCTGAAGCAGTGCAAAAACAACCCATGGCAGCAGTTTGCAGAAACCCACAACAAGGGCGACCGCGTTGAAGGTAAAATCAAGTCTATCACTGACTTCGGTATCTTCATCGGCCTGGACGGCGGCATCGACGGCCTGGTTCACCTGTCTGACATCTCCTGGAACGTTGCAGGTGAAGAAGCAGTTCGTGAATACAAGAAAGGCGACGAAATCGCAGCGGTTGTTCTGCAAGTTGACGCAGAGCGCGAGCGTATCTCCCTGGGCGTGAAGCAACTGGCTGAAGACCCGTTCAATAACTACCTGTCTATGAACAAGAAAGGTACTATTGTTACTGGTAAAGTCACTGCAGTTGACGCCAAAGGTGCTACAGTTGAATTAGCAGGCGGCGTAGAAGGTTACCTGCGTGCATCTGAAGCCTCTCGCGACCGCATTGAAGATGCAACTCTGGTTCTGAATGTGGGTGACGACGTTGAAGCTAAATTCACCGGCGTTGACCGTAAGAACCGCGTAGTAAGCCTGTCCGTACGTGCTAAGGACGAAGCTGACGAGAAAGACGCAATCGCTACTGTTAACAACAAACAGGAAGAGAGCAACTTCTCTAACGCTATGGCTGAAGCTTTCAAAGCGGCTAAAGGCGAGTAATGACGGGGGGCGGTTTTTTAATCGCCCCGATACGGTAGTTTAGCTGCAAAGCTTGGAGGAACTATGACCAAGTCTGAACTTATTGAAAGACTTGCTGGCCAGCAATCTCATGTACCGGCGAAAGCCGTTGAGGATGCAGTGAAAGAGATGCTAGAACATATGGCTGCTACGTTAGCCGATGGTGAACGCATTGAGATCCGCGGATTCGGCAGTTTTTCTCTTCACTACCGTGCTCCGCGTGTGGGTCGCAACCCTAAAACTGGTGATAAAGTTGAGTTGGACGGCAAGTACGTTCCTCACTTCAAGCCAGGCAAAGAGCTGCGTGACCGCGCCAATATCTATGGTTAGTCACTGACTTCCATAGAGTTGTTGCTTGTACTGAAATATAAAACGGCGCCCCCCAGGGCGCCGTTTTTTTTGGCCTGAACGCTGAGATTGACCGGTTGATTCTGCACTTTTCTGCTTACCACGTCGCAACACGTTGCCCCTGAAGGTAACGGTCATCGTTATTGTGCGGCGCCTCGCGCACGTCGTTAGATTATGGCTGGTGGAACCTGGTCTTGATGTGAACAATCCCGTGATGTTGGCGGCTTGAATAGCTGCCCCAAACCGGGAGAAACCCTATCAAGACCTCGCTGGATTTGGCGATCATCGCGATTATCTGCGGCACTCTGCCCCTGCTTTTCATGCCGCATCTGCCTGACGCACGAATAATGCTATGCGTCACTCTGCCCATCTGTTGTTACCTGTGGCGCAGGGGCTCCCTATGCCGATTTATGGCATGGGGGGCTTTGGGTTTTCTGTGGGCGGTATTCACTGCCGGAAACCTGGTCGACCAAATCAACCGCCTGAGCCAGGGGCCTGTAGTGCATGCCGTGGTCGAAGTTAGCAGCATTGCGCTTGCGGCTACGGCACGCAAGCAGACGGTAATGCATATAGAACAGATTAATGGCAGGTGGTTGGTGCCATCCATTGCGTTTTCCACACTGTGGCAACCCAAAGAGCAACCTTTGTGCGCCGGACAGCGTTGGCAGATGCAACTGCGCCTGCGACCGATGCATGGCAATTTAAATGAAGGGGGCTTCGACAGCCAACGTTGGGCTATCTCGCAGCGTCAACCATTAACGGCGCAGGTAAAGAGAGCCACACTTTTGGATCCCGCCTGTAGCTGGCGACAGCGTATTATCCGCCATGCCGAAAACAATATTGGTACGGTTCGTTATCAGGCCGTTTTACTGGCTTTGGCATTTGGTGAACGCGGGACACTAGAGCCTTCACTGCGTTCGCTAATGTTAAAAACCGGTATTGCTCACCTGATGGCCATTTCAGGGCTGCATGTGGCGATGGTGGCCATTTTGATTTGGTCTTTGCTGCGGGTAATCCAGTTTTGGTTACCTGCCCACCGAATCGGCTACCGTTTCCCTCTGATTGCCAGTTGGCTCGGGGCGCTAGGTTATATCTGGTTGGCTGGCGCACACCCACCGGCGGTAAGAACCGGCCTGGCGTTGACGCTCTGGATGCTGTTGCGCATACGGGGTATTCATTGTTCTTCTTGGCAAGTTTGGTTGTGGTGTATCGGCTTGATACTGATTTGCGATCCGCTGGCGGTGTTGTCCGACAGCTTTTGGCTCTCGGCGACGGCGGTGTTGTGCCTGATATTTTGGTTTGAATGGGTCCCCCTTAGTCCCCGTTTTCGCGTGGGATGGTATTGGGCACCGCTGCGTTGGCTGCATATCCAGTTTGGTATCACATTGTTGCTGGTGCCGATGCAAGCAGGCTTGTTTCTTGGCCTAAGTATGACCTCAATACCGGCTAATCTTTGGGCCGTACCCTTGGTTTCCCTGGTGACGGTTCCGCTGATTCTTCTCGCCGTGGTACTGGGAATTTTCCCTCCGTTGAGTACCGGGTTGTGGTGGGCAGCAGACCTAACGCTGGCGTGGGTTTTCACCCCATTACACTACCTGAAAAACGGGTGGTTTGACCTTGGCGCAGCATCGCTGGTTGTCAGCATTATGGGCTGGTTGATGGTGATTTTCTGGCGCTTTCATTGGTGGCTGCGCTATGTCTCGGTGCTGGTAACGCTGGCAGTGTGCTGCCTGCTGTGGCGGGAGAAAGCCCCGTCATATCGCTGGCGCGTAGATATGCTCGATATTGGTCATGGCTTGGCCATGGTGGTTGAAAAGAATGGCCGCGCGATATTGTACGATACTGGACCCCGTTGGGGGACGGGCAGTGCGGCCACGCGCAATATCGTCCCCTTTCTTAACTGGCGTGGGCTGCCGGTGGATCAAATCGTCATTAGCCACGATCATTTGGACCATATCGGTGGTCTTGAGGAATTGCAGCAGGCATTCCCGCTGGCGACGGTGAGAAGTCCGCGGCTTGGCGCTGGCCACTTACCCTGCGTCGCGGGGGAAAGTTGGCAATGGCAATCGCTGCAATTCCAGGTGCTGTGGCCACCGAAAGCAGTAAAGACCGCGGGAAATGACGACTCGTGCGTCATCCGTATCGATGATGGCAAATACAGCCTGTTGCTGACCGGTGATGCAGAGAAAAGGTCGGAAGCACAGCTGGTACGGCATCAGCGCCATTTGTTGCGCGCGACGATATTACAGGTTCCCCATCATGGCAGTAAAACGTCATCCACTCCGCCATTTTTACGTGCTGTAGCGCCGGAAGCGGCAATAGCTTCCGCATCGCGTTACAATAAATGGCGATTACCTGCGGTTAAAGTCGTCGCCAGATATCGGGAAAATGGCATCATATGGCGCGATACGTCGCGCTCCGGTCAGTTATCCGTACTTTTTTTCGACAACGATTGGCAAATTAAAGGCTTTCGTGAACAAATAATGCCCCGTTGGTACCATCAGCGGTTTGGCGTAGAGGGTGATAATGAGTAAAATGGGCCGCTATTTCTTCCGATGCTGGTATTTGCATGATGAATGATAAAGATCTCTCCACCTGGCAGACTTTCCGTCGCCTCTGGCCGATGATCACACCTTTTAAGACCGGGCTGATCGTGGCCGCCATTGCGTTGGTAATGAACGCAGCCAGCGACGCCTTTATGCTGTCTTTGCTTAAACCTTTATTGGATGACGGTTTTGGGAAAACGGAAAGCACTATCCTGCTGTGGATGCCATTGGCCGTTATTGGCCTGATGGTGGTGCGCGGGGCGACGGGCTTTGTTTCCAGCTATTGCATTTCATGGGTTTCCGGCATGGTGGTGATGCACATGCGTCGTCGTCTGTTTGGCCACATGATGAGAATGCCGGTGTCCTTCTTCGACCAGCAATCTACCGGTACATTACTGTCTCGCATCACTTATGATTCCGAGCAGGTCGCTTCATCCTCGTCCAGTGCACTGGTGACCGTGGTGCGTGAAGGGGCGTCGATCATCGCGCTGTTCACCATGATGTTCTATTACAGCTGGCAGCTTTCGGTGATCCTGATCGTCCTGGCCCCGATTGTCTCTATTGCGATCCGCATCGTTTCCAAGCGCTTCCGTAATATCAGTAAAAACATGCAGAACACCATGGGGCAGGTGACTACCAGCGCCGAGCAGATGCTGAAAGGCCACAAGGAAGTTCTGATTTTCGGCGGCCAGCAGGTTGAAACCGATCGCTTCAATTCGGTCAGCAACCGCATGCGTCAACAGGGCATGAAGTTAGTTTCCGCTTCCTCTATCTCTGACCCTATCATTCAGTTGATCGCTTCACTGGCTCTGGCTTTTGTTCTGTACGCGGCCAGCTTCCCAAGCGTGATGGAAACCCTGACTGCCGGTACCATCACCGTGGTGTTCTCTTCGATGATCGCTCTGATGCGTCCGCTGAAGTCACTGACTAACGTCAACGCGCAGTTCCAGCGTGGGATGGCCGCGTGCCAGACCCTGTTCTCGATTCTGGACATGGAGCAGGAAAAAGACACCGGTACCCGCGAAGTGACTCGTGCGAAAGGCGACATCGAATTCCGCAATGTTACTTTCTACTATCCAGGCAAAGAAACCCCAGCGCTGCGTGATATCAATCTGAGCATTTCAGAAGGTAAAACGGTGGCGTTGGTGGGCCGTTCAGGATCGGGCAAGTCGACCATCGCCAATTTGCTGACCCGGTTCTATGACGTTCAGGAAGGCGAGATCCTGATGGATGGTCACGATCTGCGCGAATACACGCTTGCATCGTTGCGCGATCAGGTAGCTCTGGTTTCGCAAAATGTGCATTTATTCAATGACACCATCGCCAACAACATCGCTTACGCGCGTGAGGAACGCTATACCCGCGAAGAGATAGAGAAGGCCGCGCGCATGGCTTACGCCATGGATTTCATTGAGAAAATGGAAAATGGTCTGGATACGGTAATTGGCGAGAATGGCGTAATGCTTTCCGGTGGTCAGCGCCAGCGTATCGCCATCGCCCGTGCCTTGCTGCGCGATTGCCCGATTCTGATCCTCGATGAAGCCACCTCGGCACTGGACACCGAATCAGAGCGTGCTATTCAGGCCGCGTTGGATGAATTGCAGAAAAACCGTACTTCATTAGTGATTGCGCACCGTCTGTCGACGATTGAGAAAGCCGATGAAATCCTGGTGGTTGAGGATGGCCGTATCGTCGAGCGTGGCGAGCATGCCGTATTGATCGAAAAGCAGGGCGCCTATGCCCAGCTGCACCGTATGCAGTTTGGTCAATAATGATCGAACGCATCTGGTCAGGCAGTTCGCTGGTTTATTTGCTGTTGTTACCGCTGTCCTGGCTGTATGGCCTGGTCAGCGGACTGATTCGGCTCAGCTACCGTTGCGGCCTGCGTAAAAGCTGGCGTGCGCCGGTACCGGTAGTGGTGGTGGGAAATCTCACCGCCGGCGGTAATGGCAAAACCCCGATGGTGATCTGGCTGGTGGAGCAGTTGCAGCAGCGTGGTTACCGGGTGGGTGTCGTTTCGCGCGGTTATGGCGGTAAAGCAGAGGCGTATCCGCTGTTACTCAATGCGAGTACTACTACCCGGCAGGCCGGGGATGAGCCGGTTCTGATATATCAACGTACCGCCGCGCCAGTCGCCATCTCGCCGAACCGTGCGGAAGCGGTTCAGGCGCTGCTTAAGCAGCACCGACTTGATGTCGTGATTACCGATGACGGTTTGCAGCATTACGCCTTACAGCGCGATTTTGAATTGGTCGTGATCGATGGTGTACGCCGCTTCGGAAACGGTTGGTGGTTGCCTGCGGGCCCGATGCGCGAACGCGTTTCGCGTTTGAACAGCGTTGATGCATTGATTACCAACGGTGGCGTGGCGCAACCGGGTGAAATTGCCATGCGATTGCAGGCGCGCGAAGCGGTGAATGTTGCCACTGGCGAACGCCGGCCCGCGGTTGAATTGCCACATGTGGTGGCGATGGCCGGCATTGGCCATCCGCCGCGCTTCTTCGCTACGCTGGAAAAGCTGGGTGTGGACGTTGAAAGAGAAGTGGCGTTTGCCGATCATCAGGAATACCAACATGACCCGCTGGCGGCGCTGGTAACCCCTGGACAAACGCTGCTGATGACTGAAAAAGATGCGGTCAAATGCCGTGCCTTTGCCCAGTCTAACTGGTGGTATTTACCGGTTGATGCGGTACTTCCCCCCGATCAGGCTGAGCAACTGCTGCAAAACATCGAAGCCCTGCTGAAGCAATAATTCAAACCGCTAGCGCGTGCAGCCCCAAGGCTTGCGCGCAGGCATCTATCGAGCGTTGCTGTGTTTGCTGATACAGCGATAGCTCATCGATCACCTCGGCTCCCAAAGCCAGTTCAAACGCCGCTTTGCTGGACGTTGCGTTGTATTGCGCATGGCTGGTATCGCCGAGATTCGACTGGAAAATACCCGCGGCGCTGACCGGCAAGAAATCTTCATACACCAATGGCTGGAAGCGGATATATTCCTTGGCAATCAACTGTTCCAGCGTGCTGTGCTGATCCAATGAGTCTTTGGCTGCCAGCCCGCATTCGGTCGGGAAATAGCGGAACCAGGCCAACTGCTGCTCTCGCAGGGTGGCATAATCATCCGGAAACGCCTGAAAATTTTGCGCCAGCAGTTGATTGTAGCGGTCTGCGTTTTTCTCGTTGGGCGGTGCCTGCAGTGCATCGTTGGTAGCCTGCAGCAGACGATCGTAGAGTGCGCGGCCTTTCGTCGTCAACGCAACGCCGCGCTGTTCTATTTCACCGAAGCGGGCAGTATGGTGCCCGTGAACGGCGCTGCCGTCATGCTCAACGAAATCGACGTTTTCCTCCAGCGCTTTAAAGCTGGTTTGGCGCAGCAGGATAGGGCGTCGACGCGGCGGTGGCCCTTCAATCACCGCTTTGGGAGTGATGCCCCGGCCAGGCATTGCCTGTTGAACCAGATCGATATTAAGGGTGCGCGGCGTCAGGTGGTTAATGTGCGGGCCTTTGAACGCGACCACGTCAGCAATCAAACGGTGTTGGTCGTGCAACTGCTGATATTCGGCTGCGCTGACCGTCGCCCTGCTGTGCCAACGGAAGGTTTCCAGCGCTTGCTCGACAAATTCGTCGGCCTGGTTCTCGTCCAACCCACCCTGGGCTTCCTGCAAGGCGATCAGCTCCAGTGCGCGCTCGGTAAATATTCTACGACGCGCCAACAGTTGTTGCGCCAGTTGACGTAGTTCCGGATTATCAATCAGCTCTAGTCGCAAAAGCGAAGTGAACACGCGAAAGGGGCTGATTTGCAGCGCGTCTTCATGCACCGCACGAAATGCGGTGGAGTGGACCGGAACGCCTGCCACGGCCAGATCGTAATAACCGACCGGGGACATGCCCATAACGTTAAACAGCCGTCGCAGGGTCGCCAGTTCTTGCTCAGTTCCCACCCGGATAGCGCCGTGACGCTCCATGGCCAGCCGTTCGATTTCGCCGGTAATTTGTAATTGATGAGCCAATGCGGCATCTTCGCGCAGGACCTGTCTGTTAGTTTCCGCTACCAGTTCGAGCAAATCGCCGTACAGAGGTACCTCTTTTTGGTACATCTCTGACATGGCGTGGGAGAATCTGGCGCGGATTTCATTCGGTGAGACGAACTGCTGGGCGGTCATGCGCATAGCTCCTTGATTCAGTATAATCTGAAAAATTATATTTTTGACGGCATAAGTGCTGGCTGAAAGGCCATCTGCCTTGTTTTCACCTCAAGTTTAGCCATGTCGATTGGGTTTTGTTATAGCTTGGGCAAGCATATTAGATTTTTATGCGTTAGCTCTCATTTGAACAGCACAGGGCGGTAACATTGGCCGTCCAGAAGGCAATAACGCCAAGATTTTTACATAAAAAAAGATAAATTAACTCATGCACAATCATAGACATAAAAACAAATTCGAAGTAATGATAAAAATAAGGCAATAAACCTCTTGTGCAAAGAATAGATTTATGAGTAAATGCAAGTCGGCCTGTGATACAGACCTATTTATGTTCGAGTATAGAGTTAAGCAGTTCCTCCAAAAACGTTATCATCTGATTCCGCTTCAAAGACGAACCTTCTAAGTACCTCCCATAAGTAATGTTTCTAAAAACGGCCTAAATTGCCTTATGGCAGGTTTTGTATATATATTTAAAAGGTAAATGTGTAATGTCTAAGAAGACTGGTCAGGTGAAGTGGTTCAACGAAAGCAAAGGTTTTGGTTTTATTGAACAGAACGACGGTGGAAAAGATGTATTCGTACATTTCTCTGCAATCGCGACCGACGGTTTCAAAACTCTGGCTGAAGGCCAGCGTGTTGAGTATACCATCCAGGACAGCCCGCGCGGGCCGGCTGCCGCCAACGTTGTTGCTCTGTAAGAAAACAGGGAATAGCGTAAAACGATCTTAATACAACCATGATGATGCGTTAATGCTGATTCATTGCGGAAGATATTAAGTTCAACAAGCCCGCCGTAGTGCGGGTTTTTTATTTTTTGCTCACGAGAGGTTTGTTACGAAAAACTTTAGGATGGGCTGGTAGCGTCCAACAATAATAAAAAAGACGTTGTTATGGATGCTCAAGTAAAAGGATATAAGTTATGTTTAAAAATACTGTGTTACAAATGGGCCGTGTGAAATGGTTTGATCAAGCCGCAGGCTATGGTTTTATTTCACCGGTAGATGGTAGCGACGAAATTTATGTAAGCCGTCGTTCTATCGCCAATACTAAAAATAAATCATTGAACGAAGGTCAGAACGTTGAGTTCTCGATCTATCGCAGCTCTCATGGGCTGTCAGCGGCAGACGTTATCGCGTTCTGACCCACCCCTTCCTCGCCAGTGCCGGTGCCGCCACCCCAAGCACTGGCGAAGATAAATTCCCCGATATCCACTATTATCAAGCGATTGTTCAGTCACTTCGGATATCAGGATGAACACCCCCGTTATTTCTCTTACTGCCGCCCGTGCGCTCCACCTTGCCGCACAGGGGTTGTTAACCCCGATAAAACGTAAAGCCAAGCCCGACGATGTGGTTGCCGCCATTCAGCGTATGGGCCTCCTGCAAATCGATACCATCAGCGTTGTCGCTCGCAGCCCCTACTTGGTGCTGTTCAGCCGCTTGGGTGATTATCAGCCCGAATGGCTGGAACAGGCGCTGGCCGGTAGACAGTTGTTCGAGTACTGGGCACATGAAGCCTGCTTTTTACCCATTGAAGATTTTGGCCTGCTGCGACATCGTATGCTGCAGCCTCAGGAGATGGGCTGGAAGTATTCCGAAGAGTGGGTGCAGGAACACCGCACGGCCATTGACGCACTGCTGCAACATATAGAAGCCTGCGGGCCGGTACGTTCGGCTGATTTTAGCGCCGAGAAGAAAGGGAATAGCGGTTGGTGGGATTGGAAACCGGAAAAGCGGCATCTTGAGATCCTGTTTACCGCCGGCAAACTTATGGTGGCCGAGCGACGCAACTTCCACCGCGTTTATGATCTTACTGAAAGGTTAATGCCCCATTGGGATGATGACAGGCACGTATTGGCGGCCGATCATGCGCGGCATGAGATGCTGAAGCGTACCTGTCGCTTCCTTGGGATATTCAAGGCTGAATGGCTGGCAGATTACTACCGACTGAAGCGAGTGGCGCCGAAGGCACTCCTGGCCGGGTTGCAGCAGCAGGGAGAAGTGCTGCCGGTGTTGATCGACGGATTGGACGGGGAGTTTTACGTACACCATTCGCTGGCCGAAGAACTGCACCTGGCGGAGCAAGGAAAGCTGAAATCAAGCGTAACCACTCTGCTTTCTCCCTTCGATCCAGTGGTTTGGGATCGCCGCCGCGCCCTGGAGTTGTTCGATTTCGATTACCGGTTGGAGTGTTACACGCCAAAAGAAAAACGGCAGTATGGCTATTTCACCCTTCCCGTGTTGCAACGTGGAGAACTGATTGGTCGCATTGATGCAAAAATGCATCGTCGGCAGGGTATATTTGAAATCATCAGTTTCCATCCGCAGACCAAGGTTCGCTTTGGTAAACAGCGTATGCAGGACATTCGGCAAGCCATCACCCGTAGTGCAAAATGGCACGGTGCAAATCAGGTTATTTTGGGTGATATTCCGGCACCGCTGGCGACCGAATGGCGCGAGGGTTGGGAAGTGGAATAACGAACGGCGTTGTCGGCGTGGGTAAAACGAATTCCAGCGCCGCTCGTTACAAGGGGGTGGCCTCAGTTGCTGAAGTTGGCAAACATGGCGATGATCTTATGAATACGTTTGATCATGAGAAATATTTTTTTGTGATATGAATCACAAAATTCTACGCTTGCGCCATTGCCAGTTCAATCCCTGCAGCAGATTAAAACGCAACAGCAAGGCAGCCGGTGATTAACCTGACGTATAGCGTTGTGCTATCCTCATCCACTTTCCTTACGTAAGATCTCCACCCTGGAGGAAGCATGGACCACCGTTTACTCGAAATCGTTGCCTGTCCGGTCTGCAACGGCAAGCTCTATTTCAACAAAGAAAACCAGGAACTGGTGTGTAAAGTGGATGGCTTGGCCTACCCGCTGCGTGATGGCATTCCGGTTCTGCTGGAAAATGAGGCGCGGGCGCTGTCATTGGATGAGAAACACGCATGAGTTTCATTGCTATTATTCCTGCTCGTTATGCTTCAACCCGTTTGCCTGGGAAACCACTGGCCGATATTCACGGTAAGCCGATGGTGGTGCACGTCATGGAACGTGCGCGCGAGTCCGGTGCCAGCCGCGTTATTGTGGCGACCGACCACCCAGCCGTCGCCGAAGCGGTGAAAGCGGCCGGTGGTGAAGTTTGCATGACCCGGGCCGATCACAATTCGGGCACCGAACGTTTGGCTGAAGTGATCGAGCATTATGGCTTTAATGATGACGAAATCATCGTTAACGTTCAGGGTGACGAACCTCTTATCCCTCCGGTCATAGTACGGCAGGTGGCTGAAAACCTGGCGGGCAGCCAGGCTGGTATGGCTACCTTGGCAGTGCCGATCGACAGTGCGGAAGAAGCCTTTAACCCCAATGCAGTTAAGGTGGTTATGGATGCGAAGGGCTATGCGCTCTACTTTTCACGCGCCACCATTCCGTGGGATCGTGAACGTTTCGCCCAATCCAAAGAGAGCATCGGCGACAGCCTGTTGCGGCATATCGGCATTTACGCCTATCGCGCCGGCTTTGTACGCCGTTATGTCACCTGGGCGCCAAGCCAACTGGAACAAATTGAGCTGCTGGAGCAGTTGCGGGTGCTGTGGTACGGCGAAAAAATCCACGTGGCGGTTGCCAAGGCAATGCCGAGCGTGGGGGTTGATACGCCGGAAGACTTGCAGCGTGTCCGTGACAGCATGAAAAGCTGATCATTGAACGCCGGTGCGCCACACGGCGCGCCGGCGGTATTATCATTTCCCTTCTTATATCCCCATTTTGTTGATCTGCGTTGAAGAATTTATCTGCTTAGCGTTCGATGATAGCTGCGTCTCTTCCTATCACTTGAGGCTATTTCCTTATGGAGCAGTTACGCGCTGAACTGAGTATTGTGCTGGGTGAGTCTATCAGCCGACTGGAACGCGTCAGCGAGCAGCCTTATGCACACATGTATTCACTGTACGACCAACAGGGGTACGCTATTCCGCTGATGGCGAAAAGCTTTGTCTGCCAAGGGATTGCCCAGCAGGAGGCCTATAAGCTGTCGATGCTGGCGCGCGAAGGCGATATTCGTTTGCCGACGGTGTATGGCGTGGTCTATACCCAGCAATCACCCTATAAAGAGATCTTGCTGATAGAACGTTTGCGGGGCGTATCCGCAGAAGCGCCGACGCGCACACCGGATCGCTGGAATTCGTTGATGGAACAGGTGGTCGACGGCATATTAGCCTGGCACCGCATCGACAGCCACGGCTGCGTCGGCACGGTCGACAGCACTCAGGAAAACGACTGGTTCTGCTGGTATCAACAGCGGGTGGAAGTGCTGTGGTCAACGGTCAGCAACCTTAATTCGCCGCAGCTGACGATGGCAGACCGTCGCTTGCTGTATCGCACACGTGAAGCATTGACCCATTTTTTTGTCGGATTCGACGATCCCTGCGTGCTGGTGCACGGCAACTTGTCGCTACGCAGTATGTTAAAAGACCCCAAAAGCGATCAATTACTGGCGATGTTGAACCCTGGAATGATGCTGTGGGCGCCACGGGAATATGAGCTTTTCAGGCTGTGTGAGGCAGGAATGCCCAGTCAGTTGCTGTTTTATTATTTGCAACGTGCGCCGGTGGCGGAATCTTTCCTGGTGCGGCGCTGGTTGTATGTGGTGTGGGAGGCGGTGGGGCGGTTGATTCATACCGGCAAGCTGGATCGGCAACCGTTTGATTATGCTTCCAAACAGCTGCTGCCCTGGCTTGCCGGTTAAGCTTGTTTAGTCGACAGAAACCTCATCGGCCCCTTTAAGCCATTGCCACAGGCTGCCGAGCGTTTCATACCAGGCGCGTTCGCTGTGGCCAAGGAACATAGCCGATGGCACCACGCGATCCCAGATATTCAAACGTGAGCTGATGGCCAATTGGTTGGCCGGTGCCGGGATAGGGTGCAGCCCCTTGGCTTCAAAGAAGCGCATCGCCCGTGGCAAATGGTTAGCCGAGGTCACCAGAATAAAGGGCTGTTGCCCGACCAGCTTCGACACCTGCAACGCCTCTTGCTCGGTATCCATCGGGCGATCCAACAGCACCATGTCGCTGCCTGGCACTCCCAGGCTTTCCGCTACCTTCGCCGCCGTCGCCGCGTTACTCAGAGTATTGGGCCCCCCGGCTCCGGTGAACACCATTTTTGCGCCGGGATGCGCGAGATACAGGCGCACGCCTTCCGTGACGCGTGGCAGGCTGTTACCGATCAGGTTGGAACTGGGGGCCCAATCGGGATTAAAGGTATAGCCGCCCCCCAGCACCACGATATACTTTACCGGGTCAGTGCCGCGATAGGTGACATACTCCGATTCGATTGGGCGTAGCAGCCTGTCGGCCACCGGCTGCAGGCTGAAAAGCAGTAAAAACAGCCAGCTCACCGTCAAAATGACCCTGCCGCTTTTTTGCCAACGGGTGAACCACAGCAGCAACAGCGCCAGTCCCATTAACAGCAGCAGCGCAGGTAACGGCATTAAAATGGCGCCAATGAACTTTTTCAGGTTAAACAGCATCAAAAATCAGGTCCTTTTGGGCGAAAAAACGACATCCGGGCACATTCAGGCCGCAAGAAGATTCATTCTAAGCCAGTCTGTGCCAAAATAGCAGGTTTGAATGGGCTGGCGCTTTGCCCCCAACAGAATAAGATCAGCGGAGCCGTTGTCCATGCAGGATCGCAATTTTGACGATATTGCTGAAAAGTTTGCGCGTAATATTTACGGCACCACCAAAGGGAAAATCCGTCAGGCGGTAGTCTGGCAGGATCTGACCACGCTGTTGGCCCAGTTGCCGCAGCGGCCGCTGCGCATTCTGGATGCCGGCGGCGGCGAAGGCCATATGGCCTGCCAATTGGCAGAATTAGGACATCAGGTGTTGTTGTGTGATCTTTCTGGTGAGATGATCCAACGCGCCGCGTTACTGGCTGAGCAGAAAGGTGTGAGCCAGAACATGCAATTCATACAAAGTTCAGCACAGGATATTGGCCAACATTTGGAACAGCCGGTTGATCTGGTATTGTTTCATGCTGTGCTTGAATGGATTGCCGAACCTGAAGCGGCACTGCGGGCGTTGTTCGACTGCCTGCTGCCAGGTGGCGCACTGTCATTGATGTTCTTTAATGCCAATGGCCTCTTGATGCGTAACGTGGTGTTGGGTAATTTCCAACTGGTGAACCCCGAGGTCCGAAGACGCAGAAAGCGCTCGTTGTCACCGCAATATCCACATAGTCCGCTGCAGGTATACGGCTGGCTGGAACAATTGGGCATGCGCATCAGCGGGAAAACCGGCGTGCGGGTGTTCCACGATTACCTGCAAAGCAGGCAGTTACAGACGCAAAAATTTGAAGAGTTACTGGCGCTTGAACAGCACTATTGCCGGCAGGAGCCGTACGTGAGTTTGGGGCGCTATATTCACGTCATGGCGCATAAACCAAACCTGAAGGACGAACTATGAGTGAATTTTCCCAGACAGTACCCGAACTGGTCGCCTGGGCACGGAAAAATGATTTCTCTATTTCGCTCCCTACGGAGCGTCTCGCGTTTTTGCTTGCTATCGCCACATTGAACGGCGAGCGGCTGGACGGCGAGATGAGCGAAGGTGAGCTGGTTGATGCATTTCGCCATGTCAGCAAGGGTTTCGAACAGACGCATGAAACGGTGGCGGTCCGCGCCAACAATGCGATTAACGACATGGTGCGCCAGCGCCTGTTAAACCGCTTCACCAGCGAACTGGCGGACGGTAACGCAATTTACCGTTTGACGCCGCTGGGGATCGGCATTACCGATTACTATATTCGTCAGCGCGAATTCTCCACGCTGCGTCTGTCGATGCAGCTGTCGATCGTGGCGCAGGAGCTGAAACGCGCCGCCGACGCCGCCGAAGAGGGCGGTGACGATTTCCACTGGCACCGCAACGTATTTGCCCCGCTGAAATATTCGGTAGCGGAAATCTTCGACAGCATCGACATGACCCAACGGGTGATGGATGAACAGCAGCAGGGCGTAAAAGATGATATCGCCGCGCTGTTGAACCAGGACTGGCGGGCAGCCATTTCCAGCTGTGAGATGCTGCTGTCCGAAACCTCAGGCACCCTGCGTGAACTGCAGGATACTCTGGAGGCGGCAGGCGACAAGCTGCAGGCCAACCTGCTGCGCATTCAGGATGCTACACTGGGTGGCGCGGAGCTGGGCTTCGTCGATAAGCTGGTGTTCGACTTGCAAAGCAAGCTCGACCGCATCATCAGTTGGGGCCAGCAGGCTATCGACCTGTGGATTGGCTACGACCGCCACGTGCACAAATTTATCCGTACCGCGATCGACATGGACAAGAACCGGGTGTTCGCCCAGCGTTTGCGCCAGTCGGTGCAGAACTATTTCGACAATCCATGGACACTGACCCATGCCAACGCCGATCGCCTGCTGGATATGCGTGACGAAGAGCTGGCCTTGCGCAGCGAGGAAGTGACCGGGGAATTGCCGCCGGATCTGGAATTCGAGGAGTTCAGCGAAATTCGCGAGCAACTGGCGGCCATGATCGAACAGGCGTTGAAGATTTATCAGGAACAACAGATGCCGCTCAATTTAGGGGCGGTGATGCGCGATTATCTGGCGCAATATCCGCGTGCCCGTCATTTCGATGTGGCACGTATAGTGGTCGACCAGGCAGTGCGCCTTGGTGTGGCTGAAGCAGATTTTTCAGGGTTGCCGGCACAATGGCAGGCAATCAATGATTACGGAGCCAAGGTCCAGGCCCATGTCATCGACAAATATTGAACAAGTAATGCCAGTCAAGCTGGCCAAGGCATTGTCTAACGCGCTGTTCCCTGCGCTGGACAGCCATCTGCGCGCAGGTCGTCACATCGGTATCGATGAGCTGGACAACCACGCCTTCTTAATGGATTTCCAGGATGAACTGGAAGAGTTTTACGCCCGCTACAGCGTGGAGTTGATCCGCGCGCCGGAAGGGTTCTTCTATCTGCGTCCGCGGTCCACTACCCTGATCCCGCGTTCGGTTTTATCCGAACTGGACATGATGGTGGGGAAAATCCTGTGCTATCTCTACCTCAGCCCGGAGCGTCTGGCGCATGAGGGGATTTTCAGTCATCAGGAGCTGTACGACGAGTTGCTGAGCCTGGCGGACGAAACCAAATTGCTGAAGTTCGTTAATCAGCGCTCTACCGGTTCGGATCTCGATCGCCAGAAGCTGCACGAAAAAGTGCGCACTTCACTGAACCGCCTGCGTCGTCTGGGCATGATCTACTTCATGGGCAATGACAGCAGCAAGTTCCGCATCACTGAAGCGGTGTTCCGCTTTGGTGCCGATGTGCGCAGCGGAGACGATCCGCGTGAAGCGCAGTTACGAATGATCCGTGACGGCGAAGCGATGCCGGTTGAAAACAGCCTGTCGCTGACTGATGAAAGCGATGCTGAAGATTCGCAGCTTGATACCACACCGGACAGTGCAGAGGATGAACAGGAATGATTGAACGCGGTAAATTTCGCTCGCTGACGCTGGTCAACTGGAACGGCTTCTTCGCCCGCACCTTTGATCTCGATGAGTTGGTGACCACGCTGTCCGGCGGTAACGGGGCAGGGAAATCCACCACCATGGCGGCTTTCGTCACTGCGCTTATCCCCGACTTGACGCTGTTGCACTTTCGTAACACCACCGAAGCCGGCGCCACCAGCGGCTCGCGCGACAAAGGTCTGCACGGTAAGCTGCGTGCCGGGGTGTGTTATTCCACTCTCGACGTGATCAACTCACGCCACCAGCGTGTGGTGGTGGGCGTGCGCCTGCAACAGGTGGCCGGCCGTGACCGTAAAGTGGACATCAAGCCATTCACCATTCAGGGCCTGCCAACGGCAGTACAGCCGACCGAACTTTTGACCCAAACGGTGGGCGAGCGCCAGGCGCGCGTGCTGACACTGCAGGAGTTGAAAGAGCGCGTTGAAGAGATGGAAGGCGTGCAGTTCAAGCAATTCAACTCCATCACCGACTACCACTCATTAATGTTCGATCTGGGCGTGATCCCGAAACGCTTGCGTTCATCGTCCGATCGCAGCAAGTTCTACCGCCTGATCGAAGCTTCACTGTACGGCGGTATTTCCAGCGCCATCACCCGCTCATTGCGCGACTATCTGTTGCCGGAAAACAGCGGCGTGCGCAAGGCCTTCCAGGACATGGAAGCGGCGCTGCGTGAAAACCGCATGACGCTGGAAGCGATCCGCGTGACCCAAAGCGATCGCGATCTGTTCAAGCACCTGATTTCAGAAGCCACCTCCTATGTGGCGGCGGACTATATGCGCCATGCCAATGAGCGGCGTATTCATCTGGACGGCGCGCTGGCATTGCGCAGCGATCTGTTGGGCAGCCGCAAACAGCTGGCTGCTGAGCAGTATCGCCATGTGGAAATGGCGCGCGAACTGGCGGAGCAGAGTGGCGCAGAAACCGATCTGGAAACGGATTATCAGGCCGCCAGCGATCACCTTAACCTGGTGCAGACGGCGATGCGTCAGCAGGAAAAGATCGAGCGCTATGAAGGCGATCTGGAAGAGCTGACCTACCGTCTGGAAGAACAGAACGAAGTGGTGGCGGAGGCCAGCGAACAGCAGGCCGAAAACGAAGCGCGCGCCGAGGCGGCCGAACTGGAAGTGGATGAGCTGAAAAGCCAACTCGCCGACTACCAGCAGGCGCTGGACGTGCAGCAGACCCGCGCCATTCAATATCAGCAAGCGTTGCAGGCGTTGGAACGTGCGCGAGCACTGTGCCAACTGCCGGAGCTGACCGCCGAAAATGCCGAACAGTGGCTGGATACCTTCCAGGCGCGCGAGCAAGAGGCGACGGAAGCCTTGCTGATGCTCGAGCAGAAACTGAGCGTGGCCGATGCCGCGCACGGTCAGTTTGAACAGGCTTATCAGCTGGTGGGGAAAATCGCCGGCCAGGTCAGCCGCAGCGAAGCCTGGCAGTGCGCGCGCGAATTGCTGCGCGACTGGCCATCGCAACAACACCTTGCCGAACGCGTACAGCCATTGCGCATGCGCCTGAGCGAGCTGGAACAACGTCTGCGCTCCCAGCAGGATGCCGAACGCCTGCTGCAGGAATTCTGCAAGCGCCATGGTCAGCAGTATCAGCCGGATGAACTCGATGCTCTGCAACAAGAGCTGGAAGAGCGTCTGGAGTCGCTGTCGCAAAGCGTCAGCGAGGCCGGCGAACGCCGGATGGAAATGCGCCAGGAACTGGAGCAAATTCAGCAACGCATTCGTGAGCTCACCACCCGCGCCCCTGTCTGGTTAGCGGCGCAGGATGCCCTGAGCCAGCTCAGCGAGCAGAGCGGCGAACCGCTGGAAAGCAGCCAGCAGGTGACTGAGTACATGCAGCAACTGCTGGAGCGCGAACGTGAAACCACCGTTGAGCGTGACGAAGTGGCTGCCAGCAAGCGTGCGGTTGAAGCGCAGATCGAACGTCTCAGCCAGCCGGGCGGGGCCGAAGACCAACGCCTGGTTACGCTGGCCGAACGTTTTGGCGGCGTGCTGCTCTCCGAAATTTACGACGATGTCACTATCGACGATGCGCCTTACTTCTCCGCATTGTATGGCCCGTCGCGTCACGCGATCGTGGTGCCGGATCTGTCGCTGGTTCGCGAAATGCTGGAAGGGTTGGAAGATTGCCCGGAAGATCTCTATCTGATCGAAGGGGATCCGCAGTCATTCGATGACAGCGTGTTCGCCGTTGAAGAGCAGGACCGCGCGGTGTTGGTGAAAACCGCCGATCGTCAATGGCGTTACTCCCGTTATCCGGAAGTGCCGCTGTTTGGTCGCGCTGCCCGCGAAAACCGCCTTGAAGTGCTGCACGCCGAGCGTGAAACGCTGGCCGAGCGTTACGCCACGCTGTCATTCGACGTGCAAAAGACCCAGCGTTCGCATCAGGCCTTCAGCCGCTTCATCGGCTCTCATCTGGCGGTGGCGTTTGACGCCGATCCGGAAGCGGAAATCCGCAGCCTCACATCCCGTCGCGGTGAAGTAGAGCGTGCGCTGAACAACCATGAAGCGCAGAACCAGCAGCAACGCCAGCAATATGAGCAGGCGAAAGAAGGCATCTCCGCGCTGAACCGCCTGATGCCGTTGGTCTCATTGTTAAACGATGAAACCCTGCAGGATCGCGTAGAAGAAATCCGTGAAGAGCTGGAAGAGGCGCAGGATGCCGCGCGTCATATTCAGCAGCACGGCGTTTCCCTGACCAAGCTGGAGCCGTTGCTGTCGGTGCTGCAGAGCGATCCGCAGCAACATGAGCAGTTACAGCAGGATTACATCCAGGCGCAAAGCGTACAGCGTCAGGCTAAACAGCAGGCGTTTGCCTTGATCGAAGTGGTGCAGCGCCGCGCGCACTTCGGTTATACCGACTCTGCCGGTATGCAAAACGCCAACAACGATTTGAACGACAAGCTGCGCCAACGTCTTGAACACGCGGAAGCGGAACGTACCCGTGCCCGCGAGCAGTTACGTCAGTACCAGACCCAGTTTACTCAGTACAGCCAAGTGTTGGCGTCGCTGAAAAGCTCCTATGACGCCAAGCGCGACATGCTGAAAGAACTGAGCCAGGAGCTGGTCGACATTGGCGTACAGGCGGATGCCAATGCTGAAGCCCGTGCCCGCGCACGTCGTGATGAACTGCACGCCGGCCTGAGCAACAACCGCGCGCGCCGCAACCAGTTGGAAAAACAGCTGACCTTCTGCGAAGCGGAAATGGACGGTCTGCAGAAGAAACTGCGTAAGCTTGAGCGTGATTACCATCAGTTGCGTGAGCAGGTGGTGACCGCCAAGGCGGGCTGGTGCGCAGTGATGCGCATGGTGAAAGACAACGGGGTTGAACGTCGTCTGCACCGTCGCGAATTGGCCTATATGGACGGCGACGAACTGCGCTCGATGTCGGATAAGGCGCTCGGTGCGCTGCGTCTGGCGGTATCGGATAACGAACATCTGCGCGACGTGCTGCGTCTGTCGGAAGATCCTAAGCGTCCTGAACGCAAGATCCAGTTCTATATCGCGGTGTACCAGCATTTGCGCGAGCGTATTCGTCAGGACATCATTCGTACTGATGACCCGGTTGAGGCTATCGAGCAGATGGAAATCGAGCTGGGCCGTCTGACCGAAGAACTGACCGCCCGTGAGCAGAAGTTGGCGATCAGTTCCAAGAGCGTGGCGAACATCATTCGCAAAACCATCCAGCGCGAACAGAACCGTATCCGCATGCTCAACCAGGGCTTGCAGGCGGTTTCCTTCGGTCAGGTGAAAAGCGTGCGATTGAACGTCAACGTGCGTGAAGCGCATGCGACCCTGTTGGACGTGCTCTCTGAGCAGCAGGAACAGCATCAGGATCTGTTTAACAGCAACCGCCTGACCTTCTCAGAAGCGCTGGCCAAGCTGTACCAGCGCCTGAATCCGCAGATTGATATGGGCCAGCGCACGCCGCAGACCATCGGTGAAGAGCTGCTGGATTACCGTAACTACCTCGAGCTGGAAGTAGAAGTATTCCGCGGCTCCGACGGCTGGTTGCGTGCCGAGAGCGGCGCGTTGTCTACCGGTGAAGCGATCGGTACCGGGATGTCGATTCTGGTGATGGTGGTACAGAGTTGGGAAGAGGAATCTCGCCGCCTGCGCGGTAAAGATATCTCCCCATGCCGTCTGCTGTTCCTCGATGAAGCGGCTCGACTGGATGCCAAATCCATCGCGACCCTGTTTGAGCTGTGCGACCGCCTGGAAATGCAGCTGATCATCGCCGCACCGGAAAACATCAGCCCGGAAAAAGGGACCACGTATAAGCTGGTGCGTAAGGTGTTCCAGAACCATGAACACGTACACGTTGTGGGGCTGCGCGGTTTCGCTAACGAACCGCCTGCGGCACTGGGTGTCACCGCGGCTGAAACGCCGTAAGCGCAAAAAAGCCCGCTAATAATCTGAAAATAGCCGCCCTGGGGTGGCTATTTTTTTGTACGCATGGATGATAGTCCTGCTTTTTTATCCGCTTTTAAACGGGTAGCTTAATGAATTACAGTTATTCATTAGTGCCAAAGGGCAAAATGGCTTTTCTGTTCGTATACTGAAACTAATAAGCTGTCTTGGTTGTATTTTTTGTGAGCATACAGGGGGCAATGGATGTTGCTTAGAAATGGAAACAAGGTACGACGTTTGGCGTTGAGTTGCGCAATGGCATGTGGTCTTGCGTCGTCGCTACCCGTATGGGCAACCGTTCCTGCATTCCCGGTGGCGTCTTCCGGCATGTCAGTTGCGCAAAGTCGTTCGGAATTGCTTGCGGCATTGCCTAAAGGTATCACACCGCATTATCTTTCAACGCTTGCTCCTTTGTACGCAGCGAACCGGATGCAACTGATGTGGCAGGATCGCGAATCGGTACAGCAATTTCAGCAGCAGTTGGCCGAGTTGGCGATGTCTGGCGTGCAGCCGCAGTTTACGCAATGGGTAAAATTGCTGACCAATCCAGCCATTACCGGTGTGGCCCGCGATATCGTACTGTCTGATGCGATGTTGGGGTATTTGCAGTTCGTTTCATCGATCGGCGCCAATGGCAACAGCTGGCTGTACAGCAACATTCCCTACAAGCTCGGTTTGCCGCCGAATACGGTGATTAACCAGTGGCAGTTAGCGGTGCGTCAGGGTAAAACGGTGCCGTATGTCAACTCGCTGGCACCGCAGCACCCGCAATACGCCAAGATGCATCAGGCATTACGCGACATGCTGGCTGATGGACGCCCATGGCCGCAGATGGCCAATGGCCCGAGTTTGCGCCCCGATCAACTGAGCGATGATATTCCTGCCTTGCGCGAGATCCTGGTGCGCAACGGTATGCTGACCACTTCTGCCGCGCCGGCAGAGGCGCAGGAGCCGCCTGCGGTATTGACCGGTTCGCGCAATGAGCCAGACGATGGTGGCTTATCGGTAGATGAAGAGAAAAATCGCGAGGCCCAGAGTGCGGTAGTCAGCCCGGCCGCCGCGCCGGTAAAAGACTTGGCGCCGTCACCGCAATCGCCGTTCAGTCAGCAGCAGGAGAGTCCGGTCACGGTCACGGACAATCGCTATACTGCCGATTTGGTTGAGGGCGTTAAACGCTTCCAGAAATGGCAAGGGTTGAGCGCTGATGGCGTGATTGGCGTACGCACCCGCGAATGGCTTAACGTAACGCCACAAATGCGAGCTTCGCTGCTGGCCCTGAACATCCAGCGTTTACGCATTCTTCCCGGCCGCGTTGACACCGGAATTATGGTCAACATTCCTAACTACTCGTTGACCTATTACCTGAACGGCAATGAGGTACTTTCGTCACGGGTGATCGTAGGGCGGCCCAGCCGCAAGACGCCGTTGATGAACAGTGCACTGAACAATGTGGTAGTTAACCCGCCGTGGAACGTGCCGACCACGCTGGTGCGCGAAGACATTGTGCCGAAGGCGATGCGTGACGGCAGCTACTTCCAAAAACACGGTTATACCGTGCTTTCCGGCTGGAGCAACGATGCTGAGGTGATCAACCCGGCAATGATCGACTGGAATATGGTGTCGGCCCGTAACTTCCCGTACCGGATCCGCCAGGCTCCGGGAGCGACCAACTCGCTGGGGCGTTTTAAATTCAACATGCCGAGTTCGGACGCCATCTATTTGCACGACACGCCGAACCATAACCTGTTCCAGAAAGACATTCGTGCCCTGAGCTCGGGTTGCGTGCGGGTCAACAAGGCTTCGGATTTGGCGAATATGCTGTTGCAGGATGCGGGCTGGAACAATACCCGTGTTTCCTCCACCCTAAAACAGGGAAATACCACCTACGTAAATATCCGCCAGCATATTCCGGTTAAATTGTATTATTTAACCGCCTGGGTCTCTGATGATGGAAAGCCACAATTCCGTACAGATATTTACAATTACGATGATACGGTGAGATCGGGTGCACAAATTTTGGCTCAGGCCGAAAAATTAATGCAATAAATGCAGTAATTATAAATAAATAACGGTCAGAATATCGGGCCATGGTGCAGGCACTCATTCCGTGAGTGCCTGCAAACCGCGGGATATCACGGGTTGACTCAATCAGTGCGGGCGGTTATGGTTCAGGCAGTGCGCTGTTTTGTGCATATATTTTGATATTCTTGCCGGGTTTAACAGAAACATGGACAAAATTGATCATCATCGCCGTAAGTGGCTGGCGTTAGGTAGCGCCGCTGTGGGCATAGCGCTGCTCCCTGGGCAAGCCTTTGCCAGTCTTTCTACTTCGCGCCCGCGTATTCTTGTCGTTAATAATATGCATACGGGCGAATCCTTGAAAGCCGAATTCTTCGACGGCAAGGGATATAATAAAGACGAATTAGTTCGTCTTAATCATCTCTTCCGTGATTATCGAGCCAATAAAGTCAAGTCGATCGATCCTCGTCTATTTGATCACCTCTATCGCCTGCAGGGTCTGTTGGGCACCAACAAACCGGTACAGTTGGTTTCAGGTTATCGTTCCCTGGATACCAACAATGAGCTGCGTGAGCGCAGCCGCGGTGTGGCCAAGCACAGCTATCATACCAAGGGCCAGGCGATGGACTTCCATATCGAAGGCATCCAGTTGAGCAATATCCGCAAAGCGGCGTTAAAAATGAGCGCCGGTGGTGTAGGATATTACCCACGTAGCAACTTTGTACACATCGATACCGGCCCGGTGCGGACCTGGTAATCGCTGTGCACCATAAGTGAGTAGCGCCAGCCCGTCAGGGTATGGCGCTGTTGTCGTTGGAGCCTTATGAAATACCAAATTATTCCCGTTACCGCTTTTAGTCAGAATTGCAGCCTGATCTGGTGTGAGAGTACCCAACAGGCGGCGTTGGTCGATCCCGGCGGCGAAGCGGAGAAATTAAAGGCCGAAATTGCCAGGCAGGGCGTGACGGTCACGCAGATCCTGCTGACGCACGGCCATCTCGATCACGTAGGGGCAGCGGCTGAGCTGGCGGAACACTATCAGGTACCGATCTACGGTCCGGACAAGGAAGATGCTTTCTGGTTGGATGGTTTGCCTGCACAGAGCCGGATGTTTGGTCTGGAAGAGTGTGCGCCTCTGACGCCAACTCGCTGGCTGGAAGAAGGGGACAGCGTGCAGGTGGGTGAAATGACGCTCAAGGTGCTGCATTGCCCGGGTCATACTCCTGGCCATATCGTGTTTATTAATGAGCAGGCGCGGTTGGCGCTGGTGGGTGACGTATTGTTTAACGGTGGCGTGGGTCGCAGCGACTTCCCACGCGGCGATCACCAGGCATTAATCAACTCGATCCGCACCAAGCTCCTGCCACAGGGGGATGACATGGCGTTTATCCCGGGGCACGGACCGATGTCTACCTTCGGTCAAGAGCGTGAAACCAATCCGTTCCTGCGAGAAGAACCGGCCATCTGGTAAGGTTATTTCCCGGCAGAAATAACTAAGGGGCGCATTGAGCGCCCCTTTTGCTTATTTGAAACCGTAACCTTTACAGCACGGCGACGATGGCTTCACACAGAGGCGCCATATTGTCTGGCGTCATGCCGGCGACGTTAACCCGGCCGGAGTTAACGGCGTAAACGCCAAATTCGTCACGCAGGCGCAGCACCTGTTCTTTGGTCAATCCGCTGAACGAGAACATGCCGTTCTGATTAATGATAAAGCTGAAGTCCTGCTCTGCGCCTTTCTCCTGCAGAGTATTCACGAACAGCTGACGCATGCGGTGAATGCGTTGACGCATATCGGTCAGCTCCTGCTCCCACAGGGCGCGCAGCGCATCATCACCCAGGATGGTCGCAACCACCGCAGCACCGTGAGACGGCGGGTTGGAGTAGTTGGCGCGAATGGCGGCTTTCACCTGGCTGAAGGCGCGGTCAGCGGTATCCGCATCTGCAGCCACCAGAGTACAGGCGCCGACGCGTTCGTTGTATAGGCCGAAATTCTTCGAGTACGAGCTGGCTACGATCAGTTCCTGATGCTTGGCGGCGAAAATACGCAGGCCCTGCGCATCTTCTTCCAGGCCTTTTGCGAAGCCCTGATAAGCAAAGTCGAACAGCGGCAGCCAGCCGTTAGCCACAGACAGCTCGGCTAACTGAGCCCACTGCTCAGGCGTAGGGTCAATGCCGGTTGGGTTATGGCAGCAACCATGGAACAGGACCACATCGCCTGCCTGAGCCTGTTTCAGGCTGTTCAGCAGGCCATCGAAGTCCAGCGCATGATTGGCCGCATCGTAGTAGGCATATTCCAGCACTTCCAGGCCGACGGCGCCAAACACATTTTTATGGTTCGGCCAGCTTGGGTTGCTGATCCAGATGCGTTTAGCGCTGGTCTGGTTGGCGATGAAGTCAGCTGCCACACGCAGGCCGCCGGTGCCACCAGGCGTTTGCGCGGTGCGCGCACGCTTGTCGGCAATGATTGGGCTTTGTTTGCCGAACAGCAGCTCTTGCGTGCAGTTGGCGAAAGCGGGGATGCCCTCAATGCCGAGATAGTTTTTGGTGGCTTCATTTTCCAGCAGATACTGCTCAGCTTTTTTCACGCTGGTCAGCACCGGCGTTTTGCCGGTTTCGTCTTTGTAGACGCCAATGCCCAAATTGATTTTGTTCGGGCGCGCGTCGGCACGGAAAATGTCGGTCAGACCCAGAATCGGATCGGCAGGTGCAGCAGTGATTTTTTCAAACATGTCAGGTGCTTCCATGGCTCGGAGTTAAGCAGACAGAAGCATCAGGGTAGCGCCAGTTATGCGCTTTGCCAACCGTTTGCGAGAAAAACACAGCGATCTTGTGAAGGGCGCAGATTCAGCATAAAAAATGAGGAAGAAGGGGACATTGGCAGGATAAAAATTTACGCGTAGCGCAAAAACAAAAACAGGGCCGAAGCCCTGTTTTTTAACTTAGCCGACGGTGAACCGCCGTTAAGTGAGACAACTTAGAACTGGTAAACCAGACCAACACCTACGATATCATCGGTAGCGGTGCCAGTGGCTTTAGTGAACTCGTTGTCGTCCAGCAGGTTGATTTTGTAATCAACGTAGGTAGACATGTTTTTGTTGAAGTAGTAAGTGGTACCAACAGAAACATATTTAACCAGGTCGGCATCGCCGCCGCTGAAGCTAGAACCGTGGTTGGTGTGGCCAGCCAGGTTTTTACCTTTAGACTGCAGGTAAGAAACTTCTGGACGCAGACCGAAGTCGAACTGGTATTGAGCAGTCACTTCGAAGTTCTGAGTTTTGTTAGCGATACCTGCATCGAAATCACCGTATGGAGTCATGTTACGGGTTTCAGAGTACATGGCTGCCAGGTAGACGTTGTTCGCGTCATATTTCGCACCAACGGTCCATGCGTCAGCTTTGTCGCCGCCAGCAGTGGAGTTGTTGGTTTGCTTGTCAGTACGGTCAGAAGATGCGTATGCAGCACCGAAGCTTACGCCTTCGCCGATGTCATAAGTAGAAGACAGGCCCCAACCGTCGCCATTCTGTTTCTTCAGAGCGCGACCGTCGTTTTCGTTCTTACCTTGGTACTGAACAGCGAAGTTCAGACCGTCAACCAGACCGAAGAAGTTGTTGTTACGGTAAGTCGCAACGCCGTTGGTACGGCCAGTCATGAAGTTGTCGGTGTAGGTATAAGTATCGCCACCGAACTCTGGCAGCATATCTGTCCAACCTTCTACGTCGTACAGTACGCCGTAGTTACGACCGTAGTCGAATGAACCGTAGTCAGCAAATTTCAGACCTGCGAAGCCCAGACGAGTCTTGGTGCCTTCAGTGCCTTGTGCTTCGTCGTGGTTAGCCTGAACGTTGTATTCCCACTGGCCGTAACCGGTCAGTTGGTCAGTAATCTGGGTTTCACCTTTGAAGCCGAAACGAACATAGGTCTGATCGCCATCATTACCTTTGTCGTCTGAGAAGTAGTGCAGACCGTCAACTTTACCGTACAGATCCAGTTTGTTGCCGTCTTTGTTGTAGATTTCAGCAGCGTTAGCTGCGCCAGCGGCTAACAGAGCTGGGATTACCACTGCAAGAATATTGCGCTTCATCATTATATTACCCTCATTGGTGTTATTCGGACACCTTTGCCACTGCCGCCAATAATTCTTTTGGAACTATTGTTGATAGATTGGTGTCGTCCTGTGTCTGCACGCAGTGTTCCATTCACGGGCAGGTTAATCTAGAACGAAAATGCTACCAATGTCCTAATGAGGTTTCAAAAAGAAAGTATTTGTAACCAAATGTAATATTCACGGAACTTTGTGACGCTCGTCAATATTAAAAAATGCGAAAGGCCAGCTAAGCTGGCCTTGGTTTTGTAACTAAATTAATTAGAAAATGTATTATCTGATTAATTAAAAGGTTGCATTACGTGGTGTGCGAGGGAACGGAATTACGTCGCGCACGTTTTGCACACCGGTGACATAGGCGATTAAACGCTCAAAACCTAAACCGAAGCCGGCGTGTGGCACGGTGCCGTAACGACGCAGGTCACGATACCACCAATAATCTTCTTTATTCAGGCCCATGGCATCCAGACGCTGATCCAGCACGTCCAGACGTTCTTCACGCTGAGCACCGCCGATGATCTCGCCGATGCCCGGAGCCAACACGTCCATCGCCGCAACGGTTTTGCCGTCGTCGTTCATACGCATATAGAAAGCTTTGATGTCTTTCGGGTAGTTTTTCACCACCACCGGCGCTTTGAAGTGTTTCTCGGCCAGATAACGCTCATGCTCGGAAGACAGATCGATACCCCAGGAAACCGGGTTCTCGAAAGTCTGGCCAGAGGCGATCAGAATTTCCACCGCTTCGGTGTAATCAACCTGAGCGAAGTCGGAAGAAACAAAACGCTTCAGGCGGTCAATCGCATCTTTGTCTACGCGTTCTGCGAAGAACTGCATGTCATCCATACGCTCGTTCAAGACGGCCTGGAACACATACTTCAGCATTTTCTCTGCCAGTTCCGCGATATCCTCGAGGTCAGCAAAGGCGACTTCCGGTTCGATCATCCAAAACTCGGCCAGGTGACGGCTGGTGTTGGAGTTTTCGGCGCGGAAAGTCGGGCCGAAGGTGTAAATTTTCGACAACGCACAGGCATAGGTTTCGCCGTTCAACTGGCCGGAAACGGTCAGGAACGCTTCTTTACCGAAAAAGTCCTGACTGAAATCGACAGCGCCTTTATCGGTGCGCGGCAGGTTTTCCAGATCCAGCGTGGAAACGCGGAACATTTCGCCGGCGCCTTCGGTATCGGAAGCGGTGATCAGCGGGGTGGAAACCCAGAAGAAACCATTCTCGTGATAGAAGCGGTGAATAGCCTGCGCCAGGGTATGGCGAACACGGGCAACGGCACCGATCAGGTTGGTACGTGGGCGCAGGTGCGCCACTTCGCGCAGGTATTCGATGCTGTGGCGTTTGGCCGCCATCGGGTACGTGTCCGGATCGTCAACCCAACCGACCACTTTAATCTCGGTCGCCTGCAGTTCGAAACTCTGACCTTCGCCTGGAGAGGCGACCACTTTGCCTGTCACTTCAATCGAGCAACCGGTGGTCAGATGCAGCACTTCATCCTGATAATTCGGCAGAGAATTATTAACGACGGCCTGTAACGGATCAAAGCAGGAACCGTCATAGACGGCCAGGAAGGAGATACCAGCTTTAGAATCTCTCCGGGTACGCACCCAACCGCGCACGGTGACTTCACTGTCAACCGCAGCACGGCCTTGCAGTACGTCGACTACAGGCACTACGCTCATAGATTTCTCTCTTAATAATTTGGTTTAGAAATAGCTTACAACCCAAGAATATGGGGATGTTGCTATGTTACTTGCCGCGGTGCAGAGCACAAGCAGAAATCGCCGGATTGGTGCAACATTTCTTGGCTCTGGGCGAAAAGGGAGCACGGCGAAGTCTCTTATAAAGAAGAAAAAAGCCGGCGTGAGGTCTTCAGCCGGCTTTTTCGCGTTGGCAGGGCGGTGTGGCTTAGCTGGCTTTCTTCACCAGCGGTAAATCGAAGGCCTTGCGTAACGCTTTCACAAAGGCCTGATCCTGGCAGATGGTTTTGCCCGGGCTGTCGGACAGTTTAGCCACCGGCTTGCCTTTGCATTCGACCAGCTTGATCACGATGTTCAGCGGTTTAACCCCCGGGATATCGCAGGTCAGACGCGTACCTATGCCGAACACCAGATTGACGCGTTGGTAGAAACGGCGATACAGCGCCATCGCCTTATCCAGATCCAGATTGTCGGAGAACACCAGCGTTTTGCTCATCGGGTCGATGCCCAGCTTCTGATAATGCGCAATGGCTTTCTCGCCCCATTCGAACGGATCCCCCGAATCATGGCGCAGGCCCTGATAACGCTGGGCGAACTGCGGACCGAAATCACGCAGGAAGGCGTCCATGGTGATGCAGTCGGTCAGCGCGATGCCGAGCTGGTCCGGATATTCATCCAGCCAGGCTTGCAAAGCTGCACGTTGGCTGTTGGCCAACACCGGGCTGATTTGCTGGTGCGCCTGGAACCATTCATGAGCCTGAGTACCCACGGGCGCCAGAGCAAGCTGGTGGGCCAGATCGTAGTTGCTGGTGCCGACCAGATAAGGAAATTCGTCTTTCAAGGTGCTGACAATCGCCTGCTGCACACTCTGCGAGAAACGACGGCGGGTGCCGAAGTCCATCAGTTTGAAGCGAGAAATGTCCACGTCAGCGCTCATGGCTTTAAAATGCTCGAGTTTGCTGCGCAGATGAGCGACGGCCATCTCAGGCGTGACTTCAGGGGAGCGGTGACGGTGCACCACCTCACTGATCACTGCCAGCAGTGGGACTTCCCACATGATCACTTCACGCCAGGGACCGGCAATGCGGATGTGCAATTTGCCCGCATGATCTTCGATCTGAACCTGTTGCGGATCGTAACGAAACTCGCGCAGCCAGTTCAGGTAATCCTCGCGGAAGAAAGGCAGCCCGGAAAGATAGTTGAACTCAGCGTCTGTTAGCGCCAATTGGCTCATCAGTGCGATCTGGGCACGGATCTCGTCGGCATATTCGCCAAGCAGCTCGTCACCGCGGCAGCGGAATTCCGCCGCCACGCTGATAGCAGGATAGCGATGGAACACTGCTTGCTGCATATGAAGCTTATAAGCATCAGTATCAAGCAGTGATGTCAAAATCGGGGAGGCGTATTGAGTCATATCGCGTTACTGCATCCTCGTCAGGCGCGTGTCCAAATCCGGATAATCATAAAAAAGTGGGGGGAGTATACCCGGATTATCCTGTTATTGAAGCTGCATCACACCACAATTCATCGGAGCCGGTCGAGGATTAAACGTGCCTTTATCTCTGCTTGCCATCAGGATACCGACAGAAAAGTCAGATAAGTCTGTAAGGTGAATGACTTAGCCTAATTAGTCATAAAAATTATAATGTTAATTATTTTAAACAACAATTCAGATAAAACCGTTCTGGGTATGAATGCCTATCTGGTCTTTGCCGTTTTTCTTGCAAAAATAAAGCGCTTCATCTGCCTGTTTGATTGCTGCCGGCAACAAGCGGATATCGCGGACCTGGGCAATGCCACAACAGGTGGTGAAGCGGACGTTTTGCCCATCGGTTAGTGTCAGGCTGAACTGGTGCGTACGCTCGCGTAGCTTGGACATCACTTCCTGCGCATTTTCCAGCGTACAGTTACCGAGGATCACGGCAAATTCTTCACCACCGTAGCGACAGAAAATGTCGCTGGAGCGGAAGGTGCTTTGCAGCAGCTTGCCAAATGCCACCAGCACCAGGTCGCCTACGTGATGGCCGTAGGTGTCATTGAGGCTTTTGAAATTATCAATGTCGATCAGACAAAAAGCGAGTGGGTAGCTGCCGGCAGCCAGCGATTCGCACTCCAGGAAGAATTTGCGCCGGTTATAGATATTGGTGAGAGGATCGAGATAGGAGGAGGCTTCCAACTCTTTAATCAGCAGGTGTTTCTCATTTTCCAGCGTTACCTTTTCCAACTGGTACTGTTTTAGCTGTTTGATAGCGTCGCTGATGGCTATCAATTCCTGGCCGTAGAACACTTCGTTGCGAGCGATATTCATATCGCCGTGGGACAAGCGCAAAATATTATTATGCGTTTTCGTTAGCCAGCGGCTGATATTTGAACAGTAAACCAGCGTAGGCAGGAAGATAAATAGCGCAATCAGACCCGCCAGCGAAATCATGCCGTCAATGGCGGTTTGGCTGTCATAAATCTTGCTCTGCGAGGCGGCGGTCTCCATTTCGAAACTGCGCTGATAGAGCCGTTGTGAGAGCTCACTCAGGTTTTTAACATAGGGATAAATAGCGTCTGTAGGGTAGGCGGTATGCGTGTTTACGGCGGTATATAATCCCTCGGTAATGATCTTGATCTGCTGAGCTGACAGCTGCCCCAGGATCTCATTCACCAGTGCAGTAGTTTTCACGTCGTTATAGGTAAGTTTCATAAAAATCAGCCGAGTACTCAACGCATTCAATACGCCGGTGAGCTGAATTGCTTTCAGATAAGCGTCTTTGCGCGCCAGTCGATTGGTATTGACGTCAATAATCTGATCGATGAGTTCGGTCACCGACATGTTCAGCCGGTTATTTAATCGCACTGCCTCAAGAAACATAAATGAATCGCCATCGACCATGCGGTTATCGTAGCTATAGCGGTAGTAACTTTTACTGGCCTGGGAAATATAGTAAGCGCTATTGATATTGAACAGATTGGCATTGGCTTCGGTCACCTGCGAAAGCTGCAGGTTGTCATTATTGAGCAATTGTTTCATCAGACTGAGCATGGAAAGCGCGGCAATTTTTTGCCTGATGCCGAGCCGTTGCGAGATTTCGCTGTCGATGTGCGGTCGAAAGTGGGCGATTTTCTCCCGCGCTACGCGATCGGCGTCTTGCCACTGATGTGGAGTGATACGTGGGTCGATCAGGCTCAAACGTTTAAGGCGATGTGCCAATAGTGTGGCCTGAAAAGCCTCTGAAATCTCTTTGGCTCGGGTAATTTTGTATAGATTGAGTTGGTTGTCGCGATACTCGGTGTCAGCTTCCGACAACTCATCGGAAATAAACAGGGCAAATGAGGACATCAGGGCAAAGGTAAAAAAATAGATCAGATATTTTACTTTCATATGCACTACGCGTCCTTGAGCCCGATCCGCTAATTATATCACTGAGTCTCCCGGCCTGTCTTGGCTATACCCAATAAGGGAAGATTGCCTGCAAAGTGCCGTTGAGCCGGGAAGGCTGCCCCGTGAGATAGGGTAAGTTCGCACTTTTGACGCCGATGTTCTCATCTGGAAAACGTGCAGCCTCGCTGGGTATCTTTAGCATTTAATGCTGATTTTGATGCCGCATCAGGTGAAGGAACCTGATGGCGTGGGCAATTCTTCGACAGGATTACGATCCACCTCCGATTTCTCCGCTCCTGTGGCCTGGTCTCTCTGGGTTTTTTTTGTAGCTGTGATACAGTTTATTTACAATCAGGCTCATCGAAATTTCTGCTCTTTTCCGACGGCGAAATAGGCGAATGATGAAAGCCTGGCACCTGTAACTCACTGAGACGTCAAAGGGTTTTTATGACACAACAGCCACAGGCGAAGTATCGCCACGATTATCGCGCGCCAGATTACACCATCACTGATATTGACCTGAATTTTGAGTTGGATGCAGAGAGCACTCGCGTCACTGCCGTCAGCAAAATCAAACGCCAGGGCGCTGCCAATGCGGCGCTGGTGCTGAACGGTGAAGACCTGACGCTGGTGAGTATTGAGATCGACGGTCAGCCGTGGACAGCCTATCAGTTGCAGGATAACAAACTGGTTATCGAGCAATTGCCAGCACAATTTACCATGACTATTGTCAATGATATCCACCCGGCCAAAAACACCGCGCTGGAAGGACTGTATCTGTCCGGCGAAGCGCTGTGTACCCAATGTGAAGCTGAAGGCTTCCGCCACATTACTTATTATCTCGACCGCCCGGACGTGCTGGCGCGGTTTACCACTCGCATCGTGGCCGACAAGGCGCGTTACCCGTTCCTGTTGTCAAACGGCAACCGCGTGGGGCAGGGCGAACTGGAAGATGGGCGTCACTGGGTGCAGTGGCAAGATCCTTTCCCAAAACCCTGTTATCTGTTTGCGCTGGTGGCGGGTGATTTCGACGTGCTGCGCGACAGCTTTACCACCCGTTCCGGTCGCGAAGTGGCGCTGGAGCTGTTCGTTGACCGCGGCAACCTGGATCGCGCCGATTGGGCAATGACCTCGCTGAAGAACTCGATGAAATGGGACGAAACCCGTTTTGGCCTGGAGTACGATCTCGACATTTATATGATCGTCGCGGTCGACTTCTTCAATATGGGCGCGATGGAGAACAAAGGGTTAAATATTTTTAACTCCAAATACGTGCTGGCGAAAGCCGAAACCGCCACCGACAAGGATTACCTGAATATCGAGGCGGTGATCGGCCACGAATATTTCCACAACTGGACCGGCAACCGCGTGACCTGTCGTGACTGGTTCCAGCTCAGCCTGAAGGAAGGGCTGACGGTATTCCGCGATCAGGAGTTCAGCTCCGATTTGGGCTCACGTCCGGTCAACCGTATCGATAACGTGCGCGTTATGCGCGGTGCGCAGTTCGCCGAAGATGCCAGCCCAATGGCGCATGCTATTCGTCCGGACAAAGTGATCGAAATGAACAACTTTTACACCCTGACGGTGTACGAGAAAGGTTCTGAAGTGATCCGCATGATGCATACGCTGCTGGGAGAAGAACAGTTCCAGAAGGGGATTCAGCTGTACTTCGAGCGTCATGACGGCAGTGCGGCGACCTGTGACGATTTCGTTCAGGCGATGGAAGATGCGTCCAACGTTGACCTGTCGCTGTTCCGCCGCTGGTACAGCCAGTCTGGTACGCCGTTACTGACGGTTCGTGATGAATACGACGCCGAGCACCACCAGTACCGTCTGCACGTCAGCCAGAAAACCGCGCCGACCGCCGATCAGCCGGAAAAACTGCCGATGCACATCCCGCTGGATATTGAACTGTACGATGCACAAGGTAACGTGATTGCCCTGCAGAGAAACGGCTCGCCGATCAATAACGTGCTTAACGTCACCGAAGCGGAACAGACCTTCGTGTTTGATGGCGTGGCGCACAAGCCGGTACCGTCCCTGCTACGTGAGTTCTCTGCACCGGTTAAACTGGATTATCCGTACAGCGATCAGCAATTGACCTTCCTGATGCAGCATGCTCGCAATGAGTTTGCCCGTTGGGATGCGGCACAGAGCCTGCTGGCGACCTACATCAAACTGAACGTGGCCAAACATCAGCAACAACAGCCGTTGTCGCTGCCGCTGCACGTTGTTGATGCGTTCCGCGCCGTATTGTTGGACGAGAAGTTGGATCCGGCGTTGGCTGCACAGATCCTGACGTTGCCTTCAGAAAGTGAAATTGCCGAGCTGTTTGCCACTATCGATCCTGAAGCGATCGCCGTGGTGCACGAAGCGATCGTCCGCTGTCTGGCGAAGGAAATGGCCGATGAGTGGCTGGCGGTTTATCACGCTAACAAGACCGACGGCTACCGGGTTGAACATGCTGACATCGCGAAACGTGCGCTGCGCAACGTGTGCCTGGGTTACCTGGCCTTTGGCGATGAAGCGCTGGCCGACCGATTGGTGACGGAGCAGTATCGCCAGGCGGATAATATGACCGATTCGCTAGCGGCACTGGCCGCTGCGGTGGCGGCGCAATTGCCTTGCCGCGACGCGCTGCTGGCGGCCTTTGACGAACGCTGGCACCAGGATGGTCTGGTGATGGACAAGTGGTTTGTGCTGCAGGCGACCAGCCCGGCGGCGGACGTGCTGACCAAAGTGCGTGGGTTGCTGAAACACCGTTCATTCAGCCTGAGCAATCCAAACCGCACACGCTCATTGATTGGAGGCTTTGCTTCTGCCAACCCGGCGGCGTTCCATGCGGCGGACGGCAGTGGCTATCAGTTCCTGGTGGAAATCCTCAGCGATTTGAATCAGCGCAACCCGCAGATTGCTGCTCGCCTGATCGAACCTTTGATCCGCTTGAAACGCTACGATGCTTCACGTCAGGCATTAATGCGCAAAGCGCTTGAACAGTTGAAAGGACTGGAGAATTTGTCCGGCGACCTGTTCGAGAAAATCACCAAGGCGCTCGACGCGTAAGTCTAGGAAGGGACGGCATGCCGTCCCTTTTTTAATTTGCTGCGCGGCGTGTGGCCTGGCTTAAGGAGGAGGGCGGAGACAATACTCTGTCCAGCACCTCGGCCTCCAACTCTGCCAGTTTGACTGACCCTTTGCGTCGTGGGCGCGGCAGGTCGACGGTCAGATCCAAGCCGATACGGCCTTCCTCAATCAAAATCACGCGATCCGCCAGCGCAATGGCTTCACTGACGTCATGCGTCACCAGCAATACGGTGAAACCGTGCTGTTGCCACAACCCTTCAATCAATCCCTGCATTTCAATCCGCGTCAAGGCGTCGAGCGCCCCCAAAGGTTCGTCCAACAGCAACAGGCGTGGACGGTGGATCAGCGCACGTGCCAGAGCCACTCGCTGTTTTTGTCCTCCGGACAAGGCCGCTGGCCACTCGTTGGCGCGGTCGGCCAGCCCGACGGCTTCCAGCGCTTGCAACGCATCGGCACGCCAGTTACCGCGCAGGCCAAGGCCCACATTGTCGATCACCTTTTTCCACGGTAGCAGGCGGGCGTCCTGAAACATTAAGCGGGTATCGTCTCTGGCGCTGGCAAGGGGCGCATTCCCGCTCAGCAAGGCGCCGCTGGTGGCTTTTTCCAGTCCTGCCATTAGACGCAGCAGCGTGCTTTTACCGCAGCCACTGCGGCCGACCACGGCGACAAACTGTCCCGCGCTGATGCGCAATTGAATATTGTCCAGCACGGTGCGGTTACCGTAGCGCTTGGCAATGGACTCGAGCGTGACCGGCGTCCCTTGGGGAATTCGAGCGGGAGTCGTCATAGCGCTTCTCCTTGTTTCAGTTGATAGGCCGGGTGCCAGCGCAACCAGACGCGTTCCAGCAACTGTGCGCTGACGTCCGCCAGCTTGCCGAGCATGGCATAAAGCACAATCGCCACCACCACCACGTCGGTCTGCAAGAATTCACGTGCGTTCATCGCCAGATAACCGATACCCGAATTGGCGGAAATGGTTTCGGCCACGATCAGCGTCAGCCACATAAAGCCCAACGCGAAACGCACGCCGACCATAATCGACGGCAGAGCGCCCGGCAAAACCACCTGAGCAAAGAGCTGGAAACCGCTCAGGCCGTAGCTGCGCGCCATTTCAAGCAGGCCGTGATCGATATTCTTGATACCGTGATAGGTATTCAAATAAATGGGGAACAGCGTGCCTAACGCCACCAGAAAAATCTTGGCGGATTCATCGATGCCGAACCACAGGATCACCAGCGGGATCAGCGCCAGATGCGGCACGTTGCGGATCATCTGCACGGAGCTGTCCAACAGGCGCTCGCCCCAACGCGACAGACCGGTGATAAAGCCCAGCACCAGCCCAATGCTGCCGCCGATGCTAAAACCGATCAGTGCGCGCCAACTGCTGATCGTCAGGTGTTGCCACAACTCGCCGCTTTTAGTTAGCGTCCAGAAGGCGGTGACGACCGCGCTAGGTGCCGGCAGAATACGGTTCGACAGCCACCCCGCCTCGACGGAGATTTGCCAGATAACCACCAGCGCTACCGGCAATGCCCAGGGGGCCAGCCGGTGCAATATGCGTTGTGTACCCTTAGCCATAAGGGGGCTCCTCAGCTTTGCGACGCTTTTTGCGGAATATAGATATTGGCCACCACTTCTCCCTGGGCCTTGACCGGTTTGCGCTGCGTGGGGATTTGGTTTTCCACCAGGTCAAGATGAGGGAACAGCAGTTCGCCGACGCGATAGGCCTCTTCCAGATGCGGGTAGCCGGACAGGATAAAGGTATCGATGCCCAGATCGGCATATTCCTGCATGCGCGCCGCCACCGTCGGGCCGTCGCCGACCAGGGCAGTACCGGCCCCGCCACGGACCAAACCCACCCCGGCCCACAGATTGGGGCTGATCTCCAGATTGTCTTTTTTGCCGCCGTGCAGCGCTGCCATGCGTCGTTGCCCTACAGAGTCAAAGCGGGCAAATGCCTTTTGTGCATCGGCGATGGTTTTTTCATCCAGATTGGCAATCAGTCGGTCTGCTGCACGCCAGGCTTCTTCGGTAGTTTCACGCACGATCACGTGCAGGCGAATGCCGAAGCGCACCTTGCGACCTTTGGCCGCTGCTTTGGCGCGGACCTCGGCAATTTTTTCTTTCACCTGCGCCGGGGGTTCTCCCCAGGTGAGGTACATTTCAACCTGTTCGGCGGCCAGATCCTGCGCAGCGGCAGAGGATCCGCCGAAATACAGCGGCGGACGTGGTTGTTGCACCGGCGGGTACAGCAGCTTTGCCCCCTTTACCTGAATATGCTTGCCATCGAAATCGACGGTTTCCCCTTCCAGCACCTTTCGCCAAACGTGGGTGAACTCTGCCGAAGCCTCGTAACGTTCTTCGTGATTCAGATGCAGCCCTTCCGCCGCCAGCTCCTCGGGATCGCCGCCGGTAACCAGGTTGAACAACGCTCGACCATTGGAAAGACGATCCAGCGTCGCCGCCTGGCGAGCCGCCAGGGTGGGCGAAATTATGCCGGGGCGCAAAGCCACCAGGAACTTCAGCCGCTGAGTGACCGGGATCAGCGAGGCGGCCACGAGCCAGGAGTCTTCACAAGAACGGCCGGTGGGGATCAACACGCCGCCGAACCCCAGCCGATCGGCCGCTTGGGCAATTTGCTGCAAATAGCCGTAATCGACGCTGCGCGCGCCTTCGGTGCTGCCGAGATAGTGGCCGTCGCCATGGGTTGGTAAAAACCAGAATACGTTCAGGCTCATCGTCTATTCTCCAAAATTATTGTGCGCTAGGGCGCCAGATGCGTTGCGAGATATCGACCTTCACGGGCACCAGACGGTTGGCGTAAAACAGATCGGCGGTTTGCTGCTGGGCGGCAATGGTGCGTGCGTCCAGCGGTTTGATGGCGGTCGGTGGGCGGTGATCCAAATAAGACGAGATCACTTTTTCCGGCAGCCCCATGGCGTTCGCCAGCAGCGTGACGCTTTGCGCCCGGTCGCTTTGGGTCAGTGCATCCGCTTTGGTCAACTCATCGAGCACCTGCTGAATAAACGGCCCGTTAGCTTCGGTATAAGTGCGCACCGCCAGATAGAAGGAGCCGGTTTGATTCAAATCGGTGCCATCACCCAGCACCCGCACGCCGCCCTGCAACAAGGCTGCGGAATAGTACGGGTCCCAGATGGTCCAGGCATCGACGTTGCCCTGCTGGAATGCGGCGCGGGCATCTGCCGGCGTCAGGTATACCGGTTGGATATCGGTGAATTTCAGTCCGGCTTTTTGCAGCGAACGCAGCAGCAGGTTGTGGGAACTGGAGCCTTTCTGGAAGGCGACTTTGTGGCCTTTCAAATCAGCGACGGTTTTGATCGGGCTATTTTCCGGCACCAGGATCACTTCCGCCTTGGGTTTAGGTGGCTCTACGCCGACATACAGCAGATCCGCCCCGGCGGCCTGGGCAAAGATCGGCGGAATATCGCCGGTGCTGCCCAGATCGATACTGCCGACGTTCAACGCCTCAAGCATCTGCGGGCCTGCAGGGAATTCGATCCAACTGATTTTGGTAGTGGGGAAACGCTGTTCCAGCAGGCGGTGGGATTTTGCCAATACCAGACTGACCGATCCTTTTTGATAACCGATACGAAACTGCGCCGGATCCTGTGCGCTGGCGGAATTGATCCACGCCAGTGAGATGATGCCGGCCAAAGCGCCAGTGCCAAGCCAACGGCCAAGTGATGAAAGTCGCGTCATTCTCTTTCCTTATATAGAGCGTGCTGTCAGGCAGTTTGACGTGCAAACAGAGACGGGGAGAGTTTTACCTGGGGCGGTTTACGGCGACCGAGTGCCAGGTAGAAGCTTTCCAGAGCTTCTTCCAACCGCGATGCCAGCCCGTCGGACAGCGTGATATCTTCACCGCTCAACACCACCTGGCTGTCGTCGGCGAACACCCCGTGCAGCACTTCCTGAGCTTTCAATGCCGCCAACACCGGTTTGAGGGCATAGTCCACTGCCAACATATGACCAATAGAACCGCCGGTAGCCAGGGGTAACACCACCTTATGGTCAAGCGCTCGCTCAGGCAGCAGATCCAGCAGGGTTTTCAGCGCACCGGAAAACGAGGCCTTATACACCGGCGTAGAGACCAACAGGCCGTCGGCCAAAGCCAGTTGCTCGGTAAAGGCTTTTATCGCCGGGCTATTGAAATTGGCGTACAGCAAGTCTTCTGCGTCAAAGTCGTGCAGGGTGTAGGAGATCACTTCTACGCCTTGCTGCTGCAACCAATTCTTACTCAAGGAAAGCAGGGCCGCTGAACGTGATGGGATGCGAGGGCTGCCGGATAGTGATATAACGCGCATTACCACTCCTTATAACTAAAAGTTAGGTTTAATTAAAAAATCGTCGAGAAGTGTTTTAAACCTATCAGCAAAGGGGCGGGTTACTTAAATCTCATTTTTTGATTTTGATATGCGTAAATGCGGATTGGCGGGGCATTGGCTCCCCGTCAGGGGAAACGATTGCGTTAAAAACGCTTTTTTTGCTTTTAATCAATTCCAATTGGCCAAGGGATACCGGATAATACGCCCCCGGTTTGCAACCGGGAAATCAGGAGAGTACATGTACTACCCCCTCATCAGAAAAGCGTTGTTCCAGCTCGATCCCGAGCGTGCGCATGAATTGACTTTTCATCAGCTCCGCCGCGTCACCGGCACCCCGTTAGAATTTGTTATTCGCCAGTCTGTGCCGACCAAGCCAGTAAGCTGCATGGGGCTCTCTTTTAAAAATCCTTTGGGTTTGGCCGCCGGCCTGGATAAAGACGGCGAGTGCATCGACGCATTTGGTGCCATGGGCTTTGGCTTTGTCGAAGTTGGCACCGTGACGCCACGCCCGCAGTCGGGCAATGATAAACCGCGTCTGTTCCGCATCGTGGAAGCGGAAGGCCTGATCAACCGAATGGGCTTTAATAACCAGGGCGTGGATAATCTGGTTGAAAACGTTAAGAAATCCCATTTCGGCGGTATTCTGGGGATTAATATCGGTAAGAATAAAGATACCCCGGTCGAGCAAGGAAAAGACGATTATCTGATCTGTATGGATAAAGTTTATCCGTATGCCGGTTATATCGCGATTAACATTTCGTCACCCAATACGCCGGGGTTACGATCCTTACAGTACGGCGAAGCGTTAGACGATCTTTTGGCCGCCATTAAAAATAAGCAGCAGGAATTGCATGCGCGCCATCACAAATATGTGCCGGTGGCGGTAAAGATCGCACCGGATCTTTCAGAAGAAGAATTGATCCAAATAGCCGACAGTTTGGTGCGCCATAATATTGATGGTGTGATCGCGACCAATACCACGCTGGATCGTAAATTGATCCAGGGGCTGAATTATTGCGAGCAAATGGGGGGCCTGAGTGGTCGTCCGCTGCAGGCGAGCAGCACCGAAGTGATCCGTCGTTTGTCGCTAGAGCTGCAAGGGCGTTTACCGATTATCGGCGTTGGCGGAATTGATTCCCTGATGGCCGCACGGGAAAAAATGGCGGCCGGTGCTTCGCTGGTACAAATTTATTCCGGATTTATCTTCAAAGGTCCGCGCCTGATTAAAGATATCGTTAACTATATCTAATATTTTTCCTTTCATTTTCAGCCGGGGGTTTATTTCTTCCCCCGGCTCGTCTATATTTTGTCCACTAGCATAAATATCGTTCGCGGAATTATCCGATGTTTAAGCGACTTGAGTGGTGATAAAATCACCTTTTAGGGTAAATACGGCGTGGCATGGGCAGCGAGAAGGATAAGACATGAAGATAAAACCTGACGATAATTGGCGTTGGTATTTTGACGCCGAACACGATCGGCTAATGCTGGATTTAGCCAATGGGATGATCTTCCGCTCGCGTTTTCCTGCCAAAATGTTAACGCCGGATGCCTTTGATGAGTGTTCTTTCTGTGTGGATGACGCGGCGCTTTATTTTAATTATGAAGAGCAGTGCAAACAGATAAAGCTCAGCCATGAACAACGCGCCGAACTGGTATTAAATGCCCTGGTGGCCTATCGCTTCCTGAAACCGCTGATGCCGAAAAGCTGGCATTTCTCGCAGCAGCATTACCCGTTGCAGCCGAAAAATGGCGAATTAGCGGCGGTGAAGGTGATGGAGAGCGGCGTTGAAGCGCGTCTGCTGGTGGTGGAAGCCGGTGATAACGCCAGCCTATGCCTGCTGGCGCAAAACCAACTCTCCGTCGCTGGTCGCACTATGGTTCTGGGTGACGCCATCAAAGTGATGCACGATCGCCTTAAACCCTGCGCGCAAGATGAAACCTCCGCCCCGGCTTACGACAGGGCGGTATAACGGCGATTACGCCAGCGTCAAATCGCTTTTTGGAATACAGCTGCAGCAAAGGATGGTGCCATTGTTGGCTACCGCACTTTTCTTCAGCGGCGCCACTTCGCCACTGACCAAGGTGATGCGACAACTTCCGCAAATTCCCGCACGGCATGAATAAGGCACGCGGAGCCCTTGCTGTTCCAACTGCTCCAGTAAGATCTGCTGATTATTGCCGGTAAACACCGTTCCCGCGTATTCGATAGTGACGCTATGTTCACTGTCCTGCGGTGCCTGCACGCTCTCAACCACTTTTCCAGCGCCATACGGGCGTGGCGGCTTGGTGGATAACACTTCTACTCTATCGCCGACGCGGATAATACCGCTGCTGCGCGCCACCATATTCTGGCCAAAATCGATATCGCCGTTATCAGCCGTGCGGAATTTCTGCAGAGTGCTCAGTGGTTCGCCGCTTGGGTGCTTGCGCCCACGTTCGGTGCTGACGGTGGTCAACACGCAGCGGCTACAGGGTTTGACCAGATCAAACATCACGTCACCGACGCGGATCACCTGCCAACCATCCTCGGCCCAGGCATTCGCGCCGGTGACCACCAGATTGGGGCGGAACTGCTCAAGCTTGATGCTGCCGGGGCAACGCTGCTGCAAATCGTTGAATGAGGCTTCGTTGATCAGCAAATAAGGATAGCCGTCGGCGAAAGAAAGGGGGATTTCCGGGTGTTTTTTCACGCGGCGGGTCAGCTCGGGGCCAAGCCAACGCAGCTGCACTTCACGCTGGAAATAACCGCTCAGCCAGCTGTTAATCGCTGCCGGCGCAATCAGGGCGGTGAAATGATTGCCCCAAACTTCGGTCGGTTGCGCCTCAGGGGCGAAATCGCTGAAGCGGATGGCGGCGCTTTCTCCGTCCGGCGCGGTCAGGAATAGCCCATCGGGCAGCAGAGCCGGGGTGAACATCACCATTTGCGGATATTGGCGCGCGGTAATAAAGGTGCCATCCGGTTCGGTGATCATAAAGGTACGGTCGAAAGCCAATCCACTGCTGGAAGCCTGCGCGTGCGAAAGCTGCAAACCACGAAGCGATTTCACCGGATGAACGTAAATTTTCGAAAGCGTAATCACCCTTATCCCCGTGCGATTATTAAATAGAAGGGAGCAACTTTATGACAAGCGGTCTGGATTAGCTATAATGCGCAACAATTTTCTTTTTGGTGATAAGTACGATATGAACTCTCTGTTTGCCAGCACGGCGCGTGGACTGGAAGAACTGTTAAAAAGCGAACTGGAAGCGCTGGGCGCTCACGCCTGTAAAGTAGTGCAGGGTGGGGTACATTTTCAGGGTGACGATCGTCTTCTGTACCAAAGCTTGCTGTGGAGCCGTCTGGCCTCACGTATTTTGCTGCCGCTGAATGAATTCCGCGTGCACAGCGATCTGGATCTGTATCTGGGCGTGCAGGCGATCGACTGGACCAACATTTTCGGCGTGGATAAAACCTTCGCCGTGCATTTCAGCGGCGTGAACGAAGAGATCCGCAACAGCCAATATGGTGCGCTGAAGGTTAAGGACGCCATCGTCGACAGCTTTACTCGCAAACTCGACCAGCGTCCGACGGTTGCGAAGCAGCAGCCGGATATTCGCGTAAATGTGTTCCTGCAGCGCGATATGGCCAGCGTAGCGCTCGATCTGAGCGGTGAAGGCCTGCATCAACGTGGTTACCGTGATCTGACCGGCCAGGCACCGCTGAAAGAGAGCCTGGCGGCGGCGATTGTGCAACGCTCCGGCTGGCAGCCGGGGACTCCGATGCTTGATCCTATGTGTGGCTCGGGGACGCTATTGATCGAGGCGGCGATGATAGCTTCCGATCGCGCTCCGGGTCTGCACCGTCAACATTGGGGCTTTACCGCCTGGAATGGCCATAACGTCGATCTGTGGCGCGAAGTGATCACCGAAGCACAGGTGCGTGCACGCCGTGGCTTGCAAGAAACCACCTCACGTTTCTTCGGTTCTGATATCGATCGTCGGGTGATTGAAATGGCGCGCGGCAATGCCCGTCGTGCAGGCGTTGCCGAACTGATAACCTTTAACGTCAACGACGTCGCTAAACTGACCAATCCACTGCCGGAAGGCCCGACGGGCACCGTAGTGTGCAACCCGCCGTACGGCGAGCGTCTGGAAAGTGAACCGGCGCTGATCGCCCTGCATAATATGCTGGGCCGTATCATGAAGAGCGCATTCGGCGGCTGGCAGTTGTCATTGTTCAGCGCATCGCCGGAACTGCTGAGCTGCCTGCAGCTGCGTGCCGAACGCCAGTTCAAGGCCAAAAATGGTCCGCTGGACTGCGTGCAGAAAAATTACCAACTGGCGGAGAACCCACAGGGCTCCGGCGGTATTCAGGTCGCGGAAGATTTTGCCAACCGCCTGCGCAAGAACCTGAAGAAGCTCGACAAGTGGGCCAAACAGCAGGGCATTGAATGTTATCGCCTGTATGATGCTGACCTGCCGGAATACAACGTGGCGGTAGACCGCTACGGCAGCAAGGTGGTGGTACAAGAGTACGCGCCGCCGAAAACCATCGATGCGCAGAAAGCGCGTCAACGTCTGTTCGATGTGATCAATGCCACGCTGGCGGTGCTGGAATTGCCGTCCAATCAGCTGATCCTGAAAACCCGTGAGCGCCAGAAAGGCAAAAACCAGTATGAAAAACTGGCACAGAAGGGCGAGTTCCTGCTGGTGGAAGAGTTTAACGCCAAGCTGTGGGTTAACCTGACTGACTATCTCGATACCGGCCTGTTCCTCGACCACCGCATTGCTCGCCGTATGCTGGGTGAGATGAGCAAGGGCAAAGACTTCCTCAACCTGTTCGCCTATACCGGCACTGCCAGCGTACACGCCGGGTTGGGTGGCGCGCGCAGTACCACCACGGTGGATATGTCGCGTACCTATCTCGAATGGGCAGAGAAAAACCTGCGCGTTAACGGCCTGACCGGCAAACAGCACAGATTGATCCATGCGGATTGCCTGTCATGGCTGCAAAATGCCGACGAACAATTCGATGTGATCTTTATCGATCCGCCGACCTTCTCCAACTCCAAGCGGATGGAGAACACTTTTGACGTTCAGCGCGATCACCTGGTGCTGATGCAAGATTTGAAACGGTTACTGCGTCGTAACGGGACCATCATGTTCTCGAACAACAAGCGCGGTTTCCAGATGGATATGGCCGGCCTGAGCGCCCTGGGTCTGGAGGCGAAAGAAATTACCGCCCAGACGCAGTCGCAGGACTTTGCCCGTAACCGTCAAATTCATAACTGCTGGCTGGTTACCCACGCCGGCGAAGGAAAATAATTACTATGTCGTTAATCAGCATGTCCGGTGCCTGGCTGTCCTTCAGCGATGCGCCGCTTTTAGATAACACCGAAATTCATATTGAAGACAACGAACGCGTTTGTCTGGTTGGGCGCAACGGCGCAGGTAAATCCACGCTGTTGAAGATCCTCGGTAAAGAAATTCCGCTGGACGATGGCCGGGTGATTTACGAGCAAGATCTGATCGTTGCGCGTCTGCAACAGGATCCCCCGCGCAATATCGGCGGGACAGTATTCGATTTCGTGGCCGAAGGCGTGGCCGAGCAGGCGGAACACCTGAAGGCCTATCACGCGATTTCGCACCTGGTGGAAACCGATCCGAGCGAAAAAAACCTGACGCGTATGGCGCAGATTATGGAAATCCTCGATCACCAGGGGCTTTGGCAGCTCGACAGCCGCATCAGCGAAGTGTTGCTGCAGCTGGGCCTGAACGGGGACGCGGAGCTTTCCTCGCTGTCCGGCGGTTGGCTGCGTAAAGCGGCGCTGGGGCGTGCGCTGGTCAGCTCTCCACGCGTATTGCTGCTGGACGAACCGACCAACCACCTGGACATTACCACCATCGACTGGCTGGAAGGCTTCCTGAAAGAGTTCCAGGGCAGCATCGTGTTCATTTCTCACGACCGTTCCTTTATCCGCAACATGGCGACGCGCATTGTCGATCTCGACCGTGGCAAGCTGGTGTCCTGGCCGGGCAATTATGATCTGTATCTGCTGAGCAAAGAAGAAGCGCTGCGGGTAGAAGAGCTGCAAAACGCCGAATTCGACCGCAAGCTGGCGCAGGAAGAAGTGTGGATCCGTCAGGGCATCAAGGCGCGTCGTACCCGTAACGAAGGCCGCGTACGTGCGCTGAAGGCATTACGTAACGAGCGTTCAGAACGTCGTGAAGTGATGGGCACCGCCAAAATGCAGGTTGAAGAAGCGGTACGCTCCGGCAAGATCGTGTTCGAGATGGAAGACGTCAACTATCAGGTCGGCGGCAAAGTGCTGGTGCGCAATTTCTCCGCTCAGGTGCAGCGCGGCGACAAGATTGCCCTGGTCGGTCCGAACGGCTGCGGCAAGACGACCTTGCTGAAGCTGATGCTTGGCCAGTTGAAGGCCGACAGCGGTCGCGTACATTGCGGCACCAAGCTTGAAGTGGCCTACTTCGACCAGCACCGCGCCGAACTGGATCCGGAACGTACGGTGATGGACAACCTGGCAGAAGGCAAGCAGGAAGTGATGGTCAATGGCCGTTCCCGTCACGTACTGGGCTATCTGCAGGACTTCCTGTTCCATCCGAAACGCGCCATGACGCCGGTGAAAGCATTGTCAGGCGGCGAGCGTAACCGTCTGTTGCTGGCCAAGCTGTTCCTGAAGCCAAGCAACTTATTGATTCTCGATGAACCAACCAACGATCTTGACGTCGAAACGCTGGAGCTGCTGGAAGAGTTGATCGATGGCTATCAGGGCACAGTGCTGCTGGTGAGCCACGATCGTCAATTCGTCGACAACTCCGTGACCGAGTGCTGGATCTTTGAAGGCAACGGCGAGATCAGCACCTTTGTCGGCGGTTATTACGATGCGCACCACCAGCGCGCAACGGCAAAACCTATTCGCCAGGTCGCGGCTGAACAGAATAAGCCGGCGGCGGAGAAAAAGGCTGAACAGCCCAAGAAACCGGCGGCTAAACTGAGCTATAACTTGTTACGCGAACTGGAACAGTTGCCGCAACGCCTTGAACAGCTGGAAGCGGAAATTGAAGCACTGCAGGCGCAAATGAGCGATGCTGATTTCTTCACGCGCCCCCACAGCGAAACACAACAGGTGTTGACGGCGCTGGCCGCCGCCGAAGGAGCGTTGGAAGAAGCCTTCGCCCGTTGGGAAGAGTTGGAAGCGATGAAAAACGGCTAACCGTTGAGAATACCGTCCGCGCGCTGCTGCGGACGGTATTGCCGTACCGGTGAGCGACGTTGTTAAGGAGGATTATGGTGTGTTCCCACGAGAATCACGAGCAGCACAGTCACGCAACACACGCAAAACAGCAACAGGACAATCTGATGCTGTGTCCACAATGCGACATGTTGGTGGCCTTGCCGCCGCTGGCATATGGTTCAAAAGCGGTATGCCCGCGTTGTAAAACGACCCTCAGCTCCCGCTGGCAGGAACCGCGCAAGCGGCCAATCGGCTATGCACTCAGCGCATTGTTCATGCTGCTGCTGGCGAATATTTTCCCGTTTATCAATATGCGCGTTGCCGGCCTCGGTAACGAAATCAAACTGATCCAGATCCCGCAGGTGATGGTGGCGGAAGACTACGCCAGCATGGCCACGTTGTTTATGGTGTTCGTACAGTTGATCCCTGCATTCTGCATGGTGGCGATCATTGTGCTGTGTGCCCGAGTGCGTATCCCCCTTGGCCTGAAAGAGTGGATGGCCAAGATGCTGTTCCAGTTTAAAACCTGGTGCATGGTGGAGATTTTCCTCGCAGGGGTGTTGGTCAGCTTCGTCAAGCTGATGGCCTATGGCGATATCGGTATCGGCAGCAGCTTTGTGCCTTATTGCCTGTTCTGTCTGCTGCAGGTGCGCGCCTTCCAATGTGTCGATCGCCGCTGGTTATGGAATGACATTGAACCTGCACCGCGGCTCGATCGTCCAATGCAGGTTGGGCACATCGGGTTGCGCCAGGGCCTGCGCTCTTGCCAATGCTGTACGGCGATTCTGCCGGCCGAGATGACCCGTTGCCCACGCTGCCACACCAAAGGTTATGTCCGTCGCCGCCACAGTTTGCAATGGACATTGGCACTGCTTGTCACCTCTATCATGCTGTATATTCCGGCTAATCTGCTGCCTATTATGGTTACCGAAGCCCTGGGCAACAAAATCACCTCTACCATCATGGCCGGGGTGATCCTGCTGTGGGGCGAGGGATCTTATCCGGTGGCGATGGTGATCTTCATCGCCAGCATCATGGTGCCGTCGTTGAAAATGTTGGCGATTGGCTGGTTGTGCTGGGATGCTAACGGCAGGCATAAACCCCGGGCTGACAGCGAACGGATGCACCTGATTTATGAAGTGGTTGAATTCGTTGGCCGCTGGTCAATGATCGACGTGTTTGTGATTGCCGTGCTTTCGGCATTGGTACGGATGGGACAATTGATGAGTATTTATCCTGCTACTGGCGCACTGCTGTTCGCCATGGTGGTGATCCTCACTATGTTTGCTGCCATGACGTTTGACCCCCGGCTGACCTGGGATCGCGTAAATGAAACAATAAAAAAGGAGCCGCAAGGTGACGGAAAATAATCATAGCGTCGCGGACGTTGAAAAGATCAAGCGCTGGTCGCCGGTGTGGATTATCCCCATCGTCACTGCGCTGATCGGCGCCTGGATCCTGTTTTACCATTTCAGCCACCAGGGGCCTCAGGTGACGCTGGTCACCACAACCGCTGAAGGTTTGGAGGCGGGTAAAACCAAAATCACCAGCCGTAGCGTTGACGTCGGTGTAGTGGAAACCGTGACCCTGAGCGATGACCTGAGCAAGGTGGTGGTGCAGGCTCGGTTAAACTCCGGCATGGAGAAATTGCTGCGCGAGGATACCGCCTTCTGGGTGGTGAAACCGCAGATTGGCCGTGAAGGCATTTCCGGTCTGGGTACGTTGCTGTCTGGTGCTTACATCGAGCTGCAGCCGGGCAAAAAAGGTAAAGAGAAAAACGATTATCAACTGCTGGATGCACCACCGTTGGCTTCTCCGGACGCCAAAGGTTTGCGCATCATACTGGACAGTGAGAAATCGGGGCAGTTGAATGCCGGCGATCCGGTATTGTTCCGCGGCTACCGCGTTGGCTCGGTAGAGACCAGCTATTTTGATCCGAAAATGCGCGCCATGCGTTATCAGCTGTTCATCTCCGCACCTTACGACCAACTGGTGACCAGCAACGTTCGCTTCTGGAAAGACAGCGGCGTGGCCTTCGACATGTCTGCGCAGGGGATGCGGGTAGAAATGGGATCCCTGGCTACGCTGTTCAGCGGTGGCGTCAGCTTTGACGTGCCGGACGGTTGGGATCGCGGTGAGCAGGTAAAAGAGAAAACCGAATATCAGCTGTTCGATAACCAACGCAGCATCCAGGATTCGTTGTACACCGTACACAAAGATTACCTGATGTTCTTCTCCGACTCGATCCGTGGCCTGCAGCCGGGTGCGCCAGTTGAGTTCCGCGGTATCCGTTTGGGGACCGTGGCGCAAGTACCATTCTATAAAGAAGGTATGATGCAGCGTCTGGATAACGATTACCGGATCCCGGTGCTGATCCGCATCGAACCCGATCGTTTCCAAAAACAGTTGGGCGGCAATTTCGATATTGAAGGCCATCTGAAAGATGCTGAATCTCGCGGCATGCGTGCTGCGCTCAAATCTGCCAACCTGCTAACCGGTTCACTGTACATCGATCTGGATTTCTATCCGCAGGAGAAACCGTGGAAAGGGCCGCGTGAGCTGTTTGGTTATCCGTTGATGCCGACCACCAGCGGCGGTTTGGCGCAGATCCAACAGAAACTGATGCAGACCTTGGATAAGATCAACGCGATGCCATTGAATCCGATGATCAACGAAGCGACCAAGACCCTGGCGGAAAGTCAGAAAACCATGAAGTCGACGCAACAGACCATGAAATCGTTGAACGACATCATCGCCAGTAAAGAGATGAAGGCACTGCCGCAGGATATGCAAAAAACGCTGCAGGAGCTGAATCGCAGCATGAAAGGCTTCCAGCCAGGTTCACCGGCCTACAACAAGATGGTCGGCGATATGCAACGTCTCGATCAGGTGCTGCGTGAGTTGCAGCCAGTGCTGCGCACCCTGAATGAAAAGAGCAACGCGCTGGTATTTGAAGCCGCGGGCAGTAACGATCCTCAGCCGAAGAAGGCCAATAAATGATGAAATGGATTCCTATAGCCCTGGCGCTGGTACTCAGCGCCTGTAGCAGCACACCACAGAAAACCTATTACCAACTGCCGGCGCTGGGTGTGCCGACACAGGTGAGCGGCGGTGAGACTTCTCGCCAACTGTGGTTGGAACACGTCACCGTGGCGGATTATCTGGCGCAGAACGGCGTGGTTTATCAAACCAATGATGTGCAGTACGTTATTGCTCAGAATAACCTGTGGGCCAGCCCGCTCGACCAGCAGCTGCAGCAAACGCTGGTCACTAACCTGAGCAGCGCATTGCCGGGCTGGGTGGTCTCCTCCCAGCCGATGAGCAGCGATCAGGATGTGTTGAACGTGACGGTCAGCGGTTTCCATGGTCGTTTTGATGGCAAGGCGATTATTCGTGGCGAATGGGTGCTGAGTCATCAAGGCAAGCTGACCAAACGGCCATTCAGCCTGGAGCTGAAACAGGGCGAGGATGGTTACGATGCGTTAGTCCGTACCCTGGCGCAAGGCTGGCAGCAAGAGGCGCAGTCCATCGCCTCGCAGGCCGGTCGTTTTTAGTCATAATTTGGACTAAAAAGGTCTAATCCCTTCCGATGAAAAATATTAAAACTTTTCGTCGGGAGGGATTTTTATTTTATTTCAATCAGTTAACCTCTTCCTCGGCATATCAGCCACTTAGCCAATTCTGCGTGTGTAGCTCACAAATATGACATTGGCGTGAATTTTGCGCATTGATCTTCCCTTCATTTAGCGCTATTGCTTATACGTGGCTGCACAAAAAGCAGCCATTGTTTTCTTTCCACCAGACCAAATATGAGGGAAACGAGGCATGAAGAGACAGAAACGCGATCGTCTGGAAAGGGCGCATTCACGAGGTTATCAGGCAGGTATCTTAGGGCGTTCTAGGGAATATTGTCCCTACCAATCATCTGTGGACGCCCGGTCTCAATGGCTGGGAGGTTGGCGAGAAGCCATGGAAGACAGGGCTGTGACCGCTTAAGCGGCTCTCTGTCAAAAAAAAGGAATAACCTCCGCTCCGGGCGGAGGTTTTTGTTTAAACCGTCTTATTCCTGCCAGCGTTTCAGCAAGATACTCGCATTCACGCCGCCAAAGCCAAAGCCGTTCGACAGCGCGTAGTTGATGGTCATTGGTTGCGCTTTATTGGCCACCAAATGTAATCCCTCGGCCGCCGGGTCTGGATTATCCAGATTCAGCGTGGCTGGTGCGATCTGATCGCGCAGTGCCAGCGCCGTAAATATGGTTTCCAGCCCGCCTGCAGCCCCGAGTAAATGTCCCGTAGCGGATTTGGTCGACGTGATGGCTACGCTGCCCCCGGTACCGAACAGGTGTTTAATGGCGTTGATCTCACCCAAATCACCGACGGGTGTTGAGGTCGCGTGGGCATTCAGGTGCTGAATTTGCTCCGGTGCGACACCGGCCTGTTTCAGCGCAATTTTCATTGCGCGATAGGCGCCATCACCGTCTTCAGCACCGGAGGTCATGTGGTAGGCATCGGCACTGGTACCGTAGCCGACAATTTCTGCCAGTGGTGTGGCACCACGCGCCAGCGCATGTTCCAGCGTTTCAATAACCAACATGCCGGCACCTTCCCCCATGACAAAACCGTTGCGGGCACTGTCGAATGGCCGGGAGGCTTTTTCTGCCTCTTCTGGTGACGTCGTGGACATGGCGCGCGCTGCGGCAAAGCCCCCGAGGCTGACGGTGTCGATTGCGGCTTCTGTACCGCCACACAGCGCGATATCGGCCTCATCGTTACGAATCATGCGCACCGCGTCACCAATAGCCTGGACGCCTGCTGCACAAGCGGTAACGGGGGCGCCGATCGGGCCCTTGAACTGGTGCTTAATAGACACATGACCGGCCGCCAGATTGACCAGGAACGAAGGAATGGTAAATGGCGAAAGGCGTTTGGCACCCCGGCTGTCGGTGGTACGCACCGCGTGAGCAATCGCCGGAAAGCCACCGATACCGGAGGCAATCACGGTTGCGGTGCGCTCCTGCTTATCTTCCGTATCCGCTGTCCAGCCTGCCTGACGAATGGCCTCATCGGCCGCCGCCATCGCCAGCAGAATAAAGCGGTCCATTTTCTTTTGGTCTTTTGGCGCTACGGAGCTGTCGGGGTCAAAACCTGCCTCGGCGTCCTGCTCCAGTGAAGGCACCTGCCCGCCGATTTTAACCTGCAGGTCGGCAACGATCTCTTCCGGGAGAGGACGAATACCGGACTGGCCATTCAGCAGACGCTGCCAGATAGCCTCTACGCCGCATCCCAGTGGCGAAACGGCGCCCATGCCGGTAATGACTATACGACGACTGTTCATAGTGACTCCTTGGATGATTCGGGGGGGAATGCAGAAAGGTTCTGCTGCATCAGGGCCGCGCGTTGGCGCATACCGTCGGTCGCTGCCGGCCCTGGCGCTAAGGTAATATTATGCAGCGCGATAGGCTGCCGGGTAATGCTGTCGATCAGTTCTACGCGTATTGGCTGCCCGGTACGGCGGTCGACCAGTTCCGCGCTAATGCCGTCATCGGCCAGATGGGTATTTCCCCAATGGAACAGGGCCGCGAGCACTGGGAAGAAATCTTTGCCGCGTTCGGTGAGCAGATACTCATACCGTACTGGCCGGGTTTGATATCGCTGCTTATGCAGGATACCGCTTTCCACCAGGTATCTCAGGCGGCGGGTCAATATGGTGGGCGAAAGCCCCAGGCTTTGCTGGAATTCATCAAACCGCGATAGGCCATGGAACGCATCGCGAAGTATCAGGATGCTCCACCATTCTCCCACGCGGTCCAGTGAGCGGGCTACTGGGCATGGCATGTTGTCAAAACGGGTTTTCTGCATGGCATACCTCCTGGTAACTACAATAATTGTAGTTACTATTTAGCCGCCATGAACCTGAGGTTTAAAGCACAGGGCATAATAGCGGCGGGGAAATAAAACGGCGACCGGGAAGGGCCGCCGTGATTGCGATTAGAACGCAGCAGTGTCCTTGAACAGGCCCACTTTAAGATCGCTGGCGGTGTAAATCACCTGGCCGTCGACCAGAACTTCACCATCTGCCACACCCATAATCAGCTTACGGATGATCACGCGTTTGAAGTTGATGCGGTAGGTGACTTTCTTCGCGGTCGGCAATACCTGGCCGGTGAATTTAACTTCACCCACGCCCAGCGCACGACCTTTGCCTTCGCCACCCAGCCAGCCGAGGTAGAAGCCTACCAACTGCCACATGGCATCCAGACCCAGGCAGCCTGGCATCACTGGATCGCCGATAAAGTGGCAACCGAAGAACCACAGGTCAGGATTGATATCCAGTTCCGCTTCCACATAGCCTTTGTTGTGGGTACCACCGTCTTCGGTCATCTTGACCACGCGGTCCATCATCAACATATTACCTGCCGGCAACGGCGGGCCGCCGGCGCCAAACAGCTCGCCACGGCCGGATGCTTCGAGGTCTTCTTTCGTATAGGAGTCGCGTTTTTCTACCATGTTCTCAGTAAACCTTATTTTAATGAAGGGCGCAGATTAGCTTACACGTGTACGCTGAACAAGTCCGATCAGCCGTGGTTGAACCAGTTGAGCCAACGAAGTGGCCACGGCCAGCGCCGGCGTTCCTGCGGATTCACCTGTGCAATCCGTTCCTGAATCGCAGCTAACAGATTAGGTTGCTGTTCATCAGAGTAAGGATAACCGGTGAGTAATGGCAAGGCCTCTGCGGCGCTGTCGACGGCCCACAGATGGAATTGCCCCTCGCGCACCGCATCGACTACGTCCTGGCGTAGACACAGGTGGCGCACGTTGGTAGCGGGCATGATGATGCCCTGTTTGCCTGTCAAACCGCGACGTTGGCAAACTTCGAAAAAGCCTTCGATCTTCTCGTTGACGCCGCCAATAGGCTGAACATTGCCGAATTGGTCGACGGAGCCGGTTACCGCAATCTGCTGGGTAATTGGCTGCGACGAGAGTGCACTGATAAGCGCACATAACTCGGCCAGTGAGGCGCTGTCGCCATCCACTTCGCCGTAAGATTGCTCAAACACGATTGAAGCCGAGAAGGGCAGCGGCTGGTCCAGTTCCAGTTCGGAAATCAGGAACGCCTGCATAATCATCATGCCTTTAGCATGCAGATTACCGCCAAGTTCGGCTTTGCGCTCGACGTCGGTAAATTCGCCATCGCCAAGATGCACCACACAGCTGATGCGAGATGGTTCGCCAAAGCTGCGTGGGTGGCCAGGATATTCCAACACCGACAGGCCGTTGATCTGGCCGACGACCTCCCCCTCGGTTTCAATCAGGATTTGGCCCAGCTCAATTTCATCCTGCATCCGCTCTGCGAGGTAGCTTTCACGCCACTCGCGGGCATTCAATGCGGCTTCGAATGCTTTGGCGGTGATGCTCTCTTCCTCGGCATACAGCGCCGCTTCAGAAAGTTGTTGGCTGATCCACAGCGGGGAGAGCGGCAGATTGCCCTGATCGCCGCTGTGACGCACGGCTTGAACCATTAACGGATACCAGGCATCGGCGGCCAGCGGTGGTAGCTGCTTCTCGTCGATAAGGGCATTGACGTAGCCACACCATTGCACCATGTCATCGATTTCGGTGAGTTGCAGATCTTCTTCGTATTCGCCGTAGACCGCCTGCTCGCTCAGCTCCGGCTCGATATCATGGAAATCGGCCAGGCCGTGGCGATCGCCCACAACGATTAGCCGTAATTCCAACGGCATCGGGGGAATGGCAATCGGCAGCGGTCGCGTTTCATCCGGGGAAACCCAATGGAATTGGCGCTGGGTGATCATTTGCTTCAAGCGCAGCCACAGTAACGGCTGAGCCAGCAGGGAACGTGCCGACAGGATCAGCACGCCACCGTTGGCTTTATGTACCAGACCGGGTTGCAAGCTGATTTCATTGTTGTGGATCCTGACGCAGCCAAACAGCTGCTCCGGCTCAATCCACTCCTGAAACACACAGGCGCCACCGGCCGCAAAGGCTTCATCACCCTGGCTTGCGGGTTCAACGCTGACTTTGCTGCCTTGGATCACATAGTGACTGCCCTTAAACGCGGTATTCTGCGGTTGCAGTTGCTCAACTGCCTGGGCTATCAATGCCAGATACTCACGCGTTTCCTGCGCTTTCAACAGCATGAAACGCGGTGGCGACTGTGGATGGCAAAACAGCGTCAGTGCATTTTCCAGCCGAGGCTGAATGGAAGCAAAGGACACGGGCGCCAACTGCGCGGCGGTATCAAATATCGCTTGATAAGGCGTAACGTCCGGCAACAGTGATTGCCATTCAAGTCGGTTATTGGTCAAAGTGTTAGATGCAATCGTCAAAAAGGGAAAGGGCGATTATACAAGAATAACGACAGCTTGATACATGCAGAGTCGTAGTTGGTGTCAGGGAGTTTGACATCGCGCGATGACTGTGCAAAAAACAGTCTAAAAGAGGGGTAATTGCCGGGGAAATTCGGCGTAAAGCTGTTATGCTTAATTAAAGTTACGCGGTCACTGAAGAGCTCATGATGAAATATCAGCAACTGGAAAATCTGGAGAGCGGTTGGAAATGGAAGTACCTGGTGAAGAAGCATCGGGAAGGGGAAGCTATTACCCGCCACATTGAAAACAGCCTTGCTCAGGAAGCCATTGAAGAGCTGCTGAAGCTGGAAAATGAGCCGGTAAAAGTGCTGACGTGGATTAGCCACCATATGAATCCGGAACTGGATAACCGGATGAAGCAGACGATCCGCGCACGGCGTAAACGTCATTTTAACGCAGAACACCAACATACGCGTAAAAAATCTATCGATCTGGAGTTTTTGGTTTGGCAGCGTTTGGCCGGCCTGGCTCGTCGCCGCGGCGTGACTTTGTCAGAAACCGTGGTCCAGCTGATTGAAGATGCGGAACGTAAAGAGAAGTATGCCAGTCAGATGTCATCGCTGAAACAGGATTTAAAAGCCATTCTCGGTAAAGACGAACAGTAAGTCCCGTTCCGTGATTCCGTGAAAGGGTGCACGTAGCCAGTTCCGCTGATTTTGAGCGAAAAAAAACCCCGCATAGCGGGGTTTTTTAGTAAGAGTGGTAGCTTAGCCTTGTGGCTGAGTTACAACGTCTTTGATACCTTTAACTTCGATCTCTACGCGACGATCTGGTGCCAGGCAATCGATCTGTGCTTTGGTAGCACGGCCAGCTTTGTAGCCACAGGTGTTACCAGTGACGGAATCAGCTTCGCCCATACCACGTGCAGAGATTTTGTCTGAAGGAATACCTTTAGATACCAGGTAGTCAACAACGCTTTGAGCGCGTTTTTCAGACAGTTTCTGGTTGTACTGGTCAGAACCAACGGCGTCGGTGTAACCCAGAACTACAACAGAACCATCTTTAGGATCCATGGAGCTCAGCTGAGTGTACAGCTGGTCCAGAGCCTGTTGGCCTTCTGCTTTCAGAGTGGATTTGTTGAAGTTGAACAGCACGTCAGACTTCAGAGTGAAACGCTTGGTTTCAACAACTGGAGCTGGAGCCGGAGCTGGTGCTGGAGCAACAACATCATCCTGACCGAAACGGTAAGAAACACCCAGGCTCAGCATGGTGTTGTCTGGACGTGCGCCGACAGTACCTGCATCACCGATGTTGCTAACGAATTGGTAGTCCAGGCGAGTAGCCCAGTTTTTGGTCAGTGCGTACTCAACACCCACTGCAGCCAGCGGAGAAACGCCAGTGTCGTGGTCGCTCAGACGAGTGCCATTGCCGTAGTTAGCTTTGGAATCAGCACGCCATACCATACCACCCAGACGAGTGTAGATGTCCAGATCGTCGATGATTGGGTAGCTCAGTTTAGCTGCCAGTTGAACGCCCTGTGCTTTGAAAGCACCGTTGTTCACGCTGCCTTTGTAAGGCATACGGCCAAGCCAGTCATAGCCCAGCTCGAAGCCCAGGTATTGGTTCGCCTGGTAACCCAGGAACGCGCCAGCACCCAGTTGATCTTTATGGGTCGGACCATTGCCGATACCATTCTGGTAACCGTTGCCGTAGAAACCAGTGTCATGGTACTGGGACCAGCCCAGTTTAGCACCGGTGTACCAGGTATTATCTTTTGGGGCGGCTTGCGCTACGGTAGCGAAACCAGCCAGTGCCACTGCTAATGCGATAGCTGTCTTTTTCATTTTGCGCCTCGTTATCATCCAAATAGGCAATGAGCTTTAAAGCTGTTTTAAGCCCTTGGTTAAATTCCTTCGCCAAGGTTTGAGCCCTCGTTTGTTACTCGGCCAGTTTATCTGGCGTTATAGAGCAACCTTGGCGATGTAAAGTCTACAACGTGGCGCGAAAGTTACAAGTGTGATGTGATAAAGCTCTAAAAAAAAACGCGGAATCGTACATATTTACTAACATTAACCGGCAAAAAAACGAGCAATTCAGCCTTCGTTTTGGGCCGCGGAACCGCAGCCGCACTCGCTTTTCCCCTGATCCCATAAAGGTTCCCTTGAAGAACGATGAAAATGATGGGAAAAATCCTAAATTTACTTAATGATACAAAGAAGAGTGAATTTTTAGGGTGGAACACTGTCCGTGAATCGGGTTTATGTCACGTTGAGGACGCATAATGAACCCATAAGCGTTACCTAATTCTGCCGCGCGTCTTAATTTTAGACGATCTTCTTCCGTAAGATCGGGTAACCAGCCGAGTACGACACTGTAATTTCCCGTCAGTAACGCTTTTTCCATCGCTTCGACCGTGTCCAGCGGACTGATTTGGCTCAGCTGCACCACTTTCCCAACCGGCAGGCCGGACTGCTGTAGCCACCTTTTACTCAGCTTTTGCTGTGGAGTCAGCCATAACAACCAGCGCGACTGCATGCCCAACTGCTGTAGCAAAGGCAGCAACAATTGCGCCACTGCGGGCTGATGCTCGTTGTAAACAAGTTCACTGATAAGGCCATTTTTGTTGCCGGCATCTGTGTTTTCTGCAGCATTGTTCACCGCAAAAGAGGTGTGGCTGAAATGGGTTTTGTAGAGTGATTGAGTACGCATAAAGTATCCCGCCCGTAGTGTCACTGTATGTTTATACAGTACATCCAGTTGTCAGTAAGATCAACCCAAATCTTCGTAGCACCTCGCATAATTGCGATCATTTTTTATACGGCAGAGTTTTGTGATTGGCATGCCCATGGATAGTGCGTATTTTTCTAATTACTTGTTCACGTTAGTTTTATTTCATTGATACGGGAAATGATAGAACGCTAACCCACACCAGGAGGACGTTATGAAAGGGAAATCAACGGGAAGGATCGCACAGGCCAAGGCCTGTTTTTGCGCATTGGGCACTATCACTACTCGCTCGCAGTTCGGGGGCTACGGGGTACTGGCCGACGGCATCATGTTCGCGGTTATCGCTGAAGGAGAGCTTTATCTTCGCGCTACGGAGGGGCTGGAATCGGTCTTTCGCTCACGCGGTATGGTCAATATGGTTTACTCCAAACGCGGTGTGCCTATCACTATGCGCTATTACTGGGTAGATGAGACCTTGTGGCGTGATAGGGATGAACTGGTTGGGTTAGCCTGGCAGGCCATTCGCGAAGCGCGTCGGGAGCAAGAGATTAAAGCGGACAACCAGAGTCGGTTAAAAACCTTACCGAATATCGACATCAATATGGAACGTTTGCTGTGGCGAGCCGGTATTCGTAATGTTTATGATTTGCGGTTAAACGGGGCCAAGCGCAGTTATCTTCGGCTACTGCAGCAGCAAAAAAATTTGGGGTTGCGGGTGCTGCTTTCATTAGGCGGGGCCATCGCCGGCTATCATCACGCCGCTTTGCCTTCGGAATTACGCAGCGAGCTGACGCACTGGTTTGACCGCACCATGATGTTGCTTAGCCACGGCCATAACCCAAGAGTCCAGGGCCTTATGAAAGGCCCTGAATGATTATGCCGATTTACCTATTTGCGCATTCAGCATCGTGAGTTCCGGCAAGAGCTCAATCACCAGCCCAATCTGCTGCAACACCAATTGATCTTTGCTTTCCGGTTCCGGCGCCGCGTGTTGAATTCGTTCAGCCAGGCTTTCCAACGCCTGAGTGATGCGCCCACTGTCCTGCTCTTCTTGATGCAGGGCGCCATCGACATAACAGACAGCATCACTCAGCAGATCCAGGGTCGCAGGATTATTCAGGCGTTCACGGTGTGCCCCCAACGCCGAGATATAACTCAATAAGGTGTGGTTCAAACACAGCAGACGGAAGGCCGCATCCTGAACGTCTTTATTGGCTTTGGGATCGGCAGACATATTTGAAATCACCGATGCCAGCTCCGCGTCACTGTTGTGCGCATCCCGCCGAGCGATACGGTAGGACAGGCCGTTGTCTTTTCCCTGATGGTATTGCACCAAAATGGCATCCAGATAACGGCAGTTGGCGTTCAGCGTCTTACTGACCACCGTGGGTAATTGCCGGAACTTCCAGTCAGGCCAGATAAAGCTGACTGCGGCCCAAGCGATGGCGCAACCCAGCAGCGTGTCGTAAACGCGCGGCGCGGCGACTTCGAAACCTTCGCCCAGCAGGTTAAAGCACAGCAATACCAACAGGGTGATAAACATGGTGGCATGTGCGTACTGCACGGTGCGAAAAGCAAAAAACAAAACGCCGCTAATCACAATCAGCACGAGTTGGCCTTCCACCGAGGGCACAAAATAGAGGATTGGCAGCCCGACAAGAATACCGGCCAGTGTGCCGATTATCCTCAATGCCAGCCTGCGGCGAGTGGCGTTGTAGTTGGGTTGGCAGACAAACAGGCTGGTTAACAGGATCCAATAGCCATGCTGCATCCCAGTAAATTGAATAAAGGCATAACCAATACACAGCACCACAGACATGCGGATGGCATGGCGGAACAAGGCCGATTGCGGCGTCAGATGGCGGCTGATGCGCAAGCGAATATCGCTCCAGCCGGTGAGCCGGTCATCCGACAGGCTGTTCTCTTCCACCTGGCCGTTGGCCAATGCCTGTTCGGATTCAATATTTGCCAGCTGTGCGTCAATCGCGCGCAAATTTTTCAACAGGTGCGACAGCGCCTTGGTCAACTCGCGATTTTCCGGGGTAAGGGTAACGCGCGCTAAAGCTTCATCAATGCGGGCAAAGGCCGGTTCGAAGCGAACGTTATGCTGATACTTTTGCCGCATCAAAATCGACTGGGCCAACTGCTGGCAGGCACGAGCCTGCATGCTGAGCAAGCGCTGAAAGCGGAACAGGATATCGCTATGACGGAATTGTCGGCTTAGCGCCTGGTATTGAACGTGCGCGGAGCTGGCGCGTTCATGGATGTCCTGCGCAACGAAGTAGTAATGCAGTGTGCGGCGGGTGCCTCGTTGGCCGCGATCGCCTTTTAACCGCGTCAGCAATGAAGCCTTGGTTTGGTTGAGGATAGTCACCAGCGTGCTGTTGGCCATGGCAACGTCCATCCAGGGCAGGTCTGCATGCTGTTCGGCGTCGGGATCAAACAGGTTGGCTTTGGCGTCCAGATAATTCGCCAACTGGTCGTAACAACGCGCCAGATTTTCCTGTAGAGGACGGATAGGGAAGATCAGATGACCTATCAGCGTCAGCAGGTTGTACCACAGAGCACCAATGATCAGCAGCATAGGCTGTTGATACCAGGCGTCATACATCGAAGTGCCGAGCATGGTGTAAACCGCAATCAACAAGGCACCAAATGCAATGGTGGCGTAACGTTGCCCCAGAGCACCTAACAGAATAAAGCCGCAGGTGGAGGTCGTCAGGCCAAGCGCGAACAGCCAGGGGTAGGGAAACAGCAGTTCAATGGAGGCGGAGGCAACAAAGAAACACACCAGCGTAATCAGCAAGTTGCGTAGTCTGCCGGTCAGGCGGTCGTCCAAATCGGTCAACGCCGCCGCCACCACCCCCAGAGTCAGGGGAATAGTGAGTTTCGGAATACCGAGCCACCAGGGGACGGCGGCTGCGCCGGCCAGCGCAATAAAAATACGCAGGTCATAAAGCAGGTTGCTGTTGTAGGCATAACGGCGTATTGCTGGTGCAAAAGAGAGCACAAAAAACTCCTCGGGCGGAGAAAAAATTAACGCTGCTGATACTGACGACGGGCATTTTCAGTTCTGGCCTGTTGCGCCATTTCTACTGAGACCACGCGACGCCCAACCGGCCACAGGGCAATGGCGGCGATTTTGAAATTGGCAATGCCCACCGGAATGCCAATAATAGTTACGCACTGCACAATACCGGCGGCGATATGCGACAGGCAGAGCCACCAGCCGAACAGGATCAGCCAGACAATATTCAGCAGCGAGCCGCTGGCGGAAAGCAGCGCATTACTTTTTTCCGGATAAAGCTCATTAACGTGAATAGCTTCATTACCGAACGGCAGTAACGACAGCTTGGTGATCTCCCAGCAGGAGCGAGTCAGTGGCAGGGTGATGATCAACAGCACGCTAAATACCGTGGCGATCAGCCAGCCCAGGGTAGTGACAAAACCGCCCAACACAAAATTAAGAATATTCAGTACAGTACGCATAGTCGTCATTCTGCTCTAATGATGGCCAAACCGCGATGCGGTTGCGTTTGCTATCAAAACGCAAAATCTATTCTACCCTTTTTTTAGCGCTAGAGTGCCACTGCTTATCGCAGGTAAACTGGCAGATATCCGTTATTTAATCTCAACATAGTCATGGCGCGAAGATATGGAACTTAAAGCGACATCGCTGGGGAAACACCTGGCTCAGCATCCTTATAACCGCGTGCGGTTGCTGCACGCCGGGGTCGAGGTGAGCGGTGAAAAGCATGAATACCTTATTCCTTTCAATCAGTTGATTCAGGTTAGATGCAAGCGCGGCATCGTCTGGGGCGAGCTGGAGTTTGAGCTGCCGGATGAAAAAGTGGTGCGCCTGCACGGGACTGAATGGCAGGAAACTCAGCGTTTCTATCATTACCTCCAGCAGGCCTGGCAGCAATGGAGCGCTGAGATGAGCGAGGTCAGCGCCGGCGTTTTGCAGCAACAGGTCGAACATATTCAGCGAATTGAGCAGCAGGATAAGTGGTTTAAGAAATCCGAACTGGGCAAGTTGCAGCAACAGATTCGCCAGTCTTTCGGTGCTTTGCCCATGCCGGTTGCACGGCTGGAGGAATTTGACAACTGTCGGGAAGATTATCAACTCTGCCGCCAATGGCTGCAGCACGGGTTGCACAGCGTGGAGCAGCGTAACCGGCAGTGGACCGAACGGATGCTGGAGACGCACCAGGATTTCTTCCAGAGCATAGAAAGCTCACCGCTGAACGACTCGCAAAGTCGCGCCGTAGTTAACGGTGAAGACTCGGTCTTGGTATTGGCCGGAGCAGGCAGCGGAAAAACCTCGGTATTGGTGGCGCGCGCGGGCTGGCTATTGCGCCGTCAGGAGGCCGAACCCGGGCAAATACTGCTGCTGGCATTCGGTCGCCAGGCGGCGGAAGAGATGAACGAACGCATTCAGGAACGGCTGGGCGGCGTGGCTATCCAGGCCAAAACCTTCCATGCACTGGCACTACAGATTATCCAACAGGGCAATCGCAAGGTGCCGGCGATCAGTAAGCTGGAAACCGACAGCAAGGCCCGGAGGGCTTTGCTGATTACTCATTGGCAACAGCAGTGCGCAGAGAAAAAAGCCCAGGCTAAAGGCTGGCGCCAATGGTTGATTGAAGAGTTGGAATGGGAAGTGCCCGAAGGCGATTTTTGGCAGGACAAGCGCCTGGCGGAGCGGTTGGCCGGCAGACTCGAACGCTGGTTGGGCCTGATGCGCATGCACGGCGGTAGCCAGGCAGAAATGATCGAACAGGCGGATGAAGAGGTCCGTGACCTGTTCTCAAAACGCATTCGCTTAATGGCCCCTTTGCTCAAGGCCTGGAAAGGAGCGTTGAAAGAGGAAGGGGCGGTGGACTTCTCAGGCCTGATCCACCAGGCGGTCAATATTTTGGAGAAAGGTCGGTTCGTCAGCCCGTGGAAACACATCCTGGTGGACGAGTTCCAGGACATTTCACCCCAGCGTGCGCAATTACTGGCAGCGTTGCGTAAACAAAATAAACAAACCTGTCTGTTTGCGGTAGGTGACGACTGGCAGGCCATTTACCGCTTCAGCGGGGCCGAGCTGACGTTGACCACCGCCTTTGCCGAGAACTTTGGCGAAGGTGCCCAGTGTGCGCTCGATACCACTTACCGTTTTAATGATCGTATCGGCGAGATCGCGAACCGTTTTGTGCAACAGAACCCACATCAGTTGAAAAAACCGTTGAACAGCCTGAGCAAGGGCAATAAGAAATCGGTGATTTTATTACCGAATGAGCAACTTGAAAATCTGTTGGACAAGCTGAGCGGTTATGCCAAGCCGGATGAGCGAATTCTGGTGCTGGCACGCTATCACCATTTGAAACCGCAGGCGCTGGCAAAAGCGGCGACCCGTTGGCCAAAACTGACCCTCGAGTTTATGACCATTCACGCCAGTAAAGGGCAGCAGGCGGAGTACGTGATCATCGCCGGTTTGCACCAAGGCAGCGACGGTTTTCCGGCGGTCGCGCGTGAGTCGGTATTGGAGGATGTTTTGTTGCCGCAGCCGGAAGATTTCCCGGATGCCGAAGAGCGGCGACTGCTGTATGTAGCGCTGACTCGCGCCAAGCATCAGGTCTGGTTACTGCAGGATCGTGAACGTCCGTCGGTCTTCGTTGAACAACTGCAGGATCTCGGCGTTCCTGCTCAGAAGAAGCCTTAAAATTAAGGCCTGGCGGAAACCAGGCCGCGAGCGTTACTTCAGGCGATCCTGCAAATAGCGCTGATAATCAGGAATGGCAATTTCCACTTCACGTTTGAAGAGTGAAGAATCGATCAGGAAATCCGCCGTTGAGCGGTTGGTGGCGACGGGAATGTTCCATACCGTCGCCAGACGCAGCAGCGCTTTCACATCCGGATCGTGGGGAACCGCATTGAGGGGATCCCAGAAGAAGATCAGCATATCTATTTTGCCTTCGGCAATCAGCGCGCCGACCTGCTGATCACCTCCCATCGGGCCGCTTAACATGCTTTGCACCGGAATGCCGCTGGCACGCTGGATCAGGTTACCGGTAGTGCCGGTGGCGTACAGTTGATGATGCTCAAGGACGGATTTGTTTTCTTCAACCCAGGCAAGCAGGGCTTGTTTGCGGTGATCGTGTGCCACCAGCGCAATGTGTTTACGCGCGGCGATAGTGCGGGTAGTAAATTCCATCTCGATGTCCTTCGCTAATCAGGGGATGTGCGACAGATTACTGAAACTGTTTTTCACTGCCTAGCGTTTACACCTGAAAATGCGAAGAAAGCGCGCCTTTAAATAAAGGCGCCGGTAATCTTAACGCACGGGCTGTTTATTCGCCCAATGGAGGAAACGCTTTTGCGTCTCTTTGTCCGCCTGCTGGAACCAGTATTGCAGCATCTGTTCGGAAACGTTTTCACCCTTCAAAGTGACCGTGGGGGAGTTCAGCGCGGCACTGGCGAGCGGAGAGGAAGGCGTAGTCGCGCGCACCTGGGTGAAAGCCGGCACCGAGGCCGGGCGGTTTTGACTGTTGTAGTCCGCCATGACTTTTTCCAAATCGACGCTGAGCGTGGCGCCATCGGCATGCAGCACGTCGTGTTTCATCGCCAGCGCGTTACCGTTCTTATCAATCACTTGATAGTTGAGCGTTTTATCGAATCTTTGGCCATCACGTACATTTTCAATACGCGGCAGCTCAATGGCAACGGAGCTGACATTCTGCGTACTGAAGGTCGCGATCAGCGGAGGGGAGGTATAGGCAGTTTGTTCGTGCTGTCCTGAACGTACAGACTTGGCCACTTTAAACAGCAACTGATGTTGCCCGCCATCCAGCTCCAGGCTGTCGGCACCTTTTAACAACGCTCCTGTCATTTTCTTGCCGTCGACCACCAGCAGATCGATGTCCGGGGAGAGTTTCAGGGTCGTAGCCACGGCAGGCATGCTGATACTGATGCTGAGCAGCCCCGCAACCATCAGACCAAATTTCATGGTTATCTCCTTATAAGTGGCATCGCTATTAGTGTTGAATACGCCATAGATTGTGTCAAAGTTTTTCAGCATTACGGTTTGGTTTACAAATGTACACATTTATTTTCATTTGGACATTTATTTGAACCGGATATGCTGGCAGTGACAGCATCAGACCGCAAAAGTGGCCGGGAGTTTCCGCATGGTTGCGTTTAGCCGATTTAAAGCCGATAGAGTACACTCGAAATAGGGAAGTCGCCCGTTGATGATTGGAGCTGAAGATGCAAGACCACGAGATTGCCGACCTGCTCAAGCAGGTGAAAACCATTGCGCTGGTGGGTGCCAGTGATAATCCATCCCGGCCCAGCTTTGGTGTCATGGCTTATTTGCTGTCACAGGGATATCAGGTAACGCCGGTCAGCCCCAAGCTGTCAGGGCAAACGTTGCTTGGCCAGCAGGCCTATGCCACGCTGAAAGATATTCCGCACCCGGTGGACATGGTTGATGTGTTCCGTAATTCGGAGGCGGCGTATGGCGTAGCGCAAGAGGCGATTGCGATTGGTGCCAAAGCGTTATGGCTGCAAATTGGCGTTATTAATGAACAGGCCGAGGCGTTGGCACGTGAGGCAGGATTGAAGGTGGTAATGGACCGTTGTCCTAAAATCGAGCTTCCTCGCCTGGGTCTGGAGCGCTGAAAGCCGGTAAAAGAAAAGGCCTGACAAATGCCAGGCCCTTATTGGGTGTTTCTCAGGCCTGGCTAATCAGTTGCGCAGGCGCGGGGCTTGGAGCTGGTGACGGATAGATTCCGCCAACTCGTCCAGTGAAGGTTGTTCAGGATGGGCATCCTGGGCTTCGCCATCCAGCTGTGCTTCCGCCAGATAGGTATGCACCGGTTGGCCTTCTTCGTCCTCCATCACCACGTGGTACCAAGGGGCGAAACGTAGATCGGTATTCGCCGCTATTTCATCAGCTTTAGGCTGTTCCATGGAGTATTCAGGGTCGATATCAATTACCACCCCCAAGTACCCCAGCAGCTTATGCCGAACCTGTTGTCCGATACCGAATTTGCTGGCAATCATGATGACCTCCTGAGAAACAGTGCCTTGCTCTCTATATGAGGGCAAAACAGCGTATTTCAAGTTACATCACCCGACACGCAAACCCTTTCAAATACAGCCCTTCAGGGTAAGTCGCAATTACCGGGTGATCGGCAGCTTGACGATACTGCTCTATAAATTGTACATCACGCCCGGCATCTACAGCGGCATCGGCCAAAATTTTCTGGAACAAATCGGTAGGCATCAGACCGGAGCAGGAGAAGCTCAGCAAAATACCGCCTGGATTCAACAACTGAAGCGCTAACATGTTGATATCTTTATAGCCGCGGCAGGCACTGGCCAGCTGGTTTTTATTCTCGACGAACTTCGGCGGATCCATAATGATCAGATCGAATTTTTCACCCTGCGTGCGGTAGTTGCGCAGCAGTTGGAACACGTCATCGCGCACAAACTCGGCCTTGCTCAGATCCAACCGGTTCAGTTCAACGTTCTGTTTGGCGATATCCAACGCCGCTTGCGATGTATCTACGCTGATCACCTGTGAGCAACCGCCCATCAATGCAGATACCGCGAATGCGCCGGTATAAGAGAAGCAGTTAAGCACGCGGCGGCCGGCGGAATAGTTACGGGCAGCCAGGCGGCTGTCGCGCTGGTCGAGGTAAAAACCGGTCTTATGGCCCTGCTGAATGTCCACCAGCAGCTTCATGCCATGCTCGGTGATTGGCAACAGAGCAGGGGGCAGGTCACCCAATACCGGTCCTTGCGCCAACGGCAGGCCTTCTTTCTTACGCACCGCGACGTCTGAGCGATCGTAAATGGCGCATTCCGGGTAGCAATGCTGCAAGGCGGTAATCAGCGCAGCACGCTGATACTCGGCGCCGGCAGACAGCAATTGCAACACCAGGAAATTCTGGAAGCGATCGATGGTGATGCCCGGCATGCCGTCGGATTCACCGGCGATCAGACGGTATCCGTCCAACCCGTCGCGCTTCGCAACCCAATCACGCCAGCTTTGTGCCTGCTGTAAACGGCGGATGAAGAATTCGATGTTAACGTCTTCATCCTGCTGGAAAGTCCAGACACGGGCACGGATTTGCGATTCAGGCGAGTAGGCGCCGCGCGCCAGCCATTTTCCCTGCGCGTCGTGAATATCGATGGTTTCGCCGGACAGGGCTTTACCTTCAATACGTTGAACGGCACCGGAGAAGACCCATGGGTGGCGACGGAGTAAGGACTTTTCACGTCCTTTGGCGAGAAACAGGCGTACGGTCATAATTAAGAATGCTGCCAGCTAGGTAAAAAGAGTGACATTGCCGTGCGTACGCACAGAAAATGCCATAAACGAAATTCGATAAGGGGCCGATTATGACACAAGTTTGTATTGCTGCGTATGTCTATGGCGTGGTGCAAGGGGTAGGGTTTCGCTACAACACCCAGCATCAGGCGACGGCGTTGGGATTAAGCGGATATGCGCGCAATCTTGATGACGGCAGCGTCGAGGTGGTGGCCTGCGGCGAGCAACCGCAGGTGGATAAGCTGGTGGAATGGCTGAAAAGCGGCGGTCCGCGTAGCGCACGTGTCGATCGCGTGCTGGTGGAACCGCGCGGTACGGCAGATTATCAAGGCTTCAGCATTCGCTATTAGCGTCTCAGATGCATTTTACCGGCTTCGGCAAACCGGCGATTTTTGTTGCCTGTTTGGCCGGGCCTTTGGGGAACAGGCGATAGAGGTAGCGGCTGTTGCCTTTCTCCTCTCCGTACTTCTGCGCCATAGCTTTGACCAGCATGCGGATCGCCGGTGAAGTATTAAATTCCAGGTAAAAGCCGCGTACGAAACGCACCACTTCCCAATGCGCCTCGGTTAGCGTGATTTCTTCCTGCTCGGCCAGCAGCGGCGCCAGGGCCTCGTGCCAGTCGGCGCTGTTTTTCAGGTAACCCTGTGCGTCAGTTTCAATAACCTGACCTTGATACTCCAACATACTGCCTCGGTAACGGGTAATTCAGAACGGCCGCCAGTTTAGCAAACTTTTACCGCCGCAAAAAATAAAGCCCCGCCGGAGCGGGGCTTTGGGTATGACTCAGACGCCGAATCAGTTGCTGCGCGCGAAGCCCAGAATGCTCAACAGGCTGATGAACATGTTGTACAACGATACGTACAGGCTGACGGTGGCGCGAATGTAGTTAGTCTCGCCGCCGTGAATAATGTTGCTGGTTTCCCACAGGATGGCGCCGGCGGAGAACAGGATAAACAGTGCGCTAATCGCCAGGTGCAGGGCAGGGATCTGCAGGAACAGATTGGCGATCACCGCCACCAGCAGTACTACAAAACCGGCCATCATCATTCCGGACAGGAACGACATATCCTTGCGGGTGGTCAGTACGTAGGCTGAACAGCAGAAGAACACCACTGCGGTGCCTCCCAGCGCCAGCATGATCAGGTCGCCGGCTCCGGTATTAATAAATGAACTGAGGATGGGGCCCAGGGCATAACCCATAAAACCGGTCAGGGCGAATGCCGCCAGGATGCCCGCAGAGCTGTTAGCCAGCTTGTGGGTCAGGAACATCAGCCCGTAGAAGCCGACCAGCATCAGCAGCAGGCCCGGTGCCGGCAGCCCCAGCATGGTGCTGGCGGTTGCGGTGAGTGCCGAGAAAGCCAGCGTCAGTGAAAGCAGAAAATAGGTGTTACGCAGAACCTTATGCGTACTCAGCAAAGAGTCGCGCGAGGAGGATGAGACGACAATACGGTCCATAATGATCTCTCTTAGTCAGGTCATCACAAAATTAGTGACGATGATAGGCAGCGCAAGCGTTTGATTAAAGTTTGTTTACCAATCTTTACCCTTAGTTATCATTGCTGCAACCTTGAGCTGGAGTTGGCGGTTTCTTCAACGCTCAAGCGTGAGGTGCTGGTTTTTCGTTCGGTTGAACGGCCTTGGGCTTTACAAGCGGATCAGCTCTGTTTATAGTTCGCCTCGTTGCGGAGGGGTGGCCGAGTGGCTGAAGGCAACGGTCTTGAAAACCGTCGACGGGAAACCGTTCCAGAGTTCGAATCTCTGCTCCTCCGCCATAAATTATGACCCCGTGCTCTCTGAGCGCGGGGTTTTTTATTGGGATTGAAAAATGGCAATCGCCGCCGTGGACCCATAAAAAAACCGCCCCGGCTGGGACGGTTTGTCTGGCAAAGCAACCGCTAACGAACCAAATGCAGGAAGTGCAGGTGCTTCTCGTACTGGTCGAGAATATCGTGAATGATCTGTTCTTGCGTCCAGCCCATCACATCGTAATCCTGGCCCCCTTCCTTCAGATGAACCTCACCGCGATAGTATTTATGTTCCTCGTCGCGTTCCTCATCTTTCAACCCCGCCAGAGCAAAGGCCGGTTGAATGTAAGCGCGCAGGCGCACTTCATAGACAAAGTTCAGATCTTCCCCTAAATCAACTTCGAAACGGATGCGATCGTCTTGCGAATCGTCAATCGAGGAGGTGGTATTTTGCTTGGCCAGTTCGGCTTCCACCAGCGCCATCGCCGGTTGAACCACTTCACCGACAAAGCGTTTTACCTGAGAACGTTTCGGGAAATAGGCAATATTACGCAAACGCCGCTGCCATGAGATCGGGTTGCGCGCGGCGGTCGGCGCAATCGTGGTCATCATCTGGCTGTCGCGTTTGTAGGCGTCGATACGTAAGGCTTTTAACAACCCGTAGATTGAGACCAGCAGGATCATCGAGAACGGCAGGGCGCTGGCGATAGTCACGGTTTGCAATGCGCTTAAACCGCCGGCAATCAACAACGCAATCGCCACCAGACCCATCAGGGAAGCCCAAAAGATCCGCTGCCATATGGGTGTTTGATCCGAACCGCCCGAAGCCAGCGTATCAACCACCATCGCCCCAGAGTCTGCCGACGTGACGAAGAACACCACGACCATCGCCATGGCGATAAACGACAGAATATTAGAGAACGGGAAGTGCTCCAGGAAGTTGAACAACGCCAGGGCTACGTCGTTTTGCACCGTATTGGCCAGATCGCGCGCCCCTTCGTTCATGATCAAATTAATGGCGCTGTTGCCGAAAACGGTCATCCACAGCAGCGTAAAGCCCGCCGGAACGAACAACACGCCGGTAACGAATTCACGGATGGTACGTCCGCGTGAAACGCGGGCGATAAACATGCCGACGAACGGTGACCAGGATAGCCACCAGCCCCAATACAGCAGTGTCCAGCCTCCCAGCCAGTTGCTGGATTTCGGCTCGTAAGCGTAAAGGTTAAAGGTTTTATTGACGATATCGGAAAGATAGCCGCCGGTATTTTCAACAAAGGATTTCAGCAACAGCACGGTCGGGCCGAGTGTACCCACCAGGACCAGCAGCAGCACCGCCAGGCCGAGGTTCAGTTCGGAAAGAATGCGGATGCCCTTATCCAACCCGGAAACCACCGACAGCGTTGCCAGCCCGGTGATCACCACGATCAGCACCACCTGCACCGTTGCATTGATCGGCAAGCCGAACAGGTGATTAAGCCCGGCGTTAACCTGCAACACGCCGTAGCCCAGGGAGGTCGCGACGCCGAATACGGTACCTATTACCGCAAAAATATCGACTGCGTGGCCAATCGGCCCGTATATGCGATCGCCGATGATGGGATAAAGCGCGGAACGCAGCGTCAAGGGCAGGCCATGACGGTAGCTGAAGAACGCCAGGATCAGCGCCACGATGGCATAAATCGCCCAGGCATGCAGGCCCCAGTGGAAGAAGGTTAGGCGCATGGCCTGTTTAGCCGCTTCCACTGTTTCCGGTGTCCCGGTCGGGGGAGAAAGGTAGTGCATCACCGGTTCGGCGACGCCAAAGAACATCAGACCAATGCCCATACCGGCAGAAAACAGCATGGCAAACCAGGAAACATAGCTGAAGTCTGGCTGGGCGTGGTCCGGCCCGAGCTTGATATTGCCGTAACGCGATAAACCCAGATAGGTCACGCTCAGCAGGATCAGGGCGACCGCCAGAATGTAAAACCAGCTGGCGTTAGTGAAAATACCCTGTTGCAGCGCCTTGAACTTACGATCGGCTAACTCAGGATAGAAGGCGGCAAAGGCCACCAGGACGATGATTAAAGCGGCAGATATAAAAAATACCGGAGGATTGATATGGCTACGACGTGCCACAATTTCAGTGTCGTTTTGGCTCATAGAATACCTTCTTGCTAGTCCGTTAGGGAATGGGATAGTCCGTTAAAACAACTCCATAAAAAGAGGGGCAAACAGGCTGCCCAAGAAATTAAACTCCGCGAGTATATAGAAAAATCGGGGCAATTTACATTTTTATGGTCAAAAAGGCTGTTTTAAGTGGTTTTGTTAGACGTTTTAGCTATATAAAAACATTGCGATGAGAAAGGGTAATTCACTCTTTTTGCAGGGAAAAACCGGTGCAGAGGATCTTGCATGGCTTTCACTATGACAAAATGCGGGCAAAAACAGGATCAGGCTGCGGGCAGGGTTTCTGAGGCAGTTCAAGGGGGTTTTAGCGGCAGGTAGAGCAGATCATGATAGAAATCCCTATAACAGTGGCCTGAACCCGGAGGGATCTGCCGTTTACTATTGATCCGATCAAGCCAAGGGTTAAAATAGATCCATTCGCTCGCGTTTAACGTTTTCATGGAGATAAAGATGAGCTGGTATCAAATAGCGTTATGGACCATGATCTTTCTGAAGTCCGGTGCCTTTCTGGTGTTCGTTTGGTGGTGGATGTTCAAACGCGCAACCAAGCCTTATGTCCGCCCGCAGGATGTTGTGATTGACGAAACGCCGGATGATGACAATCTGACCATGGAAGAAGTGATGAAGAAACACGGTATTACCCGTGTGGAAAATCAAACGCAATAACCCCCGTTCTTTTCAGATTCGGTCTGCGAACTATCCCTGTGGAAATGCGGCAATGCCTGCAAGCCGGGGATAGCTCCCCAGCCTGCAGCCATCAATTCAGCGCCGTTTTCTCCCCAACAGCCATGCCATAAAGATCAACGCCACCACCGCAATGCCGATTGCCGGGGCCATATAAGGCTGCAGCATCGCCAGCAGCGGCACCGGGCCACCCAGGCGCAATACGGTCACGTCCGCAGCGCTGACCTTCACTGCGGGATTGCCGTACTGCTGCAGCACATAATTGCTGATAGCGGCGATCTGCTGGTCGTTCAACGGATTGACGTACGACAGCGGGCCAAAGTTCGGCATCAGCACGTGCTGATCGCCCACCTTTCGCTCGACCCCGAACAGTATGGCCGAGATCAGATTGGCCGGATTGCTTGAACCGGTGGCGGTATTATTGAACAGCGAAGGATAAGCCTGGTTTTTGCTGCCGCTGCCGTCCGGTTGGTGGCAACTGGCGCAGTTGCCGCTGAATAACGCTGCGCCGTCGGTAACGGTGTTGTTGGCATTGGCAGGCTGCAACCCGCGCAGCTGAGGCTCAACGTTCAACGGCTTGCCGTAACTGTCGGCCGGCTGGCTATCTTTCGTATCTCTGATCGGCGTGGTGCTTTTCAGGTAAACGGCAATAGCCGCCAGATCGTCATCGGAAAAATATTGCAGGCTGTTTTCGATGGCTTCCGCCATGCCACCGGCGGCCTGGTTCTTGCCGACCACCCGACCGGTTTTCAGGTACTGCACCAGTTGCTGGTTGCTCCAGCCGCCGATACCGCTGATCGGGTCTGACGTGATATTGGGAGCGTACCAGCTGCCGACCATGCCACCCGCAAGAGCCTGACTGCTGTCTTCAGCCATCAGCAGGTTGCGCGGGGTATGGCAGGTGTCGCAGTGCCCAGGTCCGTTAACCAGATAAGCCCCCCGGTTCCATTGCGCGCTTTTGGCCGCATCGGGTGCAAATCGGCCGTCTTTGAGAAACAGCAGATTCCAGGCGGCCATGCTAAAGCGCAGGTTGAACGGGAAGGGCAGGTCGGTCAGCGTATTTTTCTGATCGACCGGCTTCACGCCGTGCATAAAGTAGGCATACAGCGCCTTGATGTCCTCATCGCTCAACCTGGTATAAGAGGTATAGGGCATGGCGGGATAGAGGTGGGTACCATCGGCACGGATCCCGTCCCTGACGGCACGAGCAAACTGCTCTTCGCTATAACTGCCAATGCCCTCCGCGTTTGATGGGGTGATGTTGGTTGCGTAAATCACGCCCATGGGGGAACTGATACCATATCCGCCGGCAAAGGGAGTACCGCCTTCGGGTTTGGTATGGCAGGCCTGGCAGTCTGAGGAAATAGCAATCTGTTCGCCTTTTTTAATCAACGCCGCACCGCTTAACTCTCCGTTATCCGCCGCCTGCACGGCGCTGCCGCCGAGCAACAGCAGGGATAATAGCGTCAATTTCGCCTGTTTTTTCATGGTTTCACCGCCAGTGCCCGCGCAATGTCATCGGCGGCCTTGATGCCCAGAGCCGCCATAGTCAAGGTGCTGTTCACCACGCTGGCGGAAGGAATTGCGCCGCCGCCCGGCAACCAAAGGTTGGCATGGTCATGGGTGCGGCAGTTGCCATCGACCACCGAGTCTGCTGGGTTATCGCCCATGATGGTGCCGCCCATGATGTGGTTATTGGCATTCAGACTGGTGGTGATGTTGAACTCTTCGGCGTCGAACAGTTGGCCGATATGTTCCAATTGCTTATGTGCGGCCTCTGCGCCTTTACGCACGTAATCGCCGACATCGTAGTGGATGTCCGGGCAAGGCAAACCGTGGGCATCCTTGCGGGTTTTACTCAGCGTCAGGCGGTTATTGGGGTCTGGTAACGGTTCCAGGCTGATGGATAAATCGACGCCGTAAGCGGCGCGGCGGCGTATTTCGGCATCCAATTCTTTACCGACCAAGCCTTGTTCCAGCGCCTTCTGGGTGGCAGGCACGACCCGGTTGATGTTGTTGAGGATCATCTTATTGGCCGAGTAGTCTTTGCGGAACTCACCGTCACGTGGGCCGACCAGGCAACTGCTCTGCGCCGGGCCACGCCCGAGCCACAGCGGCTCTTTCGCCAGGAAAGTACAGTGAAAACCGGAGTGATCCATCATGTTGCGACCGACCTGGTCGGAAGCGTTGGCGATGCCGTTCGGGTTGCGATCGTTGGCCGCCATCAGCAGCAGGCGCGGCGTTTCTATGCCGTTACAGGCCAGTGCGAAAGCCTTGGCCGTGGCCTGGTGAGACTGCTTTTTGTTGTCAAGCCAATGCACCGCAGTGACCCGATTTTGTTCATCGGTATCTATCTTGTAGACCACCGCTTCCGCCAGCACCACCGCACCTTTCATTTCAGCACGTTCAACATGATGAATGCCGTTGTACATGGCGCCGATGGGGCAAATGGGCTGACAGTTGTTGTTGCCGCAGCAGGTTGGACGGCCCTTCCACGGGTGGGTACTGCGCCCCTGTGGGATCGGGACTGAACGGTAGCCGTGCGGGTTAACCACTTCGGCAAAACGAATATCGCCATGCGCCCAGGGCACCATATCCATCGGGTAGGGTTTGCTGCGTTCAACCGGCGACTGCTGCTGCGGATCGTTAGGGCCCGCCACGCCAATTTCCTCTTCGGCCCGGCAATAGTACGGCTCAAGTTCATCATAGGAAATCGGCCAGTCGCGGCCAACGCCGTACAGGGTTTTCATTTGGAAATCGCTGGGCAGGTGGCGCCAGCAGGACGCGGCCCAGTGCCAGGTGGTGCCGCCGACGGTACGCAGATACCCTTGCTTGAAGCTGCCTGCGCTCGGGCCGCTCAGGGCGACATAGTTGTTTTCAGGAAAATAGAGCGGAGCGGTGGCAAACTCTGATTGCGGGTACAACCCTTGATAATCGGAGCCGGCGCGGTTATCAAAAGGCATATTGCGCCAGTTTTCTACGGCCTGGGCGCGTTCAATACGCAGGCCTGCTTCCAGCACCAGCACAGAATAACCCTGGCTGACTAATTGATCGGCCATCATGCCGCCCACAATGCCGGAGCCCACGATCACGATATCGGCCGAGGCGTTGCCATCGGCAGTAAATTCAGGTTTTTTCATCAGAAGATTCTCAGATCACAGGGAAGCGTTGACCGCTGGAGGGGGAGCGGTCCACCACAACGGGCCATTGCCGCAGTAGGTGGGAACGATCAGTGCGTCGCTGGCGGGGCGGTACATCAACGCGTCTTTATAGGCAATCAGCTCAGCCGTTTGGCCGTGGCCGACGGTGCCGGTATACCAGGCGGTGATAATGGCGGTCACCAGGGCCTGCAAGCCGGCCTGAATGGCCAGTTGTTGCAGTTGTTTTGCGCTTTGACCCGACTGTAACAGCCCACCAAGCTGCTCAACCTGCGTGGCGAACTGATCATTCTGATTATGTAAGGCTGTAAAAATACGCGCCGACATTCCCTGATCGATGTCCTCATGTTCGCTCAATGTCTGGGATATTTTGAAGAAACGAGCAAACTGCAGCGGGTTGGCCGCCGCGGTATGTTGTTCTGCCAGGCTGAGGAACGGGTAACTGAGCAATGACGTTGCCAGCAGGGTTGAGGCCAGCCCCAGTAGCACTTCCCGTCGACTGAAACCGGTTCCATTTTTGGTCGGTAACTCACCATCGTCTGATAACAAATTTTCCATGTGTTTTTCTCACAAAACAGGTGTTATTGCCAAAGCAGGCAAAAGAGAAGGGGTAAAGAGAGATAAAAAATAATCAACAATGGGATAAATGCATTGTTTACGGTTCGGTATCTAATAATTTGGCGGGATATTAACTTGCCGATAACTTTTCGGCAATAAACTTGCTCAAACGCCCTGATAAAAAAGCACAGAAAGAATAAAAAAGACCGGAGGTGTGGCCGCTTGGCGGGAGAGTGAACGGTGCCGTAGCGGGTATTTAAAGATAATTAATGACGGTAAATAACATTATTTCCGCTATTAGGACGGGTTTAAAACGGGGTATTAATAAGTAATGTTTATATTTAAATCACAGGTGCCGTCATTATATTGACCAATAAAAACCCGCCGTAGCGGGTTATTGGTCATTATTTTAGCTCTTGCAACCCATCAGTTCTGGCAGCACGCCCGGTTTGGCTTTCAGCGAAGCCTGTACGTCGTCGGGCAGACCAGCCCAAATAATCAGCCCGGTGCGTTTCTCGATTTCATTCACCGTGACGCGATATTGGCAGAAATCGGCATTTTTCGGGGTGTTTTGGTCAAACAGAAACGCCGCATAGTGGTTCACTTCCGGGCTGTTATTGATAAAGATGACCTTCCAGTAAGCGCTGGGAATGGTGTGCGCTTTCTGGGTGCCCGGCAATTTTCCCATATTGCGTTCGTACAGTGGGCCGGTCACGGTATACACCGAACTGATGTCCGCCCGGTCAATCAGCTTGCGTTCCTGATCTTCCAGCCGTGCCCAGGAGCCCTGGTTAAGATCGGCCATCTGCGGGGTGATATTGGAAAGGTAGTTCAGTGATTCCCAGTCAGAGACGCCCGCCAGTGAGGCCAGCGGCGCTTGATGCCCGCGGTCAACTTTCAGCGCCGCGTTGGCACCGGTGTAATCTGCCGGTACCAATGTATCTGCCGGGTTCAGTGCCGGATCGGCCTTCCAGTTACGGGTTTTCCCGCTGGCCGGCGTGTCTTTGGTGATGTGATAAGCCACCCAGTTGGCGAACTTGGTGGTGCTGTTGTTGTTCAGCGTATAAGCATGGCGGACGATGGACACGTTACTGCTGCCACCGGTGGGGCAACCGACCGCGCAGTTGTCGATAGATTCCAATGCCTCGGCGGAAGCCTGGGCGGTAAACAGGACGGTTACCAGAGCTAACATCTTGTTAAAACGCATATTCATATCCTCAATAAGTTATAATAATACTGTATGTATTTACAGTGCTTGTAACTTATCGCAGTGAAACGAATACAACAATGCAACACATTCATGTTACGAATGTGTCAGCATTGGTACAGCAAGGTGGATTAAAACAGCCTGTAAATGGCGGGCTACAAAGCCTTAAAAACGCCAAAAGGCACGCGAGCACAATATCAGCATGGGGTAGATCTCAAGGCGGCCGAGCAGCATCGCCGCGCACATCAACCATTTCGCCGCATCGCTGAGCGTGCCAAACCCCGCGGCAGTTTCGCCGAAGCCCAACCCCATGTTATTGATGCAGGCGGCCACGGTGGCGAAAGAGGTCACCAGATCATAGCCCATCAGGTTCAGCAGCCAGATGAAGAAGCAGCTGAAAAAAACGTACAGAAAGAAAAAGCTCCAGACCGACCGTAACACCCGATCGTGAATCGGCGCGTTGCCGACCTTGATGGTGTAAACGGCATTGGGATGCACCAACTGGTTGATCTCATGCCGGCTTTGTTTGTACATGATCAGAAAACGCAGCGCCTTGATGCCGCCGCAGGTGGAGCCCACGCAGCCACCGAAAAAGCTCGCCGCCAATAACAACATAATGGTGTGAGAAGGCATTTTGGCATAGTCGGCGGTGGCCAAGCCGTTATCGGTCATCATCGAACTGGTGAGAAAGAAGCCATGCACGAAGGAGTCCTTGGCGCCGTACATGCCGGAACGGTAAAGCTCGAGGCAAACAATCGCCACGATAATCGACAGCACCAGCAGGAAGAAGCGCAGCTCCGGGTTTTTATACAATGGTTTCAGGCTGCGGCGGCCTACGGCAACGAAATACAGGGTGAAGTTTACCGCCGCCAGAATGGAGAAAATACCGCCGACCATTTCGACCGCCGAGCTGTCGTAATAGCCCAGACTCTCGTTGCGGGTGGAAAATCCCCCGAGCGATACGGTGGAAATCCCATGGCAAAGGGCATCGAACCACGGCATGCCGGCAATGCGGAAAGCCACCGTACAGGCCAGCCCCAGACCGAGATAGATCAGCCACAGGTTTTTCGAGGTATCGGCCAGCCGTGGCGTCAGTCGTTCTTCTTTGAATGGTCCGGGCATTTCCGACTGATAAAGCTTGGCACCACCGATACCCAGCAGCGGCAGCACGGCCACGGCTAACACAATGACGCCGAGGCCGCCGATAAAGTTGAGCTGGGAACGGTAGTAGAGAAAGGATTTAGGTATGCCCGAGACATCGTTAAGTACCGAAGCGCCGGTGGTGGTGATGCCGGACACGCCTTCGAACATCGCGTCCGTCAGGCTGACGTTCAGCGTGTCATCGAGCCACAGCGGCAGGGCGCTGATCATCGAAAACAGCAGCCAGAACATGACGATAATCAGAAAACCGTCCTGGGTACGCAATTGTACTTTGGCCTGACGGGTGCTGAACCAGCCTAACCCACCGAGCGATCCGGCAATTACCAGGGTATAGAAAAAGGAGAAAACGCTTTTTTCTTTATAGAGCAGCGCCACCAGCAGAGGCGGGATCATTGACAGGCTGTAAAGGAAAACTAAAAAACTGCAAAGATGAATAACGACCAATATCTGCTTATTCTTGACCATAATACTTGCGCCCGAGTTGCCTGACGGCAATGAGTCAATTTATTCTTTAAGCCTGAAAGAATAAGGCAGGCGATATAAAAATAACGTAAAAATTCATATCGCCTGAAAGGGTTGGCACGTTTTTTAATCGCAATGGCGATTATTCCAACAGGGTGTTTACGGTGCGACGCACGTATTGCGTCATTTGCGCCAGATCCTCGGGGGACACCGGCCCACCGCCGGCACGTACCACCTGCTGTTCTATTTGAGCAATTTCCTGCTCGACCTTATTGGCAATCTGTACCTTGACGATCTTATCCACCGACGAGAGCAGCACCTTCAACACCACTTTCAGCGCCACATTCTCGCAGAACGAATCGTAGTGATGAACCGCAGGCGGTGCTGCGGGGGGCTCGGGTGCGCGCGGGGCCATAGCCTTGAAACTGTCTACATTTTCAATAATAAGATCCATGTCTCTTATTAGTTCATCAAAATCTTTAGACACTGACTTATTTCCCTTCGCTATGCGCAAAAACAGAACGCCCGTCATCAGGGCAAAGGCCGGTGATTGGCGGGCAGAACGAATTTCGACCGTGACGTTCAGGTAGTGAATGGCAGGCTGAGCGGCATTTTAACCTTGCCGGGGGTTGGCAACAAGATGGGGCCGCAGGAATCCGCGGCCCCATCGGGCAGGTGATAGCTTAACTTTTCAGTTTGGCGGTGATTTTCGCTACGTGTTCACCCTGGAAGCGGGCAATGGCCAGCTCTTCCGCACTGGGCTGGCGCGAACCGTCGCCACCGGCAATGGTGGTTGCTCCGTAAGGGGTGCCGCCGCGGGTTTGTGAAACGTCAAACAGCTCGGGTGCTCCGTAACCGATAGGCACAATAATGAAACCGTGGTGCGCCAGCGTGGTCCAGGTTGAGCTGATGGTGTGCTCCTGACCACCGCCGGTACCGGTGGAAGAAAATACGCTGCCTACCTTGCCGTACAGCGCGCCGGAAGCCCAGAGCCCGCCGGTTTGATCGAGGAAGGTCCGCATTTGGCCCGCCATGTTGCCAAAGCGGGTTGGGGTACCGAAGATGATGCCGTCGTAATCGGCCAGTTCCTGCGGGCTGGCGACAGGAGCCTGTTGATCTTGCTTGCCGCCGGCTTTGGCAAAGGCTTCTGACGGCATGGTTTCCGGCACGCGTTTCAGGGTAACTTCTACGCCACTGACCTTGCGTGCGCCTTCCGCTACCGCGTTCGCCAGGGTTTCAATATGTCCGTACATTGAGTAATACAGTACCAAAATTTTCGCCATGTTCCGTTCTCCGCTGTGGTGGATGAAAGAGATGCTTCCTAAGCATAGGAGTGAATGCGGAACTTGGCCTTGTGGCCTTATCTCATCCCGGCTATCGCCAGCAGCGCCCCGAAGGCAATCAGCAGGCCACCGAATACCCTGTCTATGCCTTTGCGCAGGCGCAGCAGTCGCGCATTGATGCCCGGCGCGGAAAACAGCAGCGCAACGGCGCTGAACCACAGGATATGGGCCAGGGCGATAAACAAGCCGTAGCCGATTTGCACCGCCAACGATGTCTGTGGATTAACCACCTGCATAAACAGGCTGACGACAAAAATGGTGGTTTTCGGGTTCAGCGCATTGGTTAAAAAGCCGGTTTTCAGCGCGGCGAAATCGCTGGCAGCGGTGGGGGGCGTGCCGCCAGAAACCCTGGCAGCACCGGCATTACGCAGCATGCTGACACCCAGGTAAATCAGGTAGGCAGCGCCAATCATCTTCAACAGGGTGAATAGCCACAGCGATTGCTGGATCACCACGCCGACGCCGATCAGGGTGTAGCTCACGTGGATCAACACCCCGGCGCCAATGCCGCAAGCGGTCACCACGCCGGCACGACGGGAAAGCAACAGGCTGTTGCGCGACACCATGGCGAAATCAGGCCCTGGGCTAATGACGGCAAGTAAAGTGATGGTGACGACAGCGATGAGTTCGGTCATAGTAATCCTGTAGATGAATCAGAAAAGAGTGGCTGATTTATAAAGGGAATAGCCAACGGTGACAAACGATGAAAACTGACGATTTCGGTGAGAAAAACTCACGCAAAATAAGCCGGCCACTGTCATTGGGCGGATTGCGATGCTTTGAAGCGGCGGCCAGGCTGGAAAGTTTCACCCAGGCGGCGAACAGTTTAAACCTGACGCACGGGGCGGTGAGTCGTGCGGTCAGGGCGCTGGAGGATGAGCTGGGTATTGCGTTGTTTGAACGTCGTCATCGGCGGGTGTATCTGACGGCCGCCGGGCGGACGTTGTTTCAGGCGTCGCAGCAGGCATTCGGCATCCTGGAGCAGACTGCGCAACAACTGCGGCAGCAGGCACAGGACGCACCGCTGGTATTGTCCTGTGAGCCGACGCTATTGATGCGTTGGCTGATACCCCGCCTGCCTGCGTTTCAGTTGGCGCATCCGGACATCCATCTGCAGTTGGTCGCGGGCGGCGGGCCATTTTCGTTTCACGACGGCATCAGCGCCGCCCTACGGCGCAACGATTTTGACTGGGGCGATAAGCTGCACAGCCAGTGGCTGTTCAACGAGCAAGTCGGGCCGGTATGCAAGCCTGAAATGCTGCCGCGTTTTATCGCTCTCCACGCCGGTCAGCCGCAGTTGAGCCGCGATGCGGTGCTGTTACATTCGGCCACCCGGCCTGATGCCTGGCGGCATTGGGCTCAGCAGCAGAGTGTGTCGCTGGAAGGCTGTCCAGAGCAGCGTTTCGATCACTTTTACTTCAGCTTGCAGGCGGCGGTGGCGGGGATAGGCGTCGCTATTGGCCCTTGGCAGCAGGTGCGGGATGATGTGGCCGGTGGGCTACTGAGCGCCCCCTTTGGTTTTACGTCGGACGGTAGCGGTTATTGTCTGCTGACACCGCAAGAAATCAGGCCGGGCAGCGCGCTGGCCCGGCTGGCTGACTGGCTGAAACTCAGTGCAGACGCTTGAGCTTTTGCTCCAGGCGCTGGCGTTGCCAACGGCTGAAGAAGTCGCGTAACAGCAGGGTGCGCGTCGCGCGCATAATCACCGCGATACTCATGCCGGCCATGGCCCAAAGCGACCACAGATATTGCGGATGAGTAAACCAGTTAATGGCGAACAACAGCACTGCGATAAATGCGAACCTCACTATCATGCGCAGCAGCCTGCCTTCTTCCTCCACCTGTCGGCGAATCGCCTGCTCGGCCTGGCTGCTGTCGCTGTTTTCCTGTTGCGGCGGCTGGTTGAGATCGCCAATCTGTAACTCCAGCGCCGCAGCTATCGCGGTCAGGGTTTCCAGGCTGGCCTGCTCGCCATTTTCAAGGCGCTGAACGGTACGGGTGCTAAGCCCGGCAATGCTGGCCAATTGTTCCTGAGACCAGCCTTTTTCCAGCCGTAATTGCCGGATGCGGTAAGTTTGCATTGCACGCTCCAAAAATGAACCTTCATTGAGGCCAAGTGTAGGAGTTGAGGCCGTTGACCGCCACGACAGGCGCATGACATCTGTACGACAGCCAGGTGACAACCCGCTGAGTATGCGGGTTAGAAGGTGACGTTACGGATAAAGCGCAGCGGAAAATCGGTGCGGTTGGCGTAGGCATAGTGCTGATCGCTGTTGAACACCTGGGTTTGGCCGGCGTCCAGCGTCAGGGTTTGCTGTTCCAGCACCAGCGTCAGGCTGCCGGTAATCACGTAGATTATTTCACTCCAGCCTTCGGCATCCGGCACAGAATCGTAGTGCTCGCCGGGCATCAGCGTCCATTCCCAAAGCTCAACCCGCTGACGAGCAGGCACGCTGGCGGCAAACAAAGCCTGACTTGCCGGCTGTACGCCTTGCCATGCCAATTCGCCGACCAAATGGCTGCCGCGCGCTTCGGGAGCCTGGATCAGATCGGTGAAGGCGATATTTAATGCTTCGGCCAATTTGTCCAACACCGCCAGGCTGACGTTGCGGTCACCGGCCTCGATGCCGGCCAGCATGCGGCGGCTGACGCCGGATTTTTCCGCCAGCATCACCTGGCTTAGCCCCGCCTGCTGGCGATAGCCACGCAGGTTGCTGCTCAGGTATTGCAACACCTTGGGCGCTTCATGTTTACCGCTGTTCACCGTATTGCTCATCCCAGGGCTTTACCTCATACTGGCAGGATCTGTGCATTATATTGCACCCAGCAGGAAGGGCAAGCCGGTGTCTGCAGTAAAAAAATCCTCTATTTTCACTTTCATTCCCACGATAAAGCGGCAGGAAGCGGTGCTGATTTTCATCACCATGATCTGGGGCGGAACCTTTCTGGCGGTCCATCTTGCGATGCAGGTCAGCGGGCCGTTCTTCTTCGTGGGTTTGCGCTTCGCTGCGGCTACGCTGGTGCTGACGTTATTCTCCCTGCGCAGCTTACGCGGATTGACCTGGTATGAGCTGAAAGCGGGCGTGTTTATCGGTATCGCCATCATGTTCGGTTACGGCCTGCAAACCGTGGGGCTGCAAACCATCAGCAGCAGTCAGTCGGCGTTCATCACCGCCATGTATGTGCCGATGGTGCCGTTATTGCAGTGGTTGGTGCTCGGGCGTTTCCCCGGCGTTATGGCCTGGGTCGGCGTGTTATTGGCCTTCAGTGGCCTGATGCTCTTGGCCGCGCCAAGCAGTGCCGATATGGCGCTTAGCATCGGCGAGATCCTGACGTTGATTGGCACGCTGGGCATGGCTGCCGAGATCATTTTGATTGGTGCCTATGCGGGCAAGGTTAACGTTAAGCGGGTGACGGTGGTGCAATTGGCAACGGCCTCGCTGGCTGCGTTTCTGATGATGGTACCGACCGGCGAGTCGGTACCGCCTTACAGCAATTACCTGCTCTACAGCGCAGTCGGTCTGGGGCTGGCCAGCGCCATCATTCAAGTGACGATGAACTGGGCGCAACGAAGCGTTTCGCCGACCCGTGCCACGGTCATTTATGCCGGCGAGCCGGTGTGGGCCGGGCTGGTGGGGCGCATTGCAGGCGAGCGTTTGCCGGGCGTAGCGCTGTTGGGCTGTGCGCTGATCGTATTGGGCGTGCTGGTCAGCGAAATGCGTATTCGACGTAAAGCAAAGGCGGCGTTGGTTGAATAAGGCCCGGCAAGCCGGGCCGCGGTGCTAACGGGTAGCGCTGTCCGCCAGTGGCAAGATTTTACGGTTGCGCAATAGCGCATTGAGGATAATGGCACCGAAAGTGGCGGTGCCAATGCCCCCCATGGTGAAGTTGCCGAGGGTTAACGCAAAGTCCCCTGCACCCAACACCAGCGTTACCGCCACCATAATCAGGTTGCCGTTATCCCCCAGATCAACCTTGTTCTGCACCCAGATGCGCGCGCCGGCGACGGCAATCAAGCCGAACACCACGATCGAAGCACCACCCAGCACCGGCCCGGGAATAGTGTGGATCAATGCACCGAACTTGGGTGAAAACCCCAGCACAATCGCTACCGCTGCGGCGGCGACAAACACCAGCGTGGAGTAGATTTTGGTGACCGCCATCACCCCGATATTTTCGGCATAGGTCGTCACTCCGGTGCCCCCGACCGAGCCGGAAAGCATTGTCGCCAACCCGTCGCCGACGAAGGCGCGACCGATATAAGGGTCAAGATCCCGGCCGGTCATGCCCGCTACCGCTTTCACATGCCCGAGGTTTTCCGCCACCAAAATGATCGCCACCGGGGCAATCAGCAGCATGGCATGCAGGTTAAATACCGGGGCGGTGAATTGCGGCAGACCGAACCAAGGGGCCTGGCTCAGTGCGCTGTAATCTACCGGTTTGCCGAGGCCGAAACCGTTGGTCGCCACGACGTAAATCAAATAGGCGGCGATCAGGCCAACCAGGATCAGCAACCGCTGCATAAGCCCGCGGGTAAAAACCGCCACCGAACCGATACACAAGATAGTGACCACCGCCATCCAACTGTCAAAATGGGAGGCTGAAACGCTGCGCACCGCAATGGGCGCCAGGTTGAGGCCGATAGCCATGACCACCGCCCCTGTCACTACCGGCGGCATCAGCCGCTCTATCCAACGGGTGCCAACGCTCATCACCACGAAACCGATCAGCAGATACACCAGCCCGCAGGCGATGATGCCACCGAGCGCCAGGGCAATATTGGGGTTGGCGCCCTGGCCGCTGTAACCGGTCAGGGTGATGACCAGCCCGACAAATGCCGCGCTCGAGCCGAGATAGCTCGGTACCCGACCGCCGACCACCAGAAAAAACAGCAGCGTGCCGATACCGGACATCAGAATGGCCAGATTGGCGTCAAAGCCCATCAGCAAAGGCATCAGCACCGTAGCACCAAACATCGCCACCGCATGCTGCAAACCCATCACCAACGTCTGGGTCACTGGCAGCCGTTCATCGGGCGCAACAACCGCACCGTCCAGATTGCCTTGCTTCAGCCGCCATTGGGGAAACCAGGTATTCGCCATCGTCATCTCCAAAATATTGAGGTGCAGGTTAGGGTTACAGATGCGAGCGTTGCGGCTACGCGCCGATCATTGTTTCAACAGCGAGTGATAACGCCGGTCAAAATAGGCCAGGCCGTGGCTGTGGTCATTGCGGGCCAACGCCACCGCCTGACAGAACAGAATGTCGTGGGTGCCGACGCTGACAATCTGGCTGATTTGGCAATCGAAAGAAGCCAGCGCGCCGTGCAAAATCGGGGCGCCGGTCACCAGCGTAGACCAGCGAGCGGCGGAGAATCGCATGTCCATCGGCGTTTTGCCGCCGAACAGATTCGACAGCGATTCGTGCTCTGCCGCCAGCGTATTGACGCACAGCGTTTGGTTTTGCTTGAACACCGCATACACCGACGCCGAGCGGTTCAGGCACACCAGCAACGTGGGGGGCGTGTCGGTGACGCTGCATACCGCAGAGGCGGTAAAACCGGCGCGGCCTGCGGGGCCGTCGGTGGTAATGATATTCACCGCCGATCCCAGGCGGGCCATGGCATCGCGGAAGTCTTGTTTTTCTACGTACGCTGGTTGCAGCGGTGCATCGGCAAACCCTGTTTGGCTTTGCATAAGGTGTCTCCGGGCTAGAGGGCGAGGCTGCTGCTGGCGTTCGGCGTTTTCAATAGCCAGTCCAGCAGGGTGCGGTTGAAAGTTTCGCTGTCGGTCACGCTCATCGCGTGGCCGCCGTAGGTCATCTGCGCCAGCTCGCCGTTGGGCAGGCTTGCTGCCAGCTGATGCGAACAGAGATAGGGCACCAGCAGATCGTCGCGAGCGCACAAGGCCAGGGTTGGTGTGGTGATGTCCGCCAGGTGAGGGCGGAAATCGGTATTGATCAATGCATTCAGGCGGCGCCGCAGGTTTTCTGTGCCCTGAAAATGCGCGGTTTGGTGCTGCAACTCTTCACCTAGCAAGGCTTCGTGCTGCGATAGCCAGTCGGCGGGGAACAGAAACAGCGGCTGGGCGCGCACATAGGCTTCAACGCCGCTGTTAAGCAGCAGATCCTGTCGGACGTGGAAGCAGCGCCGGGTCTGGCTGTCCAGCGCCGGCCAGCCGTTGACCACCACCAGTTTTTCCAGCAACTGCGGCTGGGTGAGCGCCAGTTGCAGGCCAATCATGCCGCCCAGTGCGTGGCCGACGAAATAACAGCGTTCGATACTGAACGAACGCAGCAGTTGCGCTACTTCATCCGCCATATCGGCCATGCTATAGCCGTCCGGTACCACGCCTTTGCTGCGGCCGGTGCCATAGTGATCGTAAATGACCACCCGGAAATGCCGGGTTAGCGCGTCAATCTGCGGTTGCCAGAAGCTACCCGAGCCACCGAGGCCTGCGGACAGCACCAGCGTCGGCGCCAGTGGCGTATCTTTTCCCAAAATCTCAAAGTACATGCTCGATCCTCAATGGCTCAGCGGCCGATATGGGCCACTGTGGCGATTTCAATCAATGCGTCCGGCTTCACCAGCCCGCACTGAATGCAGTAGCGGGCCGGTTTATCGCCGGGAAAATACTCGGCATATACCTGATTGATGGCGGCATAGTTTTGCCAGTCGGTGAGGAAGATCGAGTTAAAGGTCACGTCGTTCATGCTTCCACCGGCGGTTTCGATCACCCCTTTGATGGTCTCCAGCACGTGGCGTGTTTGTGCCGCGGCGTCACCGACGTGGACGACGTTATTGTCTTTATCGAAGGCCAGCGTACCCGAGACATACACCACGCCGTCGGCCAGGGTGCCCGGAACAAAGGGAGCCAGCGGTTTGCCGCTGCCCGGTGGAGTGATCACTGTTTTTGGCATTGTCGCGCTCCTGGTGAAGGTTTTTTTGGGTTTAAACAGGCAACATTCATGCCGTCTGGCTAAGCGGAGCGGCGAGAACGTCACAGAAACTGTCGACGTCCGACACCCAGCCGAAAAAGGTTTCGATGTTGTACAGCGCCGCCTGTTGGGCGAACGCCGGGCCGGCCTGGTGGGTGGCGTCGGCCAGCACAATGCCGAAATACTCGAGGAAAAAGCCGTCGCGCAGCGTGGATTCCACACAAACGTTGGTGGCGATGCCGGTAAACACCAGATGGTGAATGCCGTAAGAGCGCAGCAGGCTGTCGAGCTGGGTGTTGAAAAAGCCGCTGTAGCGCGGTTTCGGCAGCACGATATCGCCCGGCTGTGGTTGCAGTTCATCCACCAGGTCGTAGTCCCAATCGCCTTTGGCCAGCAGCTTGCCCATCAGTTCCGGGTGCTGGCGCATGGTTTTCAGCGCGTTGGACTTGTGCCAGTTAGGTGAGCCTTCACCGCCGGCTTCGACGTACTGATTGTCCCAGCCGTTCTGGAAAAAAATCACCTTAATGCCCGCGGCGCGCGCGGCAGTGATGGCACGCTTGATGTTGGCGATCACCGGCGCGGTGGTCGAAACGTCGAACCCGGCCAGATCCAAATATCCCCCCTGCGAGGCGTAGGCATTTTGCATATCGACCACGATTAATGCGGTTTCCTGCGGCGCAAAGGCGATGGCCTCCGGACGGGCGGGCAGGGTGACCGTCGCTCCGCCTTGCGGTGACTGGCGGCGTACCACCGGTTGGGTTTCAACAATTTTCATCATGCCACCTCACGGCTTGCTGCAGTTTGTGGGCAAACGCCTGCCCGGCTTTTCATCAGGGGTTGAATGCGTTCGCCGAAGTTTTCTACGCCTTGCACGAAGTCGTCGAAGGTCAGCAGCACGCCTTCGGTGCCGGGCACGGTGGCGATTTCATCCATCATGCGCGCCACGTTGGCGTAGGAGCCGACCAGCGTGCCCATGTTGATGTTGACGGCGGAAGTGGGGTCGGCCATTTGGCGCACATTGGTGTCGGCGCCGGATTTAGTGTCTTTGCCGCTCTGCTCGGTGAGCCAGGCCAGGGCTTCGGTATCGGCCCCGGCTTTATAGCTTTCCCATTTGGCGCGGGCAGCCTCGTCGGTTTCATCCGCAATGATCATAAACAGCACGTAGCAGGCCACGCTGCGGCCTTCGGCGTCGGCGGCAGTTTTCAACCGGGCAGCCGTCGGTGCGAAAGCGGTGGGGGTGTTGACGCCTTTGCCGAAGCAGAAGTTGTAGTCGGCGTATTTGGCCGAGAAAGCCATGCCCGCATCGCTTTGACCAGCGCAAATCACCTTGATGTCCGCTTGGGGTTGCGGGCTGACGCGACAGTCGTCCATCTGGAAAAACTCGCCCTTGAAATCGGATTTTCCGGTGCCCCACAGATCGCGCAGCACCCTGACGTATTCCGCCAGATAGTCGTAGCGACGACCAAAGTACTCGTCACCCGGCCACATGCCCATCTGCTCGTACTCCGGTTTCTGCCAGCCGGTCACCACGTTCAGGCCAAAGCGCCCACCGGAAATAGAATCAATGGTGGAAGCCATACGCGCGACGATGGCCGGCGGCATGGTAAGGGTGGCGGCGGTGGCGTAGATCTTGATGCGTGAGGTTACGGCAGCCAGCCCGGCCATCAGGGTGAAGGACTCCAGGTTATGATCCCAGAATTCGGTTTTGCCGCCGAAGCCGCGCAGTTTGATCATCGACAGGGCGAAATCAAAGTTGTAGTGCTCGGCCTTCTGCACGATGGTTTTATTGAGTTCAAACGTTGGTTTGTACTGTGGGGCATTGCTGGAAATCAGCCAGCCGTTGTTGCCGATCGGAATAAATACGCCAATTTTCATTTGAATACCTCGGGTCAGTGAAGGGGACAATCACAGGCTGCTTGCCTGAACCAAAGCAAACCCGATGCCATGTTTTAAAATTGTTTATTTATCAAATTTTTATGGTTTATTAGGCGCCCAGTTATTGAGTGGATGGTCCAAAACAGACCATTTGGTCAAAATTATCTGCACAAAAAACAGGCGCGCATGCTCATTAAAGGTGCAAAAGATCCCCCGGAAGGGGTAGGTAAAAGCGTGGGTTTCATACCAGGGCTTTGCTATGCTGGCCGGAGTCAGATTGTGCCAAGGAGCCGCAGTGAAGCCACAAGCCGTTAAACCGTCCACGCGCCGCTCGCGTGCGGTAGCTGCAAAACGCAGTACCATCATGGATGCGGCGCTGGAGTTCTTCTCGCTGTACGGTATTCACGGCACCAGTCTGGATCAGGTGGCGGAGCGCGCCGACGTTTCCAAAACCAACCTGTTGTACTACTTCCCCTCCAAAGAAGAACTCTACGTAGCGGTGCTGAAAGGCATTCTCGATGTCTGGCTGGCGCCGCTGAAAGCGCTGCGCGCCGATCAGGAGCCGTTGCAGGCCATTCGTGAATATATACGGCTGAAGCTTGAGGTCTCGCGCCATCATCCGCAGGCTTCACGGCTGTTTTGCCTGGAGATGATCCAGGGTGCGCCGTTGCTGAAACAGGAGTTGCAGGGTGGGTTGAAGATGCTGGTGGACGAGAAGTCCGCCATGATCGAGCGTTGGATTGACGAAGGTCATATCGCGCCGACAGAGCCGCATCACCTGATTTTTATGCTGTGGGCGACCACTCAGCACTACGCCGATTTTTGGGTCCAGATAGAAGCGGTAACCGGTAAAACGTTAGAAGATGAGGCGTTTTTTCAGCAGACGGTAGAGAACGTGCAGAGGGTGATTATCGCCGGAATACGGCCGCGCTAGGCGCCAAAAGAGGGGATATTCAGGGGGATAGCGAACTATCCCCCTGTGGCGTTAGGCGGCTTTCTTCTTACGCAGGAATACGTAAGACAGACCCAGGATCACAAACCACAACGGCGTGACGATCAGCGCCTGGCGGGTGTCATCGCGCAGCGTCAACAGCACCAACACAAACACGAAGAACGCCATACAGACCCAGCACATCAGTTTGCCGGCCGGCATCTTGTAAATCGATTTCTGGTGCAGCGCCGGACGCTTCTTGCGATAAACCAGGTACGAACACAGGATGATGGTCCAGACAAACATGAACAGGATCGCCGAGACGGTGGTCACCAGCGTGAACACGGTCATGACGTTCGGGATCAGGTAAATCAACACCACACCGCCCAGCAGGCAGATACAGGAGAAGGTCAGCCCGTTAGCCGGTACTGCCCGCTTGGACAGATTGGCGAACGACTTGGGCGCATCGCCCTCCTGCGCCAGACCGAACAGCATGCGGCTGGTGGAAAACACCCCGCTGTTGGCGGAAGAGGCGGCGGAGGTCAGCACCACAAAGTTAATCACGCTGGCTGCCGCCGGCAGGCCAATCAGCACGAACAGTTCCACGAACGGGCTCTTGTCGGCAACCACAGAACTCCATGGCGTGACCGACATGATAACGATCAGGGCGAACACGTAGAACATGATGATGCGGATCGGAATGGAGTTGATGGCGCGCGGCAGCACTTTTTCCGGATCTTTGGTTTCAGCCGCGGTGGTACCAACCAGTTCGATACCGACAAAGGCGAACACCGCGATCTGGAAACCGGCGAAGAAACCGCTGATGCCTTTCGGGAACATGCCACCGTCATTCCACAGGTGCGAGAACGAGGCGACGGTACCGGTAGGCGACTGGAACTGCATGGCGATCATGACCAGCCCGGCGACGATCAGCCCGACAATGGCAACGATTTTGATCATCGCAAACCAGAACTCCATTTCGCCAAACATCTTCACCGTCGCCAGGTTAAGGCCCAGCAACAACAAGACGCACAGCAACGAGGCGATCCATTGCGACAATCCCGGGAACCAGAACTGGGCATAGGCGGTGATCGCCACCACGTCGGCAATGCCTGTGACCACCCAGCAAAACCAGTAGGTCCAGCCGGTAAAGAAACCGGCCCAGGGGCCGAGCAGGTCGGCAGCGAAATCACTGAAAGATTTGTATTCCAGATTGGAGAGCAGCAGCTCGCCCATCGCGCGCATCACGAAGAACAGCATAAAGCCGATGATCATGTACACGAAGATGATGGAGGGGCCGGCCAGACTGATGGTTTTGCCGGACCCCATAAACAGACCCGTACCGATGGCGCCACCGATGGCGATCAGTTGAATATGTCGGTTAGTTAGGTTTCGCCGTAGATGATCTTCTGACGCAGGCGCGGCGTCTGTGGCTATTTTAGAGTGATCTACCATCTGATGATGTCCTGTTTTACCTGTCATGAGTGAAATAGCGAGCTCTGAAGTGGCTCTTTTTTATACGATTATCCGGTTGGCCCGGCTTTAGTAAGGTAGTGCAATAACGCCACCTTTGTGCAACATTTTTACAACATTTATGCGAGGGATAAAAGTCGATTGTTCTTTACACCGAGGAGGCAAATCGGACGTCTTGGGGGCGGAAGATTACTCCTCGTCGTAGCAGATTAACAGCCCTGATCTGACTTATCTTGTTGATATAACAGGGTCTTGGAAATATCGCATGAGAAAAACTAATGGGTGTAAGCGTTTGACGTCGAGGGGGCAAGGGAGAATAATTTACGCCGTTGGGTGGTGAGCTCCGTCGGTAGAGCAGTTGACTCTTAAGCAATGGGGCACAGGTTCGAAGCCTGTACGACCTGCCAACAAATCATGCGGTTAGCGAGGATTTTTATCTTCTGACTTTTCCGGTGAGGGCAGATTTGGGACGCGCTTCGCAGAAATCACATCAATTCAGCCTGAATGTTCAGTTGAGTGATCTGGCGCAAGTTAGGCCTGACTCTATCCATTTATCGAGACATCACGGCGCTTATTTTCTGCAAAATTGATAATGGAACTTTTAAAGGGATAAATCTGCTTACGCAGGGGTCAGGGCGTATCAATCAAGTGAATGTGCTCACGGCTTTCATGGAATAACCGCCGACAAAGAATACGGTAACAGTCTCGATCGAACTCATCGGCCGGGAAACTGAGTTTTTCGGCTGCATCCAGCGACGGTGCCGTACCGAGGTAGAACCAGTTGCTGATGACATGAAAAGCTTTAAGTGGCCCTTGTCGTTCCTCAATGGCGATCCTGCCGGGGAATGGCCAGTGCCGCACCTGGGCCTGCTCCAGGGCACCAAGTAGCCTGCTCTGGTGCGCTTGCGGGGTCTCTTTGCCGCAGCATACTCCCGCGCATTTGCCTAATTGATGGCGAAAGCAGGGTTGTCCGGGGCGTCCTTTTTCAATATCCAGGTACGTCAGACAGAGCTGCTCCCGATCGGCAATATCGATCAGAAAATCGACGGCCGCCGCACGCCGCAGAAACAGGCCGTACAAGTTAGGCGTCCGGGAAAAGTCTAGCGCATCGCTGTATACGATTCGCGTTTGGGAGTCCTGTACCTGCAGCGCGCATAGCCGGCGGATTTTACGCAGCCGCTTGTTGTAGAGCGGGCTTTGCTGTTTCACCAGGGAGGATTCAAGCAGCAGCGCACCAATCTCCCCCACGGTTTCGATGCAGGTTATGCGGCGGGTGGCGGCAAGCAACCGAGCTTCGCGCGGATTGCGTAGATGAGACTGAACGCGGCGGCGGATGTTGACGCTCTTGCCTATGTAGAGGGGATAGGTGCCGTTGTCGCCGTGAAAAAAATAAACCCCGCAGCTCTGCGGCAGGTTGGCGACCTCACCGGTCAGATGTTCAGGGTATTGATACATGGGCTATCAGAAACTCACTGCTTATAGGGAAGTGGGGCATCACGCCAATGATAATATTTTCTTATTATAATTCACAGCCGGCTCTCAGCTAACGCTAAGAGTTGAGATTTGTTATCATTTGCGAAAATTTTTTCTATAGGGAGATAGAGATGCGTAAAGCGCTAATAATGGCTCTGGGTGTGATGGTACTGTCAGGCTGTGCGGGGCAACAGGACGACTACGAGTCGCGTAACAAGGCCTCTGCAGACCAGGCCGGTGGCAAAGAGTGGAAGGCGTTCGTCGCGCCTTTATCCGTCAAAACACAATCGCCGGGCGAGCGAGAAATGAAGCGCGCAACCCGGCAGAACTGATTTACGATAAAGCCCACTTGCGTGGGCTTTTTGCATTCTGAACAGGCCCCCGTCAACAGCGGATAGGGCGGTTTTAAAAGGAAGGGAATCATGAGAAAAGTTAATTCAGGATCGGAAACTCGCCTGTCGGCAGTATTGCTCGTTATCGCAACGCTGTTGTTAGCGGGCTGCTCGGGGACGGGCACTGCGGCTAAACCTGAGGTTTCAGGAGGCGAAGTCGATGACCTTTTCGCTGGATTGGAAGGTAAAACGGCGCCAGCACCTGGGCAAGAGATCAACCGATATATCTCGCAGATCGCAGCGGCTATTCAAAGTCATTTTCAATATGACAGCGTCTACGCCGGCAAGGAATGCTCATTACGACTCAAGTTGGCTCCGGATGGCATGCTGTTAGATGTCCGGGCTGAAGGCGGTGATCCCGCACTTTGCCGTGCGGCTGTAGTGGCAACCGCAAATGCCAGCTTTCCCAAACCCCCGACACCGGCGGTTTACGCTGTGGTTAAGAATGCCGCGTTGGAATTCCGTCCTCAATAATCGAGAGCGGCCATTAAAACAGCTGACCGACAGACATCAGAGCCACGGCCCACACCCCGGCAGACAGCGCACTGGCGCAATAGACCTGCTTGCGCGGCAGGGCAATCATGCCGGCAACCAATGGCACGGTATAGCGCATCACGGCCAGAAAGCGCGATACAAACAGCAGCGGGATCCCGTTGTTCTGTAACGCGGATTGCGCCTTGTTCAATGCGCCACGGTATCTGACCGGCAGCCAGTTCCCGCTTTGGCGCTTTTGAAGCCATGCGCCGCAATGGAAAGACAAAACGGAGCCGAGCAGGGCACCCAGGGTTATCGCCGTCCAGACATGAGCATCGGCCAGCACCGGCTTGCCGGCGACAATGCCTAACATCAACGTCACCGATGCGGGCGGCAGAACCGAAGAAATGAAAATGACCGACTTGCCCAATGCAAACAGAAAAATAAGCAGCAACAGGAGACCGGGCTCCGGGCCGTATTTGGTGATAATAGCGGTTAATGTCTCCATGGATGACCCCCAGAAAATGTAGGGTCAGTGTCTCATTCACCGCTTCAATATAAGCTAAATCGAATGGGCTTCAGCCCAGGCTTACCCACTCACCTGAGCCTGACGCTCGGTGCTCTGCGTAGCCCACCCTTTGAGTGCAAAAATCAGGGCGGCGCACAGCAAAGAGAAAATTGCCAGTACGATCAGGCCGGCATGCGGGCTATCGAAGCGCAGTTCTGCCTCGGTGCGGATTAGCGGCGCCAGGAAACTGAACAGTGCGCCCAGCGTGGTGCAAAAACCGATGCCGGCCGCCAGCGCCGGGCCTGAAAGTATCTGCGCCGGTAAGGTCCAGAATATCGGCTGCACCGCCAGGAAGCTGACGGCGCAAAAGCACAACGCAATAATGGCAACAGTCGGCCCGGCATAGGACGAAACAACCAATCCCAGTGCGGCAATCACCATGCAGCCGATGGCGATGGGCAAGCGGCGGGCGGTTTTGCGGTCGGCATAACGCGGCATGTAATAGACCCCAAATGCAGAAACGGCCCAGGGAATTGCCGCTACCAGCGATGCCTTAAACCCGATATTGGTGCCCATCAGCGAGGCCACCTGCGAGGGCAGGAAAAACAACAGGCCATACACGCCGACCTGAATGGTGCCGTAAATAAACGCCAGGTGCCAAACCTTGGAATTTTTCAACGCCTCTTTCACGCTGCTGGCCTCGGTATTTGTTTGCTCCAGGGCCAACTGTGCCACCAACGCCTGCTTCTCTTCCGGGTTAAGAAATCGCGCCTTGGCCGGGCTGTCGTCAAGATAGAAATAGGCGAAGATCCCCAACACGACGGCCGGTAAACCTTCCAGAACAAACATCCAGAACCAACCTGGCTGCCCCAGCGCGCCGTGCATTTCGAGCAACGCGCCAGAAATGGGCGAGCCCAGGGTCAAGGCCGCGGGAACCCCGAGGACAAAGATACCTATCACGGAGGCTCGAACCTTATTGGGAAAATAAAGGGAAGCCAGCAACAGGATACCCGGGTAGAAGCCAGCCTCGGCCAACCCCAACAGGAAGCGCAAGGCGATAAATTGATATTCGTTGCTGACGAAACCGGTGCAGGCGGACAAGGCCCCCCACACTGCCGTGGTGGCGCTAAGCCAGACTTTTGCCCCTAGTTTGTTCATCATCAGGTTGGCTGGAATGCCGAAGATGGCGTAAGCCGCGAAGAAAATCCCTGCACCCAATGCGAAGGCGGATTGCGACAGGCCAATATCCACCGACATTGCCTCCTTGGCAAAGCCTACGTTTACCCGATCGATAAAGGCGACGAAATACAGAGAGAACATCAGGGGGATTAATCTGCGCCACGTTTTTTTAATCGCTGAATTGAGCGCGGAACTGGTGTTGGTCGTATTACTCACGGGGCTACCCTCTCAAACAGGTTGAATGACTGGGGCCGGCGGTGTAACGCCGGCAGCTTGCCTGCACCTATTGCCACTGCGGAACATTCACCGTCGGTTTTCAGTTTTCACCCAAAGGTCTAAAGGACTAATGGTCAGGCCTTTGTGGGCAAAAAAAATCAGCAATGAACGCTATCCTGGCCTGTGCAGCCACGGAAAATCTGTTAATAGAAACCAAAAATTGACAATTGGTTAACCTGAAATTCACACATGGCCGGTCGTGATTCAAGCCTGCTGATGAATATCTGTGCGCGTAATCACTGAATGACAAGCTTTGAATTATCACCGCGATTAATGAAGGTAAAGTCTGGTCTTCGAGGGTAGAGTGGCCACCCATGACAGATAAACTGAAAGAGAAAAGACGCCATGCTAAAGGTGATTGCTGAAGATTTTATCAAGCACGACCGTATTGAAACGGTGTTGCCGCTGTATCGCGAATTGGTAGAGAAAACTCGTCAGGAGGCGCTGTGCCTCTCCTATGAGTTGTTGATTGACCATCAGGATCCGGGGCATTTTATTTTCGTCGAGGAGTGGCCCGATCGGGCAGCGTTGGACACGCATTGCCAAACCGAGCATTTCAAGCGCTTGGTGCCTTTAATCAATCAGCACCAGAGCAAGCCTTGTACCTTTTTGTTTATGCAGCCTTTTCCCTCAGACGAGGGTTAACCAGGCAAAAAAATCCCCGCAGAGCGGGGTCAATGGCTTCTCAATTGCGGTCTTGTAGTGATTAAAAATTAGACTGCGAATGATTGCCATTCCCTCAGAATGCTCTTAAAAGACTTTTGCTGCCAACCGCACCTGATCTACCCAGCTTTGTTGGTAATCAAAGCTGGGGGCCTCATGTTGCGTCATCCCATGACGAACGATGGCTTTTACCGCCTGGGTAGCCAGCGGGTGCTTCTGGGCGATTTGCCCGGCGATCAGCCGTGCCTCTTCCAGAGCGCTTCCCTCGCTGATCCGTGAAATAACACCGTGCCGCCAGGCTTCCACCACGCCTATAACGCGACCGGTCAGTAACCAGTCGAGGGCGATATAGGGGGAGATGCGCGCCGGCAGGCGCGAACATCCGCCTTGTGCCGCAATCAGCCCCAGCCCGGTCTCCGGGAAACTGAATTGCGCATCTCGCCCGGCGACGATCAGGTCACAGGCCAGCGCTATCTCAAACCCTCCGCCGAAGGCGATACCGTCCACGGCGGCGATAATCACCTTGGTGAGTCGCGCATGCACCAGGCCGGCAAAGCCATTCGGATCGACCACCGGAAGTTCGCCCTGCTGAAAGGCTTTGACGTCCATCCCGGCCGAGAACACCTGTGGCTGACCGGTCAACAGGATCACCCGAACCTTTTCATCCTGCTCGGCCTGTTGCAGGTAGCGTTGGATCAGGTGAGCCATCGCCAAATTGATGGCGTTCTTTTTTTCCGGTCGGTTCAGGGTAATCACGGCGATGCCGTCCTGTTGTTCATACAGCACCGGTGGTGGCAGGTCAGTCATGGCTTTTTTCTCCCTGGAAGAACAGCAGCGTCAGCAGCAGGGCGATGGCGCCCAACGGCAACGAAAACAGCGGCAGGTAATAAGCAGGCAAGGTATACAGCGTCAGGCCGCCGAGCATGCCGCCTGCCGCAATGCCGGCATACAGTACCGAGCTGTTCAGCGACACGGTCAGCGCGCCAAAACGTTTGGACAGCGACAGCAAGTGGTGCTGAATAGGCACCAGATACATCCAGCCGGTAATCCCCCATACCAGAAATATTGCCAGCACCCACCAGGGTGAGGTGACGTAAAAGGCCAGCAGGAACAATGAAAGGGTTTGAATCGACACGGAAAACAGCAGGACAAATTTACTGCCGAAGGTATCGGTCAATAAACCGGAAACGAAATTGCCGATGACGGCCCCGATGCCGAACACCAGTAACGCGATGGGCAAAATCGCCTCCGGGCCTAACTGAGTATTCTTCAGCAATACGCTCACATAGCTGTAAACAATGTGTTCGGAGCAGACGGCGAAGAAGGTGATCAGCAGCGTGGTCAGCACTGCCTTTTGTCGCAGTGGGGCCAACCGTTCTTTCAGCGAATGTTTCCCCGGCGCGGCGATGGCGTTCAGCGCCAGCGAAAGCCCCAGCAGCGCAACGGCACCTAACAGGGCGATCAGCAGGAAGATCTCCCGCCAGCCGATCAGCTTGGCCAGGAAGGTGCCAAAGGGAATGCCCAGCGCGATAGCCAGCGTCATGCCGCCATACACAATTGATATCGCCAGCCCGCGGCGTTTTTCCGCCACCAGCCCGACTGCGGCGGCGGCGGCCTGCGGCGTGTAGCAAGCCGCCCCCAGCGCCGCCAGTACGCGGCCCGCGGAGATTTGCAAAAAGCTGTCGGCATAGGCGCAAACCAGATTACCGGCGATAAACAACACCAGAGCCAGCTGCAAGATATGTTTGCGGTTGAGGTTGCCCAGCAGCCAGGCGGTCAGCGGAGCGAACACCATATAGGCCAGGGCGAAGACCGAGATTAACTGCCCCGCTTGCGCAGGGCTGACGGCAAAGGTGCCGGAAATCTCGTCAAGAATGCCGGCGACGATAAACGCATCGGTACCGATGGCAAAGGTGCCGGTCGCCATCAGACACAGCGTAAGAAAATGGCCGTTGTAGTCCGTCAACTTCATCCCGCTCTCCGTAACGTATTGGCGGCCCAGATTTTGCTCAGCGCCGCCAGGAAATATTCCACGTCCTCATGAGTATGGGCCGAGGTCGGCGTAACCCGCAAACGTTCGCTGCCGACCGGCACCGTCGGGGCATTGACCGGTTGCACGTAAATATCGTACTCATCGAGCAGTTGTTTGCTGATGTGCTTGTTGCGGTGTGGATCGCCGACCAGCACCGGCAGAATATGGCTGTCCTCCGAGACCAGAGGAATACCGGCGGCGCGCAGGCCGGATTTCAGGTGATCGATTATCGCCAGCAGATGTTTGCGTTGGTTGTCATGTTCCAGGTTGTATTTGAAGCTGGCCAGCGCCGCCGCCACCACCGGCGCGGGGGAGGAGGTGCTGAAGACGAACGCCGGTGCCCAGCTGCGTACGGCTTCTACCACCGCGCGCGGTGCGGCGATATAGCCACCGGCAGCGCCGTAGGACTTACCAAAGCCCCCCTGAATAATGGTGATCTTGTCCAGCAGGCCCAGTTGCTCGGCATAACCCAAGCCCCGCTGGCCGTAAACGCCGGCGGAGTGGATTTCGTCCAGATAGGTCAGCGCCTGATGTTTCTCCGCCAGCGCGACAATCTGTGCCAGCGGGGCAAAGTCGCCGTCCATCGAATAGAGCGACTCGAAGGCGATCAGCTTGGGACGCTGCGGATCGGCTTCCTGCAGCAGCTCGGCCAGGTGCGCAACGTCATTGTGGCGAAAGATTTTCTTCTCCGCCTTGCTGTAGCGAATGCCGTAAATCATCGAAGCATGGTTCAGCTCATCAGAAAAGACGATCAGATTGGGAATGGCGTCGCACAGCGTCGAGAGCGTGGCGTCATTGGCCCCAAAGCCGGTGGTGAACAACAGCGCGGACTCCTTGCCGTAGGCTTTGGCCAGCAAGCTTTCCAACTCGCTGTGGTAGATCGAAGTGCCGGAAATACTGCGTGCCCCGCAGGTACCCAGCCCGACACGGTTTACCGCCTCGGTGGTGGCCAGAATCACCTTGGGGTGATGGCTCATCGCCAGATAGTCATTGGAGCACCAGACGTTCAGACGGCGCTCACCCTGTTGCCCGTGGCTGGTGGCCCAGGGTTTATCCAGCACGCTGCGTTCCAGGTTGAGGAACTCGCGGAACCGGCCCTGTTTTTTGGTTTCGGCCAGTTTTTCTTCAAGAATGTTCAATACGCTCATACGGAATTCCTTACATTAGAGGGCTTTAATCACCAATGAAACACCCTGGCCGACACCGACACACATCGTCACCAGCGCATTGCTTAATTGCCGGGTATGCAGCTCCAGCGCGCTGGAAAGCACCAGACGCGCGCCGGACATGCCCAGCGGATGCCCGAGGGCGATGGCACCACCGTTCGGATTGACTCGCGTATCGTCGAAGTCGATGCGCCAATTTTGCAGCGTCGCCAACACCTGCGCGGCAAATGCCTCATTAATTTCAATGACGTCGAAATCATTCAGCGTAAAACCGGTACGTGCTAACAGACGCTCGGTCGCGGCGATCGGCCCAATGCCCATCAACGCGGGGGCAACGCCGGCGCTGGCGCTGTCGCCAATTTCCGCCAGCGGCTGGAGTGACTTGCGCTTGACATAGCGACCGCTGGCCAGCAACAGCACGGCGGCACCGTCATTGATACCTGAGGCATTCCCGGCGGTGACCGAGCCTTCGGGGCTGAAGGCCGGCTTCAGCGCCTGCAGTTTTTGCAGCGTGGTCTGGCGCGGGAACTCATCCTGCGCGAAGGATTGGCGGGTTTTGCGATCGACCTGAACATCCAGCGCGGTGATCTCCCTGGCCAAGCGGCCATTTTCGATAGCCCGCCAGGCCTTTTGCTGCGACGCCAGGGCAAAATTATCCTGATCCTCGCGGGATATGCGGTATTGCTGCGCGACGTTTTCGGCCGTGATGCCCAACGGATCGCTGCCATAGCGTTGCGCCAGCTGCGGGTTGACAAAGCGCCAGCCCAGCGTGGTGTCGAACAGTTTGATCCCCTTATCGAATGGCGTTTCGCCTTTGCTCATCACATAGGGCGCGCGGCTCATGCTTTCGACACCGCCGGCCAACACCAGATCGCTAAGGCCGCTTTTGATTTTTGCGCCGGCATAAATCACGGCGTCCAGCCCGGAGGCGCACAGCCGGTTAAGGGTAATCGCCGGTACTCCCTGATCCAGACCGGACAACAACGCCGCCATGCGCGCAACGTTACGGTTGTCTTCACCGGCCTGATTGGCACAGCCCAGCACCACCTCATCGACATCCGCCTCGCTTTCCGGGTGTCGTTGCAGCAACGCCCGAATAATCGAGGCCGCCATATCGTCCGGGCGGGTTAATGCCAGACTACCGCCGTAGGCGCCGATCGCCGTGCGCGTACCGTCGATCAGATAGACCCCATCGTCTTTAATCGTCATCATTTTTCCTTAGGGCGCGACGGCCAGCTCGGGCCTTGTGGTGTGCAGCAACGAGTAATGCGGGTAATAGCGGGCGGAATGCAGCAGTTGCGCCATATTATCCAGCGTCGATTTCACGTTTTTCTGCCCGAGCTGAGCCAGCCAGGCAAAAATGCCGTCGGCATAGTTGACGCCGGCCACGGCGGCGATATCGATGTCTTCTCGGCTACAAACCCCGCTCTCTACCATGATCACCGACTCATTGATCAGGCTGCTCAGAACCCGCGCGACGATCAGGCCTGGGGAATCTTTAACAAACTCCACCTGCGGGATCACCGCTTGCAGCAGCGTGAGGAACAGCGCTTTATTCGTCTCGCTAGCCTGTTGGCTGTGGGCCGCCACCAGAAAAGCGGTGTTGGCGTAGTTCAGTGCAACGTCGATCACGAAGGTATCGAGGCCCGCTAAGTCGGCAAGCTGATTGGCCGTTCGCCCATCGGTGATTTTGACTGCCAGACTGTCATTCACCTGGATAAACCGTCCCAGAACCGGGTGTTCCGGCTGACGTGTTATTGGGAGGGGCGCCCAGGTCGCGAGGGCATGCTGTTGCAGCAGATCGAACAGCGGATGTTCGCCAAAAAAATGCAGCGAGCTCAGCGTACCGCCGCTGGCAGCCGGTGGGGGGGCTGTGTCAGCCGAGGGAGAAAAAAAGGAGCGGCCGTTTTTCTTCCCCAACAGCCCGGCATCCACCAGCGAACGTTGCAAATGGCCGGGGGTGTAGCGGGGGTCATACTGCATGTCCTGCCAAATCTGGCTGCTGACCTGATAATTAATGTCCTGACCGATAAAATCAGTCAGTTCCAAAGGCCCCATGCGAAAGTGGCCACCGGCCTTGAGCGCACGGTCGATTTGCGGTGCCAGCGCCACGTTTTCTTCCAGCAGGCGAAAACCTTCCAGATAAAAAGGCCGCGCCATGCGATTGACGATAAAACCCGGCGTGGCTTTGCAGACCACAAACTGTTTGCCTATCGCCGTGACCAACTGCTGGCAGCGTAAGGTTGTGACCCGGGCGGTAAAATAGGACGGGATAATTTCGATCAGCTTCATCAGCGGTGCCGGGTTGAAGAAATGCAGGCCGATAAAGCGCGAGTTATTTTCGATGCCCGCGGCCAGTTTATTCAGCGACAGTGAAGAGGTATTGGTGGCGATAATCGCCTCTTTTTTTACCGTGGCGGCAATGGCCGCGAGGATCTCATGCTTGGTGGGTTCATGTTCCGCAATGGTTTCAATCACCAGGTCACTGTCGGCGATAGCGTCGAAAACAGGCGAGAAAACCAGGTTGGCCAAGATCTCGCCTTTTTTCTGTTGGCTTATTTTTCCGTTATCGATCTTTTTATTCAGGTCACCGACAATATAATCACGTGCCTGATTCAAAGAATGAGCGCTGCGATTATAAAGCAGGGTTCGTATGCCGTTCAGTGCCAAAAGATAGGCAATACCTCTGCCCATGGTTCCGGCGCCAATCACGGCGACCGAATTTATTGCCGTATTATTCTCTGCCATAAAAATCCCCGTGAGTATTCTTCTGCTTTGCAAAATTCGCAAATGCTTATATTTTATTTGAATTTAAAAAGCACCAGGTGCCTATGGCGAAGGTAATTGGCGGCGAAGTGACTGTCTAACGGTAGAAGTGACAGGTTTACAATAAATAGGCTTTATGTTATTCGCGAAATTCTTAGCGCCGGTGCAATATAAAGTCGTTATTTATTAATAATGGCAGGGGAATAGCTGTTTTTGTTATAGCCATGGTATTTTTTATTATATGAAACGGCTGTTGTCGCCCTGAGCCCTCCACTATAGTTAACCTCACTTAATGATTGCGGCGCTGTGCTCTGGAGAACCCGTGTTATGGACACTCACTTTCAGCCTTTGATGGATGATCTGCTTGGCAGCCTGTCTGACCGCGACCTTTTTTTAAACCGTCTGGCACCTTGCGCTCAGGCGCTGGGCTTCGAGTACTTCTCTTATACGGTCTTTTCCTGCTACCCGGCCAGCCGGCCCAAGATGCTGATAGAGGGCAATTATCCTGCGCAATATCTTGAGGACTATCGCAAATTGCGGATCTACCTGCAGGATCCGATGATCGAGCAGGCCCATCACTCTACGCTGCAATTCTATTGGGACGAGCCGTTCTACCGGGATAAACCGGAGCTGTGGTGGCGCATGGCGCAGTACGGCATTCGTGAAGGCTGGTCGCAGTCCGTCAAGGATTGCTACGGCCGGTTGGGCATCCTCACTTTTGCCGGTAAGAGTATCCCCACTCAGTCCCCGCAGGCCGGGGCACGTAACGAAACTTTCTTTCTGTGGCTGGCGCAGACCGCCCACAAGACGCTGCGCGAAGCATTAATATCGGTAAACGACGAGGCAATAAAGGATGTGCTGACGCTGCGTGAGAAAGATATTTTACGCTGGTGCAGCGAAGGCAAAACCTCGGAAGAAACGGCGCTGTTAATGGGCTTGAGTGAGCGCACCGTAAATTTCCACATCGGTAACTCGATTAAAAAGCTGTCGGTGGCCAATAAAACCGCCGCTACCGCAAAAGCGGTGTATTTACAGCTGATTTAGCCGCCTTTGAAATAATTATTCGGCTAGCCGTTAGACGGGTTGTGTTTATATTTTGTTAAATAAGGAAATATCCCACTCAGTATTTACCGCCGATCACAAAAGCGCGACAAAGCGGTTCACCCTTATCCTCCCCGGCAGTACCCTGTGGGCACCACGGTTACATAGAAGGGATGTGATATGTATAAGACCATATTAGTGCCGATCGATATTGAAGAAGATCTGTTGACCGAGCATGCGCTGGAGCATGTGGTGTACCTGGCGAAAATGTCCGGTGCCAAAGTGCACTTTTTCCATGCGCTGCCGGACGCCTCGGCATTCGTTACCGCTTACTCGTTCGGCATCAAAGAGTTTGAGAACAAGGCGGAAGTGAAGGCGGTGGATAAGCTTAAGCAGATCATGGCGGAAATCGACCTTCCGCTGGAGCGGCTGGATTACACCGTCAGCTTCGGTTCGCCACGCGATCAGGTACTGGAACTGGCGGAGGAAATCGAAGCCGATCTGATCATCATCGGCTCGCGCCGACCGAGCGTGAAAACCTATCTGCTGGGTTCCAATGCGGCGGCCATTGTTCGCCATGCCAATATTTCGGTGATGGTCGTCCGGTAATCCTTTCAAATCAGGCCCGCAGTTTAACGCTGTGGGCCTGCCTCATTATTAAACGTTAGCGACAGAGAGCCGCAATCTCCTCATACAACGCCTGCGGGATGGTGACGCCGTGCTGTTCGCTGTATTGCCGCTGTTGAAAGCGCCGTTCTCCCGGAATGCGCGCCCCTTGCTCGCTCATATCAGCAAACAAGGCTTCCGCCCTGGCCAAATGCGCCACTTTATCCGGCCCCAGAAAACGATCGGGATCCATGGCGATGATCAGCTCGCCGCCGTAAGGGGAGGAGCCGGTCTGCCGATCGTAGGCCAGCGATTCCTTACTGGTCATATCGCCAATCAACGGCCCGGCAAGCAGTTCAACCATCGCCGCCAGCGCCGAGCCTTTATGACCGCCAAAGGTCAGCATCGCACCTTGCAACACGCTTTGGGCATCGGTAGAGGGTTTCCCCTGTTGATCTATGCCCCAGCCTGGCGGCAACGGGGTACCGGCACGACGATGCAGTTCAATCTCGCCGCGTGCGGCGGCGCTGGTGGCCATATCAAAAATAAAGGGGGGCCGCTGCGGCCGCGGCCAGCCGAAGGCGATAGGGTTGGTACCGAACAACGGCCGGCTTCCCCCTGCTGGCGTGACCCAGGCATGGCTGGGCGTGCAGGCCAACGCCACCAGGCCTTGATCGGTTAAAGGTTCGATATCGGCCCATAGTGCCGAGTAATGCACACAGTGGTTAATGGCCAGCGCAGCAATGCCGTTGGTGCGTACCTTTTCGACAAAAACCGGCAGCGCCGTGCGATAGGCCAGCAGCGAAAAAGCATCGTGGGCGTCGACCCGCAAGATCGCCGGGGCCTGATCAATCAGCGTCGGACGGGCATCGGCGGAAACTTTGCCCGCCAATAGCGAACGCACGCAGCCAAGCACTCGGTACAAACCGTGCGAAGCGCAGCCGTCGCGTTCACCGGCCGTCACATTTTGGGCGACGGCATCGGCGTGTTCGGCGCTGAATCCGTTACTGCGCAATGCCTTCAGCGCCAGCTCATAGGCTTGCTCCAACGTCAGCCTCTGGGTTTGCGTCATCAGATATCTCCTCTGGATTTACTCTTCTTCATCACCGGCAAAATTCGCCCGAGGTAAACAGGTATAGGCGCCCCAGTAGTAGATCGCCAGCGCAATGACTGCGACGGTGATGGTGTCCCATGGGTGACCGATAGCGTTGATGCCGCCAAAACTGCCGAGATAAGAAGCGATGATAATCAGCGCATAGAAGGCGATCAGCCACAGCGAGGACCAAATCTGCTGCTTAAGGCTGACGGCGTGGGTCGGCACCTTATTTTTGAACAGGATATAGACCACAAACATCAGGATTTGCAGGCCGAGCAGCCAGGAGACGGTATTCCAACCGGACCAGTAGACGATCAGCGCCGAGATGATAAATGACACCGGACCGAGCACGCAGAAGCCGCGCACGAAAAATGGTCGCGGCAGCTCAGGGGCATTGCGGCGCAGGCCGGCGGCGGTGACGGGCGCAATCGCGTAACTCAGGACCAGCGCGGCGGAAACCACGCCGATCAGCTTCTCCCATGAAGGGAAGGGCAGCGTCCAGAAAATCGACAAGGCGAAAGTCAGCCAGAGAGCAGGACGCGGAATGCCGGACTCGCCGTCGACGCGAGTGAATATTTTAAAGAAGGTGCCGGCGCGCGCCCAACCGTATACCACGCGTGGTGTGGCGTTCATATAAATGTTACCGGTGCCGCTCGGCGAGATAATCGCATCGCTCACCACCAGAAAAGCCAGCCAGCCCATGCCCAGGGTGATGGCGATATCACGGTAGGGCAGCGAAAATTGCTGGCTGATCCCGGCCCAGCCGCCGCTCAGCATCTCGCTGGGAATACTGCCGAGGAAAGCCACCTGCAGCAGCACGTAAATGAGCGTGGACAACACCACCGACAGGATCAGCGCGATAGGAATGGTGCGCTGCGGGTTTTGCACCTCGCTGGCAACCGAGATAATCGGCGTCAGGCCCAGGTAGGCGAAAATAATCCCCCCGGCGGATATGGCGGCTTCGACGCCGGCGGAGCCAAAGGGGGCAAACCCCTGGCTGTGCAGGTTTTCGGGTTTGAAGAAACTGAACAACACGACGATCACCAACAGCGGCACCACAAATTTAATCACGCTGATCAGGTTGTTGGATTTGGCAAAGGTCTTGACGCTGTAGTAGTTCAGCGCGAAGAAAAAACACAGCAGCAACAGTTGGACCAGCCAGCCGATCAGCGTTGGATCGCCGGAGCCCGGTTGGCTCAAAAAAGGAAACCAGGCGGCGGCGTACTGACGGGCGGCCACGATCTCAATGGAGATCAGGCTGGAGAACGCGATCAGGGTGATAAAGCCCAGCAGATAGCCCATCAGTTCACCGTGGGAAAACACCGGATAGCGGATAATACCGCCGGCGCGCGGCAGCGCTGCGCCCAGCTCACAATAGACAATGCCGAGCAGCAACACCGCCAGGCCGCCGATCAGCCAGGAGTAAATACCGGCCGGGCCGGCAATGGAAGAGACGTGGCTGGCGGCGAACAGCCAGCCGGAACCAAAGATTGCGCCCAGGCCGATAAACGTCAGATCGGTGAGCGTAAGCTGCTTCTTGAATTTGCCTTGGGTTGTCATGGAATGACCCTTTTGTTATTAGGTGGCAGACAGATGCGATTTGGTTAGTCGTTGGCTGGTGAGCGGAGAGGTTCACGGGTGTAAATCCCGTTAACCAGCCGCAGCAGGCCCAGTGGATTGCTGTCCTGAAGCTGCGGGGGCAGCAACGCAGGGGGGTAATTCTGCAGGCAGACCGGGCGCAGAAAACGTTCAATAGCCAGCGTACCCACCGACGTACCGCGTGCGTCGCTGGTGGCCGGATAAGGGCCGCCATGCACCATGGCATCGCAGACTTCTACCCCGGTCGGATAACCGTTAAACAATACCCGCCCCGCTTTTTGGGCCAGCCGTTGGGCCAGCGGTTCTGCGTCGGCCAGATCCTCGTTTTCTGTCAGCAGCGTGGCGGTCAGTTGCCCCTGCAGGCTGTCCAGTGCGGCGGTCAGCTGTCGACGATCTTCCACTTCCACCAGAATGGCTGCCGGGCCAAACACTTCCTCTTGCAGCAGCGGGTTTCCGCTGAGCAGCAAATCGAAATCGGCCTGATAGAGCTGTGCCGTTGCTAAATGCGGGCGCTCTTCGCGATGACCGGCCAGGTGACGGATGCCGTTTTGCTCATCAAGAGCAGCCAATCCGCGGCGGTAATTGGCCAGCGTGCCGGCATTGAGCATGGCTTGCGCAGGCGCGGCGTTGACCTGTGCGGACAGTTCGCGCACAAATTCGCTGAATGCTTCGCCGCGTTGCCCGATGATCAGCCCAGGCTTGGTGCAGAACTGGCCGCAGCCGAGGGTGAAGGATGCGACCAGCTCGCGGGCGATCTGCTGCCCACGGCGGGCTAAAGCCTGCGGCATAACGATCAGCGGGTTGATGCTCGACATCTCGGCAAATACCGGGATCGGTTGGGCGCGCTGCTGGGCCAAATCGAACAAGGCCCGGCCGCCCCGTAGCGATCCGGTGAAACCCACCGCCTGAATGGCCGGATGCTGCACCAGTTCCGCGCCAATGTGGTCCCCGTAAATCATGTTGAAAACTCCGGCCGGGATCTGCTGTTGTTCTCTTGCCTGTTCGATGGCCAGCGCGGTCAGTTCTGCGGTGATCATATGGCCGCTGTGCGCCTTGAACACCACCGGACAGCCTGCGGCCAACGCGGCCGCGGTGTCTCCGCCTGCGGTGGAGAATGCCAATGGGAAATTGCTGGCACCAAACACCGCCACTGGCCCGAGGGCGGTGCGATACTGCCGCAGATCCGGGCGGGGCACCGGCGTTCGTTGAGGCAATGCGCTGTCTATGCGCACGCCATGCACATCCCCACGGCGCAGCAGGGTGGCAAACAGTCGCATTTGGCCGCTGGTTCTGGCCCGTTCGCCGCTCAGTCGGGCTAACGGCAGGGCGGTTTCCTGCATGGCGAAGCCGAAGAAATCCTCATCCAGAGCGTCTAATTGGTCGGCAATGGCCTCAAGAAAGTCGGCTCGACGCTCGGCGCTGAGCTGAGAATAGGCCGTGAATGCTTGTGCGGCGGCATCGGCGGCGGCGGCGGCTTCTTCGTGACTGGCCGAGAAAAAAACGTGGCCGGTCGGCAGGCCGTTGTCGGCGCGCAGGCTGACAAGCTGGGCCTCACCGCTGGCACGGCGTTGACCGCCGATAAACTGTTGGCCGCTGATGGTATGGGCGTTGGACATGGGTTCCCCCGTTGGGTCAGTGACAGAGCCCGGCAGGCCGCCGGGCGTGGGAGGCGATCAGAGGCCGACATCCGGCAGCGCAGGGCGGTTGGCCAGCGCTTTTTTGACCACTGCGGTGACCTCGGCCAGGGTATCGCCCTGCAATGCCAGACGTGGCGGACGGGTAATGGCGCTGCCGCGACCCACCAACTCTTCACATAGCTTGATGCACTGCACCAGATCGGGACGCGCATCCAAATGCAGCAGCGGCATAAACCAGCTGTACAGCGCCAGCGCTTCCTCGAAGCGTTTTTGCTTCGCCAGACGGAACAAGGTTTCGCCTTCACGCGGGAAGGCGTTGGACATGCCGGAGATCCAGCCTTCGGCGCCGACGGCGATGCTTTCCAGCACTACGTCATCCAACCCGGCGAACAGCACAAAGCGATCGCCCACTTCGTTGCGCAGATCGATAAAGCGACGGGTGTCGCCAGAGGAATCCTTGAAGCAGACGATATTCTCGCAATCGACCAGTGACGTCAGGATATCCGGTGTCACGTCGTTTTTATAAATCGGCGGGTTGTTGTAGACCATGATCGGCAGATCGGTGGCGGTAGCGACGCTGCGAAAATGCGTTGCGGTTTCATGGGGTTTGGCTGAATAGACTAACGCCGGCATTACCATAATGCCGTCGACGCCGACCTTCTGGGCTTCGCGCGCCATATTGCGCGCAAAGGCGGTGGTGAACTCGGCGATACCGGCAATCACCGGGACCTGACCCTGAGCTGCGTCGCGTGCCACTTCAATCACCGACAGTTTTTCCTGAACGGTCAGCGAGGTGTTCTCACCCACGGTGCCACACACCACCAGGCCGGAAACGCCGTCTTTGACCAGGTTTTTGATCACCGTGTGGGTGGCGTCGAGATCCAGAGAAAAATCGCTGCGGAACTGGGTGCTGACCGCCGGGAATACGCCGCTCCAGCTAATGGCTTTATGGCTCATAGTGTTTTTCCTGTCGTCCAAGTTTGTTAATCAATGGTGAATTATTGGTAAAATCCAATCACAGATTGACCTGTATTGTTCGCAGGGGCTTGACGGTTTTCGCCGAATGCCATGACGAAATTGGCACAGTGAGGCGGGACTTCAGACGAGAAGGAGCCTGATGCACAAGGCACCATAGGTGATTTTTTACTAATATAAATCAGTGTATTAAAGGGTTATGGTGGTGCGGAAGTCGCGCGGCGTTGAACCGGTCATGGCTTTGAATTGACGGCTGAATGCGCTGTGATCGGTGTAGCCGCACTGCAAGGCGATGTCGGTAATCGGCATATCGCCGGCCAGCAGTTCGGTGGCTTTTTCCAGCCGCACCTTGTGGATCATCTGGCGCGGCGTGAGATGAAAAATGCGTTTGCAGTAACGTTCAATCTGCGCCACGGAAAGTGCAGTGAGCGTCGTCAGTTCCTCAAGTGCGATCGGCCGGGCGTAATGCTGGCGAATGTAGACATCGATGGCCGCCAGCCGCTGATAGGCTGGGTGATTGGCCTTGGCTTCCTGCAGATCGTGCGAAATGCCGGCCATGCCGATGATTTTGCCCTGCGCATCGTACAGCGCCAGCTTTTGCGTCAGGCACCAACCGGTCTCACGTCCGTTATACAAGTGCATTTCCAGCTGATCCTGGATCAGCTCCCCGTGACGCAGCACGCGGAGATCCTGCTCGGTATACCCCGATCCGAGCTGGGCGGGGAAAACGTCCGCCGAGGTTTTGCCCAGCAGCGGCGCGACGGTTTTAAACCCACAGCGTTTGGCCAGCGTCAGATTGGCGAACAGATAACGGGCTTGCACGTCTTTGATGAAGAACACCACGTTGGGCATGGCATTGAACAGCGGGGCGATCAACGCCAGGGAATTAAGCAGGTCGCGCAGAGTATTCGGCCGTTGCTGTGCCAGGCCGTCGCACCAGCGGGACAGTTGCTCAACGGCGAAAACGTCATCTTCCTGTTCATCGAAAGCGGGCCTGATGTCAGTGATAACCTGATGGCGTTGAGTTAATCGCATGGCAATACCTTTCCCCGCTGGATGGCACAGAATCTAGAGTGGCCGCGCCGGCCATGTTGACGCGCCTCATCAATATTAACTTTTTTGTAACTTTTCAAGCGCAGCCGTCAATTATGCGGATCACCGCAAACTTTTTCCCTCCGTGACACATTCCACGCAGAAAAAAATGGCCTCTTTCGCACAAGTCTGGAAATAACATAAAAGTAACGATTTGATAAATAACTCATTCTTATGGCTCATCGCTTTTCTCTGTTCGGCGTTAACCGGATATCCAATTAAGGATTGTGCTGATTTCTGCATGTGCCGAGCCGAAATGTATCAAGCCGCCGCTGACATATTCGGTCAATCTAACGCCAACGGTAACATTTCATTAACTCAGGAGGCTCCGATGGCACATTCTTCGCATTTCACCGCGCTGCGGGCGATCGATTCCCATACTGCCGGTGAACCTACCCGGTTGATCATCGAAGGGTTTCCCGATTTGGGTAGCGGCAGTATGGCGGAGCGCAAAGCCCGATTTGCCCAAGATTATGATGATTGGCGCAGCGCCATCATTCTGGAGCCGCGCGGCAATGATGTCCTGGTCGGGGCTTTGCTCTGCCAGCCCTGTTCGCCGCAGGCCGCTGCCGGGGTGATTTTCTTCAACAACGCCGGCTATTTGGGCATGTGCGGCCACGGCACCATTGGTCTGGTGGCCTCATTGGCCTATTTGGGGCGAATTGGCGCGGGAGATCACCTGATTGAAACGCCTGTCGGCACGGTAAATGCCAGGCTACATGAGGATGGCAGCGTGACGGTGGAAAACGTACCGGCCTATCGCTATCGGCGCCAGGTAAGGGTTGAGGTGAGCGGCTATGGCCCGGTGGTGGGTGACATTGCCTGGGGCGGGAATTGGTTTTTCCTTATCGGTGAACATCACCTGGCGATCGATACGCAAAACCTGGACGCGCTCACCGCTTTTTGTTGGGCGGTGCGGGTGGCACTGGAGTCTGCGGGGATTTATGGCGAAGACGGTGGGGTTATCGATCATATCGAACTGTTTGCCGCCGATCCGCAGGCGGACAGCCGTAACTTCGTGCTTTGCCCGGGCAAGGCCTATGACCGCTCACCCTGCGGGACCGGCACCAGCGCCAAACTGGCCTGTCTGGCGGCCGACGGCAAACTGCAACCGGGTGAGATCTGGCGCCAGGCGAGCGTGATCGGCAGCCAGTTCAGCGGGTATTACCAACGCAACGGCGATCGCGTAACGCCGTTTATCCGTGGGCAAGCCTATGTGTGCGCTGACAGCCAACTGCTGTTGGATGAGCGCGATCCTTTCGTTTGGGGTATCCGCTGATGGCTGCCGACAGGCATGCTGAAGCGATCGTGGTGGGGGCCGGCATTATTGGTGCCGCCTGCGCCTGGCGCCTGGCGCAACAAGGGCTGCAGGTGCTGCTGGTGGATAATCAGCGCGCCGGTGCGACCGCCGCAGGCATGGGGCACCTGGTGTGTATGGACGACAACCCTGCCGAGCTGGCCTTAAGCGCCTACTCACTGCAGCTGTGGCGCAGCCTGGTGGAACGACTGCCGGAAAACTGCGCCTGGCGTGGTTGCGGTACGCTGTGGCTGGCAGAGCGGGACGATGAAATGGCGATTGCCGAAGCCAAGTGCCAACGTATGGCGGAGTATGGCGTGGCCAGCGAAATACAAAGTGTCGCACAGGTGGCAGGCCTGGAACCTATGCTACGCCCCGGTTTGGCGGGCGGGCTGCGAGTGCCGGGCGATGGCATCGTCTATGCACCTAACGTGGCCCGCTGGCTCGTGAACGACGCCGGAGCGGCAATCAGAGTCATTATCGGGGAGGCTTGCGCGTTGGAAGAACGGGCCATCGTGCTGGCGAGTGGTGAGCGTCTGACGGCACCGGCAGTGGTGTTGGCCTGCGGTCTGCAGGCCAACAGGCTGCTGGAACAGCCCATGCTGCGGGCCAAAAAAGGGCAGTTGGCGATTACCGATCGCTATCCGCACAGGATCCATCATCAGTTGGTTGAATTGGGGTATGGCGCCAGCGCCCATGCCAGCGACGGGACTTCGGTGGCGTTTAACGTTCAGGCGCGCCCAACGGGCCAGTTGTTGATCGGCTCATCGCGCCAGTTTGACGCCCCAGGCAGAGATATCGATTTGCCGTTGCTGGCCGCAATGTTGGCGCGCGCCAACGCTTTCCTGCCTACGCTGGCACAGATGAACGTCATTCGCTGTTGGACCGGCCAGCGTGCCGCCTCCGCCGACGGTTTGCCGCTGTTGGGCCCGCATCCGCAACACCGTTGGCTGTGGCTGGCGCTGGGGCACGAAGGGTTAGGCGTCACCACCGCTTTGGGCAGTGCTGAGCTGATTTCCGCCCAGATCCATCATCATCGCCCGGCGATTGACGACACGCCTTATCTGGCTGCGCGCATGTTCAGTACGGAGGTGTTAGCGATATGAGTCAAAAACAGAATCAACTGAATGTGATCCTTAACGGTGAAAGCCTCTGGGTTCCGGAAGGGGTTAGCGTGGCGGCGGCGCTCAGTCTGAGTGGCGAGGACAGTTGTCGCGTTTCGGTCAGCGGGCAAGTGCGCACGCCGTTTTGTGGCATGGGGGTTTGCCAGGAGTGCCGCGTGACCGTAAATGGCCTGCGGCGGCTGGCGTGTCAGACCCTCTGCCAGCCGGGAATGCAGATTGAGAGGACGGAGAATGAGTGACCTCGTGTGCGATGTGTTGGTTATCGGTGCGGGCCCGGCCGGGCTTGCGGCGGCCCGGGCGGCGGCAGAAAGTGGCCAGTCGGTGCTGGTGCTTGATGATAACCTGCGCCCGGGCGGGCAGATCTGGCGTGACGGACCCAACGTGGCGCTACCGGCGCTGGCGCAGCAGTATCGGCGGGCGGAGGAAGCGCTGAGCAACGTGACCCTGCTGAACGGGGTGAAAATCATCGCTTGTTGTGGGCCGCAGAAAATCCTCTACGAAGCTGCGACTGGCAGCGGAGTGGTGGACTATCAAACATTGATCTTGTGCTGTGGCGCACGTGAGTTGCTATTGCCGTTTCCCGGTTGGACGTTGCCTGGCGTCACCGGTGCCGGTGGGTTGCAGGCGCAGATTAAACAGGGAATGCCGATCAAAGGGGAGCGGGTGGCGATTGCCGGCAGTGGCCCGTTACTGATGGCGGTGGCCGACAGCGTGATCAAAGCAGGGGGAGAAGTGGTGAGGGTGGCAGAACAGGCGTCAGCCATGCGCCTGACGGCATTTGCTGGCGGGTTGTGGCGTTGGCCAGTCAAATTACGCCAGTCATTTACCCTGTTCAACCGCCATTATCGTCCTGACAGCTTTGTGCTGGAGGCAATAGGTGAGCAACGGCTGACGGCGATACGGCTGCAGACGGGCACTCGCGTGACGACGCTGGCCTGCGAACGCTTGGCCTGCGGTTTTGGCCTGGTGGCGAACGTCGAATTGGCGATGCTGCTGGGCTGCCGCCTTCGTGATGACGCCGTTGCCGTGGACGAGAACCAGCAAACCAGCCAGCCGAAAATTTATGCCGCCGGTGAATGTACCGGAATAGGGGGCAGCGAACTGGCACTGACGGAAGGAGCCATTGCCGGGTATGTCGCCACCGGCAATCAACAACGGGCGAAGGGATTGATGCGGCAACGTGATAAATGGAGGCGATTCGCCGATGCTGTGGCACAGACTTTTGCCTTGAATCCCGCGCTGAAAGCGTTGGCAGAACCGCAAACTTTGGTGTGCCGTTGTGAAGATGTTTCCTTAGGCCAGCTAAACGGCTTTCCTGACTGGACGGCGGCCAAGCTGAGCAGCCGCTGTGGCATGGGGGCTTGTCAGGGGAAGATTTGCGCGACGGCGGCGCGTCATTTGCTTGGCTGGCCGCTACCGGCACCGCGGATACCATTGACGCCGGTAAGAGTCGAAACCTTGGCCCGATTGAACGACATCGAGACTGACGAATAAGCCTGCTACACTCAGGCAAGATGACCGGACAAATCGGGCGGATAACGGATGACGAATGCACTGATTACGCTGGGGCTGTGCCTGCTGTTAATACCGCTTTTGTTGTGGTTGATTAGCCGGGCGCTATCGGCCGCAAAAGATAAAAAGCCGCAAGGGGGCAAACCTAAACCCAGGACCGGCATGCCGCATGGCGATGATGAGTGATCCTTACGGGCGCGTGGGGCCGTGCGCCGACCGCGCCGTTGGTATTACCATCACTGTGGCCAGTAATAGGTTTTCTCATGCCAGCCTTTACCATACATGCAGGCTTCTATGGTCGCCGAGCGAGCATCTTCGTTACGATCGTTCTGCACTGTCTTGAACGAGGGCTGTTTTTCGTAGCGGTAACCTGCCGGGCAGTCTTTTTTGTCTTTCTTACAGCTTTGGTATTGGTTTTCGTAGCTAAACTCAAAATCTCTCACCACATCGGGAGGGAAACGTTCGTAACCGCGAGCTTTGCATTCAGCATATTCCATGTCGCGGGTGGCATTGCCGGCACCGGGTTTCTCCCACTGGGTGCAGGCGGTTAATGTCATTAATGGCAAAATAATCAAAAAGCTAAACGTCTTCATGGTATCCCTAACTCTTCCTTTCGTCCTGTATTCACACGCTAAGAATCTTCCTAAGCGAGATAGGGCATGAGTGTAATAAACTGATGTTAAAATTGGAAATGATAATAGTTATTGTTTAGGCGAGGTTGATGTACTACCGACAGTGCAGGGCTAAGAACGTTACTCCCAATCATGAAATAGTCCCGCTTGTTATAATGTACCTGCTAACTTTCATTGGATATATATGGGGAGTGATTTTTTAAGATATTTACCTAAAGATTAATTCTTATTATTGGTTACACAAAGGTATTTGAAGAACCGTGAATTAGAATAGGGACTTTTTTATTGCTTTTTATAAATTATCGAAATTAAAACTATTATTAAATTTGCCGGTAATACGATTGCAATTCATGCGCAAATTTTTTAGATTCAGGATCGAGAAGTGATTGTCATGATGATGAAGACGTTAAAGGGAGTTTTATTTTGGCGAATAAATCTGAAGTACCTAAAGACAGTGCTGATTTACCTTCATTATCAGAAGATTGTGACAGGTTAAGAAACCTTTCCGATGTTGGGGATTCATTGGGTTACGGTCGTACTCGTTTTTATCAATGGTGCCGGGGACGCGGTTTTCTCACGCTGATGAATGCGCCTTCAGCAGAGATGATAAGCGCGGGTTACATGGTGACGACGTTATCAGATAATGGTTACTCACGCGTTTATGTGACTGAGGATGGTTTTAATTTTGTGGGTGACGCCTTTCGCGAAGACATTCAAAAACGTATGGTCAAGCTTTAAGGAAATTATAAAAATCTTATTCATTTCAATATACTAACTACGGAATTTTCTTATGCTATCGACCGCGTTGTCTAACAAACATCGCGGTTGGCGAGGACCGATCCGTTGTGCTCCCGATGTTCTTCAGATCACTGGAAATTATCTTATTTTTGTATTGATGTTACCCCAGCGCTACAGCCGCAGCCTATTCTGTTGCTACTATAAAGACTGGTTTTTCCCAGGAGCTCAGGATGAAGCATTACGCCGCGTTATTTGTTACTACCTTGCTGTTGTCTGGCTGCGCTACGCAGTCCGTTCCGCTGCAGCAGGCCGAATTACCGCCTCCTAGCCGACTGTTGCTTTATCAAAATATGCCGCAGACGCCTTATGCGACCCTGGTGGTAGTACGTGACAGCGGAATGTTGGCAGGCAGTTGCCGAACCGGGGTTTATATCAACGGGGAGTTTGCTGCGTCGCTGGCGGCGAAAGAAAAGGCTGAGTTCCGGGTTCCGGTCGGCAATAATGAAATCAGCATTGGGCAGGATATGATCGAAAACAGTCTGTGTATCTGGCGCGATACCAGCGGCCGGCTACCGATGACGTTGCGTGCCGGTGAAAGTCGCTATTTCCGCGTGGCAGGAGATATGCAACGCGGATTTGTTCTGCAGGCCGGCAGGCCGTAATTCTGGCGGGGCAGTCAACGCCCCTGCCACCATCCCCACAGGGTAATCAAAAGCCAGGCCGCCGCGATCCAACATAATACCGCAGCGGCCAGCGCCCAAGACAATCTCATGCTGTTGATAAAGAAATACAGCGAGATCAGATACACCAGATAGGGTAAAACGGCCCACATGCCGAATATCAGCGTGGTTCTCAACGCTTCGATTGAGCGTTCGCTGCCGACGATGTAATGGGCAATCAGTGCGAAGGTAGGGAACAACGGTACCAGACCGGCGATATAGTAGCTGCGACTTTTGGCAAGCAGGCCAATGAGTACCACCACCAGTGCGCCAATCAGTGCTTTTACCACGATGCCCATAGGTTTCTCTGACGTAAATAAAAACACATTGCCTGAAAGTGTCAGGGTGATCAATCACAGGGGCAGGGGGAAAACGGGCCCGCGGTTACGGCAGGCCGGAAGGGGATAGCTTATTGGCGGTAGGCGTGCTTAATCTGCTGAATGCTGTTTTTAAAGATCTCGGCCTGGGTGGGATCTTCAATCTGTGCGATAAAGCGTTCCATGTTGATAATGACTTTCCCGGCGTCGGCCTGGCCGATCGATTTCAGGATCAGCGTTAGCGTGGCTTTAAGGCAGGCGACTTCCGTTGCCAGCGTTTCCGGGTTTGCAGACGTAGTGAAGTCAACGTTGCTCATTTTCTCTCCTGATTTTTGAGGCCGAAGCCTGAAACAATGTGCTTTGTGGTGCACACCCGCACCGATTTCATTCAATCAGACGTGCAGATGCGTATTTAACTGGGCGCGGAGTATAGCATAGCATGCAGATATCCATCTGCACCGATAGCGCGATATCCGTGTCGGTGCGGCTAATGCGGCATCGATCGTGGTTTTATCAACTTCCACTTTATAGTGCATAGTCACTAGTGATTATTGAATGGAGTGTTGGTAGTTTGGTAGCGGGGCCGCCGGGGAATAATAGCCAAGTTATTTTTTTCGAGTTAATAAGTATTTGTCCGTCGGGTTATTGTTAACTTGTTAGAGTTATTTAAATCATCAACCCTGGCTGCGAGCTGACGTCTGGGGTGAGTAATTTCTTTACGCAATGACTCTTGCGAGGGAAGATAAAAAGCAATCTGTCATATTGTTTTATTTCAATGGATTACAATCTTGTTGCATTGGTGTTAATATTATCCGTGTTGCGATTTCTTACACTGATTTTACCTTCGCTTCTGGATTATCGCAGTATCATGGGGCCCGGTTCACTCAGGGTAATATTTACATCGACGGCTTTTTATCTGCAGACAAGGGTTTTATCGGGCAGCCTGAGTGACTAAAATTCGAAAATCAGGCCCACTGCGCAAAGTTAATCGGAAGTAAGTATTAATCTGTGTTCATTCTTGGCTAAAAAACAAGTAATATCTCAGGCTATAACAGAGGCTGATTGCGTTACTCCCTTCTTTTTGGAGATTTTTCCTTGATTAGCGTTCTTCTTGTTGATGACCACGAACTGGTGCGCGCAGGGATACGACGCATTCTTGAAGATATCAAAGGTATAAAAGTTGTCGGGGAGGCCCAGTGCGGTGAAGACGCCGTGAAATGGTGCCGTGGCAATGCTGTAGATATCGTTCTTATGGATATGAACATGCCGGGTATTGGCGGGCTGGAAGCCACGCGCAAAATTGTACGCTATGCGCCCGACGTTAAAGTCATCATGCTGACTATTCACACTGAAAATCCCTTGCCGGCAAAAGTGATGCAGGCCGGAGCCGCGGGTTATCTGAGCAAAGGTGCGGCACCGCAGGATGTGGTGAATGCCATTCGTACGGTGCAGGCCGGGCAGCGTTATATCGCGTCCGATATCGCACAACAGATGGCATTGAGCCAGTTGGAGCCGCAGACGGAAACCCCGTTCAGCTGCCTGTCTGAGCGCGAGCTGCAGATTATGCTGATGATCACCAAAGGCAAAAAAGTTAATGAGATCTCGGAACAGTTGAGTCTCAGCCCGAAAACGGTGAACAGTTACCGTTACCGTATGTTCAGCAAGCTGAATATCAGCGGTGATGTTGAACTGACACACCTGGCTATCCGACACGGATTGTTCAATGCGGAGACGTTGTTAAGCAGTGAGTGACCGTTTTGATGCCAAAGCATTTCTCAGCACCGTAACCAGCCAGCCTGGCGTCTACCGTATGTATGACGCTACTGGCACGGTTATCTACGTCGGTAAAGCCAAAGACCTGAAAAAACGCCTCGCCAGTTACTTCCGCCAACAGGTTGGCAGCAGGAAAACGGAGACGTTGGTTAAAAATATCGCTCAAATAGACGTAACTGTTACTCATACCGAAACAGAAGCGCTACTACTGGAACATAACTACATAAAGTTATACCAACCGCGATATAATGTTCTTTTGCGAGACGATAAATCTTACCCGTTGATCTTCCTGAGCGCGGACAGCCACCCACGTCTGGCGGTTCATCGCGGCGCCAAACACGCCAAGGGGGAGTATTTCGGGCCTTTCCCCAATTCTTATGCCGTGCGTGAAACTCTGGCGCTGCTGCAGAAATTGTTCCCGATACGCCAGTGCGAGAACAGCGTGTATCGCAACCGCTCGCGTCCCTGCCTGCAATATCAGATTGGGCGTTGCCTGGGGCCTTGCGTCGCCGGATTGGTGAGTGAGGAAGAGTACCGGCAGCAGGTGGATTACGTGCGCCTGTTCCTGTCCGGTAAAGATCAGCAGGTGCTACACCAGTTGATCGAAAGGATGGAAAACGCCAGCAAGACACTGAACTTCGAAGAAGCGGCACGCATCCGCGACCAGATCCAGGCGGTACGCAGGGTGACCGAACGTCAGTTCGTTTCCGGCAACAGCGACGATCTGGATGTGATTGGCGTGGCTTTCGAATCCGGTATGGCTTGCCTGCACGTGCTGTTTATCCGTCAGGGTAAGGTATTGGGTAGCCGCAGTTACTTCCCGAAAGTACCGGGCGGCACCGACATGAGCGAAGTGGTGCAAACCTTTGTCGGCCAGTTTTATTTACAGGGCAGCCAGATGCGCACCTTGCCGGCGGAAATTCTATTGGACTTTACTCTGCCGGAGAAAGACCTGCTGGCCGAGTCGCTTTCAGAACTTGCCGGCCGGAAAATTCAGATTCAGAGCAAACCGCGAGGGGATCGCGCACGCTACCTTAAACTGGCTCGTACCAACGCGGCGACGGCGCTAACCACCAAACTTTCCCAGCAGTCGACTATCCATCAGAGGTTGGCCGAATTGGCGAAGGTGCTCAACCTTGCCGAAATTAACCGCATGGAATGTTTCGACATCAGCCACACCATGGGGGAGCAAACCGTGGCTTCCTGTGTGGTATTTGACTCGAATGGTCCGCTACGTTCGGAATATCGGCGCTATAATATCACCGGCATAACGCCAGGGGATGATTATGCCGCGATGGCGCAGGTATTGAAGCGCCGTTACGGTAAGGCTCTCGAAGAGAAAAAAATCCCCGACGTTATCTTTATCGACGGCGGCAAGGGGCAACTCGGTATGGCGATTGATGTATTTAACTCGCTGAACGTGACCTGGGATAAAAACAAACCCTTGCTGATTGGTATCGCCAAAGGGGCCGACCGCAAAGCCGGGTTGGAAACGCTGTTCTTTGTACCGGAAGGCGAGGGTATTGCCTTGCCGTCGGATTCACCGGCGCTGCATGTGATCCAGCATATTCGCGATGATTCGCATAACCATGCGATCACCGGGCATCGGCAGAGAAGGGCAAAAGTAAGAAACACCAGCGCGTTGGAATTGATCGACGGCGTTGGGCCAAAACGGCGACAGGTGCTGTTGAAGTATATGGGCGGACTTCAACCATTATTGAACGCCAGCGTTGAGGAAATTGCAAAAGTGCCGGGTATTTCACAAGCATTGGCAGAAAAGATCTACAATGCATTGAAACACTGAGGGCAATGTAGCAACATACTCTTAATTCCCACTCCAGCCAGATAGTTACCCTAGCATTATGCAATTGAATATACCGACTTGGCTTACTCTGTTTCGCGTAGTTCTGATCCCATTCTTTGTTCTGGCATTTTACCTGCCGTTCACTTGGGCTCCGATGGTTTGCGCCGTCATCTTTGTGTTTGCTGCCATAACCGACTGGTTTGACGGCTTCCTGGCCCGTCGCTGGAAGCAAACGACCCGTTTTGGGGCGTTCCTCGACCCGGTGGCGGACAAAGTGATGGTGGCGGTAGCGCTGGTGCTGGTGGCGGAACACTATCACACCTGGTGGATTACCTTGCCTGCGGCAACCATGATTGCCCGTGAAATTATCATCTCGTCGCTGCGTGAGTGGATGGCGGAGATCGGCAAGCGCAGCAGCGTGGCGGTCTCCTGGATTGGCAAAGTCAAAACCATGGCGCAAATGATGTCGCTGGTCGGGTTGCTGTGGCGTCCCGATCGTACCGTCGAGTATGTGTCTTTTGGTTTGCTGTACATCGCGGCGGTGCTGACTTTCTGGTCAATGTTCCAATATTTGAACGCTGCGCGGAAAGATTTGCTGGAACCCTGATCAAAGCGATGCAAAAATCGTCAAACGAACGTAATGAGACAACAATTTTATTGACTCATTACGTCAGGTAAGTAGAATGCATCGCATCAGACGGCAGCGGTGATTTGCCGAAAGTTAGCAAAAAAATCAGTAAGTTCTGATTAATGCGGGAATAGCTCAGTTGGTAGAGCACGACCTTGCCAAGGTCGGGGTCGCGAGTTCGAGTCTCGTTTCCCGCTCCAAATTTGATGAAGCTGGTGTTTCACGAGCTTTAGCCTGATAAAGGCAAACAAGAATTTAGGCGCGTTAACAAAGCGGTTATGTAGCGGATTGCAAATCCGTCTAGTCCGGTTCGACTCCGGAACGCGCCTCCAATTTTCCCGAGCCCGGGTGGTGAAATCGGTAGACACAAGGGATTTAAAATCCCTCGGCTTATGGCTGTGCGGGTTCAAGTCCCGCCCCGGGTACCAGGAAAATAAATTCCAGAATAATCAAAGCAATAAGTAGTAATGTCGTGACCGCCGGAAGGCGGTTTTTTTGTGCCTGAAATTCCATTTCGTCATATCACATCATAATATTCTTCTGCTATCACTGTTATCTTGTTGTCGGGCAAGGACCATTTTTCAAGACGCTTGGTAAGAAGTGATCTATAACCAGAGAGTGCAATAGATAAGGAGTGTTGGATGAAAGGGGGATTATTTTTATTGGCGATTGTCATGCTATCTGGCTGTTCAGGGTCTTTTGGATCGATTCTGGGCGTGATCCCGCAAAGCTCCGATGTTTGCCCACAAGGGAAAAATGCGATTACCGGCGAATGCCGTTAGTTCGCATTATCGGCTTTTTGTCGGCCTAAACCCTGCGGCCAGCCTGAAACTATGGCTGGCAAGCTAATCAAGCCATATCCGGCTGTTTGATCGCTGTGCCGATCGCCGGATACTGCCTGTTACGGGCGTTAGAACCTAGCCTCCACTTCCCAGTAGCGGAAGCCTATCCGCACTGCAGTTTGCCACCCACATCACGGCCACGACGACGGCGATGGAAATGATCGCGCACAGATCCGATTTGCGCATGTTTCTCCTTAGCGAGCGTTGATCCCAATAACCTCGATTGCCGCTCTGTGCAGTTTCTGACAGTACTCGTCGGGTTGCCTTTCAATTTCAGCGATGAGATAGGCGAGAATGTTTTGCTTGCTGATGGGTTTGTTCGCGGAAAGCACCTGAATAACGCCTTTGCCGAGCAGGCTGTATATTTGTTCACGGTATGTCTCGATATCTCTATCGTGGAGACCGTAAAGGGAGTAATCGATCATAGAATTTTACCGCTGGTGAAATTTAAAGTGCCAGCCGAAGCTGGCAGAGAAGCCATTAAAAAAATAAAGTCGTGCAAATTTCACTTAGGGTGATATCTAAGTGGAATGTTAACGATAACGTAGTAAGAATATTCCCATCAATAGGCAGTTGTAACCCAAACCGCTAATTAGGAAAAACCTCAGGCCAGCGCCGCAGCGGTGATATTTACCGTTGAAGGCCCGGCAAACGGCGCGGTGGCAGAGACTCAATCTTCTGTCTGTGACCCCAGGCTTTCGGGCAATAACTGCGCCAGCAGCAGGTCGAGAGTCAGCATCAGTCCATAGCGTGCCGTACTGCCGCCGCTGAGCGGCAACACCTTATCCGCCAGCCCGGCCAGCGTAGTGCCCGCAGGGGTTAGGGCGATGCGATAAGCACCGGTCGCGCCGGCCAGTTTGGCCGCGTTCAGCAAATCGCTGTTTTCCCCACTCATAGACAGCAGGATCACGCACTGTTGCGTGCTGAGCGTGGAGGCCGTCATGCGCATCAGCGCCGCGTCCTGGCAGATAAATGCAGGGTAACCCAGGCCCACCAGGCGCTGTTGCAGCTCATTGGCATAAAGCGCCATGCTGTTTACGCCAAAAATATGTACGCTCTTGGATTGGCTCAGCTGCTGGCAAGCATCGATCAGCGCTGCATGTTCTACTTGCTGCAGCTGTTGATGCAAGGTGGTTTCCACGTCGTTGACGCGCTGTAGCCACAGCCGCGGTGGGCCATTAGGCGTGGCTTGGACGGTCAAATAGCGTGAGCCGCTCACGCTGGCCTGAGCCAGTTTCATGCGCAGATCGCGAATATCGTCGCAGCCAATGGTTTTGGCAAATCGGGTAATGGTGGCCGGGCTGACTCCCGCCTGGCTGGCCAGCAATTCGATGGTGGCGGAGGAGGCGAAGGCAATATCGTCCAAAATGGTCTGTGCGACTTTGGCCTCCTGCTGACTGAACTGATTTTGTCGTGCGCGGATCTGATAGACGATGTCGCCAATATCTTCACAACCGATGGATTTAGCAAAACGGCTGAGGGTGGTGGAGCTGACGCCAGGCAGTTTGCCGATGCCGGCCGCGGAGGCAAAGGCGATATCCATGCTGCCGAGCACGGGTTGGGCTACCTCAGTAGGAGGAGGTGTTGCCGTCGACGGGGAGCGCATTAGCGCGATAAAGTCGTTAAGATCCTGACAGCCAAGGGATTGGGCAAAATGAGCGACGATCTCAGTGCTGACACCTGCTCGCTCTGCCAATTGCTCAATGGTTGCTGTTGATGTAAACCCCGGGTTGTCCAGTATGGCTCGGGCAACTTTTGCTTCCTGGCGGCTGAACGGATCCTGGCGAAACTGAATGTGGTAAACGAGATCCATGACTGCAGTGTCCCTTCTGTAATGCCAACCGGCGATCTGTGCTTCAAATTAGCCTGTTTTTCACACGGCATAAAGCGATAACCAGAAGAATAAGCTAATGAAAATAATTTTCAATCAGGACAGATTTGAAACGAGATGCTCTTCGCATTGTTTATCGGTCAGTGATTTATCACTTTGTTTTTAAACGTTAAAGACAGGTTTTAAATTTTGTGGTTATGAAAAATCAGATCGCCGATCACAGTGTTGAAAAAAATTTTCACGACGAAAAATCTCTAATGCATTGTTTTTAAAGGATTAGCCAAAAGTCATAATCAAATCGTATGGAATCAAGGTATTTACAAGCGTGTTACGGAACTGTTTTATATTTGCATCGCCAAGTGGCTAACAACCGGGATACTGAAAATGCAAACCATCGTCTTATGCTGCGCAGCAGGCATGTCGACCAGCATGCTGGTACAAAAAATGAAAGCTGAGGCGCAAAAACGGGCGCTGGACATCGCGATTGAAGCCGTGCCGGTGGCGGATTTCGAGCGCATCGTCGAGCGTGCGGACATTGTACTGCTGGGGCCGCAGGTGAAATATGAACACGCACGTCTTTGCGAACTTGCTGCGCCCTTGGGTAAAACTGTCGCTGTGATCGACATGATGGATTACGGCACTATGCGTGGAGACAAGGTGCTGGATAAGGCACTGGGCTTGTTAGCCTGATAACACCCTGAGGGGCTTGGCCCCATTTATCCTTTATTTATTCATCGACCGCGGGTTATTTCATGACTCTCGGCGGGATCGCTGCGCCTGAAATAAGGCCGGGGAGGTGATGGTGGATTTGGAAACTAGCGTTATGGAGTTGCTGGTTCATGCCGGCAGCGCTCGCAGTTCGCTGCTTTCGGCGCTGCAACTGGCACGTCGCGGTCAGTTCGCAGCCGCAGAGGTTAAGTTGGAAGAGGCGAAGGCCGGCATCGGGAGGGCGCACGGCATGCAGACGGAGCTGATTGGCATGGATGAGGGAGTTGGGAAAATACCGGTCAGTCTGATTCTGGTGCATGCGCAGGATCATTTGATGAATGCCATGCTGATTCAAGATCTGGCCACCGACATGATCGAGCTTTATCGCCGTTTACCGCAGGGGCAAAGCAATGACTAAGATAACCGTAATTGGCGGGGGCAGCAGCTACACGCCGGAGTTGGTCGAGGGGCTGATCGCCCACTATCAGGACGTTCCGTTAACCGAACTGGCGTTGGTAGATGTAGAGTCCGGCCGCGAGAAAGTGGGCATCATTGCCGAACTGACCAAAAGAATGCTCAAGCGCAACGGGCTGGAGCAGGTGGTGGTGTCGGTACATTTCGAGCTGGAACCGGCCATTCGCGGTGCCAGCTTTGTACTGACTCAACTGCGGGTCGGGCAACTGGCCGCCCGTGCTGCCGATGAACGCCTGGGTTTGAAATACCAGCGTCTGGGGCAAGAGACCACCGGTGTCGGCGGCTTCGCCAAGGCATTGCGCACCATTCCTGTCATGCTGGAAGTGGCGCGTACCGTAGAAGCGGTAGCGCCGGACGCCTGGATCATCAATTTTACCAATCCGGCCGGTATTGTCACCGAAGCGGTCTCCCGTTACAGCAAGGCGAAGATTATCGGCTTGTGCAACGTACCGATCACCATGCACCACATGATCGCCGACATGCTGAAGGCACCTCATGATCAGGTCGATCTCCGTTTTGCTGGACTGAACCATATGGTGTGGGTACATCAGGTAACGCAAAGCGGCAGGGATGTGACCGCCCAGGTGTTGGAGATGCTGAGCAATGGCGAAACGCTGTCGATGAATAACATCAAGGATCTGCCTTGGCCGCCGGCGTTTTTGCAGGCGCTGGGTGCGATCCCTTGCCCATATCATCGCTATTTCTACCAAACCGCCGGCATGCTGGAAGAAGAGCTTGAAGCCGCTGCGGCCCAGGGAACCCGTGCTGAACAGGTGATGAAGGTAGAGGCAGAGCTATTTGCACTGTACGCCGACCCAACGCTGGATAAAAAACCCGAGCAGTTGAGCTTCCGTGGCGGTGCCTTCTATTCAGAAGTTGCGGTCGAGCTGATCCGTGCCATTCACAATAACAGCGGCAAGGTGCTGGTGGTGAACACCCGCAATAATGGTGCGATTCAGGGCCTGCCGGATGACGCAGTGATTGAAACCAACTGCGTGATCGACGCACAGGGCGCTCACCCGCTGAGCTTCGGGCCGCTGCCGCTGGCCATGAACGGGCTGACTCAGCAGGTGAAAGATTTCGAACGTTTGACCATTGAGGCCGCGGTGCATGGCGATCGTCACAGTGCACTGTTGGCGCTGGTGGTGAATCCGCTGATTGGTGGCGTCGGTATCGCAGAACCTTTGCTGGATGAGGTGCTGAACCTGAACCAAGCCTATTTGCCGCAGTTCAACTAAGTCGATATTCCATAATAATAATCACGATGCCGGCTTGGCCGGGCAGGGGGAATGATGGCGGGTTTAAATAGCATTCTGGAACGTTACGTATTGCCGGCGGCGTTAAAAATCGCCGGGCAAAAACACATTTTATCGGTACGAGACGGCATAATTCTCAATATGCCGTTTATGTTGATCGGGTCATTTTTCCTGATCTTCGCCTACTTGCCGATCCCGAGCTATGCCAACCTGATGGGGGAGGTATTCGGTGCGGCCTGGCGCGACAAGCTGTTGTATCCGGTCAAAGCGACCTACGACATCATGGCGATTATCTCCAGCTTTGGCATTGCCTACCGGCTGGCGGAAAAATACCGTGGTATGGACCCGCTCAGTACCGGTGCGGTTTCGTTAGTGGCGTTTATCATGACCATACCTCAACACACCCTTTTTGCCCCGGTGAAAGGTGCCGCGGAGCAGATTGTCAAAGGCGTGCTGCCGATGAACTTTATCGGCAGCCAGGGATTGTTTGTGGCAATCGTGGTGGCGCTGTTGTCGACGGAAATCTACCGGTTCGTGCATAACCGCAATCTGGTGATCAATATGCCTGAAGGGGTGCCGCCAGCGGTGGCGAAATCCTTCCTGGCGTTGATTCCGGGATTTTGCGTACTGGCAGTGATCCTTCTGCTGCGCCTGATCGTCGAAGCCACGCCGTTTGGCGATATCAACACCATGATCGCTACGCTGATCGGTATCCCGATGCATCACGTGGGCGGAACGCTGCCGGGAATGATTTTCTCAGTGATCCTGATTGGCCTGTTGTGGACGTTGGGGCTGCACGGTGATGCCATCGTATTGGTGTTCATTCAGCCGGTGTGGTTGGCGAATATGTCGGAAAACCTGGTGGCGTTTCAGAACAACCAGCCTATCCCGCACATTATTACCCAGCAATTTTACGATTTATGGATAGCACCCGGCGGAACCGGTGCCCTGTTGGGCTTGGTGATCTTCATGCTGGTGCGCAGCCGTAGCGCGCAGATGAAGCAGTTGGGAAAAATCGCCGCGCCGGGTTGCCTGTTTAATATCAGTGAGCCCATGGTGTTTGGCATCCCGTTGGTGATGAACCCGTACTTCTTCCTGCCGTTTATCCTGACACCAGTGGTGCTGGTGATCGTGACCTACAGTGCGATGGCAACCGGTTTGGTGACGCCGCCGGTTGGTATAGCCTTACCGTTTACCACGCCGATTTTCATTAGCGGCTATCTGGCAACCGGAGGCCATATTTCGGGAACGGTGATCCAGGTGGTCAATCTGCTGATTTCAATGGCAATTTACTACCCGTTCTTTCGTGCCTGGGATAAGCAGAAGTACCGCGAAGAAAATCAGGCTGCGGCATCGGCACCCAGCGCTGCGGTTGGTGAACAATCCCTGACGCCATAGCGGGATAAACCATCTTCCTGCGGCAGCGCACCTAACCGCTACCGCAGGAAGGATAAAAGCCGTTTTGCACACGAATTGTTACATCATAACAACGTTATTTTTCTCCGCGCTGGCAACGCCCGCCTAAATTACCTGTCAGATAACCACCCAGTAGCAGGGGGAGAGAAACTCTCACAACAACCTGTATCTGGCAGATGGCTATGAACTCACATTGGCAGGAATGGTATCAATAATGCAGAAGTTCCGACGTTGGACCCAGTTGCAGGTCTCCTTTTTTATCGCTTTCTATCTCGGTGTATTACTCAATATCCCTATTTTTTATCGTCGTTATCAACAGCTTCATAACGATAACCTGCTGTCGATTGGCATTGAAATTGTCGCAGCCTTTTGCCTCGTATGCTTTATCACGCTGCTTATCTCCTTTTTGGGGCGCCGGTTGTTTCGTGTTTTGGCCACGCTGCTGGTCCTGAGCTCGGTTGCTGCCAGCTATTACATGGTGTTGTTCCACGTCGATATCGGCTACGGCATTCTGGCGGCGGTGATGACCACCGACGTTGATTTATCCAAAGAGTCGGTAGGCTGGCATTTTGGCGTATGGATGGTGCTGGTGAGCCTGTTGCCGCTGCTGTTGATTTGGCTGGCCCCGATGCACGAAGCCGCATTCAAACGCGGCAATCAGCTGGCATTGGTCAAAAAAGGCGGGATTATGCTGGCCGCTGGCCTGTTCTGCTGGCTACCGCTTCAGTTGATGGGCCAGGTGCAGGATCAACACGACCGTGAAAATAATCAGATGATGGCGAGTTATGGCGGGGTAGTGGCCAGCAGCTATTCACCGTCTAACTGGCTTTCGGCCCTGGGGCTGCTGACTTACAGTTCCTACAGCCAGGCGGAGGACAGCCGGAATCTGTTTGATCCGGCGGCGCATTTCACCTACCAGCCGCCAAAAGACGTGAATGATCTTTATGTGGTATTCGTGATTGGTGAAAGTGCCAGACGCGATCATATGGGGGTTTACGGTTACCAGCGCGACAATACGCCGAATCTGGATAAGGAAGCCAACCTGGCGGTGCTGCAAGGCTATTCTTGCGATACGTCAACCAAGCTCTCTCTGCGTTGCATGTTCGTCAGAGAAGGCGGGGCATCGGAAGAGCCGCAGCGCACGCTAAAGGAAATGAACGTCTTTTCGGTGCTGAAGAAGCAGGGGTTTTCCTCCGAGCTATTCTCTATGCAAAGCGAAGCCTGGTTTTATAATAAGACCCTGGCGGACAGCTATGCTCTTCGAGAAAGCATTCAGGCGGAAAAACGCAATGCCGGTAAACCCGTTGATGATATTGCGTTGATCGATGAACTGCAGGATTCGCTGGACCGCCATCCTCAGGGAAAACACTTGGTGATTTTGCATACCAAAGGCTCACACTATATGTACACCGAACGCTATCCGCGGGCTTTTGCTCGCTATCAGCCGGAATGCCAGGGTATTGACGATACGTGTTCAACGGAATCGATGATCAACTCTTACGACAACAGCCTGTTGTACACCGACTATGTTCTTGAGCAGGTGTTCAATCAGTTGCGCAACCGTAACGCTATCGTGTTTTACGCCTCTGATCACGGTGAGTCGATCTCGGAAAATATGCATTTTCACGGCACGCCGCGCGATCACGCGCCGAAAGAACAGCGTACCGTGCCAATTATGGTCTGGGCATCCGACAAGTTTCTCAGTCAGCCCGATCACCAGGCGGCATTTAATCAGTTAAAGGCGCTGCAAAAGGCAAAAACGCCGGTGTTTCATGAAAAGCTGTTCGACAGCGTGCTGGGGTGTATCGGCTATACCTCGCCGGACGGCGGGATTGTGAAGCAGCGTAACTGGTGCCAGGTCAACTGAATTGCCAGCCGTATGACTAACCGCCGAAAGGCGGTTTTTTTATGCATTAAGCTGGCGGAAAGCCCCCTTAACGAAGACTCTCAATCCAGTGGAAGATCCGCGCCAGGGCGTGCGTGATATCGCCAATGTTAAATAACGCGCCTATCCATATCGCAATCATGATGGCTACGGCAATAACGATCGGCATATCCATTCTACTCATTGGCTATCTTCTTCAATGGGTTAACTTGATTTCAAGCCTAGCATCAAACCTCGCCGGGATAAAATATCAGGCTAATAGTGTCAAAATCCGGTTTGCCGAAATCACACTGTGGCCGCTTATACCCCGATGATTACTGCCGGTGAAAAACGGCGGTCGCGCATGGGGCGCAGAAGGAAGGTTGTGCAAATTTACGCTCGGACGTTGACCGGATTACGGCAATAAAAAAGCCACCCGAAGGTGGCTTGTCGTTAGAACGCTGTTTAGTCCAGTTTTGGATGCTGGTCGATCAACGTCTGTTTTTTCTTTTCCAACTCGGCAATCTGCTCATTGATGTCTTCGACTTTCTGTTCGATGTTGTCGTAGTTTTCTTGCAGCAGCTCTTTGGCTTCCGAACGATCCGAAGCCGCCGGGGTGGCACCGCGCAGCGGTTTATTGGCGGTTTCTTTCATGTACAGGCCGGTGATCAGACCGATGACGGCGACGACCATCAGATAATAAGCCGGCATATACAGGTTCCCGGTCGCTTCGACCAGCCAGGCGGCTACCGTCGGCGTTGCACCGGCAACCAGTACCGAGATGTTGAATGAAATCGCCAACGCGCTGTAACGAATATGCGTCGGGAACATCGCCGGCAGGGTGGAGGCCATCACACCGGTGAAGGAGTTCAGCAGCACCGCCAGCACCAACAGACCGACGAAGATCAGACCAATCACGTTACTATTGATCAGAATAAAGCAGGGGATAGACAGAGCCAACAGACCGACGCTGCCGCCGATAATAAACGGCTTACGGCCGATGCGGTCACTGGCCAGGCCTATGACCGGCTGCACGAACAACATACCGATCATGATGGCGATAATGATCAGTACGCCGTGATCTTCCGAGTAGTGCAGGTTATGCGACAGGTAGCTCGGCATGTAAGTCAGCAACATGTAATAGGTCACGTTGGTTGAAATCACGATACCGACGCAGACCAGCAGGCTTCTCCAGTGCTTGGCCGCGATCTCTTTGAAAGAGGTCTTCGGCGGGTTTTCGATGGCGTTGCGGTCGTCTTTCTCCATCTTTTCCACGTGCTGCTGGAAGGCCGGTGTTTCTTCCAGCGCATGGCGCAGGTACAAACCGATCAGACCCAAAGGCGCTGCGATAAAGAACGGAATACGCCAGCCCCAGTCGAGGAAGTTGGTTTCACCGACAATGCTGGAGATCAGTACCACCACGCCAGCACCCAGGACGAAACCGGCAATGGAGCCAAAATCAAGCCAGCTGCCCATAAAGCCGCGTTTTCTGTCCGGTGAATATTCGGCTACGAAGATAGCCGCGCCGGAGTATTCGCCACCTACCGAGAAGCCCTGTGCCAATTTGGCCAGCAACAGCAGAACCGGTGCCCAGATGCCGATAGAGGCATAGGAAGGGATCAGGCCGATACAGAAGGTACTGACCGCCATGATAATAATGGTGATGGAGAGTACTTTCTGGCGACCGAATTTATCGCCCATCGCGCCAAAGAAGATACCGCCTAATGGACGTACCAGGAAGGGAACGGAAAAGGTCGCCAGTGCGGCAATCATCTGTACGCCAGGGGTGGCGCCAGGGAAAAAGACTTGCCCAAGGGCGTAGGCCACAAAGCCATATACACCGAAGTCGAACCATTCCATTGCGTTACCTAATGCGGCCGCGGTAATGGCTTTTTTCAGCTTGCTGTCATCGATGATGGTGATGTCATTAATATGCATCGGTTTATGTCGTTTTTTTCTTAACTTCATATAATCATCCCTTAATCAATTTTAGTCGTACGTGAATTCGCAATCCTCGTTCACTTCTTCTGCCCAGTTATCAGCGTGGCTAATCTTATTGCGATGTTGCCAGATTCGCCACTGCCTTTTTTGTGTGATGCGAGTCACGTAATAAGTCAATTTTCACCGGGAATATGTCATTTAGGTGACTAATTATTTTGCATCTATAGCTTAGCGTTATATCTTGCGGCGATCAAATTTAGCAGTTTATCTTATCAATTTGCACCGATTTAGCGCATAAATAGATTAATTATTGTTCATAATGGTGGTTTTTTGTCTGGGAAGGGATGAAACAAGTATAGAAAGAACTGCAGTAAAAACGGGCAAAATTAATGCATTCCAGATGAAAAAGCCTGGCGCGATCGCCAGGCTCAGCCTTACTGCGCAGAACCACCAAACTCCAGATAGAGTTGCGCCAGGTTTTGGTATTGAGCGAACCGGTTTTCATCCACGGCTAGCTCCGCCAACCGACGGCGATTTTGCACATCCAGCCAGAAATTGATCGGCACCGAGCCTTGCCGGTAGCGGCTTTCATTCAATCGTTCAGATTTACGCGCCAGCGCCAATGCCGCTTGCAGGTGTTTCTCCTGTGCCATCAGTTGCGTACGTAACGACAGGGCATCATCAATGTCGGCCATGGCTTTATACAGCGCCTGCTTGAATTCCAGCACCTGCAGTTCATAGTCGCTGCGGGCGATTTTGATATCGACGTCCATTTGCCGCCATTCGAGGAACGGCAGCGACAGTCCGGCACCTACCGTTGCCAGCGGATTACGCAAAAACTCCAGCAATGCGGTGCTGCTGGCACCTAATGAGCCCGTCAGGCTGAAGGCCGGGTAGTACTGGGTGCGTTTGATGTCCACGTTAGCCAGAGTTTCACGCAGTCGCCACTCTTTGGCACTGATATCCGGGCGATGGCGCAGCACGCTGGCCGGGATGCCGGCATTGATTTGCGGCAATGGACCGGTCGGCAGGCTCTCGGGCTCAACCACCGTGTTTCCCGGCGGCGCACCCAGCAGTACCGTCTGTTCGTTCAGCGCCTGTTGACGCTCACGCAGCAGTGCCAGATGGCTGCTTTGCTGATTAATCAGGTTCTGTTCGGCATCCACCACGTCCAATGAAGAGACGCTGCCCGCGCGGTAGCGTGCCTTGACCAGCCCCAGGGTTTGTTGGGAATAGTCGATGCTTTGCTGACTGACGCGGATTCGCTGATTGATAAAGCCGATACGCCAGTAATTCTTGCTGGCGCTGGCGAGCAAAGCCAGACGCGCACTTTGCAAATCCTGTTGCGTGGCCTGGCTGGCCCATTCCGCGGCGTCACGTTGCCGCGCCAGTTTGCCCCATAGATCGACCTCATAGCTGACGCCGAGATTGGCGCTGCTGCTTTTGTTCCAAGGCGAGGAGTCGGAAAGGGCGGTATTGGCTCCGCTGCTGAGCGTTGCGTTCACACTTGGCGCGGTGCCGATATCAGCCCGCTGCGCCGCCAGTTGGGCACGGTAGACGCGCAGTGCGGCGGCGGCCAAATCGTTATTGGCCGCCATCACCTGCTGCAGCCATCGGTCCAACTGGGGATCGCGGAAATCACGCCAGTTGAATGGTTCTGACGTGTCGGCTTCGGCGTTTTGCTGCCAGTCGGCCGGATACTGCACCTTTGGAGACTGATACTCGCTTTTCAGCGCATTCCCGCAGCCGGTACTGAGCAAGGCCGCGAGGCATAACGCGAGAGGGGATAAGGTTTTCATAAGTTACTCGCTGGCCAGAGAAATGACCGGATCCATCCGCGCCGCTTTGCGGGCAGGGAGATAACCGAAGATCATGCCAATCAGGGTGGAGCAGCAGAAGGCCACGGCGGCGGCCTGCCAGGAATAGATGGCGGTGAGCATGCCCCCCGCCAGCAGGGTAAACAGCGAGCCGGCAGCGAACGAAAGTAAAATGCCCAATGCGCCACCGATCAGGCAAACCAGTACGGCCTCGATCATAAACTGCTGCATGATATCGCTGCGACGTGCGCCAACGGCCATGCGCACGCCGATTTCGTGCGTGCGTTCGGTCACTGACACCAGCATGATATTCATCACGCCCAGGCTGCCAATAATCAGGGAGATCGAGGCGACCATCAGGATCAGCAAGGTCAGCGTCATCGAGGTGTGTTCAATCGATTTTCGGTATTTGTCGAGATTGAACAGCATAAAATCCTTCACGCCATGACGTTGAGTCAGCAACTGTTTAATCGCGGCGACGGCGGCTTCGTTGGATACGTCCTCTTTCAACCGGACATTAATGCTGCTCAGCGTCGATTTGCCCACCATGCGATACATCACGGTGGAGTAGGGCATCCATACTTTGATGCGGTTGGGGGCCGAATCCTGGTTACTTTGGACTATGCCGACCACCCGGGCCGGTACCGCACCGAGGAACACGATCTGGCCCAGAGGCTCAACGCCGAAATCGCCGAACAAAGCCTGCCGCGCGTTTTCGTCAATGATCACTTCCTGCAGCGCATTGCGGTCATCGAGGAAGTTTCGACCCTGTATCAGCTTGAGGCCGCTAACGCGCAGGTTATCGCGGCCCACGCCGCTGATCGACGCGTTGGCCGATTTGCTGCGAAAGCGAATGTTCTCTGAGGCGCTGACTTCAGGGCTGACGCTGTCGACAAAGCTCTGGCTGGCCAGCGCGTCGGCGTCCGCCGGTACCAGGGTGCGGATGCTGTCGATGCTGTCGTCAAAGAAATCACGCCCGGGATAAATGCTGACGACGTTAGTGCCCAGATCTTTAATGCTCTCCAGCGTGCGCTGTTTTGCACCTTCGCCCAGGGCGACCACCGTAACCACGGCGGCGATGCCGAAAATGATGCCGGTCATAGTCAGCGCTGTGCGCAAGCGGTGGGCGTTCATCGCTTTCAGCGCCATCTGCAGTGACTCCCGGGTGCGGTCGAGCAAGCTTTGCCAATAGCCTTGTGCGGCAGGCGCGGTCTTTTGCATCGCCGGCAGTGGAGTTAACGATTTACGGCCGCTGTCGGCGACGATCTCGCCATCCTGCAGTTCGATAATACGCTGTGCGTGCTGGGCGACTTTCATGTCGTGGGTGACGATCACCACAGTGTGGCCACGCTGGTTCAGTTCGCTGAGGATCTCCAGCACTTCCTGCCCGGATTTGGAGTCCAAAGCACCGGTCGGTTCATCCGCCAGGATGATTTCCCCGCCGTTGATTAACGAGCGGGCGATACTGACGCGTTGTTGTTGACCGCCGGACAGTTGACCGGGCTTGTGATGCTCACGGCCCTCCAACCCCAGGCGCGCCAACAATTGTGCCGCGCGCAGGCGACGTTGGTCGCGTTTACTGTTGGCGTAGATCGCCGGGATCTCGACATTGCCCAACGCGCTGATGTCCGGCATCAGATGATAACGCTGGAAGATAAAACCTATGTGTTCCCGACGAAGCCTGGCCAACTCGTCCGGCGACAGGTGCGCGGCGTTATGCCCGCCGATGTGATAATCCCCCTGATCAGGCACGTCCAGACAACCGATGATGTTCATCAGCGTTGATTTGCCCGAGCCTGAGGCACCGATAATGGCAACCAACTCACCGGCGGCGATCTCGAGGTTGATGTTTTTCAGTACGGTTAACGGCTCGCTGCTGTTGGTATAGGTGCGGCCAATCCCTTTCAGTTCAATAATGGTGTTCACAGTAACAGGCCTTCTTCGCCCGGCTTGGCGCTTTCTTGCACCAGCACTACGTGTTCACCCACCTTTAATCCAGAGAGGATTTGTATATCGACGTTATTGGTAATACCGGTTGTCACCTCACGTATTTCCACCCGGTTATCCCCGGTCAGCACTTGTACCTGCTGTTTTTTGTCCGCGTTTTTATGCACTGCCTGAATCGGAACCAACAGCGTGTTTTTTGCCTCACCCAGTAGCAATGAAACCTGAGCCGTCATGGCAATGCGCAGCCGGTTTTGCGGATTGGGCACGTCGAGCAGCGCGTTGTAATACACCGAAGCGTTGGCGCTGCCGGAGCCTGAGGCGGAACCGCCGCCGCTGAGCGAATCGTCTTTCATGATGGACTCAGGCGCCAATTCGACGGTGCGCAGCGTGGCATCGTACTTTTTGTCCGGTTCGGAGAAAATGGTGAAGTAGGCTTTTTGCCCTTGGGTAACGCGGGTAATGTCGGCTTCGGAAATCTGCGCCTTGATGGTCATCACATCCAACTGCGCCAGTTTGACGATGGTAGGGGCGCTCTGATTGGCGTTTACCGTTTGGCCTTGCTGGGTAATGACGGCAATGACAATGCCGTCCATCGGTGCCAGGATGCGGGTGTAGCTCAGATCGACCTTCTTCTTGTCCACCTCAATTTGCGCCTGCACAATACGTGCATTCAGCGCAATCAGTTCGGCGCGGGTAGCGGCAAGCGTGGCCTCGGCCGCTTCAAAATCCTCGCGCGAGCCGGCTTCGTCTTTCAACATGCGTTTCTGGCGTTTAAAACGGGACTCCGCCTGCTTCAACAGCGCCTGTTTGGCCTGTAAATCCGCTTTTGCCACGTTCAGCGCCGCTTCGGCATTACGCAGATCGTTACGTTGTGGCAGGTCGTCGATGTCGGCAATCGGCTGGCCTTTGGTCACCCGGTCGCCAAGTTTGACCTTCAGGGACTTCACCTGGCCTGAAACTTGAGCGCCGACGTTGACCCGTTCGAAAGCATCCAGCTTACCGGTGGCCAATACCGCGTTTTCGATATCGCCAAGCCGAACCGGCGCCGTGACATAGGGGGCCGGTGAGGGGCTTCGCAGTGAGATCAGTGTAACGACGGCAGTAATGACCAGCAGGACGCCGACCAGAGTAAACGCCAAACGGCGCGGAGTGACTTTCATAATGTTATCCGTAACAGCAACGTTGATCCCAGAAGCCGCTATAGTGGCATCCAGCGCTTTAACTAACAATAAACATGCCGCAGACGGCGAGGGAAAAGTGCCACTGATTAACTATCGCGGCATGAAAGTAATTGGCGGCTGAGGGAGGAATAGGCGAAAAAAACAAGATTTCTCTTAAAATTCAGTTGTTCATAGTTACTTGTGTTGAATCCATAGCATTAATATGGATAATAACGCCCCGAAGCAAAGGAATGCGCTATTAACTCAGTTGGCAGAGTGGTTGGTTTTATGATGCTTTTTTGGCTACAAAATTGATAGACGCGGGTTCGAGTCCTGCATAGCGCGCCAGCTTCCTTTACGGACCCGTTATCATAAAGCGCACCCGGGTTGATTTGCACTATCGGCTCCTTGTTGGGATTTTCGGGTGTGCTTTACCCTAACCGGTTCTTTTCTTAATCTTCCTCTGTTGTAATCGATCTTTGCTAGACTCTAATCAGGCAGGTTCGCTGCCCGGCAACAGGAGATCGCCATGTCTGAGTCCGATCAACTGCAGGAGTTATTGCAACGTGTGGTGGCGCTCGAAGCCAGAGAGAAGTCGCTTACTGCCGCCTCCAACGCCTATCAGGCAATTATCACCACCATGCTGGGCAACCTGGCTCAACAGGAGCGCGACAAGATTATTGCGATGATCGATCAGGCGCATGAACTGGCTTATGCGCGCGCTATTCAGCGCTGTAACGAACCGCAAAAGCAAAAAATCAAACAGGCCGACGATATCGCCCAGCGGATGTTTATGTTTGCGCAAGGCAAAAACTCGCTGCAGCGCTAGCCGCAGAGGGTATAACAGTTACCGATATTAAATTGCATAACTGATCTACCTGGGCAAACTGTACCTGTGTTAGTTTGAGGAATGATTATTGATAGCAATAATGTCCCCCCAAGGCATAAGGTTGTAGCTATGGACGCGATTAAAAGCATCTTGGTAAAAGAAATCGAACGGATCAATCGACAGGAAGGACGTGACGGCAAGTTGCGCTTCAATAGCGAATTTGCGCGCGATCACCGCTATCTGTGTCTCGCCATGTTTGCCGGTTATTTTGCCGTGATCGCCGTGATGTATCAGGTTCCTTACATGGGCTTCATCGCGTTTTTGGCTTTCACCGCCTTCGTTCTGTTCATGTTCGCCATGCTGTTGATTGAAATCAAACCGGTCTATCGCTTTGAAGATATAGGCGTGCTGGATCTGCGCGTTTGTTATAACGGCGAGTGGTATTTCACCCGGGCGCTGTCGCCGCAGTCGGTGAAGGCATTGCTGGATGAACCGACGATCGGTGCCGCGACGAAAAATCGCATGCAGGAAATTATCGCCAATAAAGGCGAGATCGATTTCTACGACGTCTACGATCTGGCGTACTCAAAGAAGCCGCAGGATGAACAGCCGCAGGTGGCCGTGCTTAACTGAGGGTTTCCGCTCGCGCGGTTGTCGATTATACTCACGCATTGAAGTCAGATAAGCCTGAGGAATTTACGATGAGTGATGATATTTTCGATTTTGATATCGATGCCGAATTGGCGCAAGCAGAAGAAAAAGCGGCGCAGAAAGTGAAAGAACTCCCCGAGATCCTTGAGGACGAGGCGGACTGCGAAGGCTGTAAAATCTGATCGCCATCGCCTTTAAAGAACCGCTTCGGCGGTTTTTTTATGCTCCAAATTTGGGGTTGCGGGCAAAAAAAAGCCCGTTTCAGGCGGGCCAACACTTAAGTCGTATGAGGGATTATTTTTATAACTCTCTGCGTCTAGCTTACGCGCAATGGCCGGTAAGTGATTTCGGTGTTTTGTAACAAAACGGTAGTTGTAGTGTTGCTATGTTACTGCGCCTGGCTGGGGATTAATCCAGTACAAATCCCCATATCAGCAATACCGCCACAATAATCACGCAGAGTGCGGAGACGGTAACCAGTATCTTTCCCAGAATGTCTTTTTCTTGCTGCTGTGCCACGTTAACGTTATCCAATTAAGAGTCTATGGACCAAATCGGCGACGCCCAGGTCCAGCACTATAACAGTCAGTGCGAGCCCCAACATGGCCGATAGAAATCGAATTTTACTGTTCAAATCGATACCCATCACCGCGATGCGATGTTCCCAGAGTAAAGGTTAAAACGCCGGAGCTGAATGCCCGGTTTGGGTTATTCCAGAGGTTAAGAACCTTCCCAGGCTTATAAGTTCCGTCTGTTTGAAAGGTCCGCTGCGGGCATGGCCGCGCAGCAGACCGGTTATGCGGAGGGATCAGTCAGTAACAATTCTTACGCCGACTTTACTGATCGCATTGCCATCCATTTCGGCGATGGTCCAGGTCAGGCCATCCCATTCGATCTGATCGCCCACTACCGGTTCGCCGCCAATCAGTTGAATGACGAATTGGCCGAGCGTTTGCTGTTCATCCACGCCTTCGTGCAGATTCAGGCCATAAACCTGTGAAATATCGCTCAGGCGCGCGTCCGACTGCAGGATAAAATCACCGAAGAAGCGTTCATCCAGCGTAACCACCGGCGCCTGGCTAAATAACTTACCCAGTACCGGCAGGTCGTGCTCGTGACCGATAACGCACAGAATGTCATCTTCGCGTAGTCGTGTGCTGCCGCTGGGGTGCAACAGCTCTTTGCCTCGGAACAATGCCGCAATGCGCGTACCCGGTGGCATTTTCAGCTCACGCAGCGCGGCACCGACGCACCAGTTTTCGGACGACAGCTGATAAACAAACTGCTCCCACTGGTTTTCAGGATGAACATCCAGCCCAACCCGTGAAATCGGCGCCAGCGCCGGCGGAACGATCACCTTGGCTTTTTTTGCGGCGAACGACAGGGTGGTGCCCTGCAGCAACAGGGAAACCAACACCACAAAAAAAGCCACATTGAAGAACAGTTGGGCGTTGGGCAGACCGGCCATCATCGGGAAGACGGCCAGAATCACCGGTACGGCCCCGCGCAGGCCGACCCAGGAAATAAAGCTGCGTTCGCGTAAGGTAAAACTGCGGAACGGCAACAGCCCGATAAATACCGACAGCGGTCGGGCAAATAAGATCATCCACAGCGAAAGCAGCAGGGCAGGGATGGCGATCGGCAGCAGCTCATGCGGATTCAGCAATAATCCCAGCACCAAGAACATGCCGATCTGGCTCAGCCATGCCAGGCCGTCGAAGGTTTGCACGATGCCGTGCCGGTTGCGGATCGGGCGATTACCCAGCATCAGGCCGCACAGGTATACCGCCAGAATGCCGCTGCCGTCCAGTGCGGTGGTCAGGGCAAAAATCAGAATGCCGCCGCTGACGGCCAGCAGTGGATACAGCCCTTCTGCCAGTTTAATGTGGTTGATTAACGTCAGCAGCAGCCAACCGCCGCCAAGACCAAAGACAACCCCCATGCCGAACTGCTGCAGCAGATGGAGAGGGAACATCCAGCTCAGCGTGGTTTCGCCTGCGGAGATCATCGCAATCAGCGTAATGGTAAGGAACACCGCCATGGGATCGTTGCTGCCGGATTCGATTTCCAGCGTGGCGCTGACGCGTTCGTTCAGTCCTTTGCCGCCTAATAACGAGAAGACTGCCGCGGCGTCGGTGGAGCCGATAATGGCGCCAATCAGCATGCCCTGCAGCAGATCGAGGTTGAACAGCCAGGCGGCGGCCAGCCCGGTCAGCCCGGCGGTGATCACCACGCCGATAGTTGCCAGCGAAAGTGCCGGCCATAGCGCGACGCGGAATGAGCTGACTCGGGTACGCATCCCGCCGTCCAGCAGGATCACCGCCAGCGCCAGGTTACTGACCAGATAGGCCACCGGATAGTTGCTGAAAACGATACCGCCCGGACCATCGACCCCCGCCAACATGCCAATGGCCAGGAAGATCACCAGAATAGGAATACCCAGGCGTGACGAAAATGAACTGAGAAGAATACTTGCTCCCACCAACACGGCACCGATGATGAACAAACTGTTAATGGTGCTGGCATCCAAAATGACGTTCTCCTGCAGGCTGGGGGGAAGGGCGTTGCGCGCTAGCGCAGATACTCCCTGATGATAGCCTGTTTTTCAGGTAAAACGCCAAGCCTGATTCATAAAACAGTTTGACCTTTATTGTCATTTAAGCGGAGAACCATATGGAAGCGGGGAGAAACCGGTGAACTTCTTTCTTTTATCTATATTTATCAGCTTGCTGTGATCGTGCTTAGGCAATAAATGGTGGGTGTTGCCGTGCCTGGAGAAGGAAAAACCATTAAACCCCCTCCAGGAGGCTTAATGGTTTGCAGGCGAGGCGTTATAAATGGTCGAGTGACTGCAGGGCCCGTCTGATCAGCTCGGCAGCCAGTTTTCTTTCTGACTCTGAAATACCGTCAAGGTTAAGGCTGGAAAGTTCGGCGACCAGAATGCTGCGATCCTTGCCGCTGATCGACGAATCCAGTGCGGAAAGCAACCGGCCAAGAATTTTCAGTAGGGTGGCGTTCTCTGGTACGGCTTCCTGAGCCGAAGTGTCTTTATCAGTCATTAAAAATCCTCTCTGTCGTGACGGAAGGGAGATGCTGCAAGCCTTGTCGCGATGGTGACAAGGCCGTCCCTTAGGGTTCATTGAGCCCAATCGCTACCGTAAGGCAGGGATGTGGATTTCCACTTATGCATTGCCGTTATAACAACTCGCGGCAATATGCTCCAGCATAACTTTGCCTTAACTTTCGCCATAGGGGTGAGCAATCTGTGCTCAGTGCTTGAATCACCAGGCGCGTTGCCGGTGCGAAGGTAAATGATAAAGGTACTGGTAGACGAAGCGATGACAGTGAGCTACCCGGCAAGCCGAAACGGCTGCCGGGCAGTAGGATTATTGCGGTTTACCAGAGAACAGAAAACGGAACAGCGGGATACGCTTGTGCAGTTCATATAACAGGAAGGCGCAAGAGAAGACAAACACCAATCCGGCCAGAAAACCCAGCAGGTTATTGTTGATATGTGGCGTCACAAAAGCGCCATATATCAGGGTTAGCGGATGGTGCACCAGATATATAAACAGCGATGCATTCACCAGATAAGTGATACGCGGTGAGTGATAGTTCAGCAGATTATGTCCGAATGAGAAAATCACGTTGGCCATCAGGATCCCCAACAGGGTTTTGATCAGCACTTCCAGCTCAAACATATAACTGCTGTGAGCCAGAAACTTCTGATTCAGCATATAGGCAATGAACAGCAACAGCGAACCCAGCAGCGCGCCGAGGGACGGTTTGAGGAAAATCTCTTTCAGCCACACGTACTTAAAGGCATAGGCGCCCAGGATGAAGAACGGCAGGTAGAACATCGTCTCCATCACCACAAAATTGAACAGACCATTGGAGAGTAAAGCTGGCGCAAAAATTAAAATAATACGGTGCGCGGCCGAATAGCATAAAGCATAAATAAGAAAGAGCAGTGAGATGTTTCCTAATCCGGTCATTTTATTTATCGGGTAAGGAACGGTATTATTTTTAAGTGCCTTGATTTTTTTGAACAGATAAAAACATAGGGTGGTCAGCAATGACAGGGTTAATAAAAACCACAGGTGAGAAACCAGCTCCCAAACTGTTACATTTATTTTCTGATAGAGCGAAAAATTTTCCCAACCGTTTAATTTGTCCGTGAAGTATTTCAGCATGAAAAACTGCGGCACCGTTATTAACGGAATCGAACTCAGCAGGGGGATCGCCACTCGCTCAAGCCTGACCTTCAGCCACTGGTGGCGCTCGTAGCGCTCATAGAGCATGTAAGAGAAGTAGCCGGAAATCACGAAGAACACCTGCATGCGGAAAGCATGGATGAAGTCGTTCAGCACCGTCAGCGAGAAGGAGGGGCTGGCGCTGTTCACCGCCCAGGTATGGCTGGAATAAATCAGAGAAAGATGAAAAGGGATGCCGAGCAACATCAAATAAGCCCGGATCGAATCGAGGAAAAACTCGCGTTGGTTGCTGCCTTTAGTCATAGGTTACCGCTGGTGATTTTATCGAGTGGTCATTAACACGCTTAATAAGTCGGCAATGGTTAAATCGAATCACAAACCCTACTATACCGTTTCACATTTTTCCATAGCGTCTTGATGCGCGGCTTGCTACGCTGGTGTTTAGTCAGCTGCTTAAACTATGAGCCATAAACATGAACCATCCATTTATCATGTTGTCGGAAAGCTGAATAATCCATTAATATGGATTTAAATGATTTGAGCACACGAATAGGGGGGGATGTGCTAGTTAATATATTATCCAAAAAACCACGCGCCGCGAGCGTACGTTGGTTAGGTGCGACCGTATTGTTCACGCTGTTTACTTCGCCGGCATGGGCTTTTTCTATAGATGATGTGGCCAAGCAGGCGCAGGATCTGGCAGGAAAAGGCTTCGAAGCCCCGAAGAGCAACCTTCCTTCTCAATTCCGTGAGATGAAATTCGCGGATTACCAACAGATTCAGTTCAATCACGATAAAGCCTATTGGAGCAAACTGAAAACCCCTTTCAAGCTTGAGTTTTATCATCAGGGGATGTACTTCGATACGCCGGTGAAAATCAATGAAGTCACCGCGACCAGCGTAAAACAGATCAAGTACAGCCCGGACTACTTTAACTTCGGTTCGGTAAAACACGATCCGGAGTCGGTAAAAAACCTCGGTTTTGCCGGTTTCAAGGTGATTTATCCGATCAACAGTGCGGATAAGAACGACGAAATTATGAGCCTGCTGGGCGCGAGCTACTTCCGCGTGGTAGGTAAAGGGCAGGTTTACGGGCTTTCTGCACGTGGCCTGGCGATTGATACCGCTTTGCCGTCCGGCGAAGAATTCCCGCGTTTCCGCGAATTCTGGGTTGAACGTCCGAAGCAGGGCGACAAGCATCTGGTAATTTACGCGCTGCTGGATTCACCGCGTGCTACCGGGGCTTACCGTTTTGTGGTTTATCCGGGCCGCGACACCACCGTGGACGTTGAGTCCAAAGTGTTCCTGCGCGACAAAGTCGGCAAACTGGGCATGGCACCGCTGACCAGCATGTACCTGTTCGGGCCGAGTCAGCCATCGCCAACCCTGAACTACCGTCCGGCGCTGCATGACTCCAACGGTCTGTCTATCCATGCCGGTAACGGCGAGTGGATCTGGCGTCCGTTGAATAATCCGAAGCATCTGTCCGTCAGCACTTACCAGGTCGAAAACCCGAAAGGTTTCGGTCTGCTGCAGCGCGGTCGTAACTTCAAGGATTACGAAGATCTGGACGATCGCTACGATCTGCGCCCAAGCGCCTGGATCGAGCCACGCGGCGACTGGGGCAAGGGCAAGGTTGAGCTGGTGGAGATCCCGACAGCGGATGAAACCAATGACAACATCGTTGCTTTCTGGACGCCAGACGTTCTGCCGGACGCCAAAACTCCGCTGGCACTGAGCTATCGCCTGCATTTCACCCGTGACGAAGACAAACTGCATTCGCAGGACATTGCCTACGTCAGCCAGACCATGCGTTCAACCGGTGACGTGAAGCAGTCCAACCTGATCCGCGAGCCAGACGGCAGCGTGGCATTCCTGGTTGACTTCGTTGGCCCGGTACTGAAAGGCTTGGACGGCGCTACGCCGGTTGCCTCTCAGGTGAGCATCGGTGACAACGGTGAAATGGTAGAAAACAATGTCCGCTATAATCCAGTGACCAAAGGCTGGCGCCTGACGCTGCGTCTGAAAGTGAAAGACGACAAGAAGCCGGTAGAAATGCGCGCAGCGCTGGTCAATGGTGATAAGACCCTGTCGGAAACCTGGAGCTATCAGCTACCTGCCAATGAATAAGCCTACTCAACTTGCCCAGGATTATCTTGCGGCAATGCCTCTGACCGCTGAGCGGTCAGAGGCGCTTAAACCACAGCCGGGGGCGGATGACGCCCAGGCTTTTGAGGCGCTGCATCGCAAGATGGGCGCTGATGATGCCAACGTCAATACGCTGTCTGCCGATGACGTCACGCTGGCCTCGGTCAAAACACGAATCGAAGACGCCTGGCCGGATGCGGTTAGCGACAAAGATTTCGATACCGACGTGGAAGGGCGCAGCATTCTCAAGGCTACGCCGCCAATCAAACGCACCAGCATGTTCCCGGAAGCCTGGCGAACCAACCCGGTAGCGCGCTTCTGGGATTCTCTGCTGGGACGCACGCCACACAACCGTCACGCCTCCAAAGAGGAAGCCGCGGCGGAAAACCGCTGGCGCGTGGTCGGCTCGATGCGTCGTTATGTGCTGTTGGTGCTGATGCTGGTGCAGACCGGCATCGCCACCTGGTACATGAAAACGATTCTGCCGTATCAGGGCTGGGCGCTGATCGACCCGATGGCCATGTGGGATCAGGATCTGATGCAGTCGGTGCTGCAACTGCTGCCTTATGTGTTGCAAACCGGCATTTTGATCCTGTTCGCGATCCTGTTCTGTTGGGTCTCGGCCGGTTTCTGGACTGCGCTGATGGGCTTCCTGCAGTTACTGATCGGCAAAGACAAATACAGTATTTCTTCCACCATCAAAGGCGATGAGCCGATCGACCCGGCGCATCGCACCGCGTTGATCATGCCAATCTGTAACGAAGACGTCGAACGCGTGTTCGCTGGCCTGCGCGCGACCTATGAGTCCGTCGCGGCCACCGGCCAGCTCGAGCATTTCGATATCTACGTGCTGAGCGACAGCTACGACCCGGATATCTGCATGGCGGAACAGAAAGCCTGGATGGAACTGTGCCGCGACGTAGATGGCCATGGCCGTATCTTCTATCGCCGTCGCCGTCGCCGCGTGAAACGCAAAAGCGGCAACATCGACGACTTCTGCCGTCGCTGGGGTGGCGAATACAGCTACATGGTGATCCTGGATGCCGACAGCGTGATGAGCGGTGAGTGTCTCACCGGTCTGGTGCGCCTGATGGAAGCCAACCCGAACGCCGGTATCATTCAGTCTGCGCCGAAAGCATCAGGCATGGATACGCTGTATGCCCGCGTGCAGCAGTTTGCCACCCGGGTTTACGGGCCGCTGTTTACTGCCGGTCTGCATTTCTGGCAGTTGGGTGAATCGCACTATTGGGGCCATAACGCCATTATCCGCGTGAAGCCGTTTATCGAACACTGTGCGCTGGCACCACTGCCTGGCGAAGGCTCTTTTGCCGGCTCCATCTTGTCACATGACTTTGTGGAAGCCGCGTTGATGCGCCGTGCCGGTTGGGGCGTGTGGATTGCTTACGATCTGCCGGGCAGCTATGAAGAACTGCCGCCGAACCTGCTGGATGAGTTGAAGCGTGACCGTCGCTGGTGCCACGGTAACCTGATGAACTTCCGCCTGTTCCTGGTCAAGGGCATGCACCCGGTACACCGTGCGGTGTTCCTGACCGGTGTGATGTCCTACCTGTCGGCACCGCTGTGGTTTATGTTCCTGGCGCTGTCTACCGCGCTGCAGGTGGTGCATACCCTGATGGAGCCGCAGTACTTCCTGCAACCGCGCCAGCTGTTCCCGGTGTGGCCGCAGTGGCGTCCTGAACTGGCGATAGCGCTGTTCTCTACCACGCTGGTGCTGCTGTTCTTGCCTAAACTGTTGAGCATTGTGCTGATCTGGGCGAAGGGTGCCAAGGAGTACGGCGGCGGTATACGCCTGTTCCTGTCGATGCTGATGGAAATGCTGTTCTCGGTGCTGCTGGCGCCGGTGCGCATGCTGTTCCACACGGTATTCGTGGTCAGTGCCTTCCTGGGTTGGGAAGTGGTATGGAACTCGCCACAGCGTGACGATGATGACACCCCTTGGGGCGAAGCCTTTAAACGCCACGGTTCACAGATGCTGCTCGGTCTGGTCTGGGCTGGCGGTATGGCCTGGCTGGATCTGCGCTTCCTGTGGTGGCTGTCGCCAATCGTCTTCTCGCTGATCCTGTCGCCGTTCGTTTCGGTCTTGTCGAGCCGTGCGACGTTAGGTATCAAGAGCAAGCGCGCCAAGCTGTTCCTGATCCCGGAAGAGTACTCTCCTCCTCGCGAACTGGTGGCAACGGAAGAATATCTGCAGCTTAACCGTGAACGCGCACTGAGCAATGGCTTTATGCACGCGGTGGTCAATCCGTCATTCAACGCATTGGCGACGGCGCTGGCTACTGCGCGTCACCATCTGCGCGGTGCCATCGAGCGTAATCGTGAAGAGCGAGTGAACGAGGCGTTGGAGCTGGGGCCGGAGAAGCTGATGAAAGGCAAACGTCTTGAGCTGCTGAGCGATCCTGTCGCGCTGTCGCGTTTGCATCAGCGGGTTTGGCTACTGCCGCAGGGCGCCGCCTGGCGCGAGTTTTATCAGCAACTGTCGCACAATGAGCGGGCTCATCCGGTGGGTCAGCGTTAAAGGCTGATCGGGTGACCTGAACGGGGAATACGCATAGCGTGTTCCCCGTTTTTTTTGGTATTTGGCTTACGCAACGCCGACAAACTCACGTAAAAAACTGTGTTAAAATTCGCGCCGGGCGTTGTGGCCCCACAAAACAAACCCGGGGCAAAAATCATTTTGGTGAATCTCTCTTCTCTTCTTCGTCTGGTATTGCTGGTGGCAGGAGTCACGGCGTTAACCGGCTGCGGCAGTATTATCAGTCGCACAGTGCCGGGGGCCGGGCACGGCCATCAATATTATCCGGGCGTTCAGTGGGATCTGCGCGATAGCCCCTGGCGGTATATCACGGTCATTGATGTGCCGCTGTCGATGGTGGTAGATACCTTTATGCTGCCGTTTGACGCCCAACACGGCCCCTACGAATAAGCTAATCCCCGGTAGCAAATACCACCAGTTGGTAACCCTGATCACCACAGCGGAACGGAGCCAGCGCCGTCATCTGCAAGCCCTGTACATGGGCCGCCAACGAATGCGGGTTACTGTCGTCAATAAAGAGCGCGCCAACGTCGAACTCCTTGCGGGTACGCGCCTTGACGGCGGCGTAGAGCTGCTTCAGCACGCCTTTGCCACGCCAGGCGCTGTCAAGGCACACCGGACCATATAGAAACACCCGCTGCTCACTCAGTGGCCGTCCCTTGAATGATTGGCCGGCCAGCGTGTCCAGCATCGCATCCACCACCGGCGGGTGCGGTTGCGCATTCGTCGGCATCAGGCAGACAAATCCGGCCAGGGCTTCACCTTCGACCGCCACCAGAATACCCAGCCCCTGGTTAATGCTTGTGAGCTGCGCTTCATTCATGCGCGAGACGATAAATCCCTGGCGCTTTTGGCTGTCGCTCAAGTTTGCCGGGGTGTTTTGTGTTTGCAGTTGCAAAATCGCGGGGAAATCTTCGGGACGCGCCTGGCGGATAATCATGCAGCCTCTCAGAAAATCATAGGGTGAAGGGCGGGGGATTGTCTGCTCCCGCCCGTGATCATTCAACGCTCATCCCACTCGTCGGCGGCTGTTTGGCCCTCTTCGGTATCCAACGGCGGATCGAGCTGGAAGTCTCCTTCTTCCCACTCGTGCAGCGTATTTTCCTCAATCCATTCGGCGCTGATTTCGACTTCGTCATAATCCCCGTCGAAAATAGCCTGAGCGGCAGCGCCGCTGCGTAACGTCAGGCATTCGACCGATTCGCCTTCTTGTTCAAAGAATTCGGCCTGCCACATGATATCACCATCCAGCATCACGTATTTTTGCAGATTGAACTGTTGCGGCACCGGCGGTTCGTCGTCGTTACCGCCTTCGGCAGACTCGATAAACTCCTCGCGCGCCGCTTCAACGGCTTCTTCCAGGGTTGCATACAGGCTCATATTTTTCTCCAGTCAGGGTAAGCATTGCTCAGGGCTGGGTGCGCCGAAGCGCCATGACAAACGTCAGAAGTAATTGTTGCCGCACTGGCGCAGGATGCAAATTTTTTTGTTGTCCGTTTCGCGACGATGGTTGTCCGCTAAGCGGGAGCAGGAGGGATCACGGCAGGAAATAATAGGGCATTGCTTATTACCGCCAGGAGAGTGCCATGTTAACCGACCCTTCAATCAAATACCGTCCGTTCCCGCCCGTGACCTTGCCGGATCGCCAGTGGCCGGGCCGCACTTTGCAGCAGGCACCGCGCTGGTGCTCCAGCGATCTGCGTGACGGCAATCAGGCGCTGGCGGAACCTATGGATAACGCCCGCAAACACCAGTTCTACCAGATGCTCCTGGCGTGCGGGTTCAAAGAGATTGAGGTGGCGTTTCCTTCTGCCTCGCAAACGGACTTCGATTTTGTCCGCTCGCTGATTGATGAGCAGTTGATCCCGGATGACGTCAGTATTCAGGTGCTGACCCAATCGCGAGACGATTTGATCGACCGTACCTTCGACGCGTTGCGTGGTGCACCACGCGCCATCGTGCACCTGTATAACGCTACCGCACCGATGTTTCGTGAAATCGTCTTCAAACAGGACAAGGCGGCAACGGTAGCGCTGGCGGTTAACGGCGCGCTGCGCATTCGGCAGCAGTGCGAGCAGCAGCCGGAAACGGCATGGACCTTCGAATATTCACCGGAGACTTTCTGCTTTACCGAGTTGGAGTTTGCGCTGGAAATCTGTGAAGCCGTTGCCGATGTCTGGCAGCCTGGGCCGGGGCGGCCGATGATCATCAACCTGCCGGCCACGGTGGAGGTCAGTACGCCGAACGTCTATGCCGACCAGATTGAGTGGTTCTGCCGGCGTTTCAGTCAGCGCAACCGGGTGACCATCAGCGTGCATCCGCATAACGATCGTGGTACCGGAGTGGCCTGCGCCGAGCTGGCAATGCTGGCCGGTGCCGATCGGGTCGAAGGTTGTCTGTTCGGCAACGGTGAACGCACCGGCAATGTCGATCTGGTGACGCTGGCGCTCAACCTGTATACCCAGGGCGTTGCGCCGGGGCTGGATTTCAGCCAACTGAAGCAGGTGGTGGAGGTGGTTGAGCAGTGTAACCAACTGCCGGTTCATCCGCGCCATCCTTACGCCGGTGAGTTGGTGTTCACCGCCTTTTCCGGCTCTCATCAGGATGCGATTAAAAAAGGCTTTGCCGCCCAACAGCAGAGGCAGGACGGTCTGTGGCAAGTGCCTTATTTACCGCTCGATCCGGCGGACGTCGGCTGTAGCTATGAGGCGGTGATCCGGGTTAACAGCCAGTCGGGCAAAAGCGGCGCTGCCTGGTTGTTGGAGCAGAACCATGGGTTGTCGTTGCCGCGTGGATTGCAAATTGATTTCAGCAAGGTGGTGCAGCAGGCGACCGACGGCAGCGGCAAAGAGATGACCACCGCCGAGCTGTGGCGGCTGTTTAGAATCAGCTATGGTTTGGTGGAACAACCGCGACTGCAGTTGCTGAGCTATCAGACCGAAAGCCACAGCATCGAGGCTTATAGTTTCAGTGCCAGGGTGTTGTTCGAAGGGCAACAGCAACGGCTGCTGGGGGTAGGGAACGGTTTGTTGTCCAGCGCGGTGGATGCGCTGCGCCAGCGCTTTGGCTTGAATTTGGCGATAGAGGATTATCACGAACACACGCTGGGGCATCAGAGCCAAAGCCGTGCCGTGGCCTATATTCGCTGTACGCTGGCGCACGGAGAGGCGGCTTACGGGGTCGGCATCGACGTCGATTCTGCCAGCGCTTCCCTGCAGGCGTTGTTCAACGTGGCTGCGCGTTATTTAGCAAAATAAGTGCTGGGTGCAACGCCCAGCTGGCGGCGGAACATGGCGCTGAAAGCACTGGGGCTGTCATAGCCCAAGTCCAGCGCCACTTCCAGCACCGAATGCCCGGCGGCCAGGGCATTCAATGCCGCCAGCAAACGGGCGCGGCGCACCCAGTCGCCAAAACGCAGCCCGGTTTCTCGTTGAAAACGTCGTGACAGCGTGCGGCCGCTGACGTTGATGTAACCGGCGGCCTGTTCTAACTCCCAGGGGTGTGCCAGCGATTGCTGAATATGCCGGCACAATCTTAATAGGGCATCGCTGCGCGGTTCGGGCAAATTCAGCGGCAGGATTGGCAGCACACGCAATTCATCCAGGATCAGCTCCATAATTCGCTCTTCACGACCTCCCGCCGGATAATCCGCCGTAATGTCCATCGCACAGATAATCAGCTCACGCAGCAACGGGGATATTTGCACCACTTCGCAGCTTGCCGGCAGGTCGGCTCGTGCCAGCGGATCGACTAACAGCGCTCTTGCCGCCACTTTGCCGGTGATCTGCAGACTGTGTTCTACGCGCGCAGGCAGCCAAACGCCACGCCCAGGGGGGACCACCCAACTGCCCAGACGAGTATTCACCTGCACTACGCCGCTCAGGCTATGAATCAACTGTGCACAGTCGTGGTAATGGAGCGGTTCGAACTCGCCGTGCTGATAATCTTTGGCGACCGGCACAATCGAGCGGTTCGCGGGCACAGCATCATGAAAAAGCAGCATTTCTTGGGGCATCCCCGGTCCACGGAAAATCATAATGGCAGCATGCCACGCCGATACCTTTCATACCAGCCTCTGGTACGGTGAGGCGTTATAGTCTATAAATAAACAATATATAATTTAGTAAATTGTTTGGAGGGAAGATGGATATCGACAGTATGCGGCAGGCGGCAACGCAGGCCGGGGCATTGCTGCGGGCGCTGGGCAATGAAGATCGTTTACTGCTGCTGTGCCAACTCAGCCAGGGCGAGATGTCGGTGGGGGAGTTGTCACAGGCGCTGGAGATCCGCCAGCCGACGCTTTCGCAACAGCTTGGGGTATTGCGTCAGGAAGGGCTGGTATCAACGCGGCGCGACGGTAAACAAATCTACTATGCCGTTTGCGATCGGAAGGCGTTGGCGCTGCTTAATACTTTATATCAACTCTTTTGCCCGGCACGGGAGGAGAGGCCATGACCGTCGACTGGTTGCATTTTACCCCGCTGTCCGCGCTGGTCGGCGGGGGGATAATCGGCAGTGCGGTGGCGCTGCTGTTGCTGTTTAACGGCCGCGTCGCCGGCATCAGTGGCATTACCGGTGGCTTGCTGACGCCGCAGGGTAAAGAGAAAGGCTGGCGGGCCGCATTTCTTGTCGGGTTGCTGATTTCGCCCTGGCTGTATCGTATCGCCAGGCCTTTACCGGACATGCCGGTTAACGGCAGCAGTTTATGGCTGATCGCCGCCGGGATATTGGTCGGGCTGGGTACTCGCCTGGGCGGCGGTTGTACCAGCGGTCACGGTGTTTGCGGCGTGGCGAGATTGTCTCCGCGTTCGTTAGTGGCCACGGCGGTATTTATGCTGTTGGGGTTTATTACGGTATGGGCCGTCCGCCAGTGGGGGGGAGTTTAACGTGATGTACCGATCCGTGTTTGCCTTACTGAGTGGCGCCATCTTTGGCCTTGGTCTGATCGTCGCCGGAATGGCCAATCCCGCCAAGGTGCTGGCTTTTCTCGATGTCACCGGCCACTGGGATCCGTCACTGGCCCTGGTGATGGTGGGAGCGATTGCGGTGGCGGCACCGGCGTTCTTTTGGGTTCGCCGCCGACCACGTACCTTGTTGGGTGAAACAGTACAACTCCCATCTTCCCGCCGCATCGACCGCCGCTTATTGGCAGGCAGCGCGCTGTTTGGCATCGGGTGGGGAATGGCGGGCATCTGTCCCGGCCCGGCCTGGGTGCTGGCCGGTGCGGGCTCGTCAGCCGGCTGGCAGTTCGTTGCGGCAATGCTGGCAGGAATGGCGTTGTATGAAGTTATTCTGTTTTGGAGAAAATAATGCCGATAGCTAACGCGGTGTTGCGCATTGCCCGCCCGACCGACAGGTTACAGGAGATTGCGACCCTGTACTGCCAGGGCTTGGGCTTCGAACGGCTGGGTGAGTTCCGCGATCATCAGGGTTTTGATGGCGTAATGGTCGGGCACCCGCAACGGGGTTATCACCTTGAGTTTACTCATCATCGGGGAGTGGAGGTGGGGCAGGCGCCGACGCAGGATCATCTGCTGGTGTTTTATCTGCCGGATGAACAGGAGTGGGTTACAGGATGCAAACGCATGCTGACCGCCGGTTTTCGGCGCGTTGCGGCCTACAATCCCTACTGGGATTCCCATGGGCAGACGTTTGAAGATCCGGACGGTTACCGGGTAGTGTTGCAACAGCAGGTGTGGGGGCAATAAAAAAGCCAGCGCACCGGGCGCTGGCTGAAAGGGTCAAGCGAAAAGGCTATCAGGCGTTGGTCGCCGGTTTCTGCGCGCTTTTACCCTGAGTATTTTCCATCATGCGACGGATAGGGACGATCAACAGGGTCAATACCGCGGCACAAATCAGCAGCGCAATCGAGCAGCGTGCGAACAGGTTAGGCAGCATTTCCAGTTGGTCGGCCTTAACATGGCCACCGATCAGGCCGGCAGCTAGGTTACCCAGCGCGCTGGCACAGAACCACAGGCCCATCATCTGGCCGCGCATTCTTTCCGGGGCCAGCAGAGTCATGGTCGCCAACCCGATTGGGCTAAGGCAGAGTTCGCCCAGCGTCAGCATCAGGATACTGCCCACCAGCCACATCGGCGACACACCGGCACCGCCGTTGCTCAGCACGTTCTGCGCGGCCAGCATCATCAGGCCAAAGCCTGCTGCGGCGAACAGAATACCGATAACGAACTTGGTGATGCTGCTCAGGCGTACCTTGTTACGCGCCAGTGCAGGCCATGCCCAGCTAAATACCGGTGCCAGCAGGATAATAAACAGGGCGTTGATTGACTGGAACCACACCGCCGGGATCTCGAAATCGCCGATCATACGGTTGGTGTAGTCGTTAGCGAACAGGTTGAACGAGGTCGGTTTCTGTTCGAATGCGGACCAGAAGAAGGCGGCTGACACCAGCAGGATAAAGCAGACCAGCAGGCGGGCACGCTCTTTGCGGCTCAGGCCGGCAAACACGAACAGATAAATAAAGTACAGGGTCACCGAGGCGGCAATCACGTAAACCAGCATGCTGGCTACCGCTACCGGGTTAATCACGATGATGCCTTGGGCAATCAGGGTGATAACCACCGCCACGCCGACGGCTAACGCCAGCAGCCAGCGACCGACGCCGTTTTTCTTGGCGACCGGGCTGTTCCAGGTGGAATCCAGCCCGACTTCGCTGTCATAGCGTTTCATCGCCGGTACCGCAAAGACGCGGAAGATCACCAGCGCCACCAGCATCCCGATCCCGCCGATGCCGAAGCCCCAATGCCAGCCGTGGGAACGGATCAACCAACCGGAGATCAGCGGGGCGATGAATGAGCCCATGTTGATGCCCATATAAAACAGCGAGAAGCCACCGTCGCGGCGGTTGTCGCCTTTCTTATACAGCGTGCCGACCATCACCGAGATACAGGTCTTGAACAGACCAGACCCCAGCACGATAAACATCAGGCCGATGAAGAACAGGTTATTGCCCATGACGGCAGACAGGGCGATCGACAGGTGGCCCAGCGCGATCAGAATCGAGCCGTACCACACCGCTTTTTGCTGGCCAAGCCAGTTATCCGCCAACCAGCCGCCCGGCAGGGCAGCCAGGTACATGCTGCCGGCGAAAATGCCGACAATCGCCGAGGCGTTTTCACGTGCCAACCCCATACCGCCGTCGTACACGGTGGCGGCCATGAACAGGATCAGTAATGGGCGAATGCCGTAAAACGAGAACCGCTCCCACATTTCGGTAAAGAACAGGGATCCGAGCGGATAAGGATGGCCGAAGAAGGTCCGGCTTTCTTGTTTATTAACAGAGGATTGCATAACGTCTTCCCAATAAAATGCGCTGCAATGATGCAGCTTATACTGTGGTATGTATGTGTATTTAAGGAAGGTGATCCACCCAATGTGGATTACCCGACAAAACCGTTGCTGCAGCGCCCGTTAACCGTGGAAAGCGCGTTAGCCTTTTTTCACTTGGCCAATGATTTACAACTGGCGTGATATTATTTAACCATTTGATAACTGGATGATGGTTTTGTCTAGTCCCTGTATCCCATTTTTTAGATGAAAAGTCGACAAACATCTCCTTTCCTGGTTTTTATGTTGGTTAAGGCGGGATTGTTATTGACAGCTGGTTTATTGCGCTAAAAGTTAATTATCTGTTCAAAAACATGGAATTACGTTGAGATTATTCTTATGGGAATAGGGTGGAGAGGCGCAGAGGGTATCAATACTAAAAGTAAGGTAAACAGGGACTCGGCTCTGTTTGAGCACAGAACTGGTGATAAATACGGCTATTGCTCTTCTTGCAGGGTGTCTTCTCGCATTCGCGTCGGGCGTCGTTGCAAACACCACCAGGAATAAATTGCATTGAACAGCACCACCATTGCGGTCACGCAGAACACCGCCCGGAAGCCGTAACTGGCAGAAACCGCTGCGCCCATCAGCGGGCCGCTGACGTTGCCTATATCCCGGAATGACTGGTTATAGCTAAAGATCCGGCCGGCCACCTGATTGGTGCAGTTATAAATCAACAGTGTTTGTACGGCCGGCAGCAGTGCGCCATCGGCGGCGCCAAGCAGGAAGCGCAACACGCCGAGCTGCCATGGGGTTTGCACAAAGGCCATGGGGATCAGCAACAGCACCGATACGATTAGCATAAACACCAGAATGCGCTCCGGACCTATCCGGTCGCCCAGCTTGCCTAACCGCGGTGCGCTCATCAGCGCGGCGACGCCGGGGACAGAAGCGATCAGGCCGCTGACAAAGGCCAGGTTATGGATATTGCCGGCCAAATCGCGCACGTACAGCGTCAGAATCGGCGCAATGGATCCTGTGGCAATCTGAATAATCATGGTGGTCACAAACAGGCTGAGGATAAGCTTGGGGCTTCTCAGTGCCGCGAATACCTGACGGGCATGCAGCATGTCTTTCTTCTGTACCGGGGTGAATTGTTCTTTAACGTACAGCAGCGTTAAAACAAAGCAGGCCAACAGCACGCCGGCGGTGATGTAGAACACCGGTCGCAGGCCGTACTGGTCGGCCAGTAAACCGCCGATCAGCGGGCCAATCAATGCCCCGCTGACGCCGCCGGTGGACAGGGTGCCCAGCGCCCAGCCGCTGCGATTGCGCGGTACCTGGGTGGCAATCAGCGCGTTGGCGTTGGGAATAAAGCCACCGAGCAGGCCCAACACCGCGCGCAACGCCAAGAACTGCCAGATATTCTGCGCCATACCCATTAAAAGCATCACAATCGACATGCCCAGCGCCGATCGCAACAGCATCAACTTACGCCCGCGGCGGTCGGCCAGCCCGCCCCAGAATGGGGAAGCAATTGCTGAAAACAGGAAGGTGATGCTGAATACCAGACCGGACCACATGTTCAAGGCTTCGTGACCGGTAACACCGAGGGTTTCTACATAGAGTGGCAGGAAGGGCATGATCAGGCTGAACGCGGCACCGGTCAGGAAGCACCCCAGCCAGGTGACGAAAAGGTTGCGTTTCCAGTTGATGGGTTCTGGTGCCGAAGCCATAAATTCCTGCTGCAAAAGGAGGAGCGCTTTGCGCGTGTTCACAGGCAATGGGGCAAAGCAAAAAAGTTAGCCTGGTAAGTATGCGCTTAATTATAGGTGGCATCAATCGATGTAGCAGGGGATATTCTGAAAATGAAATAAAGTTTTAAAAATTGAATATAGACAGTATTCCGCGCTGTGCGCGCGGAAAAAAGCTTACTTAAAGCCCGGCGAGCAGTTCAAAACCGCTGGAGGTTGTCGAGAGGGCTACGTCGGTTATCTCATAGTGAGCCACGGCATTGAAGGGATCTTGCGCCACGATGGTATCCAACTGTGAACGATCTATCCCTTTCACCAGGATCACACCGCCGGTGCGCGGGTTTTTGCGACCGGAGGCGATAAAGGTGCCGTCCTGGAAGTATTTTTTCAACCAGGCGATGTGCCCCTCGAGGTGGCTGTCGACTTCTTCTATCGGGCGATGGTAGGTCAGGCTAACGATGTACATAACGGCTCCAGGATGAACGACGAAGGCTTTACCATCCCACCGTTGCCGTCGTTTCTCAAGATCTGCGGCATAAAAAACTAACCCGCCAAACGGCGGGTCAGAAGTCAGTAGAGTGAAGGCTCGCCTTCTGGGCGGGTCTTGAAGCGACGGTGTAGCCACATGTATTGATCCGGTGCCATCAGGATCTCTTTTTCGACCACTTTATTCATAAACGCAGCGGCCTCGAGCTCATTATCCAGCGGGAAGTTTTCCACCGCCGGCTGCATAATCAGCTCATACCCTTTAGCGTCCGGCAAGCGGCGTGGGGTAAAGGGAATAATGGCCGGTTTGCCCATTCGTACCAGCACGTAGCTGCCGGTGGTGGTGGCGGCTTTTTCAACGGCGAACAACGGGGCGAACACGCTGCTGCGCGGGCCGTAGTCGTGGTCCGGAGCGTACCAGATAATATCACCCTGTTTCAGGGCCCGGATCATGCCTTTCACGTCTTTGCGGTCCAGCATGGATTTGTTGGAGCGCATGCGGCCCCAGGTTTGCAGCCAGTCCATCAGCTTGTTGTCGTGCGGCCGATAAACGCCGATGCCCGGATTATGAATGCCAAAGATGCGGGCGCCCAGTTCCAGCGTCAGAAAGTGCAGACCGATCAACAAAACGCCCTGATGGTTGTCACGTGCTTTTTGAATATGCTCCAGTCCGCTGACTTTGAACCAACGCTCGATACGCCAGTTCGGCCAAAACCACGCCATGCCGGTTTCAAACAGCCCCATGCCGACGGATTCAAAATTCTGTACCACCAGCGCATCGCGCTCGGCCTGTGGCATATCCGGGAAGCACAACACCAGGTTACGTTGGGCAATCGCCACGCGGCGCTTGAGAAAACGCATGGAAAAACGGCCAAGTCGAGTGCCAAGACGATAAATAATCGGGTAAGGCAGCAAGACCAATAAGTAGAGCAAACCGATACCGAACCAGGTAAGCCAATAACGCGGATGCAGTAAAGAACGATTAAAAGAGGGAACTTGAGTCATGTGTTCTCAGCTTAGAAGCAGTCATTTAATGATAATAACAGAGTGATAGTATGGCTGACATCCAGAAGAGATTTGGCCGTCTATCCATTTTCTGCCGTTTATAACCGAGTATTGTGGCACTTTTATCACGCAACGTGAAAAAACACCGCATTAAAACATAATTTTTAGTGATGAATGGACATGATTTGGCGATTAATTGGGCTGATGCGCTCAAAAGGATAAGGTTGGCAGTCGTGGGCGGCGTATAATTTTGCCCAAATTTTTAGGGGGATGTATGTTGGCTTCATGGTTAAGTGCGGGTTTATTAGTCTCAGGAGCACTGTTGGGCAGCGTTGGCGCACACCTGCAGTTAAATCCGTTACTGCTGGTGGCAGGTGTCGCATTGCTGGCAGGTATCGTGATTTCCGGTTTTACCGAATGTCGGGGCAGAGGCTGAGCATCCACCCCAGAATCATCAGTCGTTTTTGAACAACCCTTTCAATACGTGCGGTTCAGAACGCCAATATTGCGGTGGCGCGCTGACCTTCTCGCCCAATTTGGCGGCGGCGTGCCATGGCCAACGTGGGTTGTAAAGGATACCGCGCGCCAGCGCCACCATATCCGCCTGCCCGGTGGCGACAATCGCTTCTGCCTGTTCCGGCTCGGTGATTAACCCCACGGCAATGGTCGGCAGCCCACTTTCCCGCTTGATGGTCTCGGCGAACGGCACCTGGTAATTCGGCCCCACCGGGATTTTCTGCAATGGCGAAAGGCCACCGCTGGAAACATGGATGTAGTCGCAACCCAGCTCCTTCAGTGCTTTTGCCAAGGCTACCGACTGCTGTTCATCCCAGCCGCCCTCGACCCAGTCGCTAGCGGAAATACGCACGCCAACCGCTTTTGGTGCCGGGAATACGGCGCGCACTTCATTGTAAATCTCCAGCAGCAGACGCATGCGGTTTTGCAATGAACCGCCGTACTGGTCGTTACGTTGGTTAGACAGCGGTGACAGGAACTGGTGTAGCAGATAACCGTGTGCGCCATGCAGTTCAATCAGTTCAAAACCTAGCCGATCGGCGCGTTTCGCCGCAGTAACGAACTGCGCTTTCAATTGTTCAATTTGTTCCAGGCTCATTGCTGCCGGAGAGGCATCATGCTGGGTGAAGGGGATGTCCGAGGCGGACAGCGTCTGCCAGCCGCCGTCTGCCCTGTTCAGTTGGCCCCCACCGGCCCAGGGAACGGCACAGGAGGCTTTGCGCCCGGCGTGGCCGAGCTGAATGCCCAGTGGCAAAGTGGCGTGTTTTCTTACCGCTTGTATCACTTCTGCAAGCGCCTGTTCCGTCGCGTCGTCCCACAGGCCGAGATCGTTGGGGGTGATGCGTCCTTCGGGGGCGACCGACGTGGCCTCGACAATCAACAGGCCTGCGCCGGACAATGCCAGATGACCGAGATGCATCGTATGCCATTCGGTGGCCTTGCCGTTATCGGCGGAGTATTGGCACATCGGTGCGATAACTATACGGTTGGGCAAACTCAGTTTCCCCAGCGTAATCGGGGTAAATAGCTGACTCATGACGTCCTCCAGGTCCGTGGTAAAAATGGGATAAGCTCCCTTAAGGCTTATCGAGATTTGTGAGCGACGTCAAGCTTCCAGCCTTTGTTATCACCGGTGCGTTAATGCTGTTTTGAGCTACATTTTCGGGTATTATGTGCGCCGCGCGTGGGCCGGCGGCTGGCGCGCATCAAAATCAGTCACCTCCGAAAGACAGGAAAGTACACCATGCCAGTGTTACATAACCGAATTTCTAACGAGGAACTGAAGGCGCGCATGCTGGCGGAAACCGAGCCGCGCACCACAGTTTCTTTTTATAAATACTTCACCCTCGACGATCCCAAAGCGTTTCGCGACAACCTCTACGTTCAGTTCGACAAGCTGAAGGTGTTTGGCCGCATTTATGTGGCGAAAGAGGGCATCAACGCGCAAATCAGCGTACCGCAGAACAAGTTCGAAGCGTTTAAAGCCGCGTTGTTTGCCTCGCATCCGGCGTTGGATCAGGTGCGTCTGAATATCGCACTGGAAGACGACGGCAAATCCTTCTGGGTACTTCGCCTGAAGGTGCGCGATCGCATCGTCGCCGATGGCATCGATGATGAAAGCTTCAACCCAGCGAATGTCGGTGAGTATTTACAGGCCGATCGCGTAAACCAGATGATTGACGATCCGGATACGCTGTTTGTCGATATGCGTAACCACTACGAATATGAAGTCGGCCACTTCGAGAACGCCATCGAAGTGCCTTCAGATACTTTCCGCGACCAGTTGCCGATGGCGGTCGAGATGCTGCAGGACAATAAAGACAAAAATATTGTCATGTATTGCACCGGCGGTATTCGCTGTGAAAAAGCCAGTGCGTATATGCTGCATAACGGCTTCAAAAACGTCTATCACGTGGAAGGCGGCATTATTGAGTACGCGCGCAAGGCGAAAGAGCAGGGGTTACCGCTGAAGTTCGTCGGCAAAAACTTTGTGTTCGACGAGCGCATGGGCGAGCGGATTTCTGACGATGTGATCGCCAATTGTCACCAGTGCGGCGCACCTTGCGATACCCATACCAACTGCAAGAATGACGGCTGTCACCTGCTGTTTATTCAGTGCCCGAGCTGTGCCGCCAAATTTGAAGGTTGCTGCAGCGAGATCTGCCGCGAAGAGCTGAAGCTGCCGCGTGAAGAGCAGCGTGCACGCCGCGCCGGCCGTGAGAATGGCATCAAGATTTTCAATAAGTCGAAAGGGTTATTGCAGACCACGATGCATATTCCGGCACCGGAAGAAGATAAAGGCTCAGCCAACTGAGCCTGAAAGAAGCGCGGCAGTTTTGCCGCGCTTTTGCATTACTTCGCGCGAACGCCTTCCACGGAAATAATCAGTTCAACGTCTTGAGACGCCGGGCCGAGATCGGTAGTAATGCCGAAGTCTTTAAGCTTGATTTTACCGTTGGCTTCGAAGCCGGCACGGTAGCCGCCCCAAGGGTCATTGCCTTGACCGATCAGTTTAGCGTCCAGCGTTACCGGTTTGGTCACGCCGTTCAGCGTCAGGTTACCGACAACCGCATAACCTTCGCCGTTCTTTTTCACTTCGGTGGATTCAAACTTGGCTTGTTTGTTCTTTTCGACGTTCAGGAATTCTGCGCTGCGCAGGTGCTTGTCACGCTCAGCGTGGTTGGTGTCGACGCTGGCGGTGTTGATGGTGACGCTAACCTTGTCCTTGGACGGATCTTTTTCGTCGAAGGTGAAGCCGCCGTCAAAGTCCTTAAAGGTGCCGTACAGCCAGCTGTAGCCCAGGTGCTGGATGCGGAATTCGATAAAGGCGTGCTGGCCCTGTTTGTCAATTTTGTAGTCGGCAGCCAGCGCGGAACCAGCGCTCAGCAGCAGGGCACCTGCGGTCAAGCCCAGTACGGTTTTCTTCAACATAGCAATCTCCATAAGTCCAAAGGTTAATCGGCGCTGCTACCCAGCATCCGTTTCAAAGTAACATCACGATCAACGAAGTGATGTTTAAGCGCAGCCAGAGCGTGCAGTACTGACAGCACCACGACGGCCCAAGCCAGGTAAAGATGAATGGTACCGGCGGTATCGGCCTGCTCCGCCATGCCTGTGGCGGTCGCGGGGATATCGAACCAGCCGAATACGCTGATTGGTTGACCGTCGGCGGTCGAAATCAGATAGCCGCTAATCAGGATACTGAACAGCACCACATACAGCGCCAGATGGGCCAGAATCGCACTGACGCGCGTAAAACGACCGTAGCTGGCCAGCGGTTTGGGCGGCGGCGAAACAAAACGCCAGATCACCCGGACCACCATCACGATGAACAGCAGCGTGCCGATACTTTTATGAATTTCCGGTGCCTGGTGATACCAGACATCGTAATAGCCCAACGTGACCATCCATAGGCCCAGGGCGAACATGCCGTACACCGTCAGCGCAACCAACCAGTGGATCAACACTGAAATATGACCAAAGCGGTTGGCGGTATTTTTCCAAAGCATGGTGTTTCCCTACTTTCAACATTTTCTGGCTGCAATAATTAAACTTTAAGAAACATAAAATCAATAATAAATTTAACTATGTTACTTCTTTAAAATATTAATCAGTGAATTTGGCTGAGATAGCGTCAGGTTAATCAGTGAAATCGTTGAAGGTAATAATTGTGATTGTGTATTGTTGGATTGTTATTGATTGAAAAATAATGGTTTTATTTATTATTGTCAGCTTTTGTCATTTTACGTAAATAGCGTGGATTGTTCTGACGAATAAATCGCTAGTCAAGTTTGTCGATTATTTCCAGTCAATGTTCTGCAAAAGTGGGACGTTTATTCATACAGCAATACCTCTGCGGCAGGACAACAGAGTTTGCTAACATAAGACACATCGGATGGCCCGCAGGGTCACACCATTAACACAAAGGAAATGTCATGGGCCGAACCCTGTTGACCGATCGAAGCCTGCGTCTGGCTATCTTGCTGGCAATGTTGGTCATTATTCTCGCCGGCGTCAAAGCGGCTGCGGATATCGTGGTGCCATTCTTACTGGCGGTGTTTCTCGCTATGGTACTGAATCCGCTGGTAACGCAGCTAGAACGCTGGCGTATACCGCGCGTGCTCGGAGTGACTTTACTGGTGGTGCTGGTCGTGGTGGCGTTGATGTTGTTCATCGGCATATTGGGCGCATCGCTGAACGAATTTGCCCGTTCGCTCCCCCAGTACCGCGGCATGATGATGGAAAAACTGAGTGAGCTGCAGCATTACGCCGATCGCCTCAACATCACCATATCCCCCGAAGCGATGCTGCAGTATGTTGACCCCAGCTCGGCGATGAATTTGATCACCCGCCTGTTAAGCCGTTTCTCGGGGGCCATGACCAATATTTTCCTGCTACTGATGACCGTGGTATTTATGCTGTTTGAAGTGCAGCTGTTGCCTTACAAACTGCAGCAGGCGCTGGATAAACCTAGCGAAGGCATCGCCAATATTCGGCGTGCGTTAGACGGCGTCACGCGCTATCTGGTGATCAAAACGGCGATCAGTCTGGCAACCGGCGTCATCGTCTGGGGATTTTTGGCTGCGGTCGACGTGCGCTTTGCCTTTATTTGGGGGCTGCTGGCGTTTTTGCTGAATTATATTCCCAACATCGGCTCGGTGATCGCCGCGGTTCCGCCACTGATCCAGGCGTTGCTGTTTAACGGCTTTGGTGATGCGCTGGTGGTAGCCACAGGTTTTATCGCGATCAATCTGGTGATTGGCAATATACTGGAGCCGCGCGTCATGGGGCGAGGACTTGGGTTATCGACGCTGGTGGTTTTCCTGTCGTTGATCTTCTGGGGCTGGCTGATGGGGCCGGTAGGGATGTTACTGTCGGTGCCGCTGACCATTATTACCCGCATTGCCCTGGAGACCACCGAAGGGGGACATAAATTGGCGGTTATTCTCGGCGATGGTCAGCCAGGCAAACCGGTTACTCCGGAGTAAAGAAGACTTTCCCCTGGGTTTTGCTGTCGGCGGCGTGTTGCAGTGCCAGTTTATAATGCCGCAACGGATAAATAGCCGCCGGACTTTGCAACACCAATTGGCCGCGTCTCACCAGATTGAACAGCTGTTGGAATGCCGCCTGCCACTGCACCGCAGTTGCCTGTGCGTTCCATTTGCGCAGGTGAAACAGGGAAGTGCGAAGCCGGAGTTGGCGAGAAATATACTGCCAGTCCACCTGCCGGTTGCCGAGCAACCCCAGGGCGACAAAATCGCCGGTCACGCTGACCGAAAGTGCCAGATGCAAGCCATCTTCACCGCCGACGCAGTCGATCGCGGCACGCGCCGCATGGCCTGTGAGCTGTTGCAAACGATATTGCTGCAGTAATTGTCCTTCTACAACCCGCCAGGCACCGGCATTCAGCAGAGCCTGGCGATGGGTGGGATTACGCACCACAACCACCAATCTGATACCGCGCAAAGCCGCCAACTGGCAAAACAGCAGGCCGATCGCCGAACCGCCGCCGTTAATCATCAGGATGTCCCCCGCGTTTAGCTGCAACCATTGTGTCAGTAATACCCAGCAGGTCAGTGGATTAATGTAGATTTGTGCCGCAGTGGCGTCGTCGATGTCGTCCGGTACCCAAATGGCTTTGGCGCTATCGATCGTGACAAAGCTTTGCCAACTGCCATTGCCCATGACGGTGAGCGCGCGTCTGTCGGTAGGTTGACCGCGAGGATCAACCGCGACCCCAGCCCCTTCGTAGCCAGGAACCTGAGGCAGGAGAGTACGGTGTGCATACTGACCATAGATGGGAATCAAATCGGATGGATTTATTGGTGCGTAGCGCATCTGCACTAGCAGTTGATTGGGCTGTAGTGCCGGAATGACGGCATCTTCAAGGGCAATCACCTGTTCCGGTGAACCGAATCGGCTAAAGCGCAAACGGGGAAAAGTCTGCGGCATGGGGTTAAGGCATAAAGAAGAAATAGACATCCAGCGCCAACAGCACCAGCCACAGGCAGATATACAGCACCAGATGTTCGCGGACGTTGTTGACGATCGCCGACAGTATTTTGTTTAGCATTCTCAGCAGCCAAAAGATAAGGACGGGCTGATTATAGTATTTTTGCAGCCAGCGTTAATACTGCCGAGAAGGTAAAGTCGGGTATCAGGGGGAATCTTCGTGTGAAAACAGCCTGCTTTGCAGCAGGCTTCGGTTATACCGCCATCAACGAAGGTGACATAGCGCTGACGGGAACGCTCGGCGGATAAAAATAGCGCAGCACGTTATACAGCGAATAAAATTCTAGCCGATTACGGGCGTTGATTTTCTCTGTGATGTGGCGTTTGTGCACATAAACGGTGTGCGAGCTGATTTGCAGCTTTTTTGCGATGCGGTAATTGGGCATTTCCGCCATCCAGTGTTTCATCACCGTCAGCTCCTGCGGGCTGAACAGAGAGTGTTCCACGCTGCAATCCATCAGTGAGACCGGCTTTTCCCGCATCATGCGCAGGGTGACGGGTAATGTGGCTTTGTTGAACAGGAAAGCGTGGTCAGCGATGCGCATCGGTGTTTCGCTGTATGGGTACGGCGTGTCCAGATAAATAAACAACAGCGCGGATGGGGTGGCCTCGATAAAAGCCTGCAATTGAGCATCATCCTCACTGTAACGACAGTGTTTGGTAAGGTTGACCAGGATATGGCTTGGGCGGTAGTGATCCAGCAGCGGAGTTGCTTGTTCCAGGCTGTGGCAACATTTTACCTGGCTGAAAACATTGTCCGTAAAATAGTTATCGATACCGACCCGGGTGAAGCAGCATTCGTCCACGACAAGCAGTTTCATGGTGACGTCCTTGTTGAGCGAGAAATTACCAGGGGCATATCAGCTGTAAAATAGAACTTACACCACGGGGGATCAATTCGGAAATCCGGATACTTGCGCCAGAAATTTCCGTTGAAATATTATTCCCACTATATTTCAAATTGATACGCTAAATTCAGCGTGTAACTGCGGGGCATAACCGCCTCCGAACGTGTTGACGGGGGCGGTTGTGTCCATTGAGGAGGGTTATTTAAAGCGTTTGAGCGTAAAGGCAGAGATATCTATCGGTAAGGTTTTGTCCTCGGCAAACAGGGCGGCAATCTCGCCTAGCACGCTGGCAAATTTGAAGCCGTGGCCGCTCAGGCCGCTGATAACCATCAAGCGATCGCAGTCCGGCAGGGTATCAATAATGAAATCTTCATCCGGACTCATATCATAGCTGCATGCTTCACCGTGTAAACATACCCCTACACCCGGCAAGAATTGACGAAGGAAGTGGAAAACCTCGGTTCCGTCACTGGTGAAACTGCCAAAGGGCTTGCGCTGATCCGGCGTTTCCATCGGTTGCCCGCCATCGTGCTTGCCGATTTTCAGCCCGTCGTTATCGGCAGGGAAGCCGTAATAATGGCTGCCGTCTTGCGCTTCGACGGTGAACGCCGGGAAACGGTTGTTTATGCTGTAGCGGCCATCGGCCTGATGCCAGGAAAATACTTTGCGCAGCGGCGAAATCGGCAATTGCGGCAGCAAAGCCTTGACCCAGGTACCGGTGGTGACCACGGCCTTACGGCCCTGAAAGCGACCTTCGGAGGTGACCACTTCGACACCGCCCTCGACAGGTTGCACCCCCGTGACCGGACAATTGAACAGCTGGCTGCAACCGGCTTCTTTGGCAAGCTTGATCAGGCTGGCAACCGCCTTTTCAGAACGCAGGAACCCGGCATCAGGTTCAAACACGCCGACGTAACCTTCCGGTGCATTGAATTCCGGCCAGCGTTGGTTAATCTGTTCTGCGCTCAGAAATTGTGTGTTAAGGCGGAATTTCTTCGCGCTGTTTTGCGCGTTGTGGATGAATTCAGACGGCTCTGGACCCATATTCAGCACGCCGCAGTCCTGAAACAGTTCTTCGCCGGTTTGTTTTATCAACGCATTCCATAAGGCCTGGGCGCGGAGAATGAGCGGGACATATTTTTCGCCTTCGCCATAGGCATGGCGGATGATGCGGGTGTCACCGTGGTGGCTGCCGTTACGGTGTGGAGGCATGGCGCTGTCTATCATTAACACTTTCAAGCCGGCTCGAGTCGCATAGTAGCCTGCCGCCGCACCTACCGAACCGCTGCCCACAACAATTAAGTCATATTCCACGTGCCGTAACCTCTCTGTTATACGTTTCTTATTTCGTTATGATAAAAGGTTGAGCGCCGCAATGCACCCGTTGCGCTGCCTGTCGGCAAAGAAAAAGGCGCCAGAGAAAATCGCTGGCGCCTTAGGTTTTTTGGTGCGGTGAATTAGTGTTTTCTACGATCAAGGTCCTGGTAATCCGTTGCTTCAATCTTGGCGATGCCGGCTTCTAAGATATTGATTAATTGACGTGCGACATCTGTGGTGAGCCAAAGCGTTCTGTCTACTTGGGCGTCTTCGGGCGTCTGGTCTAGTGAAGACAGGTAATGAAGGCGTATCATCATGGCGTCATAAACGTCGACAGTACTGATATCCCAACCAACAAGCGGGTGCGTCTGAATTACTTCATCATTTCTGTCCATAAAGACCCCTTATTGAGTAGTAACTACCGTGAGTGACTAACGAGGATCAATGCGGCCCATCATCATGTGGGCCTTTACAGTATACGCATCTGATTTCGCGGGTGGAGCTTTTCCCTGCTTATTTTGTAAAATAAATATTTATTTGAGTGATTATTCTGCAGCACGCCATGAGAATACATACAGCATGGGGACGTCGCCGTCATTCAATAGCAGGAGGGGGCGGGGCGGCATGTAACCGTTTTTCCAGTTCTGCGGCCAGATGGGCAAAGTGATTCTGCGTTTCCGCATCACGATTTTGATTCTGCGATTCCAGCTTCAGGCTGTGAATCAATAGTTGATTGGCTTTGTCATCCAAACCAAAGGCCAGGTAGGAAAATGCCACTTCAAGTACGCTCAGCCGGCGTTTTTGATCGGCAATCAGCGCCAGCAGTTCGCCAAAGGTCATCGTTTCTTCGGTTTTAACCTTGTCCGGGGCCATGTCAAAGATCTCCTGTTAAAGCATTCAGTACAGACCAGATAAGGCTTTTCTTCCAGCAGAAATTTAACCGCGCGTTGCCAGGCTTCAAATACAAAAAAGCCGGAGAGCGACCCCCGGCAAAAACTACCTTGCAGTATTATTCTGCGCTAAACCAATCGTCGGCACTTTCCCAGGTTTCCTGGAGAATTTCCTCGATCAGGTCTTTATCTGTTTTCAGGCCGCCCAGTACTGAGAGCCCGTTGGAACCGGCATAACGCACCTGAACCACGGCATCTGGAAATTGGCGGTTTACCCGTTTGCCCAGCTCACCGGTCAGCGCTTCAATGGCGCCTGCCGGTAGCGGTTTGGTTTTATCTATAGTGACTTCAACACGCATAATTGCCCCCGAAGCGATTTACTGGATATTTATACAGTTAACCGCGCGTGGGGGCAATAGGCTGCGTTAAAAAAAGAAGATTATGCTTTCACTGACCACTTCAGCGTCTCTCCGGCCAGGAAGGGCACCACCGTTTCGCTGCCCATGGCGATCTCTTCTGCTTGAGTGGTTGGCACGCGCTGCAGTTCGATGAAGTCGGCATTCACCGGCAGACCATAGAAGCCTGGCCCGTTCAGGGAACAGAAAGCTTCCAGGTGCTCTAATGCGCCCAGTTCTTCGAACACGCTGGCATAGGCCGGAATAGCGTTAGGCGCGTTGAATACGCCTGCACAACCGCAGCTCGATTCCTTACGGTGTTTGGCATGAGGGGCGGAGTCGGTACCGAGGAAGAAACGCTCCGAACCGCTGGCAACGGCTTTGCGCAGCGCATCCTGGTGAATATTACGCTTGAGGATCGGCAGGCAGAACAGGTGTGGACGAATGCCACCCACCAGCATGTGGTTACGGTTAAACATCAGATGCTGCGGGGTGATAGTCGCGCCAAGGAATCGATTGCCTTCTTGCACGTACTGCGCCGCTTCTTTGGTGGTAATGTGCTCGAAGACAATTTTCAACTCCGGGAACTGGCGACGAATCGGCTCCATAACCTGTTCAATAAAGCGAGCCTCGCGATCGAAAATATCGACGGCGGCATCGGTCACTTCACCGTGAATCAGCAGTGGCATGCCGATTTTTTGCATTTGCTCAAACAGCGGGTAGATGGCCTTCACATCGCTGACGCCATGGCTGGAGTTGGTCGTGGCATTGGCAGGGTAGAGCTTAGCCGCAGTGAAAACGCCTTGCTCAAACCCATTAACCAGTTCTGCCGCGGCCAGTGAATTAGTCAGGTAGCAGGTCATCAGCGGGGTAAAGTTGTGCCCCTGAGGGACTGCTGCCAGAATGCGATCGCGATACGCTCGGGCGGCTTCTACGGTAGTAATTGGCGGAGCCAGGTTGGGCATCACAATCGCCCGGCCAAATACCTGACTGGTATAGGGCAAAACCGTTTTCAGCATATCGTCGTCACGCAAATGGATATGCCAGTCGTCAGGGCGGCGGATTTTCAGGGCTTGAGGCTGTGCGGTCATGTTACAAGGCTCCGGCGGTTAGATTCGGGTCTAAGTAAAAGCGAATAATGGGGCTTATTCACGCCGGGGCATAAGGATAAGCGGAAAGTGCCTGCGATGCATCTCTTTGTTCACGGCAAGTTGAAATCAATTGGTTATCGGGTGCATAGTGACAAGGATTCTAATGATCCCCGAGTCAAAACTCTCGGGTTATCAACATAAATCACATTGGAATGGGAGAATAAAATGGAAGTGCGAGTTATTGCCACCCTGCAGGCTAAACCCGAGTTTGTTTCGGCCGTCAGCGATGCGGTGCATGAGATTATCGATCCAAGCCGTCAGGAGTTGGGCAACCTGCAATATGACCTGCACCGCGATCTCGAGAAGCCAGGAACTTTCGTGTTCTTTGAACGCTGGGCAAGCGCGGAGGCGCTGGAGAAACACAACGCCACCGAGCATTTTAAGCGGTTTGTCGCCAGCATTGACGGCAAGCTGGATTTGCTGGATATCAAACAATTGAAAAAAATTGCCTGAGTTTATTTCGGCAATAAAAAACCCGCCTGATGGCGGGTTTTTTTATCGAAGCAGATTACCTTATTCGTTAACCGGCTGCGGTTTGGTTGCCGGTGCGGTAGCTTGATTTACCGCCGCATGGCCACCGGCTGAGCCTTTACCTTCGAAGGCGAAGGAAGGACGCTGCCAATCGCTGTGTTGCTGCTGCTCAGGCACATAGTCCGGAGCAGGGGCCTTGGTCATTGGCGCCGTAGCGATATGCTTGTACAGCGTACCAGCCTGTACCGGTGCGGGTTGCTGTTGCACTGCCGGCGCTTGTTTTTCAACAACGGCCGGAGCTACAGTTTCCTGAACCGGGGCAGTTTCAACGACAGGTGCAGCAGGCTCGGTGACGACTTCTGCCACGGTTGCCGTTTCTTCCACCACCAAGACTGGTGTTGCTTCTGCCACTGGGGTTTCTTCAACCTCAGGAGCAGTTTCAACCGCTGGTGCCGCTTTAACGGCTGGGGTTTCTTCGGCCACAACGGCTGCTTCAACCACTGCAGTTTCTTCAACTGCTGGTGTTTCAGCTGCTACCGGAGTGTCTTCAGCCTGAGCAGCGATGATTGGCTCGGCGGTTTCAACAACCGGTTGGGCTTCTTCAACAACTGTTTCAACCGTATCTGCCACAGCTTCCTGCTGGTTAACCGGGGCGATTTCCTGCTCTGCGACCGCGGCAACCACCGGAGCGGCCACGCTGACGGCTTCTGGTGCCATGACGTTGTCGGCAGCGATTTGGCTAGCTTCAGCCTGAACTTCAGCTTCATCAACCACTTGCGTAGCTTGTGTGACAGGGTAACTCACCCAGACCTTGCCTGACGCCATTTCTGGTGAGGCAAAAGCCCCCGCCAGTGGCATTGGCGACTGAGTTGGGTAACGCTCGTCACGGTAACGACGACGACGCTGACCGCTAACGCGCAGGTGGCGCGGTGAACGACGTGAGCGGCGTGGCATGCCGTTTTCGCCATTAGCGCGGTTGTCACCCTGTGCATCGTCTTCGGCCTGCGCTTCAACGGTTTCCGGCAGCAGTTTAACGCTGTCTTCGGCCTGAGCAGGTTTCGCGTCCTGAGCTTTCGCTACCGGCGTTTTAGGTGCCAGCAGCTCTTCCGCTGCGCGATGCAGCTCTTCTTCCGCGGACAGCACACGAACCTTCTGCGACAGAGGACGACGTTGACGACGCTGCATGTTCTGCATCTGACGTTCTTCGTGATCTTCATCGCTGGCGGTGTTGGCTGTGGCAGCTTCTGTGCTTTCCAGTGCGGCCACTTCTTGCTGAGCCTGACGCTTTTCTTCCTGACGACGGCGTTGACGCTCGGCACGCTGCTCACGGCGCTGTTGCTGCTCTTCGCGCTGTGCCTTGGCGGCTTCTTCAGACTGCGGCTCATCGGTAACCGTGGCAGTGGTTTGCTGCGCATTGCGACGGTTGCGGCGCTGCTCGTCACGCACTTCACGTGTTTCACGGCCTTCGCGGTTATCGCGCGGTTCGCGATTTTCACGCGGCTCACGATTATCACGATCGCGGTTATCACGGCCTTCACCGCGCTCTTTGCGTTCACCACGTTCTGGACGATCGCTACGTTCACCGCGCTCACCACGGTCTTTACGACCGGTACCCTGGCGACGTTGACCGCGACGATCCTGGCGACGGTTTTCACCGTTGCTTTCGGTCTTAGGCGCTTCAACCACAGGTTTGGCTTCGACAACCGGCTGTTCTTCACCGGCAAACAGCGCTTTCAGACCACCAAACAGACGGCCCAACAGACCAGATTTGGCAGCGGCTGGTGCAGCTTGTTTGGTTGCTGTTGCCGCAACGGCGGGCTGAGTAGCAACGGCTTCTTCAGCCGGTGGTGGTGCATCGGCGGCCAGAGAGAACGAGGCCAGAGCCGGCTGTTCCGGGCGTTTGCGCTCCATCGGCGCATCTTCCAACGGCTGAGCCATCTCTTCTTCGTGCAGTTTCGGCAACAGGTAGCTCAGGGTTGGTGTTTCTTCACCCTTACGTACGCGCAGCACAGAGTAGTGTGGGGTTTGCATCTGATCGTTCGGCACGATGATCGCTTTCACGCCACCCTGACGTTTCTCGATCGCGCTCACCGATTCACGTTTTTCGTTCAACAGGTAAGAAGCCACCTGAACTGGCACGATAGCGTGAACTTCTTTGGTGTTTTCTTTCAGCGCTTCTTCTTCGATCAAACGAAGAATGGACAGCGCCAGAGATTCGTTATCACGGATGGTGCCGGTGCCGTTACAGCGTGGGCAAACGTGATGGCTGGATTCACCCAGTGACGGGCTGAGGCGCTGACGCGACATCTCAAGCAGACCGAAACGGGAAATGCGGCCGATCTGGATACGCGCACGGTCTTGACGCACGGCATCGCGCAGGCGGTTTTCAACTTCACGTTGGTGGCGAACCGGGGTCATATCGATAAAGTCGATAACGATCAGACCGCCGAGGTCACGCAGGCGCAGCTGGCGAGCGATCTCGTCTGCCGCTTCCAGGTTGGTGTTGAACGCGGTTTCTTCGATATCGCCGCCGCGGGTTGCACGCGCGGAGTTGATGTCGATAGCGGTCAGCGCTTCGGTAGAGTCGATAACGATCGAACCGCCGGAAGGCAGGCGAACTTCACGCTGGAAGGCGGATTCGATTTGAGATTCGATTTGGTAGTGGCTGAACAGAGGGATTTCACCGCTGTACAGTTTGATTTTGCTGCTGAAATCCGGACGGCCCAGGGCAGCGATGTGCTCTTTGGCCAGATCGAGAACTTTTGGATTGTCGATCAGGATTTCGCCGATGTCCGGGCGCAGATAGTCGCGGAATGCACGTACGATGACGTTGCTTTCCTGATGGATCAGGAAGGGCGCAGCGCGGCCTTCAGCGGCTTTTTTAATCGCTTCCCAGTGCTTCAGGCGGAAAGAGAGATCCCACTGCAATGCATCGGCCGATTTGCCAACGCCTGCGGTACGAACAATCAGGCCCATGCCATCCGGGAGTTGCAGAGAAGAAAGCGCTTCTTTCAATTCAGTGCGGTCGTCACCTTCGATGCGGCGTGAAATACCACCGGCACGTGGGTTGTTCGGCATCAGAACCAAATAACTGCCGGCCAGGCTGATGAAGGTGGTCAAGGCGGCGCCTTTGTTGCCACGTTCTTCTTTATCAACCTGAACGATCACTTCCTGGCCTTCGCGCAGCACATCTTTGATGTTCGGGCGACCATGGGAGGAGTAGTTACTTGGGAAGTATTCGCGAGCGATTTCTTTAAGAGGGAGGAAACCATGTCGTTCGGCGCCGTAATCTACGAACGCTGCTTCAAGACTTGGTTCTATACGAGTGATTTTGCCTTTGTAAATATTCGCTTTTTTCTGTTCATGACCCGGACTTTCAATATCCAAATCATACAGCCGCTGTCCATCTACGAGGGCAACACGCAACTCTTCCTGCTGAGTTGCGTTAATCAACATTCTTTTCATCTTAACTTACTCGTTATTTTTACATTATCGACAAAGCTGCGGGCAAAATAACCTCATGGCCGGATTAAAACCGAAAACCCCGTGTCTTCTCGCAAAGCCGTCAACCTCACGGTTGTCGCCTGCATAGGGGCGCATTATCTCGGTAAGCCTGTATTTCTTTGTGAAAAACAGCACTTTTACTAGGGGAATAGCCTCTGATTTACGTCGACAGATCTGATTCCATTTGCCGGCCAAGCTGCAACCCGCAGCCCGCTAATTGTTTGATTTCACATTACGTCTTACGCCATTGCTGCGTTTTTGCGCCATCAGACAAATTTTATAATTCCACCGTTTTCCCTGTTTAACGAGAATCAACGTGGAAAGTAAACGCATTATTCCACTGCTGATACTGTTATAGCAAGGTGACTTTTCCTTAACTGCGGAAGAAATCGCAAACGTTCAAACCGGCTTGCTGCCTTATTGTCCGTCAGGGTTTCTCCTGCAGTCAGAGAGACAGTTAAGCACAGAAAAAGAAGTGGCGCTATTTACGCGCTCTATTTAGAATCCCGCTCCATGAAAACGAACATTCCTGCAGTACAATTAATCACGATTTCTGACGACGAAGCCGGTCAGCGAATCGACAACTTTCTGCTTGCTCGCCTGAAAGGCGTGCCGAAGAGCATGATTTACCGCATCGTACGCAAAGGCGAGGTACGGGTTAATAAAGGACGCATCAAGGCTGAATACAAGCTGGCGGCTGGTGACGTGGTGCGAGTACCGCCGGTCCGCGTTGCCGAACGTGAAGACGCGCCGGTTTCCGCCAAGCTGGACAAAGTGGCGGCACTGGCCGATTGCATTTTGTATGAAGACGATCATTTGCTGCTGCTGAACAAGCCTTCGGGCACCGCGGTGCACGGTGGCAGCGGCCTGAGCTTTGGCGTGATTGAGGGCCTGCGCGCGCTGCGCCCGGAAGCCCGTTTCCTGGAGCTGGTGCACCGGCTGGATCGCGATACTTCCGGCGTGTTGCTGGTGGCGAAAAAACGTTCTGCACTGCGTTCGCTGCATGAGCAATTGCGGCTGAAAGGCATGCAGAAGGATTATCTGGCGCTGGTGCGCGGCCAATGGCAGTCGCATTGTAAAGCCGTGCAGGCACCGTTGCTGAAAAACATTCTGCAAAGCGGCGAACGTGTCGTGCGCGTCAATAGCGAAGGCAAACCGTCGGAAACCCGCTTCAAGGTAGAGGAACGTTTTGAGCATGCTACGCTGGTCAAGGCGAGCCCGATTACCGGGCGCACCCACCAGATCCGCGTTCACACCTTGCACGCAGGGCACCCGATAGCCTTCGATGACCGCTATGGCGATCGTGAATTCGATCGCCAGTTGGCCGGTACCGGGCTCAAACGCCTGTTCTTGCATGCTGCGGCACTGCGGTTCGAACATCCGGGCACTGGCGAAACCATGCGTATCGAAGCGCCGATGGACCAGGAGTTGCGCCACTGCCTGCAGGTATTGCGCAAGCAGGCCAAAGGCCAGTAAGTAAATGTATTTTATACCAGCGGGTTGATGCCTTCAGCCCGCAGCATCTCCAGCAGGGCTATCAGCGGCAGACCGATCAACCCATTCGGATCTCGCCCCTCCAGTTTATCGAACAACGCAATACCCAGACCTTCACTTTTAAAACTGCCCGCACAGTTGAGCGGCTGTTCAAGGCGCACATAAGCGCTGATTTCTGCGTCGCTCAGCGCACGGAAATGCACATGGAAGGGCTCGCAAAGCGCCTGCAGGTGATGGCTGCGGCTGTTGTACAGCGCCAGACCGGTATAAAACGTCACCCTTTGGCCGCTGGCCTGGCGCAATTGGGCGCAGGCGTTCTCTTCGGTATGCGGTTTCCCGGTTATTTTACCGTCGATCACGCAGACCTGGTCGGAACCGATAATCAAATGGTCAGGATAGGCGATGGCCAATGCCTGGGCTTTCGCCGTCGCCAGCCGTAAGACCAGCGCTTCGGCAGTTTCCCCGGCCAGTGGGGTTTCATCGACCTGCGGCGCGTCACAGGTAAAAGGCAGATGCAGTTTTTCCAACAGCATCTTGCGGTAGGTCGAGGTGGAGGCGAGGAGTAGTCTCTGCATAATTTTTTTCGTAAACCATAGCGTAAATGGAGAGGTCATTTTAAACTGTCCGCCGCTGAGGAAGCGAATATTGGTGAAAGGTGCCGTTTTACGGCCTTTTTCTTTGACTCTAAGTCGTTACAAAGTTAATATGCGCGCCCTATGCAAAAGGTAAAATTACCCTTGACCATTGATGCGGTACGTACCGCTCAGAAACGCCTGGACTATGTTGGTTCCTATGCGCCTGAGCAGGTTACACGTGTTGCTGCCTCTGTGGTCAGTGTGGACAGTGATGTTGAGGTCTCGTTATCTTTCGATATTGATAACCAGCGCCTCGCGGTGATAACAGGGCATGCGGACGTCCAGGTAATGCTGATGTGCCAACGCTGCGGAGTCCCGTTCGAACACCATGTTCACACAACATATTGTTTTAGCCCGGTCGTCAATGATGAGCAGGCTGAGGCATTACCGGGGGCGTACGAGCCGATCGAAGTCGATGAGTTTGGCGAAGTTGATCTGCTGGCAATGATTGAAGACGAAATTATTCTTTCACTGCCTGTCGTCCCGGTACATGAATCTGAACACTGTGAAGTGTCCGAAGCGGACATGGTCTTTGGCAAACTGCCTCCAGAGGCGGAGAAACCAAACCCATTTGCCGTATTAGCCAGTTTAAAGCGTAAGTAATTAAGGAGTAAGGTCCATGGCCGTACAACAAAATAAACCAACCCGTTCCAAACGTGGCATGCGTCGTTCACACGATGCTCTGACCACCACCACTTTGTCTGTTGATGCGACTTCTGGTGAAACTCATCGTCGTCACCACATCACTGCCGACGGTTTCTACCGCGGTCGCAAGGTTATCGGCTAAGTAGCGGTACCTTGACTCGTCTAACCCTGGCGTTAGATGCAATGGGCGGGGACTTCGGTCCCTGCGTCACAGTGCCTGCTTCATTGCAGGCACTGGCCTCTAATTTACAGCTTCATCTTCTGCTGGTCGGCAATCCCGACACCCTCTCTCCTTTACTTGCCAAAGCCGATCCGGTTCTTCTGGAACGTTTGCAAGTCGTGCCCGCTGAATCTGTGATTGCCGGCGACGCCAAACCCTCACAAGCGATTCGTGCCAGCCGTGGCACTTCCATGCGCATTGCGCTGGAACTGACCAAAAACGGTGATGCACAGGGCTGTGTCAGCGCGGGTAATACCGGTGCGCTGATGGGGTTGGCGAAGATGCTGATTAAGCCGTTGGACGGTATTGAACGTCCGGCGCTGATGACGGTGATCCCGAATCAGCTGGGCGGTAAAACCGTGGTGCTGGATCTGGGCGCCAACGTCGAATGCGACAGCACCATGCTGGTGCAGTTTGCGGTGATGGGCGCGGTGATGGCCGAAGAGGTGGTGGGGATTGCGCAACCACGCGTGGCGCTGCTGAATATTGGTGAAGAAGAAACCAAAGGTCTGGATAATATCCGCGAAGCGGCCGCCGTGCTAAAAAATACTCCGGCAATCAACTATATTGGTTACCTGGAAGGCAACGATCTTCTCACCGGGAAAACCGATGTGATGGTCTGCGACGGCTTTGTGGGTAACGTCACCCTGAAAACCATGGAAGGGGTGGTAAGAGTATTTTTATCGCTGCTGAAATCATCCGGAGACGGTGGCAAGCAGGCGTGGTGGTTAAAATTGTTGGGCCGTTGGTTGCAAAAACGGGTGGTAAAGCGGTTCGGCCACCTGAACCCCGACCAGTATAATGGCGCATGTCTGTTAGGATTGCGCAGCACCGTAATCAAGAGCCACGGCGCTGCGAACCCGCACGCGTTTGCAGTTGCAATCGAACAGGCTGTGCAGGCGGTGCAGCGGCAAGTCCCTGACAGGATTGCTGCGCGCCTTGAAGCTGTATTACCTAAGAGTGACTGATCGTACATGTATACAAAGATTCTCGGTACGGGGAGTTATTTACCCGTACAAGTGCGCACCAACGCTGACCTTGAAAAAATGGTGGATACCTCTGACGAGTGGATCGTCACTCGCACCGGTATCCGTGAACGCCGCATTGCCGCCGCTGATGAAACCGTGGCGACGATGGGCTTCCATGCTGCTAAAAAAGCGCTGGAAATGGCAGGTGTGGCTAAAGAAGATATCGGGCTGATCGTTGTGGCGACCACCACTTCGAGCCACGCATTCCCAAGTTCTGCCTGCCAGGTGCAGCAGATGCTCGGGATTAAAGATTGTGCGGCTTTCGATCTGGCTGCAGCCTGCGCCGGTTTCACCTACGCGTTGAGCGTTGCCGATCAGTACGTTAAGAACGGTGCGGTGAAGCGTGCGCTGGTGATTGGTGCAGACGTGCTTTCTCGCACGCTGGATCCTGACGATCGCGGTACCATCATCCTGTTTGGTGATGGCGCTGGCGCAGTGGTGCTGGGCGCTTCTGAAGAGCCGGGGATTCTGTCGACTCACCTGCATGCGGACGGCACCTACGGCGGCCTGCTGACGTTGCCATTCAAGGATCGTCAGGATCAGGAAAAGCCGGCCTATGTCACCATGGCAGGCAATGAAGTCTTCAAGGTTGCGGTTACCGAACTGGCTCACATCGTTGACGAAACGCTGCAGGCCAATGATCTGGACCGCAGCCAGCTGGATTGGCTGGTGCCGCACCAGGCCAACCTGCGCATTATCAGCGCAACGGCAAAAAAACTGGGTATGGGGATGGATAAAGTGGTGGTGACGCTTGATCGTCACGGTAACACCTCTGCCGCCTCGGTCCCCGCAGCGCTCGATGAAGCGGTGCGCGATGGGCGGATCCAGCGCGGCCAACTGGTGCTGCTGGAAGCCTTCGGCGGTGGCTTTACCTGGGGCTCGGCGCTGGTTCGTTTCTGATTAACAGGAAGAAAAAATGACGCAATTTGCTTTTGTTTTCCCAGGCCAGGGCTCACAGTCCCTGGGCATGCTGGCCGATTTGGCCGCTCAATATCCGATCGTTGAAGCGACTTTCAGCGAAGCCTCTTCCGTTCTGGGTTACGACCTGTGGCAACTGGTGCAGCAAGGGCCGGCGGAAGAACTGAACAAAACCTGGCAAACGCAGCCGGCATTGCTGGCCGCCTCAGTGGCGATTTTCCGCGTTTGGCAGCAGCAGGGCGGCAAAATGCCTGCCATCATGGCCGGCCACAGCCTGGGCGAGTACTCGGCGCTGGTTTGTGCGGGCGTGCTGGATTTCCAGGCGGCAATCCGCCTGGTTGAGCTGCGCGGCAAACTGATGCAGGAAGCGGTGCCGGAAGGCACTGGCGCGATGTCCGCCATCATTGGTCTGGACAATGCGGCTATCGCCAAGGCTTGTGAAGAGTCTGCCCAAGGGCAGGTTGTTTCCCCGGTGAACTTCAATTCCCCGGGCCAGGTGGTGATCGCCGGCAATAAAGAAGCGGTTGAACGTGCAGGCGCAGCCTGTAAAGCGGCTGGCGCCAAGCGTGCGCTGCCGTTGCCGGTGAGCGTGCCTTCGCACTGTGCACTGATGAAGCCGGCTGCAGACAAACTGGCCGTGGCGTTGCAGGACATCACCTTCAGCGCTCCGCAGGTGCCGGTGGTAAATAACGTCGACGTGCGTGCTGAAAGCGATCCAGAAGCGATCCGCAGCGCGCTGGTGCGTCAGTTGTACAGCCCGGTACGTTGGACCGAGAGCGTTGAGTTTATGGCAGCACAGGGCGTTACGTCGCTGCTAGAGGTTGGTCCGGGCAAGGTTCTGACCGGTCTGACTAAACGTATTGTTGATACCCTGACGGCGGCGGCGGTGAATGACGCTGCCAGCCTGACAGCGGCGCTTGAACAATAAAGAGGAAAACAATGAGCTTCGAAGGTAAAGTTGTTCTGGTCACCGGCGCGAGCCGGGGTATTGGCCGGGCTATTGCAGAAACGTTTGTGGCACGCGGCGCTAAAGTGATCGGCACCGCCACCAGTGAAAGCGGCGCTGAGGCTATCAGCAGCTACCTGGGCGCGAACGGCAAAGGGTTTGCATTGAATGTGGTCGATGCTCAATCTATCGACAGCGTTCTGGCATCTATTCGTGCTGAATTTGGCGAAATCGACATTTTAGTGAATAATGCCGGCATTACGCGTGATAACCTCCTGATGCGTATGAAGGACGACGAGTGGCAGGATATCCTGAACACCAATCTGACTTCCGTATTCCGTCTGTCAAAAGCGGTAATGCGAGCTATGATGAAAAAGCGGTTTGGCCGGATCATCACCATCGGTTCCGTTGTCGGTACCATGGGGAACGCAGGGCAGGCTAATTACGCGGCGGCTAAAGCCGGTCTGATTGGCTTTAGTAAGTCTTTGGCACGTGAAGTTGCTTCACGTGGCATTACGGTCAACGTCGTGGCACCTGGCTTTATTGAGACGGACATGACACGGGCGTTGACAGATGATCAACGCGCAGGCATTTTGTCATCAGTTCCAGCCAATCGGCTGGGGGATGCTAAAGAAATCGCCAGCGCTGTTGCATTTTTAGCCTCTGATGAGGCTGGCTACATCACCGGTGAAACGTTACATGTCAATGGCGGCATGTACATGATTTAAAAAATGCGAAAACTATTTGCGTTATTTGGGGTAAAAACCGCAAAATAGCGTAAAATCGTGGTTTGACCAGCCGGGATTTAGTTGCATCTTTTTCAACATTTTATACACTACGAAAACCATCGCGAAAGCGAGTTTTGATAGGAAATTTAAGAGTATGAGCACTATCGAAGAACGCGTTAAGAAAATCATTGTTGAGCAGTTGGGTGTTAAACAGGAAGAAGTTTTAAATAACGCTTCTTTCGTTGAAGATCTGGGTGCTGATTCTCTTGACACCGTTGAGCTGGTAATGGCTCTGGAAGAAGAGTTCGACACCGAGATTCCAGACGAAGAAGCTGAGAAAATCACTACTGTTCAGGCAGCTATTGATTTCATCAACGCCAGCCAGCAGTAAGAGAACATATCTAGGCGGTCACTCGACCGCCTAAGTTTTTTCTATCCCTAGTGTCATATTTTTCCCTCCTTGGAGGACAAACGTGTCTAAGCGTCGAGTAGTTGTGACCGGACTGGGCATGTTGTCTCCTGTCGGCAATACGGTAGAGTCCACATGGAACGCTCTTCTTGCCGGTCAGAGTGGCATCAGCCTGATCGACCATTTCGATACCTCTGCCTATGCGACCAAGTTTGCAGGCCTGGTAAAGAATTTTAATTCAGAAGATTTCATCTCCCGCAAAGATGCGCGCAAGATGGACGCCTTCATCCAGTACGGTATCGCAGCCGGCATGCAAGCCATGCAGGACGCACAACTGGATATCACCGAGGCTAACGCCAGCCGCATTGGCGCCGCTATCGGCTCCGGTATTGGCGGCCTGGGTTTGATTGAAGAGAACCACAGTTCACTGGTTAACGGTGGCCCACGGAAAATCAGTCCGTTCTTTGTGCCGTCAACCATAGTAAACATGATTGCAGGCCACCTGACTATCATGTACGGCATGCGTGGCCCGAGCATTTCGATCGCCACCGCCTGTACCTCAGGTGTGCACAACATCGGCCACGCCGCGCGTATCATTGCTTACAATGATGCTGACGTCATGCTGGCCGGTGGGGCAGAAAAAGCCAGTACCCCGTTGGGCGTCGGCGGCTTTGGCGCAGCACGCGCGTTGTCGACCCGCAACGAAGATCCGCAGGCAGCCAGCCGCCCTTGGGACAAGGACCGTGATGGTTTTGTTCTGGGTGACGGTGCCGGCATGATGGTGCTGGAAGAGTACGAGCACGCCAAAAAACGCGGCGCCAAGATTTATGCTGAAGTTGTTGGCTTTGGGATGAGCAGTGATGCTTATCACATGACGTCTCCACCGGAAAACGGTGCGGGCGCTGCGCTGGCGATGGAAAATGCGTTGCTAGATGCCGGTGTGACCACGTCACAAATCGGCTATATCAATGCGCACGGCACCTCAACGCCGGCCGGCGACAAAGCCGAAACGCAGGCGGTGAAGTCGGTATTTGGCAGCGATGCGCAGCGCGTGATGGTCAGCTCGACCAAATCGATGACCGGCCACCTGTTGGGTGCGGCGGGTGCAATTGAGTCGATCTTCACCGTACTGGCATTGCGTGACCAGGCCGTTCCGCCAACCATCAACCTGGATAACCCGGATGAAGGTTGCGATCTGGACTTCGTTCCGCACGAAGCACGCCAGGTAAGCGATATGCAGTACACGCTGTGTAACTCCTTCGGTTTCGGCGGCACCAACGGTTCTCTGATCTTCCGCAAGGTGTAATAACCTCTGCTGGCGGACGGTAAAAAGCCCGGTTTTTTAAACCGGGCTTTTTTTATGGCGCTGACCCGCCGGGGCCCGGCTAGGCGATGCTTTTGTCGAGCGGCCAACTGCTGCTAATGGCGTCGGCGCCTGTTATTCTGTAGTGGAAACCAAAGCGGTCAGGGGAAGTCTATGTACTGGATAAACGGGCAGCAACACGATGCGCTGGCGCCAAGCGATCGCGGCTTGCAGTTTGGCGACGGCTGTTTCACTACCGCACGAGTGGTTGAGGGCAAGATTGATCTGCTGCCCTGGCATATCGAACGTCTGCAGCAGTCGGCACAGCGGCTGATGCTGCCTGCCTGTGACTGGGATGCGTTGGAATATGAAATGGTGCGCGCGGCAGAATCTATCCCGCAGGGCGTGGTCAAAGCGATACTGACGCGAGGCAGCGGTGGGCGTGGTTACAGTCCAAAAGGGTGTGAGCATCCTACGCGGATTGTTTCTCGCAGCGCCTACCCGATGCACTATTTGCAATGGCGCGAGCAGGGCATCAGCCTGGCGCTTAGCCCGGTAACGCTGGCTCGTCATCCGCTGCTGGCGGGGTTGAAACACCTGAATCGTTTGGAGCAGGTGTTGATCCGCGCGCATCTTGACCAGACGGCCGCCGACGAGGCGCTGGTGCTTGACACTGCCGGTATGCTGGTGGAATGCTGTGCGGCTAATTTGTTCTGGCGAAAGGGAAAAGCGGTCTTCACGCCGGATCTGAGCCAGGCGGGCGTGGCTGGACTGATGCGTCGCCGGGTGATTGAGCTGCTCGCGGGCAGCCAGTACTCATTACATTACGTCAGTGAGCCACTGGAGACGCTGGCCGACGCCGAAGAAGTGCTGGTGAGCAATGCGCTAATGCCATTGCTGCCGGTGAACATCGCGCAATCCTGGCATTACTCTTCGCGCCAACTCTATGATTTTTTGCGCCCACACTGTTAACGATGGCTGATTGATGAAGAAAAGAAAGCTGAAGTTCGTTTCTATTATTGTTGTTCTGGTATTGGGCCTGCTGTTGTGGGGATATCAGAAGGTTGAACGCTTCGCGGATACGCCTCTGGCGATCCAGCAGGAAGCCATTTTTAAACTGCCGGCGGGTACCGGACGGGTAGCGCTGGAAGGGCTGCTGGTTCGTGACAAGCTGATCCGCAACGGCATGTGGTTCCCGTGGCTGCTGCGTGTGGAGCCGCAGCTGGCGGAGTTTAAGGCCGGTACCTACCGCTTTACACCTGGCATGACGGTGCGCGAGATGCTCAAACTGCTGGCCAGCGGCAAAGAAGCCCAGTTCAGCGCGCGCTTTATCGAAGGCTCTCGCCTGCGTGACTGGCTGGCGGTGCTTCAACAGTCCAAATACCTCAAACATACGCTGGCGGGCAAAAGCGAAACGGAAATTGCCGTGGCGTTGGGCTTGCCGGAGGGGACTAATCCTGAAGGGCGCCTGTACCCCGATACCTACCTGTACACGGCGGGCATGAGCGACATTGCGTTGCTAAAGCGTGCTCATTTGCGAATGACCAAGGCGCTGGAAGATGCCTGGCAAGGTCGCGACACCAGCCTGCCGTACAAAACGCCCGAAGAGCTGCTGACCATGGCCTCGATCATTGAGAAAGAGACCGCGGTGCCGGAAGAACGCACCAAGGTGGCTTCCGTCTTTATTAACCGCCTGCGCATTGGCATGCGTTTGCAGACCGACCCAACGGTGATTTACGGCATGGGCGATAGCTATAATGGCGATATCACCCGCAAAGATTTGGAAACGCCGACGGCGTACAACACCTATGTGATCAACGGCCTGCCGCCAACGCCGATTGCCATGCCTGGCAAGGCTTCGCTGGCCGCCGCCGCCAATCCGGCGAAAACCCCTTATCTGTACTTTGTTGCCGACGGCAAAGGCGGGCATCAATTTACCACTAACCTGGCCAGCCATAATCAGGCGGTGCGCGCCTATCGCCAGGCGTTGAAGGAAAAGAATGAAAAGTAAATTTGTGGTTATCGAAGGGCTCGAGGGCGCGGGCAAAACTACCGCTCGCGATACCGTGGTTGACGTACTGCGCCAGCACGGCATCAACGATATTGTCTTTACCCGTGAACCCGGTGGCACGCCGTTGGCAGAAAAGCTGCGCGACCTGTTCAAGCGCGGCGTGGACGGTGAGCTGCCGACCATCAAAGCCGAGGTGCTGATGCTGTACGCAGCCCGCGTGCAATTGGTGGAAACGGTGATCAAACCTGCGTTGGCGCGTGGTGCCTGGGTGGTTGGCGATCGTCACGATTTGTCTTCTCAGGCCTATCAGGGGGGCGGTCGCGGTGTCGATCAGCAACTTATGGCCTCGCTGCGTGACACCGTGCTGGGCGATTTTCACCCGGACCTGACGCTGTATCTGGATTTGCCGCCGTTAGTGGGGTTGCAACGTGCCCGCGCACGCGGCGAATTGGATCGCATCGAACAAGAGGCGCTGCCGTTCTTTGAACGCACCCGCGCGCGCTACCTGGAACTGGCGGCGCAGGACGAGTCCATTGTCACCGTTGACGCGGCCCAATCGCTGGAGCAGGTGACGGCAGCGATTCGTCACAGCGTCAGCCAATGGCTGCAGCAGGAAGGCGCGTAATGAACTGGTACCCGTGGCTGAATACCCCTTACCGGCAGTTGGTCGGGCAATATGCTGCCGATCGCGGTCATCATGCCTTGCTGCTGCACGCGGCGGCGGGCAATGGCGAAGAAGCGCTGGCCTACGGGCTGAGCCGTTGGCTGATTTGCCAGCGCCGTAACGGAGAGAAAAGCTGCGGTGAATGTCATAGCTGCCGGTTAATGCTGGCGGGCAATCACCCGGATTATCATGTGCTGACGCCGGAAAAGGGCAAAAGCAGTCTGGGCGTGGAGCCCATTCGTCAGGTGATTGAGATCCTTTACTCCCATGCCCAGCAGGGCGGAGCCAAGGTGATTTGGTTGCCGCAGGCGGAGCTGCTGACCGAGGCGGCTGCCAATGCGTTGTTGAAAACATTGGAAGAGCCGCCGGAAAAAACCTATTTCCTGCTGAGCTGCCGTGAGCCTTCCCGCCTGTTGGCGACGTTGCGCAGCCGCTGTTTGTACTGGCACCTCGCCAGCCCGGACGAACAGCTCAGCCTGCAGTGGTTAAACCGACAGACGTCGGGTAATCAGGTCGATCTGCTGACCGCATTGCGTCTGCATGATGGCGCTCCTCTGGCCGCCGAGCAGTTGTTGCAGCCGGAACGTTGGCAGCAGCGTAGCGCGCTGTGTGCCGCCCTGAGCGCTGCTTTGCCGCAGCATGACATGCTGTCCTTGCTGCCGGTGTTGAATCACGAAGACGTCGCCGAGCGGCTACACTGGTTATGCGCATTGCTGGTCGACGCGATGAAATGGCAGCAGGGGGCGGCGAGTTTTGCCCTCAACCAAGATCAGCAACCCTTGGTGCACCAACTGGCCAGCCGTTTGAGCAGCAACTCGCTGCAGCAAGTGGTGCAACAATGGCTTAATTGCCGCCACCAGTTGCTCAGCGTGGTCGGCGTTAACCGTGAACTGCTGCTGACAGAACAGTTACTTGGCTGGGAGCAGATGCTCGGCGCTACCGGCTATTCTCACCCTCATTCGCTGTAAAAGAGTTAAATATTATGTTGTTAGTAGATTCTCATTGCCACCTCGATGGCCTGGATTACCAAACCCTGCACCAAAACGTGGATGACGCACTGGCCAAAGCCAAGGCGTGCGATGTCGGTTACGTGCTGGCGGTCGCTACCACCTTGCCGGGCTATCAGGCCATGACGCAGTTGATTGGCCAACGCGACGACGTGGCTTTCTCCTGCGGTGTGCATCCGCTCAATCTGGAAGGCGGCTACGACTATGCGGAACTGCGCCGTTTAGCGGCGGCAGAGCAGGTGGTGGCGCTGGGGGAAACCGGGCTGGATTATTTCTATCAAAAAGACAATCTTGAACTGCAGCAAGCCTCGTTTCGTGAGCATATCCGCATCGGTCGCGATCTGAACAAACCGGTGATTGTGCATACCCGTGATGCGCGTGAAGACACGCTGGCGATCTTGCGGGAAGAAAATGCCCAGGACTGTGGCGGTGTACTGCATTGCTTCACCGAAGATCGCGCCACGGCCGAAGCCCTGTTGGACTTGGGGTTCTACATTTCCTTTTCCGGCATCCTGACCTTCCGCAACGCCGAGCAGCTGCGTGATGTGGCGCGTTATGTGCCGCTGGACCGCATTCTGGTGGAAACCGACTCGCCGTATCTGGCTCCGGTGCCGCACCGCGGCAAAGAAAACCAACCTGCCTACGTGCGCGATGTGGCTGAATACATGGCAGTATTGAAGGGCGTGAGCCTGGAAACGCTGGCCGAAGCCACCACCGCCAACTTTTCACGCTTATTTCACATCGAACTCTGATCTTTGGCCTAGGCTATAGCTGTAGTCATCGATTCTGGAATTTTTTTTAAGCTCGTAATTAATCGCCGAAACGGGTAATGTTCCCACCCGTTTTAGGGCGAGGTGCGGGCGTTTTTTCCTCTTTTTTGACAAAAAATAGGCGATTTAAGAAAAATACCCGGTTTTGTTCATTGAAACGTGACTGCCATCAAACATTGCGCAGCCTATTTATTTTACTCTGCGTAAAAATTCAAGGGGTGCTCAGACACCCTGAATTGCAGGGGTTTTTTCTCCCCCCCTTGCAACGCGAAGAATCGCGGAAAGTAGCAAAGCACTATTACTCAGGAGCACACTCAACTATGTTCAAGAACGCATTTGCAAACCTGCAAAAAGTAGGTAAGTCGCTAATGCTGCCGGTGTCCGTATTGCCTATCGCAGGTATCCTGCTGGGCGTCGGTTCCGCCAACTTTAGCTGGCTACCTGCGGTAGTCTCCCACGTGATGGCGGAAGCCGGCGGTTCCGTTTTCGCCAACATGCCGCTGATCTTCGCCATCGGTGTTGCCCTGGGCTTCACCAATAACGACGGTGTCTCCGCGTTAGCCGCAGTAGTGGCTTACGGCATCATGGTGAAAACCATGGCGGTAGTAGCGCCTTTGGTGCTGCACCTGCCGGCTGAAGAGATCGCGGCCAAACACCTGGCGGATACCGGTGTGCTCGGGGGGATTATCTCCGGCTCCATCGCGGCCTATATGTTTAACCGCTTCTTCCGCATTCAATTGCCGGAATACCTGGGCTTCTTTGCCGGTAAGCGCTTTGTGCCGATTATCTCCGGCCTGGCGGCAATCGTTCTGGGCGTAGTGCTGTCCTTCATCTGGCCTCCTATCGGTACGGCTATCCAGACCTTCTCCCAGTGGGCTGCGTATCAGAACCCGGTAGTGGCATTTGGTATCTACGGCGTGGTTGAACGTGCGCTGGTGCCGTTTGGTCTGCACCACATCTGGAACGTACCTTTCCAGATGCAGATTGGTGAATACACCAACGCGGCGGGCCAGGTATTCCACGGCGACATCCCACGTTATATGGCAGGTGACCCGACTGCGGGTAAACTGTCCGGTGGCTTCCTGTTCAAAATGTACGGTCTGCCTGCTGCTGCGATTGCCATCTGGCACTCGGCCAAGCCGGAAAACCGCGCAAAAGTCGGCGGTATCATGATCTCCGCTGCGCTGACCTCGTTCCTGACCGGTATCACCGAACCGATCGAGTTCTCCTTCATGTTCGTTGCGCCGATCCTGTACGCAATCCACGCCATTCTGGCTGGCCTGGCGTTCCCGATCTGTATCCTGTTGGGGATGCGTGACGGCACCAGCTTCTCGCACGGTCTGATCGACTTTATCGTACTGAGCGGTAACAGCAGCAAAATCTGGCTGTTCCCAGTGGTCGGTATCATCTACGGTCTGGTGTACTACACCATCTTCCGCGTGCTGATTGCCAAACTGGATCTGAAAACACCAGGTCGCGAAGACACGGCTTCTGAGCAGGTTGCCCAGGGCGGTTCTGAAATGTCTGCAGCACTGGTTCAGGCTTTCGGTGGTAAAGAGAACATCACCAACCTGGATGCCTGTATCACCCGACTGCGCGTTAGCGTGGCGGACGTGAGCAAGGTTGACCAGGCTGGCTTGAAAAAACTGGGTGCTGCCGGCGTTGTCGTCGCAGGCTCGGGTGTTCAGGCTATCTTTGGCACCAAATCTGACAACCTGAAAACGGATATGGACGAGTACATCCGTAACCATTAATTCAGGTCAGGCAGGGGAGTTTTAAGGGAGGCGAAAGCCTCCCTTTTTTATTGGTTTTTCTATTGATTTATAAGTGTTTTTTATTTTCAATGTCCACATTGAGGCCGCAGGGTAAGTGAGTCCGTACAACTGCCCACCTCTGCGGGCAGCCTAATTAGCCGAAGATCAGTGAGGTTTGTCCGCTACTTTTGGGGTGAGGCTGAACAGGATCCACGGTTTGCGGTTGTGAAATCATACGGGTAAAGGTTTCATGACTCACGAATGTGCCCCCACAATTGATGTTGGTGCATTGGTTGTAACGTTCTTTAGTGGTTGAGGTGATATAGCTTGATGATCGGGTGTGTGCGGCCTGGCCGCAAAGTGGGCAATGCATCATGGCGGGATTCTCCGAGATGCCCTGACTATGGTCAGTATTGCTAATAATTATGCACAATTATTGCTGTTTTGCATCACTCCATTTCAAGATCGTCAATCTTGACCTCCAAATCGAGGGCAGTAGTAAAACCGCTGTTGTTCAGTGAGTGAGTCACTTTAACCAACGTCCAGTTGGCCTCATCGATCTCTTTTTTGAAACCTGAAACCGTGACCGGTGCTTCCGGGTAAATGTCTGCGCGCCCGTGGGCAAGCTGAATAGAGAAGGTTGCAACACCACGCTGAATACGTTCCCAATTCGCCTTTGCCGCGCGCTGTGCATTGTATTTTGATGCGTAGGTATGACGCAGTACCAACACATTTTCATCGCTGCCGATCAGGTATTCCCCTTGTTTTTCATTGACAACAACGGGCTTTTTCACCCGACGGCGTTTAACCTTAACCTGTTCGCTTTTTGCTGTGCGGGTATTCAGCCAGTTGGCCACAACACCGGTATAGGCCCCCCGATCGGTTAGCGTGAATTGATGGCTATCACCTGACTGGCGGTTAATGAGGATTGCCGGGATCGGTTTTCCCCCGGCGGTCATATTTTGTCCTTGCTTAAAAAACAGCAGATTGCCGTTTTTTATTGCGGCCACAGCGCCATTCTCTTTTGCCAGCCGGGTGATAAAACTCCCGTCTGATTCGGTAGTTTGGTCGATATGTCCGATCTGAATGTCTGCCACATTATTATTGATGACTGCCGCCAACTTATTTCGGCCGGCAATGGTTCGGACAATGTCCCCTAGGTTTTTTTTATGATAAGAGGCATCGCGCTGCACGTTCAATGTTTGCCGGAAATCGGCACTGCGGGCTGTTATGGTTAATACGTCAGGTACGCCAGCGTGACCAATTTCATCAACAACAAACGTCCCTTTATCGATCACTCCGGTATCTTTCCAGCCAAGTGCAACAGCCAGGCTGACGCCACGGCGGGGCAGCTTCAAATTGCCTTCGCTATCGTCAAGCTCAATATTGATCTGGTCAGCCTCAAAGCCCCGGTTATCCGTTAGCGTCAGGTTGATTAATTTTTCTTTCACCTTACCGGTGATATCAACGCCCTCAATGCTAAGCGAGTACGCCGGGGTATTGTCGCCGCCGAGTTTGTCTAACGTATCGATCAGGCTCATGACAGGAACCCGCCGACGGTATCGGAAACTTGCTCGGCCAGGTTTTCAAATTGCTGAGACAAATCGCCGAACATGTCTTTTAGTCCTTCATCCGTGCGCTTGAGCATGATGGTGAACTCAATACGACGGGCTGAGCCATCCGCAAAAAATACAGTTTTGGTGCGGCTCAGGCTTTCGATCACGAACATGCCATGTATTGCGCCGCTCCCCTCAATCAATGACCAGGCCTTGCCGGTTTCCGCCATTAATTGGATAGCCATCAGGGAAATCCGGCCCCCGGTTAATGCCGGCAGCAAAACGCCGCTTAGCGTGATGGTTTCATCATCCGGCCCCAGAAACTGGCTTTGTGGGCGAAGTCCGACGCGGCTATTGGTCGGATGCCGCCAGGCCATCTGGTGTTGAAACTCCTGGTATGGAACGGTTTGCAGCATGAACACGAACATGCCTAATGCCATCATCATAGTTATCGTCCTCACTCGATATCGTTAAAACTGCTGTTTGCCCTGGATCTTGCCTGCCGTTCCCGTGCATCCAGTTGCCGTGCGACTTCCCGCGCAATGTCCTGTGGGGTGTGGTGGGCCTGAGCGAAAATCTGAATAGGGGCGTGAATGTCGATGTAAGTATCACCGCCCTGGTGATGCGATGAAGTGGTTCCGCGTTGGTACTGGCTCCCTGGCAGGCTATAGGGATGCAAGAGGGCGCCCGCAGCGGTAGCAGGGCCACCCATAAATAACGCGGCCACTGCCGCCATGGCTGCGGTATTCTTGCGACTGGTGACATTCGCCGGCCCGTTGACAATTTCCGGGCCATACTCGCCCACGACGCCAAATTTCCCCAAGGGGATCCTGCCGCCGCTGTCGTGTTCGCCGGTATACCTATTGCGTATTGCTGCCGCTGAATTGCCTTGCGGGCCTGGCGTCATGACCACACCGGCCCGGCGTGCCGCATCGGCAACGCCGGGGTTTGTCTGTGCTAATAGACGGGTTTTATCCGATTTGGCTTTAACTTCATCCAGTTTATCTAAAACCCACTTAATTGAATCTGCGAGCAATTTTAGCGGAGTAAGCGCTAATTCAATGCCTGACGCCAGAAACTCGCCGAACTTTTTCCCCGCCGATGCAGCACTGTCCAGGTTGTCTTTCGTCGACTTCACCGGAGTTAACAGATCGGTGAACCAACCCCACAGGGCCTTAATCTTGTCACCAATCCAGGTGAATACCGGCATCAGCGGCGCAAAAGCGTCTTTGATGGGGGCTGCCGCAGCTTTGAAACCGTCAACCACGCCACCCAGGAATGCTTTGATTGGATTCCAGTATTTATAAATCAGCAGGCCTGCGCCGACGACGGCGGCAGCAATCAACCCAAGCGGGCTAACCAAAATACCGAACATGCTCCCCAGGCCGCCCATGGCAAAACGCAGGAACCGCAACGGGGACGTAGCCAGCCAGGTAAAGACGCGGCCAATGCCTTTAATCCCTTTAGTTGCAGTTTGTAGCGGTGATGATGCGAAAGACGCGACGGCGCGCCCAGCGCTGCTAAGGTGTTGTTTGGAAAAGGTCAGTGCATTCTTTCCCGCTTCCAGCAGTTTTTGGCTAAAGCCTACAACCTGTTTTTTAGTGATCGGTGTGGTGCTGGCAAATTTCAGCATGCTGAGTGACAGTTGGGGCAATAGACGGATCCCCAGTATGCGTGTACTGAATCGGAGCAGGGCGAACGGCCCCAGTAGACCGACAACAGCGATGGCCAGTGTGCCGAAAACGGTGGTTGAAATGGCTGCCGCTGCGCCAATCTTGACGAGGGCGGCGCTGACTTTCGGATGAGCTTTCAGGAACTCAGCAACGCCATGTAAAAAGTTGCTGATGCCTTTTGCCGTTTTACGCAGCCAGGCGTCATTTTTTTCAAATAATTCAACGCTGATATTTTCCAGGGCGGCATGTAACATCGTCATGTCGCCTTTCATGTTATCCAGCATGGTGTTGGAAACCCGCTTTGCCTCCCCGTCATACTCACCCGGCGCGCCGCGCATTTGTTGCAGCTTACCGTCCGATACCGCCCGCATCAGTTCACCAAATCCGGTGACGGCATACATACCGGCAATGTCTTTAAAAATCTTGCCGCGATCGACGTTCCCCATTTTTGACGTTTTCTGATTGATATCTTTTAAAATATCGACCAGATCACGCATATTGCCGTCTTTGTCTTTGGTTGTTACGCCCAGCTTTTTAACCGTGGCACTGTTACCGATACGGCTCAGAATGGCGCGCATCGCTGTACCTGCCTGGCTCCCCTGAATACCGGCATTACCCATGATCGCCGTGGCAGCGGACACGGTTTCCAGGCTTTGCCCGTACTCACGCCCCACACCGGCGGAATATTTCAGTGATTCACCCAGCATGGGGATATCAACGTTATTTCGGGTAAACAGGGCAGTGAGTACGTCTGCAACCCTGTCCATTTTTTCCGCAGGGATCCCCATGGCCGTTTGGATGTTTGACGCAATATCTGCCGTGGTGCCAAGGTCAATGTCACCGGCAGCGGCCAGATTCAACATCCCTGGCATCGCCTTTAAAACTTGTTGGGGTGAGTAGCCTGTTCTGCCAAGAAAATATTGCCCCTCGGCCACCTGGAGATCGGTGAATTTCGACGATAGCGGCAAGGTTCGCGCCTGGTGCCGTAATGACTGCATTTGCGGATCGGCTTTGGTTGGGATGCGCGTCACTGCCTGGGTTTTACTCATCATCGCATCGAAGTCATAGCCCACATGCAGAGCGCCAACCAGTCCACGGCCCATGGCGCGCCCGGTGGCCATTGACGTATAACCCACCCCGGCGGCCATCACTTTGCGCTGATTGCTTTCATCAAACTGATGGCGCGCGGCATTCAGCCGCTTTTGCTGCTGGGCCTGCTGGTCTAATCGTTTCTGCTGCGCGGCTAATGCACCCGTCACCCCGGTGATGTTTGACCGCAGAGAACGCTGAGCCTCACCCAATCGATTTGTTGCCACGCCGCTGTTTTGCAGAGCGGTGCGCTGGTTTTGCAGTGAAAGCCGTAAATCCGCGAATTTCTGTTGCAGCTTGGCCGCTTCTTCCCTGGCTTTCTGAAATTGGCGGGCCTGTTTGGCGGTCGGGCCTTCTGTGGATTTCAATGCTACAGCCAGATCGCGCGCTTTTTCACGGGCAGCGTTCAGCGCTTGCGCAGCGGCGGCAACCTGGGTCTTTGTCTTGCGGAAACCGTCAATTTTTCCAGCCTGAGTATCAAGCTGTTTTAACTGGTCTTTTGTGGCTTTAACAGACGCGGCCAGCGCTTTGTTGCTGGCTTGCATGGATTTAAACGGGCGGGTGATTTTATCGACCGCACTCAGTAAAACCTGCAAGCGTAGGTTTTTGTCACTCATCACTTGCCCCGCTGCGGATAATAGCTCTGTGCCGCCACTCCAACAGTTCGGCCAGCGGCATCAGGTCGGTCACGGTTGGCGGCCAGTGGAAAACGGCGGCAATGTCCGCCGTCAGGTCTTCAACGGTTAGCTGTTGAGGAAATCTGATCTGACCGAACTCGGTAAGAAAAAAAGCGCCAACGCTTGGGATAACTGATACAGGTCTGCCGGATCCAGGCTGGAGACTTCGTTAGCCGTTAGGGCCGGGGAGGTGATACGCGGTAACACGGTGATCAGTGAATTGACGTCAGTTTCAATCAACTCCTGCAACCGGGTGCCACGTAACGCGCCGGCGTTAGGCTTGTTGACGGTCACTTCGGTGATCTGGGTAGTGCCGCGCAGGACAGGAACGTCCAGGATCACCGGTTTGTTCAACAATTCGGTAGCGGTATTGCCCTGGCCATCATCAATTTCAGTGTTTACGGTTTTATCGCTTTTCATTGTTTAACCTTCATTTTTTCTGGTTTATTGGCCCCAGACCGGGGCCATGGAAACACCTGTGCAAGTGGGCTGGCCAGTTACAGGCCGATAGCGCGGCGGTGTTCTGCCAGGCGGTCGACGCCATCCACGATTTCGATCATGTTCACCACGTCGATTTCAAGCAGGACAGCGCCGTCCATCGTCAGCTTGTAATAGGTATTTTTGGCGCTGAGTTTGGTTTGGGTGTTGTCGCCCTGTTTGTAGTTGCCGAAGTCAAACTCAGAAAAACGACCACGCATGACCACTTCTACGGCGACAATTTCGCCGGTGTCATCGCGCTGGAAAGAGCCAACAAAACGCAGCAGTACGCCATCAACCTTGGCGATCCCCCACTGCTTATAAAGCTGAGCCTCAATGCCGCCGAGGGTGATTTCAGCATCCAGTGCGCTATCATCGATCCCCAGATCAACGCCGGCGCTGCCGTTCATGCCGCCGCCACGATACTGTTCAAGCTTTCGCGTCAGCTTCGGCAGGGTGATTTCTTCAACGACGCCCTGATAGTTATTGGCGTCGTTGAACAAGTTCAGGAATTTCAGTTTGCGTGGTAAGGCCATCGCGTCCCCCTTAGCTGTTCACGTTCTGAGTAAAATTCATCAGATATTGGTCGGTGATGCGCTGGCGCAGCAGCAGATTTTCAAGCGGCGGCACAGGCGTGTAGTTGTAGTCCAGGATCAGCTTGCCTGCTTTCAACGTGTCTTTATCGTTGGCGGCATCATCCATCCAGCAGTCGCCGTCGATAATGTAGCCGCCGGATTTCAGCTCACGGAATTTGGCCTTGATGCTTTCGATAATGTCTTTGGCAAGGGAAGGGTGCATAGGCTGATCAACGGCCCACATTTGCGCCTCGGCCATGGTGTCGGCCAACACTTGCGCGGTGCGGGTGTAGTTCTCAAACTGGAACAGCGGATCATCAGAGCAGGTGCGGGAACCCCAGAAACGGAATCCATCTTTGCGGATCAACGTGGTAACGTCATTTTGGTTCAGCAGATTGGCGTCGGTGGCCGTATCCTGCAAATCCCAATATACGTCAGCACTGATGCCGGTCACGCCATTGACGCCAACGTTTGACAGGGTTTTGTGCCAGCCGGTTTGCTCATCAATCTTGGCGCGCAGCCCCAATGCGCGGGCAGTCGCGTAGGCGGTTGCCGATGCGTTGGTCACGCTATCCCAGCTCAGGAAGTCCGGCCAAATCAGCATGGCTTCACGCTGGCTGAAATTTTTACGGTAGTCGATGGCTTCTGCCACGGTTTTACAGCCGTAGGCACTCAGGTAAGCGAAACCGCGCAGGCTTTGCGCGATAGCCAGCAATTCGGAGGCTACAGCCTCATTATCATGACCGGGCACGCCCAGAATGCGGGGTTTTACGCCAAGCTGGCTTTGTGCGGCCAACAGGGCTTTCATACCTGTTTTTTTACCTTCGGTGGTCACGCCGCCGATGATGTTGGTAGTGGTTTCTGCTTCGGTTTCACCCTGCGCGACACGCACAACGATGGTAACGGGCTTTGTCTGGTCGCCGATGGCATCCAGAGAACGGGCCAGAGTGCCTGATTCGCCGGCTTTACCGCTGGCGGTCAATACGTCGGTAAGTAATACGGGCGTGTTTAACGGGAATGTTTTCGCGTCGGCGTCATCACCGGTACAGACCAGCCCAACAATAGCCGTGCTGACGGTGGTGATGGTGCGAGTGCCTTCGTTGATTTCCTGCACGCGCACGCCGTGATGATAGTCTTGGGCCATTAGGTGGATCTCCTGTAACGGTGTTCCCCTATGGTGTCTGCGGCAGGCGGTTAATGCATGTGGTGGGCTTTGTGTGAAGGATGGCACAAGGTGCGTGTTGGGCGCTTAAGTGGCGGGAATGCATAACAATGACTGCGTTTAACGAAAAATGAAAGCCCCGGGCGGGGCTTATGGGGGGTAGCTCAAGACTTGATCTTGCACTGCTACGGCACAGAGCCCAAACCAATCTGACAGGGAGCACAGTGCCAAGAGCGGAAGTTGCAAATATAATTATATATTAGCTAACAACGAAACTTACAGGATCAGATTACCGTTTATTCATCACGACCTGTTTCATTTCAGAACTACGGCATGTGCTTACGCCCAGACAAAGCTTTCCTATCGAAAAATAATAAAACTACTCACCAACTTACATTCATCCCCACAGCAGCTAATAGATGATTTGCGATGATATATATGAGTATGCTCTAACAGAGCTAGAACAACTCTGGTGATGAAATCATTATTTATGTAAATAATAAAATCAATCATTGTCTAGAATTTTCCCTTCGGGAGATACGTTTGTATAATTATCTCTCCCGCCACCTGCGTTTTGCACATCCCAATGATTATCATGAAGTAAATCCCAACACCATTCGCGATGTAATGAATCCATATAACCGTAACGCGGAGCATTACCTTTTCGAGGTGTATTATTTCGCCTCCATGTATCAGGTGGTACAAAAGGAAATTCACCTTGGCAAGGAAGACTGTGTGGATAAATTTTGTACCACGTAAACTTGGCAAAATTTATCTGCTCAGGATTCTCTATTGTAATGAATTCGTCAAAATTAGCGCACCATGGTGTTGGGGTGAAGATTGCTTCTTCATTATAATTATTCGGCAACGTATGTGTTGCAATTGCATTAAGGAAATTGTCAAATATTTTATTAATGTGTGCAGGAAGTTCATCACAACGGGTCAAACCTTCACCATCTAATATAGGATGCTTGAGGATTTCTGCTTTACTAAGGAGAGGTTTTAAAAGACTGTACCAATCATTAATCCATCTTTTCCAAATCGGATCACTCATTAATGTCCACGGATGAGTATTCTCAAATTCAGTCATAAGGGTTTGAGATATACACACAGTTAGTTCATTATTAAATGCGTTTTTTAAAAAGTCAACCAAAGGTTTTATAAAAAATTTTTCGATTTCCGCAGGAGTAATATTTTCTTTGATATCGATTATATGATGAGGGCAGAATGTGACTTTAGCCATGTTATTTTTCCCACGGAGCTTTTAAAGAGTCATTTTTTGAGATTCGAGCTTTTATTATTGAATCCGCTATCTTAGTCGATTCATCAAGAAAACCATCAGGGTATTCTGGGAACATGCCATTTTCATCAATATGGAATTGTCTTATGGTTGCCCCTTCCGTTTCTTTCTCGGAAGAGCTTTCAACGAAGGCTATATTGATTTTATCCTTTAAATCTACCTTTTCAATTACTCTAAGGCGGAGTCGGCTAATCAGTTCAGCGCTATGGGTTTCAACAATAATACGCCTTTCATCTGCAATAAAAGCTAAAAACAAATCAGCCAAATTTGCCGCACTTGAAGGGTGTAAATGAATTTCTGGTTGTTCTAATAAAATCAAGTCACCAGGATTGCTCAATAAACACATTAATATAATAGGAATTACTTGGGAATAACCAAACCCAACATCAGAAATTGTCACATCAGCATTGCAATCCTTATTTTTTAGATTAATTTTATAAATTAAATCACCTATTCTTGATGGTGTTATTTCTTGGCTTAACCCCATCATTCCAATGCAGATATTTAGAGCTTCTTTCAACTTATACTCTTTTCCTTGAAACTTTACGGACTCATTTTGCCGCGCCCACAATACATGGGCGGCATTCTCCCCAGATGGGAGTAACTCATATGCTACCTCAGTGAAGTGCACATACGCTCTTTTTGGTAAAGCTCTCAATGGTCCAAGGTATTTTATATTGCGTATGTCCTCAATTAATGTGTCGGTTAATTGCTTTTCACTCTTGAAGAAGAACTCTATTGGAAATGTAACTTTATTCACGCTGGTTTTATCATTACTTGTTTTTTCTATTAAATTGAACGAAAAAACAACTGGATAAAAAGAAGATAAAACAGTCTTCGTATCGCTTATTCTCATTCGTTCATTTTCAAATAAAGGTGACATAAAATCAGGGGAGTCTTTCTTTTTTAATGTATGATTTAGAAGGTTTATTTTTTTATTTTCCCCATCCTCATTATGCATTTCAACTTTATACTCACTCACAATTGGCAAGTAGTGCTCTAATTTCTTAGCATTGCCAAATGAAAGATTAATGCGACCTTTTCCTGAGCGGTTTGAGACTAGAAACTCATATCCAATACCAGCTCTATTTACACTAGGCATTGAAAATGAAACTTCTTTTAAGTTAGAAAAAGTGAGGTATTCCCCCTCTAACTCCAACTCGCCACCATCTCTTTTTATTAAAGTTTGCTTCAACAATAAAAGACTCTGAAGTATAGAGGATTTACCACAGCTATTTTTACCCGCAATAACAGTGAGATCATTTATTTTAAATGAATCTAATTTTTTAAAGGATTTAAAGTTTTTTAAAGTAAGTTCTTGAATCATAAAACACTCCGTGAATAAAAAGTTAACCATCAACCTTGCTTAACTCGAAAATAAATTTCACTTAATATCGAAATTTTGGTTTTTTACGATATTTTTAGTTAATTTCACACAAAGCACCATCATTCCGCAGGCACTAAGAAAATATTAAACGTTATTAAGACATTTTCAATATTTTTTATTAATTACATGTCCATCTATGCTTCATTCTATGTAAATAGGATATGCAGAATGAGGTCAAGTTTACCAGACATTTTAGAACCATGTTAGTGAGTTTAGGAGAGTAAAAGCAACATCCGTTCCTTACTCAAAGCCGACTGTCAGATAAAATTGTGTTCTATCCGCGAAAGCTGTCAGTCCAAGTCTGAGCTAATACAGCTTATGATACACGGTGCCACAGCATTTGCAGCTTGTGCCGCTCAACGATGCCGATCGCCTGTCCTTGGCCCAGCGCGTCAGTTGTCCCCGAAACGGGGTGGCCGTGCGGGCCTAACTCCATTTCGTGATTGTGTTCGCCAGCTTCATCTGTTTCACCTTCCTGGTAAGGGTCGAAGAATACCCGATTGTTGCCGCCCAGCTCATAATCACTGTTTCGTTTAGGTACGCCATGATGAACGTGTTTACCGCCAGGCTTGGTGCGCTTAGTCCCAAGGTCGGTATCTTGCGCCGTCCCTGATACGTCGATTTCTTCCGCCGGCAGGTTGGCGCGAGCAATTGTCACGGTGTCGCTGCCACCCAGGGTACCAACATCGGAGCCGTCTGCTTTCGCCGTTCTGATCGTCAGGTGTTCGCCGGCATACTCCCACGTTGACCACGGCCAACGTTCATTGGGATTTAAGTTTTGGTTGAACAAACGAGAAGATCCGACCGGGTTATCCAGCTCCCATGCCTGCCTCACTGCTGTGGCGACTGCGGCTTTGATTGCCGCTTTGATTGCTGCTGGCGTTGCGGCTAAGTCTTCGCTATCACTGTCCGTGTCATTGCTCAACTGGGTAAAGCCTCTGGCTTTCAGCGTTGCGTCCGGGTGATTGCGCGATTGTTCATGGTCTGACAGTTGGTTATCGGTATAGTCTTTGACCTTTTCTTCCTGGGCATTGATGTCTTCGACCGTTGCCAGAATTACAGACGGATCAGCTATCAGTTCCACCGCCGCTGTGCTACTGATTTTCAACTGCATCCTGATGATTTGGAAACGGCCAGAGCCTTCGGCCAGCAATGGCTTATAGGTTTCTGGCATGTTGCCAACGGCGATGCATTCACCATCGTCTGCGTATAGCGCCAGCTCACGTAGCCAGAAGCCGCCAATTTGTGGCGGTATGATCATTTCAGCCTCGATCACGCTGGCATCACTGTCGGCGATCACCAGCTTATTCAGTATGCCCCGGTACTGTTCACCGATCAGACCGACACTGGCGCTACCTGGCATCGACAAAAGGCCACCGCCATCACCGACGGCCATTTCTCCGATGGCTACCGGCGTGCCTGTTACCGCCGCATTTGCCAGACGTTCGGCACCTGCGGCAGTGATCAGCGTGAGAAACTTTTTATCGGCCATATCCCCACCTGTTAATTAACGAATTCGCCGCGTAAGCTCATGACCGTCTTCAGTTTGTCACGCTTATCTGTCTGCTCTTCGGCGGTCAATACTCTGTCATAAACAGCGAATGCGCCCATGATCCCGGGCAGGCCCATGTTTTGCTCTGGGCTGGGAGAACCATTCAACATCAACGGTCGGGTCGATTTGTTTCGCTTCGTGATTGGCGTTACTGCGCGATTACCTGCGGCGCGCGTAATCGATGCTTCGGTATTCGAAATTGTTACTGTGAAACGCGTCCACCCCCCGACGGCTCCGCCGTTCTCGACCGAGGTCACGGAAATGGTTCCCGCCGGGCCGTTGTTCACATCACCAGTGGCGACTTGCAAAATCAGTACACCATTGGGTTCAATGCGCAACTGAATGCCCGAAAATGGCGCGACACCGGGATAGAAGTTGGAAAAGAGACGACCGCTAACGGCGGGTTTATTCATATTGATGCAAAGCGCAAACGTCATTTCGTCGGTTTCAATAATGCCCGTATCTGCGCCATGCACTGAATCGGCAACCGTGTGCATGCCTAGCGGGGTAAATTCGTTTTCTGTCACCAGATTATGCGCGTTTCCGCTGGAATCATATTTATCCTGCATGCCGTAGGTTGCGACGCTTGAATTATCATTCAGCAGCATTTCTGGCTCACCCAAATCCAGATCCCCGGCACTAATAACACCCTCACAAAGAAGAATCATACTGCCTCCAGTTTTAATAGCCCGATCTGACCGATGCTGGTCTTTGCCGCATTTGCCACGATAGTGACCTTTATTTCAGTTACCCCTGCCGGGACAACGATGTCGTAGCTGAAAGTCCTGAAACCTTCAGTAGACTGATTCCAGGGGCGCATACCGGCAAGGTTCGTATTGCCAGGATCATTGGCCTCAAGGAAACAGGCTGTCGCATTGTCCTTATCGACGTCAAAATTCACTTTAAAACTGAATTTTCGCGACTCGCCGGGCGTAACAGGGACAACCTGCGAGACTCGCGCGCTCGTGTTACCCGTTCCTGTTACAACAAGCACATTGCCGACAACAGCCGGATCAGTGGTGATTTCCACTTTTCCACTTTCTACTGTCCAGTTTGCAGGCGTTCCACCTGACACATCTAAAAACAGGGGGTTCAAAATCGCATTTGCTCCGCCCTGAGTGACGGGGTTAGCAATGGCCAACTGCGGATAAACCGGCATCATATAAGGCGCAAGCACCGCTGCCAGAGCCTTACCCATATGGAAAGCACCTAAGGCGGTGGGGTGAGACGGGTCTGGTTGGCCATTAGACTCAAGCACGCCGTTATATCCGGCTTTCCATCCATCCGTTGCCGGGTCGACAGTGACCGATCGCATATCAACGAAGGGGAATCCCCGCTTGATGGCAATTGCACGTAAGAATGCGTTAATTTCGTTTTCACGATTTTTCAGTGCGGGATCTGGATTATTCTGTGCAGCCATAGAACAGACCACAGGAATAATTCCATTTTTCCGAAACTCGGTAAGGATATATTTGATGTTGTTTTTTATTACAGGTAAGGAATAGATAAAGCTCCCGTTGCTGTTTTTCTTAATGACGTCATTTCTTCCACCGAGAAAAGTAATAAACCGTGGCTTTGCCGCGATTGCAGGTTTTAAATGGACGCGGATCATATCCTCTGTAGCCATGCCACCTGTCGCCCACTGCCCAACATATTGAAGCTGTCCATCGCTAAATAATGAGGCCCACATTTGCCACGACTTGGCGTTATACACCCCATTTGTTATGCCATTATCCGTTAACGAGTCGCCAAACCCTCCAAAGGTGTTTTGCAACAATCCCAATTGCGTTTCAATCGGAATCCCACGGTATTCTAGCGTGCCTGCGCCATCGTCACGAACGGCCAGTAGCCGGAAACCGCCAGCAATGAGATTGAAGAGGAAACCAGGTCGAGCACTGCGCAGCACTGACGGGCCGATGATCAACTCTCGCAGAACGTTCATGTAATCAGAGAATGATTTCCCAGGCAGTTCTTTATTCCCGAATTTATCGATGGAGAAGAGGCTTTTACCCTGTCGGCTAACAAAATCGACGGGTTTTTTATTGCGCTCAATGGTCAACAGTCCCCGCGTTCGCTTATCGGTTGATGAAGCTAAAGCCTCCACTGCTTCAACAAATGCGGCGGTGACAATTTTTTTACCGGTCGGTGTAGCGATACCGTTAACATTTTCGTATTGCTCCACCCAATAATCAGTGATGGGTGAGTTGACGGTAAATAGCCTGCGGGTTTCGGTGCCGGCAGTGATTGCTGCCTGCGCTTCTTCGGCACTGTCATAAATTTTGGCATCACTCATCACTGACGTGTTGAGTTTGTCCACGTCATTTTTTAATGCCCGGGTGCGGTTTGCCAGTTGCCGGGTGGGCTTATTTGCCACGCCATCACGACCGCCAGATACTTCATCGCCGCGCTGGATTTGATATATCGAATCTTCCCATTTTGCTTCTTCGCTCAGCTCAGACATTATTTCCCCCGGAATAGTGATAGCCGCGACCAAAGCGCGGAATGCCGTTGTATTTAACGCTGTCGTCCGGCTCGTAATCGGCGGGGTAGACAGTGACGATATCGCCGTCATGCACAGAGACGGCGGAATAAATAAAGCCGCTGACCTTCGTCGCGATACTTAATTGCGCAATGTGTCGGCTAACGGGTCTGGCATCACCGATCAACCGTTCAAGCTCACGGACAATTTCCTCCGTGATCCCGATGTCGTTCACGTCGATAGTGAGACGGAATGTGCCGCGCGGGTCGGCGACCTGCCACCATTCGGCGATTGACATTGAATAGCCCATCGCCTCAATCACGCGCCGGATGGCGGCGATCGTTCCCTTGCGGCGATGGATATAAAAGGCGTCTTTGACCGCCTTGCGCTTTTCCGCTGGCGTCCATTTCTCATCCCAGCGATCGACCGAAAACGCCCAGGCCAGATAGGGCAGGAACTTGACCGGGCAACGGTCAGGGTTCCACAGGTCACGCAGTGGGGTATTCAGATCGCTGATGCCAGCGCAGGCTTGTGCCGCGCGCCGTTCAAGCGGGGAAGAACCGGACGGTAACAGGCTATTCATCCGAACCGCCGATCCTGATGCGATAATCGGTGCAGTTGGCCGCCTGGGTGCGGTCTAACACCACGTCAGCCAGCGGTGCAGCCAGTTCAACGCGTTGCACGCCCTGCGTATGCAGTGCCGCATAGATGGCCGACAGGCGAATGTCGCGGCCTAACCGGCGCTGCTCATTGATGTAGCTTTTAAGGCGCAGTTCAGCATCGGCCATAATGGGTTCGATTGCCGGGCCGGGGTAAACGTACAGCGTGGCGTCGATCTGGTAATTGACGATCTGGGCGGATTGCACGGTCAGCCGGTCGGCTACCGGACGGACTGCCTCGTCATTCAACGCAGCGCTGACGGTGGCCAGCAGTTCGGGGGATGCGGTGCCGTCACCGTCGCGAGACAATACGCTGATCGTGACTTCTGCCGGTGCCGGACTGATGGCGGAGGCATCCGCGACTTTGCCGTCCGCACTTTGTGCATGAAATTCATACGCCCCGGTCGGGCCGGCGACGCTCATCCCTTCAAATGCGGCTGGGATGCGCTGACGGTAATCGGCGTCTGACTCTTTCACTTCTTCAACCGGCGGGATAGCCTCGGCATCTGCCGGGACGATCGTTAATCGTGGCGTGTTGTTGTTTGCGCCAAGCTGTTCAAGGTCATTGCCGATGGCGTAGGCCACCATGACCGCCTGTGCGGCTTCGTTGACGCGCTGGCGCAGCAACATTTCCCGATAAGCCGATTCTTGCAGGACTTTGACGATCGGCTCGGATTCAAAACCCAATGTGCGGCGTACCGCCTCCCGTTCTTCTTCGGGGTACAGGCTGATTAACCGCTCTTTTCGTTCGGAAAATAGCGTCTCAAAATCCAATGCTTCAATGACATTGGGGCGGGGGAGTTGGCTCAGATCAATGGTGGCCATTATTGCCCCCTGACCGGTAATGAAAACTGGATACGCCCGGCGGTGTCTGTCCGGTTGCCGACCAAATCAACCACCATTTCCCCGTCAACGCTGGAAGCGAGATTGATCGCCGTAAGGGAAATGCGGGTTTCCCAGCGCAGAACTGCGCCATAAATGGCGGCCATCATCTGGAGGTTAAGGGCGGGATTTTGTGGCTGGTCAATCAGGGTCGATAGCTGCGAACCGTAGTCACGACGCATGACACGGCTACCAACAGGCGTGATCAAAATATCGCTGACCGACTGGCGGATGTGTTCGATCTCGCTGACAGCCTGGCCATCGTTACGGTTCATGCCGAGATACATCATGATGCTGGCCCCCCGGTATTACCGCCGCCGTTCTGCACGTTGCCGTGATAATGGATGTGGATGATCACGCCGTTGGAGTTAAAGCTGCCACCGGTGTGGGTGATATTCCCGAACATTTCGCCGCCGTATTTGAGCAACAGTGAGCCGGCAATCAATTTATTGGTGCATTCCACGACGGGGGCATCCAGGGTGATCATCTGATTGGCCGTCACCACCACGACGTTGGCGGTGGCGCTAATCTTTTCAGATGCCTGAATATCGGCGTATTTCATGCCCTTTGCCGTCAGCGTGCCGTTTTCAGGTTCGTACTCAATAACCGCACCGTCCGGGAAATCAAGGCGGACAGCATCGGGTGACGCCGAGGGGGCGGGATACTGATCTGAAAATATGCCCGGCAGTACAAAGCCAGTGGTCAAATCACCGAAGATGCTCAGCACGATCACCTGTTCGCCAACTGACGGGGCAGACCAAAAGCGCACGCGACCGGCACGCAGCGTCAACCAGTTCAACCAGTCGGTTTCATTTTTCCCGATCTTCACGCGGCAGAGGCCTTTGGCCGTGTCCACTTCGGAGACGGTGCCAATGCGCACAATGTTAGCCAGGAGGCGTTTTAGTTCGGCGATGGATGCTTTCATGTTGTCAGTGTGCCGCGTGCGGGCGCGTGGAGCATTTTGTGTGCTTTGTGCCAGCGATGGCACAAGGCGGCGTGGTCAGTAAGGCGGGGTGATTATTTAGCGATGTGTGTCAGCGCCAGATCCTTGATCCATTCAATATCGGCATCGGTGAAGCCCAACAACTGCCGGCGCGCATAGCGCACGGTGGGGCCGTCTGGGCTGACTTTATCCCGCAGGCCGTAATGGTGGACGGCGGATAAATTGGTCACACCGGCGGCAAACGTTACGGCGGCTTCATCGGTGTTGGATTCGGTTTTCATAAAGCGTGCGGTGCGTAGCCGGGTAAACATTTTGCGGCGGATGCGCCCGTGCTTGTCCTGCCGTTTGTTTTTACGCGGTATGTACGGCGAACCGTCCGGGTTCTTCTGTTCCTGGATGTGCTTTTGCTGACGCTGGCGCAACTCTTTGGCCACCTGGCGGGTGAATACCTGGCGCGATTGCGGGGAAAGCTGCTGTAGCAACACGGATAGCGTTTCGTCCAGCTTCTGGAAGTCACTTAAGCTGTCCATGTTGCCACCTTGCGGCCTTCCATCCAGATTTCATAACTGCTGAGGTTGCTCGGCGGTGGTGGCGGTTCATCCACATGCCTGACGTTCAGCTTGCCATTGTCCTCGCTGACGATCACACGTTCGGTCAGTTTCAGATCAATGCTGATATCCCGCGCGGCATTATTCAGGAAATCGGCTTCAAAGGTAAAGCCATCGCCGCGTTTATCCGGGTTGGCCATGATGTCGGGCTGATGGGTACGCAACCAATGCAGGATGGGCACGATCAACAGATTGGCGTCATCGGCATAGCTGGTCACGATAAGGTTCAGCGTGTACTGATATTCAAAGGACAGCGACGGGGCCAGGGTGGAATAAATCACCCCTTTATCGATAAAAATGTGCAGGCAATCGGGGTTTTGCTTCACGTACTTTACGGAACCGCTCAGGGCCGCGCGAAGTGAGTCCGGTTTTAACATGATCGCTCCTACGGTTGCGCCAGGCAGACATTGCGGATGTAGTCTTGTAAGCCCGCTATTTGGCTGCTGGCGGTTTCGATTCGACTTCTGAGGGTGAAATAATCCCGCTGAGCGGCGTCAGTAAGTCGGGGGCCGTCTGCATCAGCCAGGCTGGCGGCGGTGGCGGTTGGACACGTGGCGCTGAGCCGCATCCGGCGACGACCATCGGCAACATCACGCTGCAAATCATCAATTTTACTTTTCGCATCGGTTAATTCCCGGCTTCGGTTTTCGTCTATGGCAGCAACAGCACGCTGCGTCTTGTTTTGCCAATCAATCTGGCGGGTCAGCTTACCGTTGGCATCCTGCAATGTGTCGCGAACCTGGCGCAGCCCCTGATTGCTGTAGAACAGGAAGGCTAGCAGGCAGAGCAGGATCAGGACGATGGCGGCAATCATACGGGTCATTTTTGCCCCCAGGTGCAGACCTCATGCTCTATATCGCGGCGGTTCATCAGGCCTTTCCACGGTTTACCGCCGGCGTAAATCCACTGGCGGAGGCCAGCACACGCGCCGGCTGTGTCGCCTGCGTTCAGCTTGCGCAGCAGAGAGGAATGCTCGAAAGCGTAAACCCCCACGCTGTAGCTGAAACTGATCAGCGCGGCTTTCTGGTATTCCGTCGCCGGAACCTTTACCGATCGCTCAACCGAACGGGAAAAGGGGATCAGGTCTTTATCCAGCATGGCTTTGCATTGCGCCAGGCTGTAGCGCTTTCCGGGGATAATGTCGGGGCCGGTGTGGCCATAGCAGACTGTCAACACGCCTGCGACGTCACGATAAGGCTCAAGCCTGACGCCTTCCAGTTCAGGGATCATTAATGTGGCGATCGCCAGCGCACCAGTACCGGCAGCGCCAAGTAAACTTTTCCGCAAGGTAGGTGACATCGCCATTATTCGGCCTCCTTACGGAACAGGCGGCGCTTTACCGGCGGTTCGGTGATGATCCCGGCGCTTACCCCTTTTTCATAGGCTTTGGTGCGCCGCCAGTCGAAATAGGTCTGTGTGAGATAGGTGATCAGACCCAGGATAAAACCGCCGATCACCGCAACCTGATTCCAGTCCACATGGCGGAACCAGTCGACCAGACCGCCGGTGCAGAGTCCGCCGGCAATGCAGTAGTTAAGACCGGCGGCAAGTTTTTCCGTCATAATTTTCATTCTCCACCTCCCGCCCGCAGGGGGTTAATCCCATAATTGAAGGGTTTGCACCGATGCGGCCTGAATGATATCCGGCATGTCTACCGGGCAACCGTGGGGCAGAATTGGCCCCCGCTCGGCCAGGCCCGGATTGCTCAGCAATACCTGCTCGGTGACGCCCTGTGTTTTGCCGTAATAGCGCTGGCACAGTGCATCAACGGTGTCGCCCTGATGCGCATAGACTTTCATCAGATCAACTCAATCGTCATGCGCGGCAGTGCCTGGCAATCATTTATGGCCCAATCCGCATCGCGGCGCAGGTCGTCAACGGTTGGCTCCAGCGATTCGGCCCGCTTGTTGCCTGAATTAGTGGCGTCAAAGCTGCGAAAACGCTCGGTAAGGCTGGCCTGTGTCAGACAAAACACCGCGCGGCGGTAAAGCTGTACGCGGGTGCTCTCATCATCCAGACGGTCGGCAGGAACCTGATCCAACTCGCTATAGCCCGCGCTTTGCTGCTGTTTTCGCCAGTTGGCCAGGCGATCGTTAACTTCATTGATGGCATTGCGGGCAGCTTCCAGCAGGCGCGGCTGTGTGATCGTGCCGTCCTGGCGCATATCTTCCCGGTACTGTTCCAGGTCGATATCCGGCCAGAAACCCGTATTTTTGATCACTGTGCTGACCGGTGGCACGGGAGCCGGTGTTACATCAATTTCCAGATTGTTGCCGGGGTTCTGGTCGCCCGGTGCGGGTTCAATTGCTATGCTGACCATGGTTTTTTCTCTGTGAGTCGGGCGGTGGACGGGAGCGTTGATGCGGTTAAAACCTGTCGCGGCTCCCGTGCCGCCCTCGCCGGGGGCGATTCGTTAACTTCCTGCCTGAATGATTTTTTCCAACTGCTTGATATCCGTTTTCACGCCAGAGTTTTCATCTTTGAGCAGGGCTTTTTTTAATGTGTCCAGGGCAAGCACGTTGTCACCGTCTTGACGCAGGGCATACCCTGCGAATTTATACAGCCGGGCTTTGACCTTGTCCGGCATATCCTGCCCTGTGAGCAACTGCTGAGCGCGGAGTAACTGCGCGGTATCCAGCGGCTTATTGGCCGTCATGCTGCGTTGTGCGGCGGCGGCCAACTCTTCGGCAATCAGGCAACCGGTAGAACGTTCGAAACCGTCCGGGGCAACCAAATCATGCTTGAGAGCGTATTCGCCGATATTCAGCGCGGTTTCCATGTCGCCCACGTCCAGCAACCAGACCAGCACGCGCATCAGAATGGCGTCCTGCCTGCCGGCATCACTTTGCAGCACACCGGCCACCCACGGCATGTAAGTGGGGATCATGCTGCGTTTCAGTTCCGCCTTAGTGTCGTGGGACTCAACACCGCTCAGCCTGGCCAAGTCCTGCTGCATCTTGAACAGCAGCAGGTCATAGTTGCCCAGGTGACTCAGGCTGGCCGCCTCACTCAGCGAGGAGGATTGCTGCGCAGCGATATATTGCTTATGCCTGCGTGCCGGGCTGGTCATGGATTAACCCTCCGTCGGTGCCGGAGCGGCTGGTTTCAGGATGTTGATGTTTTCGATCAGCGCGGCGCATTGGTAGTCTTCCACCACATACGCCTCGTTGACCGATTCGTAGTTTTCAATGCGATCGCGTTTCGGGTTGTCGATGATGTGGCGGCGACGGGTGCCGTCCTGCCAGTAAATCGACAGGTTATCCAGACGGGTGATCAGAATGGTGTTATCCGGGAAGGAAGGGACGCGCACCGCCTGCAACCCACCGATGCGTTTTTGCGAGATAATGACGTCCGCCGCCAGCATTTCGCTGTTTTCCTGCTCTTTGTTGACGATCGGGAAGTATTTATCCGCCAGCAGGGAGCGTCCGACGATGGCGACCAACTCGGTGTCGTCTTGGAACCAGGCGGCGATCAGTTCGTTGACGGCATCCATAACGAGGGCGTCCAGGTTGTGATAGTCGCCAGTTTTGCCGATGCGGATTTTTTCTGACACGACAGCGCCCGCCTCATCCAAAATCTTTGACATCACCTGATCCGGCGCGCCTTTGCGGATTTTTTCCAGCCAGCCAATATTCACGTCCTGCAACAGCTTGTTGACGGTGAAATCGGATGTTCTTGCACGTTTAGTTCCGTTCCAGCCGATCATGATGCGATCCAGCGCCTGGCGTTTCACAATCTGGTTGCGAATTTTTACCTGAAAATCCTTAAATTTGGCCCATGAATCCAGTTTTGAATACTTCAATGCGGTATCAAAGTTGGTCTGGGTACACATGTAGCCTTGTTCATCCAGATTGGTTGGATCGATGGGTTCACGGTCTTTTTCATCGGTGTTGGTAGTGCTGGCAACCGGGCGATCAATTCCCAGGCCGATTTTGTCACCGCTTTGTTCATCAACCGGTACAATATTGATTGTTTTCAGGAAACCGCTGCTTTCCTGGATTTTTTCTTCCAGGGTTTGGCTGACAGATGGCTCCACGGTGAACTTTCCCGCCACATCCAGGGCATCAATGCCGTTGATGGCGGCAATCTGGTTCACATACTTCTTGTACTGCTCACGGGTTACTTTTCTCATTTCTCTTTTCCTTTAATCGGCTAGAACGGTGCTACCACCGCCTGTAATTGATTGCTTAACAGTCGGTTAGCTCAGCGCTTTCGCCACCCGTTGACAGTTCGCGGCGTTTGTCGCTGCGGTCGGTGGTGCTGAGTTTGGTTTCCAGCCCAGAAAATGCCGTTTCGCTGGCGGTCAGTCGGTCTGTCAGCTTTTGAATGGTGTCTTTCATGCCATCCAGACCGGAAAGTTTTTCCTCGGCCTGCTGCTGCTTTTCGGCGACCAACTCCACGGCCTGATGAACGTCGATAAAGCGTGCATCATCAGAGGCCTGTCGTTTGCCGAACATGGCTTTAATGCTGGCGAGCAGGTTTGGTTTTTCGGTTTCCGATGTTTCGAATTCGAGGGTGGTTTCTTCTGCGGCAGAGAAAAACAGACCTTGCTGCGCCAGGTGATTTGAGCTGAATTTCATTGCTTCACTGCCGAGTGATGCAGGGTTATCCGTGAACGCGAGGCCGGTCAGATAGGCTTTGTTGGTATCTGCGAATTTTTCGTAATACTCAATGCTGGTGAAAATCTTCTGACGCTTATTGTTCAACTCCACCAGGCCATCCGTTGCATCAACCTTGGCGTAGAGCGCCAACTTACCTTTCAACGGGCCATCGCTGATTTCATCGGTACTCAGGGCTAGCACATCGCCATAAGCACAGAAGGTGCTGTCAGGGAAAATGCTCAGGTAATGCTCAAGGTTGACGCGTGCAGGTTTGAATTGCTGATTATAGGTTTCGGCTATCTCTTTGATGTGCTGGCGCTGGATCTGACGGCCATCACTGGTTGCCCCCTCGACGGCGACACGGAAAGATTTTGAAATTGGCATTGGATAAGCCCCGATCATGTAAGCGAATGTGGCCGGTGTTGGCCGTGTTTGGCTTATGGTGGCCGGGGGCTGGAATGGGGACAACGCAGCGGCCTTGTGTGGTCAATGGTACAAGGTGCATTAAGGGTGTTGGCGGTAGCGGGTAGGTAGCCTTTCGGCATTGAAACGTTGAATTTCAGGCTGATTGCACATGAACGCTATTACTATCAGTGCCGATTTGGATCCCCGTCGTCAAGCTATGTATCTCTACTGGCAGGGGCTGCGAGTGGCCCGCATCGCCGAGATGATCGGGGAGAAGTCCGTCACGGTACACAGTTGGAAACGCCGCGACAAGTGGGACGATTACGGCCCACTCGACCAGATGCAAATCACGACCGCCGCCCGCTACTGTCAGTTAATCCTGAAACCGGAGAAGGAAGGGCGCGATCTTAAAGAAATTGACCTATTGGCCCGTCAGGCGGAGCGACACGCCCGCATAGGGAAATACAACGGCGGCGGGAATGAGGCGGATCTTAACCCCAACATTGCCGCCCGTAACGCTGGCCCGCGCAGGCGCACGCAGAAAAATGCCTTTACGGATGAGCAACACACCCGGCTGAAAGAAATCTTTTTGGAACAGATGTTTGAGTATCAGCGAAGTTGGTATCAGGCCGGACTGTCGAAAGAATTCCGCATTCGCAACATTCTGAAAAGTCGCCAAATCGGTGCAACCTACTATTTTGCCCGTGAAGCCCTGATCGACGCTCTGGACACGGGGCGTAATCAGATGTTTGTTTCTGCCTCAAAAGCACAGGCGCACCAGTTCAAAAACTACATCATGGCCTTTGCCCAGGAGGTTGATGTTGAGCTGCGCGGGGAAACTATCATTCTGCCAAACGCGGCGGAAATGCACTTCTTAGGCACCAACTCCAACACCGCCCAGGGGCGACCGGGCAACCTGTATCTGGATGAGTATTTTTGGATACCTGGCTTTAAGAAGTTGCGCCGGGCTGCATCGGGCATGGCGTCGCAAACGCGCTACCGTTCAACGTACTTTTCCACACCGTCCAGCATGACCCATGAAGCCTATTCATTCTGGAATGGCACGCTGTTTAACAAGGGCAAATCGAAGGACAGACGTCGGGAAATTGACGTTAGCTATAAACGTCTGGCCAGCGGCCTGCTCTGTGAAGATAAGCAGTTTCGCCAGATTGTCACCATTGAGGATGCGTTACGCGGTGGCTGTGACCTGTTTGATCTGGATGAATTGCGCGAAGAGAACAGCGATGAAGACTTTGAAAACCTGTTCATGTGCAATTTCATTGATGATACCGCGTCGGTGTTCCCGATGGGGGAAATGCAGCGTTGCATGGTCGACAGTTGGGAGCACTGGACGGACGTTAAACCCTTCGCATTGCGCCCGGTGGCGGCGCGGGAAGTCTGGATTGGTTATGACCCTGCCAGTTCTGAAAACGGCGACAGCGCAGGTTGTGCGGTTATCTTGCCGCCGTTGATTGCCGGCGGCAAGTTCCGCGTGCTGGAGCGCCATCAATGGCGCGGCATGGATTTTTCCGCCCAGGCCAAAAATATCAAGGCGCTGACCGAGCGCTATAACGTGACCTATATCGGCATCGATAACACCGGCCTTGGCCGCGCGGTGTCGCAACTGGTGCGCCAATTCTTCCCGGCGGTTAATGCCATCAACTACAGCCTGGAAATGAAAACCGATCTGGTACTGAAAGCCCGCGATGTGATCCGCTCTGGTCGTCTGGAGTTTGACGCCGGTGCGCTGGATATCGCCCAGGCGTTTATGTCCATCCGCAAGCAGATGACCGCAACGGGCCGGCGGGCAACCTATGTCACCAGTCGTGCCGAAGGTGTTAGCCACGGTGATGTGGCCTGGGCGGTCATGCACGCCTTATTCAATGAACCGCTCGAAGGGGCAACCGGTAGCAATACAGGTTTTATGGAGATTTTTTAAATGAGCAAACGCAACCGGGGCCACAAAAACACCCAGCCGATCACGCAGAAACAAAGCGGCGCGCAGCATGTGGAGGCGTTCACCTTCGGCGACCCGATCCCGATGCTGGATCGGCGTGAAATCCTGGACTATCTGGAATGCAGCATTGTTGACCGTTGGTACGAACCGCCGATCTCTTTTAGTGGCCTGGCGAAGACATTCCGCGCGGCGGTGCATCACAGTTCACCGATCACCATGAAGCGTAATATTTTAGTGAGTATGTTCAAGCCGCACCGGCTGCTGTCAAAACAGGATTTTAGCCGCTACGCACAGGATTTTATGGTGTTCGGCAATAGCTTTATTGAGGGGCGCTATAACCGGTTGGGCGGTCTGATGAAGCTGGCCCCCAGCCTGGCGAAATATACCCGGCGTGGTGTAGAAACTGACTCTTACTGGTTCGTGCAATCGTGGATGGAGCCGCATCAGTTTGCGGAGGGTTCTATTTTCCACCTGTTGGATCCCGACATTAACCAGGAGATTTACGGCGTTCCCGAATACCTTTCCTCGCTTAACTCCATCTGGCTTAACGAGGCGGCGACGCTGTTTCGCCGGAAATACTACCTCAACGGCAGTCATGCTGGCTTTATCCTGTACATGAACGATGCTGCGCACAAGCAGGAGGATATCGACAACCTGCGCAAAGCGCTGAAAGAGTCGAAAGGGCCGGGTAACTTCCGCAACCTGTTTATGTATGCGCCTGGCGGCAAGCCGGACGGGTTACAGTTGATCCCCCTGGCCGAAGTCGCGGCAAAGGACGAGTTTTTGAACATCAAGAACGTGACTCGTGATGATCAGCTTGCGGCCCAGCGCACACCGCCGCAACTGATGGGGATTTTACCGAACAATACCGGTGGTTTTGGTGATGTTGAGAAAGCTGCGCGTGTTTTCGCGATTAACGAGCTGGCCCCGCTGCAAGAGCGGCTGTGCGAGTTAAACGAGTGGGCAGGGGAAGAGGTGATCAGTTTCAAACCCTATGAGCTGCTGAAATCAGATGTTTAAGCGACTAACTTAATAAATATAATGAGCCATAATTAAATTAACGTCTTTTCGTTCTTAGCCGATTATCACTAGACAACGAATAATCTCTGTCGTTGTCTAGTGATACACTGCATCTATGAACGAGTATTTCAATTGCATATATCAATAGCTTTTTAGATAAGTGGGCTATTTGAATTTTGAAATGCATGGATCAGACGTTTCGCTGAAGTCCATCATAACCCAATCATCATCCTGACTTTCTTCTTTTAAAAGTGTTATTGATAGAGGTAACCTTCCTGAGTTAAGCTTGTTTGTAAGAGCATTGATGACATATTTATGTTCATTTATAAAATCGGCTTGATTCACCGACCCAGTCATAAGTTCTAATATTGCTCTTGATGATAAGGTTATTTTTCCATTAGACATATTGAATGCTCCAAATTTAGATGGACTAGGAAGGAAGTTGTTATGCTGTAATAGACCTAAAGAATTTTTTGCTGTTCGCTGCGGATGAGGAAAAGTACCTATGGCTTTCTTTATTTGACAATGCAACTTTTCACAAAAAACGGCCATGTCATTTTTCGCGTAAAAAACATCCAATCCAAATGCGTGCGTGCTTGAATTGCTCAAATGATTTTGATGATGACTTATGTGCATTATAGCGACGAAATCAAGTCGATCATTTTTAGAAAAGAAATGATTAACTATATCTTTCACACTAAAATTTGTTACTCCGGATTTATATTTTTTTCTTAACTCATTGCAATCCCCATCGCAAATAAACACTCCTTTAATACCTTGGTAACCTGATTTTTTTAACTGTTTATTTTTGTTTGTTAGCGAGTTATAAATAGGGTTTTTATCAATTGAGTAAATGCTTGTGTAATCTAAATACCCTCCTGTAGTATAATTACTTGATGGGTTATAACTGATTGATATATTCGCAATCTCGTTTTTTACGGTGATACTTTGATGGGATGAAACATCATTTACAATACCATCTATAAAATCAATTAGATATTCTTTTATGAATGAATGAGTTAGGTTTTTTGGGGGTAAGGATATTTTTACTTTCTTTGATCCTCGCTCTCCTTTTAATTCACCAGAGACGCGAATGTCAAAGCCATTTAAATACTTCAAACCTCTTCTTTTGGAAAAAAGGCCAAGCTCATTCATGAAATAGCGATAATCATTGTTTTTTTCCTGATCACTATCAGAAACTGTAGTGATGTCAGCAAGAAATTCAATTTCATTATTGGTAAAGGTAATGTCCGGGTTGGTAGTTCCACCGTGGTTTTTTTCATGGGTGACATTGCCTATTTTAGAAAGCAAATTTAATAGAAACACCTCCCAATAGAAAGGAAAGCTATCGATCTTACCAGAATTTAACTTTCCTATTAGTGTGCTAATTGCCTCTTCTGACATAAATAAACGATTTTCATCAATCATTTTCTGAAATGTTCGCCTTGAAAAGAATGGCATTTTCACCTCTAAACTAAGTTGGATTTATAAAACAGTTAAGAATTCTAACAGATAATGAATGAAATATCTATTATCCTAGTCTACCCTCGTTGGTTATGGTAAACGCTATAATAAAATTACCACATTATTCGTTGCTGACTGTAAAATATGTTCGATTTACAATGTGGAATATTACCATGGAAATTATAAGCCAATATACAATAATTAATTTGATTGCTTTATGGTGCGCGATTTATTCATCGTAAATTGCTTTCCCATGTTTAATTTATTATTAATAGGCATATGTACAGTGGTATGCTGCTGTGACATGTCACGGGCAATTTTTCCTATGAAAAAGACACGTCACACGCCTATTGAAAATAAAAATGTGACGTGGCAGGATTGCTTAACGTTACCCGGCATACATTGCGTTGTCACTCTTCTGTAAAGCGTGTTTTTTATCTGGTTTGATCCAGATTTCAAATAAAAAACACTGCATATCCCAAGTGCAACAATCCGCATACTTTCCTGCATGGCTAATCATCCTTTCAAGCTACAGCCATCAAGGTTTGACGCGTTATTCCTACTGCATAAAAAGTGAATTCTTAAGTATGCAGCGCGGGGGCGGGGGGGACGGCACGGATTAGGGGATCGATGGGGATCATTTCGCCTACCTCATGCCCCATAAGGTCGTCTCTGTTGCCTGATCAGATTTCTACGGGGAGATCAGCTTCAAGGTGGGAATCGTTGACGTAAAGAAAAGTGCTCCACTATGTGTTGTAGAGGCGCTTTGGTGAGGACTGTAATGAACTGGGGTTTATGTCGGTCTACTGCGGCTTTTCATTTTTACGAGTATTAATTCAATTCGATTGCGTCATTAAATTAGTTCAGGTTTAACTGGCAGCGTTCTGTGTTAGAACACGATTAAACCAGACGGTCGACAACGAGCGATGTACCGACATTGTGTTATGTTCATCACTTGACATCGATAGAAAGTCAAAGTGCTGAAGTATCAAAAGTATGTGGACTAAAAGTAGTATGCTTACTCTAGGATTACCACTTCAAGTGGGGCATCCATTAAGATAAATTTATCACCTTCTGAATGTAGTCCTCAGTTTGAAGAAAAACAGCACATTGTAAGTTGGTGATCTGCATTTCGCTGTCAACGCGTCTAAGGTCCAGCTTTTCATATGTCGGCTGGGAGAAGGAATTTACGGGATGACCATGCAAGAGCTACAAGCACGATTCAAGATTTTTTACGCATCCATTACATTGCGTTTTTACAGCATAAGGATTCGGTTTTACCAATGGCGTCTCAGTCATGGACTGAAGCTTACGACATTCTTGCTGTTGGGAGGGATTCTACTAAGTGTGTTAGGGATACCTCTACTCCAGCGTGTGGTCGGAGTCTATTTCAGCAATAGCGAGCGTTTGGCTGCATTAAGAACCCTTCTTGGCGGCACCGGATCGGCGCTAATCGGGGCAACAGCTATTGCGTTCTCGCTCGTTGTTTTTGCAATGCAGATCAATGTTGAGCGAATGCCGCATGGTTTATTTAGGAGGCTAAGTGCCGACAGAAGGCTACTTGGATCATTTCTTGGTTCTTTCTTTATAGCCCTCATTGTTGCTTCTATGTCTATGATTAAAAATGGAGGTTTTGCGGTTCACGCTATTGTTGTGGCTACGTGGGGAACACTCTTAATCTTGCTACTGTTTCTCTACGCATATCGACGTGCCCTCCAACTTATCAATCCAATCGAACAACTTTCCATCATGTCGAGCGCTGTCCGACGTGATCTGCATAAATGGAATCATCTCGCAGATAAAGCCGTAATCCTGATGAATGAAAAGTCGCCTCCCAATGTCGGTAATGACGGTGAAGAAATTCATTTTAATGTCGCCAAGGCTAATTTCTTCAAAGTTAACGCCGACTGGACTAAAACAGCGGACCAAGCAATTCACTATGCAATTTCCTATGCAAAGCGCTTTGCGGAACAAGGTGACTATGAAGTTACTGAATACGCCTTTAACTGCATTATGCTCGTCAATGCTACCTATTGTGCAACAAAGCACGGTACCTTTGTCGGACATAATCCCTTCTACGAAATACCGGATGCTACTGATGGTTTTATTAATACATCGTTAGAGCTAATGCGGCAGACAATGCAAACTGCATTGAGTAAGGGAGACGAACGACTGGCGGGAAGCACGCTGCGTGGTATCGGCGGCCTTTATGGCGTGTATCTGATGATAGAGTATCCGGGACGTGACCAAAGTAAGCACCATGCATCGCTTGCGGCGAGTTACATGGGATCTGCAGTCGAATCTATTGCTCCACATAACATGCCAGACCTCATGATGGAAGGTATCCGGCTGATGGGGAAGGCGTCAATACTAGCGCTGGACCACACCGACCCGAGCGGGATTATCGGCATGGCTGGGAAGATTGCTACCCTATCAACCGTCGGTGTATTCAATGCAAATCATCAACCCGTGACGTTGACGGCATTCGAGCAGTTTGCCGACATCACTTACCATCTTCTTGTAAAGGGAAAGCATAATATCGATTATCCGATCGGCCAATTGCGTTCGAATGTGACCGAATCGGCGAAGCGTTTTTTGGAATCTTCGGACACGCCATTCAGTTCACGACATTGCAATACGCTAGGACCTTATTTTTCAAGCACAAGCTTTTCATCACTCCGGAGTAGACTCACATCTCTGGTCAACAAGTTAATAGAGGCGCCTGTAGACAACACACGTGCTGTTGAGCTTATTGCCAACATTGAGACTTGGGCTGACCGGCTTAACGCTTCTCAGAAGGAGCTTCTTTTACTTGCCGTACAGAAGCGATCCTCTTTCATCTTTGATATTATCTCCTGGGCTGTTGGGATTTCAGAGCTGCTGAATGCACTATCGAATGCGCCTGCCTGCTCACCGTATCTGAAAGATAAGCTTAGAAATCATGCCGACTGGCTCATTTCGACACTGTCGTGGCTTCCGGACGACAAGGAATCAGTAACTTTCGTTGAGAATTACTCGCTTACCGAGAATCTGGTCGAGGCGGCATTAGACGGCTTTGATCGTAACTGCCTAGAGTTCTATGAAAGTTGCAAGCAGCTCTTGATTGGTTGGGCGAAGAAGGGCGGTAGACATGAATCTGGCCAGGGAATTCTGGAAAAATCAGTGCAAGGGCTAGTAGCCCTTGTTATAAGTGAAGGGTCTGCTATTGCAACAACTGAGCTGAAATCCCAGTTCCGAGCAATGCTCGCCAGTGATAAAGCCCCCGCTATTGAGGTACGAATTCTCGCCGCTACTCGTCTTGTAAAGAGCACCAACGAGCTTCGACACCATGCCGCTAAGCATTCTCGAATCGATTACATACTCGCAAAACTGAATCACACAGATGTGAGTACACTGATATATGAGATGGCAGGAATTCTCTCGCCAGATCTTCAGTTTAGTACTCGCCCCGGTAAGGGCGAATCTGAGAAGTAAAGATTGAGTCAAAGCGCAATATTGAACGGCCGCTTCTGCTATCAAGCTGGCTGTTCGATTGGGTATCACTCAGGTCGCAAAAGTGTGAACTTAAATATGAGCGAATACACGCCAATCTACCGCGGCTGATATTCTCGTCTGACGAAGGTTCTATAGAGTTATCAGCATTAGCTTTTTGTATCCGGCCGTCTGCCAGCACTGTGAGTCACCTTGCATACAGCAGCCAGCTGGATCACCAGGTAAGGTGTCACCACACTTCCTGCAACTACTTTTATGTAGTTCAGCCATTTGCTTATGCAACAGCTTGTTGTCTTGCCGGATGAGGCCGATCAGATATTCCATTATCTCGTAAGGTTCCCGGGCAATCCTGCGTTGCTGGCAACCTTCCAAAATCATTGCCATTTCCTGACTGTCTACGCGCAGAGTGAGCGTAGTGATGCCATTCGCCTTGTCACGCTGGCGCTGGGCGCGTTTACGTTCTGCTGATGTGGTCATGCTATTCCTCCGATTTCTGTTTTATTGCTTCTTTTCTCAGGTGGTCGCCAACAAGGCGTGTTTGCTTTGGTATCTGCCGATGCCATAGCGCAGTGAGCCGCGTCAGCGCGGTAGTGGCTGTCGGAGTTGATTGCTGGTATAGACAACCATCTGCCCGCGCTCGATAGCGCTGACCGTCGATAGTGACCGTTGCCCCCTTGGCTACCGATTTCAGAATGCAGGCATCCAGACTGAAACCAATGGACTCGGCGAAGCTGCCGATCTGGCGCTCCAGCTTGCTAAGTGGTCGCTTGATTGTGTTAATGCCAGCGCTGGCCGTGGATGGCCGGTGATTTTCAGCTTCCTGTCCATCATCCAGACTGAAATAAGCCAGGGCGCGTTGTTCTTGTTCGTGGCGCACTTGCTCCCGCCACAGCTTAATGCTGGCCGTATCTAGTAATACCGACCTTATTGGTGGCAGATCTAGCCCCTCGTCAGGTAATGCGAAGCCCTCGGCGACGGCCATAAATGGATTTTTCACTGATTCTGGCGGTGTGCTGCGTATTCGCCGGAGCAACAACCGCCGTTCTTTGTCGGTTATTCGCTCAAAATCGAGGTTTTCAGTCGGTGGAGGTGGCTCCTTAACCTGTTTGGTTTTTAGCCTTCCCGGCTGCACCGTACAGTTATTGACAGAACTCCGAGAGGGCGCAGGCGCGCCCTTAAGGTCAACGGCCAGGTCAACGGAACGGGCAGGAACAAACTTCCATTCCTTTATGCGGGTGATGATCGGGGTATCGATACCAACCGGGGGAGAAAATACACCCCGGATCCGGATCACGTCTTCGCCATAGTCGTTGGTGGCTTCTGCCTGCCCGTAATAGGTGCGGACAATGAGATCATCACGTCGGACAAAAGGGCCACCCTGGGCGTTGACGTATTCAGCCCAACGGCCATCGTCGGCTGCATCATGCACAGCGGCAAATTCGACACTCAGGCCAAGTGCGGTTTCATGGTCAGCCATGCGGCGCAATTCGCGGTAGACCGTCACCGGCGCGCCGCCTATAAACTGAAACTGTCGGATACGCCAGCGTGCCGCCCAAGCTGATACGGCGGGAGCAACTTCTTTCAACTCTTTGCCGCTATCGTCGTCCAGCTCGCCATCGAGCGCGTAACCGTCGATGTTCTTCGAGATATATTTGGCGATGTAACCGGTGGCGCTGCCTTTTTCCGGATCTATAGCTTCGGCGTGGAAACGGGCTTTTCTTGAGCGTTCGCTGTAAAGTTCGTCAGCGTCTTCCGCGCAGGCATAAGCGCGCAGGATGTTGCGCACCTGACCAACTACCTCGGGCCGCATGAATAGCAGCATATGCCAGTGAGGCGTGCCGTCACCGTGCGGCTCAGCCACACGGATCCCGAAGATACGGAACCCTTTACGATGTAGCTTGGCGCGTGCGCGTTCCCACACATTACGCAGATAGCGCTGCGTTTCGTCCGGGCTGGCTCCACACCACTTGCGATTGCGGTGGCCATGTCTGTTGGTGGCGTGGAAGCGGGAAGGGGCTGTCAGGGTGTAAAACTCCCCCACGAACCCCATTTCGTTGCAGATATCCTCAAAACCACGAATGCGGTTCATTAGCTCGCATCGGCGAATAGCTGGATTTGCAACGCTGTGATCGTACTTGTCGATCAGCGATATGCGGTTGCCTTCGTCGTCTTCCAGTTCCATCGATTTTAAGAATTCACGGGTGCGCCGCTTCTGTTCCCGCCAGTCGCTTACGGTTGGCCGACTGGCATAGGGTGTTGCTTTTTTGCTGACGTGACCGATGGCAATATGCAGGTGCTCTTTCCAGCGGTCAGCATGGCGTCGCAAGCGGCGCAGCCACCAATCTTCTGACATCATGCGCATGACTGCCGGTGTGGTGTTCTCCACTGTCATTTTCCAGCTGGCTACCTGGTAGGTTTTCCACAGTGGCGGCTTTTGCTTAAACCTGCGGGTGAGCGCGGCAGCCCCTTTATAAAGCGCCATAACGTTCAATAATTCAGAAGACCGGCCAGTCTCTTCATCGACTACGCTCAGTTCTTGCTTGATGACAGCGGCGATATCTTTCGCCAGCAGTTCAATATCAGCTCGCCCAGCGTCTGGCAGATGGTTAAAGCGGTGGCACAGGGCGGCATCGCTGTTGTTATCGGAGGCGCGGTATTTATCACTGACGAGATCAAGCCGTGGCAATACACGCTCAACGAAGTTTTTCGTCAAGTATGCATTGCCCCGGCGGATGCCCTGGGATTCTTCCAGCTTGTTGATGTGGTAGCGCACATCGCGTTGGATCAGCTGTGGTTGTTGTTCTAACAGATGATGTGCGCGAAGGGTGGCGGCGACCTGCTCTTCGGTCTGTTTATCGATCTCGGGCGGTCGATTTAATGACGAGTCGATAACCGGAAGCGGAGCATTCCATGAGAATGCCCATTCAAAAGCAGGCGCGCCGCTACCAGGGTATGGCAGCGGTGGGGTGGGAGCGTGACGGCCACCGGAATTTCTAGCCATGCATGATGGCCTGGTGCTTTACCAACGTGAATTTGATCAAAGCTTCTTCCTCACGCTGATTGTTTCACTTGGGCCGATCATCCTTGTAATCTCCACGAGGTTTTCAGCTCGGTACTGCTTACCGTTTTGCATCATCACGAAATACTGCCCCTCATTAGTTGTTGAAGGGTGGAAGTAAGCGACGTCTTTTTGTTGAACAACAAAATCGCGAGAATTACAGTTGAATGTAAAAACGCCAGTTGGCGCGGCACAGGAGTGTGTTTTCATACAGGCGTCACTCGGTACTACTCGGTTTGATTTTTTGCATCCAGCCAGCGTTAACATCCTCATTTCGTGGTGAGGGCCTCCCCTGGAACTTCATATGCTGGGATTTGGCTTCACGTATTGCTTGGCAGTGCACGCAGGTAGTTACGCCATGAATTAGGCGCCTGCGAGGTTCAGGAATAGATGAGCCACATTCTTCGCAGTGAAGTGCCGAAGGCCCGCAAGGCTGTGAGCGAGCGTTTTTGATTTGAGCGTCAAGAATTAGCTGATGCCGTTCCTGTGCCATGTCGATTTGATCCGCCATCAGGCATCCTTAGTCGTAATTACGTTCTTCTGGTTGCATACACTGGCGGTTAAATACCCGGCAGAACTTGCAATAGCGGTAGATAAATAAGCCAACCAGACCAAAGGCGATAACAGCCCAGATGCTGGCTATGGTTATGGCCAGGCCTAAACCCGTCATTTTCGGTACTCCACGTTGTAAGTTTCGTGAGTCATTAACCGCCAATCCTTACCGCCGTTTTTACTCAGTAATCGCCAGCGATAACCGATATCTATTTTCAGGTAGCCGTGTGGCTTAATACGGCGAAACACTCGATTACCTCGGCGAAATTGCGCTAATAAAGAAATGGCTTTGCGGTAGACGTCAGGTTTGGCAGGAGTGCCAGCAAGAGTTACCACAGTGCGGCCCCCTGAGATTTATTGGCTCCAACATTTTGACGGGCACTTATCCAGCTTTTCAGAATGGAAAGAATTTGATCGCGGGAAGCATTGTCGGCTTCCAAACGTTCAATCCGAGCGCTCAATAACTCCAACAGTTGCAACCGCGAGGCGCGGCGGGCTTCCGTTAGTAATTCCATTAACGCAACGTCATTCATAAAACCCCCTGAATTTAGGATGTGGGAAGCCCGCTACCAGAAGGCAGCATTTGTTAGTTCGAGTGGTTTATATACGTAAGCGTTAAGTGAGCGCCGTATTGACGGCTATTTATTGGTGAGGTCTACATTCCATGGCAGGAGTTCGGCCACTTTGTTCGACGGCCACTCAGGTAGCACGCTCAGGATATGGCGAAGATA